>JGI12316J15310_10000012_pt2 | contig 227386 bp, 165 predicted proteins | sample MarCyaLeptolynsp_FD_15310 | JGI IMG/M metagenome (IMG submission 15310)
CGTGGATGCGCTTCTTGACGCCCTCGGCGAAGCTCTTGGGATCCTCGGCAAGCGGATGCGGCGTCAGCCGCAGCACCGCAGTGTCCGGCAGCGTGCTGTCCTCGCTGTGGCTGAAGAAGAAGAGCGGCTTGTGCGCTTTCCATGCGCCGCAGTTCTCGTCGGTGTCACCGAGGTCGGCGCAGGTGCTGATGAGTCCTGGCCACGCCGTCGCCTTCGCGACGAGCCCGGCGGCCTGGGGATTGGTGCAGGTGTAGACCATGCCGTCAGCGGCCGCCTGCTCGGAATCCACCTCCTGCATACCGTCGTCAGGTGCCCAGAAATACTCCCATCTCGAATAATGACAGTTCAGCGAGCGCGCCAGCAGCGACTTGAAGTCGCGCCGGAACTCGGAAATCTTCAGGTACGGGTCGGTCAGGTCGATGTGAAAGTGGTTGCTCATGCAACACACCGCGTGGACCATGATGCCATAGCGGTCTGCGACGACGGCCAGGCAGAAGATAAAGGCGTTGAGAACTTCGGGGGTCGGAGTGAGCATGAACTTGCGGTCGACGCATCGCATCGCGATACGCCAACTCGCGCCCATGTGGACCGGGCGAGCAGTAGACATCGTGAGCTCCTGTTAAAGGTAAAGGAGCTCGCGGCCATCGCAATGACCGTTCCAACGCCATCCGCGCCGAAAACAGGGCTCGCGACGCCCGTTTGAACATTCGCGCCAGGGTCTGGAGACCCCACTTTGAGCCAAAATCTGGGGCTCTCAGACCCCACCGCGCAGACCAAAGTGTGGTCTGCAGCCAAGCACTACTCGGCCTCGTCTCCAACGCATCCTCGGCGGTCGAGGCCGCGAGCACCCGCTCTGTCCAGGGGGTCAGCTGTGACTCGCTGGCCGCATGGATGCCCACAGCATCTGATGCCGAGCTGAAGCGACGCTCAATCAAGCACAGCAAGACCCCGCGAGCCTTCTTGAGGCGACTTTCCTCCCGGCCTTCTGCTCGACCTTCTTCCCCGTCCAAGCGTCCGCCCTTCGAGGTACCCTCCCCGCCGCAGCTTCTCCGCCGTTGTCGTCGCTACTTCTCCGGCTTTGGGTCCAGCCTTGTGCTCCAGAGTCTTCGGCGGGCCAGGATGCCGATAACCGACAACAGCATCACCAGGCTCAGCCCGACGGGCGGTCCGTCACCACGCGACCCGCCCGATTGACAACCAGAAGCGCCTCCAGAATCGCTGGTACCCCCACCTGGCGTTACGTCGGAAGGGGAGCCGTTGTCGCCCGTCGGCCCTCCGTCGGGGCCATCAGTGCCAAGGTCGTCACCACCGGCTGCATCCGGAATCGGCCCTGGCCCAGGGCCATTCTCAACGGTGCACGCCGCAGAGCATCCATCCCCTGCATCGACGTTCCCATCGTCGCACTGCTCGCCCACCGAGGGGTTCACGATGCCGTCGCCACACGCAGGTCGCGTGCAGTCGTAGTCGCACTCGGGGATGAGCTTGCCACCGCTGTCGCAGTCCTCACCAGCGGTCTTGTTGGTGACCTCGTCACCGCACTCGGCGACGGTGCAATCCGTGTCGCAGGATGCGCTCTCGCCACCATCATCACACGCCTCGCCCGCCGCGGCGTTGGCAAGGCCATCTCCGCACACTACCGCCGTGCAGTCGATATCGCAGTTTGCGCTTTCGCCAGCATCGTCACACTCCTCGCCATCCTCAGACTGCAGTTCGCCGTCGCCGCAATTCGAGTAGGTGCACGTAGCGCTGCACCCCGGTTGGCCGTCGCACTCCTCGCCTGCCGTCGTGTTAGTCACACCGTCACCGCACTCCGCCGGCGTGCAGTCCTCATCGCAAGTTGCCGTCGGCAGCAGCCAGCCACCTGGGTCACAGGTTTCACCCGACGCGTCGTTGACGTAGCCGTCGCCACACTGGGAGAGCGTACAATTGCCGTTACAGAACGGGTCATCAACCCCCGCCTCGAAGGGCTCGCAACCCTCCGACCAGGGGTTCACCACGCCGTCGCCACACTCGACCAGCGTGCAATCTTCATCGCAAGAACTCGAGCCATCAGGGCCATGGTCACAAGCCTCGTCGGCCAGATCGTTCTGATAGTAGTCGCCGCACACCGCCAGGGTGCAATCAGAGTCACATGCTGAGGTATCGACGCCGCCTTCCTCGCACTCCTCGACCACCGAGTTGATGAGCCCGTCACCGCACTCCACCGGCGTACAATCGGCGTCGCAGGTGGCGCTATCCCCACCATCATCGCATGTCTCACCGGCGGTCAGATTGAGGACTCCGTCGCCGCACGCTGACCACGTGCAATCGGCGTTGCAATCGGCCGTCTCACCCGCCCAATCGCAATCCTCTCCGTCATCCGCGTAGCCGTCGCCACACTTGGGAAGCTTGAACTGATAGAGGCTGCCCGCCCCCAGCGGCAGCGTCTCCGTCTCGGGGGCTCCTACGAAAACGAACGGCTCGTAGATGGCTACCGAGTGCCCAAAACGCTGACCGAACTGGGGGTTGCTGGGGAGCAGCGTCAGGTTTGCTTCCCACTCCTCTTCGTTGTGATCGTAGGTGTAGACCACCGCTCGGCCTCCAGTGGCCTCAGGCACCTTCTCGTACTCCGGGTTGCCCACGACAATGGTGTCACCCGCAACGTCGACAGCCATGCCGTAAGTAAACGGAAACGAGTCCTGCGCCCAGGTGTCGTCCGGCTGGCGTCGATAGACTCGAACGGGTTCGGGTTCGGGCTCGTAGAAGAGACCGGCGGTGGCATTGAGCAGCACCAACACATCGCCATCCAGCCTCGCCTGAGGCACGCCGTACACGAAGTTGCCGAATTGCGATACGAGGACGAACTGCCCCTGTGAGTTCCTGTGGTAGGCGTAGATTTGGGGCGATGGTAGACCCTCGAACACGATGAGGTCGTCACCATCCATGGCGACCATCTCGCCGAACCCAGAGTGCTCGGCCTGATTGCCCAGGCTCAGCGTCTGAACCAGAGACCAGGCGTTGTTGACCACCTCATAGATGAAGACGAGACCACCCTGGCCGCTGTTGGGGACTCCAAACGCAAGGGTGTCGCCTGAGACCGCCGCGGACATGCCTACCGGATTCAGCGTGTCGGATGGCTGGACCCACGGAAACCACCCCGAGTTCGAACCCGAAACGTCGAACAACCCGCTTCCTACAGCGACATACTGCCCGATCGAGGCAAACATGCCCGTGCTGGACACTGAAAGGTGGCGACCAAGCGCGGTGTCTTCGCCGGACGGGCCGGTGAAGTTGAACCATGTCCAACCCTCGGCTGTCAGGTGCCCCATACGTACGCGCCCGGCTCCGTCATCGTGGCCTTCGATTCCGATGCCCAGAAACGGGGGATCGGCTGCGAGGCTCGAACCGAAAGCAGCCCCGCCGGGGTAATCCGGATTGGCGTCCAGTAGGAACGTCTCTTGAATAATCGGAGGCTCGGCACCAGCCGCCGTTCCCATTCCCGCGACCACCGTAATAAGCACGGCCGCACAGGTGCCGGCGAAACAGTTGAACGTCATCGCTTGATCTCCACAAAAATTCGGGGGGGAAGGCTAGTCTGGAGCGGCGATGCAAAAACACGATATACATGTGTGTCCTGCGGTGTGCGCTCGAGCTATGGTTCGACTACTTGGCGTTGATCTCTGGCAGAAGTAGGCTGAAGCGCCCGGTGAGCGCGGAGCTCACGTTGGTATCGGCGTTGCAAAGGATGCTGTCGAAGTCCCCCCAGACGGCGTATTCGTCGCTTCCCACAATCGTCACACGGGCGACTTCGTTGTTGCATCCAAACTCCCAGTCCGAGTACCAGTCGGTGAATGTTCCGGTGCTTACCGCTACGCTGACTGGGCTGGTATCGATGTCTCCGCCCTCGTAGAGGCCTGGCTCGAGGGACTTGATTCGCAGCAGGACATGGTCCTCAAAAGGGTCACCCAGGAACGCGAAGTAGTAGGCGCCACCGCTGTCGCGATAGAGACCACGTCCAATCGACGTCATGGCAAACGAGCCTGCCTGGAACTCGAAGTCTCCGATCCCAGCCACCTCGCCCGAAAGCTGCGGGTAGCCATCCGGGATGGCGTAGGAGTTCGGTACCGACCACTGTGCGACGGTCGTCGTCGCAACCGATGGTTCCTGGGTGCACTCCAGCAGCACTGCGGTCGGGACGCGGTCGTCGCAGGTGCTCGAGCTGTCGGCCCACTCCCGCTTCCACTCTTCCTCGCACAGCGCTTCCTCGCCCGACAAACCCAGTTGCCAGGCTGCATGCGCCTGGGCTTTGGCGGTCGACCAGTTCCAACCGCAATCATAACCACGCATGACGAGCGCGCAGCAGTACGCGCCCAGGTTCGAAGCCACTACCGGTGCACCGTCCGGTTGACCAGGCCCGTTGCCCTCTGTGCTGTTGCCGGAGCCTGGACCATCGCAGGCCGTCACCAACGCTATCAGCAAGCCGATGGTGACGCCCGTCGGCAAACTACGCCATGGCGTTTGATTCATGGGTACTCCTTGGTCCCTGACCGAGGCGTAGGTCAGCACCAGGCAGATGTCAATTACAGTTGATAACAACGGCCGCATCCTCCCAAATGGGTCAGTGAACGACTCCTCAACGCCTATCGGACCACACGGAACGCCGAAATCGGCCACCTTGTGCCCTCAGGGCTCACCCGGAGGCGCGTCAGCGGTGCTCCTTGGCTCTGCTAGCTTCGAGTAGGGGAACACTGAGCTGTCGCCTCAAGGACGATGATTGTTGGAGCTATCGCAACAAACACCCCCACCGAGGGAAACGTCTGAACCGGCCTTCGGCCGGGAGGATCGGACTCAGAGGTTGGCTGGGAGGACTACAACCGCAACAGGTAGCCGGCGCCATTCCGTTTGACGAAACCATGTGACACTAGACTGTGCCCGAAGTGAGGAGGTCGACGGGAGGTCATCAGCACGGCAAGAAAAAGGACGCTCACGTTCCCGGGTTCACGCCACCGGACCTTTCTGGCGCATAGCATTTGGACACTTTGAATGTCCACCCGTTAAGGCAGGATGGCTCGCTATATGCATCTGTGTCGACGCAAGTCACAATCGCAATCGGAGGGCTGATGAGAGCAAAAGGGCAAAGGTACAAGATTTGGGGTGGCCCCGATCCTATCGGATCGTTCACAGCCAAGTTCTCAAAGCAAATGGGAGATGCGGTGAAAGCCCTACGCAAGTTGGGTCAGTCCCATCGCGCCGCCGTTCAGAATGAAAATCTTGGCGCCACGAATCAGCTGGGGCTTGGTCTGTATGCCGGGTCGGCCAAAGGCGGGAGGCTCAAACGGGTGGAAAACTACGACCTACAAGCTAGTGATCGGACGATGAACTCAACGGAATGGACACTCTTTCAGAAGGAAATTGAGAAGGTTGTTGGAGCAGTGGCTTCTGCCGTTCGAGGGCTCCAGTGGTGTCTGCTGATGTTGTCGTTGGCTTCTGCGGTCACAAGTTGCACGTCGCAGATCGCCTGGAGCCAACTCCCTACCAATCAGGTTCACATTCGCTTGGAAACAGAAGCGCTCTCTGAGCGAAGCCGAAATGTTGTGAAGGCAGTGCTTTGTACTGAGGCAGCCGTCTTGCACCTAAAGGCCGGGGACCTCGAACAGGCCTTCGCTGCTGGCACGAAGGCATCGAAGCTGTTTGGAGGCTATCCCGACCGCCAATCTGGCCCACAGCTTGATGACTCTGGGGGAGCTTTTCTGATGGCTGAACTTGCCTGGCAGGACGGCGAACGGGTGAAGGCTGTCGCGATCCAAGCTGCCGTACTTGGCGATCTGGCAAACGCACACCGCTCATACATAGGACTTCGGCAGGTCAGCGTAAATTGGTTCGGTAGTCGTGACCGGAAGCTCCCAGCTTGCGGCCGCGTGTCTCTGCCCTAGGGTACGAAGGTCTGTAACCCAACACCCCCTCCCGAGGAAATCCCTGAACCGGCCCTCGAAACGCGAAAACCCGGGACAAGTCTGACCGACCTACGTGAACAGGGCTACAGGCAACACCAAACCCCGCACCGAGGGAAAAAAGGTCTGAACGGGCCCGAGCGAAGCAGAATCTAACTCCGGCCAAGCTGGATACCAAGTTCACGAGCTATGCTGAGGATGCACTCATATAACATATAACACCCCCTCCCGAGGGAAAGGTCTGAACCGGCCCTCGGAGGATGCACTCATATAACATATAACACCCCCTCCCGAGGGAAAGGTCTGAACCGGCCCTCGAAACGCGAAAACCCGACGGATCCGGCTTAAGTCGGATACACGTCGGGCACTGCGCTCTTGGCGAACGCCAGCAATACTAGGCTGTTACTCAGGAGGGGGAAGGCCGGCGCGAGGGATTGGGATGACCTCGCTGGACGCCGCTAGGGGACGGCCTCAAGGACGGTCACACCGGGGTAGTGCCGCATCTTGTTGGTGCCTGCCGGGAACGTCGCCTTGCCGGTGGCCAGCCACAGCTGCAGCGCCTTCTTGTAGGCCTTCAGGAAGGCCTTGTAGCAGCTCAGCGTCTGGATCCGGCGCTCGGTATCGGGCTCGGCAAAGCGCGGATTCAGGCGGCGTCGGTCGACACACGTGTTCGGCGTGTCGTACCACTTGCGGGCCAGCACTCGCGCAGCGCCCAGGACCACCTGGCCCGCCTTCTTGAGCTCGGCGCGCTTCTTCTCCTCGAACTCGTGGATGCGCTTCTTGACGCCCTCGACGAAGCTCTTGGGGTCCTCGGCCAGCGGATGCGGTGTTAGCCGCAGCACGGCGGTGTCCGGCAGCGTGCTGTCCTCGCTGTGGCTGAAGAAGAAGAGCGGCTTGTGCGCTTTCCATGCGCCGCAGTTCTCGTCGGTGTCGCCGAGGTCGGCGCAGGTGCTGATGAGTCCCGGCCACGCCGTGGCCTTCGCGACGAGCCCGGCGGCCTGAGGGTTGGTGCAGGTGTAGACCATGCCGTCAGCGGCCGCCTGCTCGGAATCCACCTCCTGCATACCGTCGTCAGGTGCCCAGAAATACTCCCATCTCGAATAATGACAGTTCAGCGAGCGCGCCAGCAGCGACTTGAAGTCGCGCCGGAACTCGGAAATCTTCAGGTACGGGTCGGTCAGGTCGATGTGAAAGTGGTTGCTCATGCAACACACCGCGTGGACCATGATGCCATAGCGGTCTGCGACGACGGCCAGGCAGAAGATAAAGGCGTTGAGAACTTCGGGGGTCGGAGTGAGCATGAACTTGCGGTCGACGCATCGCATCGCGATACGCCAACTCGCGCCCATGTGGACCGGGCGAGCAGTAGACATCGTGAGCTCCTGTTAAAGGTAAAGGAGCTCGCGGCCATCGCAATGACCGTTCCAACGCCTTCCACACCGAAAACAGGGCTCGCGACGCCCGTTTGAGTGTTCGTGCCAGGGTCTGAACACCCCACTTTGAGCCAAAATCTGGGCCCTCAGACCCCACCGACACCCCCTCCCGGAGGAAAGGTCTGAACCGGCCCGCCGATCAACAAGAGAAAGCCAACCGAGTCTGTGCATCCAGGCGTGCTCAATCTCGACCATGCGAACTACCCGCACTACAACATTCACTTCCATGACGGGACGAAAGCTGCGACCATTATCAAGCCCCTCCAGGAACCAATTGGAGTACGCGATTGAAACGTCTCGAATTCCTCAGAGCAGCGAAACTCGGCTCGGGCGGAGTATGCGTGGACAGAGCATGCCTCTGTGACTTCCCCAATACGGTGCGCGAGGTTTCGGTTCTACGTGATTTGACTGTCGTCGTGGAATTCAATGATCACGGATACGACGAGGGCGGTCCACGATACACTAAGACCTACAGCGAACCGGAGGAGGTGATTGCCGTTCTCGAACGGTACCTTGGTAAGCCGATTTCAGCTTGGGAGAATTTCACAGCGAGTGGCAATTATCCGCCAGCACCCAAGACGGTGGCTGCAGACCTGGTAAGGCGGTTCCATGTCGCGGTTTCTAAGGGACTGCTCGCGCTACCAGAGCCGGACTTCGTCCAGCGAAGCGGGTACTGGGCAAGCGTGGAGAAACCCTAACACCCCCTCCCAAGGGAAAGGTCTGAACCATAGGTAAGAAGACGGCTCGTGAATGGAAAGAAGAACTGGATGGTTGGAAGGAGCAACTCGGTGACCAAGACTGAATCGACGGGAAGGCAGCAACGCCTCAGGACGAAACTGCGACAGGTGTTCACGTCTCTCAATGACGAGGAGGAGGGAGCCGGCGAGTTCGTGTTCCACATGCTAGATTGGAAGGATGATCTTGATGCGTTAATCGACCTCTATGAAAACCCGGATGACCATTCCGTGAACCGCGCGGAGGCGGCGATTCAAGCCTTCTTGATCCATGCTGTTGGCCACCTCAACGCAGCCGCAAGGCTGGCTTTAGGTTATACGCCCGACCCGTTCGCTCCGCCATCGAGGGAAACCCTTAAGGACACCCAAGCGAAACGCCCACATCGAACACCCCCTCCTGAGGGAAAGGTCTAACACCCCCTCCCGAGGGAAAGGTCTGAACCGGCAATGTAGCGGATACAATCAACACACCCTCCGAGGGAAAGGTCCGAACCGGAGTCCAATGAACATGGATACGTCGAGGGCGGTCCCCGATACACTATGAGCTACAGCGATCCCGAGGATACCACCGGCAAAGGACTGAATTGATGAACTCCATCACGTTCCTGGTTGGGTCCGTTGCCCTTCTTGTTGCTTGCGCACCCTGTAAGTCGCGGCTGCCCGCCCTGGGCCATCCGCTTGATGTGGTGGAACCGACCCGGTCTACCAACGCAAGTGCGCCCAGGGCGTACTTATCGACGTCAACGGGAGTGTTCGCACTGAGAGGCAAGAGCCAAGTCCTCCAGATGTCAAACGATGGCGCGAAGATGCGCGACCTCCTGGTCCTTCAACAAGAAGTCGTCGCGCTGGCGTCTGGATCGGGTGGGATACTCTTGGCGGCCAAGGACGGTCTAGTGGGGCGGTTGGAGCCTCCGAATATGAAGGTGATACCAATCGCAAGACTCAGCGGTTCGGCAAGATGGTTGGAGGAGGACGTCAGTCGCTGCGGTGAAGGGACCTTGTACGCCTTGCTGGGGCAAGGGCGAAGTTCGACGCTGGTCCGGTATCGAGCGGACGACCAGCGGCAACTAAGCCTTCGCGAACTAGGGCAAAGGTTGCGAGAACTAATGCCGACAGAACAGCCGACCAAGACGACATCGGCGGATGTAATTGCGGTGTCACCTACAACCATTCACGTGATCCTTCGCGGGGGCGAATGGGGGGACAACCTCGTTGCGGTGGACAAGAGGAGCTTCGAAGTATTGAAGACCGTAAAGGTCTTATCGTCTGTGGTGGGAGGTGTCGCCCAGTCGAGCGGGAGTCTCATCCTCTATGGTGGAAGCCCATCGCCTCTTGATGACGGTTCCCCATCCGCCTTCATAGTCCGGTTGTCCGGCGACTATCGGCACAGAGCCAACCTGCTAGGGTTTGGAGAGAAGTCAGGCCTCCCCGACAGTGGAGGGTCGAGAAGCGCGCAAGTGTCGAAGGTTGTTGAACACCTCAATGGTCTAGCAATTCTCCGCTCCGGTCGAGTGCTGTACACGGAAGACTTCGAAGCGTTTCAGCCATTATGTGACCCTGCCATACAAGTCCTGGACTTGTTCGGTGGGGCCAAGCTGATGGTTGTCGATGGTGCCGGACAGTTTCGACGCTGTAGGCCATAACACCCCCACCACACGCAACACCCCCACTCCGCAGCATGGTCGTGCGCGACGTTTGGCCAGAAGCCGTGTGCGCATCTCCCCACGTGTGATGCCGTCGCCCTAGGCAGCCTCCGTATTCCCCGCTTCAGTTGGTGGACGTCTCCCGTGGTGGCGCTAAGCTCGCATCATGAACACCATTTTCCGGGCAGGGGCGTTGCGTCCATTCGTTCTCCTTGTGGTCTGTGCTGTGACGGTCAGCTGCTCGGGCGCCACCGTCGACAAGCGGTCTTCCGCCACGCCGGAAGCATCCCAGACCAACACGTCCGAAACATCGTCGACAGGCCGCAGCAGCGTTCCGACCGAGGAGGAGCTGAAGGAGGCGATGAACGAGCTGCAGCCCCACCTGGGCACGATGGATGCGGACGAACGCGAAGAGATTCTGCTGCCTCTTCTCGACCTGGGCCGGGGTGTATGGGTTGCTGAAGACACGATCGGTCAGGACACAGAGTCGACCCACACCAAGTATCTGAGCCTATACACCGGCACGGCCCTCAAGCAGCGCCTAAGCCTCATCGGCACGACCCTCGGAATGGCCTCTATCGGCGACTACCTGTCGTGCGACAGCGACGGCGTCTGCGAATCCTCTGCCAGTCACAGCGCGTACGGCGTGGCATGGCGCAAGCTCGCCGACGGCCGCGTCGTTATCGTCGGCGCCCTTGCGACGGACGCGATGGTCGTGCCCGAACGTCAAGCCGACATCGACGCGTCGCGGGCGGCCTGGCTCAAGGCGATCTCCAAGACGTACCCGCTGACTGGCAAATAGGAGCCGTCCGACGACCGAGGGGGAAGGTCTTGCCCATCACTGAGAATCGAGACCGAGGCAGCACCCACCGAGCTCGTCTTCGACGTGTCGCGCTACAGCTGTGATGCGTAATAGAACAGCGACGGCGTGGCATTCGCCCCACAAGCTGGCGCATCCTCCGGTCCCACCAACTCCGGGTCCGCGATATAGTGCCAAGCCACTTTCCCCTCGCCCAGCACGGTCCACTCGTCAAAGTCTCCCCAGCCGGCCCCCTCGACGTGAATCGGGTCGGTCAGTCGGTTTCCTTCGGCGTCGATCTCCATCACGTAATACGCATGGGCCGACTGAAACGCTGCCCGGCGACGCCAATTGAAGATCTCTTTGACGTCGTCGGCATCCCCGACCCGATACTGCTCGGACCAGCCCAGCAGATAGCGACCATTGCCAAGGTCGGCAATCTGCGGATGCCCCAGATAGTGGGTGTCGCTATGCACCAACCACTGCACGTCCGCACGCGGGTTTCCGTCCGCATCCGGCGTACCCACCGCCACCCCATCGGACGTGAACCGGGCCAACCCCACCGAGGTCGGTGCCAGCCCACCCCACACGTCGTTGGGATGAACCGACTCGTCGCTCTCCCAGTTGGGGTGCGTGAAGTCGCTCCCTTCCCACTCGCTCGTCGCCGCCGCCAGCCGCTCCGGGTCATGGCTCGTCATGGCCAGCATGAATCCGCCGTCGGGATGTGCCGCAAAGGTCGTCGCTCCACCCCCGATCGAGAACCAACAACACTTCTGAACGTTGTGGAACGCCCCCGGCTTGCCCTGCGTCTCGGTCCGGAAATAAAGTCCGCCGTCAATGTCCGTCCGACAACTCACCGCAAACTGGTCGGACACCGCATTGTAGCCGGGGTGATTGTAGTCCGTGTGACCCCGCCCGCACGCCCAGGCGAACCCGCGACTCGGGTCCATCGTCCACGCCTGGGGAGAAGCGCCGCGACGAATCACGAAGAAGCCGTCGGCCACGTGCCTGTTCCCACCATCACCGGTCATCGACGTGCGAAGCGCCATCGCGTAAGCGTCTCGCTTTGCCGCATAGGTCAGGTAGTACTGCCCCTGCGGCCGCGCCGTCTCGGTCGCCCGGACCGACATGTGCACCAGATAGCTGTCGGGCGTGCCGGTGACGTCGGCGGCCGCGAACTCGTACAACCACATCTCCGTGTTCGTCAGGTCGTTGACCGGGTTGTCGCGCGCCATGACGATCCCATCACCACCGTCCTCCACGTATTGCGCGACCAGGTCCCGGTCGACCGTTTCGTTGTCCGACGTGCCGTAGGCCCGATGACACAACACCGCCAGGTGCGAGCAATCCGGTGCCGCCGCAATGCCAGAGGCGTCCTGGCACTGCGGCATGTGTAGGTCCCGGCCGGTCACAGCAAAGCCTCCGGTGGCCTCGTCCACAATGGCCTCATAGACGTACTGGCTCCGCGTGTCGCCATCGGACACCGGCATCGACACGAACACGTGCGTGCCCTGCGCATCCTGGCAGCTCGTGATGTACTGGCGCTGCGGGACGACGGACACGTTGCCGCCGTGCCGACTGTGGAGCCGCCACGCGTTGGTGTACTCGCAGACCGATGTCAGGTCCCCGGGCTGGCCCACCTCCGTGCGCACGACCCCGCTGGGCAGCGTCGTTGCCGGCGGCGTCCAGCCTTCCGAGAACCCCTCCAGCGGATCGGTCGGCGCCACGTAAGTCGGTCGATTGGGCTCGGGCGTGCCCGACGAGGCCGTGTCGTCAGAGCATCCGAGCGCAAGGGCACAGCCGCACAAAGCGAACACGCGCACAGCATGGGAACCATTCATCCCGATTCTCCAGTCCTGGGGGCAGCGGGGGCACTGCTCAGCGTCCTACGTTACACGAAACGGCCGGGGTACTGGTGCAAAAGCGGGAAGGTCGACAGAAGTTCGCCCACGCGATCGGGCACTTGTGTGAATAATGTTCACAAAGCGTTTCGTGTGCACTATTAGGTCCGCCTCCTCACGTTGCACAGGACGCCCCGCATGACTTCGACACGACTGTTTGCTGCCTCCCTCCTGCTGGCAGCCTGCACCTCGCCGGCCCCCTCGGCGCCTGACGCCCCGGCCACGCCCGATGTTTCGCTCGACGGCGATGTTTCGCCGACCGATGACGTAGCTCCCGTCGACGATGCAACCGTCGACACCGCGCCCGAGCCCGATGCAGCCCCCGACGCAGGCGTCGCGCCCGACGCAGCCATGCCGGACGCCATCGACACGACCGACGCGCTTCCAACAGCCGACGCGATCCCCACGGCCGACGCCACGGAGGACGCGGTTCCCGATGTCGCGCCCACTCCCGACGCCGCCAACGACGCTGACGTCGAAGCGGGACCCGACGGCGACGCCGATGCCTTCGAAGACGCGGCACCGGACGCCGAGCCCGATGTCGCCCCGCCACCCTGCGTCTCGGACACCGCCTGTGACGATGGCAACGCATGCACGGTCAACACCTGCGACCCCACGGTCGGCTGCGTCGCCTCGCCCGTCACCTGCGACGACGGCGACGCCTGCACCACCGACTCCTGCGACGCCCTCCAGGGCTGTGTCGCAGCGCCCATCAGCTGCGACGACGGCGACGCCTGCACCATCGACAGCTGCAACCCAGCGACTGGCTGCACCACCACCGTCATCACCTGCGACGACAACAACGCCTGCACCACCGACACCTGCAACTCCGCCACGGGCTGCACCACCACCCCGGTCGACTGCGACGACGGCGTCCCCTGCACCGTCGACAGCTGCGACGCCAGCACCGGCTGTTCCAACACTGGCTTCGACGACGTCTGCGACGACGGAAACCCCTGCACCTCGGACGCCTGCCAGAACGCGCTCGGCTGCACCAACACCCTCGTCGGCGCCTGCCTCGATGGCACCCCGACCTCCGAACCCCAGTACGTCGGCGTCTGGCAGGACTCGGACAACGCCCGACTCATCTATCGCGACCAGACCTGGACCCAGATGACCGACACCTGGGACGCCCAGAACGACAACGGCTATCGCCTCATCGACCTGGAGCCGCGCCTCACCCCCAACGGCACCCGCTACGACACCATCTACGAGCAGCGCACCGGCGGCTACGGGCTCTACGTCACCAGCAACCTGGCCGACTTCACGGCCCAGCAAACCGTGTGGTCCTCGCTCCAGATGGTCGACTACGAGACCTGGCTCGACGGCAACGGCACCCAGCAATACGCCGCCGTCTACCTCGGCGCAGGCGACTACGAGCTGCACCAGGACCTCAGCTGGGACGACTTCCTGGCGATGCGCACCAGCATGCACGCCGGCGGCTACCGCCTGGTCGACATGGAGGTCCTCCAGGGCGACACCACCACCTATTCGGGCCTGTTCCAGGCGGGCTCGGGCAACGCCTACCTCTGGGTGGGCTCCCGCTGGGAACGCTTCGCCGCCAAGGTCAACGAGATCGACGGCATGAAGCTGGTCGACGTGGAGGTCTACGGCCCCGCCGACAAGCCGCGCTACGCCGGTGTCTGGCTCGGCAACAGCACCGCGGATCGCCTCGTCGGCGGCCAGCCCTGGACCCGCTTTCAGGCGCTCGACAGCGACCACCAGGCCAAGGGACGCCAGCTCGTCGACCTCGAACGCTTCGAGGGCACCCCGGTCACTCCCGTACCCTGGGCCGCCTCGCTCTGGGACCAGTTTGGTTCGGTCGCCGTCGGCTACGGCCACGCCCTCGCCAAGGACGGGCAGCTCATCGGCTACGGCGGGTTCGGCGACCGCCGCGCCACCTGGGAGAGCAGCGGGGCCGGGGCCGACTTCCGGCCCACGACGCGCACCCATCTCGCCAGCGTCTCCAAAATCATCACCGCCACCGCGATGGTCGTGGCCGGCATCGACTTCGACCAGCCGTTCTACCCGCTCCTGGCCGATCAGTTCCCCAACGCCGGCGACGGCGTCGCGACCGTCACCATCCGCCAGCTGGTCACCCACACCTCCAACATGGACGACCTCGGGCTGGGCGGTAAGCGGTGTGGCCCGGACTTCGCCGGTACCGTGAGCAACCTCATTGCCGCCGACGTCCTGGGCGCGCCCGGGCCCTACGACTACTCCAACACCAACTTCTGCATCGCCCGCGCCGTCCTCGAAGCCGTGACCGGCCAGGACTTCGTCACCTGGGTCAACCAGAACATGTTCAACCCGATGGGCATCTACGACTTCACAGCGGCGCCCGACACCGACCATCCGACCCTGTACTACCGACACGACGGCGCCCAGGTGGTGGAAGAGGCGGGGTACCTGTGGACCACCGACTACACACCGGAGGCGGGCGCCTACGGATGGTATGGCTCGTCGGTCGGGCTCGTGCGCTGGCTGATCGGGCTGCGCAACCACACGGTCCTCACCAAGACCGAGACCGACACGATGTTCGCGGAGAACCTCGGCTGGCTGAACACCAGCACCAGCGAGGGGACCGCCAAGTGGCACAACGGCGGCTGGGGAACTGGCGACGGGCGCGGCCTCAAGACGGCGGTGGTCCGCTTCCCCGGCGGCTACGACGGCGTCATCCTCATCAACACCCGGCCCAACCCCGCCAAGGACAGCCTCAAGGCCGCGTTCGAGGCCCTCATCGCGTGGGACTAGCGCATCGGCCTTGCGGGATGCGCCTCACTCGGCGTAGCAGGTAGGGCACACCCCCGAATCGAGGAGCTGCCGATGGACGTCCGCCCCCGCGATCTCCTGCTTGGTGCCGTGATGCTGATGTTGCCCGCCTGCGCCAGCACGACCTCGGCCTCGACCTCAACCTCCTCCGCTACCGCGGCACCGGCCGATGCACTTGCCGTTCGGTCGACCGACAACGCGACCCTGCGGGGTCACCTGGAGGCCTGTCGCACCGGCAACGCGCAGCGGTGCTACACCGCGGGTGTCCTGCTCTACAACGGGCTGGAGGGTGTGCGAAAGGACGAGGAGCGTGGGTTGGAACTGGACCGCCACGCGTGCAGCAAGGGCAGCCGCCACGCCTGCTTCTTCCTGGGCGTCAACGCCGCGGGGACCGCCGCCGGGTCCCTTTCCACCGAGGCCCGCGCCTACTTCGACAAAGCCTGCGAGCTTGGCTACGAGCGGGCGTGTGTGCCTTGCCCCACCGAACCGATTCGTGCCTGTCGATGACCGGGCGTCGTCCGTGCGCCGCGCGTGTTCGTGTCACATGCGGGTCAGGCGGTGTGGCAGGCCACACCCGTGACCCATGCGTGCACACGTCGGCAGTACCGACATGGCCGGTGTGAGCCGAGGTCGCCGCTGGCACACTAGTTGCTGTACGTTCACGTCATGCACCACCGCGACCGCCCGAACCGGAACGAGCTTGGACCCCAGGAGAGTGTCCACGACGACGCGCCCACAGCCCGCACGCGCGCCGTCGCCAACGCTTCTATCGCGGACTCGCCGGTCGCGCTCAGGGCCACCGAGGTCCAGCTCAAGGCGCTCGACACGGCGCTCGTGCAGTTCCGCGCTTCCGCGCTGAGGCGCGCGGGCCATGACGTCCACGCAGTAGCGGCAGGAGGCATGCGGGGCGGCGCCATGCCGCTGCCGCATGCCGAAGCCATCCAGCGCTCCTTCGGCAGACACGACGTCTCGGCCATCAAGGCTCACGCTGGGCCTGCGGCGGATCAGGCGACCCAGCGCCTCGGCGCTCGGGCCTACGCCAGCGGTGACAACGTGGTGCTGGGCGCCGGCGGCACCGACCTCCACACCGTGGCCCACGAGGCCGCGCACGTGATTCAGCAGCGCGGCGGCGTCTCGCTCAAGTCGGGTGTTGGCCAGAGCGGCGACGTCTACGAACGCCATGCCGACCAGGTCGCCGACGCGGTCGTCCAGGGCAAGAGCGCCGAGGGCTTGCTGGACCGTTTTGCCCCGAGCCACGCGCAGTCCGCGGCATCCGTTCAGCGGGCCGCCGTCCAGTTCGACGAGTACGACAGTGACGAAGAGCGCCAGCAAGACCAGGAGCGCGTCAACAACCTGACGCGGGAGGACCTGGACTACAACATCGAGATGGTCCGCCCGCACGAAGGCCGTGATCCCAACCGGGGACGAGGGCGCTTGCCCTACCAGGGCGACGGCTGGCAGCACGAGCAGATTCTCAACCATCTCAGTCAGATGGATGGCCAGGAAGAGACCGACAACGACAACGTCCGGTGCTACTCGTACAGCTTCATGGCCGGTCCTGTGGCCAATGGACCCGCAGCCGTCGCGAACCTGGTCATCAACACCCGCGCGTACTGCCAGGTCGCGGCCAGGTCCGAGGAAGGCGATGTGGCGGCACGCCTCCAGGAAGACGTCCGCAACCTCGCGGGCATGGACCAGCGCATTCTGAATCAGCGAGGGACCTACCGGGACCTCGCCCTGCTGTCGGCGGCCATCCACCACTACACCCAGCGCGACCGGGTGGACCATGGCGCCAACCCCGAAGAGGGCGAGCGCGCCAATCCCCTGCTCACCAACACGGGCAACGAGGGGGAGATCCTCGATGGTCAGAGGAACCACGGTCCCGGTCATCTGCGGACCATCATGGGTCGCCTCAGGCCCGGCTATGCCTACATCCTGGGCGTCAACATGGAGCGGACCCCCGAGGGGGACGGGGTCAACCACGCCGTCCGCATTGGTCACGACGGTCAATCGGCGTTCCTGTACGACCCCATGTGTCGCACGGGGGCTCAGATGCTGCGTTGGCCCGCGCAAGAGGCCGACGTGCTCGACTACGGCCGGGGGCACTGGCTCGTGCGTACCCGGATTACCCCTGAAGAGGCGACCCGCTAACCCACGTCACCAGTGCGGCCCTACAGCAGCTGGTAGCGGGCACCGATGCTGACCGCCAGGAAGTGCAGCCAGTTCTTCTGGTAGCCGTCGCTCAGCTCCTGGGGATCGCTCTCGCCCACCGCGCCGCCGGCGAGCCAGCGAAGGTTCAGGAACAGCTCGGCGTCGTTGTTGGGCAGCTGGTAGCCGGCCCGCAGACTGAAGTCCAAGATGGCGCCGGTGACCTCGGTGTCGCTGCCGTTGAGCACGCTGATGGGGGCGTAGAAGCCGTCCGCCTCGAAGCCGACAAACCAGCCGTCGTCGAACCGGTAGGTGCCGCGGAACTTGAGCAGCGGCACCGGCCCGATGTCGCGCCGGGTGATGAGCTGTTCGCCGTTGGCCGACTTGAGCGTGTAGGTGGCGTTGCGGAGCTGAAGCCCGCCGCCGAAGGACAGCTCGTAGCGAGGGTCCTCGAAGAAGTCGAACCAGTAGCTCGCCCGGAAGAACGGGAAGTCGTACGACACGGTGGTGGGGGTGCCCCGCAGGAAGTCGACGCCGTCGGCGCGGATGTCACGCGGCAGCACCACGTCGTTTTCCAGCGAGATGGGCTGGTACAGGAAGGTCACGTGGTGGTCGTTGTCGACCTGCAGGTCGATCTCGAACCGGGCGAACAGGAACAGAACGTTCTGGCCGCCCTCCTCGACGTAATCGAAGCGCGAGCCGTCCGTGCTGAACTGGATGATGTGGAAGGGCACCCCGAGGAAGCCCAGCTCTGCCCCCAACTGGATGCCGAACGGTTTGACCTTGATGGTGGGCTCGCCCTTGGGAACGGCAGGCACCTCGGTGGGCTTCGCTTCAGGCTCGGCGGCAAGGGTCTGATGGGCGGTCAGGCCCACCAGGAGAAGGGCCATCAGGGCGGTTTTGACGGTGCTCATACGTTCCTCCACGGTCGGGACTGTACTCCCGATGCTTCCGGTCGGACAGCGTTTGTTGAGCCGGGAGAACAATGCTGTTTCCGTGGGTGTGGGCTCAGCGCGCAGATGCAACCGTTTTGCGCCGCCGCAGTCCCACTAACCAGAGCAGCACGAAAGCGAGCGGCCAGGGGGCGCGAGGACCGCTCTGGCAGCCCTTGTCGGCGGGTGCGGTGGGCCGTTCTTCTGGAGCGCTGGCGTCTGCTTCGGTGGCGTCGGACGGCGCTGAGTCTGGCGTCGCCACGACGTCTTCGGCCGGGTCCGGCGCGGGTGAAGGCTCGGCGTCGGCGCTCGTGTCGACCTCTACGGGGGCCACGACGTCGACGTCCGGTGCCAAGTCTGCCACGTCAGGCCCGGTCATCGTTTCGGCCTCAGGGGCCTGCTCGGGCCCGGGCTCGGGCCCTGGTTCGGTCAGCTCGGGACCTTCGTCCGCTGTCGTGCCACCGACGTCGATCCCGACGCTCATGGAGAACGCGGGGGTTGCCACGCTCACGGTAACGGTGGCCATTCCCGGACCCGTCGGCACGAATGTGGCCCGATAGCGTCCCGTGCCCTCATAGACGAAGCCGCTCAACTGCCCCGACGTCGCCGTCCCAGAGACCGCCAGGCCGCTGCCCGCCAAACGCTCGTCGGGCATGCGTGGCACGAACAGGACGCCGAAGCTGTCCAGACCGCCACTGTCGTCCGACGCCTCCGCGGTGAGCTCGCTGTGAACGGCGTCCAGCGCTGGAGGAAGCTGGGCCGGTGCCCACAGGTTCACGGTCCCCTCGAGCACGGGCGTCCCGTACCAGGACACGGCGACCATGGCGTCCACTACCGCCGCGCTCGCCTGGAACTCGTATAGCCAGCGACCGGCCAGCGGTACCAGGGTGTCGGGGAGCAGGTCCACCCCCGTCAGCGTCAGCACCGGCGCGTCGCCCAGGTCGGGCAGCGGGTCTCCGGCTGCATCGTACAGGTAGATCAGACCCGAGCCGCGGTCCATCCCATCGCCATAGATGGCCATCTGGTCGAACGTCGCTCGGGAGGTCGCCTCCGCCACCAACCCGGCAACGTCCGACGCCTGGGCCAGCCGTGTCAGGGTCCGCGGCGGCATCGGAACGCCCGCCACCTCGAGCACCAGGCTGTCACCGTCCGACAGCCCCTCGGTGGAATAGAACTGCAACGCCTGAGCACCCGAGACCACCGCCGAATCGGGCGCGAGCTCGACGCCATCGGCTTTCAGCACGATGGCCGCCGGGTCAGCCGCCACCGGCGCCCCGTTGCGGTCGACCAGCACCGCGATGACCTTGAGCGGCGGGTAGGGCGGCTGCGCGAGCTGCACCGTGTCCTCGAACCGGACCACCGACCGCAGCGGGTCCACTGGCGGGGCGACATCGGCCACCCATGGCGCCCCATGCGGCGTACCACCCACCGCGACTTGAACCGAGACCGCTCCGGCCGCCGGCGCCTCACCGGCCCACAGATAGCGGCCGTCGCCCTGGTCGACGGTCGCCAACGGCGGTCCTCCATCGAACGCCACCGTCACGGTCGCGCCGCTTCCAGCCAGCGTTCCGTCGTTCGCTCGCGGCGTGACGAACAGGCTCCAGGGCCTCGAGGTTACCGGGTCCTGCGGCACGCTGAAGACGTCCACGGTGGGGGCCGCAGCGGGCCACGTTACGGTCGGATGCACTGCCAGTTTCTGACCGTCAACAGCGACAGTCACCACCGCGGCAGTGCCAGAAGGAGCGCCGGTCCAGCTGGCCGACCAGACCCCCGCTGAAGCCTCGGTTGCAGCCTCTACTTGAGCACCCTCAGCCGTGATGGCGACCGGCCCCACGAGACTGCCGTCGGTGAGGTCGACCGTCACACCCGCCGTGGTCGCCGTCAGCCAGTCCGGCTCCTGCAGCTCCAGCACGCCTCCCGTTTCCGTGGCCACGACCTGCTCGAAGCCCGATGGCCACCGTACCGTCAGCGTCACCGGCTCGCCCGGCGCCTGACAGGGGGCCGGAAACGTGACCCGAATCACCCCGTCGCCCGCTCCCAGGAACCCGCCGCCCCCGGTCAACTCACGGTGGCGCTCCCACCCGCCGCAGCTGGCGACCAGCCGCGTCCCGGCGCCAGACGGCCCGGTCTCCGTGGGCCGCACCGTGACTCGCAGGGGCACCCCGCTGGCGCCGACCTGCTGGTAGATCGACAGCAACCCCTGGGCGTGGCCGACCGCCATGTCCACCCAGCCGTCGTCGTCGAAGTCCGCCAGCGCCGCCGAACGCCCCATGTTCCAGCCGGGTTCGGGGACGCTCCAGCCCGAGTCCCAGCGGTCGAACGTCCCGTCGGCCTGGCCGGCGAACAGCAGGTGACTGCCGTGCTTGGCGCTGAGCAAATCGTTGGGCAGCGTCCGCAAATCGCCGCCGACCACGACCAGATCGACCCAGCCGTCCCCGTCGATGTCCTCGAACAGCGGCGCCCAGGTCACCTGCGCCCCGTCCCGGTCCAGCGCGACGTCCAGCCCGAGGGCACGGGTGGCCTCGGTGAAACCCTCGGGACCGCCCAGCAGCGCCCGCATCAACCCCACCGACGACACGACGTAGTCCAGCCAGCCGTCGTCGTTGACGTCCGTCGTCCCAATGCCCATCCCGAACAGCCGCTGGTCGAACCCGGTTTCCGCCGAGACCTCCACGAACGCCCAGCCGCCAGCGCCCTCCGGTCCGTCGTTGCGGTACAGCCGGTTGGCGTCCAGCACGTTGCCGAAGTCGTTGGCCTCCAGCAGGTCCAGGTCGCCGTCGTTGTCGAAGTCGCTCAGCGCCACCGACAGCGTGCAGCCGATTCCGGCGACGCCCCAGTCGTCCGCGCGGTCCACGAAGCGTCCCGTGCCATCGTTGATGAGCAACGCGCTGCCGCCGCACAGCTGGCTCGGGAAGGCGATGGCGCTCGTGTAGTTGCCGACGTAGATGTCGTCGTCCCCGTCGCCGTCCACGTCGCCCACCGCGAACGCCGACGACCAGCGCGTGCGGCCGGGCAGGGACTCGGCGCTGACGTCCACGAAGCCGCCGCCGCTGCTCAGGTCGTTGCGCAGCAGCACGTTGGCGCCGTCGCGCACCAGGAACAGGTCCAGGTCCCCGTCGCCGTCCATGTCGATCGGTGCGGCCCCGCTGCACTGCGCCGGCGGCGTGGCAGGGATGATCACTCCGGGGTCTTCGACCAGCCCCAGCGGCCCCTGCCGAATCAGCACGGGAGGGCTCAACGGCGGGCTGTGGATGAGCTCAAGGGTGCCATCCCCGTCGATGTCGACCCAGGTGATGCCGCTGCCGATGGCGTTCTTCACGACGCTGGAGGCGTCCCCGACGAGCCCCGCGGCCGGCGCCAGGTCGTCGAACACCTGCGCGCTCGCCGGCGCCGCGACACCGAGGGCCAGGCACAGACCGCCGGCCAGGGCGAGGCGGCTGCCTACCACTCCTGGTTCTTGGTGTAGGTCTCGGCCACCCGGTACTCCTCGATGGCGTTGGCGCTGTCGGCGATCCAATGAAACATCGCATTGGCCAGGGAGTGGGCCTTCCGCTTGTTCCAGAGGTCGATGGACCAGCTGCCCACCGACGGATAGACGCTGTTGAAAGCGACCAGGCGCCCCGAGGCGCCGCAGAGCCGCCCCAGCCGGTCGACCTGCCGCCGCAGCGACAGCCATTGCTGGCACTCGCCGAGCAGGGGCAGCGAGCGTTCGGCGTCGAGACGCTCACCCAGGGCCGCCATCGACATGTCCAGCTCGGTCGACAGCCGCTCCTCGAGCCGGTCGATGAGGCCTCCGAGCACCCCGTCGCGGTCGCCGTCGGCGACCTCCGAGAGGTCCACGTGGCTGTCCAGCAGCTTCTTGCCCAGGTCCGCCTGGACGGTCTCCGACAGCCGCTCCAGCACCTGGTTGCTCTTCGTCCGGGCGCCCAGCGCCGCCGCGCGCTCGCCGATGCCGCGGGCCACGTGGCGCGACTGAAGCACCCGGTCCCAAAGCCGTCCCAGCTGCCGCACCTCCGAGGTCTGCAGCTGCGAGGCGGGGGTCGCCCGGAGCTTCGCGTGCATCGCCACGGCCTGGCCCAACAGCCCTTCGTCGTGCTCCAGCTCTGCCGGCACCGGGCCGCCCGGGCTGGTGGCCGCAGTCACCAGCTCCAGGGCGTTGGCCACGTCCGGCATCGCGTCGGCCATCTGCTGCAGCTCCAACGGGCTCTTGAGCTCGTCGTCCAGGCGCAGGTGCCAGGTCGCCAGCGCCGCGAAGAACGCCACCTGGCCGGTCGGGTCCTTGTCCGACTTCGCCAGCCCCAGCGCTCGCGCCCGCACCCAGTCGCCGCGACTGGCTGCATCCGCTGCCAACCACTGCAGCGCGATCCGGGCCGCGCCGGGATCGTTGTACCGGTCGAACCCGTCCACCAGCTCCAGCAGCGAGCGCGCCTCCTCGGGGCGTCCCCGATACGCCGCCACCAGCCCCGCGGCGGTCAGCCGGGCGGCGTCCAGGGCGGCCGTTTCGGCCAGCTGGTTTTCCAACCGCTTCAACGTGGCAGCCACATCCGTGTCGTCGCCGGGCCGATGCAGCAGCATGGCCCGGTCCACCATGGGGCCCGCCGCGGCCTTGCGGGTTCGTGGCTGGGGTTGTCCCTGCCCGGGGCGTGGCTTGTTGTCCCGGGTCCACCGAGGCTCCTCACCGGCCGGCTGGTTGTCCCGGGTCGCGGTTCCTGGCTTGCCCTGCGGGCTCCAGATGGCCTCGAACTCGGCGAACGTGTTCTTGACCAGCTTCTTGAGCCGAGCGAGGTCCTCGTCCCACCAGCTCACGGGTCCGCCTTTCGCGCATTCTGACCGGCGCCGTCGCTCCACCAGCCGACCCGCGGCCCGGGGGCCCGGGCGATGCGGTCGTCGGTAGGCGCGACCGAGGCCCACAGCTCGTAGAACAGCCGCTCTTCGGGGTTGTTGAGGGCGGCCTTCGCCTCGCGGATGCCCTCGGCGGTGCGCTCGAACGTCCCCAGCGGCGTCGCGTAAGACTTCCCCCGCTTGACCCCCAGCTCCAGCAGCCCGGCCAGCTTGCTGCCGGCCCGCTCCACCTCCATGGGGGCGCAGTCGGGGCCCAGCTCCAACAGGTAGAAGGGGTTGTCTTTGATCGGGTCCCGCTCGCTCATCGCACGCTCGAGCCGTGGGTCTTGCGCGGCTCGGACGCGGACGACGGCAGCAGCCCCCAGAGCTCCCGAACGATGGTCCGCAGCTTCTTGTAATCCCGCGCCTCCAGGGCCTTGTGCCCCTCTGCGACGAGCTTGGACGCGCGGCTCAGGTCCGAGGCCTCGTTGGCCTGCGCCGCGGCGTTGTGGAAGTAGTACTCCCAGGTCGCGTCGTCGCGCTGCGCCGCCGCCGAGCCGAGCCGTCGCACGACCGCCTTTTGCCGCTGCAGCCGGGACACCGACTTGGCCTCCCGGGCGGCTTCGAGGCTTCGAATAGCCTGCTCGAGCAGCTTCTGCTCCGCCGGCGAGCCGTGCTCGGCCACTTCGTTGGTGGCCCAGGCCGCGGTCCACACCGCGTCGTCCTCCAACTCGGGCCAGCGCTGCTCGTCTTCGAGGTCGCCGACACCGCTGTCCACATCCAGCAGGATGCGCCGCGCGCGCTGCGCCGCGTCCACGTCGCCACCCTTGGCGGCCTCCATGTCCTGCGCCGCTTCGTCCAGCGACGCCTGCAGCTTGGCCAGCCGGTCGAGGCTGCTGCGCTTGCCGCCCCGGAACGCGTCCTCGCGCAGCCCGCCGATGCGGGTGGCCAAGGCCGTGAAGTGAGTCTCCAGCACGTCTTCAGTGGCGGCCGGCACCATCAGATGGGCGACACTCTTGAAGGTCTGGTTCAGCGCGCTGACGAAGGCGCTGGCGCTGAGGTGACCGCCGCGGTCCAGCTCCAGGGTGACCTCGACCGACGAGTCCGCGGGCAGCGGCCCGGAGAGGTCGCTGGCGTCCACCTCGATGGAGCCCACCAGACGGCACAGGTCCGCGGTCTGGTACTCGCCCTGGACCAGCGGGATGCGCAGCGCTGTGCCGCTCTCGCTGCCGACGGATACCGGCGTCACGGGGTTGACCGTGCGGTGGACGAACGTCCGCCGTGCCGGCAGGGGCGTGCCCCGGGCGAAGTACTCGCGCACACCGCCGTTGGCCAGCGCCACTCCGACGGTGCGGGACAGGGGCGGGTCGCCGATCTTCACGCCGTGGACGATGGTCACCCGACCCGGCTCGCAGCTCACCGCCTGGCCCTTGCTGTCCCGCGCCTCGAGGCGGAACGTATTGGCCTTGTGCTGCTGCAGCTCGGCGCTGGCGACGAAGGCGCCCTCGTCGTCCAGAGGCGCGAACTCGCCGGTGAAGTCGCCGTCGACCCGCACCAGCCGCACCTCGGTGGGCCGCTTGGCGCCAGGCTTGTCGGCGTCCACCAGCCGTCCCACCACGTGCGGCGTGAGGTCGGCGGTGACCGGCGGGTAGTGGAGAAAGAAGTGGCATTCGGCCGAGGTCACCTCGGTGAACGGGCTGCCGCCGATGCTGCCCAGACCGGCGGCCTTGTTGGCGGCGGCCGAGGCGTCGTGGGCGGCCAGTCCTGCCGTGGCGGCATAGAGCGCTGCGCCCCGGGCGACCATGGTCATGGGGTCCATGGAGTTGTCGATGGGGGCGCCCAGGCGCTCGGTCAGGCGGTTGCGCAGCACCGGCATGTTGGTCGGGCCGCCGACCAGCACGATGCGGCCGATCTGGTCAGGCTTCAGACCCGCGTCCTGAAGCAGCCGGACTACGACGTCGATGGACCGGTCCACCAGCGGGAGGGTGAGGTTGTCCAGGGTCGCCCGGTCCAGCTCCATCTCGATCTCGACCTCTTCGCCGTCCACCTCGATGGGCCACGGGTTGGCCACGGTGGCGCTCTCTGACCGGGACAGCTCGATCTTGGCTTCCTCGGCCGCCAGGGCCAGGCCGCGGAAAGCCGCTTCGTGCTCTGGGTTGCTGCGGTCGAGCTTCACTCCACCGCCGGCGATGTGCTGCTCGACGATCCAGTCGACGATGGCGCGGTCGATGTCGCGGCCGCCGAGGAAGTTGTCGCCGTCGTGGCCGACCACGCGCAACAGGCCGTGGCGGGATTCCAGCAGGGACACGTCGAAGGTGCCGCCGCCAATGTCGTAGACCAGCCAGCTTCCGAGCGCGTCAGTCGCCGTCCAACCCGCGGCGAGGGCAGAGGCGACAGGCTCCTGCAGCAGCTCGACCTGCTCCAAGCCGGCCAGGCGGGCTGCCTCGACGGTGGCCGCGTTCTGGGGGATCTCGAACAGCGCCGGCACGGCGACGATGGCGCGGGCGGGGCGGAACCCCAGCTGCTGCTCCACCTCGTCGCACAGCAGCTTGAGCACCTCGGCGCTGAGCTCCTCGGGCTTGCGGCTGGTGTTGGCGGCCGGGAAGGCGATGGGACTTCCGGTGCCCATCAGGCGCTTGAACCCGGTGTGGGTGTTGGCCGGGTCGGTCTCCAGGTAGCGCCGCGCGCGGGCGCCGACCAGGAGCTTGCCCGAGCTGCTCATCCTTACAATGGACGGCGTCAACGAGCCCCCCTGGGAGCTCCGGACGATGGTCACGTCGTCGCCATCGAAGGCGGCCGCGGCCGAGTTGGTGGTCCCGAGATCGAAGCCGATGTAGGTCGTGGTCACGTCAGCCCTGTCGTCCGAGGCGGTGGTGCGGTGGCGGCGAGCCAGCAGTATAAACGCGCCCCGGGGGGAGACAACGCTACCGGTCGCGACGTCCGGGGAGCGTGTCCGGTGTCCCACAATGTCCGGGACAGTCCGGACACACCGGACACTTTTCGGGGCAATGTCCGGTGGGGCGTTCTAGGGATTTCAAGGGGTTGGCGTTTTGGTACGGCCCTTGCTCTTACCTGGGGCCGACGACAACACGACCACGGAGGTTGACCATGAACCGCGCCTACCACATCTCCCCCGACATGCTCCCCCAGACCTTCCCCGCCGTGGAGCCCTCGGCCGACATGATGGACTCCCCGGTGGCCCGCCGCCTGGCCCGCCGCCGTGCTCAAAAGCGCGCCCAAGAAGCCCGATGGCGAAAAGCCCGAAACGTCCTCGCCGCGTGTGCGGTGGGGCTGGGCGTGGCGATGATGGTGCTGGTCTAGTGGTGCGTGCCCATAGCCCGAAGAGGGTTCTTGTGGTCGGTAAGCACGATGCGGGGAGAAGCTTGGCGCCTCAGCTTCGTGCTAGCAGCCCCCGGATGAAGTGAAGCCGGCAGATCGGGCACGGGCACGGGCACGGGGCTGGCACCAGCGTTGACCTCAAGGCGACTGGGTCGGCTTGCACACGCTCACCGTCGGATCTGAGTCCGCGGGCACGCACTGGTACTGGCCCCACTCGTCGAACCGGCTGTCCCACTGACGCCAGCGGCAGTCCGCCTGGGTGGTGCAGATCTGCAGGCACGACTTGGTGGTGATGGTTAGGCCAGCCGCTTCGGTGACCCCTTGCTCCAGGTGGGATCCGGCGGGGCAGGTCGTGCACGTGTCGAAGTCGCCCGGCTGGGCCACGGCGGTGCACAGGAACCCGCCGTCACACTTGACCGCCAGCAGCGTGCAGTAGCCGCCGGGGTTCTTCACCAGCGGCTGGTTGAAGCCCGGATCGATGCTGCGCAGGCACGCTTTGACACATCCGCCCGAGCTGTCGGGCACGCTGTCGCAGCCGACGATGGTCCCGGTCGTGAAGTCGTTGGCGTCCTCGTCGATGCCCGTGGCCGTGCAAACGTCACCGATGTCGAGCGTGTTGGTGGTGCAGGCGCTGGTACACCCGTCGTTGTCGACATCGTTCCCATCGTCACACTGCTCTCCGGTGGCGGTATCCTCCGTGCCGTCACCGCAGGCCTTCATGTCGATGCTGCAGTCACTGATGCAGGCGCCGTCGGGCAGCGACGCCATGTCCGGAGGCCACTCACTGACGAGGTTGTTGTCGTCGCAAGCCTCGCCAGACTCCAGCGTCCCGTTGCCGCAAGCCCCGGGGCCCACGACCTCGGCGACCGCATCGGGCGTGGCGTCCGGGGCAGCGCCATCGGGCGTCGACGTCTCGGCGTCGGCGTCTGGGGCCGTGACGTCTACAGCATCAGGCGCCGCGACGTCGCTGACCGTGTCCGTCACGGCGTCCGGAGTCGCGTCGGCCACCGCATCGGGCGTGGCGTCGGCGACCGCGTCTGGCGTGGCGGAGGCGTCGGCGGACGCATCGCCCGCCGCATCGTTTTGCTCTACAGTGTCCAGGTAGGCGTTGCTGTACGTATCCCCGCACCCTCCCGTCGCGGCAACCATGGCAATGCTGGCAACCCATCCGGCGGCGATGACGACGTGCTTACTTAGGTCCAAGCCGTTCTCCCAGTTCCCTGAAACCTCATTCTAGCGTACCCCATGCAACCTATGAGCCCCAAGAGCACCGAACAACTCGCCGCCATGGCGGAGATCTTGCTGGGTGTGGCGTATGCCGACGGCACCTATGACGACGAAGAGCGGGATGCCATCGCGCACATCCTCGCCGACTACGGCGGCTTCGACGTCGACGCCGAGGGGGTGCCCGACGCGGTTGCCGCGCGGATGGCGGCGTTCGATCCAGACACCTTCGATGTCTTCGATTCGGTGGTCCGGCTCGAGCTCCACGGGCGCGACGACGCGCGCCTCATCCTGCATCTGGTGGTGAAGATGGTGGATGCCGACGCGGCCCGCGACACCAGCGAGGAGTCCTACTTCTTCACCCTCGCCAAGGCCCTGGGCCTGTCCGACGAGGCCTTCGAGATCCTGCTCGGCTTCGACGACTGAGCCGCGTGCGCGAGTTCGACGACGCACTGGTCAGCGGCCTCGAGAAGCGGGTCGCGGCGGTCGAAGATGACAACACCCTGGAGGTGGTGATCCGGGTGGTGCCCATGTCGGGGCACTACCGAGACACCTACTTCCTGTGGGGGATCGTCGCTGCGCTCCTGGTCTTCCTGGTGGCCGTCTTCGCGCCCATCGTGGTGGATCCGCGGTTCCTGCCGATCGAGCTGTTGGCGCTTGGAGGGCTTGGCGGCCTGCTGTCTCGCCGCTGGTGGGCGTCGACCCGGCTGGTGACCCGCGCCGAGCGGCGGCTGGATCAGGTGTGGGAGGGCGCCCGCGCCTGCTTCGTCGAACAATCCGTCGACGGCACCCGCGCTCGGACCGGGGTGCTGGTCTACGTCAGCCTGCTCGAGGATCTGGTGGTCGTGCTGCCCGACGGCGGCGCCGCCGGGGCTGCGCCACGCGCGGAGTGGGATGCCCTCAGCAAGCTCGGCAAGACCCGCGGGACGCCGATCACCGAGCGCCTCGACGCCGTCCTCGACGGCATCGAATCCCTCGGCGACAAGCACTTGCCTTCCGACGGCTCGGACAACCCGGACGAGCTGCCGAACCGGCCGGTCATTGGCGCGGACCCCGGGGGGCGTCGATGAAGCCGCGTCGCCACGATCCCTGGCGCATCACCCTTTGGCTGGGGCTGCTGGCCATGCTGCTGTTCGTGACGGTGGATGCCGGCGCCCGATTGGGCGGCGGTCAGTCCTACGGCGGCGGCGGCGGCGGCGGCGGCGGTGGAGGTGGCGGCGGCGGCTGCGAAGAGCTGGTCGCTCAGCTGCTGTTCGAAGTCATCATCCGGCTGCTCATCCATCATCCCGAGATCGGCCTGCCGGTCCTGGGCATCGCGTTGGCTATCTGGGCCTTCGTGCACTTCAAGGGCCGGACCAGCTACACCGAGAACTGGTCCTACGGCGGCGACGTGGCGGTGGAAGCCCATCGCGCGGACCCCGATCACTTCACGCTGTCGGCGGTCAACCGCGGCATCGCCGATATCCGCGAGCACGACCCGGCGTTCTCTCGGTTCGTGCTCAGCGACTTCCTGGGCCTGCTGTTCACCCGCTACTACGAGTCCATCGGCAAGCCGCGTGAGGGGCTGGGCGCGCTGCCGGGCTACTTCGCGCCGACCATGCTGAACCGTTTGAACAGCGGGCCGGTGGCGCAGAACGGCGCCGCGTCCTGGATCGTCATCGGTGCTCAGCGGCTGATCCACGTCGGCCTCGAGGGTCGTGACCAGGCGAAGGTGCAGGTCATGTTCGAGGCCAACCTGACGCACGGCGCGGCAGGCGAGGCTGGACAGGCCTACTACACCAAGGAGCGCTGGACGCTGACCCGGCGTCGGGGCGCGGTCTCCCCCGCGCCCGACGCGGTCAAGGCGATCGCCTGTCCGGCGTGCGGCGCCGCCGAGGAGACGACCCTGGAGGGGGCCTGCACGTTCTGCGGCAACGCTCTGACCAACGGCGACTTTGGCTGGGTCGTGCAGTCCATCGACCGCCTGGACTATCGCCCGGTCAAACCGATCGCGGTCGCGCTGGGCGCAGGCGGCGTCGAGGTGGGCTATCACCTGCCGACCCGGTTCCAACACAACCTGGGCGGCGAGAAGCGGGCCTTCACCACGCGCAATCCGGGGTTCAGCTGGAGCGCCTTCGAGACCCGCGTCCGCTTCGTCTTCATGGAGCTGCAGGACGCATGGAGCGCGCTACAGTTCGAGCGAGCCCGCCCCTACGAGACCGATCACCTGTTCCAGGCGCACCGCTACTGGTTCGAACGGTACAAGCGGGACGGGCTGCAGAACATCCTGGAGGACATGACCATCGAGACGGTCATCGTCTCCCGGGTCGAGCAGGACGCCTGGTACGAGACCATCACCGTCCGGATCTTCGCGTCCATGGTCGACTACACCTTGGAGACCGCCACCAAGAAGGTCGTCGGCGGGCACCGGTCCAAGATACGGAAGTTCTCCGAATACTGGACATTCGTGAGGCGCTCCGGGGTGGAGGACCGTTTGGACGCTGACCCCCATCGCTGCCCGAGCTGCGGCGCCGCGTTCGACAAGCTCAGCATGAGCGGGGTGTGCGGCTACTGTCAGGCCAAGGTGGCGTCGGGCGAGTTCGGCTGGACCCTGGCGCTCATCGAGCAGGACGAGGCTTACATGCCGTAGACTCGTCCCCAGGGAGGTTGGGCGATGACACGTGGAGCGAGGGAACATCGGTGGGGGCTTTGGGTCGGGTGAAGACGTTTGATGATAGCGATCGGTGTGGTGTCGCTGCCGAGCACCCCGCGACACTCCCCGCTTGGTCGGGCAAGCTTCCCAAGCTCTAGCCCATGCATGACGACGCCCGGTTCAACGCCGCCTTCTGGGACCAGCAGGCCGACGCGTATCAGGAGCAGGTGGGGCCCTCCATCGCCCTTCACCCCCTATGCTGGGGGGCGTTCTTCGTCCCCGAACACCTGCTGGGGGTTCTGGACCTGGACCACATCGGTGGACAGAGCGTGCTGGAGCTCGGCTGCGGCGGCGCGCGTTGGAGCATCGAGCTGGCGCGCCTGGGGGCCACGTGCACCGGCGTCGATCCGTCGAGGCGGCAGCTGGCGCACGCGCGGGCTCACGTCGAGGCCGCTGGGCAGACCCTGAACCTGGTCGAGGCCGCCGCCTCCGAGCTGCCCCTGGGCGACGCGTCTGTGGACCTGATCTTCAGCGACCACGGCGGGCTCACCTACGACGACCCCGCGCGGGTGTTGCCTGAGTGTGCGCGGGTGCTGCGTCCCGGCGGTCGGCTGGTGTTCAACACCACCAGCCCGTGGGCCGAGGTGTGCCTCGACGCGGAGGGCACGACCGTGACGCGGCGCCTCGAGCGGTCCTACTTCGAGCTGGGGCGGGTGGCCAACGATGATGGTGTCAGCTGGGTGCTTCCCCACGGGCGCTGGATAGCGTTGCTCACCGAGTCCGGGTTCGTCGTCGATGCCCTGCACGAGCTCCGGCCGCCCGACGACGCCACCCGCCTCAAGCCAACCCATTGGGCGCGACGGTGGCCGGCCGAGGAGCTCTGGTGCGCGACGCGACGCTGAAGGCGCTGATCTACGACCGCCTGCATCGGGGCAACCCGGGCGACGTGGGTTTCTACGCCCACGAGTGTGCCGGCGCCCAGAGCGTGCTCGAGCTGGGGTGCGGCTCGGGGCGGGTGCTGGAGTGGCTGGCCGACGAGGACATCCCCCGGCTGGTGGGACTGGACCTGGACCCCCATCACGTGGCGCTGGCCTCCGAACGACTCGGCGCTGCGGCGACGGTCCACCTCGGAGACATGCGTGATTTCGAGGTGCCCGGTGCGTCCTTCGACCGCATCCTGATCCCCTACAACGGGCTGTACACGCTGCCGAGCGACGAGGACATGGTCGCCTGCCTCGCGTGCGCCCGGCGTCACCTGGCGCCCGGCGGCGCCGTCGTGCTGGACGCCTACGCGGTGACCGACGCCGACATCCGGGAGATGGCGCTGGAGGCGCAGGAAGCCTCGGAGGTGACGTTTCTGGTCTCCCTCAACCTGCCTGACGACGTTGGCAGGGTGGTCGTGTGGGACCGCGAGCAGGCGCTGCCCGGGCCGCGGCGGAGGGGCATTCACTACAAGTACGACGTGACCCTCCAGGACGGGGAGAAGCGGCACCTCGAGGTGGACCTGCCGCACCACTATCTGCGCCACCGTGACCTGGTCGCGGTCCTGGACCGCGCCGGGCTTCGGCTCGACCGCCTCTACGGCGACTTTCAAGGGGCGCCGTACGACGCGCAATCGGACTTCTACGTGGTCGTCGCCAGGCGTTAGCGTCATCGCGTCGACCGCGTTATCCTCGCCGCTCGGCCGCGGGGCACCGCCGCGGCCAGCGTCCCATGACCCCGGAGCAGCAAAGCGTGAGCCTCCTGGAAGAGTTCAAGCGCGCAGGACACGGCCTGCGGATGGCCATCCCCGAGGGGGTTCGGCTCCTGCAGGACGGCGACTTCGGGGTGGAGCTGCGCGACGACGTGCGCAACGTCCACTGGCGCATCGTCTATTGCCCGGGAATCATGGACCTGTTGGGGGCCACCGAGCCGATCGTCGCCGATCTCAACCGGGACGCCAGAGCGCTGTTCGACGCCGAGTTCGCCGAGCGCTACCTGGAGGTGCCGGCTCCTCAGCGCCCCATGAAGCGTACCGACGACGCGGCCTTCGGTGTGGTCGTCAGCGCCGAGGTGTTCAACCTTCCGGGGGACGACCCAGCCGTGTCGGTGATTCAGAACGTCGCCTTCGAGGAAGGGCACGAGGTGGCGTCCGCGCGGGTGCTGGTGCCGACCGCCAAGGGCACGGTCGAGGTGTCGGCCTGGGCGGGCGATGCCCCCATGGTCTGGCGCGACTCGGTGCCGCCGCTGTGCAAGATGAAGCCCGGTCGAGCGGTCCGGTTCGCGACCCCGGGCGGCATCCAGCCCCTCGCGCAGGACCCGGCGTACAAGGTCGATTGCATGGAGCGGGTGCGCCAGGCCATCGACGAGGCGATGGGGCCTCTGGCGCTGCTGGTGACCAAGGACGCCCCACGTCGCTTCGAGCAGGGGATGAACCTGCCCACGCTGGGGGGGGCCTTCGAGCTACCTCCCCGCTATGCGCCGGCGCCTGGCATGCAGCAGTCGGCCGCCAGCGACACGATCTACCTCGCGCGGGTAGGGCTGCCGGAGTACGTCCGCATCCTCGAAGCCGCACGCTACCCCGGCGTCAGCATCACCGGCCTGTTCGCGGCCCAGAAGCGCAAGAAGCTGGAAAAGCTGGCCGAAGAGCACCTCCGTGGCATGCAGAACCGGGAGCGCCGGGTGATGGAGGTGCGGGTGAAAGACGCGATGATCAACCCCACCGAGATCGCCGTCGACACCTACATGCGCATGAAGCACCACGGCCAGCTGCAGCACGTGGCGGGCACCTGGTGGGTCAACTCCATCGGCGAGGTCATCCGGCTGCAGATCAAAGCGCCGGCGCACGTCCCCGTGACGGAGCTGCGGGAGCACCTGGGCCTGTGCTGCAGCAGCTGGGCGTCCATGCCCGGCCGCTGAGTGCCGGCCACATCAGCGTGGCGGAATGGAGTAGGTCACCGTCGAGCAGGCGACGAGGCGGTCGGCGTCGGCCTCGGATGTCAGGTCGATGCGCACGACTGCCAATCGCTTGCCCAGCTTCAGCATCGTCGTGCGGGCGATGATGGCTCCGGGCTGGGGGCGGCGGAGGAAGTCGATGCTGAGGTTGGTGGTCACGGCCAGGCCGACGGGGCCGATGCGCGACAGGATGTCCAGGTACGCGGCGCAGTCCACCAGGGCCATCAGCGTCGGCCCGGAGACGGTGCCGCCTGGGCGCAGGTGTTCAGGACCCACGGGCTGGCGCATGACGACGCCATCCTCGCTGACCGACTCGATGCTGAAGCCCATGTTCAGGCTCTGCGGGAACTCGCGCTCCAGGAACTGGAGGATCTCGTCGGCGGTCATCACAACAGGCATCGCGCTCTGACTATCACCTGGATGCCAGGTCAGACAATCAGCGCGTCAGGGTGGGGCCGAAGTCGGTAGGGTCGGTGGTGGGAGTCCACAGAGCCTGCAGCGCCGCTGCTAGCTCGCGGCCGTCGGCGGGGCGGGATTCGGGGGTCTTCGCCAGGCAGCGCCAAACCAGGGCCTGCACCTTCTCCGGCACCCCAGACTCGGGCCGGAAGGGCGGCGGGTCGTCGTGTACGTGGGCAAGCAGCAAGTCGGCCGGGGCGGCATTGTTGAAGGGTGTAGCCCCAGTCAGGAGCTCGTAGAGCATCGCCCCCATGGCATAGACATCGACCCTGGCGTCGACCGCTTCGCCAGTCACCCGCTCCGGCGCGAGGTAGTGAAGGGTGCCCGGAAGCGCGTCCTCGAGCGTCAGTTTACGGGTCGATGCCATATCCAAGGCCACGCCGAAATCGATCACCTTGGCCAGGGGAGGACGATCGGGCTGAGGGACCAGCAGGACGTTGTCGGGCTTGATATCGCGGTGGACGATGCCCGCCTCGTGAGCCACGCCGAGCCCCGAAGCGACCTGCGCGACCAGGGCCACCGCGGCTTCCCAGCTCAGCCGTCGGGCCGCCGTCAGGTGCTCGCGCAGGGTCATCCCCGCGGCGAGCTCCATGACGATGTACACGTCGCCATCAGCATCCTGTCCGTGCGTGTGTGTCTTCACCAGGTGCGGGCTGTCGAGCCCAGCAAGCGCCTGGGCTTCCCGACCGAACCGGGCCACCGCAGTGGCATCGTCGGCCCGCTCGGGCCGCAGAACCTTGACCGCCACCAGGCGTTGTTCAGCGAGATCTTCCGCCCGGTAGACCACGCCCATGCCCCCGGCGCCGAGGTGCTCGATGAGGCGGTAGCGCCCCCCGATGACGCGCCCGGTGAGGCTGCGCGACGTGGGCATGGGGTGCCGCACCAGAAGGGCGCGGACCTGCTCGGCGGTCTGCCCGACATCCAGCCCGTGCAGCGCGTCCGTCAGGCGCTGAAGTCCGCCGTCGGCGAGAGAATAGTACTTGGGGTCGTAGGCCTGCCCGTCGAGGACCACCGAACAGTCGCCATAACGAATCGCGCCGATGGACTCGAAGCCACGATCCGCATCGTCGTTGTGGGCGATGATGGCGAACTCGGGGGCGAACGACGAGTGGGCCAGGGCGAAGTCGCGACGGTGGCGCATGCGACTTCTCCAGGCGGGGTTCCATCCCTCGAACTGAGCCCAGAGACGCGTGACCACGACCCGGGCAGCGGGCGCTGCCCCCTCCAGTTGGAGTCGTCGCATGATGACGTCGATGACCGGGTCGGCGACCTCGGGCACCGCGCCTCGTAGTCGCAACGTGCAGCCCAGGGCGATGGGTTGACCGTCGTCGCCCCGGGTGACCGTGGGTTCGCACTCCGGGCGGTCCAGCCATCTGCGGACAATGGCGCCATGTTCGGGGCCTACATGCCTCGCCACGAGCTGGCCCAGCGTATCGAACTCCTCGGGTCGCGGCGTCTCGTACCAGCCAGCGCCCAGCTGGTCGAACACCAACGCGCCGCGCCAGTTGGGCACCAGCCGACCGAGGAAGAGGTAGTCCCTCAGGGCGTCGTCGAGGGCGTCGTCGTTCGCCTCCAACATCCGGCTGCGCCACCACTGCCGCAGATGGAGCTGGGTCACCGCAAAGTCATCCGGGTCTCGCCAGCGCGCGTCTGCCGCGATGATGTCGCGCGCGATGTCATGGGGAACCAGTCCCCGCCGCTCGTGCTTGATGAAGGGCAGGCCTGCCAACCAATGCATCAGGTCGCCGGCCAGCGCCGGGCTCACGAGGTCGCCCAGAAGGCGCTGGGGGGTGTACAGCGAGCGTGCGCAAAGGCTCAGCGCGCGTCGGTGCGCGTCGGTGGGCACCTTGTCGATGAAGCGCCGGAAGAGGGTGTCGACGACGTCGGGGTTGTCGGTGAGGTCGATGGGTTTGCCGGGGTTGCGCTGGGCGACTTCCACGGCCAGGGACAGGGCCAGGGGGTGGCCGTGGGTGCGCTTGACCAGCTTGGCAAGCAGCGTCTCGTCGATGCCGCGGTCCGTGAGGAATCGGGAACTCTCGTGGGCCGACAGGTTGCGCAGCTCCATAACGTCCACCAGTTGCGACCAGCCTGGGTCGTCGCGCCACGGACCGTCGGGCGGGTGGCGGCTCGCCAACACGACGATGCTGTCGCCGGGTAAGACCGGGAGGAGCACCTGGCGCAGCCAGCCCTCCAGGGGGCGGGCGCTCTCCATGGTGTCCAGGTGAAGCACCCATCGGACCTGACCGCTCGACAGCGCTGTCAGGACGTCGTCGGCGGGGACGTGGAGCTGATGCCCAAGGGCGTCCAACACGGGGCCTGGCGCGGCCGCGGTGTAGCGCATGTCCACGGAAAGGGTGCGCACGCCGCGGGCCATCGCTTCGTCCCGATAGCGCGCGGACAGCGCCGACTTGCCCACGCCGCCGGGACCATGCAGCCAGACGATGGATCCAGTGGCGCTGTCGAGGTGGTCGCGCCAGCGCGCCATCTCCGCGTCCCGTCCCACGAACGAGGCCGCGGAGGCGCGAGCGAGCAGCTCACCGAAACTGCTGCGGGCCGGCATGGGCGAAAGCCTACACGCTCGGCGATGAGGTCAAAAGGAGACCTCGGCGCGAGAGGCCGCGAGAACCTCGTTCGCCAATCCTTGTCAGCCCCCCTTGAATACTGGTCGACCGATCGGTGACACTTGGGCCACGTTCAGGAGGCCCAATGCATCTCCCCAACCGCCTGCTGGTGGTACCACTCTGTCTCGCCGTCGTCAGCGGCTGTAACGGCACCATCGACGGTGACCCGGACGCTGGCAACGGGTCCAACTACGACGCGGACGTGACCGTCGTCGGCGACACGGTGCTGGTCGGCGACACGCCGGTCAGCGCCGTGCCCACACCGGAGCGCAAGACGCTGCATCGGCTCAACCGCGCCGAGTATGACAACAGCATCCGCGAAGTCTTCTTCGGGCTCGACCTGAAGCTTGCCGAGGACTTTCCAGCCGATGACCACGGCGCCGGCTTCGACAACATCGCCGACTCCCTGGCCCTGTCGCCGCTGACGCTCGAGCTCTACGAGCGGGCAGCCGACAAGGTCGTCACCGAAGCGCTGCACCAGCCCGTGGCCGAGCCCGCGTTCATCAACGTCGAGGCCGAGGACGCCGAGACCAGCCAGAGCACGGGCGGCGAGTCAGGCGACTTCTGGAACCTGTGGTCCAACGGCACCGTCAGCACGGTCGTCCAGCTGCCGGCGGATGGGACCTATGCGCTGAGCGCCCGGGTCGCCTGTCAGCAGGCCGGGCCGGAGACGTGCATCGGGACACTGATGCTCGACGGGCTCGACATCCAGGCCTTCGACATCACCGGCACCAACAGCGCTCCCGACGTCATCACGGTCAACGTCACCACGACGGCCGGGGGGCACACCATCGGGGTGGCTTTCACCAACGACTACTACGACGCGGCGCTCGGCGAGGACCAGAACATGCTGGTGGACTGGGTGCGGATCGAGGGCCCGTCCGACCTGCCGCCCACCGAAAACCCGGTGCGCAACCAGATCCTGGCGTTGTGCACGTCCGGGAGCGTGGGCGACGAGGTGTGCATCCGGGAGATCGCGACGGCCTTCGGCAAGCGCGCCTGGCGCCGCCCGTTGGGAACTGCCGAGGTGGACACGCTGATGGGGCTCGCCACCCAGGTGGCGGCCGCCGGAGGGGGCTGGGAGGACCAGCTGGCGTTGGTCCTCAAGGCGCTCATCCTGAGTCCGCACTTCCTGTTCCGGGTCGAGCTGGACGAGCCGCCGACCTCCCCCGAGGTCCACGCACTGACCGACTACGAGCTGGCCTCGCGGCTGGCCTACTTCCTGTGGAGCAGCCCGCCGGACACAGAGCTGATGACCCTGGCCGACCAGGGGCAGCTGCAGGACGCCGCCGTCATCGCCACGCAGGTCGAGCGCATGCTGGAGGATCCGCGGGCACAGGCTCTGGTCGACAACTTCGCCGGCCAGTGGCTGTTCATCCGCGCGGTGCCCGACCAGGCCCCGGACGTCTGGTACTACCCCGACTACGACGACCCGCTGCAGGCCGCCCAGGAGACCGAGCTGCGGATGTTCGCCGAGCGTTACCTGTTCGAAGACCGTGACATGCTCGACATGCTCACCGACACCGAGACCTGGGTGAACCAGCGCCTGGCGAGTCACTACGGGCTGCCGACGATGGGGCTGACCAACGATGCGTTCGAGCAGGTCGACCTGGCTGGGACGGGCCGCAAAGGCTTGTTCGGCAAGTCCGGCCTGATGACGGTGCTGTCCCATCCGACGCGGACCTCGCCGGTCAAACGCGGGGTGTGGGTGCTCGAGCAGCTGATGTGCGATGGCCCACCGGACCCGCCGCCTGGCGTCGAGGGGCTGCTGGACGAGGCGGACCCGACCGGCAAGACCCTGCGGGAGTTGATGGAGCAGCATCGGGCCGACCCGTACTGCGCGTCCTGCCACGACACGATCGACCCGATCGGGCTGGGGCTGGAGAACTACGGCGGCGACGGCGCCTGGCGCGACCTCGACAACGACCTGCCGGTGGACGCCTCCGGCGAGCTGCCCGGCGGGCTGACCTTCGACGGGCCCGACGGGATGATCCAGCACCTGTTGACCGACCCGCGCTTCACCCACTGCATCGCCGAGAAGGCCTACATCTATGCGATGGGGCGCGATGTGCTGGACACCGACGAGGGCTTCCTCGTCGCCATCGAGAACGCCTTCAAGGCCAGCGGCCATCGCTTCAAGGCGCTGGCCACCTCCATTGCCACCAGCGACGCGTTCCGGATGCGCCGCGGTGAACCCGAGCCCTCCACAGGAGGTCAGCCATGAGCCGCAAGCCCTGGAAGACCCACCGCATGTCCCGCCGCCTGTTCCTGGGTGGCGCCGGCGCCATGTTGGCGCTCCCCCTGATGGAGTCGAGTCTGCCGCGCAAGCTTCGCGCGTCGGGCACCGCACCAGGGGGCGGCCCGCCCAAGCGGCTGCTGTTCTATTACATCCCCAACGGCATCCACATGGACGCCTGGACGCCGTCGACGACCGGCGCCACTTGGGCGACGACGCCGATCCTTCAGCCGCTGGAGGATCGCGGGGTCAAAGACGACGTCCTGGTCCTGTCGGGGCTGGACAATGAGCCCTGCCGTCCCGAGGGGGCCGGCGACCACGCCGCGGGCACGGGCGGGTTCCTGACCTGCCACCACGTGCTGAAGTCGGCCACCGAGTACGAAAACAGCATCTCGGTGGACCAGGTGGCGGCGGGCAGCGACCACATGGGCGGCGGTTCGACGTTCCGCTCGCTGCAGCTTGGACTCGAGGGCGGCTCGTCCGTGGGCGACTGCGATTCCGGCTACAGCTGTGCGTACTCGCGCAACATCAGCTGGGCCGGTCCGACCTCCCCGATGCCCAAGGTCACCAGCGCGCGGGTGCTCTTCGAGCTGATGTTCGCGGGGGCGGACCCGACGGCCAGCGCCGAGGAGCTGGAGCGCCGCAAGAGCTACCGGTTGAGCCTGCTGGACTATGTCTACCAGGACGCCAACAGCCTGCGCGGGCGTCTGGGCTACACCGACCGGCTGAAGCTCGACGAGTACATGACCGGGGTGCGAGAGCTGGAGACCAAGGTCCAGGCGGCCGACGCCGTCCCGGCCTGCGAGATCCCGGGCAAGCCCAGCGACGACGTCACCATCGAAGAGTCGATGGATCTGATGACCGACTTGATGCTGCGAGCGATCCAGTGCGACCAGACCCGGGTCATCTCGTTCATGATGGCCAACGCCGGCAGCAATCGGTCCTACGATTTCCTCGGGGTCAGCGGGGCGCATCACGAAATCAGCCACCACAGCAACGACCCGGTGAACTTTCAGAAGCTGACGACCATCGATACCTGGGAAGTGGATCAGTTCGCCAAATTGCTGCAAGGCCTCAAAGCCCAGACGGAGAGCGATGGCTCGACGTTGCTGGACAACTGCTGGATTTTCTTCAGCAGCGAGATCGAAGACGGCGACAGCCACAGCCACTACGACATGCCCATCCTCCTCGCGGGCGGGGCCGGCGGTATCCAGACCGGCCGGCACCTGGACCTCGAGGGGGGCCGAGTGTCCGAGCTGTTCATCTCGATGCTCTGCGGCGTGGGTGTCCCCACCACCAGCTTCGGCGACGACGGGTTCAAAGAGCTGGAGGGGCTGGTATAGGTCCGCGATGACTCCAGCCCATCCCTTCGAAGACGCCGGCATCGCCGAGCGGCAGGTCATGGTCGGCGGCGAATCCAAGACCGTGAAGGATGTGGTGCTGGACGCCCATGCGATGCCCATCAGCCTGGCCCGCATCCAGCGGGTCGCCAAGCTGTATTGCAGCGCGTCGCCAGCCATGCTGGAGGGGACCTCGCGATGGGAGGCCGCCAGGGAGCAGCTCCGGGCCGCCGGGCTGAACGCGGCGGAGCGGTTCCAGGCGTGGACGGTCAATGAAGACCGCCTATACGGCGTCGGCGGTCCGGACGAAGCGTTCATGTACGGCGACGCCGGCGATATCCCCACTCGTGCGTTGCACCGCTTCTGCATCGGCGTGGCGGCGCGCCTCGATGCGGGCCAGCGCGTGCCCTCACAGACGCACGCGGCGGCGGCGACGGCGCTGCGGGTGTTGGCCGAGCGAGTGGGCTCCCTGGAGGAGGCGCTGTGGCCGCTGGCGCGCCTGATGGGGCCCGCTGAGGGCGTGACGGCGGTGTTGGCTGCGTTGCCAGGGCCGGTGGCGCACCGGCTGCTGGAGCCCAAGCTCTTGCCCGTCAAGGACGGCTACATCTGGCTGCAGCGGCTCGCCTATATCGTGCGCTGGCAGCCGTTCCTGAGCCCGCGTCAGCTGACCCGGCTGGAGCAGTCGCTGGAGCGGGTGGCGGAGGTGATCCCCGAGTTCGAGCGGGTGACGCTGTCGCGGCTGCGTGAGCAATTCGCGCGGGGAGGCGGCATCTCCCTGCAGGAGCGGCACGGGCCCCTGGGCGTCACCGACGAGGTGGCGGATTCACTGGCGTACCTGACCGAGAAGTATGCCGAAGAGCGCATGGTCGAGCGCATCGGTCCGATGCTGGAAGAGCGCCGTGCGCGGTCGATCACGGTGGAGGCGCCTGAGCTGCTGGACGTCGACGTCTGGGAAGCGGTGTCCGAGAGCCGTCGCGAGGCGATCGCGCGGGTCATCGACCAGGCCCAGGACCACCTGTCGTTCGTTGGGATGGAGCGCTATGACGAGCGCGAGCTACCCATCGCGGTGTTCGAGGACCGGACGACGGGGTGGCGGTTCAGTCTGATTCCGGGTGGCCTGTATCGGCGCGGCTTCTCGATGCGGGAGGAGGACCTGGTCCGGGCGGTGGGGGCCGAGCGCGCCGACCAGCCCAACTTCGACGAGGAGTATGGCGCGCTGCTCGAGCACGCGGCGGTGATGCGGCCGGTGCGCGACGTGCAGGTGGAGCCGTTTCTGTTGATGCAGTACCCGCTGGACCCGCAGCCGGTGGCGGAGATGGGCGCCATCATCAACGAGCTGCCGTACCGGCTGCCCAGCGAGGCGGAGCACGAGTACGCGCAGCGTGGGTTGACCGACGGAGACCTGTGCTGGCACGGCCACAGTGTTCCCAACGAGCAGCTGTTCGAGGCGCTCAACGCTGCTGGCGCGCCCGTCAATGTGTTCGGCTGTGGCGCCTTTGGCATCGAGCCGGAGCTGCTGACGGATGCCTGGGAGCCGACCTATGAGGGGGCCCCGGTAGACGGTACGGCGCGATTGGGAGAAGGGCCCCGGGTGTCGCGGGGTGGGGCGGCGATGCTGTACCCCTGGCAGGCCTGCGGTGAGTGGCAGATGCTGATGAACGCTAGCCGGCAGCCGGCCGACACCTGGGAATTCGGCATCGCCGCACGACCGGCCCTGGGTATTCGAGTGGTGGCGCTGGTCTAGGCGCGGTCGGGGCCTTGGCGCGCCACGGGCGTGGTGCCGGAAACGGCGTAGAGCTGTGCTCGCGGCGCGTGTTGGAATTCACGCGAGCAGGCGGGCGTAGGTCTGGGCATGAAGCCCAACCTGTTCGCCGTCTTTTGCAGCCTTACCCTTCTTGCCCCTGCGCCTTCGGCCCATGCCGTTGGAGCCTGCGAGAACACACCCATCACCTATGAGCTCGTCGGCATGAGCGCCGCCACCGGCCAGGTCCTGGTCAAAGGCGAGCAGGAATACTGCGACGTCGACGACAGCGGGGGCTCCATCGAAGAGGACCGGGGTAGCGTGCCGTTCTTTCAGGTGCGGGACCTGGGCGGAAAGGGAAAGACAACGTGGTTTCTGCGCCGGAACAGCGTCACCACCCGGGCACGGTTCAGCAGCGGCACGCTTCCCAGGAAAACAAAGAGCTTCAAGGCGCTGAGGAAACTCAGGAAGAAGCGCAGCTTCACACCGGCCGCCAAGCTCGCCAAGGCACCTTCGGGAGCCTGCTCGGTCAAGGTCGAGGGGGCCGACGAGCCTGAGGTTGACGGGGAGTTCCCCGAGACCGTCGTGACCGTCTCGGTGCACGCCAAGGGCAAGCGCATCTGGTCGGAGAATCTTGGCGCGGCCGCCATCGCCGCCGGTCCTCGGGTTCTGTCGATGTGGTCGAAGACCCGGAAGTCTCTCGTCCTGTGGGCCGACCTGCCGAGTTGCAGCGGTCCGCCCCCGGGCTACTTCGAGGGCGATGCCGGCGACTGCTACCCGGAGCACGAGCCCTACGTGGTGGAGCGTCCCCTCGCGGACAACCCCACGTTGGCCGTGTGTTTCAAGTGAAACGCGAACGGCTCATCGAAGTGAACCTCCGATGAGCCGTTCCATGGTGCATTCGACGAGCGCTACGGCCAGCTGACGATGGTCTCGTAGATCTGGAAGGTGTTGGTCACGACCGCGAACTTGTAGCAGTTGCCCGACTCCAGCGGCGGGCCACCCACCGTGCCGCTGTGCGTGTCCGACGCGTCGGTCGCGCCGTCGGGGGCGGTGCCGTAGGTCACCGGGCCCGGGAAGCCGCCGGGGAAATCGTCGGCCTCCAGCACCCAGTAGGCGGTGCCGTCGATGGGAACGGGTCCCAGGGGCGGATTGGTGTCCGGGGCGAGGACGTACACGCCCAGCGCGTTCGCGTCGGAGCCCCAGTCGATGGTGACCACGCCGCCGTCGTTGGTGACCGTCGGCGGGGTTCCAGCCGTGTCACCCACATCGCAGGCGCCAGCGGCCGCCGGGCGACCCAGGGTCCAGGCGATGCCCTCCTCGAGGAAGCCAGGGCCCGAGATGGTCACGGTGCCGCTGCCGCTGTCGACGATCCCGTCGCCGTCGTCGTCGGTCATCTCTCCCTGAAAGCCCGAGGAGTCGCTGAAGGATGGGCCAATCGGGATGGGCAGCGGGCCACTGTCGACCGTGTTGCCGTTGATGACGACGCGCTGGCTGAAGACCAGGTCCTGGCCGTAGTCGAAGACGGTGTCGGCGTCGCCGTCACCGATGGTGAAGGCCACGTCCGTCGCCACCGTGGCGGTCTCGCTGAAGGCGCCGGTGGTGATGTCCGGGATGGGCATGTCGACGGTCCAGACGTAGTCCCCAGACATCGTCAGGGCGGGCGCTGCCGCGGTGGTCCAGGTGAAGGTGCTGGTGCCGCTGACGGTCCTGCCATCGTGGGCCTGCAGGCCGGTCAGGTCGACCTCGACCGTCGCTCCCTCGGGCAGGGCCGCCGTCGGCGTCAGACGCAGGTAGCGACCGTCGACCGCCACATCCACTTCGACGGCGTTGCCATCGGCGGTGACGGTGATGCCGTCGGTGTTGCTGGCGTCGTCCCACACCGGGTAGGACATCACCAGCTCGAGGCTGGCGCCCGGGGCCACCGCGCCGGTCGGCTTCTGGGTCAGGGCGAAGAAGTCGCGGGCGGTCAGCTCCTGGATGTAGCGGGTGATGCTGTCCAGGCCGGCGTCGTCCAGGTTGGCGTTGAACGCCTCACCGGCGGCCTTCACCGCGTCCCGCAACGTGCGGGCGTCGCCGTACTTGAGCCAGACGTTGTGGCGGTAGACGCCGACCAGCGAGGGCACGTCGCTGGCGCCCTCGGTGATGCCCTCGTCGAACACCACCCGGTTGGTCGTCAGCGGGCCGCTGTGGCAGGCCGCGCACCCGGCCTCGTTGTCGAACAGCTCCTTTCCGGCCTGGGCCTCGGGCGAGAGGCTGCCGTCGCGCTGCGTCCAGCCGTTGGCCGCGGGCGGGGGCATGATGGACTTGAGGTAGGCCGCCAGGTTCAGGGCCTCGTCGGTGGTCGGGCGGATGCCCACGTTGGTGTTCACCGTGTACGCGTAGTTGGTGACGTTGGACATGTAGCCGGCCCAGCCCAGCGGGAACGTGCCCTCGAGCCAGAAGAAGGGCCGCGACACCACCCGGCTGCTGAAGGGCCCGGCGTTCCAGATGAGGGTGTCGGTCAGGCCGTCGGCGTGGCAGCTGTTGCACGACCAGTTCGCGGCGTAATCGCGGCCGGCGCCGGTGAAGTAGCGCTGGCCGGCGGCCATATCCGCGGGGCGGGGGTCGCTACCGGTGGACGCGGTGTGGCTGACGGTTCCTGCACCGGCGTCGATGCGGGTCACGGTCAGGCCCTGGTGACCGTGCACGAAGACCGCGCCGTTGGCACACATGAGGCCTCGAGGGCGCCCCTCGACGGCGACGCGGGCGCTCTCCTGGCCGGTGCTCAAATCGATACCGATGGCCAGGTCGCTGCCTTCCGCGGCGACCCAGGCGACACCGTCACAGGCGGCCAGACCGTGGAGGGTGACGGCGTGGCCCCCGGAACCCTCGGCGCGCGTCACGTCAATGACCGTCGTGGCTTCGGCCTCGCCAGCGGCGGGCGTCAGGGCGGCGACCTCGTGCATGAAGCTGGGCTCGTCGGTGCTGCCCAGGTTGGCCTCGGTGTCGTTGCGGAGGCGGGAGATCCACAGCTGCCCGCCGGCGAAGTGCAGGGCGTTGAGCGTGGTGCCCACGTCCATGATGTAGCCGGTGGTGGCGCGGGTCGCGACGTCGATGACGGCGATGTCACGCTCCTCGTCCGAGGGGTCGTCCTCGTAGGGGAAGCGGTCCGGGTGGCCGGAGCGGTGGCTGGCGACGAACAAGGTCGCGCCATCCTCGGACAGGGCCATGGCCAGCGGGTCCGCAACCGCGTCCACTCGGGCGACGACCTCGCGGGCGGCGATGTCCACGACCGCCACCTTTGCCTCCGTGGTCAGGGCCACATAGGCCTCGGTACCGGCGGCGTTGACCACCAGGTTCGACGGCTCGTCACCGACCCACACGGCGTCGGTGACGCGGCCCGAGGCGACGTCCACGAAGGCCACGCTGTCCGCGCCGCGCTGCGCGACGACAACGGTCGACCCGTCAGCGGTCACGCCCAGCGCCACCGGCCAGGAGCCGGTCGCGACCGTACCCTTGCCGGCCAGGTCGGCCGCACCGAAGCGAGCGATGTGATGGTTCAGCGGGTCGGCGACCCACACCTCGTCGCCCACCATCACCAGCGAGCGGGCCGAGGGGTAGTAGTTGAGGTTGTGGAACGGCGCCGCCGTCGACGCCACCTCGGCGGTGTAGGTGATGCCTGCGCCGGCGTCGAAGGTGTAGTTGCCCGGGGCATCCAGGGTCATCCGGACGAAGCCGTCGGTGCCCACCACCACCGCGTTGCCGCTTCCAGCGGGCGCGGACGCAAGCGTCCAGCTCCGCGCCGCACAGTCCCCGTCGGTCGATAGCGTGGGGAGGAAGATGGTGCTGCCGGGTTGCAGCCGGACGTTCTGCTGAGCGGCCATCGCGTCGACGACACACGCGTCGGAGGCGCTCGTAGTGGTCTCCTCGTCGGGGCACGCAACGAGCGTCGCGGCCAGCGCCAACGGGAAGGCAAGTCGGAAGAGGTTCATCGCTGTTCCTGGTCTTGGTCAGATACCCATGGGGGCGGGAACTCACCCGCACCAATGACCCGGATGCACCTCGACTAGAACAGGTTCACGAAAAAGTGTCCGACGGTGAAGACGGACCGTCTACGGCGCGGCTGGAGCCGTTGTCCCCGCACAGGGGAGTTCGCCCGCGACATGGGAACTCCAGAAATCGCAAAGGAGGTTACCGTCCGATGGGCGCGACCGCGTCCTTGAAGCGCGTCAGCGGGAAATGCTTGCCCGGGCACTGCGTCAGGCGGCCGTCGATGCCGCGATGGGTGGAGATCTTGTCCCGCGGGATCTTGAGCCCCTTCGTGAGGACCTTCCCCAGCGCCACCAGTGCGGCGAACTCCTCCTTGTAGATCTTCCGCTTCTCCAGATTGCCCGTCAGACACACGGTGACGGCACGCGGCGCAAGCTCCGGCTTGAACAGGTGGATGGCCCGCTCCTGGTGCTGCCACCGGGCTATCTGGATAAGGCCTCGGGGCGCCTTCTTCCCGTTGCCGATGAGGAAGTGGTACTGGATGCCCAGCGGGTCCTCGAAGCGCTTGGCGTGGTAGCTGCTGATGCCCTTGAGCGAGGCGTACTCGGCGGCTGTGTGGTGGACGATGAGCCAGTCCCACTGGAGCATCTTCTTGCCCTTCGGCGGCGTCATGATGCCGGTCAGCGTCGCGGCGTTGGCCTTCTGCACCTCCGCCCACGGCGGATGTTTCACCCGCTTGCGCTTGCGGCGCGCGAAGGCGACGGACGGGGGGAGCAGTAGCCCAGTCAGGGCGCAGGTGACGAACTCTCGACGTTTCATGTCGGCGGCAACGCCCCGTGCCCCGGTTCTATTCTGCGAAGGTCACGGCGTCTCGATGAGTACATCGTTGCTGCTCAACGCGACCTCTACGGGCCAGCCCGCCACCACGTCCAGGTTGAAGCGCTGGTAGGTCTTGCCGGACACATCGACCACCTTGAGGTCGTAAACGCCGGGCTCGACCTCGAAGGGCTCCGACTGCGTGTTGCCGATGGAGCCGACCAGCAGGTCCGGACCCCAGTCCTGGGTTCCGGCGCGGCGCAGGAAGACCGCCATGATGCTGTTGTCGCCGCCGTTGCCGTAGTCGATCCCGTTGGCCACCGTGACCTCGCCGATGGTGACCAGGGTCGCGCTGGCGACACTCAGCTCCTTGCTCTTGCTGTTCATGCGGACGTTTAGCACTTCGAACACCTGCTGGTCGCCGCCCTCCGCGCGGAGGCTGAAGCGCTCGTTGATGTCGCGGGGTACGCTCAGCGAGGTGCCGGGCTGCACCGCCGGACCCAGGATGCTTCCGCCCCACGCGTCGGCGTTGCCGTCCTTGATGTACAGCGCGTCCCACGCCACGTCGGTGTCATTGATGATGGTCAGCTCACCGGGGCCGGCGGTGATGTCGCCGTCGCTGAGGGTCACCGTCTCGTCGCTGAAGGACACCCGGACGCGCGTCACGGTGTACGTGAACCCTTCCTCGTCGGTGGCCTGGATGTCGTAGTAGTCGGTGTCTCCCACGTCCCGAATGACGAACGTCTGGCTCGGCTGCAGATCGATGCCGCGGAGCTGGTCGATGCTCCAGCTGGAGTCCCGGTCGTTCTTGAACTGTAGCGTGATGATGGTGCCGCTGGTCTGGTTGACCACCGTGATATCCGCCTCGCCGTCACCGACGAACCCGCATGCCGGCGTGAGGGCCAACAGGCCCGCGATGACGACGGTCGCAAGAACCAGGGCAACCTGACGAGGCCCCCGTACCCACACGTAACGATTGGTCTTCATGACGGTTTATCTCCAACAACTCAGGCGACTGTGTACACGCCCGAGAACAGCTGCAACATCTATGCCCCCCGTTGTTCAAACACGAGGGTTTGACCCATTGTAGCAGCCTCGACGTGTTGGAATCGCGCGTTGTCGGGCAACGGCGCAGAGAGAGGAGGCATCGTGAGCGACACCCTGACCACCATGCGCTACGAGGTGACCGGGCGCATTGCCCGGATCACCCTGGACCGGCCCCATCGGGGCAACGGCATCACCTTTGCGATGCCGCGCGAGCTTGCGCGCTGCGTCGAACAGGCCAACCTCGATCCGGCGGTTCATGTCATTGCGCTCAGTGGCGAGGGAAAAGGCTTCTGCGGAGGCTATGACCTGGTGGCCAGCGCCGAGTGGAAGATGGTCGAGGAGGAGCCCGAGACCCACGGTCCGCCTGGATCTCCCGTGCGGCCCGATGTCACCATGAAGAACCACATTCCCGGAGATACCTGGGATCCGGTGGTCGACTACCAGATGATGCGACGCAACGTGCGCGGCTTCATGAGCCTGTGGCACAGCGACAAGCCGGTCGTCTGCAAGGTGCACGGCTTCTGCGTCGCAGGCGGCACGGACATGGCGCTTTGCTCGGACCTGCTGGTCATCGAGGACACCGCCAAGATCGGCTACCCGCCGGCCCGCGTATGGGGCGTACCAACGACGGCCATCTGGGCCTACCGCATTGGCTTGCAGCGGGCCAAACGGCTGCTGTTCACGGGAGACTGTCTTTCGGGAACAGAGGCCGTCGAGTGGGGGCTGGCCATCGAGGCGGCGCCGGGGGAGCAGCTGGACGAGCGCTTCGAGACCCTGCTCGAGCGCATCGCCCGCGTGCCGGTCAATCAGCTGGTGATGCACAAGCTGCTGTTGAACCAGACCGTGGGCAGCCATGGGCTCGAAAGCACGCAGATTCTGGGCACCGTGTTCGACGGCATCGCTCGGCACACCCGCGAGGGGTACGCGTTTCAGGAGCGGTCGCTGAAAGAGGGGTTCAAGGCGGCGGTCCGCGAACGGGATGAGCCTTTCGGCGATCCCGGCCCCTCGACGTTCAAGGGATGAGCCGCACGCTCCCATGGCTGCTGGCTGTCGTCGTGATAGCGACGAGCCTTCCCGCTGCGACTGCGGCCGAACCCGAGGACCGCACGCGCCGCATCGCGTGGATCGAGAAGCAGCTGAACGACGAGCAGGAGTCGGCGAAGCTGTGGTGGGACCTTTGGCTGGCGGGATATGCGACGCTTGCCGGGCTGAATGCCGTCGCGGCGGGGGTCGTACCCGAACTCCTGGACGCCAGCGTGTCCGACAAGGAACGGGAACAGTGGCGTGGGCGCTTCCTGGTGACCATGGGGGCTTCGACGCTGGGCACCATCGCGGGGCTGGCACGGCCCTGGTGGGCCAAATGTGGGACGGCGCCGCTGCGGAGCTACGCGCCCGGGAGCAAGGACCGCCTCCGCGCCGCAGAGACGTTGCTCGAGGAGGCTGCCGAACAGCAGGAGTTCGGGCGCTCCTGGCTGACCCACCTGGGGGCGGCCGCCATCAACATCGGCGCCGGGCTCGTGCTGTGGCTGGGATACGACCTGCCCGTTGACGCGGCCATCACCGCCGTCGCCGGCATGGCGATCGCCGAGCTCCAGATATGGACCCAGCCGACGGGGCTGATGGAGGCGCAGGCACGCTACAAGAGCGGGGCCTGGCGCACAGCCGCGGGGCCGGCGAGGCAGCCGTTGAGATGGACCGTGGCGCCGATGCCCGGCGGGGCGAGCGTAGGCCTCATATTCTGACTATGCGTGTATGAGAAACGCTCAGTCGGTGCATCCGGACCGCGGTCGCCGGCATACGGGTGGTCATGGTGAGCTTCATGACGCTTCGAACGACCTTGTCTTTGACCGTGTTGGCCTTTGGTGTCGCCGGCTGCCAGCGCGATGCTCCTTCGGCCCCTGCGCCTCCTGGGAAGGTCGCCATGGCGACCGCCGCCAGCGCCCCCGCCGAACCCCAGCCCGAGCTCAAGCGGAAAGACCCGCCGCCGCCGAGCCCGGAGCGCACGGGCAAGCTGCACGAGACGAAGACGGGGCAGTACACGCTGCGGGTCAGCGACATCGAGATGAGCGCCGGTGAAACGGGCACGGCCACCCTCGAGGTGCAGCCCTCCAAGGCGTGGTCGTTCAACACCCTGTACCCCGTCAAGGTCGAGCTCTCCGGCTCCACGGTCTCTATGCCCGCCAACGACCAGCTTCATTCCAAGCGAGACGATGGCGCCAAGAAGCAGTTCGCCATTACGTCCGGTGGCATGCGGGTGGACGTGCCGTTCAAGGGGCAGGTCCAGGGGGAAGACACCGTGACCGCCAAGCTCAAGTTTGGCTTGTGCTCGGCGACGACCTGCCAGTCGATCACCAAAGAGGTCGACTGGACCATCGCGGTGCGCTGAGCGCCTAGACGGCCGACAGCTGGCCTTCTTCCACGTCCCCGTTTGCGGCCGTCAGCTCGCCCCCTTCCGCGGCCGACAGCGCGAGCCCTCCAGCCTGACCGGTCACGCGCCCTCGCAGGGCTTCCGCCGCGGCGTGCTGCGCTCCTGGCGTGGCGGGCTTGAGGACCTCGAGCCGGGACAGGTGGTCGCGAGCGTTGCCGTGGGCAGCGACGATGTCCAGGAGCTCCTGCTCCCACGTCGTGTAGACCTGCAGCTCCAGGGTATCGAGGGCCCAGTCGGCGGCCCCCGCGTCGTGCTGAGCGATGGCTTGGAGAAGCGAGCCCTGTGCCTGAGAACCGACCGTCCGGAACCGCTGGGTCAACCACTCCAGCGGCAGGCGTCGGCCCAGCTCCGTGAGGGTCTCCAATCCCGCGGCGAGGAGGCTACCCGAGCTGTGCCGGGCAATGTCCTCGATGGCGTCGATGTGGCGTTGTTGAGTGGCTCTGTCCAGGAGCCTCAGGGCCCGGGCACGAAAGCTGGTGGCGACGCCGCCGTCATGCGCCATGGCCAGCAGCCGGTCGGCCGGGAGCTTGGTGACCACGGCGGCTACCGTGAGGACCACCTCGGGGTCGGAAGCGTCGAGCAGGTGTTGGGCCTGGTCAGGAGCGATCTGCACGAGTCGCCACGCGGCGGCCCGTCGATGATTGAGGGCCTCCAGCTTGGACATCGCCAGGGACTTGAGCACGCCCGGGACCGTGTGCTGAGCGATGTCCTCCAGGATGGCCAGCCGGGCCGCGTTGGCGACATCGGCGCGCACCACGTCGCCGTCGGTGGGGTAGGGGTAGGTCTTGGTGAAATGCAGCTCGCGGTCGTACAGCGCGAACGTGTCCAGGCCACATTCCTCAGCGGCCTCCACGAGCAGCGCAGCGAGGGGCTCGGGGAAGCCGCTGAGGCCAGGTGAGCCGGCGACGAAGTGTTCGGGCAGGCGGAGGTCGTGCAGCGGGGGCCGGTCGAGGCCTACGCTGCCCTTGAGCGTGAAGGTCTCCTCGGACTCGCTGATGTGCAACTTCACCCAGCGGTTGACCACGTTGCCCACGACTTCACCAGGGGGTGGCGGCATGGTCACCGGGAGTCGCAGTTCCCCCACTTCGCAAGGCCGACACAGCTCCGACACCAGCCCGCGGACCCGCTTGGACGATACGCGCCCGAGGGTGAACGCCAGCCAGATCGCGGCCACGACGAGGGTCAGTAGCATTACATCCTGGCCGGTCATGGAGCGTCCTTGCGGGGCAGAGAGGCAGAGTCCGGACGGGCAACAGCCCGCCGGATACGATGAACATTGGACTTGTTCGGTTCGGCGGCTATTCACCGAAAGACGAAAGTGCACTTTGAGGGAACCTTTCGTCGGCTGGCGCGTGAAGCCTTGTGATTGCCGCGAACACTTGGTTCGCCCCGACACACACGCTTGCTTGATTGAACAGGAGGACGACGATGGACCTTCGTCGACGCGTACTCGCCTTCGTAGCCAGCCTGCTGGCTCTTACCGCCCTCACCACCCCCGCTCTCGCCGGCACATCCACCGCCGACGGCCCCAGGGGCTTCGCCATCAACCACGTCATCGGTGACGCCAGCTGGGTTGCCAGATACGGCCGCGCACCTACCGAGAGCGACGACCCGAGGGCGCGCATTGCGGTCCATCTTGCCTTTGTCGAGTCGGCACTGCGCGAGGCGGACGTTTCCCACCTCAGCGCCGAGCAGCGCCAGCAGCGGCTGCATCATCTGGACGTGCTGAAGGCCTATTGGAAGTCCGGCGGCTTCCCGGTCCATACGCGAATCAGCCCCGATGCAACGACCAACCGTCCTCGCTTCATCGACGAGTATGGCCGTCACTGCGCGGTGGGGCACCTCCTCATGAAGGACGGTGGAGGCGCTGTCGCCGAGGCCATCAACACGGCGATGGAGTATGGCTATCTCGAGGACATCGCCGCAGCCTACCCGCGGGTGGGCGCCTGGGCTGCCAAAGCGGGCTTCAGCCTGGTCGAGCTGGCCACCATCCAGCCGAGCTACCGCTGGCGTCCCCGTCCCCGTCCTGTTCCGGTCGATCACATCCGCAAGCTTCTGGTGAACACCCAGCCACTGTCGCCGCCAGCGCTCTCCGACAGCGAGCATGGTCTCACCGGCGCGGTCGACGCCAAGGGCCGTCGGCACGGGGTCTGGTACCAGGTGGCGGCCAGCAAGGGCAGCGCGCCCGGGTTGCCGCCGGAGGCCTGCATGGGCCGCGAGTTCAAGCCCGGCACGTCCTGCGCGGGGCTGGTGCGCATCGTGACCTACACCCACGGCGCCCGCCACGGGCTGGTTCGCTACTTCACACCGGACGGCAGGCCGTACATCACCGGGGCGTGGAAGAACGGGAAGCGGGCAGGTACCTGGCTGGCCTCGGTGGCCGGGACCGCGATGACCTTCACGTTCGACAACCAGGGACGCCTGCACGGGACGTTCACCGCCACCCGTCATGACGGCAAGAAGGGGCGACTGGCGGTCGAGGGGCGCTACAGCCACGGGGTGCGCACCGGCAAGTGGCGCATCTGGCCGACCGGCTACCGCGCGGGCGTGAAGATGGTCGGGCGCTATGCCAAGGGTTTGCGCACGGGCGCTTGGCTCCTGTATGACGGCTCCAAGCACAAATCTCCGGTGGCCCGCGCCGTGTTTGGAAAGAAGGGGCTGACCTCGCTGGTGCGGCTGCGTCCCTCGCACCTCGACACTTCCAAGCGACGCTTCATGCCCAGGGGCAGATAACCCTATGCCGCGCAGATGTCGTCGATGAGCTCTTCGAAGAAGGGGTAGTAGATGCGTCCCCACATCGGCTTGTTGGCGAAGCGGTGGACTTCGCCTCGGGCCGTATCGACGACGACTGGGATGGTGAAGCCCGCCCACTTCTTACCCGAAGCCAGCGAGACACTGTAGTCGATCGCGTCCTGCTGGGGCGCACGCGAGAGCAACACGCCGATCACGCCGAGCCCAGATTGCAGCCCCCGCGGCCAGCCTGTGTAGTTGGCCCGCGCGTATGCAAAGGCGTCGCCGAGGTAGGCTTCCAGCGTGTCTGCGGTCGCGGGTGCATCTCCGAGGTCGGTGGCAGCAACAAAGGTGTTGAGCTGGGTCGCTATCCAACGCCAGCGAAAGCGTTTGTCGTAGCCAATGGCCGTTGGCGCCTCCATCAGAGGGTCCTCCGAGTGCAGGATGCCGCGGGCTTCGAGGCGCCCACGAATCGTTTGGAGGGAAGTCATGGTCTCGTCTCCTGTCGGTCGATGCTCGCGTGAGGATGAACCATCGCGACAGGCCCGACCACCCGGTATGGCCGTTGCACCATGAAGCCCGTCGCCGCGAGGCCCCACGGCGTCCACCCAGCCCGACGGCCGGTACACGCCACGGCTCGGTTGGCACCGAGTTCTGACGTCGTGCCTCGCTCAGTCGAGGCTGACTGTGGCCCAGGCCGGAAGGTGGTCGCTGAGTCCGCCACAGACCGTCTCGTCGCAAATGCCGGGCGCCGAGAAGGTGACGTTGCGACCATAGAGCAGGTCCAGGACGAGCCCCGGGGGCGCGGTGATGCGGTCCTCGTAGGGCAGGCCATCATGGGAGTCGACGTACCCGCGCGAGGTCAGCTCGGCAATGATGGGGTCCTCGCTCTGACCCGACTGCAGGTCCCACCAGAACACCGGGCAATTGTAGTCGCCGCCGATGACCACCGGGCCAGAGCGGTCCAGGCCGTCCTCGGCGAGCTCGGCCATCTGCTTGGCGTTGACGAGGTCTTGCGGCCGCGACTCCAGGTGCACCGAGTAGACGTGCAGGATGCGGTCGCCCACCCTGATGTCGGCGGCGATGGCTATCCGGCCTCCCATGCGCGGCTCGCCACCCACCGGGTCCGGGGCGTCCAGCGGGATCCACCAGCTCAGCTGAGCCTCGTGACGTAGTACGCGCACGTTGCCGATGGGGTAGCGCGACAAGATGGCGTTGCCATGCTCGCAACTCGACTCGGTGAACGCCGGTGGGCCCACGTTGCGCTGCAGCTCGATGAACTCGACGGCGAAGACGTAGTTCATCTGGAGCGCTTCGGCCATCTCGGCGGTGATGTTGCGCTGCTGGGTCCGCGGACAGCCCCGGTCGGCCTCGGCGAGCAAGATGACGTCGGGGCGCGGGACCGCCGGGTCGTTCAGCAGGACGTCGAGCTGACCGTCCAGCTGGAAGCCGCGCTCGATGTTGTAGACCATGACGACCAGATCGTCCTTGGGCGCGACGTCAGCGGGTGCGTAGGCCTGACCCTCCACGGCGCAGTCGATGTCGAACGGGTCGGTGACGGTGTCAGGGTTCGCCGACTCGGCGCACAGACGCACAGTCGCCGCATCCTCCGGCGGTGCCCACGCGTACTCTTCGAAGGTCGGGCCAGCGTCGGTCGCCTCAGCGTCCGCAGCGGACGCGACGTCGGTCATGTCTGCGTCGACCGTCGCGGGTGCCTCGGGGGCCGGGTTGCTCGGACAGGCGGACAGACCCGCCAGGGCGGCCAGCGTGCTGGCGAGCGCAGTCCTCACGCCGGACTTCACGAGCAGCTGCTCAGGCTCTCGATGCGGGCGCGCAGGTCCGCGGGCAGCGGCATCTTGGCCGCAGCCTCATAGTCGTACATCACGATGACCCCTTCACCGGCCGCCGCTACGGCGCCGTTGTGGGCCTTGCTGAGGACTTCGTAGTTCATCACGAAGCTGGTGGTGCCGAGGCGACTCACCGTGGTGCGCACGTCGATGGTATCGGGGTACTCCAGCGGCAGCCGAAAGTCGCAGGTGGCCCGCGCCAGGATGGGCCCCTGCGTGCTGTCGGCCATGCTCACGGCCAGCCCGATGGTCTCGAAGTAGGCGATGCGCGCCGTCTCGAACCAGCGCAGGTAGACCGTGTTGTTGACGTGTCCGAAGGCGTCCATGTCGCCCCAGGCGACGGGAATGTCGCGCACCACGACGGGCCACGTGCCAAGCGCTTGCGCGGGTGAGTCGCTCATCTCAGTCGTCCAGCAGGTCTTCCCAGTCCGTGCCGACCACGTCGCCGTCGTCCCAGTCGTCCAGACGCTGCGCGAACATGCGGGCGGCCATCCCGGTGAAAGTTTTCTTGGTCCCCGGGACCAGCCCCAGCTGTCGGATGGCCGACTGCATCGGGACCTCCTCGTCGGGCTCCCGGATGGGCACGGTCTTGCCCTCGGGAACAAGGCGGTTCTTGACGATCTTGGCGATGATGGGGTCGCCGTAGACGACGAACGCTTCGACGTGCAGGGTGTCCTCGCCCTCCAGCTCCACCCAGCACACCGCGCGCGTTTCTGACAGCACGACGTCGGGGAGGCGGTCGGTGACCACCTCGACGGGGATCTGCTTTTTGAGCTCGGGCAGGATGTCGATGACCAGGTGGGGCAGCTGCTTGACCTCGTAGGTCTGGCCCAGGGTCAGTCGGCGGAACTCCTCACCGATGAGCTCGCTCTCGATGGTGACCCGGCCCAGCGTCTCGCCGCGTTTGGCGAAGCCGTTCTTGAACGTCTTGTCCACCGGTGGATGGGGGCGGACCTGAATCCGGACACGGTCGGCGCCGAAGTTTTCGACGAAGGCGATCATCCGCGCGAGCTCTTCGTCCACGGCGACGACGGGCGACCCGTCGAGCTTCAGGTCCTCGACCTCGCCCAGGGCGGTCAGCAGGTCCGACGCCTTGTCGCGGACCACGATGCCCGTTTCCCAGCCATCGCCCAGCGCGTCCTGGACGAACATGTCCACCTCGGTGGTCTCCACCGGCGGGGCCTTGCGGGCGTCGATGCCGTCGCCCTCGAGCTTGCGGTGCAGCTCCAGCTCCTCGTCCTCGTAGCAGATGATGCGATGCACCTGCAGGCCGTAGCTGCTGTCGCTGAGCTCGTAGCGGAGCGGAGAGGGCTCGCGTCGCTTGGGGGCCTTGCGCGCCGACACCTGGACGTTGCGGGCCTTGCGGCGCTTGCCGGGGAACGCCTGCCGCTTGCGCCTGGCGGGCTTGGCCTTTTCCTCTTCGCTCTCCGACTCGGGCTCGAGGTCGGGGACCACCACCTCGATGCGCTTGGGGCGTGGCGGGAAGCGCTCCAAGAGCGCGTCCTCGTCGCCGTCGATGCTCCCCGAGGTCAGCGCCAGCAGGCTTGCGATGACGTGCTCGCAGATCGGCTCGCGGCCGCACTCGCACTCCCACTCGTCGTCTTCAGGGTAGAGCGAAACCTCGTGCGGATGCTCCCCAGGGGCCGGGATGACCGCGACGACGACCTCGTCATCCATCTCTTCGCGGGTCGCGAGCATCTTGTTGGTGACCAGGCTCTCGGCCTTCTCCCAGGCCGGCCAGCGGCCGGCAATCTGGCGGGCTCTCTTCAGCAGGGCGTCGATGTTGGGCCTCCGGACGTCCGCAGTGTCTGCATCGGTGCGACTTATAGACGCGGTTGGCCCGCAAGACCAGGGGGCTGCAAAAACACTCTGCAATCTGCAACCTCCTTGCACCGGCATCCGGCTTTGTAGTAACCCTCCGGCCGTGAAGATCGCCATCACCACCCGTTTGCGAACCCTCCGCGTCCTCGTGGCGCTGGTGGTGACCGCTGCGTTTGGTGGCGGTCAGCTCCTCGAGGCGGTGCATCAGCTGGTGGTCGACCACGAGGTCTGCGCCCACGGCGAGCTGGTCCACAGCCACGATGGCCATGACGAGCACGGTGGCGAGATGGTGGCGCCTCTGGCGCCTGTCCAGCAGGTTCCTGCCGGTGACTTCCTGGCCACCATCACTCCGGGCGACGCCAAAGCAGGGCATCACGCGCACTGCGATGACACGCTGGGAAGCGCCGGCGAGACCGGGGTGGCTCCGACGCCTCATGCGCCTGTCACCCTGACGCTCCGCGCCGCCCTGCAGCAGGGACGTTCGCTTCCGTCGGCGGCTAGCAAGGCCGCTCGTTACGCCCTCGCGCCCAAGACCTCGCCCCCCGCCGCGCGCACCTGACGCTTCTATCCTCGTTCAGGAACCGCCGACCCCGTGAGGTCACATGCGCGCGCCGATCCTGTTCGCGGCGCTGTTTCTGTCGGGCGTCGCGACGCCTGCAATGGCGGGAGAACCCCCGCCGCCACCCCCTGCTGATACCGCCGACAAGGCGGCCGATACGCCTGCGCCAGCTCCCGCCCCGACAAAGAAGGTGGAGCCCTCCCCCGATCCCAAGAAGGGAGAGCCCGACAAGTCGGCGGTTGATAAGGCGGACAAGAAGGCCGAGAAGGTCGGCGCCGACGGCCTGACCGACGCTGAGCGAAAGGCTATCAAGGACGCGCTCGGCGAAGACGCGGCGACCAACAAACCTGCTGCGCCCGTAGCGCCTCCGGCTCCCCAGGTGTCGACGATGGGCGGCAGCACCGCCGCGGCCGGCGCCAACCCGGGCATCAACGCGATGAACCCGGCTATCGCGCTCATCCTCGACGCGGCGCTTGCCTACTTCAGCATCGACGACCCCATGCAGGCCGGCGCGCATGACCCAGCGCGCACGGGGTTCACGTTCCAGCAGCTGGAGATGTACATCGAGTCCAACGTCGACCCGTTCTTCAAGCTACAGGCCAACCTCGTCTTCTCCGAGTTCGGCGTAGAGGTGGAGGAGGCGTTTGGGACGACCCTCGGCCTCCCCGCTGGTCTCCAGTTCCGCGTTGGCCAGTTCCTGACGCGGTTTGGACGTACCAACAACACCCATCCCCACGCATGGCACTTCACCGACCAGCCTATCGGGCTCGGTCGCTTCTTTGGCGGAGAGTCCAGTCGTGGTCTGGGGGTGGAGGCGTCCTGGCTGACACCGGCGTCCTGGTTCCTCGAGGTGTACGCGTCGGGGCAGATGCCCGTCGGCGAGTGCTGCGCCCGGAGCTACTTCGGCGGAAGCCAGCTGAAGATCGAGGGCCCTGCCGACTTCGTCTACACGGTCGGCGTGAAGCAGTTCTTCGACATCGACCTCGACTGGGGGCTGGTGTGGAACGTGAACGCCCAGTTCGGCCCCAACGCTTCGGGCAACGGCAACCGGACGGAGATCTACGGGACAGACTTGTACCTGCGCTATCGGCCAGTGGCCAATACCGACCAGCTGTCGCTGTCCATCACGGCCGAGTTCATGCTGCGGGCCCGCCAGCTCCCGGGGAGGTCCCTGGTGGACTACAACGTCCACTCCCAGGCGGTGCTGCGCATCGACCGGCAGTGGGAGATTGGCGCCCGCTACGAGTACCTGCTCGGGCTCGAAGACGACCCGCTGGATCCCGGTGAGTCCGGCGACCGTCACCGCGTCTCGATTCAGGGGACGTTCTACCCCAGTCACTTCTCCCGACTTCGCCTGCAGGGCACCTACGACGATGCCGATTGGCAGCGCGAGGTCAGCTGGGGCGCGATCTTTGCGGTTGAGTTCCTCATCGGCGCCCACGGCGCCCACCACTATTGAGGAGGATTGTCCTTGATATACCGACCCCAACGCTTGCTTCTCCCATTGCTGGGCTTCTTCATGGCTGTTTCGGCGCCCCTGGCCGCCAGCGCCAAGGTGAAGGTGGTGGCGACGCTCCCCGACCTCGGCGCGGTCGCCCGTGAGATCGGCGGGGAGCATGTGGAAGTCACCGTACTGGCCAGCGAGGTCCAGGACCCACACTACGTCGACGCCCGGCCGAGCCTTTTGCTGCCACTTCGCGATGCTGACCTGCTCATCGTGAACGGGCTCGAGCTCGAGGTGGGCTGGCTGCCGAATTTGCTGACGAATGCCCGCAATGGGGACATTCAGCAGGGGGGGAACGGCTGGGTCGACGCGTCGACGGTGGTGACGCGGCTGCAGGTGTTCCAGCCGGACCGCAGCCGGGGCGACGTGCATCCCGGAGGCAACCCCCACTACATGTACGACCCCGTCTCGGTGCTCAAGGTGGCCGCCCTCATCGCGCGACGGCTGGGCGCCGTCGATCCGAAGAACGCTGCCGCCTACGCCGAGAAGGCGAAGCGTTTCGACAAGAAGCTGCGTTTCATCATCAACGCCGAGGCCAAGAAGTTCGCCAAGCTCCCGGCCGAACGTCGAAACATTGTCGGCTACCACATGTCGCTGGCCTATCTGAACCGCTGGTTGGGGCTGAAGACCATCATGACCATGGAGCGTCGACCGGGTATCCCGCCGACGCCGGGTCACGTCGGGGACGTGCTCAGGCGCATGAAGGCCGACAAGATCAAGGTCATCGTCCAGGAGCCCTGGTACCCGCGCAAGGCCAGCCAGACCCTGGCCAAGCTGACCGGCGGTGCGGTGGCGTTCATCCCCGGCGGTACCCGCTTCCGCAAGGGGGAGACCTACATCATGCGCGTCCGGCGTACCGCGAAGGTGATCTACGATGCGTTGTCCAAATAGCGCGCCGCTGCTCATTGCAGCCCTGCTTATGGCGTCGGCGCCGGGCTGTGCCTTTTCCGAGGGCGATCCCTGGGGCCTGGCCGAGGTCACCTTCGAGGCCTACATGGCGCCGCCTCCGTCGCGGCTGACCGACGAGGGGCATCTCAAGACCTCGTCGAGCTATGCCATACAGATCGACTCGCTGATGGTCGCCTTTGACGCCGTCACGTTGCGCATCGCCGGCGCCCAGACGGCGACGTTCGACCCCGCCGACCCACCTCCGGGGTATTCGCTGTGCCACAACGGGCACTGCCACAAGGACGACGGCACCCTACCGACGTACGAAGAGATCATTGCCGAGCTGGGCATCCAAGGGGGCGGGGGGGCTGTGGCCATCCCCGTGGCCATCCCCGAACTGGCTATCAGCGCCACCCCGACCGCTGTCACCCTGGGCGACTGCCCCAACGGTTGCACCATGGAGCGCGCGTCGCTCACCGGCATCGAGGTGTTGGTGAAGACGGTGACGCTGAAGGGGCGGGTCTTCGATCAGCTGCCGCCTGAGACCGCGCGTCTCCCGGCCGAGGGCGTCGCTGTCGATCTGACCCTGCCGCTGGACCTGCGTCTCTTCAACCCGGTCGACGTCAGTTTTGCCCCCGGCGAACGGGTCGGCGCCCGGTTTCCCATTGTCTTGAGTATTCCCCCCACCGTGCTCGACGGGGTCGATTGGGCGCTGCCCGAAGACACCACCGACACGGCCGTTTCTGAGGCGTTCGCCGAGAACCTTCTCGCGTCGCCCGAGTCTTTTTCAGTGTTCGTAGAGAGGTTCGACCCGTGATTCGCCGTATTCTTTTCATCGCCCTTGCTTCCACCGCCCTCGCCTTCACCGCGTGTGACGACGGCCACGACCATGACCATGAGGCCCATGGTGATCCCATCGAGGAGGCCATCGAGCACGGTTGTGAGCACGTCACGGGCGGTCCCGCCGAGGCCGTCACCGCCGCTGCTGACGCTGCCTCCGCGCCCCTGGGCTGGGAGGAGCATCACCGCATGGACGTGACGCTGCTCGACGACACCGCGGGGGCCTTCCACGGCCACGTCCACCTGGACGTGGATGCCGCTGGTGAGATCGTCGTCATGCTCATGCAGAACGTGACCATCGAGCTGAAGTCCGCCGACGGCACCGTGCTGACCCCGGAAGAGACCCACGAGAACCACGCCTCCTGCACGGGTGCCGCGGTCAACCACGTCTTCGATGTGGAGGTCGGTCGCTACGAGATGTACATCAGTGGCGCTCCCTCGGCCGACGTGAGCTACGTCATTGCCGAGGCCGGAGCCCACAGCGAGGGTGAGGCCCACAACCACTAGAGGTCGTGGCTGGACTGCCGGGAGCTACGGCTCCAGGCAGTCCGGGCAGCTTCCCTGAAGCTGAACTGTGGCTGCCTCCAGCGCCGCCTTCCAGGGCTCCGGCGCGGTGATGGTGGCCACTGCATCGTCCGGCAGGCACATCACCGTCCCGCAGTCGTCACAGGCAAAGTGCGGATGTACGTGCGCCGGCGTGTCACCACCGGAGACCAGCTCGTAGCGGGCCATGCCGTTGGCGCGACTGACCACTCGGGCGATGCCTGCGTCCGTCAGGGCAACAAGGTTGCGGTACATGGTGGCCGGATCAAAGTCGCTGTCGCCGAGCTGCTCGACGACCTCGGTGTAGGCCAGCGGGTGGTCGGTCTCCGACATGAGCCGCAGGAGCGCGACACGTGGCGCGGTAGCGCGCAGCGAGTTGTCGCGCAGGAGTTGCTTGGCGTCAGCTTTGTTCACCACGTCAGTATGAGCCCCGAGCCACCCGCAAACAAGTGCCTGGTGCGCGTCTCGAACGCGTCAGTCGGCCCACGAGCCAGGCAGCTCCTGGGCCGCGGGCGTGGCCCAGAGCGGGTTTCCGGGACCCGACTCGCTGCCGTCGCTGAACAGTGAGTGCGCCTCGAAGCGATAGGTGACCCCGTTGTCGAGGCCGTCGATGTAGACCGTGGCAAGCCCACTGTCGTCGTCGGTGATAGCGGTGAGGCGGGCCGCCTCGAAGTGGTCGTCGTCCGACATGGCGTCCATGTCGGCGCCTTCGATGATCCCGTACAGAACGGCGCCCTCCTCGGGCACGGTGTTGGGATCGTAGTCGACCTCGGCCCAGCCATCGCCCACCCTGACGGACAGGAGTTCGGGGGTCATCTCGTCGGGTTCTAGCGGCACCCAACAACCGGGCTGAGCGTCGAAGTCGTCGGAGTCGTCCACGGCGTTGGCGTTGTTGGCCACCGGCGCCGTAGGGCTGGTGAAGGCCGCGGTGCCCTCGCTGGGCGTCACGTTGCCGGGTTCGAAGTCGGCGCAGCCGCCGAAGTTCAGGCCAGAGATGGTGAAGAACATAAGTACGCGAGCAGTCATGGTGACTCTCTCCCTGTGGTCATGGGGTGTGAGGTCACGCTAGAGCCGTGGTCGACTCGAATCGATTGAATAGTTTTGATAGGAGCTATTCATGGAGCGAATTGAAGAGCCGATCGATCTACGCCTGCTGCACACCTTTCTGGAGGTCGCCCGCCAGGGCTCGGTGTCTCGCGCGGCGGTCATGCTGGGGCGGTCACAGCCGGCCATTTCGCATCGACTGCGGGCGCTCGAGGACGACCTCGGGCTGAAGCTCTTCGAGAAGGTCGGCCGGCGCCTCAAGTTGACCGAGCACGGGCATCGGCTGGAGGCTGAGTGCCGCGACCTGATGGCGCTGTCGGCGGGGCTGCGGGAGCGGTTGACGGGGGACGAGCGCGTCGTGGGACGGGTGACCATTGGCACGCTTCCGACCCTTTCGAGTCATCTGCTGGTGCCCGCTATTGCCGAGCTGCTGGAGGTGCATGCGGACCTGGAGCTGGCGTTTCACTTCGACTTCATCACGGAGCTTTGGGAGCACCTTCGAACCGGCCGGGTCGACGTCGTCGTGGCCATCGGCGCACGGCCTCCGGACGATCTCGAGCACACGGTCCTGGGGGCTGCTCGACTGGTCGCCGTCATGGCGCCGAGGTTGGCGGGTGGCAGCGGTCCACGTTGCTCGGTCGAAGCCCTCCGCCAATTGCGCTACCTGGCGTGGGACGGCCCGCAGGACGAGACGTTCGAGCGGGTCACCCGGTTCGTCGACGACCATGGCCTGGCGCGGCCGCAGACCTCCCGAATCCCGCATATCGAAACGCTGCGTGAGCTGGCCGCCACCGGTCTGGGCTACGCCATCCTTCCGGATTACACGGTGCGCCGCGATGCGGACGCCGGGCGTCTGGTGGCGCGCGAGATCGATGGCCTGGACGTGGCGGTCCGGGTGACCCTGGTGGGGCGACGGGGGCAGGTCATGGCGCCGGCGCTGAGCGCCGTGCGGCAACGGTTGGAGGGATTGGGCTTCTAGTCCGGCTGGCGCAGCGGGGCGGACATCCGATGTCCCTGAGCGCGCAGTTGCTGGGCAAGGGCGAATACGTCGGGCCAGACCTCCAGCAGCCGGCCAAAGGTCGTCAGGTGCTCGCGAACCTCCTCCAACGTGGCGTCGGTGGGGTCGAGGAAGGTGTCCGAGGCCACCGCTGCCTCGATCGCCTCACAGCACGCCTCGACGTCGGCGCGCCACCAGGGGGCTTGAAGGTCGGTCAGTTCGAGACCCCGCTGAAGGAAGCCGATCCGCTTCTCCGCTTGCGCCCGAGCACCCTCTCGGGCGGCGTCGCGGAAGTCGGGACGTGCAGCCAGGTCGGCAAGGCCTCGGCCAAGCTGCCGCATTCGCTCCGACACGTCGTCTGCCGCAGCAGACATGGCACATTGGCTGAGCGCAGCCAGAATCAGGTCCGTCGCTCTCAGCGTCGTCCCCCAGGTGCGCAGGCTGTCTGCCGGATTCCGTCGAACCACGTCCGGCTCATGGCGTACCGCCCAGGGGACGTGGGCGAACATGCTGTGGGGCGCGACCATGCGGAGCGTGCGACCGAAGACGCCGTCGGTGTTGCGATAGGCGGGGGAGAAGGGCGGGAGCAGGCGCCGTCCGTCGAGCCCGAAGGCGGTCGACATGAAGTAGTCGGTGGTGGACAGCGTGAGTTCGGGGGCTGCCCGCGCGACGAATCGCGTGAGCTTCAGGACCTCGTAGGTGGGCTCGTCCTCTGCGAGTCGGTTCAGCGACGCGCCACGGAGGCCAAGGTAGTACCCCGCGGTGGGCATGCCGCTGTCGCCAGAAATTCCAGTGGCTGTGACGGCGACATAGGCGCGCCCCGTCAGAAGCGACGCCAGCGTGCCGTCATTGAGGTGCGCCAGGCCAGGCGTCGACGCACGTCCCAGGCAGCTCGCGCCGTCGGCGCCGAGCCGCTCGCCCAACACGCGGGACAGGTCGACAGCCTCGAAGCCCAGCGCGCGGACCTCCGTGAGGCTGCCGTACAGGGACATGGCGGTGGGATCGACGTCCGCCGCGACCGAGACCCGGTCGCTGGCCGCGGTGCGGGACCTCAGGAACTCCGCGAAGGTGTCGTCGTCGAGTGACCCGGATGCGACCCCCGCGGCGTCCAGCATGGCGGCGTTTCTGTTGACACCCACGGCGAAGCGGGACCCGTCGGCCACAAGGGCGAAATGGGCCAGGGTCGGATCCAGGTCGCCGTTGGATGCGGCGACGAGGCGGTCGGCGAAGTCGCGCCTGGACGCGGCGTCGACCAGGCGGAGGCTATCGCCGGCATCGAACTCAGCCAGCGTTTGACGCACGGCTTGCGGATCGGCGCTGTCGTCGACCACGATGACGTCGAAGGTCCGCCCGTGCTCAGCACGGTTGGCCAGGATGCTGTCGACGCATCGCGCGACCGTCTTCGGCCGATCCCGCGTGACCACGGCGACGCTGTCGAGGGAGGGCGCGGCCTCAGAGGTGCCCCGGTTCTGGCGCAGCGTTTCGAGAACTTCTGCCTCGGTCAGTAGCCACCCCTGACGGAGCAGCGCGTTGAGCGGCGCGAAGTGGTCGGGATTCTTCTCCGCGTGCTCCTCGACGGTCTTGAACTGTTGGCACGCAGCCAGCGCGGGGCCCAGGTGGGCGGGCAGGGTGACCTGTTCGTCGGTCATCAGGTTGCGCAGTGTCCAGCTGTCGGGACCGGTGGCCAACGGCTCCAGCGGACGCCGCACCACCCGAGGCGCCGAACGCGGTTCAACAGTCTGTTTTCGCTTCAGCCACTTCGGCCACTTCATAGGCTGCAAGCTATCACCGGTCCGAGGGGTTGAGAACGCGGCGCCGGGGCTCTACCGTCCCGGCCATGCACGCTCTCCGTCACCTTCGTCTCTGCGTTCTGCTTCTGCCTCTCGCCTGCGCCGCCCTCGGAGCGTGCGCCACGGGCGGTGCCCACTACGAGAGCCTCAACGACTTGTCCCAGGCCATCGTGGGCGCGGTCGCCAGCGAAGACCCGGCGCAGTTGAGGGCGTTGGTGGCGACGCGGGCCGAGCTGGAGGCCCTGGCGGACAGCCTGAAGCTGAGCGCGGAGGACCGGGCCAAGTTGGTCGCTTCCGTGGAGAAGCGGCGGGCCGACTTCGACCGGCGCTGGGCGGCCCTCGTGGCGGCTTCGAAAGAAGGCGGGTTTGCGCTGAAGGACGTGGCGTTCGAGCGGCTGATGCCGACGGAGACGACCGTCGAGAAGGGGGTCACGTTCGCGCTCAAAGACCTGGATATCCGGGTCACCGTGAAGGGGAAACTGGGCTGGCTGATCGATGTGGAGACGTGCATCCGGACGCTGTCGGGGTGGCGGCTGGCGGACCCGGAGGTGGAGTTGGAGCGGGTCGGGACGGACTGACGCCAGGCGACGGGTGACGACGACTTTCCGTCTGGACCCCTGTCTCCCAACCTGGATTTTTGTCAGGATGCGCCCATGAGCATGCGGGTCCCCCGTCACATAGGGCCGTACGTCGTCGAGGAGGCGCTCGGGCGGGGCTCTCAAGGCAAGGTCTGGCGCGGTCGGTGCCGGGTCACCGGCCGACTCGTGGCCATCAAGGTGTCCCACGGACGGCTGGCCAGTGCGGCGCTCGAGCGGGTTTACCGCGAGTTCGAGCTTTCGCGGCAGGTGGACGACCCGTGTGTGCCCCAGGCGCGACACATCGGCACCCTCGATGATGGCCGGACGTACGTCATCAGCGACTTCGTCGAGGGCACGCACCTGTGGCGCTGGCGGCACACCCTCGGCCCGGTGGGCTCACCGTCGCGGTGTCAGCGCGTCGGCCACCGGATGGCGCAGTTGGCGCGGATCCTGGCGCGGGTCCACACCCGTGGGGTCATCCACGCGGATCTCAAGCTGTCGGCTGCAATGGTCGATCACACCGCCCCGGAACTGCGGTTGCTCGATTTCGGTGGCGCCGTCTCTGTCGACGCCCCAGCGCCCAAACGCTACTTCGGCACGGCGCGCTACTCGTCGCCCGAGCAGCTCTCTCGTGAGAAGCTCACCCCGGCGTCCGACATCTGGTCGTTCGGCGTCATCGGGACGCTGCTGTGGAGCGGGGAATGGCCCCTCAGTGGTCCGCGCGTAAAGGTGCAGCGCAAGCTGCAGCGGGATCCCGAGCTGGTCCAGCGCGCTCTCGAGGACGTCGATCCGGACGGCACCCTGGGCCAGGTCTTGCGACGGTGCGTTCAGATGGTCGCCTGGAGCCGGCCCGACGCGGCCTGGGTGGCCGACACCCTGGAGAGCGCCTTTGGCTCGCACACATGGTCCGCGGTCTCCGGACTCGACCCCGTCGCGATGAGTCGCGCCCGGGCCGTCCTGGCCGACGCCACGCCGGGAGGGCTGCTGGCCCTGACGTGTGACCACCGGGACACGCTGGACCGGGCGCTGGCCGTCCTCCGCCAGGACGTCGGGCAACTACCGGCGGATTATCAGTTCCAGGATGCGCGGGACCTGACCCCGACGCAGCGGCGCCGACTCAGCAATCGCCTCGAATCCTCGGCCGAAGAAGGCGCGGCGTTTGTAGTAGTGCTGTACGGCACGGTCGGGGACATCGCTGAGCACGTGCTCAAGAGCAAGCGGCTCGAGCACGTCGAATTGGCTCCCCAGGCCAGCACCGGAGCTATCCACGCGGAGGCCGATGTCCCGTCGGTGCCGCTGCCCGACGCCATCGTGGCGGCTCGCAAGGAGCTCGAGGCGGTGACGCTTTCCGTGGTGGAGCGGGAGATCGGTGCGGCCCGTGCGGCCCTCTCCGCAGGTGACCATAGCCGTGCAGTCGCGCACGCTCAGACCGCCTTTGTTACCATGCCCCAATCGCCATCGGCGCTGCGGGTGATGGCCGAGGTACTCCTGGAGCTGGAACGGTGGGAGCAGCTGCGGCAGGTGGTCATCACGGCTGCGGAGACGCCGGGCGCCAACAAGGCCGTCGTGCGTGGGGTCTGGCATCAGCTCGAACAGGCCGAGCCCCTCCCGGAACGGCCTGAGTCCGTCGAGCCCTAGGGACCATGCGCGGTACTACCGTTTCTCTGCTCTTGTGCGCACTGATGGCCACCCTGGCGGGACCTCTCACGGTGCGGGGTGCTGAACCCCCACGGCCCGTCGCGCCAGATGTCCTGCAGAGGTTCCGGGCAGGCGTCGAGGCGTACCGAGAGGGGCTTCACCGACTGGCGGCGGTCGCCTTCGACGAGGCGAACGCGCGGGCTGGTGGGAGCCACCCTGCGCTGGTGTTCGACGCCGCGCTGGCCTACGACCGGGCCGGCGACAAGGCGGTGGCGCGGGCCCGATACGCCCGGTTCGTGACCCTGCCACTGGCCGAACCCCGCTCCAGCATCACTGCGCGGAAGCGGCTGGCCGCGTTGTCCCCCAACGTCATCGAGATGCTGCCGCACGAGCAGCTGTTGCCGCTGTTGCGCCAGCTCCGCGAGCGCCTGCGCAAGCTGAGCCGCGATGAAGACGACAAGCACCCGGTCAAAACGGTGAGCTACCTACGTCCGGCGGGCGAACTCGAGCGGAGCGAGCCCGACAGTGACACCGGACCGCCGCTGAGCACCTTCGGGTGGGTGGGTGTCGGCGTCGGGGCGGTCGTCCTGGTGGCCGGTGTCGTCCTCAAGGTGGATGCGCTGTCCGTCGTTTCGGACCTCGAAACCATCGACCGACGGCCCGATGGCATCATCGCGAGCCCGACCCAGAAGCAGGCATTCCTACTGGCCAGCGAGGCGTCTCGGCAGGACAACTCGGCGACCATCGCGCTGTCGGTGGGCGGCGGTCTGGTGGCCGTCGGAGTCACGTTGCTGCTGGTCGACGCGTTCGTGCTTGCCGATGACGAGGACGCCTTCGCTGTGACTCCCAGCGTGGCCCCGCTGCCTCAGGGCGCCGCGGTAGGACTCGGGGGGCGGTTTTGAGACGCCTTGCGGCCATCCTGGCAGCCTGCACGGCCCTCGGAGCCTGCGTCGAGCACCTCGCCCCCCAGGGACCCTATCAATGCACGTCGGGCGCCGACTGCATCGACGGATGGTCGTGCCGTGAAACCGACACCGCCTCGCTCAGCATTTGCGTCGAGGGCATCGTTCGTGATGCGTCCGACGGTGACGGTGCCGAGCTTCCCGAAGCCAGCGGAGGCGACGGGCAGGGACCCGACTCAGCCGACGGATAGGGTCTGGGCGATGAGCGGCAGAAATGCTCCCAACGCCGACGTCTCCATGTCAACGACCCCAGGTCATCATACCCGCGCAGGCGCTCACTGGCAGGCGGGGGAGGCGATGGACGCGGAGCCACAGACGGTATCTACGGCGCCGGCGTTCTCGGGCAGTCCGGCCGATAGCGCATAGCTCAGCCGACACTGCACGGTGTTGCCGGTGAGGTCGTTGGGTGCGCCGGTCTTGGCCAGGGGCTGGCAGGCGTCGAAACAGGCGTCGAAGTCGGCGAACGTTCCGAACTCACCGGGGCAGTTTTTCTCCAGAGCCTCGCAGAACACGTCGCAGTAGGTGCCGCAGGTGTCCCCGCCGGTCTCGCTGGCGTCCAGGCACAGCGCGGTCTTCGCCGCGGCGTCGGTCTCAGCGGCGGCGCGCTTGGTGGCCGCGTGCCGGCATCCGATGCTGGAGAAGTCGGTGTCGCCCAGGGTTCCCGGGGTCCAGCCTCCCGCCTGGCTACACGTGGCGAGGCAGTCCGCCTGGTCGGCATAGTGGCTGTCGTTGCCGGTGCAGGTCGCCAGGACCTCGGTGCAAAAGGAACCGCAGTCCGCCGGCACGGAACAGAAGGGGCTGTCGGGCATCGCGTTGTTGCAGTCGGCGATGCTGGCGGAGCCGCCCCGCTCGGTCCCGGCGAGGCCGGCGTAGGTGATACGGCACTGGACGGTGTCGCCCTGGTTGTCGTTGGCCAGGCCTTCGGTACCGAAGTTGCGGCAGGCGTCGTTGCAGGCTGCTGTGTCGGCAAACTTGCCGTCGCAGTTCGACGCCATCAGCTGGCAATAGGTGTCGCAGTAGTTGCCGCACACGTTGCCGCCGGTGGGGCCGGCATGCTGGCAATGGGTGTCGGGGTCCAGCGCTGCGAGCTCGGCATGGTGCAGCCGGCATTGGGCCGAGTTGACGTTTTCGTCGTCGGGGTTGCCGGTCGGCATCCGCGACGCCTCCTGGCAGTACACTTTGCAGGCGGCGTTGGTGGTGTACTGGCCGTTGTTCACGAAGACCGGATCAAACTCGCCGCAGGTCTCCATGACCTTATTGCAGTACAGCGTGCAGACGTCGTCGGGGACCGAAATGACGCCGCACGCGGTCAGCAGGCCGGTGATAACCGTGAGGACGAGGGACGAGAAAAGCGTCGTGGGGAGCCTTGTCATGGCCGCAGGCTAACGGGACTACGCGCCGAGCGCCAGCAGCCCCTCGGCGGCCAGCTCCTCCACCAGCTCGCGTGCTTCTTGGGCGTTGCATCCCAGCGCCCCGGCGACCTCGTGCAGCCGCGTCACGGCCACCGGTCGCCGGGCGGCTTCCAGCAACGTCACGAGCTCGGGGCTACCGCCGCCGAGTCCGATGGAGCCATCCGGCTGTAGTTCGGCGAGCAGCTCTTCGGTGGCACCGGTCGTGGGGTAGGGCGGTAGGGGTTGTCGGGTCCGGGCGGCCTGGTACGCGGCCGAGAGGTGCTGGGGACCGACGTGGGGCTCTACCTGCGGCCCCAGCACGACCTGCCCAGCCCCGACATGGAGCGGGCTGCGTCGACGGAGCAGGGCGATGGCCCGCTCCAGCCGCGCCAGGGCGGAGACCCAGGCGCGCGTGCCAAAATACTCGACCAGGAAGTCGCCGTAGGCCGGGGCGAGGGACTCCCGGTTCTGGATGGCGCGATGGAAGCGGGGCGACGAGAAGAAGGCGTCGACGGAATCGCCTGCAGCAGTCGTCGCAGGGTATTCATCGATGAGGGCAGCCAGGGTGCGGGCGCGGCGCTCCCGGTCGATGGTCCAGGCGCGTCGGTCCGGGCGGGTCAGCCAGCCTCTCTGCGCGTCCGTGAGGTCGACGTCCGCGGTCGCGGCCGCGGCGTCGTCGTACACCGCCAGCACGAACGTGGGGTCGTAGAGCATGCGCACGACGACACGCTGCAGGGGCTGGCTCACGAGGCCTCCTGGCGGGCGGCGTGGTCCTGAAGCGTCTGGGCCAGGCGGGCAAAGCCAGGCAGGGTGTCCGGCAGGGCGTTGCGCTCGCACTCGAAGACGACGGCCTTGAGGTTCTGGGCCCTACTCACGACATGTTCAAAAATCGCCCAGGTCTCGGGAAGGACGTCGGTGGTGTGGTCGTCCTCGACAAACGCCAGACCCGATCGTGTGCCGATCGTCGCGCCCGCGACGTGCATCTCCACGACCCGATCGAGGGGAAAGCCATCCAGGGCGGTGAGGGCGTCGTAGCCCATGGCGCGCTGGTAGATGGCCAGATGGGCGCAATCCAGCAGCAGCCCAGTATCGGCGCGTTCGCAAACGCGGGCGAAGAAGTCCAGCAGGTGGAGATCACCGACGAAGACGTGGCCCGGTGGGGTCTCGGGGAGCACCTCGTAGCCCGTGGCGTCGCGCAGTCGCAGGACACCCTCGGCCAGTTCGGAGGCGCTGGGGTCGCTCAGAATGGGGGGGAGCAGCAGCATGTGGCCGCGCTCGCGGGGGCCGAAGTGCCACAGCCCCGCGTCGCCGCAGAGCCAGGCGGGCTTCGCCTGGTCGACCAGCGCGTTGAGCCCGTCGAGCCAGGCGGCGTCGAAGTCCTCGGCCTCGTCCAGATTGATGTCGAGGAAGTGGTAGGTCACGGCCGCGCCCGTCGCCAGCCAGGCCTGGGCGTCGGCATCGAAGCCCTTGGCGACCTCGACGCCCAGCTCGAGGAAGTTGGCGTAGGTTGGGTGCTCACGCCGCAGCTCGGCGGGGTCCAGGGCACCCGACTGGGTGCCGGCGCCGTATTCGGTGGACACGCCAAGGCCAAGGAAGGGCAGGGCAGTGACGCGCTGGTCGAAGTTCGACATGGCGATTGTTTACGTTGGCTGACGGCGACACGTCTACACGCGTTTGTCATTGACTCGACGCCGGGGCTTGGGCTCTTGTTGGCGGGTGAAGGGCTTGTTCGTCGGTTTGTGCCTCCTGTTTGCTGCCTGCGGTGGTAGCCGCGTGTCGGGCGCGGGCGACACCGCCGTCGCTCCCGAGGTGCCCGACGCCGTGGAGGCGCCGGACGTGGCCGAAGCTGACCCTGACGTTGGGGTGGCGGATGCGGATGCGGGCGTGGCTGATGCCGACACCGGGCCCGAGGTCGCCTTCGAGGTCTTTGCCGAGCTTCCTCCACCTCCATCCGAGCCGGACGACCTGTTCAGCCTGGCGCCTCCGGTGGAGGTCGGGCTGCTGCTGTCGGACGACGCTCTCGCGTCCTTGGAGGCAGAGCCCGCCACGTGGGTCTCTGCGACCGTCAGCTTCGACGGCTGGACCGTCCCCGAGCCGGTGGAGGTCCGTCTCGGCGGCGAGTTTGGCGGCCAGCGGGGCATCTTCGAGAAAGCCTACTTCGTGTTGCGGTTTGCCCAGCCGGTGGCCGGCCTGGCCGAGCTGAACCTCAACAACAACGTCATGAACCGGTCCCAGATGCGGTCCCAGATCGCCTACGCCATGGCGCGTGACTTCGGGGTCCCGGCGCCACGCGCCAGCTGGGCCTGGGTGCGGGTCAACGGGGCGGTCTATGGCCTGTATGGGCTCGAGGAGAGCATCGCGGACCCGGCGTTTGGGGCGACGTGGTTCCCGGATACGTTCGCCGACATGTACCGCGTCGGAAATGCCGTCGCGGACGTGATCCCCAAGCAGCTGGACGGGATCCGGAAGGTCGCTGGGGCGCCCGACGACACGCAGGCGCTGCAGGAGCTGGCCGCGGCGCTGGTGGACATGGACGCCAACACGGCACCCGAGGACCTGAACGCGGCGCTGGCGACGTACTTCGACCTGGAGGCCTACCAGAAGTTTGCCGCGCTGGAGATCTTCCTGGCCCATACCCAGGGCTACGCGATGGGGCCCCGAAACTACGCGCTGCACCGCGGTACGGACGGGAAGTGGAACTTCGTGGCGTCGAACATGGAGCGGACGTTCCGTGGCATCTCCACGCCATGGATCGGCCGCGGCATCGTTCAGCGGCTGTGCCTGCGTTCGCTTCAGTGTCGCAAAGCCTTCGGCGCGCAGCTCGAAGCGGTGGTCGCCCAGGCCGAGGCCAACGGCATCCTGGGCGTCGCGCTGTCGGCCCGGGCGCTGGTCGAGTCGGTCATCGAGGAGGACCCGATGGTGGAGGCCAACACCGCGCAGGTCAGCGGCTCCATCAACCAGTGCCTGTATCGGCTCGTCAACTGGGCCGAGGCGCTGCCCTACAACCTGGCCTGCGCCGACCCGCCGTCGGTGGACCGGGATGGGGACGGCTACTCGGGCTGCACCGACGACTGCAACGACGACGACCCCAACGTGAACCCCGGCGCCGAAGAGCTGTGCAACATCAAGGACGACAACTGCTCGGGCGCCATCGACGACGTCGACAACTGCGACAAGTGCATCCCGTGGCTGGGCCCGGGCGACATCACCTACGAGTTCTGCTTCGAGCCACGGAACTGGGCCGACGCGCGTGACCACTGCATCAGCCGCGGTGGGGACCTGGCCAGCATCCACAGTGACGAGGTGCAGGCGGCGGTCAAAGACGCGGCGTTCGACCTGCTGTACGCCAATTGGTGGATCGGCCTCAACGACATCGACGAAGAGGGCAGCTGGGCCTGGAGCGACGGGTCGGTGTTCAACTACGAGAACTGGAACCCGAACGAGCCGAACGACTCCAACGGGGAAGACTGCGGGCACCTGTCGACCTGGGGGGACGGGGGCTGGAACGACTTGCAGTGTGGCAACAGCTATCCGCAGATTTGCCAGCTGCCAGCGGTGGTCGGCGGCCCCTAGCCACCTCCACGAGCCTGCGGGTCGAGAGGCGCAGAGGCGCGGGTGAGGTTGTTGGGTTGTAGGCCGTCAGCGTTTCTCCGTCCTGCTCATGCAGTAGAGCTCGGCGAGGTCGGCGGGTTGTATCTCGCAGAGGCGCAGAGGCGCAGAGGCGCACTCAGGCAGCCTTGTTCTCTGCGCCTCTGCGCCTCTGCGAGAGACATTCCAAGCATGCCTTACAACTACTGCTGACCGCCCGTAACGAGCGCGATGCCGTGGCGGCGCTTCCACACCCCTTGTTCTCCGCGCCTCTGCGCCTCTGCTGTCAGTTTGGTGCTGCCACGGGCTCAACGCGCCGATCCACTGCGATCACGCGCTGAACGGCCATTCATGCGGTGCGAAAGCCCGACTGAATGACCGTTCACTATATTCCGAGCAAGCGCTCGCAATGTGTCATAACGCCAATCGTTCCAGACCTATCCCCCACTGAATGAGCGTTCATTCTTGGGCGAGCGGGCGCTCTGTTTCCTCAGAACGAGCGTTCGCTACATGTGTCCAGGCGGCAAAAGTGTGCATTTTATTTCGCACCTGGGGTGCCGTTCGCGAAGCAAAATCAAGCACTTGAGCGATGATCCGCCATGGCTGCCGGTTTGAGGCACAAACCGATCGTTCGTTCGGCAGTTTCTCCGTTCACTCTCCTTGACAGTAGTGATCGTCGGTATTTAGGTGCCGCCCGCGTAATCGGGGAGCTGTGCCCTCGGTTCAATAACTTCACGGGATACGATTTTTTCTATGACTCACGAGCAGCCGGTCATCCTCGTGCGCCTCCCCGGTGCCCCCGACTGTGACCCCGCCGCACGCAGCGCCGCCAACGCTGGCGCAGTGGTGTTTCGCGACGGGATTTCGCGCTCCACGCCGAGCCGTCCTGCCGCCGCAGGAGCCTCCGCGGTGCTCGTGGGCGCCCAGTGGTGGCTGGCCCCGGCCGCCAACGCGGCGGAGCAGGAAATCGCTCGGCACGCCAGTGCCTTCGTGGAAGTGACGACGGTCGAGCAGGCCCAGCGCGCTGTGGCCGCGGGCGCCACCCGTCTGGTGGCGTGCGGCGCCGAGGGCGGCGGTCTGGTGGGTAACGAATCTACCCTGGTGCTGCTGCGTCGGGTGCTGGATGTCGCCAAGGGGGCCCAGGTGTGGGCCCGGGGCGGCGTCGGCCCGGACTCGGCCGGTGCGTGTGTCGCTGCTGGCGCCGCTGGCGTGGTGCTCGACGGTCAGCTGCTGGTGGCCGACGATGTGCCGCTGGCCGACACGATGACCAAGCGTATCAGCCGCTTCAACCCGTCGGACACCCAAGCCCTGGGCATCCCCTTCGGCATTCGCTACCGGGTGTTCGCTCAGCTGGCGACCAAGCCGGTAAAGGCCCTGGCTGCGGCGGCGAACACGCCGGGCATGCCGCTGGCCGACTGGTGGCAGCAGGTCGAGACCGCCGTGGCGGCCGACACCCACAAGGCCAACCCCAAGACCGAGGTGGTCGAGCTGGGGCAGGACGCCGCGCTGGGACGCCTGTTCTATGAACGGTGTGGCTGGAAGACGGTCGGCGCTGTGGTGTCCGGCCTGCGTCAGCGGCTTGCGTCCATGCAAAGCGACATGGTCTGGCCGTGGGGCGAGGGCGACGGCATCGCCTGCGTGAACAAGACCCGCTTCCCGCTGCACCAGGGGCCGATGGCCCAGGTGGCGGACGTCCCCGCGTTCGCGGTGGCGGTCAGCGATGCCGGGTCGATGCCCTGGCTGGCGCTGGCGAACATGCCGGCGGATGTGGCCGAGAAGACGGTGGCCGACACGCTGACGGCGATGGGGGGCAAGCCCTTTGGCGCCGGCATCATCGGGCTCGACGCCAACCGGTACCGGGACCAGCACATCGCCATGCTCAAGCGCCTTCGCCCTGCGGCGGTGATGGTGGCGGCGGGTACCGTCGAGCAGGCGCGTGATTTCGAGAATGCGGGCCTGACGACCTGGCTGCACACCCCGACTCCGGGGCTGCTGGAGGCCGCGCTGAGCGCCGGGCTGCGGCGGTTCATCCTGGAGGGCACCGAGGCGGGTGGGCACGTCGGTCAGCTGGGCTCGCTGGTGCTGTGGCAGCTGGGCGTCGAGGTCATTCTGAAGGCCATCGACAACGGCGTCCCGGCCAGCGAGGTTGCGTTCTGCCTGGCCGGTGGGCTGGGTGACGCCGCGTCGTCGCACGCGGCGGCCGCGCTGGTTCAGCCACTGGTGAAGCGTGGCGTGCGCTGTGGTCAGCAGATGGGCACGGCCTATCTTATGACCCGCGAGGCCGTGGAGACCGGCGCTATCAAGGCGGAGTACCAGGCGCAGATTGCCTCGGCCAAGGCGACGGTGCTGATGGGCGAGACGGTGCGGGCCCCGACGCGGGTGCTGCCGACCAACGCCGCGGGCCGGATCTTCGAGTCCGAGCTGGAGCGCGACCGGTCGGACGCCAAGCTGCATGACAAGAAGTCGGCCTTCGAGCACGACAACCTGGGCGGGCTTCGGGCCGCGGCCAAGGGGCAGAAGATTGTGGCCGTCGACGCGGTCAAGGGCGCGACCTTCGCGGACCTGAGCGTCGACGAGCAGCAGGACCAGGGCCTGTACCACGCTGGCCAGGTGGCGGCGCTGTTGAGCGAGACCGTCTCGATGGCCGACTTCCACACGGCGCTGACGCAGCGGGCGACCAAGGCGGCTGCGCGTCCGGCGCCATCGGCGGGTACGGCCGCGGCGTCGAGCGCGGGCACGGGGTCCAAGGAAGCAATTGCGATTGTCGGTGTCGGCGCGGTTCTGCCTGACGCGCCCGACGTCGAGGCGTTCTGGGCCAACCTGCAGAACGGCCACTGCGCCGTGGGCGAGGTGCCGGTGGACCGCTGGGACCCAGAGCTCATCTGGGACGCGGACCGCAAGGCGGTGGACAAGGCCTACAGCAAGATCGGCGCCTTCGTTCGTAACTTCGACTTCAACCGCAAGGCGTTCCGGATTCCGCCCAAGGTCGTGGGGAGCCTCGACCGCGCCCAGCAGATGGCGCTCGAAGCGGGGCGCCAGGCGCTCGAGGACGCTGGTCGCGAGGACCTGCCGACCGAAAACTGCGCCACGATCATCGGCAACACCAACGGCGGTGAGCTGCGGCTCGAGACCGCGCTGCGGACCGAGATTCCGGGCCTGCGGCGGGCGCTGCGTGAGGCGTTGGTGACCTCGGGGCTGACCGAGTCGGCCCGCGAGGGAATCATCGACCAGTTCGTGGCTCGCGCCCTGGACGGCCGCGCGCCGATTACCGAAGACAGCATGGCCGGCGAGCTGCCCAACTGCATCGCTGGGCGGATGGCCGGGACGTTCGACCTGGGTGGGCCGAACTTCGTGACCGACGCCGCCTGCGCGTCGAGCCTGGCGGCCATCCACGTGGCCATCCGAGGTCTGCGCGAGGGCGAGTACGACGCGGCCCTGGTGGGCGGCGTGGACAGCCTGATGGCGCCCGAGCCGTACGTGAAGTTCTGCAAGATTGGCGCGCTGTCGCCCGACGGCAGCAAGCCCTTCGACGCCGACGCCAATGGCTTCGTGATGGGCGAGGGCGCGGCCATGTTCGTGCTGATGCGGGAGAGCGACGCTCGCGCGGCCGGCAAGCGCATCTACGCTCGGATTCTGGGCTCGGGGGCGTCCTCGGACGGCCGCGGCAAGGGCATCACGGCGCCCAACCCCAAGGGGCAGGTTCGCGCGGTGTCGCGGGCGTACAAGGACGCTGGCGTGGACCCCAAGCAGGTCACCATGTTCGAGGCCCACGGCACGGGCACGGCGGTGGGTGACCCGGTGGAGGTCGGCAGCCTGGTGGAGACCGTCGGGGCGACGGCGCATGGCGCGAGCCTCGGCAGCGTGAAGAGCAACATCGGCCACCTGAAGGCCGGAGCGGGCGCGGCTGCGATTCTGAAGACGGCGCTGGCGCTGAAGAACAAGACCCTGGTGCCGACGCTGAGCGTCCGCACCCCCAACCCGAAGCTGCCGCTCGAGCAGGGCAACTTGCGCCTGCAGCTGGCACGGCAGGCCTGGGAGGTCCCGGCGGGTGTGCCCCGTCTAGCCGGTGTCAGCGCCTTTGGCTTCGGGGGAACCAACGTGCACGTGGTGCTGGCCGAGGCCGACGCACCGCAGCCGGGCGCGCTGCAGACTGGCAGCGAGCCGCAGAAGAAGGAAGTGACGACCGTGACACTGAGTGCACGCACCGATGCCCCCAAGAGGGTCTCCGTGAGCGCAGCGCCGACGGCCCCTATTGCCGGTGGCGTCGACCGTGACGCCATCTACGGCAAGCTGGTGCAGCTGGTCTGCGAGCGGACCGGGTACGACGCCGACGAGCTGGAGCCGGACTTCGAGCTGGAGGCCGACCTGGGCATCGATACGGTGAAGCAGGCCGAGATCATGGCCGCGTTCCGCGAGGTCTATGGGCTGGAGGCGGACGAGAACTTCCGGTTGGCGGACTACCCGACGCTGGATGGACTGGCGGGTTGGGCTGCAGAGCGCATGCCGGACGCGGGAGTGAGCTCTCGGCCGGCATCGAATGACGTCGCGTCCCCCGTGCCCGTGCCCGTGCCCGTGCCCGTGCCCGATGTGTACGGAAAGCTGGTCGAGCTGGTGTGTGAGCGCACGGGTTATGACAGCGACGAGCTGGAGCCCGACTTCGAGCTGGAGGCCGACCTGGGGATCGACACGGTGAAGCAGGCCGAAATCATGGCCGCCTTCCGTGAGGTCTACGGGCTGGAGGCCGACGAAAACTTCCGCCTGGCCGATTACCCGACGTTGGCTGGGCTGGCATCGTGGGCCGAAGCCAGGATTGGATCGGGCACGGGCACGGGCACGGGCACGGGCACGGGCACGGGAGGCGCGCCGGAGGCTGCTGCTGGCCGGGATTCTGCCTCCGCGGACGCCATCTACGCGAAGCTGGTCGAGCTGGTGTGCGAGCGGACCGGGTACGACGCCGACGAGCTGGAGGCTGACTTCGAACTGGAAGCCGACCTCGGTATCGACACGGTGAAGCAGGCCGAAATCATGGCCGCGTTCCGTGAGGTCTACGGGCTGGAGGCGGACGAGAACTTCCGTCTGGCCGACTACCCGACGCTGGCCGGTCTGGCGGGGTGGGCGGCGGCTCGCATGCCGGTCGGAGAGGTCTCGCCCACAGGCAGAGAGAGGGGCGCAGAGGCGCAGACTGGCTCCGTGGAGGCTGCGCCCGCCGCGCAGGGCGGTGGTGTCTCGCAGGATGACATTTACGCGAAGCTGGTCGAGCTGGTGTGCGAGCGGACCGGGTACGACGCCGACGAGCTGGAAGCGGACTTCGAGCTCGAAGCCGACCTCGGTATCGACACGGTGAAGCAGGCCGAAATCATGGCCGCGTTCCGTGAGGTCTACGGGCTGGAGGCGGACGAGAACTTCCGGCTGGCCGACTACCCGACGCTGGCGGGTCTCGCGAAATGGGCCGGAGCTCGGATGGGATCGGGCACGGGCACGGGCACGGGCACGGGCACGGGCGCGCCGAAGTCTTCTGCCGGGCGGAGCTCGGTTTCCGCGACTGGGACCCTCGGTGGTCTCGTGGTCCTCGGGGCGAGCTCGCGCGCCGCGCTGGGGCCGGTCGTGACCGACACCATCGAGGCGCTCGAGCTGAAGGGGCTCGCTGCCCTCGCCGACATCGACCGGGCCGCGGCGGCCAAGGCGCCGAGCCGTCTGGCCATCGCGTTCGAGCCGTCGGAGGGCCCCGAAGCCCTTCTGGCGCTGCTGGAGAAGGCCGCTGGCGTCATCACCAAGGGTAAGGGCGAGAAGATCCTCAGCAACAAGGGGGTCTACTTCGGCGACGGCGCCCACCAGGGCCAGGTCGCGTTCCTGTTCCCCGGGCAGGGCAGCCAGTACCTGGGCATGCTCGCCGACCTGGCGCAGGACTTCCCGCAGGTCATGCAGACCTTCGCCGAGGCCGACGCGGTCATGGCGGATGTGCTGGATCGGCCGCTGAGCAGCTACATCCACCCGGTCGGGCTGGCCGACGACGCCGCCAAGAAGCGGGCGTTCATCGACCTGACCCGCACCGAGATCACCCAGCCGGCCATGCTGACCGCGGACATCGCGCTGCTGCGGGTGCTGCAGCACCTGGGCTTCGAGTCGGACATGGTGGCCGGCCACTCGCTGGGTGAGTACGGCGCCTGCGTGGCCGCCGGCGTCATGGACTTCGCCACCGCGCTGCGAACCGTCGCGGCCCGCGGCACGGCGATGGCCAACGTGAAGCCGATGGACGGCGACAACGGCAAGATGGCCGCCGTCGCGGGCCCGGTCGAGGCTGTCGAGGCGGTCCTGGCGTCCATCGACGGTTACGTCGTCTGCGCCAACAAGAACTGCCCCGGCCAGACCGTCATTGGCGGCTCCAGCTCGGCGGTGCAGAAGGCCGCTGTGGCGCTCAAGGACAAGGGCCTTGACGTCAAGCTGCTGCCGGTCAGCCACGCCTTCCACACTCGCGTGGTCGCGGAGGCCAGCGAGCCGCTGCGCAAGCACCTGAACCGGTCGGACATCCGAACGCCGGCCAAGCCCATCCTGAGCAACGTCACCGCCGACTACTACCCGGCGGACCCGGCGGCCATCGCCGACCTGCTGAGCCGTCAGGTGGCTGCGCCGGTGGAGTTCATCCGCCAGCTCGAGCGCATGTACGCCGACGGCGCCAGGACCTTCGTCGAGGTCGGTCCCAAGCGCGCCCAGACGGGCTTCGTCGGCGCGACGCTGGGCAACAAGGCCGAGACGGTGCGGGCGATCCACACCAACCATCCCAAGCTGGGCGGCCGCGCGACGCTGCGCCGCGCGCTGGGTCAGCTGGTGGCCGCCGGGCTCTACATCCCGCAGCCTGCCGTCACCGAGGCTCCGGCTCCGGTCGTAAGCACCAAGCCTACGGCGCGCCCTGGCGACACCGCCTGGCCGACCGCCATGGAGGTGGTCTGCACCGGTACCGCGCTGGGCGTCCCCGGCACCGAGAAGCTGTTCGACGAGCTCGACGAGGAGCGCATCGGCGCCGCCCTGTTCGACGCTCAGCGGACCCTCATCGGACACCTCGACGAGACGACCATCGAGCAGGTCCTGGGCCAGAAGATCACGCGGCTCGAGAAGGGCGCCGACGGCACGGCCAACTTCGTGCCCATCGAGACCCGCGAGCAGGCCGTGAAGCTGGCTGGTCGCCTGGGTGAGTTCGACCTGGCCGAGGACTTCGGCGTCGACGCCCGCATCGTCCGCGCCCTGGACCAGGCCAGCCAGCTGGCCGTGGCCGCCGGGCTCGAGGCGCTGCGCCACGCCGGGATCCCGCTTGTGCCGAAGTACCGGACGACCCGGTCGGGCAAGCAGATTGCCAACGGTTGGGTGCTGCCCAAGGCGCTGCAGGACAGCACCGGCGTCATCTTCGCCAGCGGATACAGTGGCCTGGACGCGGCCTTCGACGCGGCGACCAGGGCCAAGACCGACGTCGACTACAGCTTCGACCCGCGGCTGCTGCTGAAGGTCATGTGCATGGGCCACTCCCGGTTCGCCGAGGTCATCGGCGCCAAGGGGCCCAACACCGCCGTCAACGTGGCCTGCGCTTCGACGACGTCGGCGGTTTCCACCGCCGAGGACTGGCTGAAGGCCGGGCGCTGCGAGCGGGTCATCATCATCGGTGCCGACCACGTGACGTCCGAGGTCATGATGCCCTGGATCGGAAGCGGCTTCCTGGCCAGCGGGGCGGCGACGTATGCGTCCGACCCGACCCAGGCGGCGCTGCCCTTCGATGCGCGGCGCAACGGGACGATTCTGGGCGCTGGCGCCGTGGCGCTGGTGTTGGAGACGTCGGCGTCGGCGGACAAGCGCGGCATCATCCCGGTGGCCGACCTGGTGGCGACGCACATCGCCAACAGCGCGTTCCACCCGACCCGGTTGGATGTCGACCACGTCGCCGAGTGCTTCGACCGGTTCGCGGCGAAGGCGGAGGGTGTGCTGGGCGTGCAGCGCGGCGAGGTCGCCGACAAGGCGGTCTTCGTGAGCCACGAGACGTTCACCCCGGCGCGCGGCGGTAGCGCGGCGGCCGAGGTGGAAGGGCTTCGGGCGGCCTTCGGGCAGGCCGCGGACCAGCTGTGGATCTCCAACGTGAAGGGCTACACCGGGCACCCCATGGGGGCGGGCCTGGAGGATGCGGTCGCGTTGCTGATGCTGCAGGGACAGAAGCTGTTGGGGCTGCCGCACCTGGAACAGCCGGACCCGAACCTGGGGAACCTGCGGTACGCCGAGGACGGCCCGGCGGATTTGGACTACGCGCTGCGTTTCGCGGCCGGGTTCGGGTCGCAGCTGGCGCTGGTGCTGTGGCGGAAGCGGGCGACGACGTACGACCGATTGGACCAGAGCGTGTACCAGGGATGGCTGCGTGAGATCGCGCCGGAGCTCGGGCAGGCGGAGCTGTTCGTCGACAAGCGCGTGCTGAAGGCCCGCAAGGGTGAGGGCGCTCCAGCCAAGGTATCGGCCCCGGTCGCGAAGGCGGCCCCGGCCCCGGCAGCGGCCCCGGCTCCGGCAACGGCAGCGGCCTCGGCCCCGGCTCCGGCCCCGGCAGCGGCCCCGGCAGCGGCCCCGGCTCCGGCTGCAGCCACCGGTTGTGGTGTCCGGTCGGTGGCGATGCAGCGCTGGCCCCATGGGCCGGTGCACCGGGCGGCTCTTGCGCATGCACTGGCTGGCAAGAAGGTGAGAGTTGTTGGAGGGACGCTGGAAGGCCAGCGGACGTTCATCGAGCTGCTGACGGCCCAGGATGCGACCGTGGTTGCCGAGGGCGAGGCCGGCGGTGTCGTCGACCTGACGGCGCTCGAGGGGACGGATGCTCAGCAGACGACTCTGGCGCTGATTGAGAACGCTCAGAAGATTGGCGCTCCCGCGGCGTTCTACCTGGTCGTGACGGCTGGGGACGGGCACTGCGGGCAGGTGACTCCGGATGCGGTCGCTGCGGCGGCGCGCGGGGTCACCAAAAGCCTGGTTCGGGAGTGGCCCGAGACCACGGTCGTTGCCGTCGACGTGCCGAAGGGCGGCATCACGCCGCGTCTGGCGGGGCTGGCTTTGGCCGAGATCGCTCGGGAGAACCCGGAGCGCGAGGTTGGGCTGACTTCGAAAGAGCGGACCACGGTGCGGCTCGTCGAGGTGCCTCGCGAGGTCACCACGTCGAGCGATTGGACCGACGCCACGTGGCTGGTCAGCGGCGGCGCTCGCGGCATCACGGCGACCATCGTCGAGGACCTGGCCACCCGGAAGCTGGGCAAGACGTTCGTGTTGCTCGGGCGCACCCCGCTCGACGGCGAGGCCGAAGCCCTGGCGGCTACCGACCTGAACGCCGAGCGGGCGCGGCTGAAGGCCGAACTCAAAGCGGCCGGTGAGCGGGTGACGCCCAAGGTGCTCAACGACAAGTTGTGGCCCATCACCAAGCAGAAAGAGATCGCCGAGACCGTGGTGCGGCTCCGGGCGACCGGCGCGGAGGTCCGTTACGAGGCCTGCGACGTGGGCTCGGTGACGGACGTGGCGCGGGTCGTCGAGGCGGTCGGCACGATTGACGCGGCGATTCATGGCGCGGGCGCCGAGGACAGCCAGCGGCTGGAGGCCAAGTCCGCCACCAGCGTGGCGCGGTGCTTTGGCGCCAAGGTTGGTGGGGCACAGAACCTCATCGCCGCGCTGCCCGAGAGCTGCCGCCTGCTGATTGGCTTCGGCAGCATCAGCGGCCACTTCGGCAACGCCGGGCAGGTCGACTACGCGGCCGCCAACGAGGCTATGGCCAAGCTCATCGCGGGCTGGGGGCAGGCCGAGGGCAAGACTGGGCTGACCGTCCACTGGTCGGCCTGGGCCGAGGTCGGCATGGCCACCCGGGGCAGCGTCGCCACGGTGTTGCAGAGCCTGGGCATCGAGCTCATCAAGCCGGACGAGGCCGCGCCCATCGTGGGTGACCTGGTGGCGTCCGGGTTCGCCGGCGAGACCGTCGCCGCGGGCCGACTCGGGGAGCTGGATGCGCCGCGGGCACAGACCACGGCGCTGCTGAACGCCGAGGGGCAGCCGCTGGCGCTGAACCCGGCCGAGGACGCCGTTCTCGACGACCATCGCATCGACGGGACTCCGGTCCTGCCGGGCGTCATGGGCATGGAGCTGTTCGCGCAGAACGCGCACTTCAGCACGGGCGCTCCGGTGCTGGGCTTCGAGGACGTGCGCTTCGAGGCGCCGGTGAAGTACCACCGCGACCGCACGCTGCCGCTGGACATCGAGCGCGACGCCGACGGGGGCTCGACCCTGTTCGCCACGCGGACGCTGGCCGGAGGGCGCACCAAGCGTGAGGCGCACTTCGTCGGGACCGCGACGCTGACGGCGGGCGCGGGGACGACCGAACTGGGCGGCCTCGGTGACCGGCGCCTGCGCGAAGGACCCGACGCCGACGGCATCTATGACGTGTTCTTCCACACCGGCCTGTTCCGGGTGCTGGAGAACGTGCCCTGGATCGGCGACAGCAGCATCGTCGCGTTCGGCCGCGCCCCTCAGCGGGACCTGGCGCCGGGCGTGGGGCCGCTGCAGCTGCTGACCGACCCGCTGACCCGGGAGATGGGCTTCCAGGCGGCCGGGCTGTGCGCCATGGCGGCGTTCGAGCAGCGCTACCTGCCGGGTGGCGTGGAGCGTGTCGAGCTGCGGGCCAGCGCGGTGCCGGGCGAGCAGGTCATCGCGCGGGCCATCGACGTGACCGAGGACTCGACGCCCGACACGCGGGTGTTCGATGTGGACCTGATTACGGCGGCTGGAGAGACGCTGCAGCGCCTACGTGGGCTGCGCATGGTCGCGGCCGGTCCGCTGCCGGCGGGCAAGAAGGTCGAGACCCGGGAGAGCAGCTTCCCCATCAACGAGCGGATGACCATCACCGGCGCCGAGCGTGAGCTCAGCCGGTTGCTGGCCAACACGCCTACGGGGCAGCTATCGGACATCTTCGACCCGCGGGCGCTGGAGGCCTACGAGCGGTTCCGCAGCCCGCTGCGCAAGCGGGAGTGGCTGGCGGCCCGGTTGGCGCTCAAGTCCACCGCGCAGCGTTGGCTGCTGGGGGTCCACGGGGTGTTCCGCAGCTTCAAGCAGCTGGCGGTCGTGGCCGATGACAACGGTGCACCGCACCTGTACATCGAGGATGCTCCCAAGGGCGTTTCGCCTACCATCAGCCTGGCGCACAGCTGCGGTGAGGCGCTGGCGACCTTCGACCCGCGCGGTGGACGCCGGGTGGGCGTGGACCTGGAGGCTGTCGCCGAGCGGGGGCCGTCGTTCCGGACCACGTTCACCGAGGCCGAGCTGGCGCTTCAGCCGAAGGGCATGCCGGAGGACCGGTTCCTGACCAGCCTCTGGTGCACCAAGGAAGCCGTGAGCAAAGTGCTGGGGCTGGGCTTCAAGCTGACCTTCGGCGAAGTAGCGGTTGCCGGGCTGACCGAGACCACCGCGACCGTTGAGCTGAAGGGCCGCGCGGCGGATCGGGCGGCGGAGCTGGGGCTCACGCTGGAGCCGGTCAGGCTCGATAGCGACGGCATGTTCGTGGTCGCCACGGCCGAGGCGACGGTCGCGCAGGCCGCGCCGGTGGCGGACGTGAAGCCGTCCGAGGCATCGGGTATCAGCAATCGCGGCCTCGCGGCGCTGGCGGCCCTGCTGCGGCACAAGGGTGTCGAGACGCTGGTTGGCGGTCGCAGCAGCAGCAAGCCAGCCGAGTCGGTCAAGGAGCTGCTCGAGGAAGAGCGGCGCAAGCTGGTCACCAGCATCTGGGGCAACGCGTGAGCGACAAAGTCAAACATCCCTACGTCGTCACCGTTGGCGACGAAGATCCCGAAAAGGTCGAGCTGCACGACAGCGGCGACGGCGCCTGGGTGGCGGCGTTCGAGGACGACGAGGTGCGGGTGGCGCTGCGGGCGCTGCACGCCGACGGTCGGCTGACGGCCGAGATCGACGGCATCGAGGTGGACCTGCACTGGAGCGTCGACGACGACGGGACGGTGTGGCTCGACGGCGGGCCGCTGATCGGGCGGGTGCCGCTGAACGTGGCCTCGCTGGGCGAGCTGGCGCTGCGCGATGCGCACGGCGTCGACAAGGTACCGCCGCCGGCGGACCCCATCGTCCGTTGCCCCGTGGCTGGACAGGTGCTGTCCGTGGCCGTTGCAGTGGGTGACGCGGTAAACGTTGGGGACTCCTTGCTGGTGCTGGAGTCCATGAAGATGGAGACGACCCTGCGCGCGCCCGTGACCGGGCGGATTGCGGCGGTCGAGGTGAACCCCGGCGATTCGGTGAAGACCAACGCCGTCATGATTACGCTCGAGACCGGGCAGGGAGACGGCGCATGAATTCCGTCGACAACACCAAGAAGAACACCCTCACCGTGGTGAACCCGCCGACCGAGGCGGAACGACAGCTGGTGCGCGCCGAGCGCCGGGTCAGCGTGGCCCGCGCCCGGCTGGAGACCCTGTTCGACCCGGGTAGCTTCGAAGAGGTCGGCGCCGGCGTGACCCATCAGTGCGAGAACTTCGGCCTCGACAAGCGCCGCGTCCCTGGCGATGGCGTGGTGACCGGCGTCGGCACCATCGACGGGCGCACCGTGTACGCCTACTGCCAGGACAAAACCGTCTTTGGCGGCAGCCTCGGCCTGGCCCACGCGATGAAGATTGCGCGGCTGCAGGACCTGGCGCTGCAGGCCAAGAAGCCCTTCGTGGCCATCAACGACAGCGGCGGGGCGCGCATCCACGAGGGCGTGGAGTCGCTGGCCGGCTACGGCGAGATCTTCCGCCGCAACGTGAAGGCCAGCGGGGTCATCCCACAGATCGCGGTCATCTGTGGTCCCTGTGCCGGCGGCGCGGTGTACTCGCCGGCGCTGATGGACTTCGTGATGATGGTCGAGGGCTCCAGCTTCATGTTCCTGACCGGCCCGAAGGTCGTCAAGACCGTGACCTTCGAGGACGTGACCACCGAGGAGCTGGGCGGCGGGCGCACCCACGCGCAGCAGACTGGCGTGGCCAACATCCTGTGCAAGTCGGACCTCGAAGCTCTCGAGCACACGCGTCGCCTGCTGAGCTACCTGCCCGATAACTGCGACAACGCGCCGTCGACCTGGACGGCGGCCGACCACCCCGGCGCCGACGACGACTCGCGGTTCTGCCCCGAGCTGCTGGAGGCCTTCCCCGAGTCCTCGCGTACCCCGTACGACATCCGGAAGATCCTCGACACGGTGGTGGACCGCGGCAGCTTCCTGGAGATCCACGCGGGCTGGGCCAAAAACATCGTGGTCGGGCTGGCGCGCCTGGGCGGACAGTCCGTGGGCATCGTGGCCAACCAACCGGCCGAGCTGGCCGGCTGCCTGGACATCGACGCCTCCCGCAAGGCGGCACGGTTCATCCGGACGTGCAACGCCTTCAACCTGCCCATCGTGTCGCTGGTGGATGTGCCCGGGTTCCTGCCGGGGACCGAGCAGGAGCACCGCGGGGTCATCGACCACGGCGCCAAGATGCTCTACGCATACTGTGAGGCGACGGTGCCGAAGATCTCGGTGATCCTGCGCAAGGCCTACGGCGGCGCTTACATCGTGATGAGCTCCAAGCACGTCGGTGGCGACATCAACCTCGCCTGGCCCACCGCCGAGATCGCCGTCATGGGCAAGAAGGGCGCGGTGGAGATTCTGTTCCGCAAGCAGATCAAAGCGGCAGAAGACCCCGTCGAGGCGACGGCCGAGGCGGAAAACGAGTACGCCGAGCGCTTCCTCAACCCGCGCCAGGCCGCCAGCCGGGGCTACATCGACGCGGTCATCGAGCCCGCGGAGACGCGGCGCAAGCTCATCCGGTTCCTGCGGCGCATGGACGGTAAGCAGGAGCTGTGGCCCGACCGCCGAAACTCCAACATGCCGACCTGAGAGACCGCACTGGTTCCTGGTGGGCGGTATACTCCGCCGATGGTGGATAGTGTGACCCAGGTGACGATCGTGACAGGCTTCCTCGGTGCGGGGAAGTCCACGCTGGTCCAGGCCTGGCTGTCCGACCTCGCCGAGCACGGACCCGGCCAGACCGCGGTCATCGTCAACGAGCGCGGGGACGTCGGGATCGACGGCGAGCTTCTGGCGCGGCACGTGTCACGGCTGCGTGAGATCACCGGCGGGTGCGTGTGCTGCACCAGCCGAGCCGAGCTGGTCAGCGCCCTGGAAGCCATGGCGGAGAGCGAGCCGCGGCCCAAGCGCATCGTCGTCGAGACCTCGGGGGCCGCCTCGCCGGCCTTCGTGATCCGTGCGGTCCAGCTGAGCCGAGCACGGCTGCGCCTCGACGGCGTCGTCACCGTCCTCGACGCGAGCCGTCTTCGGGCATCGCTGGCGTTTGATTTGACCATCGAGCAGCTTGGCTTCGCCGACATCGTCGTGCTGTCCCACGCGGATCGCCTCGACGAGACCCCTGCTGTCCTCGATGAGGCCAGGCGGGAGGCCAGCCGATACGCGCCCGCCGCACTGGTCGTGGCCTCGCGCCGGGGCCGCATCGATGGGTCGTTCATGGAGTTGCTCGGGCGACGCTCGGCCGCCCTCCACCTCCCCGAGACCAGCACGGCGCACCGGGACATCCAGGCGGTCTCCCTGAACGTCGATGGGCCGCTCGACGAGGAGCGATTCGGCGAGTGGGTCGAGTCCGAGCTGGCGCCGGTGGAGGCAAGGCTCTTGCGACTCAAGGGCATTGTCGCCATCGAGGGCCTCGACCGCCGGGTCATCGTCCAGGGGGTGGGCCCCTCGGTCGAGGTCGAGGTCGGCGAACCCTGGGGCGACGCGGCCCAGCGCAGTCGGATGGTGGTACTCGGGCTCGGCCTCGACGCCGCAGCGCTGGAATCCAGTTTCGCGACCTGTGCGGTGTCTCCCCCGGTGTGACCAGGCTAACCGCCTGGAACGGTATGGCCCCACCTGCGGCTGCGTTGGCGTTTGTTTGGAACACATGGGTGTGTCATCCGTGAGGGGGAGTAGCCACCCTCGAACCCAGGAGCCTGTCTTGCGTGTGCATATCCTCGTCGCCCTTACCGGCCTGGCCATCGGTGCCGGGTGCGACAAGAAGCCTGACAGTCCCAAACAGGTCCCGTTCAAAGCGGGCAAGAACGTGGTCGTCGAGCTCGAGGGGATAGGTGGATCGGTCACCGCGCCCGACAACGTGACGGTGAAGGTGGAGGGCGGTAAGGCCGTCCTGACGGCGCAAGGCCTCGTTCCCATCACCATCACCCCGGGCAAGCGCAAAGACACGAGCAGCAACGGTGTCTCGGCGACTGGCGGCACCGGCGGCGTGAGGGTGAAGGTGATGGCCGGACCCCACTCCTGGTCGTGCAGTTCTCCGCCGGCCGGTCCGAACGACGACCTGGTGACGGCGATCTGCACGTCCATCAAGGTGCCGACCAACATGAGGCTGGAGCCGGCGAAGGTGAAGATCCTGGAGAAGGGCGTCGATGAGAAGGCCGCGCTGACCGCCTTCCACGCGCATCGCCCCGCGTTCCTGGAGTGTGTGAAGCTCGCCCAGGAGGACGCGACCTCACCGGATGGCACGACCTTGCGCATCAGCCTGAAGAAGAAGGCCGGCGCCGCGGACGTCAGTCACATGTTCCTGGGCAAATCGTCGCGCAGCGAGACCTGCGTGAACAAAGCGCTGGCCAAGTTCGCCAAGCATCCAGCCTTCGCCCCGACCGACTTCAGCCTGACGGTGTCTTCGGAGTTCAGGGTGTACTGACGGGTGTTTGGGTTGCCGGTAGACGGCAGCCGTCGGCGTGGCCCACGTCCGCCTAGCGGTTCAGCAGGTCTCTGAGGCGCCATTGCTTCAGCGCGCTCGCGGGCCACGTGTCGGGACGCAGGTCAAACGACATCGACAGGTGAATCAGGCAGCTGTCGCCCTTGGATGCGGGGTAGCGCGAGCGCCGAACCACGCGCTGAACGCAGCGCCGGAACGCTCGGCTGCCCAGACTCGACGCTCCCACCATGGCACGGTCGCCGTCGTGCTTGGGTGATAGGTTCCACTGGACCTTGGCGGTGGCTTTGTGCGGCACCGCGGGCTGCGGCTTGTCCACGAACACGGCGGCTGCTGCAGCACAGTCGGCCAGGTCCTCGAGGCCCCACCTGCGGACCATCCGGTCGGCCCACTTGCGACTGCAGTTGCCGACCGCCTGGTCGAAGTCGAGGTTGACCCGCTCCACCTTCCACCACGTGGGTTTTCGTTTCGGCGGCAGCGGTTGACCCGGTCCCGTGGCCAGCGATGCGCCGGAGAGGACCCGCTGTTGGAAGTAGATGGCCGGTCCCTCGCCCAGCATCACGCGTTCGTCGCTGGTGAGGCAGTCGACCTCGCCGTACGACCGCTTCAGAGCCACCGAGCCGCGGTCGGCAAAAGGCCCGACGAACAAGCGAATCAGCTTGGCGGCCTTGGACCATGGCATGTCCTCGTGAAGGTTGAACGTGGCGACGATGGCCCGGCCCGAGCTGGCGCTCGCCGCAGCCAGGGCCTTGACGTCCTGCTGGAAGGCCGAGCTGGTCAGTGGGAAGTAGGCCTGCTCCTTACTGCCTTCCCGAGAGAGACAAAGGCGTTGATCCTCGTTCCTGAACCGGAGGCGGTAGTTTCGCCGCCGAGGGCGTTTGACCAGCGTCAGGTCGAGGGTGCGGCCGTCCGGGGCGAACACGCGCATGCTTCGAAAGCCGGCCCTATGGGCGGATTGCGCGAGCTGGGCGACCCGGCTGTACGGCAGCGCGCCATCCACCCGAGCGGTCACGGGGTTGGGTACGCTCAGGCCGAGGCTCTTGATGGCGTCGGTGACCTCTACCGGAGTCGCCGAATAGGGAAGCTTGGCAGCGCCGACGACGAAGCCCTCCGTGGTCGCCACGATTTGGGTGCGCACCGGGGGAGGCGGAGCCTTCGCAGGCGTTGCTGTGGGCCGACCGGCGCACGAGGTACAGGCCAAGACAAGGAGGTAGGCGACGACCGCGAAGGCTTGCACGCTGCTAGTTTGCGTCGCGCTTCTTGAAGGCGGCCACCACCTGGTCGGCGACCCGGAAGCTGTTGGCCATGATGGTCAGCGTCGTCGGCACGCCGCCTGACGTCGGCATGAAGCTGCCGTCCACGACGTAGAGGTTCTCCAGAGCGTGGGCCTTGCAGTTCACATCCAACACCGACGCCTTGGGGTCCTTGCCAAAGCGGCAGGTGCCGTGCTGGAGCACCCAGGTCGTGCCGTGCTTGGACTCGATGCCGGTCTCGACCGCTCCGGCCGCCTGCAGCACCTCGAGGCACTTGGTATTGACGATCTGCGTGTTGGCACGGTCGGCGGGGTGGGGCGAGGAGCGAACCTCGGCGACCGGGATACCCCACTTGTCCTTGGTGTCCGACGACACCCGGACGTATGTCTTGGGGTTGGGCAGGAACTCGCCGAAGTACTCGAACTGCAGCTCGCGGGTCTCGGTGTAGTACCGTTTCACCGCCTTCATGAGCTCGGCGCCCCAGAGCTTGGGCCGCGCGCGTTTTGTCAGCCGCTCCATGACGAAGATGGGGTTGGTGTGGACCAGCTGCCACACCGTCGTTCCGCCCTTGTCGTAGGCGCCGGCTTCCTTGCCCAATAGATAGAGGTCCTGCATCGACCGTTGCAGGTGCTGCACGGTGTGGTCGACCGCCATCTCCTTGGGCATCTTGGCGCGGTCGAACACGCCGTAGCCTTTGCCCAGGGTCGACATCGTCAGGTTCTGGCCGACCAGCCCCGACGGGTCGGGGAGCTCGCTGTTCAGCCAGAGCCGCGCCGACTCGATGGACGAGGCGCTGAGCACCACCATTCGCGCTTTCTGGTGCTGCGGCTTGCCGTCCTTGTCGTAGTAGCGGACACCGGTGACGCGGTCGGGCTTCGTCTTGTCCCGGGTCACCTCGAAGGCCATGCAGTGGGCGCGGACCTCGCACTTGCCCGTGTCGATGGCGTCGGGGATGAGCGCCGCCAGGGACGAACCCTTGGCGCCGTTGTCACAGCCGTAGCTGCCGCAGTAGGCGTGGTAGTTGCACGCGCGTCGTTTTCCCTTGGGCTTGGTCAGGATCAGGCGGGGCGTAGGGAACGCCGTGTAGCCCTTGGCCTTGGCGCCTTTTTCGATGAGGGCCGCCATCGGGTGGTGGGACATCGGCGGGTAGGGGAAGTCCCCGCTTCGCTTGGGCTCGAACGGGTTCACGCCAGCCTTGCCGTTGACGCCGACGACGCGCTCGACGCGGTCGTAGTAGGGGGCCAGGTCGTCGTAGCTGATGGGCCAGTCGGCCAGCGACGCGCCCTCGACCTTGCCGCCGTAGCGGGTCGCCATCTGGAAGTCTTCCGGGTGCAGTCGGAAGACGTAGCCGCTCATGTGGACGGTGCCGCCGCCGACGCAGCAGGAGATCCAGGCGTCGATGCCCTTGGTGGGGCGAGGGCGGTCGCCCCAGTAGTGGACCCGCGGCTCGTCGCTGGCCAGCGGGACGAAGAAGTCGCGCCGGCACATCGTGATCTCGTCGTGGACGAAGTCTTTCTCGGTGTACCAGGGGCCCTTTTCGAGGACGACCACCTTCATGCCGGCCCGCGACAGCTCGTAAGCCATGGGGCCGCCGCCGGCGCCGCTGCCGATGATGCAGACGTCGACCTCGTCGGCCGGCTGGAACGTGGCCATCGCCGTCACGGGTGCCCTTTGCCGTGGTGCATGGTACCCAGTGTCTTGGGCCAGTAGATGCCGACCGAGCGCCACGCGATGGCGTCGTGATTGCCGCCGTGGACCGGGTGGCACATGTAGCCCTCGATGCCGAACAGCAGCATCAGCTCGAACCAGCGGCGGCTGTTGAAGCGCCGGATGCGCACCTGGCCCACCTGAAACCGCTGCAACACATCGTCTTGAGCGGCTTCGTCGGCCTGCGCGAAGGGCTTGCTGTGGTCGCGCTGACAGATACGGTCCAGATGCTTCAGTCCGCGTTTGAGAAACCGACCGAGCTTGGCGTACTTGGGGCTGGTCACCTGGCGCGCGAAGCACACGGCCGCGTGGGCCTGGCTCGCGCTCGGCAACCCGTGGGCGGCCGGAATCAAACGGTCCAGGGCCGCTCGGAGAATCGCCGCCTCGGTGGCGTCGAACCCGTCCAGCGCCGGTGGAGGACCGGCCGTCGCGCCCGCCTCGGGCCCGCTCGCGGTGGCGTTGCCGTCGTTGGGCTTGGGGGACCCGTCGGGCTTCTTCGCGTCGCCCTTGCAGGCCGCGACGAGCGCGACCGAAGCCACGGCCATCTGCTTACCGAACTCGCGACGGTTCATGCGGGTGACTATTTGGGCTGGCTGGCCCGCTGTCAACGTAGGAGTGGGCCGGCTGCTGGCTGCCTGAAACGCTGTCCGAACGCGCTCCGAACGCCCACGGGGATACGGCTCGAGCGAGTCAGGATTGATGTGACTCTTCGTGTCATATCGTGCACCTTGGTGGGATGAAGCTGTCACACGTCCTGATTGTCGGTGCTCTCTTTCTGACCGCCTGTCCCGAGCCGGACCCAGCCGCACCCTCGCCCCAGGAGGACGCCGCGGCGGACGCATCGGTCGATGTCGACGCTGGTGGAGCCAGCGATGCCGGCGGGGATGCCGATGCGTCTGCAGACGTTGTGGGACCGACCGGCAGCGGCATCTTTGCCCAGGGGTGCCCTGTTCCGGGTCGCTCGGTGGCGCGTCGCATCGAGGGTGATGTCCAGATGGACGGTCCCCATGTCATGGCCGGCAAGGACGACTGGCTCATCATGAACGAGGTCGCGGCCTTTGCCGTCACCGATCCGGGCTTCCGCAAGACGTACTGGTACTACGACGGCGTGCTGGTCGACGCGGTGCGGGTGAAGGACTGCCAGCAGGTCGGGCTCGAGCGTTTCGAGGAACTCGTACCCATCGTGGCCAAAGTCGACATCGGCGACTTCCTCTCGTCCGTGATTCGAGGCTTCCGCGCCGACCGGATCGAGGTGCTCGCCGATGGCTCCGATGGTGGCGACGCGGTGCTGCGCGCGTATGGCACCGACGACCTGTTCTGGCTCATCGACCAGGTGTTCGCCGAGAATCAGTTCAAAGACGGCAACGGCAAGGGGCTCAGCGAGCCCATGAACCTGGAGATGTGGGTCGACTTCATCCTGCCGCCCGGGTCGCCGGTGTTGACGATGCAACTTGGTGTTCGGAACACGGGCTCCGAGCCCGTGGAACTGGGGTTTGGACTTGGGGTCTGGGTCGGCGACACCACCGAGCGCTTCTACTTCACCGAGGCCGACCTGTCGGTGGGTGGCTACAACCTGGACATCGGCACACCATGGTTCGTGGCGGAGTCCTATGCGGGTGACGGGTCGTTGGCGCTGGGGCTGGAAAGCTCGGCCACGGCGACGGTCGAGATTTCCGGGGTCCAGGCGCTGCTCGACTCGCAGCAGGCATTCGCCATGCCCGAGCTGGGGCCGGTGGGCGAGCCTGACGACACCATGCTCTTCAACACATACATCGCGCTGGGTGAGACCGACGCCAACAGCGCCACCCGCGAGCTCGCCAAGGCGGTGCCCGAGCTGGTCGCGTCTGACCAACACACCCTGCACCCCGTGAGCGGAACCGTGGTGGACGACACCGGCGCGCCGGTGCCGGACGTCCAGGTCAGGGTCGAGCGGCCAAGGTCCGGTGGCTTCAGCCAACTGGACCGCTTCCGGACCGACTCGGAGGGGCGTTTCAGCGGCGAGGTCGCGCTCTTTGGGCCCTCCGCCGAGTACCGCCTCCGGGGCATCAAGGAAGGACTCCACGACTCGGAGCCGGTGCTGGTCAGCATCCCGGCGAGCGGCCCGATCGCCATCACGATGGGGCGTTCGGGCACCTTGCAGCTGGATGTCCGCGGCGAAGACGGCACCGGCCTGCCGGTCCGCGTCATGCTGTACGACAGCGCCTCGGGGGAGCAGCGTCGCCGCATCCTCAGCGCGACCGGGGCCGAGCCTTTTGCGGTCGCGCCAGGGACGTACGACGTCAGCGTCTTGCGTGGCATCGAGTACAGCCCCGTAGAGCAGACCATCACCATCACGGCCGGGGAGACGACGACCCTGTCGGCGACCATGGTGCGTCCGGTCGACACGAGCGGGTTCCTGCTGATGGACAGCCACATCCACGGTGGGCCCAGCCCGGACTCCGAGATCATCGTGCCCGAGCGCATTCTCACGGCGGCCGCAGAGGGCTGCGAGGTGCCCGTGAACACCGACCACGAGTTCATCCTCGACTACAAGCCCTTCGTGACCGAGTTGGGCCTGGACCCATGGGTGCGTCAGGTCACCGGCGAGGAGGTCACGCCGACGTTGCCCGAGCACATCAACATGTTCCCGGTGGTGCCCACCGTCGACCAGGACGCGCGCGGCGGCATCATCAAGTGGTACGGCAAAGACATCGCTGAGATCTTCGCGATGATCGAGGAGCGCGGCGGCGCCATTCGGCAGCTGAACCACCCGCGCAATGGCTGCAACTACCTGTGCACCATCGGGTACGACCGACTCACTGGTGCGCCCACCGCGGTGCCCGACCCGACCCTGTTGGGCTTCGCCGCGGACGCGGAGATGTGGTCGTGGAACTTCAACGCCATCGAGCTGATGAACGGCTTTGGCAACATCTACCTGGACCCGACCAAACCCGATAGGACGGGTCTGTTCGAGGATTGGATGTCATTTCACAACATGGGCCACCGCGTCGCCGGTATGGGCGTGACGGATACCCACGGGATTCGCGGGCCGTGCCACCCGGGCACGTTCTTTGCGAGCTCTACCGACGAGCCGCAGCAGATGCAGGAGACCGAGCTGGTCGCCAGCGTGTTGGGCGGCAAGCTGGTGGTCACCACCGGCGGCTTCGCGCGGGTCTCGGTCAACGGGACCGCGGGGCTTGGTGACACCATCACGGACACCGACGGTGAGCTCGAGCTGGCGTTGAAGATCGAGGCCATCCCGGAGATCGACATCGCGTTCTACAAGGTCCTGGTCAACTGCGACGAGGTGGTGACGGCCGCGACGACCGCACCCAACGACACCGTGAAGTTCGACGGGACGGTGACGGTGCCGGTGGCCGCCGACGCCCACATCGTCGTGCTCGGCTTTGGGACCCAGGCGATGCCGCGGGGCTTCCCCAACGTCAATGCCTCGACGACGGCGCGGTTCATCACCAACCCGGTCTTCGTCGACACCGACGGCAACGGGACGTTCGACCCGCCCGGTGGCAAGACGTGCGCCTACACGCTTACGGGGCCCTGATACGGAGCCTCGGCATCCTTGGTGCTCGAGGCGTCAGCGTGCTGCGCTCTGGAGCGCCTCTGGAGCGCCGAGGGCGTGGTCCCGAACATACGCTTGAAGGTCCGGCTCATGTGGGCCGCGTCCGAGAAGCCGGCTTCGAAGGCTGCCTCCGACAGCCCCACGCCGTTGACGATGGACGTCGCGGCGCGCTGAAGCTTCAGCCACAGCAGGTAGGGGCGCAGGGGGATCCCCACCGACTCGGTGAAGACGTGCATGAGGCGCGACGGCGAGAGGTTCACGCGCGCGGCGAGCGCTTCGAGCGAGGTGTCGAGCCCCGCGTCGTCGCGGAGGACCTTCAGGAGAGTGCCCACACGAGGGTGCATGCGTGGCTGCGACGTAGGCGCGGCCAGGGTCCCTCGCGCTCGGATCATGAAGGCGTCCAGGTCGTCGCGTCCTGGCGTCTCGGGCAGGTCCGCCAGGAGCGAGCGACGCTCGCTGTCGGAGAGCAGCCGCGCGTCTCCCTCGAAGGTGGCACGTAAGCTCGCGCCGTCGACCGACTCCGGATCCCAGAACGCGATAACCACCTGTCCTGAGGCTTTTGCCGCGTGCATGACGTCGGGAGCGGTGAGCACTCCCGGCGCCTGGTGCAGGTCGTCTCCAACGCGCACTTGCAGCTCCCCGGTCCGCGCGAGCAGGAGATGCATCGCGTGGTGGGCGTGTGGAGCACTGTGCTCGCCAGGCGCCTGCGCCGCGAGGCGTGAGGGCCAGATGGTGAACGGCGCCGTGTCGGGCAGTTGCATGTGCAGAGTATAGCTGCGGGTCAGGCCGCCGCGACAGCCGGGCGTCGACGCCGGACCACGTCGGTGGCGACCAGCGCCCAGCCGATGAAGAGCACTTGCAGGGGAACGCGGAACCAGAGGTACGTAGCTCCGTGACCGCCGAGGCCGGATTCCGTGACCGCGGAGTAGATGTTGGCCGGGAGCAGGGCCGCGAAGAAGGCGGCGAGGGCCCACCCGAGCCAGGGGTTGGGGCGGTCGATACGCCACAGGAGCAGCGCGGCGGCCACCAGCTCCGCCACCCCTGTCGCGTGGACGATCAGAACGGGAAATGGCAGGAACGGTGGCACCATTTGGACCATTGCGTCGGTGGAGACGAAGTGCGCGACGCCCGTGAGGACGAGCATCGCGGCCAGCGCGATGCGGGCTGCGCGGGTGCCTGGGTGGGTGTGACGCCGGGTTCCGAGCCAGGTTCGGGCGACGGCGAAGGTGACGAGCAGGGTCAAGAGGGGAGCCATGATGCGTCCTTTTCTGTGGGAGACGGTGCTGTTTAGATGGCTTGGTCGAGCCGCGGGTCAGCGCTGTCCGAGAAGAGCGATTGGCCAGGCGTGAACCAGATGAACCTGGCGCCGTTGAGCGCGCCGGGCCTGTGCCAGATGCCGCGTGGCACGACGAAGGAGCTCCCGGCGGGGGCAACGACGTGTTGGGCGCCGCTGTCCTCCAGGAGGGTGAGTTCCATGCAGCCGGAGATGACGTAGAAGAACTCGTCGGTGTCCGGGTGCATCTCCCAGCCGGGGGCGACTCCGATGAAGTCGCAGGTCCCGAAGGCGCGCTGGTTGAAGGGGGAGAACTCCAGGAACGTTCCTCGTGGGTGGTCGTTCAGAAGCTTAATGACATTGGTGGTTTCCATGTTTCCTCGGCAGATGGAGGCGGGGATTGGGACGTGCCCCGTTGTGGGCACACCACCACCATGCGTCCCGAGACCGACGCCGACTTGAACGAACTGGCTGCGTTCTGCGCCGGCAGCTAGGCGTCGGTGTCGGAGCTTGGAGCCGGCCGCAGCCCGAGCCGGTTGGTGAAGGCGTTGTCGAACAGCCCGTGGGGGTTGAGGTCGAGGTAGACCTGGCGCCACGGTTCGAACGACTCGGCAAACAGCTGTCGGGCCGTCTCTGCGGTGACGGTGTTGGCCTGCCCCCAGTGCGGACGGGCGCCCCAGCGGGCCGTCATCTGGCGTTCGATGTAGCGCAGGAAATCCCAGGCGTGGGGTGTGCCCTCGATGACGCCGATCTCCACCATGCAGGTGGGACGCTGGTACATGGGGGCAAGCAAGTGTTCGGACGGTGCCACGAATCGCAACGAAAGCGGGATGGTCACGCGGCGTCCATGGGGGGCGTTGTCGGCAAGGATGTTCAGCAGGTCTTCGAGTGCCCTGAGCAACTCCTCGGGGTCGGAAGCGTCGAGCCCGAGCTCCGAGGAGAACGCCGGGACGTAGTTGGCCTCGCCGAGGTTGAGGACCTTGAAGCTGTCGTCGATGTACGTCTTGTCGACCAGGCCTGTGACCATGGCCCGTAGCAGTGACGGCGCCATGGTGGGCCGCTTCAGGAAGAGCCACAGGATGAGCCGGTCGAAGAACCGGAAACTGGTCACCAGGGTCGACACCGGGTTCCGGGTTCGTCCCAGCTGGGTCCGTGCAGGTTTGTCGGCCAGGACGCGACGGGTGATAAGGCAGTCCCGTCGCTTCCCCACGACATACGGATTGACCAGGCACTCCCAGTGCTGCGCTTCGGTATGGGCACCCGCGGCAATCAAGTCACGGACCTCCTCCCAGGTCTTGGCGGTGCGGTTCTCGTTCAAGAGGTGGGCGTCCCTGACTTTCAGAGCATAGGCGTAAGCGATACCCATCGAACCCATCGCGACGATTGCCGCGTGGAAGGTGGTGTCATCGCAGATGAGCTCTGGCTCCACGTCTGCCGGCATCTCGATGGGTTCGGTGTCGGTGGGCTGGATCTGCAGGAATCGCCCTCGACCGTCCACGAGTTGAACCGCAAGGACGGCGTCCCCGATGTGGCCGAGCTTCCAGCCCGAGCCGTGGGTGGCCGTGGAGATGACCCCCGAGATGGTCTGCCCGTCGTAGGCCCCCATATTCAGCAGGGCGAGTTTGTTTGCATGGAGTTCCGCGTTGAGCTCGCGGACCGTCATGCCGGCCTGCACGACCACCCAGGGCGCTCCGTCGCTCTCTGGCACCGGGAGCATCTCGCGGAGGCCGCGCATGTTGACGATGACGTCGTCGCTGACGCCGACGTCCGAGAACGAGTGTCCCGAGCCGATGGCACGGACCCGTCGTACCACCCGCGTCGGGACGTCGGGCCCATCCGGGAGGTGCTTCCGCACCGCGGCGAGCAGCTGTTCCAGCGACTGGGGTCGCTCGATTCCACCGGTAGGGAAGGCGAACTGGTTGTTCCTGCAGTTGGCCCAGGCGTCGCTCTCTTTCGCCTTCTTCGGTCCCACGAGCTGGCTGATGAGCCAGCCTATGGCGCGGAAGCACATCATGATGGGCATCGCTATCCATCGCACGACCCAATACACCAACCACCGGCCAGGCCGGCTCTCGGATTGTTCCGCCATGTGGTTCGCCTCCAACGCCATGCTGCCACCCGCGGACCCCGATGGCGAACGGCCCACGCTTCAACGGATCCCCGGAGGCGTGCGTTCTCGGGCATGACTCGAGGAGGAACCCATGTTGCGAATAACCGCGCTTGTGGCGGTGACGGTGATGTGTGCACTGCCCAAGCCCGCCACAGCCACCCTATGCTTCCCCCCAATCGGCGTGGTCTTCCCGTCCTTCGACAGCCCCCTGGACCCGACCGGCTGGATCATCGTCCGAGTTCATCGAGGCGCGCTGACGAAGGTGAGCCTGACCCTCGTCGACCACAAGGCTCCGTCTCGGCGCTTCCCTCTGCGCGTCGTTCGAACGCACCGACGTCCAGACGGGCTCGACACCGTCGTGCTGAAGCCGCGCCGAGCCTTGCCCAGCGGCCGCGAGATGAAGTTCCCGCCGGAGCTGCACGCGGTGCTGCGCCTGCCGACGATACACTTCGAGTACGACGTGACCACCGGAGGAAAGCGTCCACCTCCACGCACCGCCTGGGTCATCGGGCCCTCCCGCCGGAACGGGCCCGGCCCGAAGGTCGGGGTTGCCGCCACCCTGGTCGATTCCGTCGACTATCGAAAGCGTCGATTCGGTCTGTTGGGACCCTACTCGCGTCGTCGTTTCGCATTCACGCCGTCCGTCGCGGGTGCAGCCATGGCGCGCGTCGTCGCAGGCTCCGCCGTGGAGTACGTCCCCCTGGAGAGCGATGGGAGCCTCGCTTTCCATTGGGGGGCGTGTTTCGCGACGGTCCCGTATCGGGCCGGCGCACGTACTCTCACGGCGGAGTTGCTCGACACCCAGGGGCGTTCACGCACCAGGCCAGTGCCCTTGCCGCTGACACTGCCTGGTTGGTAGGCCTCTGGTCTCTAGAGGCGCACGACCCGAAGCTCGTAGTCCAGCCGCGTCACGGATGCTTTCTGGCCAGCGTGCGTGTGGACAAACGGCTTGTCGAAGAAGTGGTAGCTGTCGACAACCAGAGGCTTCGTCCGGCTGACCATGTCCAGGTTTCCGATGGACATGGTGTGGATCGCACTGGCTCCAGGCCGTCCCTTCTCGGAGAAGCGCAGCTCGACGCGCCAGTCCATCTTCTGATGCGGCTTGGCGGAGCAGACGAATCTGGCCGTAATCCAATACGTCCCGAAGCTGACGGTGGCGGCCTCCCCGGTCGCCTTCATGGTCAGCGGTAGGACCTTGGTTTTAGCACTGATGGTGGGTAGCGCTCGGCTTCCCATCAGGTCGGCGTCGAGCTCTAGCTGAACCTTCACCGCGGGCTGGTCGGGGCACGCGAAGGCTTGAGACGTGAAGGCGCCGAAGGCCAGGAGTGTGAGGCTCAGGCAGAGGACTCGGGTCTTGATGCTCATGGTGTGTCTCCAATCGTTGGTGGTTGCAGAGGCCACACGGACGACGGAGTGGGGCGTCCCAGGATTTTTTCGCGTGGAGTTTTGGGACCCGCGAACCGGCCCCGTTGAGACGCCCGACAAAAGAGCCATGCGTTCTGGCAGGTCGGACGGCGATTTGACCTGGGCTATGCGTTCCATCCGATGTCGTAGTGGGAACCGTCGCAGAACGGCTTGTTCTTTGACGCGCCGCAGCGGCAGAGGACGTACTTGTCGGGGTTGGCCCCCTGAGCCAGGGGCGTGGATTCCAGCTTCAACCCCGCCACACGATACGGGCCGTTCTTCTCGACGGTGATGCCGTCGAGTTCCGCGTTGGCAAATTGCGGTGATCCACCGGGCTTGCTGAGTCGTAGCGCGCCGGATGGACAGGCCCTCACCACCTCGGCGAGCCCGTCGGCCGGCGCGTTGTCCGGCACGATCCATGGCTTGCGCGACGTGTCGAAGGCCGCTTTCTGGCGCGAGCCGCACTCGGCGGCGTGGGAGCAGAGCAGGCGGTTGTAGTGGACCGTGACCTCCTCGCCTTCGTAGGTGAGGATCTCGTCCTTGGTACGGTCCGTCGGGGGGGTGCTATCGAAACCGATGCGGGCGTGTGAACCGTCGCAAAAGGGCTTGTTCTGAGACGCGCCGCACCGACACAGCGCGAGGACAGGCTTACTCGGTAGCGCTTCGCCCGTGGCGTCCCGCAGGGCCGGCAGGTCGGTGACGATCAGCGGCCCGCCATCGCGCGGGTTGATGGCCGACGCTTGGGAGCCAGGCAGCCGGACCCGCCCTCGGAGGGCCAGTCCGTCCCGGATGTTGAGACCAATCTGGACGAGGCAGAACCCCTGGGCCAGAAGCTCGGCGCCCTGAAGCACGTAGTAGGTCGTGTCGAAGTCGCCCATCGACGACCAGTCCTTGAGGAACCACGCGACCGGCAGGACCACCAGCAGGTTCGTCATGAACGCTCGTGGCCCGCGCAGCTGCTTGGTCAGCGCCACCGGATCCTTACGCTTGCCCAGTAGCGACATGCCCGTCGCTCCAGCCCCAGCAAGCATGACCAGCAGCGGAAACATGCTCCAGAAGTTGAACGCTTTGACCGTAGCGATGGTGTCCGGGGCGCCGGTGGCCCAGGACACGACGGTGCCAGCGGCCAACGTTGCCACCAGGACAAACCCGAGGACCCCGGCGGCTGCATGCATGGTGTTCTTCATCAGTTCCTTCCTTGTTGGGGAGGAGCTTAGGTCCGGTCCTGCTGGCGAAAAAGCGCAATTCGTGTCCTTTTCTATACAATTTTACCGGCTGGAGGTTCTGTCGATAGAAGTCAGGTGTATTGTGGGGGCGTGTCGTTCTCTGGGAGGGATGGTCATGGATGTGCTGTCTGGCGTGCTGAATGGGTTGCGTGTGGAGGGCACGCTCAGTCGCCGATCGGAGTACTCGGCGCCGTGGGGCGTCGACTTCGCCCCCGTCGACCACGCCTCGTTCCTGTTGGTCGAGGCGGGCTCCTGCGTGTTGTCCGTCGAGGGCATGCCGACGACGGCCCTGATGGCGGGTGATCTCGTCATGTTCAGACCCGGCCACCGGGCGGCACTGGCTGACCACGCCGACACACCCAAGGTGCCCTACAGCGAGGTTCTGGCCGCTCACGCGCCACCCATGGCCGACAAGTACGCCCGCGACTATGAGGCGTACCCGACCCTGCGGTACGGCGGCGGGGGCCCGGTCACCGCTCTCCGGGGTTTCGGCCTTCGCCTCGAAGGGTTCGAGCCGCGCCCGCTGTTGGCGCTGCTTCCGCCGTTCATCCACATTACCTATGAGCGGCGTGCGGCCCTGCCGTGGCTCGAAAGCACCATTCGCTTCCTGATGCACGAGGCCCACCAGAAGCTCGATGGCTCCGACCTCGTGAGTGTGCGGTTGGTGGACCTTCTGTTCGTACAGGTCCTCCGCGCCTGGTTTCAGGAGCAGCCGCCCGGCGAGGCCGGTTGGCTCGGCGCACTGCGCGATCCGTCCATCGGGCATGCGCTCCGGATCATCCACCGCTACCCGGCTGAACCATGGACCCTCGAGGGTCTGGCGAGGACGGTCGGCATGTCGCGCTCCAGCTTCTCCGCGCGGTTTCAATCGCTCGTGGGGACGCCGCCGATGAAATACCTGACGGAGTTGCGGATGAACCGGGCCGCGACGCTTCTCAAGCGCGACCCGACTGCGAGTATGGCCAGGGTCGCCGCGCAGGTCGGCTACGACAGCGAGTCGTCCTTTGGGCGAGCGTTCAAGCGCTACTTCCATGCGTCCCCGGGCGCGTTTCGCAAGAACGAGGCCCGGAGCGGGTGACGCCGGCGGCATGAAAATAGGGGTCGAGGCGTCGGTGCTGCTATAGTCGCCATATGCGAATCCAATTCTCGTCCCTGATCGCCGCATCGGCCGTGCTCTGCCTGTCGCTCCTGCAGACCGGCTGCCCCGAGACCCAGTGCAACTGCCAGCTGGCGGTGCCCGACATCAGCGCCGACGTCATCGACGACGCCTCCCGTGAGGTGCGCGATGACATCCGCGTCCCCGAGCCGGACGCCGCGGACGTCGCCGGCCCCGATGTGTCCGCGGACACGGATCAGGACCTTGGCGCGGTGGGCGCCGACGGCATCCTCGAGCCTCCCGCGGTGTGTGGTGATGGTGAAGTGGGGGGCAACGAGCAGTGCGACCTGGGCGACGACAACGGGCCCAACAGCAACTGCCTCATCAACTGCGCCCTGAACCCGACCCAGCGCGTCACCCTCGGCGGCGAGTTCATGGGGACCTACGAGGACGAACCGGCCGTCGACGGCCAGACCGATAGCGCGTCTGCGTATGTCGGCTCGGGCTCCTGGGCCACGACGCCCGGCGACGACACCAACGGCGACGGCGACGACAAGTTCGAGCTGCTCATGGACACCTCGGTCGACGAGCTGGCCTTCATCGGCCCCTACACCGTCGACGACATCGAGGAGGTCTTCTTCGCGACCCAGCGCCCCGCGGATGCCACCGGCGTCATCAACTTCTACCTGCAGATCTACACCGAGCCCGACGGCGACGACGACACGGCCAGCTGGTACGGCTACCGCCTGACGGGCGAGCCGGCTTACGCCCGCAACGTCGAAGCGACCGTGGGCGAGTGGAACCTCTGGTCTACCAAGGACGGCCCCAACCAGCTGAGCTTCTTTGACTACGAGAAGCTCAACGCCTTTGGCGTCGCCAGCGGCCAGCCGTCGCTGCAGGAGCTGCAGGCATCCGAGGAGTTCGATTGGTCGACGGTGTACCAGACGGGCACCCAGACCAGCATCGACTACGGCCGCGAGGCGGTGAAGTACCTGTCCATCCAGGTCGCCGAGGGGGCCAGCGCAGACTTCGTCGGCAACATCGACTACGTCGGTCTGCTGCTCAAGGACGGCCGCGGCATCATCATCGACCTCGAGCCGTGAAGGCAGCACTTCTCTTCGCTGCGGCACTCATCTTGCCAGGGGGCTGCGACGAAGGGGCTACCGCTACACCGCTTGTGGGTGACGCGGACGCTTCGGCGTCCTCGGACACCGCCGACGCTTCGGGTTCCAACCAGACACTGGACGACATGGCGGCCGACGGGTGGAGCATCCAGGCCGCCCAGCTGCGCCCCTTCTACATCGAAGACTGCGCCAAGCTGACGTCGTGCTTCGGCAACAATGCCACCAGCCCGTACGGCCTGTGGTACCTGCCGCCGGCCCCAGGGGAGACGATCGACTCCTCGGTCATCCCCGAAGGCGCCCAGCTACCGCCCGACGCCGAGGGGCGCTACGCCGCCTGGCAGCTTCGTGAAGACGAGGCGCTCGTATTTGTCGGCAAGACGCCGCCGCCGGTCCGCTACTTCAGCTTCACGCCGTATCTTTTCACGCGGGCCGACGGCTCCGGCGAGCACGTCCCGGTGTTTGCCAGCCTGACCGACGCATTGAACATGACCACGCTTGGGCCAGACACCCACGGCACCGACATCGCCGTCATCATGACCGCCAGTGGCGAGGCCGATGCCCGCATCCGGCGGTCCCTGACCGACGGCGGACTCGACGCGGCCGCCATCCACACGCTGCCGCTGGACGGCTCCGTACTGCGCATGGGGCTCACGCCGAACAGCGACACCCTGATGATGCTGCAACGATTCGCCCTGTTCGACGACGAGACGGCCGGGCGCGCCTACCTCGACGACCCGCAGGCGTTGGTCTTTCGCGTGACCCCCGGGGCAGCAGCGGCCATCAACCAGCTCCCCGTCCCTGCCCGCGCCGAGCGGGTTTCGGGCACCTCCGAGATCCCACTGGAAGCACCGCTGGACGTCATGGAGAGCGCCATCCTCGCCGCCTACGACAGCGCATCCTCGGTCACCAAGATCAACGTCATCGGCGCGTCGCTGGTGACCGCATTTCTCAGCCCCGAGGACTGTATCGCCAACCTCACCAACTGTCTGGGCGAGGTCAGCGACACCATCTACGCGACCGGTCCGCTCCCACCGACGGTCGCCCCCGGCGGGGCGTCGCTGAACCTCGGCGACACTCCGGGCGAGCGCATCATCGCGTTCGGCGCCAACCACGTCGCCACGGGTCGCGCCACCTACAGCAACGTCGTGGTCATGAACACCGGGCGGCTCGCGGGCGTCGCGTCCTTCACCTCCGACGCCATGCCGGGAAGCGCCGCCACCTGGCTCCCCGACGACCCCGACGTGGACAAGCTCTTTGCCGTGTCCATCATGCGCGACTGCGGCGACGAGCCGTATTGCGTCGAGGTCCCGACCGACTTCCCCGGCGTCGGGTTGGACGAGCCCATCGGCCTCATCTTCCGGGCCTACGTGCAACCTGGGGCGTCGGTGTCGGCCGTGCCGAGCGAACTTGTGGTAGAGCGGATGGTGCACGTCGTGCCCTAGTGCGCACTAGCACCCGCCACCGCAACGAGCTGACATGTCCGTCACCGCCGAGCCCCTCGCTGCCCTGCTCAGCACGCTCCTGGAGCGCCGCCACCCACAGGTGGTGCAGAGCCCAGTGGGCCAACGCTACGTCTGGCGGCGCGGCGAACTCTGGGTGCGACCGGGTTCGGATGGCCCGCTCTATACGCTGATTGCGCTTCCGCCCGAGGTTGGCGACCTGCCAGAGTCTCCAGTGGTGGTGCCCACGGGTAGCCTGCTGACCGCTCCTCGAGGTGTAAAGACGGGCGACCCGCAGTTCGATGCGCAGTGCGTCGTTCAAGGCGACGCGTTGACGATCGCCGTGGGCTTCACGGGGCCGGTGCGTCGTGCCATGGAAGGCCTCGTGGTGACGGGGGCACGGATCGCGCCTCACCAGATTTGGTGGTCCCACGACGCGCTCGGGGCCTTCAGCTCGCTCGACGCCCTGGAAACCGCCCTCACTCTGGCCCGGAGGGTCGGGGACCGGTCCTGGCAGTGGTCGCGTCCGCGTCGCCCCCGAGACGTCGTGATGGCGCTGCTCCAAGAAGAGTCCCTTGGCGCGCGGCAGCAGCTGCGTCAGGTGCTGACCGAGCACATGGAAGCCGTCGACGGCGAGGCCGTTTGGAGCAAAGAGGCGTTCCGAGACCAGGCCCACGTGGCCAATGCCATGGCCGTCATCCGGTCCCACTCCCGCTCGGCGGACGTGACCCACGAGGCGTGGCAGTGGCTGGCCGGCGAGGTCGACCGGGACCATCTGGCGCGGCTCGTCCACGCTGACCTCGAGCCTGCCGCGGTGGGGCCCATTCTGGACCGGGGCAGCGATAGTGAGGTCCGGGCGCTTTGCCAGGCGGTGCTGAGGCAGCCGCCGGCCTTCGTCGACCGATTCATTGGCGCCGTTGTCCAGAGCCAGGCGCAGCGGCATGCGCGCATCGAGGTCCTCACCCGGCACGGGCTCGGGCGTGAGGTCCGCGCCGTCGTCGCCGCTCGACCCCTTCGCGCGGACTGGCCCTGGTTGCTGCAGACCTGGACGCGGTATCCGAGCGACCCGACGCTGGCGCAAGCGCTGGCGCGGACGGCGGTGCCGAACGACATTGATGACGAGCAGCTGGCGGCTATCGCTCGGCTGGTGCAGACGCATGATGCGCTGCGGGACCGCGAACAAAACTACCTCTGGGATATCCTGTCGCGCCGCGCCGCGCCGGCGCTGATGGCGTCCGTGATCGAGCATGGGCCGCTGTGGTGCCGGCAGCGGTACGCCGCCGACGAGTTGCGGACGGACCGTTGGGACGACGCCACACAAGAAGTGATGGCCACGCTTTCCCCCTCGGTGGCGTTCACCCTGGCGCTGCTGGCGATCCCGAGGGCGCAGCCCTACCCGCGGTTGGTCGACCTCCTGACAAGCTACACGCCCCAGCCCCGACTCCTGGACACCGAGGCCGAGCTCATCGTCGCACTGCTTGCGGGAACGTTGACCCGGGGCCGGAGCCGTCGCGTGGACGGCGTCGCCGAGGTTCTCTGGGACAAGCTGATGCGCTTTGGCCCCCACGACGTCGTCGAGACGTTGCCGCAACGCCTTGGGCCGCAGATTCGGGAAGCGGCGGAGGTGCTTCTGCCCAAGGCCATCGATTCCGCCAGCAGCGCGCTCATCCCCGTCGTCGCCGAGGCCATCAACGGCACCTTGCAAGCGGTGGATCTGCGCTTGTCGAAGGTCGCTCAGTTCGTCGTCGAGCACCTGGCGACCGCGCCTGCCGAGGAGCTGTGGCAAAGGCGGCTGGTCGCCGGAGTCTGCCGGAATCTCGAAAGTGTTGGACCAGGAGTGACCTGGGGATTGCTGGGGCTGCTCGAGCGGGTCGGGACCCTGGAAGCCGCGGCGTTCATCGACAACGCGACCGGGGGGTTCCTCGCCGACGGTGACCTGAAAGCCGAGGGCAAGCGGGTGATCGCCGCTATCCAGGAGCGTCATGGCGGCGCAGCGGGGCGCTTGAGCACGGTGCCCGATGGAGGCGGCGTGAGCATCGCCGACGATAGCGCCTCGGGGCGTCTGAGCGAATAGGCGTGACGTCGCACGGCGGCATGTCACGTGACGTCGCGTGGTTTGGCGGCCGTTGACGCGGGTAAGTCGCTGAAGGCAAAGGGGCGAGGGACTGGCTCGGTTGTTGCTGTGAACAGGACCTCCACGGTTGGAGAGGCGCGCCATGTTTGCACCCCTGATGAAACGCGATGCAGCGATGCTGCAGACACAGCAGGAACCTATCGAGACGGGCGGCGCTCGCTCCAAGGTGCCCGGCGAAGGCTATGCGGCTCAGGCCGCGAGCCTGAGGCCTCCCGAGCCGGTGGACCCATCGAAGTCCCTGGCCGGAGCCCATCCAGGGCGGGCGCTGACGGGCGGGGCTCGGCCCATGCTCTACTTCGGCTCCCGCGGCGACGCCGTGGTGGAGCTGCAGTCGATGCTCAACGCGACGGACGAGGTCACCACGTCGCTGGGCACCGACGGCATCTTCGGGCCAAATACCAGCAAGGCCGTGCGTGAATTCCAGGCGGCCAACGGCCTGGCCGTCGATGGCGTCGTGGGGCCCAACACCTGGAGCCGCCTCGACGTCACCCCGGCAGAGCCGCAAGAGAAGCTCGACGTGAGCTTCAAGACGTTCCAGCGCGGGGAGCGTGCCTTTCAGAAGGGGCACTACGGTCACGCCTACGACCTGCTCACCGCTGCCGACACGCGGACGCCGCGAGTCAACCTGAAGTGGTCGCGAGCCGAGTGTCTGCGGCACCTGGGCGGGCGCGCCGAAGAAGCTGTCGCGCTGTATCAGCAGCACATCGACCAGGGTGGTAAACACAGCGCCAAGGCACAGGCTCACATCGAGGAACTGCAGGGGCCCGACTCCAGCGGAGAGGTGGAGGCCGATACCGCCACGGCGCGGGTCTACTTCGACAAGGGCAGGGCGCTGATGGACGCCGGGCAGTACGCCCATGCCTACGACCAGTTCAAAGTCGCGCGCCGCATCTCCGGACGGCCTGGACTGTTGTACTCCATGGCCCAGGCGCTTCGGCAGCTGGGCGGGCGCGACCAGGAAGCGATCAGTCTGTACGCCCAGTATGTCGCCGCAGGAGGCAAGTACGCCGCCAACGCGACGGCCTACATGGCTGAGCTACGCGGACCGGACGCGACTGGCGTCGAAGCTGTCGACACGGGCACGGCGCGCACCTTCTTCGAGAACGGGTCCGCCCTGTTCGACGCCGGCGACTACGCCCACGCCTATGACGAGTTCATGAAGGCCCACCGCATATGCGGTCGGCCCGGGCTGCTGTACTCAGCGGCGCAGGCGCTTCGAAAGCTCGGCGGGCGGGCCGCTGAAGCCATCGGCCTGTACAGACGGTACCTCGCCGCCGGGGATGTGAACTTCCCCGATAAGGCCCGTTTCTACCTGCACGAGCTGCAGCAGCAAGGGGCCCACGACCGTGACAAGGGGCTCTAGGAGCTAGTCGCTGTCCGGCCTTGGCGGAGCGGGCTGGAACATGGCCTCAAGCTGTTGCTTGGTGTCCGACGTCAGCCAGTCGGCCAGCCACGGCTCTTCGGCGTCAGGGACCCGCTTGGCGAAGCCTTCCTTGAACGACTCGGGCACGAGCTTTCGCAACGCGACCACCGCCTCCTCGACATGGCGTAATCGCATCAGCACGGTCGCCAGGACATCTTCGATGGGGTGCTCGGCCAGGGCCTTGGCGATGCCTGGCGGCAGACGGCGCGGCTCGCCGTGGTCGTGGTCGCTCAAGGAAACCTCCGTCGTGTGTCAGTCGGTGGTCGCCGCGCTGAAGTCATAAGTGACGCCGGTCAACTCCTCGCTGACCTCCCACAGTCGCCGCGCTACGGCTTCGTCGCGGGCCGCCTTGCCCACCTTGGCGGGCCCCACGGGACCACGCCACTCACCGACCCATTGTGGGCCATAGTACTCGGCGCCGTCGGCCCGCGGGTCGGTGGCCGCTCGGACCGTCGGCCACGCGCCCTTCTCGGCGCTCTGCGAGACCGCCAGGTTCAGCGCCAACATCCCGTACTTGCGCAGCGGTGAGTTGCGCAGCTCGGCGCCCTTGAGCTGCAGGTTCGTCCCCGAGTAGCCCGGGTGGCAGGCCACCGCCTTGCACGGCGACCCGGCGGCCGTGAACCGGCGCTGCAGCTCGAAGATGAACAGCATGTTGGCCAGTTTGCTCTGCCCGTACACCTGCCAGCGGCTGTACTTCTTCTCCGCCATCAGGTCGTCGAAGTTGATGCGGGCAAACATCTTGTGGGCGTTGCTGCTGACGCTGACGACCCGGCCGCCGGCGGCCACGATGTGGGGCAGCAGCTGGCCGGTCAGGGCGAAGTGGCCCAGGTGGTTGGTGCCCAGTTGCATCTCGAAGCCATCGGCCGTTTCCCGACGCGGGATGGCCATGATGCCGGCGTTGTTGACCAGCGCGTCGATGGTCGGGCAGCGGGTCGCGATCTGAGCAGCTGCTTCCTTGATGCTGGCGAGGCTCGCCAGGTCCAGTTGCACGAGGCTCGCGTCGACACCCGGCGCATGGGCCTTCACCTCGGCCAGGGCCTTTTCAGCCTTGTCCATCGACCGACAGGCCATCACCAGGCGTGCGCCATGGGACGCCAGGATCTTCGTCGCCTCCAGCCCAATGCCGCTGTTGGCACCCGTAATGACGAAGGTTTTTCCCGCCTGCGAGGCGAGATGCTTCGGCGTCCAGCTCATGGCCCCACCGTACCACCCCTGCCTACACGGCGTCGCCACCTTCGCCTCGGATTCTTTCCGGTCGCTCGGGAACCTTTTGTCGGGGTGTCCGTGGGACTCCGCATGAACACCCGCGCGCTGGCAATCCTTCTCGCTCTGCTGACCATCGGCCCAGAGGTTCTGGCCTTCGACGAGTTCTGGCATCACCCCCGCCATCGTCGTCACGGCCGGTTCCGTATCGCTCCAGCGCCCAGCCACATTCAGGCCGACCACCGCGAGCGCGGCGTCGAGGGCCGTTGGCGCAAACGCCTCGAGACCCCGTGGACCAGCGCGTCCTCCATCGCCACCGCCGATAACGACCTGCTGCTGGCGGTGGCCGACGCCGACAACGACGCTGTGGCGGTGATCGACGCGCAGACGCTGGAGCGGCTGCACCACGTCAAGGTCTGCCAGCAGCCCGAGCGGCTCGTTGTGGGGCCCGACAAGAAGACCGCCTACGTGACGTGCCGGTTGGGGCGAGCGGTGGCCCGGATCGACGTGCGGTCGGGGACGGAGGTCGGGCGTGCTTCGGCAGGCGTCGAGCCCTACGGCCTGGCTCTGACACCCAACGGGCGGGAGCTTCTGGTCACCGCGTCAGCGTCGGGGGAGCTGCTGGCCCTCGACAGCGCCAGCCTGCGGGTGCGCTGGCGTCTCGCCGTTCCGGACGGATGGCCCGCCGCAGTGGCGGTCGCGCCGGATGGCCGCCGCGCCTACGTGTCCCATCTCTACGGCGGCCGCATCGAGGTCGTGAACCTGGACCGGCGTCGCCTCGAGCGCGCCTTCGAGCTGCCTCGTGGGGATGCCGGACTTCCCGGGCGTCTCCTTGGCCGGGCGTTCGAGACCAAGCGGGTGCCCAATCAGGCGTTCGCCATGTCGGTGACTCCGGGGGGAACGAAGCTTCTCGTGCCGCACACCATGGTCGACACGGGCTCGAACCGCTCGGCCGGTGGTGTGCGCGCGTTCGGCTACGGGCCAGGCATCGGTGGCATCATCCCCCTCGTCCCCAGCGTGAGCGCGCTGGATCTCACGGCCGGTGGCACCCTTCAGCGGCAGGGAAAAACAGGCATGGTCCGGCGCGCTCGGGCGCGACGCTCGATGCTGCTGGCCTCCGACCGCGCGATTCAGGACCTCGCGCAGCCCATCGCGGTGGCGATGCACCCAACCCATTCACTGGCCTTCGTGGTTGGCAAGGGCGGCGACTCGGTGGTGGCGCTGGACATGACTACCCGAGACCCGATGGTGCGCGTGAAGGCCACGCTGAAAACCGGCGCTGCACCGAGGGGAATTGCGTTTTCGTCCGATGGGCAGATGGCCTGGGTCCATGACAGCCACGACTATGCGGTGTCGGCCTTCGACCTGAGCGGGCTGATGGGCGTGGCGCCCTCTCACGTCGTTTCCCGACGCCGCCCCCCGCTGGCCGAGCGCACGGTGTTCGCGACCTCGCCGCTACCCCCGAGGGCCTTGCAGGGGCGTCGTCTCTTTACGCGGGTGGACCGCCGCATCGGTGGAAGCGCCCGGTTCGCCTGCGCCAGCTGCCACCCGGACGGGCGCCACGACGGTCTGGTCTGGTCCAATGGCGCCGGGCCACGGCAAACACCGATCCTGGCTGGAAACCTCGCCGGGACCGCGCCGTTCAACTGGCTCGGCACCGAGCAGAAGCTGGCCGACAACGTGGCCCAGACGATCCGGCGCCTCGGTGGCAAGGGCATTACCAACGACGAAGTAGAGGCCCTGGCGCTGTTCATCCGCGAATACCTGCCCGGGCTGGACAACCCGCACCAGCGGGAGCGCGCGGAGCCTGCGGTGCAGCTCGGCCGTGCCTTGTTCCACGACCCGAAGGTGGGCTGCTCGGGTTGCCACGACTCGGGTGGTGGCGTGTTTACCGACGGGGACTCGCATGACATTGGGACCACCACCGAGCGGGAGCGCATCGTGTGGAAGAACCGCAAGAACCTCCGCGGGCTACGCGAGGCCATCCCCAAGCCCCCGGTTGCGTACGACACCCCGACGTTGCGGAATGTCTGGGCGTCGGCACCCTACCTGCACGACGGCAGCGCGCGGACGCTGGCGGAGCTGCTGACGGTGCGCAATCCCGGCGACCGGATGGGGCACACGTCGCACCTGTCGCCCCACGAGCTGGGGGCGCTGGAGGCCTACCTGCGGACGCTCTAGCGGGTAAGAGCGTCCCGGACCGCCGTCTTGGTGCTGCGGATGTAGCGCACCAGGACCGCGAAATAGACCACGCCGAGGACACCCATGGCGGCCCACGCGATGCTTGGCGACTCACCCAGCGCGGTCTTGTACATGGCCCAGTGGATGCCGACGAAGATCACTGTCTGCAGGGCGGTCAACAGCAGCAGCATCTGCATCAGCAGGGCGATCACCGGAGCGCGCTGTTCAGCCCTGAGCTCCATGAACCGTTCCTTGTCGGGCACATTGATGAGCGACGCTGGAATCTTCGGCAGCTTCACCGCCAGCCAAAGCATCAGCAGGGCCAGGATGGTGCCGATGATGGGCAGCAACAACCACTCGGCCCAGCTCTTGTTGGCCCAGCGGTCGACTTCGCCGGCGAGGTTCCAGTGCGCCGGAAAGCGTTCTGGCAGGTGGGCATAGGTCAGCACGGCGAAGGCCCAGCCACCTGCGATGGCCGCCAGATTGAGGCGCATCAGGCCGGGGTTGGCGCGTGGGGGAGATGAAGCTTTCGCAGAGTCACTCATGCCGGTTCCACCTTAGCGCCTTGCGCGGTTTCCACCACTGCGGTGACTCGAGCGGCTGGTTGCCGCAACCGGGCTCAGCCGAGCTTCTGCAGCAGCGCTTCGGAGGTGAAGGGCTTCTGCAGCAGCGGCAACTGGTGCTGCTCGAAGCCATGCTGGGCGATGATGTCGGCCGAGAATCCCGACATCAGCACCACACGAACCCCAGGGCGCTGACTCAGAAAGCTGTGCGCGAGCTCGACGCCCGAGGTGCCGGGCATGATGACGTCGGTGAGCACCATGTCGATGCTCTCCTCATCGCCATGCCAGAGCCGCTGGGCTTCGGCCGGGCTCCTCGCCGGGGTGACCTGGAAGCCCGCGTGCTCGAGCATGCGGGCGGTAGAGTGCAGAACGGCTGGCTCGTCGTCGACGACAAGAATGTGGGAGTGCCGCGGAAGGCGAGGCCGCTGTTGCGGTGCAGCGGGCTCTGTGGCCCCTTGATAAAGGGGGAAGAACAGGCGGAACGTGCTTCCCTCGCCCGGCGTGCTCTCTACGTCGATGTGACCGCCGGTCTGGTAGACGATACCGTGCACCGTGGCGAGTCCCAGCCCGGTGCCTCCAGTACGCGAGCGGGTGGTGAAAAAGGGCTCGAAGAGTTGGGCCTGGGTGCCTTCGTCCATCCCGCACCCATCGTCGGCTATCTCCAGGACGACCTGGCCGTCGCGCTGGTGGGTGCGGATGGTGATGGTGCCCTTGTCCCGGCGCACGCTGCAGTCGATCGCCTCCATAGCATTGACGACGAGGTTGAGGAGCACCTGCTCGAGCTGCGAACGGTCGGCCAGTATCGGAGAGGTACCGGTCCGTTCGATCGACAGACGCACCCGCCCCACCAAACGCTCGAGGATAGGCTTCAAGGCCTCGACGACGTCCTCGAGGTGGAGCGCCGTGGTCTCCAGCACCTGCTTGCGCGCATAGGCCAGGAGCTGCTGCACCAGGCTGGAGCCATGCTCGGCGGCGTCCTTGAGCTCGTTGAGATAGAGGCGTTGCCGCGCCGGGTCGTTCTGTGTGCGTTGGGCCAGCTCGGACGAGGCCAGGACGACGGCGAGGAGGTTGTTGAAGTCGTGGGCGATACCGCCTGCGATGCGGCCTACGGTCTCCAGGCGGTGGGAGGCCTGACGCTGCTGTTCGAGGAGTTGCCGCTCCTGTTCGGCGAGCCGGCGCTCGGTGACGTCCTGAACCGTCCCCACCACACGCGCAGGCTCGACACCATGCTCGACCGTCTCGATCGAGAGTGTGACGAAGCGTACGGAGCCGTCCTGACGCCGGTGCTCGAGCTCGAGCTCGGCAACGTGCTCGGGCAGGCTCTCGATGGTCTTACGCAGCAGGGTGTTGACGCTCACGGGTTGAAAGCGGTCCACGAATCCCGCGAGAGGAACGGTACGGGTGGCGAGCTCGAGCAGCTTCTGGAGTTCGGACGAACACGTGACGATTCCTGTCTGCGGCGACCATTGCCAATGCCCCAGACGGGCGACGCGCTGCGCCTCTTCCAGGAGCTTGCTGTGATGTTCGGCTTGTCGTTGGCGGTCGGACTCGATGCCGTCGCGGTGGTGGGCGACGAGCATCAGCAGCGGGGCGTAGACCACCTGGAACATGAGGCGCGGGACGCTCTGTTCGACGGTGAATCCCTGGACGACCTCCACGCCAAGTGTGGCGAGCAGGGCCACCAGGGCCACCCATAGCGCACTGCGAACGGGGAGCAGGAGGGACGACAACAGCACGGCGATCTGGGTGTAGGCCCACCACACCGGGTCGTCGGGGTTGGTGAGGCCCGCCGAGGCGCAGGTCAGGATGATGACGACCATGGAGATGGCGGCGATCTGGCGGAAGTGACGCGTGCGGGCGTACAGGCCAAGCACCAGCAGCGCCAGCAGAGCCACCGTGTTGACCGCAAAGGTCGGGGCGAATCCGGGCACCGCCATGAGCTGGACCAGCATCGTCACCAGCCCCAGTAGCACCGTGCCGAGAAGCACCCCGCTGAGCACACGGGCGCGGCGCCGATCGCCAATGTCTTCGAGTTCCTCACGGGGCTCGATCAGGGCGTTGAATCGTTTCCAGAGAGAGCGGATTGGAAGGCTCCGTAGGAGTGTGCGGGGCGAGTCTCCATTCACCTACGAAGGGAGGAGGCCGTTGCTGAACCCCCAGCGACAAAAATTCGTGCAGATGTGGAGCCACCACGGCGCCGCGCACAAAACGGCTCGAAGCCTGGCGGCCCCCCCGGAGCGCCGCATGTCTACCGCACGCAGCACACGCGGGCGCGACCGCCTGATTCACACCTCGGACAGCTCGCCGGCCTCGTATCGGGCGTGGGAGAGCTCGCCCCCCTGGTCCTCGACCACCGTCAGCCCGCCCGCGCCGTTGAGCGCATCGGCGTGGCGAAGGCGTATGGCGTTCAGTGCTCGGGTCGTCTCGAAGGCTTCGGGCGCGTTCTGGGAGGTCTCCCGCAGCCGCTCGAGGGGACCCAATGACAGCGGGGTGCCTACTTGCCTCAGCAGCTGGATGACCCGAAGTCGCAGATCGGGGTCTTCTTCATGATTCAGTAGCGGCAGAAGCACGGGCTCGATGTCGTCGAGGTAGAAGCGTTCCAGCACGTTGACGATGGCCTCACGACCGTTCAGTCCCACCTCGTGCAGGCGTCGGCTCAGCAGCGGTAGGGGCGGGATGCGCCCGAGCCGGTCGGTCAAAGCCTCCAGCAACAAGCTCAACAGCTGGCCCCGCGCGTGCTTGACCAGAACGAGCAGCGGATCGGCCAGGGTGTGCTTGTCCGAGGGGGGCAGGCTAGCCATCTCGGGACGTTCGAGCAGCGCGGTCAGGGCCTCGACCCGATGGCCCAGGGCAAAGGAGCGCACCACCAGGTCGCGCAGCACCTGAAACCCGCGTGGGCTTGCGTCGTGCCGAGCGGTCGCCAGATGCCACACCCGGTTCTCCTGGTCGTAGCCGCGCTGAAGCAACCGGGGGAGGTCAGGCGCGTTCAGGCTCACCGCCGTCTCCAGACCAGCGGCGTAGAGCGCCACGTTCTCCACCGTCATCGTGAAGTGCCCAGTGGCGGCCAGCGGGTCCGTCGCGCCTCCGTCGAGCTGGCGCAGGTTCCGGCGGAGCTTCTGCTGCGCATAGACCACCGCCTCCGCTGTCGGGTCGAGGACCACGCTGAGATCGAGCCACCCTTTCGTCGAGCCGTTGACCCGCCCGACAAAGGAGCCCAGCAGGGGCCCCAGCAGCTCCTTGCTCCGTTGAACGAGTGCGTCCGGAAGGCCGTGCTGCATGCTCATCCTCAGCGTGGTCTGCTGGGCGCTCGCCTGAAGCCAGAAGTCCTTACCGCGGACGCGGACGGAGGCGCCCCGGGTCTGCCTCTGCCAGCCCTCCTGCCTGGCGGTTTCAATCAGCGCATCGGGCAGGTCGCGTATCAGCTGCCGTTTTGCGCGCCATGCGCCAAAGACCGTTGCACCCCAGATGAAGCCTGCCATGCCCAGCATGACCATGAGCTGGAAACCTACCGGCTCAGTCAAACCAGACGACCATCCCCAGGTTCGCGGCGGTGGCCCTCTGGACGAACGTCTTGAGTCGCAGAAACCAGGGCAGCAGATAGTCGTCCAGGCACTGGGTGGGCGGGCGGTCCCAGATGTGGGGCGGAACGTCTGCGCGCCGCAGCGCGTGCGCGTCGAACCGGGCACGGATGACCTCTTCGGTCAGAGGCTGGAGCCCAAGCCCGATGAGCCGCACCTGCATACTGCCGAAGGCTCGAACGGCGCCCATCCCGGCGTCGCTGAAGGGGACCTCGCGGCCGCCACCCATGAGGAAGTCCAGCGGCGGAACGCCCTGGCGGCTTCCGTTGAGGATGAAGTGCAGCGCCTGCCAGGCGTCCTCCAGCTCCAGGTGTCCGGGCCCGTCGTGGGAGTTGTCCGGGTACAGCACGGGCTCGAGCGAGTCCGCCTCGAGGAAATCCAGCGCCGGGTCGGGCAGGACGCGCAGGTGGGCAACGGCCATGGTGGTCGGTTCGGTCAGCATGGGCTCAGAGTCCGCAGCCGATGGAACCGAAATAGATGTCCTCGTCGCCGTTCCATACCACCACGGTGTTGGTCCCGTCGGCATCGCTGACCTTCAAGGCGACGTTGGCCGCCGAATTGGTGGAGTGGTTCCACCAGGCCGATGCGATGCGGCCATCAGGAAGCACACAGGCTGTTCCTTCGTCGTAGGCCCCGGTGCCGACCTGAGACGGAGCGCTGGCTCCGACTGGGTCGTAGCGGAACACCTGCTCGTAGCCCAGCCAGTCCGAGGTGAACACGATGGTCCCATCGGGCGCGAAGTAGGGGTGGTACAGGGTCGCATTCATGTTCCAGCCCGACATGGCGTTGTCGGCGGGATGCAGCAGAACGCTAGCGTCTCCGGTCGCGTTGGCCTGGCAGATGGCCGTCCCGTTGTCGTAGTAGGGCTTGTCGTCGCAGTTGAACACCAGGGTTCCCGCGCTCTTGTCGAACGCAGGTCCATACTTGAAAGCGTAGGCAGACAGGTCGGTGGTGACGTTGAACGGCTCGGTCCATGTCCCGCCCGTGTACTGTGTGATGAAGATGTCCTGGGTGCTGACGCTGCCCGTAGAGGTGTACGCCACCGTGGCTCCATCACCTGAGATGGCGGAGGATTCCGCGGGATGAAGCGGTTCACCGTTGCCCGGGTTGACGACGATGGCCTCGCTGAGGTCCCGCTTGACCCGGATCAGGCACGCCCAACCATTGCAGGCCGTGTTGAGGCGTTCGGCAGATAGTAGCAGCCACTCACCGTTATGGGAGATGGACAGTTCGTCGTCGGCGGGGTTGTAGGAGGGCCCGAAGTTCTCGTCGAGCGCGGTCGTGAGGTTGGTGACCACGCCGTTGGGCTTGGCCTCGACCAACAGGACCTCGGCCTTGTCCAGCAGGCTGAAGGCAATGGTGCCGCCCCCCGCGGGCGGAATGACGACGCCGTCGGGTTGAGCATCGGGTCCCGCGTCCGACTGGGCATCCGTCGTAGCGTCCGACTGGGCATCGGTCGTGTCCGGCTGAGCGTCCGCATCCGCGGCGGCATCGGCCACTCCATCGGCCTGTGCGTCCTCGGCGACCTCGGGTGAGACGTCCGCCGCGCTGTCCGTAAGGCCATCGACCACAGTGTCCACGCCGGGCAGCTCCGACCCAAGGTCGGTAACTGTCAGGTCGGGCGCAGCGTCCCCCGGAGCGGCATCCGCTGCCGAGCCGTCGCCGCTCACTTCCCAAGAGGTGTCCGGCTGATTAGTGGGGGTGAACTCCGGCGGGTTGAAGCAGCCCCCAGCCGCCATGACCCACGCCGTGGTGCCGGCGAGATATGCGATGCCCCAACGGTTCATAGGTTCTCAGTGTCGCCAAATACGCCCCGCGAAACAAGCCGGCCTCGATGCTGGTGCCTGGTCCGTGATTGAGGCGCATGTCCGTCAGCGGACAACTTCGTCCGCCACGTGTCGGGTGCGACTATCCTGGGTTCATGAACGACACACGCTGGACCGACACCATCCCCTCGGAGCAACTGCGACCGGGGACCACCCGACCCTTCAAACGCGGCGACCATCGCGCGCTGCTGGTGCGCACCGACGACGGTGACCTCAGCGCGGTCGCGGCCTTATGCCCGCATGAGGGCTATCCGCTTGTGCAGGGGCAGCTGAGTAGCTGCGTCCTGACCTGCGCCTGGCACAACTTCAAATTCGACGTGCGAACCGGCAAGGCGCTGATGGGCGACGAGGCGGTGCGGACGTTCCCGGTGCGTGACCAGGACGGCCGCATCCAGGTGGACTTCAGCCCCGTCTCGCCCGACGCGGAGATCGCGCGGCGCCTGGCGGCCTTGGAGAGCGCGCTGTATCGGGCGCGACTGGGACAGGCCATCCGAGACACCACCCGACTGTTGAAGCTGGGCGTCCGCCCCGAAGACCTCGCCGTGATGGCCGTCTCCGTCGCCTACGCCCGCTCGGAGTACGGTGGCACCCACGCTCCCGCCCTTGCTCTGGACCTCCTGACGACGCTTCCCCGCTACCCTGGCCTCCAGGCGGCCGTGCCGTTGGCCCAGCTGATGGACCTGGCGATCGAGTCGGCCCGTGGCCGCGAGCCCCATGCTGCGGTCCCGGCGACGAACGACATGGACGATGCGGCGTTGCTGGCTCTCGTGGAGGCCGAGGATGGCCAGGCGGCGGAAGCCGCGCTGCGCGGTCGTATGGCGGCGAGGGGCTTCGGTCGCGAGCACTACGAGCCTCTCTTCCTGCGCCTGGCCGCCGCCCACTTCCTGGATTTCGGGCACGCCGCGATCTACGCCACGAAGGTGTTCGACCTGCTGGACCACGCCAGCGCACGGTTCCGGCAGGCGCACGCGCCGACCATCCTGGCCGGCATGCTCCGCAACGTGGTGAATGGCACCCGGGAGGACACTCTGCCGCCCTGGAAGCAGGTGCCCAGGGTGCTCGCCGCGTGGGAGCCCGACCTCGAGGCCCTGTGGAACACGAACAGGGGGGAGACGACGGCGCGTGCGCTGTCCGAACTGACCGAAGCGGTCCTCGACGCCAAGCCAGGCTTGATGTTCGAAGCGTTGCGTGGGGCCCTGGACGAGGGCGCGGGTCTCCACAATGTCGCCAACGCCTTGATGGTCGCGGGAGCGGAGCGGCTCCGGCGGTTCGACCCGACCATCGATATGAACCCGACGGTCGCCGAGGGCTGGCTGTTCGTGACCCACACGTTCACCCACGCCGAGGCGGTCCGGGTCATCGTCGACCGGCTCGATCATCCTGACGTGCTGCGCCACATAATCTTCGCAGCCTTCTTCATCAACCGGTTCGGCGCGCTGGACCGTGACGAACCGGGCACCGTCGCCGATGGTGACGTCGACGCAGCGGCCCTGTGCGACGCGCTCATCGACCGCGCCTTCGACGATGTCGCCACGCGGCCCATCGTGGTGACCCACCTCATCAAGACCGCGGTGGCTGCCCACGCTGCCCACACCACGTTGGACGCCGTAGGCCACCCAGGGCGCAACGTTCCGCTGGCCGCGGCGGAACACTTCTTCGCTGGCCCCGTCCGCGAACGCCCCGTTCGGCGGCTGGTCAACGAGGCCATTCGTCTCGTTGCCGAGGGCCGCACGCCGAATCGCCTGGTCGGCTGAGCCCCAGGCTACGGAGCGGCGTTCTTCCGCCTCTTCGTGGCCTTCTCATACAGCCGCGCCTGATCGTCGCAGTACGCCACGTTGGCGCGTAGCCGCTCGTCGCTGTCCCGCCCCTTGAGCGCCCGCCGGTAGAAGCGGGCGGCCAGAGACCACTGGCGTTCGGCGGCGAAGCGCGCCGCCAGCAGCTCGTCGGTGGGGAAGTCCGGCTGTACCTTGCGCAGCAGTCGCCCGAGCGCCATTCGACGCTCGGGCGGCAGCGTCCGGTGGGCGCCCACCTTGAACCGCAGCAGCACGAGTCGCTCTTCGGGGGCCACCAGATTGTCGACGGGGCGCTCGTCCGCCAGCACCGACACCCAGCGGAGGAGGAAGGCGGCGTTGATGACCGGTGTTGCCTGGCGGGTCGGCTGGTACTGGCCCCGCATCAGACCGATGGTCAGCGCCTGCGGCACGAACCCGCCGGTCAGCGCTTCGACGGCTTTCTTGTCGCGCGTCTTCAGCGCCTTCCAGACGTCGTCGAGGAGTGCCTGACCCAACGCCAAGAAAGCCTTTTCACCCTTGAACCGAAAGTACTCCCGCGCTCGCGCCTGATAGTCGGCGTAAGCGTCGCGGAGGCGGTGGCTGTCACGGTTGCCGCCGGTCTCCAGGTCCATGGCGTTGTAGGCCTGGTAGGCCTTCATCAGGGCCTGCAGACCCTTGGACGTGCGGTCGAGCTTGGTGGCGTCGGCACGTCGCGCGGCGGCGGCGGCGTTCATCGCCCGGAGCTCCTTGCCCTTGGCCCACCAGGCCGGCGGGGCGAGGTCCACGGCCTTACGGGCTGCGGTCGATGACCCGGCCCGAGGTTCCCAGCCCTTCACACTCGCGGCGACGCCAATGCCGATGAGAAGCAGCAGCAGCGCCAGGGTGGCAGGCTTGAGGTCGTTGCCGGCACCACCGCCCAGGTCGACGTCCCGCTCAGGAACGGACGGTTGCGGCTCTGGCGCTGCCGACTCGGTCAAGGCATCTCCGCGAGGCGCTTGAAGTACTCGACGATAGCGGGGTCGGTCCAGTTGCGCTCGTTGACGAAGCGGGTGATGACCTTGCCGTTCTTGATGACGTAGGTCTCGGGGAGCTTGCTGGTGCCGAACGCGTACTTGAGCGTTGTCTGCTCCTCCGCGGAGGCGTTCGGGTCGCGCGCCACCACCAGCTCTCGCGGGGTGCCGCCGAACACGCGGCGGAAGAAGTCGCCGATGGACTTCCAGTCCTCGTCGTAGCTCACCGCCAGCATGGTGAAGTTGTGCCCCGCCATGGTCCGCTTCAGCTCCAGCATGCTGGGCAGCTCGCGGACACAGGGCTTGCACCAGGTGGCCCAGAAGTTGAGGAACACGACCCCGCGGGTGTCGCCCTTGGTGGCGGCCTGGAGGAGCTGCGCCACGCTGGTCCGAACCTGCTTGCCGGAATCCGCAAGCTCCACCCCGTAGTTGGCCTGGGCGGCCGTCACGGGGCGCTCGATCAGCTCCGCGTCGATGGCACTGACCAGCTCTTGGACACGGGCTGCGGGACCGGAGTTCTCGACCGCCGACCAGGACTGAATCATGAAGAACACGGCCAGAACGAGCCCGCTGAGCAGCACAAAGGCTTTGCGCACGGTGCCGTGGTTGATTTCAGAAGGTCTTCCCATGGTGATGCGCTAGCATAGTTGGTCTACCCGCGGCAACGCGGTTAGCGTGTCACCTGAGATTTCTCGTCCCCGGAGCCACTGCATCGATGTCCAGACTGTGGGACACCCTCACCGGGCCCAGTCCACGGCTCGCCGCGGCGTTGCATATGCAAGCACGCCTTCTGTCGGCGTCGCTGCTGGTGCTGTTCTTTGCCGGCCTGGCGGGGTTTCTCGGGCTGATGAGCAGCTTGGGCGCGGACGAGGGTTTCGGACAGGCCCACAAGGTCTGGCTCGCCGCCACGGGGCTGGTGGGGTTGCTGTATGCCACCAGCCGTACCGGGTACTACGCGTTTTCGGCGTGGCTTTTCGTTGCAGGGAGCGTCGTGGTCCCGCTCGCCGCGGCGATCTCGGCGGTGGAGACACGTCCCGACGCGGCCATGCTGTTGGCCAGTATCTCCCTCCTCGGGGTGGCTGGCGCCGCCATGCTGCTGGGGCGAGGCGCGGCACTGCTGGCAGGCATGGTGGCCGTGGGCGTCGCGGTGGTGCTGCCCACGCTGAGTAGCGGGTTCGAGCTGGAGCATGGGCGTTGGGTCATTCTCTTCATGCTCTTCATGACTGCGCTCATGGTCGCGTCGGCCCACCAACGCCGGCTGACCGAGCAGCTCGGTGAGGCCCAGGCCGAGGCGCGACGCTTCGAGATGGGGGCCCGCAATGAAGTCATGCAGTCCGCGCTGGACGCTATCGTGGTCATGGACGAGCGGGGCTACATCACCGACTGGAACCCCTCCGCGGTCCAGCTGTTCGGCCATTCTCGCGCTCACGCCGTGGGTAAGACGCTGCACGAGCTCATCATCCCGATGCGGCTACGTGACGCCCACAAGGCGGGGCTGGAGCGCTACCTGAGAACCGGCCGTGGCCGCATGGGCGGGCGTCGGGTCGAGTTGCCCGCGCTGCACGCCGCCGGCCACACGTTCCCGGTCGAGGTGGCGATGTCGCCGCTTCGTACCCCCGAGGGCGCCGTCATCTTCTGGGCCTTCGTGCGCGACCTGACCGAGCAGCGGGAGATCGAGGAGCAGCTCGCTCGCGCCCGTGACGAAGCGCTCGAGGGGAGTCGCCTGAAGTCGGAGTTCCTGGCCAACATGAGCCACGAGATCCGCACCCCCATGAACGGCGTCATCGGCATGACCGGGCTGCTGCTGGACACAAGCCTCAGCGACGAGCAGCGCGAGTACGCCGAGACCGTCCGCTCCTGTGGTGAGTCCCTGTTGGCCGTCATCAATGACATCCTGGACTTCTCCAAGGTGGAGGCGGGTCATCTCGAGCTCGAGTCGGTCGAGTTCGACGTTCGCACCACCATCGAAGAGGCGGTGGAGCTGCTGGCCAGCAAGGCGCAGGAACGGGGGCTGGACCTGGTCTGCGCCATGTCGCCCATCCTGCATGCCTCGGTGGCGGGAGACCCGGGACGCCTGCGCCAGGTGGTCATCAACCTGGTCGACAACGCCATCAAGTTCACCCCGCGCGGCCACGTGCTGGTCAAGGTCGAGAGCACGCCTGTGGACTCGGACTGGAACGACGCCGAGCAGTCGGTGCGCCTCAACGTCGAGGTGCGCGACACCGGCATCGGCATCGACCCGAGTCGGGCGGCGCGGCTGTTTCAGCCCTTCACCCAGGCGGACATGTCCACGACGCGACGGTTCGGTGGCACCGGTCTGGGCTTGAGCATCTGCAAGCAGATCGTCGAGCTCATGGGAGGCCACATCGGAGCACGCCCTTCGGACAGCCAGGGGGGCGGAAGCGTGTTCTGGTTCGACGTGCCGCTGCAGCGGTTGCCTCCGCGTACCGACCGCGCCCGCGAGGCCCTCGACGACATCGAGGCGGCGGGTCGGCACGCGCTGGTGGTCATGCGCAACGCCGCGGCTCGGGACGCGCTGATGGCGGACATCGGCACGTTTGGTCTGCGGGTCGACGGAGTGGGGACCGTGCGGGACGCCAAGCGGGCGCTGGCGGACAAGACCTTTGACGTGGTGCTGTGCGATGCGGCGCTGCAGGACGGGGACAGCTCAGAGCTCATGCTGTGGCTGCGGGGGCGCGAGGACGCGGTGCCGGTGGTGCTGCTGGTGGACCGTACCCGGAGCGGACAGGCGCGGCGGATGCGCCGAGATGGCGCGGTTCGCTACCTGACCAAGCCGGTTCGCCGGGGTCACCTGGCCGACCGCCTGCACTCGGTCTTGCGCAAGCACCGGGCTGCGGCGGCGGTTCGCCTGGCGCCGACCACGATTCCTCCGACCGAGGCCGGGAGGGCCAAGCCGCGGATCCTGGTGGCCGAAGACAACGGCACCAACGCCCGCCTGACGGTCCACATGCTCGAGCACATGGGTTACCGCGCGGACGTCGTCGCCAATGGCATCGAGGCCCTCGACGCCCTGGGACGGCAACCCTATGCGGCGGTCATCATGGACTGCCATATGCCGGAGATGGACGGCTTCGAGGCCACCCGACAGCTCCGGGCCCGCCAGGCGCATACAACGCGAACACCGGTGGTCGCGCTGACCGCGAACGCACACGTCCGAACACGGCAGGAGTGCCTCAACGCCGGTATGGACGACTATCTGACCAAGCCGGTGTCGTATGGATCGCTCAAGAGCCTTCTGGACCGGTATGCTCCTCTGCAGGAGCGGGAGAACGAGGGAGAGGACGAGGTGCTGGACAAGGACGCGCTGGCAGCGATCGACGAGCTGCAGCAGCCGGGCATGCCGGATCTGCTGTGCGAGCTCATGACGCTGTACCTGGCGCAGTCACGTGAGGCCCTGGAAGTGTTGCGAAGGGCGGCCGTCGACGAGGACGCTGACACGCTGGGGTTCAAGGCCCACGAGCTGAAGTCCTCCAGCGCATCGTTGGGGGCGTTGGGAGCCTCCGACGTGTTCAAGCGCATCGAGGGCATGGGCAAGTCCGGAAACATCGCTCGCATCGACGCGTTGCTGGACGAGCTCACCGACGAGCTGCACAAGACCTGGCAGGCCATGGAGGCCATGGTCGCATCGCGCTCGGAGCCGGCGGTTGAAGGGGAGGTACCGCCCGGAGCGGTCGCCCGTTCAGCAGAGTAGGGTCCCGCTGAAGTCGTCGGCGTCCACGATTCGGCGTCGCCCCTTGTAGCCCGAATCCAGCGTGTGCCAGAAGGCAAACCGGGGCTCACCGTAGCGCCAACAAAGGTAGACTTCTTCGCCCTGGTACAGGCTGCGGACGTCCACGAGCCCGTCGAGCCCCTTCACTTCGACGCCCATCTCGGTGAGCTCTTCGAGGTCGCTGACGACCTCGTCGTAGAGCTGCCGGAGGCGGTCGAAGGCGACCTGCGCGCCACGCTCCATGGGGGGCATGGCCTCGGGCGCGGTCAGCTTCGGCTCGATGCCGTCTTCACGGAGCTCCTCCACCAGGGAGTGCATCTCGTTGCGGTAGGCGCGCACCCGGCTGAAGACCCGCTCCAGCACCGGCACGAGCGCGTTGGCCTGCACCACGTCGAACAGGCGACGGGGGCCGTTGGCTTCGCGGGGCGGTGTGACGACGTCTTCCACAGCTTCACCATAGCGCGGTTTGCCTCCGACGGCAGCAATGACTTATTGCTGCCCCATGGTTTCTCGCGCCTGGGCTCTGCTGTCGTTGGCGGTCGTCGCGTCCAGCGGGTGTGCCGGGCCGTGGACGCTGACCGCTGCAGAGGGCGGTGACGTTCTGACGACCGTGCAGATGCCGCGCTACGGACGTCCGTGCGATGCCAAAGAGACCGCGCCATCGCTGGCGTGCGCGTTGACCCTGGTGAAGCACCGCTGGTCCAGCCTCGAGGTGCCTGACGACCCGGCGGTGAAGTGGACGCGGGCGGGAACCCTGGCGCCGCTGGAACGGACCACGTGTCTGGTGACGACGCGCATGCCGGACGACACCGCCGCCCACCGGCAGACCTGTTGGCGGCTGGCCAGCGGCGCCAAGGGCGTGGAAGGGCAGCTGACGGTCAGCGCCGATGGCGCGACCTGGGAGCCCCGGCCGGGGGTCACGGGTGTGGCAAAACCTCCAAACCGGGTCTATGTGATCACCTCCGGGGCGGCGCCGCGAAGGCTCAAAAAGAGCTGGCTGCTGCTGTACCGGACGCCCCGTGGCTATACCGCCGGTCTGTTCGTCAAACAGCTTGAGACCCCCGCGCCTTCGCGTTAAGGGCCCCGCGTTTGTGAGCACGAACGACGGAGCCTCCAATGACGCGTGGATTCATACTGCTGACGATGGGAGCGGCTCTCCTGGGGCTATCGCCCGGAGAGGCCAGGGCGGAGACCCTGGCCGAGGTCACCGCCAAGCTCGACCAGGTGATGGCGGAGTGGAGGCAGCTCCGCGGGCTGGGCATCGAGGTGGAGAGCATCGAGGCGCTTCGGGGTAAGCGGGACGCCAAGGCGCAGCTCAAGGAGCGGCTCGAGACCCTGCTGACCAAGCGTCGGTCCAACCGCGAATGGCTCGACTATTGGAAGCAGGAGGAGACCTTCGCCAACCGGGTGTCGGCGCTGTACGAACAGCTCGCACCTGCGGGGAAGGACAACGTCGGCAAGGGCCTGGCGGAGGCACCACTGGCAGGGTTGGTGAAGGCGCGTGAGGGACGTCAGCAGGCCGTGGACACGCAGAAGGCGGCGCTATCGACCCTCGACGGCGACGTGAAGAAGGCCCAGGCGTGGCTGAGCAAGCGGGCCGAGGGCGCCAAGCAGGCCATCGCCAAGGGGGTGGCCTACGACAAGCTGGTGACCGGCGTAGCGAAGGCGGATGCCGAGCTGAAGGAAGCACAGAAGGCGCTCGACGACGCCAAGGCCAAGGCGGCTGACACGAAGAAGGACGAGAAGAAGGACGAGAAGAAGGACGAGGACCCCGCTGTCGTGCGAGCCACCAAGGCTCGCGACAAGGCGGAGGCCGAGTATCGCGAGGCCAAGAAGGCACTCACGACACGGGACAGCCTGCAGTTCCTGGTGGAGCTGGGTGATACGCTCCCCAAGGACGTCCCCGAGCTCACCGACGTCGAGGCCAAGGCCAAAGTGACGACCCTGGTCAAGGCCGGTAAGCGCCGCACCACCATCCTCGCGGGTATCAAGGCGGCCCAGGCGCTGGTCGACGAGGCGGACAAGAAGCTCGCCGGGGCGAAGGCCCTGGTGGCGAACTACCGGGCCCGCCGCAAGGTGCTCGAGGACTGGGCAACCCTGGCCCGGAACAAGCAGACCAATCAGGACGCCTACTTCAAGGCCATCGACGCCGACATCGCCGCGGTTAACGAGCGGCTCGCCGCCATGGAGGGCCAACGGGAGCCGGAGATGCTGGACCAGTCCGAGAAGGTCTGCGCCAGGGAAAGGGAGAAGGACCAGACCTCGCTGGAGAAGCACTCAGCCTGCAACAAGGCGACCGAGCAGGAGAAGGTCGAACTCGAGACGGTCGTCGACAACGTCCGTGGATCCATCACGCTCAACAAGGTTCAGACCGACAGCATGGCCCAGCTGATCGTGGCGCAGCGGCGGGATCTGAAGCTCGTGGAGACGGAAGTGACGGTCTCCGAGACCGAGTGGAAGCGGGCCAAGGATGCCACCGGTGAGGACGCCACCTGGGTGGCCTTCTGGAACGGCGCCCAGGCCAAGGCACGCGGCAAAAAGAAGAAACTCAGCGACGCCGTGAACACCTCGCTGAAGGGTCAGCGCGGTCTCAAGGTCAGCCTCGGCATGATGCAGACGGACCTGAAGAACAAGGAGTTGCGTCTGGCGGAGGTGAGCGAGCGGCTCGACAAGGCGAGCTCCTGGGGCAACATGGTCTGGGCGCTGGTGAAGACCGCCTGGGAGTTCCTGCGGCGGGCTTACATGGTGCCCATCTACCTGCTCATCGCCTGGCTGCTGTTGGGTCTTAGTGGTCGTGTCGAGGAGAAGATCGTCGCCAAGGCGCGTGAGACCACGACCGACCGCGACGCTGTCCAGCGCGTCGAGACCCTCAGCACCGTCGCCCGGGGCGCGTTCAAGCTGGTGATCTATGTGGCCACGGTGTTGATGTGCCTGGTCGCGATAAACGTCGACATCGCCCCCATTCTCGGTGGTGCGGCCATCTTCGGTCTGGCCATCTCGTTCGGCTCGCAATCCCTGGTGAAGGACGTCGTCACCGGCTTCTTCATCCTGCTGGAGGACCAGTTCGCGGTGGGCGACTACATCTCCACCTCGGGTGTGGAGGGCACGGTCGAAAAGGTGACGCTGCGCCGCACGGTGCTGCGAGACCTTCGTGGGACGGTTCACACCGTACCCAACGGCTCCATCACGTCGGTCAGCAACATGAGCCAGGGCTGGAACCGGGTCGTCATCGACCTGGGTGTCGCCTACGGCACCGACCTCGGAAAGGTCGAGAAGCTCGTGAACACCCTTGGCGACGAGTTCTTCGCTGAAGAGGAGTGGGCCGCGGTTTGCAAGGAGCCGCCGCGCTACCTGGGCATGACCAAGTTCGAGGACAGCGCCATCGTGTTCCGGCTCATGTTCAAGACCGAGCAGCTGGCCAACTATGGCGCCGACCGTGAGTTCAAGCGTCGGCTGCACGACGCCTTCGACAAGGAAGGCATCGAGATCCCCTACTCACGGATGGATGTACAGCTCGTCGGTGCTACGCCGTAGCGCCGACGAACGTCTTCAGGAGCCCGAAGGGCGATACATGTGATCAACCAGGATGATAGAGCGTTCGACCGGCGCCAGCCGGGTGAACGCTCGTAGCATCCTCACCCCGCCGGGAGTGCAGGCGGCTCCAGCGAGCTGATGAAGGTCAGCTCGACCGTCAGGCTCTCGTACTCGGAGGCCTCCGCCCCGATGGCGGTGGCCACGGCGCGGATGTAGTCGTCCTCGCGCAGGTCGTGGACGTCGTCAGCGTCCGTGACGCGGGCCACCAGCTGCAGCAAGGCCCGGCGGTCCGAGGCGCCCGCCAGGTGCAGCTGCTTGGCCGCGGCGCTCAGATCAAAGCTGGCGGGGCTGAAGGCGCGCAGGTGCGGCTTGAGGTCGGGTAGCTCACGATCGCCCAGCATTTCGGCCATGATGGCCATGATGGTTTCGGCCTCGTCACCGTCGACCTTGCCGTCCGCCGACGCGGCTCCCATGAGGATGTGTCCGATGACCTTGAGTTCGTCGAGATTGACCTGACCAGGCATGGGTCGTGCTCCGCGTGTGTGGTGTTTCCAGGCGACGCGAGGCTACCGGCCAACGGGGTGGTCCGCAACGGGCGGTCAACTCATGTCTCACCATCCAATCACCGCTGGTCAGGCGTGGCGTCTGGCAAGGCACCTGTCGGGCAGCCGCCGAGTCTTCTCGAATCGCAGAGGACGCAACGAACGCAGAGAGGCGGGCGGCTTGGGATCTCCTTCTCCCTTTTGCGTCTTCGCGTGCTCTGCGTTTTCGACGCTCAGCCATGGAAAGTGTTGGATATCGCTTTGATCTCACGTCAGCCGGTAGCGGGGTGGGAATTTTTTCGCTCCCCCGCGCACCTCTGCCCCCGCACGGACATCTAACCAGTAACTCCTTCGGACAGGGGGTCACACCCCTGGACGAGTTCTTCCTTGGTCTCTTCCCTGAGCGGCGCAAGTCGTATCCAGGGATACCCTCTCGACCCTGCTTTCCGTTATCCCCGGAAGGCAGGGTCTTTTTTTCCCCTCGCCCCCGCTACGGCGCCGGCGTCGGGGCCTGACGGGTCACGCTCATGAACCCCGAGGGCTGCGGGAACGGTACGAAGCCGTTGAGGAAGCCGAGGTCGCCCGAGAGCGTGTTTTCGTTGCTGGCCAGCGTCACCGGGATCGACGTGGTGATGCCCAGGGCGGGGTCCAGCGTGACGATGTCGAAGCTGAGGTCGCCGTCGCCGATGACGATGTTGGTCACCGTGAACTCCTGCTGGCCCGTGTCATCGGTGAGCTCGAAGCTCCAGTCCCAGTCGCCGCTGGCGCCGTACGTGATGACCAACGTCACAGGGATCGCCTGGCCGGTGGTCGAGGTGCTTAGCGTGATGTCCCCTTTGTAGGTTCCCGGGAGGCCGGCTGGGGTGGTCTGGATGCACCATCCGGCGACCTGAAGCTGACCGCTGAGCGCGATGATGGCGTTGGGCGCGGGCGGGGCGCCGAAGGGATCGACGACGGTGCCCCACACCCAATAGGCAGAGTCCATGTGTGGGGGCTGTGTGGCGATGGGCGCAAAGCAGCTGTCGGTGGAGCCGGCCCAGGGCAGGCCGAGGTCCGTCGGGTCGTAGGCCTCGATGGCGCTGACCGCGTCCTGGATGGCCAGCGTGGTCGAGCAGGTGTTGCAGCAGGGATCGTCGGCGCTGCATGCCGCGGTCGTGCATGCCTGGGTGGTGTAGGGGATGGGCGCACCGCCGACCTTGACGTTCTGTCCCACGGACCAGGTGGCGGTGAGGCTGTCGATGACCCCCTGGGAGCTGCAGCCGGGCGTCGACGGGTTGCAGGCGGGGTTGGTCTCGTAGGCGCAGGCTCCGGCGACGCAGCTGTCCAACGTGCACGGGTCCCCGTCGAAGCAGTCGTCCGCGCCGGTGCAGGGCTTGGTGCAGCTGCCGTCGTCCCAGTTGTAGCAGATCCCGTCATCGGCACAGAGGTCGATGGTGCAGGGGTCGTTGTCGTCGCATTCGACGTCGGTCGTGCACGCCGGCGGCGCGCAGTTGGGGTCGGTCGATGGGGTGTTGGTGCAGACGCTCTGGCCGTCGACATCGATGAGGCAGGTGTCGACGGTGCACGGATCGCCATCGCTGCACTGCCAGTCCTCGGTGCAGCCGCCGCAGTTGGGGATGGGCGTGCTCTCGCAGTAGCACTGGTCGATGCAGGTGTCCTCGGTGCAGGGGTTGCCGTCGTCGCAGCTGCCCTCGACACAGGTCAGGAAGTCGTCGCATTGACCGGCAACACAGACGCCTATGCAGGTGCCGCATTCCGAGCCATCGGGCAGTGGCGTGTGAATGCACTGACCGGCGTCGTCGCAGGTGTCCTGGGTGCAGTCGTTGCCGTCGTCACAGTCGAGGTCGCAGCCACCGCCGCAGTTGTCGAGCGGGACGTGGACGCACTCGCCGGCCGAGGTGCAGATGTCCTCGGTGCACGGGTCATTGTCATCGCAGGTCTCGCCGTTGCAGCCGCAGGCCGGGTCGACCTCGTAGATGCACTGGCACGTATCGGGGTCGCAGATGCCCTTGGTGCAGGGGGCGTCCACCAGGCAGTCATCGTCGCTGAAGCAGCCGGCGAAGGGCGGTGCCGGGTCGCCGGGGTTGCCGGGGTCGGGGGGCTCCGCGCCGCCGTTGCCGCCGCACCAGCCGTTGCTGCAAACAGCCCCGCAGACGCCGCAGGAAGCGCCGTCGGGCAGGGGCTTGGAGACGCATTGGCCGGTGGCCGGGTCGCAGCTGTCCTCAGTGCAGAGGTTGCCGTCGTCGCAGTTGGTCGCCGGGCCGCAGCCGCCGCAGCCCGGGATGGCGGTGTGAGTGCAGCCGCAGGTCTCGGCGTCGCAGCTGTCTACGGTGCACGGGTCGCCGTCGTCGCACATGACGTCGGACCAGCACTCGTAGCCGATGAGCTGATCCCCGTCCGGCGCGAAGCCGGAGCCGGGCAGGGTGCACGCGCCGGCCTGGCAGAAGCCGCCGCAGCCCACGCCGCAGATGGAGCCGTCGGGGACCGCGGTCATGACGCAGGTTCCGGTGGCCTCGTTACACGTCCCGGTCGTGCAGGAGTTGCCGTCGTCGCAGCCATTGTCGCAGGTCGGCGGCTTGGTGTCGGCCTTCACGTCGGGCCCCCCGCCGGTGTCCTGGACGCCCAGGTCCTTGTCTTCCACGTCGGCATCGGTGGTCGTGGTTCCGCCGTCCGAGCCCGTGTCAGTGACCGTGCCGGTGCTGTCCGACTGGGTGATCGTCCCCGCCGGCAGCGGGGTGGGGCAGCCCGCGGCCATGAGGCTGAGGGCCAGTCCCATTGCGAGCGGTGCGACGTGTCGTGCGTGCCGTGCCATACTGGTCTCCGAGGTCCTCTCGTTTGGGGCGTTGCGTGCTTCGGTACAGGCGTCCTTTCTCCATCGCCCGCACGTTCGTCGAAGTTTTTCGTGAACCGTCTCCTTTTTGTCGTTCTCCTGGGTCTGGCCACCACGTTCTTGCCGGCCTGCGGCAAGTCGACGCCCGCACCCACCGTGTCTGCGCCCCCGAAGACTCCGGTTGTGCGGACCGATGCAGCAACGACCAGCTCGGCGTTGTCCGCCACCGTCGACGTTCGACGGGCTCCCGTGGCGCCGGATGTCCGCCAGGCTCCCGCTGACGCTGGTTCCGACGGCGATGCCCAGGTCCAGGACAGCGCCGTCGACGACACCTTCGATCCCGAAGCCGATCGTCCTGACGCGCTCGGCGAGGTGGCGCCGCGTGAAGAGGACGACCCCGTGGCGACCCAATGCAATCAGATCATCGACAGGGCCTGGGCGGCCATGAAGCCGGCGCTGAAGCGGCTGAAGGTCCGGGCGAGCCAGCGCGTGGAGGACGACTACCGTGGGATGCGAAGCCGCAACTCCAGCTGGACGGCGGATGAGAGCAAGTCGTTTCTTCAGCGCTGTCGCGCCTTGCCTCAGCGGAAGCGGGACTGCATCGCCGGGGCGAAGGTCCCCGTGGAGGGGCTTTATCGCTGCAACGTCCTCTTCTCGGGCAAGCGCAACCTGCGGCCCTACCCGCCGACCGTGTACGACCACGTGAAGCTGGTGCGGCCGGCCTTGGTGCCTCGCGAGGAGAGGGGCGCGATGCTGGCGGCGCTGGCGGGTACCTGGGTGAACGACAACCCGGTGGACGGCTACGAGCGGACCTGGGTCGTGGATGCCGAAGGAAAGGGGCGGGAGAGCATCATTTACGATGGGGGCAAGACCCGAAAGGTGGGCTTTCAGCTCAAGGTGAAGCGGCAGCTGCGTCTGGTGCGGCGAGACAAGGGGCGTCGCCTTCCGGACCTGCTGACCTTCTGGCAGGAGGACGCGACGACGATGTACGCGTCGCTGTCGGGGTATGGTGTCTTCGCAGTGGAGGATCCCACCCGGTTCGTGGTGGATCACTTCGGCGAGTTCGTGTTCTGGGAAGGCCCGCGCGACGGCACCGAACGCGCGTGTGAGGTGGTCAGCGCCACCGGTCTCATCACGCGCGGGCGCTGCAGTAACAATGGGCGAGCGCTCACGGCGAGCTGGAGATTCCCCGAGCAGCGGCGTCGCGACGGGCGGCCGCGAGCGGTCCAGGCACGTTGGGAGTGGAAGGGGAAACACCTTCTCGATCAACGTCTTGTGCAGCGCGAGCGGTTCGTGAAACGTCCCTGATGGGGCCCGGCTGAAACGGCGTTTCACCCCGCCCGGCCAGAATCGGCGCAGGTAATATTGACGCGAGCGACACGAGTCTGGAATCCTCCGTCGCTAGACCAACGGCCCTGGAAGGGAGAAGGCATGAAGTTGTTTCGAATGATGACGGTGGTGGCTGCTTCGCTTGCACTCACCCTGTCTGCATCTGGTTGTCCCGAAGACGACCCCGCCCCGGCGACCACCGCCGACGTGACCTCTGATGGCGTGACCACCGACACCGGTGGTGGCGGCGACGGTACCTCCACCCCCGACGGCACCTCGACGCCCGACGGCACCTCGACGCCCGATGGCACGGGACCCGATACGGTTGCTGACACGGGCGCGCCGGACGGTACGGGCACCCCCGATGGGACCACCACCGACGTTTCCGAGCCGGACGGCACCGGAACGCCGGACGCCACTGCGGACGCCACCGCCGACATGTCGATGCCCGACGCCGGCCAGTGCACCATTTCCTTCGCCGACGAGGTCACCCGCGTCAGCGACGCGAGCCTTCCCGGTGACTCCGGCAGCTTCGCCTGTGACTCCAACAACGACGGCAGCGTCAACGGCGACGACGGCGAGCTGAACAGCCTCCTGGGCAGCCTCAGCACCTTCCTCGACGTGAACGCCGAGCTGGCGGGCACCATCGAAGAGGGTAGCCTCATTCTCCTCGGTGAGATGGTCGGCTACGACGGCGGCGACATCACCGACATGACGGTGAACCTGCTCCTCGGCTCCGACCCCGCCGACCAGCCCAGCGCCACCTGCGGCATCGGCGCCGGCAACACCGGCGACGTGTGTGACTGGAACGTGGACCCGGGCTCCTACATCGACGGTACCTGCGACGCGCTCGTGAGCGTCCCCGGCTGCTCGGTGACCGGCGGCGCCCTGGACTGCGGTCCGGCCAACTTCCAGTTCGAGCTGCCCCTGGGCGGTCTGGCCCTGTCGCTGGACATCACCAACGGTCGCCTCAACGGCACCGTCGCCACCGGCGCCACCCTGACCTCGGGCCAGCTGTGTGGCCAGGTGCCCAAGCAGAGCATCAACGACGCTCTGACCGCGGCCTGCTCCGAGGATCCCCCGCCGGAGTTCTGCGGTCTGGCCACCACCCTGCTGCCGGGCCTGCTCGACAACGCCTGCAGCGCCGAGACCTGCTCCATCGTGCTGGCTCTCGAGGGTGTCGGTACCGGCGCCATCGCGCTTGGGCCGTAACGGGCACACGCTCTAGTTGAAGGGCCCGTCGCGCGGACAGCGCGGCGGGCTTTTTCTTTGTTGGGGCCTTGTGGGATAGTACCCACGCCCATGCCTGAAATCGGTCAGCAAGCCCCACGCAAGTGGGTCGTCAAAGAGGGGGACGCCGCGCCGGATCCGCGTGACGCCAAGCGCGCGGGCACAGGTGGCGGCGGAGGTCCCCTGCCGCAGCCGTCGGGGCGTCACGCGCGTCGCCGACGAGCCATCTTTGCGGGCGGATTGCTGGGCGCGGCGTTCATTGCGGTGACGGTCTACATCGTCTGGGGCGGTGGTGCGGAGGCGTTGGGTCTGGTGGAGCCGCCGGTGGATCCGACGGCCGAGCTGGACCCGCGGGTCAAAGCGGACGTCTACAAGATCGTCATGGCCGCCGAGAAGATGACCGAGGCCCAGGCCACCGAGCTGGAATCGGGCCTGCGTGACCGGCCCGACGACCTGAAGGCGCGGACGCAGCTGATCGTCTTCTACTCGGCGATGGACCACAAAGCCGCGTCGGCGGGCACCATGCACGAAAAGCACGTGCTGTGGGTGGTCAACAACGAGCCGACGGCGCCCATCCTGGGGACGCTGCACGCCCAGATGCGGTTCCCGCAGGACGCCTACAAGGCGGCGCGCAAGCAGCTGCTGTCGACGCTGAACGCCAAAGACGAGGACCTGGCGTTGCTGCGAAATGCCGGGACGTTCCTGGCGCTGCACGACCCGGAGGTAGCCGACAAGCTCTTTGCCCGCGGTCAGGCGCTGGACCCGAGCAACTCGGAGTGGTCGCAGTGGCGCGGTGAGCTGGATCTCCGCAAGTCCAAGAAGGTCCCCAAGACGGCTGCCGCCGCCAAGGCGCTGGACGCGGAGCAGAACGAGCTGCGCAACGCGCTGTCGGCCCTGGACGGCAAATCGGTGGAGGTGCCGCCGGGGAACCCGCCCTTCAGCCAGCTGGGCGACCTGGCGATGAACGCGCTGAACAAGGGCAAGCTGCAGGAGGCGCGGTCGTATGCGGTGGCGGCGCTGCGCAAGGCGGGCGACCACAAGGACAGCTGGGCGTACGGCGAGGTCGTGCACCTGGCCCACGCGGTGGTCGGGCATCTGGCGCTCCGTGTCGGGCGCGTAGACCTGGCGGAGAAGTACCTGCTGCTGGCGGCCAAGACCCCCGGCTCGCCGCGTCTGAACGCGCGCGGGCCCGACCTCAGCCTCGTGAAGGCGCTGATGAAGAAGGGACGCACCGAGAGCGTGATGCGGTACTTCGACGCCACCAAGGCATGGTGGACCGACGGAGCCCAGAAGGGGACGCTCAGTCGATGGATGAAGCAGGTGAAGACCGGCGGTCAGCCTGACTACACGGTGCCCTGAACCGCGTCCGCGGCCTCAGGTTCCCTGCCGCGCTATCAACCGGCGGTCCCCTGGCGCTGGAGGCTTGGGAAGCTGACCAGGCAGGCGTTCCTTCGCGTCCAGACCGGACATGACGACCGCCAGCGTCTTCGGGCACGAATTCGCTGGCGGTCGCCGGATCGGACGCAACATGACCAAGCGGTCGGCATTCGCCGCCCCCTTGGTCAAAGCGTCTGGAATCGTTGAGATGTATCGCCCTTCGGGCTCCGGCCGATCAGCACGGCTAGCGCCGCGCTGATCCGAGATCAGCGCCTAGATAGCGCCACGGCCATCATGGTGTGCTCGCACAGCATCGGATGCCGATGTCAGTGCCTTGATACGAGGGCTCAACGGCCCGGCGCTGGGACGTACGGTAGTCGGACGAGGCGAAGCTCCCCCCGCGGACGACCACCTGGTCCGCTTCGATGGGCCACTCACCATTCTCATAGCTACCGGGGCTGTAGTACGACGACGTCCACTCGGCGACATTGCCAATAACGTTGCGAGCCCCGGCCGCACTGCCACCCGAAGGCGTGCCTGCCGCTACAGCGCCTTCGCCACAGCCCTGCAGATTGGCCTCTTCGCAGCTGGGCGACATGTTGCCCCAGGGGGCTGCGGGCGTCTCCGCGCACGACTCCACGCCGAGCTCGGCCCAGAAGTCGCATCCGCCCCGTGCCATGGCTTCCCACTCCTGCTCGGTGCACAGTCGGTTGCCGGTGAAGTCGCAGAAGGTCGCGGCCTGTTTGTGGCTGACGCAGTTGACGGGCATGTCTTCACCGTCCTCGACGGTGTAGCAGCCCTGCCCCTCTTTGGCTGGGCTACAGACCTCGGCGTCGACACAGCTGGCATACTCGCTGACGCTGATCTCCCGAGGGAACACGACGAATGGCTCTGTTTCTGCCAAGAAGCCAGGCATTTCGTCGTCGGGGCAGGTTTCGATGAGTTCGGGATTGCATCCCATGAAGTGGACCTGCAGAGGAATCTCGATCGGGACCTGACGAAAGTCGCCTGTGGGTTCGAAACAATGCCCGTCCAGGCAGAGCTCGCCCTCGTCACAGGTGCCACAGATGACGGCTGGGTGGGAGCAATCCGGGTTCGAGCCACACGCGCGGTCCCAACAACATTCGATGGATGCGGGAACGAAGCCACCACCAGGCCCCGTGGCGCCCCCGTCAGGCCCTACGACCGGAGGGCCTGGTTCGGAGGGAGACTGGGGAGCAGCAGAGTCGGTCTTGGGAACAGCGTTGCAGCCGAGGGTGAACAACGCGGCGAGAGCCAAGAGGCTATGCAAAGACATTACGGTCCTTTGTCTGGGGGAAGGAGTCGCTTTCGTCGATGCAAGCCCGGAACGCAGCGAGCGTTCCGGGGGGAAGAGGGGCGGTTTGCGAGGTGTGAAGAGCAATTTGAAGGCGAGCCCTTGTGCGTCGCTCATCGGGCCCTATTCATCAGCCCTATGAGCGAGCCCAATATCCGCCAAGCGACTGCCAACGACGTCCAGACCATGGAATCGCTGGCCGTGGCCGCCGACATGTTCTCCGCCGACGAAGCGCCCTTCATCGGGCACCAATTCCGGGCTTCCGAGGCTGGCGAGGTTCCCGGCGCTCGGTGGCTGGTCATCGACGATGGTGGTGAGCTGCTCGGGGCCGCCTTCTATGCCGCCGAGCCGTTCGCCGACCGGATGTGGAACCTCTACTTTCTGGTGGTGGATCCAAACACGGCCGGCAAGGGGCTGGGCACCCGACTCGTCCAGCACATCGAGTCTGCGCTGCGCGACGAGGGCGCCGAGGTCGCGCGGACGCTCATCGTGGAGACCTCGTCGACCCCGCAATACGAACGCACCCGCGCCTTCTACGAACGCCTCGGCTTCACCCGCGAGGCGACGATTCGTCAGTTCTACGGCCCCGACGACCACAAAGTCGTGTTCTGGAAGTCGCTGCTGACCGACGGCTGAAGTCAGCTGTTGGCAGCGGCCTTTGCCGACCCCGCGTGGGCGGTTGCGGGCGCCAAGCCTCGGCCGTTGAGTGCCGGCGCCTGCTGGATGAACCGGTCATCGGTCAGCGCCTCGACCATGAACAGCGCGTAGTCCACCCGCTTGAGCGCGTCACTTGCCATGAGTGGGTCGTGCGCGTGGTCGGCCCAGACCGGCATCCCGTCGCTCTCCCCTTCGATGAGCGTCGCCCCACGCGCCACCGTATAGCGCGTGTCCGAGGCGAAGATACGGCGACAGGCTTCCACCTGGTCCGACAGGTCCACCAGGCGCAGGAATCGGATGACGGGCCCCACGACCTTCTCGAGGAACTTCACCTTCCAGGAGAGCTTGTCCTTGCCGTCTTTCGAGATGTGCCAGCCACACGAGAAGATGAGGCGCGCCTCGGGTTCGGCGAAATCGAGCACGGCCTGTGCGGTGCCCGACGAGTAGTTGGTCCGGCCCCACGGCACCAACACCGTCAGGACACCGTCGCAACCGGCGACAGCGCGCTGGATGAGCGCTCGGTCGTCGGTCCTTCCCGCAAGGATGGTGATGCGGTCGGCGAAGCGCTCCAGCTTCGGGACACTCTTGTCCCGACACACGCCTACGACTTCATAGCCCCGATCCAGGCAGTGCTGAATCATGTACTGCCCGAGTTTCCCCGAAGCTCCGATGATGGCGACCTTGTTCATGTCCGACTCCCGTTGTTTGGCATCCCGAAGGTAGGTATGCGAATGCGTGGTGTCGATTCCCTGAATGTGTTCCTCGTGTATGCGTTTTTGTATGGAAGGCCATCCCCCTTGCCGGACACACGACGCCTCGGTAGACCTCCCCGGCATCGCGATGAAGAAGGAAGCATGAGCCTCGAGCAGATCACCAACGACCTCGTCGCCGACCTGGACGGCCTCACCTTTGGCCCCCCGGTCACCCATGTCTACAACCCCCTCGTCTACGCCCGTGCGTCGTGGGACACCTACTGCGAGCGCTTCGGAAAGGGGACCCGGGACATCCTCTTCTTCGGCATGAACCCCGGCCCCTGGGGCATGGCGCAGACGGGCATCCCCTTCGGCGAGATCGGTGCCGTGCGCGACTGGCTGGGTATCGACGCCCCCATTGGCAAGCCCGACAACGAGCACCCCAAGCGCCAGATCGTCGGGCTGGAGTGCACCCGTAGCGAGGTCAGCGGCCGACGCCTGTGGGGCTGGGCCCGCGACGCCTTCGGCACCCCAGAAGCCTTCTTCGAGCGCTGCTTCGTCGGCAACTACTGTCCTCTGGTCTGGATGGAGGACACCGGCCGCAACCGGGTCCCCGAGAAGCTCCCCAAGGCCGAGCGCGAGCCCGTATTTGCCGCCTGCGACAAGGCCCTGCGGCGCATGATCGAGCACTTCTCGCCCAAGCAGATCATCGGCGTCGGCAAGTTCGCCGAGAAGCGCGCTGCCAACGTCGCTGGGGACATGGGGATCCCCATCGGGAGCATCCTGCATCCCAGCCCGGCCAGCCCGAAGGCCAACCAGGGGTGGGAAGCGCATGCCAACAACGACATCGCCGCCCTGGGCATCGACTGGCCCGGCCTGAGCGCATGAGCGCCAGCCTGCCTGGCGTTGCGAACGTCCACTCGCACGCGTTTCAGCGGGCCCTCCGCGGGACCGTTCAGTCCCGCGACCCGAGCCGCGCCGACACGTTCTGGACGTGGCGCGAGCGGATGTACGCCCTGTCGGGTTCCCTCGACCTGCAGCAGCTGGAGACCGTCGCCCGGCAGTGCTACGCCGAGGGTCTGGCCGCCGGATTCACCGCCGTGGGTGAGTTCCATTACGTCCACCATCAGCCCGACGGCACGCCCTATGCCGACCCGGTGGCCACCTCCCGGGCCATGCTCCGGGCGGCCCAGCAGGCCGGTGTCCGTATCGCCCTGCTGTGGACCGTCTATCACCGCGGAGGCTTCGGCAACGCTCCCCTGGCTGAGCGCCAGCGCCGCTTCGCGACGGCCTCGCTGGACGATGTCTGGCGGGCCCTGGACGCCCTGGCCGGCGCCGTCGACGGCGTTACCAGCCGCGTGGGCCTCGCCATCCACAGCGTCCGCGCCGTGCCCGAGAGCTGGCTCGGCCCCCTCGCCGAAGGCGCGCGGGAGCGCCAGCTTCCCATCCACGCCCACGTCTCCGAACAGCGCGTCGAGGTCGAAACCTGCCGCGCCACCCACGGCCTGTCGCCCGTCGCTCTGCTGGAACGGGAAGGCGTCCTCGGACCCGACTTCACCGCCGTCCACGCGACCTGGCTGGACGACGCGGACGTCGCCCTGCTGGCGGACTCGGGCAGCACCGTCTGCCTGTGCCCCACGACTGAAGGCGACCTGGGAGACGGCGTCCCGCGCACGGCAGACCTCCACGCGGCAGGTGTTCCGCTGTGCATCGGCTCGGACTCGCACGCGGTCATCGACCCGTTCTCCGAGCTGCGTTTCGCCGAATACCAGGCCCGCGCGGCCACAGAACGGCGCTGTGTGCTGGTGGAGCCCGAGACCGGCGAGGTGGCTCCCGTGTTGCGCGACATCGCCAGCGTCAACGGCTACCGCGCCCTGGGCCTTCCGCTAGGCGGCGATGTCGTCGAGCTGGACCTCGAATCCCCCGCCCTGGCGGGCGTCCCCGACCCCGCCGCGGCGGCCCTGCTGGCGGGTCACCCGGGGCTGGTGCGGAGCGCCCGAGTGGTGCGATAGTCGCGCCCCGTGAGCGATCCCATCGACGATAGCCCACCGCCCTGGGCCGAGCTCCCCGGCGAAGACCGCCTCGATAGCGAGGAGGTCGGCGGCTCGGGCTTCGGCGGCGACCTCCCCGTTGCCGACCAGCAGGTCGAGCAGGCCATGCGTTGGCGCCTGGTCCTGGGGCGCTACGCCGACGACCGTCTGGGGGAGCGTCGACTCACCACGTTCTACGGCGACAATGAGGGCAGCCCCTCACCGCGTGACAGCGACGACGAGGATGGGCTTGGCGCCGGCATGGGCTCTGACCTTACCGAGATGCTGGCCGAAGGCGCCCGCATCGACGGCGCCCTGGAGTACATCTACGACCGCGAATACGCCCGGCGTGCGCACCGCACCGCAGGCGGCGGGCGCAGCTCGGGGGTCAGTGTCCCCGCCTGGCTCAACGGCGTCCGCGACCTGTTCCCGAGTGAAGCGGTCCATGTCATCGAAAAGGACGCCCTGAGCCGCTACGGCATGACCGAGCTGGTCACCGACCCGGACATCCTCCGCCAGGCCGAGCCCAGTGACGAGCTGCTCAAAGCCATCCTGCAGTTCAAGCACATGATGAAAGGGGACGTGCTCGAGGCCGCGCGGGAGGTTGTCCGCGAGGTGATCGCGCAAATCGCCGAGCGCCTCGTCAACGAGACCCGCGCCGCCCTGACCGGCGCCCACGAGCCCGACCTGCGCCCTCCCACGCGCACGTTCCGCAATACCGACTGGAAGAAGACCATCCTCCGGAACCTGAAGAACTACGACCAGGAGCGCGAGCGCCTCATCGCCGACCGGATCTTCTACAAGCACCGCACCAAGCAGAAGTCGTCGTGGACCGTCATCGTCTCCGTCGACCAGTCCGGCTCGATGATGGACAGCCTCATCCACAGCGCCGTGATGGCCGCCATCTTCGCGTCGCTGCCCAGCGTGAAGGCCCATCTGGTGCTGTGGGACACCCGCGTGGTCGACGCCACCGAGATGGTGGACGACCCCATGGAGGTCCTGATGGGGTGCCAGCTGGGCGGCGGCACCGAGATGTACCCGGCCATGCAGTACTGCACCGGCCTCATCAAGGAGCCCGACAAGACCATCTTCGTGCTCATCAGCGACTGGTACATCTGGGGCGAGACGAAGAAATGTCTCGCCCTGGCGCAGGAGCTCACAGAGGCCGGCGTCAAAGGGGTCGGGCTCTGCGCGCTGGATGCCGACGCGCGGCCGGTCTACGACGAGAAGTTCGCTCGCGACCTGGCCGACTGCGGCTGGTTCGTGGCGGCGATGACTCCCAAGAAGCTGGCCGAGCACATCGGGAAGATCATCGCGTGAGCCCCTCGGTCGACATCGCGAGCCTGCCCAAACGCACGCGCGACCTGCTGACACGGATGGACAAGGCCTTCGTGAAAATCGACCGGCTGCTGTTCCGGCTGGGCCAGCAGGGGCTGCAGCGGATGACCGCCAGCAGCGTCACCGAGCTCCAAGCGCTGGCGCAGACGGCCCACAACGCTGCCATGATCCTCGTCGAGCGCGAGATCGACGCGCTGGCGACCCAGGTCCAGCGCTACATCGACCGGGATCCGCTGTTTTCGACCAACCTCTACATGACGACCATCAATCGCATCTGGTTGCTGAACAACCAGGCCCGCAAGCGACGCGCCGACGGCGTCCTGCCTGCCGACATGATCGAGGTGCTGGGCCAGGCGCGGCGGACCTACGTCATGCGGCCCGAGCCGCTGATGCTGCAGCCGGTCGGGGCCGCGGGCTGGGTCACCGACACCGACTACGTGGGCGTCACCATCTATCTGTGGTCGGTGAACGATGGGAAGATCTACCAGGTCACCAACGCCAAGCCGACGATGTACTTCGGCAACGACCCGCGGACGCTGCTGCGCAACACCATCAGCGACTACGTCCGGTTCACCATCTACGACCTGGCTCACGGGGCGTTCGCCTTCGACAAGGCCAAGGAGGCCGACGGACGGTTGAGCCTGCACAAGGAGCTGGTGGTGGAGAAGGCGCCCTGGTTTGGGGCCGACGCCTACGCAGCCCTGGCGGCCCGCAACTGGGTCGAACTGGTGGACCGCATCCGCGCCGGCGAGATGCACCCGGTCCGGGGCGGCGAGTCGTTCCTGGCCTACGTCGAGCCCAGCAGCTGGGGCCCGCTGGTCCAGGACGACAAGTACCAGACGGCGACCATCGAGCTGGGCGACGATCGTGGCGCCTCCATGCTCATCGAAGTGCTGATGCGGGAGGAGAACAACTTCCTCATCGACAACCTGGAGTACCTGGACAAGCACGCTGGCCGTAAGGAGCGCTTGCTCCCGACGGGGCTCTTCGGAAGGGCCCGGGTGGCCGATGGGCGCCTCAAATTCTTCCCGCTGAGCGCCATCTACCATCAGACGGTCACCCTGGGGGGCCGCGGGCGCAGCCGCGAGGTGCACGAGGTGCATCTGTCGCTGGAGGATCTGTCGGAGGTGGAGGTCTGATGGCCCCCCCGCGAAAGCAGCAGCAACGCCAGGAAGCGGTCGACGCGTCTGCTCGGGCCGAGGCCCTCGACGACGCCCTGAAGGGTGCGATGGAGCAGGGCGAGGTCCTGCGCGACCAGCATCTGCACGACACGATCGCCGACGAGGACCTGGCCGAGCTCGCGGACCATGCGCTGCTGGTGCACCGGTTCCTCGACGACATGCGCGAGGCCGTCAAACAGCTGTTCGTCGCAGGCGTGGCGTATCCCGACCCGGACCTGCCGGAGGAGCTGGTGGGCCTGGCGGAGCGCGCCGAGCGACATGGTCTTGCGACGGCGCTGTCGGAGCTGTTGGCGCTGAGAGCCGAGCTCTCGGCGCTCGCCGCGGAGAGCGACCTGTTCGCCCGCGCCGATCGCTCCGAGGCGGTCTGGCTGCGGGCTCAGCGCATCGTCACCTGGCTGCGCCTGTTCCAGCAGGAGCTGGACCTGTCGGCGGTGCAGAGTCGGCTGACCCGGCAGGCTCGTGAGGCCGGCAAACCCGCTCCGAAGCGCAAGCCCCGGCTCCCCGTGGCGAGCCTCAGCTGCTGGCCGGTGGGGCTGGTGCGGCGCGGCTCGAAGCTGACCATCGTCGCGCAGGACGTGGAGACCCGCGAGCAAGTGACACTCGTGGACGAGCTCGCTGAGGTGCCCTCTCAGGGACCCTTCGCGGGTCTTGTCATCAGTCGCCTGTTCCGCGACCAGCTCAACCTGAGCCTCCTTCTCAACGGCCTGATCCGTCTCGACGAGCATCCTTTTGTCGAGACGGGGGCCGGCGATGGGCGGACCCGGCTGTTCCGGCCCGCGTTTTCGGCGACCCCGACGTTTCTGCCGGTGGCGCACAGTTTCGTTCCACCGCCCCTGCCCGCGACGCCGCAACCCCAGGGGCTGGCGTATCGAGTGCCGCTGACGGTCTCACGCACCTCGGACGGCGCGGTGCGTGTGCGGGCGAGGGGGGACTCGGCGGGGCTCTATGTGGGGCGCATCCTGCACTGCAACATGCTGAAGCTGCTCATCCGCGACGGTGTGGCGAGCATCGACGTCGACGGCACCCTCATGGAAACCAGCGACGGGCCGCGGCTGCTGGCGGTGACCACCGACTTTGACGGGCGGACCTTCCCGGTGGACGACCTGGGCGTGTTTCGCATCGACCGTCTGGTCCTGGCCCGCCGGGCGGCCCATGGCGAGGGCGGACGAGACCTCGCGGGCTTGGTGCTCCGCGCTGGTGCGTTTGTATTCGGCGGGGCGGAGGCCGAGCCGATGGAGGCGTTCCGCGAGGACCTCTTCAAGACCCGGCCGGCGTTGCTGCCGGAGCTGTGGCTGGTCAACATGCTGCGGGCCCAGTACGCGGTGGTGCCTGGGGATGCCCGGGCCGCCAAGCGGGCCGTGAAGCAGGCTCTGGCGGCGTTCAAGGACGCCATCCGGGTCAAGCGCTCCACCAGCAAGGGCTACATCGACAGCTTCACGCTGTTCGCGGCATTGGCGGCGCTCGTCGACTACGGGGCCGCCGAGGAGGACGACGGGACCTTGAAGGCCCTGGCCGAGCAGCTCGTCGTGGCGGAGGGGGGGCGGTTCACCGCCCTGAGCAGCCCGAGCTGGACCGACATCTGCGTCACCGCCCTGCTGCGGGCCCTGGCGGAGGACCCGCCGCCGGAGAGCGAGGATGCTCAAGATGGGGCTGAGGCCGTTGTCAGCGGAGCATTGGAGTTCCTGGACGCGCATGTGGCCGAACTCCGTCGCAGCCATCGTCGTCGTGGGCGCAGCCAGCAGACCCTGCCTGACCTGATGGAGCTGCTTCAGCTGTCGTATGCGCGGCGCGTGCTGACCGGCGCCGACGCCCAGGAACCGGTGCTGGCCGAGCTCGCGCTTCCTTGGCATCTGGTGTTGGTACCGGCGCTGGAGACGCTGTACCAGTGGACGGTTCAGTGGCAGGGGACAGTCGATGGGCCCGCGGCGCCCGAGGTCCGACTAAATGCCGGGGTGGCGCTCCTGACGAGCGCACATGCGGCCCTGGGTGCTAAGGTAGTAACCGCATGACGAGTCCATCGAACGAGTTCGACCCGCTCTACCAACAGGCCTTCAACGCGCTGATGGTGCGTGACGTGGCCCAGGCGCGAGGCCTTGGCGCCCGGCTTTCGGGGCTGGCCGAGACCCGCGACCAGACGGCTCAGGCGCTGAACCTCGACGGAATGCTGGCCCGGGCGACGGCCCTGGAAGGCTCCAACAGCCTTGGCGAGAGGTCCCTGCGGGGATGGCACATGGTGATGACCGGCGGTGTCATCCTCCGCGTGTCCAACCGCCGCACGGGGGATGGTGCCCATAACCGACGGTTCGGGCTGCACAAGGACGGTCCGCCGGTCGCGCTGGAAGCGGTGCGAAAGATCGCCTACGTCACCGGTGTGTTCGACCTGCAGGTGCCCAACATCCTGTTCTATCCGGACTGGGCCTCGGCGGTGTTGGCCCATGCGTTGGGCAAGGCGTTCGGAAAGATGCCCAGGGCGCTGACGCTGCCCTGCGAGATGCCGGGGATCATCATCGTCTACGACATGGAGCGGCTGCCCCTGGACCAGCAGCTGGCGTTCGCTCAGCGAAAGCCCGGGCAAATGCTGTGGAACCACATCTCCCGGTTCACGGTGGACCACCCCGTGGCGGCGGACTTCACCACGGTGCTGTGCCGGACCAACGAGACGCCCTGGGAGCCGGGCGAAGACGGCCGCGTCCCCGGCGGCGACTCGCCCTTCGACCTGGCCGAGGACGTGAGCACGGCGACGCTGTACGACGACGCCCTGGCCGATGTGCCCCGTATCATCACCATGTGTCGCGCAGTGGCCAGCAAGGCCGGAGAGCACGGCCCGTCGTTCCTGCGCAGTGAAGGCCGCCGGTCGCCGCAGCCGAGCCGCTCTCCAGTATCGCGAGGCCCTAGCGAGTAGCTACTCGTCGGTGGAGCTGGCTTTGCCCGGTGGGTCCGGCAGTCGCGGGATGACGATGACCGCCAGGGCCAGGAACGTCACCACGAAGGCGCCGATGGTGTAGCCCACCGAAGCGGTCGCGAACCAGGTGCCGCCAGCGGCTACAGCCGGGACGCCGAAGAACACCAACTGGCGGACGAGTTTGGTGCCCTTGCTTGCGTTGTAGGGATTGTTCGGTGCGTCGCTCACGGCAGGCCTCTCGTCATCGTCTGCGGTCTCACGTTGGTTAGCACCCCCGCCCGAAAACAGCTACAACCGCTGCATGGGAACGTTGGCGAATCAGCAACGGCGGACTGCTGCGGGCCATCCTGGAGCTCTTCGCGGCCTACGAGCGCTGTCCCTCGCTGAACACCATCAAACAGCGTCTGACCGCCGTCGGCACCACCGACCAGCTCAAGCTGTTGCAGTTGCTGCTTCTGGCCGAGGACGGACGGGGAGCGTGCGTGCTCGCCCGGCCCTACCTGTTCGCCAAGGACGCGTCGCTGGCGGAGGCCGCCTGCACCATCTTCACCGAGCGAGGGGGGATCGATGCGGTTGAGATGCTTCACGCCATCGCCGCCAGCGACCGCCGCCCCAACGCGATTCGCGTGGCAGCCCGCAATGCCATCGTCGCCATCCAGAGCCGCTCGGGGCGCAGCCCGTCCCATGGCGGTCTCATGCTGACCGACGCGCAGCCCATCGACGGCGCTTTGAGCACGATCAGACGCAACATGACCAAGAGGTCGGCATTCGCCGCCCCCTTGGTCAAAGCGTCTGGAATCGTTGAGATGTATCGCCCTTCGGGCTCCGGCCGATCAGCACGGCTAGCGCCGCACTGATCCCCGGTGGGGTCGTAGGAACGCGCCGGGGTCAGCTGGGGGTGGCTGCCGAAGAGGCCGCCGACGAGGCCACCGAGGGCGCTTGAGGACGGCGGCGGCGGATTTCCTCGCGGAACCTTCCTGCCGCGTCGTCGCCCTGGGCATCCAGCGAGCTACGGGCAGCGCCGTTGTCGAAGTCCACGCCGTGAATCCCGAACCGCGGACGCCACGAGCCCCACTCGTAGTTGTCCACCAGGCTCCAATGGAAGTAGCCGCCCACCGGAACTCCCGCGGCCAACAGCGCGTCCAGGGATGCCGTCGCCGAGCCAATGACGGCGCTGCGTGTGAGCTTGTCGCGCCGATGGTGGCCGCCCGAAAACGGCGTGTCCCGAACCGCGATGCCGTGCTCCAGGATGTACAACGGCTTGTCCCGATGCGGCTCGGTGTAGCTGGTCAGTAGCGGAGTCATCACATCGGCGCTGCGGTCACGCCAGTCCCAGGGGTGCATCCGAGGTCCGCGCCAGCTGAATACGTAGTTGGCGATGTACGGGTCGTACAGGTCGAGGGCCAGCACATCCACCGGGTCCTCGTCGGCGCCCAGCTCGCGCTCCAGGGGGAGGCTGGCGTCCCTGGGCAGAAGCCACCGGTCGAGCACCCAGTGGACGAATCGGTGGACCACACCGTTGTCGGGGAGCGCGTCGTACCAGGCCCGACGCAGTTCGTCGCGCCGCCCCCGCGTCTGGGGACGCATCGTGTCCAGCCAGAGCCGGTCGTGGTGATAGGCCGCGCCGGTCCAGCTGTTGTAGGTCACCGTGGGGGCCGTCCACCGCTGTCGCTGGTAGGCGTCGTGGACCGCCCGGTAGCCATGCAGGTGGGCCAGCATCAGGTGGGCGACGGCGGGGCCCCAGTCGCGCCGGCGGCTGTTGCGGCTGGCGCGGGGAAAGGCACGCAGCAAGTAGGTGGCCGTCGCCAGCGCGTTGGGCTCGTTGACGGTCACCCAGAAACTGACCGGAGGCTGCCCGTGGTCGTCACCCAGCGCCCGGCCCAGCCGGGTCACCGCCGTGTCGCAGAAGCGGGCGAATCGCTTTGGAGCCGCCGCCGAGAGCCACGGGTCCGGCCCGAGCCACTCCGGATGGTCGAAGTGGTGCAGCGTGACCACCGGCTCCAGCCCCCGGTCCCGGCAGCCGGCGACGATGGCCGCGTAGCGCGCCAGAGCGTCGTCGTCCCAGGCCCCATCGCTGGGCTCCAGTCGTGCCCACGCCAGGCTGAACCGGAAGGCGTTGAGCCCCATTGCGGCGGCCCGGTCGAGGTCGTCGGGCCAGGTCTCCCAGAAGCGGCAGCCTCGTCCCGTGCGTTCTGCCCGGCCCTCCGCTTCCCAGGTCGCCCAGTTGTTACGCGGGCTGCCTGGCTGGGGTTGGTTGAACCCACCCTCCACCTGGTAGGCGGCCGTTGCCGTCCCCCATAGGAAGTCGGGCGGGTACGTCGGCATTCGAACGACGGGGCTAGTTCAGCGGGTTGAACGGCGCCGAGTTCAGCGTGTTCTTCTCGTACCGCTTGTACTTGGTCCAGATCTGCCGACGCAGGTCTTTGTCCATGCGGTAGCGCAGGTTCTTCGTCTCGTCCGGGTCGGTCGCCAGGTTGTAGATGGACCACTTCCAGGCGCTGCGGATGTTGACGATGATCTTGAAGGGCCAGTCCAGCATCGCCTTCTGCGGCTGGTCTTCGGCGCGGTGCTTCTCGAAGAAGAGCGGCGGGTGACGCCGATTCTTACCTTGAATCCAGGGCCACAGGGAGACCCCACGGAAGTAGCTGGGGAAGTCGTCCTTTAAAACCCCGGCGGCCTCCAGGAACGTCGGCAGGACGTCCAGCAGCGACACCGGCGTCTTCACGCGCCGCGCGGTAATGCCATACCGCTTCCGAACGTCGGGTTTGGCCCCGACGAGCATCGGAATGCGAAGCAGGTTTCCGTACAGCGTCGAGCTGTGCAGCAGTCGGCCGTGGTCTTTGTGACGATGCAGCCCTTCTCCGTGGTCGCTGGTCATGACGATGATGGTGTTGTCCAGCATCCCCTTGGCATCCATGTACTCCAGCAGCCGGCCCATGTGATGGTCGGAGTACCAGATCTCCTGGTCGTAGCGGTCGTGGTACCAGGGCCCGAACTTGGGTGCGTCCTTGTGCCGGATGTACGGCGAGTGTGGGTCGCTGTAGTAGGCCCACAGGAGGAACGGCTTGTCGCTCTTGTCGACCTGTGCCGTCTCGATGTGGTGGATCATGCGGTCGGTGACCCAGTCCGCGGTCGGCCGGTCCCACTCGCAGCGCCGGTGGGGTACGTCCTTCCACTTCGGGTTCTTCTTGCTCTTGGGGTTGCGCCACTGCAGGCACGAGGTGTCCCAGTGATCCCAGCCCCGGTGCATGTTGAACTTCTCACGGAAGTAATGAATCGTGTGCACCGCGCCCGTGTGGTAGCCCTGCCGCTGCATGAGTTCACCCATGGTGATCTCGCTGTTCTTGATGCGCGGCCAGTGCCCGGCGCCCCTGTGGATCTCGGTGTAGTGTTTGCCGAAGGTCATCGGCGGGACACTGAAGCGAGTCGCGGGGCCGGTGGCGTGGGCCCACTCGAAGATGGTGCCGTCGCCAAACCAGCGATCCAGGTTGGGCGTGGTCTTGCGACCGTAACCGTAGATGCTCATGTGGTCGTAGCGGAGCGTGTCCACGAAGAGCAGCAGGATGTTGGGCTTGGGCTTGGGCTTGGGGGCCTCGACGACCTTCTTGGGCGGTGGCTTCACCGGGTCTACCGGGCGGGCATCCCCGGGCGCGATGGCGCTCGGGCCGTTGATCCCCGTGTCCCCGTCGTCCTTGCCAGGCTCCTGTGTCGGCGTCGCCGTCGCGCACGCCGCTAGCAGCAGCGCGGCGACAAGGCCAAGCAGCGGATCCTGGTGACGGTGGTAGGCGTGGGCAGGCGTCATGGACCTCGTTGTGTAGCCCGATGGGGCCCCGGAGACAAGTTTTGGCTCCACCGCGGCTTGCTCTGAATCAATGAAATCCGCAAGGTTGTGAAACGGCGTGGCGCCCAGCCCGACCCCAGCCGAGAGGTTCGACGTGAAGCGTGTAGGGAAGCTTCTGTTTGCAGGCGGACTCGTCACTGTGGTGGCGATGTCAGGTTGTCGTACGGGATTCGACACCGATCCCCAGTTCACCCAGGACGCGCCCGACGGCACCGGAACGGGGGACAATGGCGGAGGTGGTGACGTCGACCCGAGCGACGAGGGCGGCGGCGACGGCGTCTCGGTCGATGGATCGACGGGAGATGCCTCCAGCGACGAGGGGCCCGGTGACGCCATCACCGTGGACATTCCCACGGGCGACGGCGGCACCCCGGCCTTCGTGTGCGGCAATGGCGTCATCGAGCCGGCCGCGCCGGGCGCAGAGCCCAACACCGCCGAGGCGTGTGACCAGGGCCCCGGCTTCGGGGAGAACGGCGACGGCTGCTCCAAGCGCTGCCGCATCGAGCCCGGCTGGTGGTGCGAAGGCGCGCCCTCGGTGTGCTACCCGGTATGCGGCGACGGTATTGTCATCGAAGGGCTCGAGGCCTGCGACGTGGGTAACCAGCTGGGGACCCAGGGGTGCCTCGCCGACTGCACCGCCGAGGTGGAGGGCTGGGACTGCGTCTACAACGAGGAACTCGCGCGCAGCGTGTGCTTCGCCGCCGAGTGTGGCGACGGCATCGTCGCCGGCGACGAGACGTGTGATCCCCCGGCGGGCGTCGAACAGCCCGAGTGTATCGGCTGCCAGCTGCAGGGCTGCGAAGACGCCGACGGTGACGGCGCCGGCATCGGCGACTTCTGCACCTTCATCGATTGCGCCCCGTTCGACCCCGAGGTGGCCCCCAACCTGGAGGAGGTCTGCGACGGTAAGGACAACAACTGCAACGACCTGATCGACGAGGACATCACGGTGGCCTGCGGTGGCGACTGCGACCAGGGCTTCCAGTACTGCGTCGACGGCGCTCTCAGCGAGTGCTTCGGGTCGGCGACGGTCAGCGAGGAAATCTGCGGGGACGGGGTCGACAATGACTGCGATGGGTTTGTCGACAACGCCGGGATAAGCTTCCCCTGTGGCAACGCCTTCTGCGAGTTCGGCGAGGTCCAGGCATGCGGCTCCGACAGCGGCGCGGGATGCCCGAGCGTCGAGTTCAACCCCGAAGTGTGCGGGGACGGCGAGGACAATGACTGTGACGGCGTGGTCGACGACGGGTGCGTCGCGTCCTGTGTCTGGGTGCACCCCAACGGCGGCAGTGCCGCCAATGGCGAGACGCCAACGGGTGAGCCCTCGAGCCCCTATGGCAGCATTCAGGAGGCTATCGACTATGCCAGCAGCGTGGACGGGCCGCCGCTCAACGTGTGCGTTCAGTGCCTCAACGGGGCCTACACCAACTACTTCGAGAGTGTGGTCATGGCACCGGGCGTCAACCTTCTGGGTGGCTTCAGCAACCCCGACTCACCCGGCACCTGCATCACCGAGATCAGTGGTGTTGGAAACGGCGGCCCTTCCGTTTACTTCCCCCCTGGCGTTGGCGCCACGCCAACCTTCATGCGGGACATGAAGGTCAAGAGCTCGGGCAACAACGACCCGGGCAGCCTGGAGCCGGGCGTGACGGTGCTGGTCGAGGCCAGCGGCGCCCGTCTCGCCGACAACAGCATCTTCGTGCCCTCGGACAACAACCACCACATCGGTATCTACGTGAGCCCGGAAGCCAATCAGGATGGCTCGACGCCGCTCATCACCGCCACCGAGCTCTACTATGGTCAAAGCACCATTTCGGTCGGGATCCGGGCCGACACCCGGGTCGACATCCGGGACATGTGTGCCGGCTACGGCGAGGGTGGAACGTGCAACGAGGCCTGCTCCTCCAACGGCAGCAACGGCATTCATCTCAACGGTGATTACGCCTCTGGGGACGCGAACGCGCAGGAGTACGTTGCCGGCATCGTGTTGAACGGTGCCGCTGGCTCGACCGTCGATCAGGTGGGCATCTGTGTCGCCGGCAGCGACAACGCCTTTGGCATCGTTATCCAGGGCAAGTCCGAAGACGTCACCATTACCCGAAGCGCCATTCACGCGGAGGGCGCGGCGAGCGTCGCGGCCGGTGTCGCGATGGACAGCTGCGAGGGCACCCAGCCGACGGTCGCCTACAACAGCAACATCAGCGGCGGTTCGTCCCCGGCCATGTTGGGCGTATCCGCTGGCGACGGGTGCAACGCCCGCATCATCCACAACGAAGCCATCGTCGGCGGCTTCGAAGCCGGCTTCAACCCGGACGGAACCAGCGCAGAGACCATCGCCATCGGTGTGCGATGCGCCCCCGACAAGGACTCTGACAACATCAACCCGGACGCTCCCGGCGACAGCTCCCTATGCACCATCGCTGAGAACGAGTTCATCGTCGGCGCCTACAGTGGGTCTGCAGACATCGCCATTGGCGTGGCATGCGTGCGGAGCTGCGAATTGGTCAGCCGCAGCACCATGCTAGGCGCGTATGACAGCGCGGTCGCTGAAGTTGCCGGTGGGCTGTTCCTCGCCGGCGAGACCCCGGCGCTGGTGGACCGCAACACCATCTACGGCGCTTGCGCGGCCGGCGTTTCGGTGGGTGTCCGCGCTGGCGGGGCCCAGGCGCGCCTGACCAACAACGTCATCGCGGGCGGCGGCACCAGTCTCACCGGCTGCAACAACAACCCCTTGAGCGACGAGCAGACCTACGTCGGCGTCATGGTCAACCCGACCATCAACAACCTGGAGCTGGACGTCCACAGCAACTTCATCAGCGGTCTCGGGGCCTACCTCGGCAACTGCCAGAGCGCCGCGGTGGGTTACGCTGCGCTGGAGTTGGACGGTACCCAGCTCGATGTGCTTCCCACGACCCCGCTGGGGCTGTTCCGCAACAACATGCTGGACGCTGGCCTGTGCCTTGGGGCCACCTCGGTGATGCAGTGGAACGATGCCACCCTGCCCAAGGTCTTCATGTACAACACCTTGCTGACCAGCAGCGCCGCCTGGATCGCGCCCGACGGCACCGCCCTGACGGAGGAGAACCAGGTCAACGATGTGCCTTTCGCTTACGAGGGCAATACCGTCCGCGACCAGGTGACCCTCGAACTGGAGACCTTGTTCGGTACCGCGGGCATCGTCGCGACCCTGGGCCTGCAGGACAGCGGTACCTCTCATGGCGCGCCCCCGTGGGACCTCCAGGGTACTCCGAGGCCTCTGGGTGACGGCTACGACCGGGGCCCGTATGAGTTCGACGAGACGGGCGCCATCGCCATCCCGACGGATCCCGAGCCGGTCCCCGACCCCCAGCCCGGAGCGCCGTGAGAAACGCCCTGTGGGCGGCCGCTCTGGTGCTTGGCGCCATGACGGCCGCTTGTCACGAGACCGATCACCTGGGCGGCTGGTTCGCCTTCCGGGTGGATGTGGACGCCGACTGGGGCTCGCGGGTGGCCGGCGAGCCCATCACGTTGACCGTGGCGGTGCGCGACGGTACCGGCGCCCTCTCGCGTCGTAGTCGCGGGGTTCTTCTGGAGCTCGTCGGGCCAGGTGGCAACATCGGAAGCGTCGGCTTCGTGGCGCCCCTGGTGGTGGCGGTGCCTGAGGAGGGGACAGCGACAGTCGATGTCGCGCCGCTGCGCGCAGGGCGCTTTCGGCTGCGGGCGACGGGACCGGACGCGACGCCCTGGTTGTCTCCCCGATTCACCGTGACTCCTGCAGAGCCGGCGGCCGTGCAGTTCGTGAGCGGCCCACGCGACGCCTGGGAAGACGACCCTCAGTCCGTGCAGGTCGAGGTCCTGGACGCGTACGGCAACCGCGTCGTCGAGGGTGCGCCGACCCTCGTTCGTCTGGCAGACGGGGAGGGCGCCCTTATCGACGAGGCGCCCAGCATTGCGGGGCTCGCCACGCTCGACCCGGTGGTCTTGCCCGTCGGAACGAGCGTCGTCACCGCCAACGCCGCCGGACTCGAGGCCGACCAGGCGGAGGTCACGTCAGGTGGCGTCATGGTCGGTGGTGTGGCCCAGTACGAGCGCGTTCCGGTCAAATTCGATGACGCCTTTGGGGCGTCTGCGTTGGACTATGAGCAGATCCGGCAAGAGCCGATCGCGGGTGCGACGGTGCAGCTGGTAGCCGGCACTACCGTGCTCCGGACATCGACGACCGGCGAGGATGGGAGCTATCGGCTGGCGGTTCCGTCCGACGCTGCGAGTGGACAGCCTCTGACGGTGCGCGTCTTGGCGGAGAGCCGCCGTCCACGGCTCCAGGTGGCCGACAATACCGCCGGTGGCAGGGTCTTCGCGCTGGAGTCCGAGCCCTTCGAGCCCGGCGCCAACGTCGTGTTCGTGGATCTTCTGGCGTCCTCCGGCTGGACGGGGAGTGGCTACCAAGAACGGGCCGCTGCGCCGTTCGCGTTGATGGATACGGTGCGCCGGGCGTCGTGGAGCCTCGTCCCCCAATGGCTGGACTCGCTGCCGCGCCTGACCATCTTCTGGAGCGAGGGCAACCGGCCGGTGTCCGGCGACGAGGCGGACGGCGCCATCGGTACGTCCCACTTCCAGGTCGACAAGGACGCGCTCTACGTCCTGGGGGCCGAGGACGAGGACACCGACGAGTACGACACCGCCGTGGTGGTGCATGAATGGGGGCACTTTCTGTTCGCGCGAGGGCTGGGCCGCTCCGACACCATTGGCGGGACCCACGGCGCCGGCTATGTGCTCGATGCACGCACCGCCTACGAAGAGGGGGTGTGCAACGTCCTCGGGGCGATCACCGGGCTGGCTGGTGGGAACTACTACTCGGACACCAGCGGACCGTTGCAGGGGCGGGGATGGCTCGAGAAGCTGGACGAGAACCTGGCCTACGACCCCATTCCGGGCTGGTACTCGGAGGGCTCCGTCCAGACCCTGGTGTTCGACCTGTTCGACGCCGCCAACGACGCCGCCGAGGACTTCGACAACGTATCTTATGGGGCGGCTGGCACCCTGGAGCTGCTGGTCGAGACCCTGGACCAGGGCAACTACGCTACCGTGTTCACGTTGCTGCAGGCCGCGGAGACGCTGCACGCGGAGGACAGCGCGGCGTTGCGGGCGTTGGCCGACTGGCATCTCATCGACCCCGACGACAGCGGTGGGTGGGAGGCCAACCTACCATTGTTCAGGGCGATTCCTGCCGAAGGGGGCAGCGCCTCGCTGCAGCTCGAGGCCGCCGTGGAGGGGTCGGCTCGCGACTGGGGAGCGCGCGCGAGCGCCAACCGGTGGGTCAGCTTCGTCGGTGACGGGAGGACCTGGGAGGTGAGGACGGCGTCCGAGCAGGACGTCGACCTCTACGTGTCGGAGAACGGCTGGCCGCTACTGGAGACCCGCTCGGCGAGTGGCTACGAGACCCTGATCGTCACAACCAGGCCGGGCGCGCTCTATGTTGCCAACGTGCGGTCCTGGGAAGAGGGGGACTTCCGCTTCGGCGCGACGTTGGAGGCGCGTCCCCAAGGGGCTCCGCTGAAGAAGCAGCCCCCCGCCTGGGCGAGGCCCCTGCTCCACGGTGCCTCACCGTCTCCGCGCCGCCGGGCGCTCGTGAAACGCTTCCGCGGAAACGTTCGGGTCATGCGCAGCAGCGCTCGCTGACAGCCTCGGCTACCGCTTGGCGATGTCCACGTGGCACCAGCCCTTGTCTTCAACCTTCTTGCTGCACTTCAGCTCCATCTGCTGCCCTTTGAGCTTCAGGTCCATCGTGTGGAAGGTGTCGTCGGACCGGTTGCCAGCGACGGCCCAGCCCGCCGCGACGTAGTGCTCCCGGCTCTTGTTGAAGCCATCCTGCGGGTTGTCGGCGATCTCGAAGCTGATGGAGTCGCCGTACCGCTTCTCCGACAGCTCTTCCTGCGACGTGCAGGCAACGGCGCCGCTGGGAATCCCGCCATTGTCCTTCAGCACGGGGCCGAGGGGGCGAGTATCCTTGGCCATGCCGCCGCCACTACAGGGGCCACTCTTGCCGCAGCCCGGCGCGGTCATGGCGATGGCGATGAGGGTGGAAAGGACGATGGAAGCAGTGCGCATAGGGTCTCTCCGGGTAATGGTGCAGGAGCACACAGCAAGCTGCGTTCCAGGGAGGGTCACCCCAAGCGTATCAAGATGTTGCGCGCTCTGGTGCGCCGAGCGTGTCGCCCACAGTGGACAGCGGCACGACCCGGTGCGTTCCCTCCAGGCGACAGCCCCCGCAACTCTGGGGATGACCCGTCGGCCGCCCTTCCACTATGCTGCGCGTCTCCCGCTCGTGTTCGTCATGGATGTGCCCCATGGTCCTCAAGCTCCAGCCCTTCGTCCTCTCACTGGCGATGCTCCTCGTCACCCCCGCGTGCTCTGACGACAATGTCGGTGAGCCCCTTGCCGACGCGGCCGTGTCTGGCGACACGGGCCTAATCGCTGACGCCGCCGGGACCCCGGACACCACGACGACGCCCGATGGCACCGCCACCCCGGACGTGCCTACGACCCCGGACGTCCCGGCGCAACCTGACGTCCCGGCGCGTCCGGTGAATCCCACGGGAGAGGTGCTCAGCCTGTCGCTCGACCCCTTCGAGGTGGCGCCCGGGACCGAACGGCAGGTGTGCAAGACGCTCAACGTCCCTGGCGACAAGCCGATGGAGCTTGTGAAGATCGTCTCCCAGATGGAAGGGACGTCTCACCACTTCAACATCTACAAGGTCATCGACGACAAGGCCTTCGAACCCGTCTCCGAGGCCGAGGGGCAGCTTCGCGATTGCTCACCCGCCAGCGAGCAGCTTGCCGGCGATGCCGCCTACATCTTCGGCTCGGCGACCCCGGAGAGGACCTTCGAGACCCCGCTGGGCGTCGCGATTCTGCTCGAGCCGGGGCAGCGGCTCATCCTCGAGCAGCATGTGCTGAACTTCACTCCGACGCCGGTCAATGGCGCGGTCAGCGTCGACCTCTACAGCGCCGAGGACCCAGCGACCATCGACCACTACGCCGACATCATGTGGTTCAACTACATGGGCATCTTCCTCATGCCGGGCCAGGAGACCTCGGCCGGCTCGACCTGCACCGTGCCCTACGACGTCAACGTCATCGGCATCATGAGCCACATGCACGAGCTTGGGACCTACTTTCAGGTGGACCGCTACGCCGATGGCGCGGTGCAAGAGATGGTCTACGAGGACGACGACTGGGCGCACCCCAAGTACCAGGTCTACGACGAGCCCATCCTGCTCAAGCAGGGCGACGGTCTCAAGTGGACCTGCACCTGGTTCAACAGCAAGAGCGATGTCGTCACGTTCGGCCAGAACTCGACCAACGAGATGTGCATCACCTTCGCGCTGGCGTACCCGACCGACAGCAAAGTCGGCGACCCGATCTCCTGCGACGTGATGTTCTGAGAGCGGTTCGCCCCCGTCGCTATTGCATTCAGGGCGTGCATTTGCCGAACACATAGACGGCACCGACGTCGTCGCCGGGGTTGTCTTCGCGCGGTGCACCTACGACGATCTCGTCTGACGTGATGGTGGTGGCCCTCGCTGCACCCATCCTCACGTAGTTCGGGTCCGCCACGACCGTGGGCTCGAGCTTCTGCTGTTCGACCCATGTACCTGCCATGTAGGTGAATCGGTAGGCTGCGCCAGCTCTGTCACTGTGATGCGGCGCCCCGATCACCAGGTCGTCGCCCTGGAGGGCTACCGAGCTGCCAAAGTCGTCGTTCTCGGCGCCGTCAGTCGCCTCGATGAGCGCGGTCTGCTGCCAGGCCCCGCCGACCTTATCAAAAAGGAAGACAGCGCCTTTGCTGTTCAATCGGGTGGCGCCGATGGCCAACCGGTCACCGTCCACGGCGACCTGGTAGCCAAATGCCGCTCGCGCAGACTTGAGGCCCGGGTCGAGCACGGCGGTCTCCACCCAATCGCCGCCGGTGTACTCGAACACATAGGCTTTCCCTGCCCTGTTGCTCAAGGTCGTGTAGTTGAAGGCACCCACCACGATGGTGTCGCCATCGATGGCCACCGCGCTGCCGAAGTAGTCGTTCAATCCGGGCTTCTTGTCGGTGTTCGTCAGCTCGGTCGCCAGGGTCCAGCTGGTCCCGAACGTGTAGACATACGCTCGTCCGACCGCCGTGGCGCCGTTGCCACTGACATAGCGACCGACGACGAGTCGACCGCCACCCGATGGGTCGAGGGCAACGCCGAAGCCGTAGCTCCCATTGGGGGTGGCGTTGGGGTCATCGAGCTGCTGGGACTGCACCCAGGCATCGGTGCCGGTGTCGTAGGTAAATACGAACGCCGTCCCGGCATTGTTGGCGATGGTGTCCGCACCGCTGGCCCCAACCACCATCTGAAGGCCATTGGCACCCAGGTCTTCCATCGCCGTGGCGACCCCGAAGCTTTGGATGTCTGTGACATCGTCGGGCTGTATTTCGCTGTGGAACGTCCATCCGCCCGCCCCCCTCTGGTACAGGACGACCCGCCCCGGTCCGGCGCCCTGCTGCCCGACGGCCAGCCAGTCGCCATGAACAGTGACCGAGGAACCATAGTTGCCATCGTTCGTGACGGTCTCCGGTGACAGCTCGTCGACCAGGTCATAGTCGCTGTTGGGTAGGGTGCTGCAGCTGCCGCCGATACAGACGTCGTCGGTGCAGACATCCCCGTCGTCGCATGCCATGGCGGGCGCCTCGCAGCCACTGCTGGGGTCACATCGGTCCATGGTGCAGTCGTCCCCGTCGTCGCAGGCTCCGCGGAGCTCGTAGACGTTGACCATGCCCATGGGGAGGGCGCCGCTGTCTTCGTGCAGCGGTGTGCCGACGACGACGAACGGGCCATCGACAGCACAGGGGCCGGTCATCGGCGACGCGCCGGCGGCTGCGGGTTGCAGTTTAGCGCGCTCACGCCACTGCCCATCCACGAAGTCGAACCGGTACACCGCGCCCCCGCCGCTCGCTCCACTGGCCCCGACGCACATCGTGTCGCCGGAGACGCCCACGAACTTGCCGAACTCCATGTCTTGGGTCGCGTCCGACGCCTCGAGGATCTGGCCGAGCTCCCAACCGCTGCCGTCAGTCCTCTCGAACACGTAAGCCCGACCGCGTTTCAGGTTCCAATCGCGGGCGCCGACCACGAGTCGCTCCCCGTCGACGGCGAGCACGTAGCCAAATGCCTCGATGTCGTAGTCGCTGCTGGGCGCCACGACCTGTTCCTTGAGCCAGCTGCTGCCTTCGAGCCGGAAGATCCAGACGTACCCGTCGTCGCCCCCGCCCGGTGCGCCGATGAACAGCCGTCCATCGTGCATGGCCACCGCCGAGCCGAATTCATTGAAGAACGGGTTGGGATGCCTGAGCACAGAATCGTAGCCCCACGCCCCGTTGGCGCCTCGTTGGAACATGTGGACTCGGCCCTCACAACACGAGGGCGACACGGCGTCGTTGGTCGCGCCCACCGCGAGCCAGTCTCCGTCGAACGCGAGCGACCAGCCAAAGAGGTCTCCGTTGTCCGGCTCAGGATTGTCGAGTACCTGCTGTGACCAGGACGCGGCAGCGGGATCGTATTCGTAGTAGAACGCCTGGCCGTCAGCGCCATTGGCATAGGCCTTGGGGGCACCGACGCCGATGGCTACCGCGCCGCCTCCGAGGTCGCGGAGCGCGAGGCCATGACCAAAGTCGTCGTCGGCCAGGGTCGTGGCCGACGAAAGCTCGTGAACGTGGGTCCACGTCTGGTTGACGCGGCGATACACGTGGACGACGCCGCCTTGTGTGGCCCCGGCTTTCATCTCCGCGACCGCCATCCAGTCGCCGTCCACAGCGACGGCCCCCCCGAACTGACCTGCTTTTACCGGTGGCGGTGCCAACAGCGGCTCGGGTGCGAGCCACGCTGCGGCGGACTCGCAGCTGCCGTTGACGCAGGCGTCATTGGTTGTACAGGGAAGTCCGTCATCGCAGACCACCCCATCGTTCGCCGCTACGTGCACGCAACCGCCTGCATCGCAGGCGTCGGTGGTGCACGTGTTGCCGTCGTCACAGTCCAGGGGCGTGTGGCTGCAGTCGTCCCCCAGGTCGCAGCGGTCCACGGTGCAGGGGTCGCCGTCCTCGCATGTTTCTGGAAGGTCGACGACGTACACCCTTCCTGCTCCGGACCCGCCGTCGGCGGCGACCGCGTCCGAGGCACCAACGATGAGCGTCGCGCCGCTGGCGACGCAGTCCCAGGAAAAGGCGGAGTCCTCCGGCGCCTCCCAGGTGTCATCCGCTACCCATGCGCTCCCGTCGTGCTGGTAGCGGGTGACGCTGGCTTTCACAACCCCGTACGAACCCACGTACAGGTCCCCAGCGGCGAACGTGATGCACGACCCCAGGTACTCGAAGGGCTCGGTGCCGTCGAAACGCTGGGTCTTGCTCCAGGTTCCCCCGGACCGCTCGAAGACGTAGGCGCTTCCTGCATCGTTGTTGCCGCCAGCATGGTTGTACCACGCGCCGATGCCCACACGATCGCCGTCCAGCACCAGGTGGTTTCCGAACCGTTCGAAGTCGCCGTCCAATCCATCGCCGGTGAGGGTGGCCTCGTGGATCCAGGTCTCGCCCTGCAGGCGATAGAGGTAGACGTTGCCCGCACGGTTGTCCTCATCGGGTGCGGCCACCGCCGCCAGGTCGCCATTGACCGCGACTGCGCTTCCGAAATACCCCTGTTTGCCCGCCGACGGGGGCTGAAGTCTCTGGCTGGCAACCCAGGCCGATTCGCCCCGTCTGTAGAGGTAGGCGGCCCCGTCCTGGGAGTCCTCGCTGTAGGAGCCCACCACAAGCCACTCCCCGTGGCTGGCGACGGCGTAGCCGAAGTTGACCACGGGCGTGTCCGGATGGAGCACCAGCTCCTCGGTCCACGTGTTGGACAGGGGCTCGAGGGTGTAGTGATAGGCGTGCTGGCCCAACGTGGGATAGGCGCCGACCGTGACGGCGACGCCATCGGTCCCGATGGCCTGGACCGCGACGTCCTGTCCGAAGTAGTCCGTCACCGTATAGGCGTCGCTTGGCGAGAGCGTCGAGTGGAACTGGAACTGGCCGTCGGCCGAGCGCCGATAGACATGGACCAGCCCTTCGTCGACGCTACCCCCAAAGGGTTCACCGACGGCCAGCCAGTCGCCGTCCGCGGCGAGTTGATAGCCGAAGTTTTCCCCCGCTGTGTCGGGGTGGGTGCCGAGCACCTGAGTGGTTTCCATCGGGTCTTGGGTGGCCAGACAGCCGCCATTGGCGGTGCAGGTCTCGCCGTCGGTGCAGGGATTGCCGTCATCACAAGCGAGACCGGGCGTGACCGCGGTCGTCTGGCACCCCAAGGCGGTATCGCAGGAGTCATCGGTGCAGGGGTTGTCGTCGTCACACACCAGGCTCGGAGCCTGACAGCCTTGCTCGAGGTCGCAGAAGTTGACGGTGCAGGCGTTCGAGTCGATGCAGTCGCCGACGAGGTCGTAGACGTACACCGCACCCGCATTCACTGCCTCGTCTGGGGCACCTGCGACCACGGTGGCTCCTGAAAGTGCCAGCGAGGTACCCAGCCGGCTGTCATCAAAGTCCGGCAGCCAGGTATCGACCAGGCTCCAGGTTCCCTTGTTGCGGAGGTAGTGGAGTATTGCCCCCTCGGAGCCGTTGGCGTACTCGTGACCGACGTAGAGGCGCTCGCCGTCGCTGACCAGCGCGTAGCCAAGGGACGCGGAGAACTCATAGGCGATGGGGGGCAACGCTTTGGTCGCCGCACCCCACACACCCACAGAACGCTCGATGAAGAACAACGCACCGTCTTCGCTGACCGTCTCGGAGTGGTAGGGATCGGCTACGACAATGCCGCCTCCAGCGGTCAGGACGTTCTCACCGAAGTAGCCGCTGCCGGCGTCGCCGTAGTACTTGGCGGTCTCGGTCCAGGTCCCGAGGTTCCGTTCGAAGACGTAGACCGCGCCTGTCCCTCCAGCGCTTCCGAAGTTGGGGTCGCTGACCACCAGCACGTCACCATCGATGGACACGGCGTAGCCGAAGTCGGTAGCTCCTGCGTCGCTGGGCGTGAGCGTCTGCCGATGGGACCATGTGCCTGTGTCCCAGACATAGACCTCGACCGAGCCGAATCCAGAGACGACCAGGGTGTGGTCCGATAGCCCCATGGCGTAGCCGAACCTCTCTTCGGCTTCCGATGTCGGGTTTTCCACGGGTACCCGGGACCAAAGACCGGTGTTGGGGTTCACCGTATAGTAGAACGCGGCGCCGGTGTTGTTGGTACCCGCGAGGTCCCGCTGGAACGCCCCGACTACGAAACCTACGCTCCCATCAGTGCGTGGGTGCGCCAACAGCGAGCCACCAAAACCGTCAAACGTCTCGCTGGCACCATCGGTCAATGTGACATCGTGCTGCCATTGCCCATTGCGGCGGCGGTAGAGGTGCACCCTACCGTGCTGAGGGTTGGTCTCGGACTCCCCAATGGCCAGCCAGTCACCGGATAGCGCGGCCGCTGTCCCCAACCGGTAGCTACCGGGCACGACGAGCTTCTGCTCCAGGCTCCATGCGTTTGGGGCGACACAGGTGCCGCTCGAGCATACCGCGTTGGTGGTGCAGGGGATGCCATCGTCGCAAGGCTGGGATTCGCCGATGACCGTGAACAGGCACCCCGTCGTCGGATCGCAGCTGTCAGCCGTGCAGCTGTCTCCATCGTCGCAGATGACCGGTTCGGGAGCGATGCACCCCAACACAGGATCGCATACGTCTGCGGTACATGCGTCGCCATCCTCGCAGTTGCCCAGCATGCGGACGAAAAACGCCGCTCCCAGAGCGTCGTTGGCCTCGGAATCGGGTGCTCCCAGCACCACGTCATTGCCGGTAATGGCACACATACTCAAGTTGGCGTCGGTGTGTGGCGAGGACCACACGTCCGTCTCTACCCAGATCCCGTTGTGTCTTCGGAACAAATAGACTGCCCCATCCTCACTTCCGAACGCGCCGTCGGCCCTGGCGGCACCCACGCAAAGGGTGTCTCCTTCGATGTCGATCCCTTGGCCGAAATAGTCGCCCTGTGCCCCGTTGCTGGCTATGAGCTTGGCCTCCAGAACCCAGTTGCCGGCTCCCTGCTCTTCGAAGACGTAAACCTGGCCCTGGCTGTTCGACGGTATGCTGGCGTAGGCATCGGCGACCGCGATCCGGCCATCGTCGATGGCGGCATGCCATCCGAAGTAGCCGTCGCTGTCGTAGTCGCTGGTGAGCCGCGCCGTGAAGTTCCAGGTCGAGCCGTCGAAATCGTACACGTAGAGCGCGCCGTCCCCGGTACCGGACACCGTCATGTCGCTGGAGGCCGTCACGATGAGGGTCGTCCCATCCATGTCGAGATACTCCCCGAATCCCGACGCATCCGACGGCAGCGGGGCCTCCACGGTTCCCCAGTAACTCCACGCGCCGTCCACACGCTCAAAGAGGGTCACCACGCCGTGTCCGTTCTGACCATACCCGGCGGAGCTGTCACCAAACGCAAGCCAGGAGTCTGTCACGGCGACAGCAACGCCAAAGTACTCGCCGAGTGCCAGGTCTGGGCTGGCGATGATCTGTTCGCTCCACGTCTGGGTGGTGGGATCCCACTCGAACGTAAGACCAAGACCGGTCGCGAAACCCAGGGGATCTCCATAGCTTCCGTAGGGCTCTCCGGCGGCGACGATGACACCACCACCGGGAAGGGCGACGATGTCCAGCGAAACCCACTCGGCGAGGTTGCCCCACGTGTCTGACAGGCTCGATGTGAGCCTTGCGTGGTGGGCCCATCCCGTATCGGTGCGCCGGTAGACGTGGACCGCTCCGTGTCCTTCATAAGGCTCACTGATAACCGCCCAGTCGCCGTCGGCCGCTACGCTCTCACCGAAGTAGCTGTCCCAGGTCAGTCCGGGAGCGAGGAGCTCCTGGAGCCCGGTCCACTCCTGCGAGGCCATGCAGGCTCCACCGGTGCATGTCTCGCCCGAGGTGCACGGGTTGGCGTCATCGCATTCGGTGCCGTCGAGAGCGGCCGTATGTTGGCACCCGTTGACCGGGTCGCAGCTGTCCTCGGTGCACAGGTCGCCATCGTCGCAGCTGGTGGGCGTGAACTGGCAGGTCCCGCCCACACAGACGTCGTCGGTGCAGACGTCATTGTCGTTGCAGCCGTCCGTGGCGAGGCAGGTTCCAGCCTGGCAAGCGCTCACGCTGGTGCAGTCGTCGCCGTCGTCGCACGGGGTGTCGTCATCCAGCAGCGGGTTGGCGCAGCCGGTCAGGGAGTCGCACTGATCCACTGTGCACGGGTTGCCGTCGCTGCAGTCCACCGGCACCGAGTTGTCGCACCCCGTCGCGGTGCACGTGTCCACCGTGCAGGCGTCCCCGTCGCTGCAGGTGCTGGTGGCTACACAGCTGCCGGTCTGGCAGACGCTCGTCGGCGTACACACATCGCCGTCGTCACAGCTCACGCCTTCCTGAACCACCGGATCATTGAGGCAGCCGGTGCCCGTGTCGCAGCTGTCCGCCGTACAGAACACGCCGTCGTCGCAGTCCACCGGATCGTTGGTGCACTGGTCGTTGGTGTCGCACGCGTCGGTCGTGCAGGCGTTCCCGTCGTCGCAGGCGCCGCCATCGGTCACGCCCACGCATGCCCCGGCATCGCAGGCGTCATCGACGGTGCAGGACTTGCCGTCGTCGCAGCTATTGCCGGTGTTGGGCGCAAACACGCAGCCAACGATGGAGTCGCAGGTGTCGTCGGTGCAGACGTCCGAATCGGCGCAGACCAGCGGATTGCCTCCTACGCAGGTGCCGGCGTCGCACACGTCGGTCTGGGTACAAACGCTACCATCGTCACACGCCCCGCCCGTCGTGGGCGTATGCACGCAGGTCCCGGTGCCGGTGTCACAGCTGTCGTCGGTGCAGGCATTACCGTCATCGCACGTGGTCCCGCTGCTGCCCACGCACGCGCCGTCCTGGCAGGTGTCGTCACCGGTGCAAGCGTCTCCATCATCGCAAGGGGCGCCCGTGTTGGGGGACGCCACGCAGTCGCCTGTGCTGGCGTCGCAGGCATCGTCGGTGCAGACCTGGCCGTCGTCGCAGACCTTTGCTGGACCACCGACGCAGGTTCCGTCCAGGCACGTGTCCTGGTCGGTGCACAGGTCTCCGTCCTCACAGCTCCCGTCAGAGCTGATGTATGTGCATCCAGACGTCGAGTCGCAGGCGTCGGTTGTGCAGGGGTTCCCATCGTCGCAGGCGCTGTCGTCGGGGGTGTGGGTGCAGCCGACACCTGTGTCGCACGTGTCCACCGTGCAGTCCGAGCCGTCGTCGCACACGCGGGGTGAGGTCGCGCAGCCGCTTGCCGGGTCGCAGGTGACGCTGCTGCATGCATCGCCGGCCGGGCAATCACCTGGGGTCAGGGTGTAGCAGGCGCCAGCGGGATTGCAGTCTGTGGAGCCCCAGATATCGATGGCATGCCACAGCGCGTCGTCGCCTCCGGTGCCGACCCCGACGACTTTGGTGGGGGCGTCGAGGAGGGCGACCGCGTTGAACTCCTGGCCCTCGGAGATGCTCCATTGCAACGCCCCGCTGGGAGCGAGATGTGCCAGGAATCCCGAACCCCCGGTGCTGCCAGCCAAGATGAAACCGCCCTCGGCAGAGGCAATGAGGTCGGCCACCCGGGCGTCGCCACCTCCCAGATTGTAGCCGCGTTGCCACTCCACCGCGGTCCCATCCGCGGTGGTGCGCATCGCGAAGACCCCCGTGCCGGAGTGTCCAGCGGCGACGATGCCTCCTCCCTGAGCCACAGCGGCGTCGATCCGTAGGGTCTCCGAGAATGTTTGTTCCCAGACGACACCCCCAGTGTCATCCATGACCCCCAGCCAGCCCACGTGTCCCTGGGGCAACTCCTGGGATCCGGAGAGGAGCACGCCATTATCAAACACGGAGATGGCGTTGATGCGGCTGTCTGTCCCGAACGACCAGGTCTCGGTGGTTGAGCCGCTGGCGTCATCGATGCTCCAGACCGTGGCTTCACCATCCTGCCACCCCAGCGCATAGACGGTCGTGCCGCGAACCACCAGCGCGGACACAGCTTTGCCACCGGTCCATTGCCAGCGGACCGAACCGCCGCCATCGAAGGCCGTTGCCCAGCCTCCCTCGTCACCGGCCCCCGCGACCACTGCGCCATCTCCCAGACCGGCCGCGGCCGCCGCAAGCTCGGTACCGCCGGTCCCGACGAGCGTCTCCCAGCGCAGGGTTCCGTTCACCGACGCGCGCGCTATCCACGCGTCCTGACCACCCGCCCCCTTGGAGGCTGTGGTGCCGGCAAGTATCACGTCGCCGTCGGCAAGTGGCACGATGGCGCTCCACTGGTCTGGCAGCGCACCGCCATACCCGATGCTTCCGAGGCGGTTGCTCACCACGCACACACCAGGCCATCCACAGGCCATGCTCTCGCAAGGCTGCAGGTTGGGCGCAGCAGCGCAGTCGCTGTCCACGACGCACTCCGGAGCCCAACGGGTGTCAGGCTGGAGGTCCACCTGCCCGTCGTCGGGCGACCCGCCGTCAGGCAGGTCCGAGGTAGTGTCGACCTGGCTTTGCAGGTCGGTCGTGCCGCCCGGAACGGTGTCTGCTGGGGTAGCGCCAGAGATCACGGGTGGCTCGGGGCAACCGCCCAGAAGCAACAGGGCTCCGACAAGAAGAGACGCTCGGGTGTGTGTCATGATCGCCACGCGCAGGTTCGGCCAAAGCAGCCGCAGGCGGGCCTCCCAGCCTCGCACCACCGTTGTGGTTCTCCCCCCCGCCCTCAGTGCTCTGTCATCGACAGTCTACGGGATCCCGAGGCTTGGCCCAAGAGCCCTCTAGTGTGGGCGATCCGTGACGCTGCGGGACTAGGCGTCTGGCATCAGCCGGCGGTCTCCGCCCAGCCAGCGCCGCATCTCGTTGGCGTCCACCAGCAGCGTCAGCGAGCCTCCCACCAGCGCTGCCCACAAGAACAGGCTGGCCGCACCGGAGGCACCCGAAAGGGCCACGACGGAGGCTGCCAGCGGCACCAGCCAGGGGATGAGGTGGGCCATGGAGATGAGCCTCGATGGCCCAAAGGCGGCGAAGACGCTGAGCGCGATAGCTGTGTTGGGGATCTGGGCCAGAAGCCAGCTCTGTGCGGCGACCGTGTCGAGGAAGAACATGGGCGCGATGAACACCGTCGGCAGGGCCAGCACGACCTGTGCTTTGACCGAACCCGGCATCGCCGTCATCACCTTCGTGGTCATGCCCAACGCCTCTCCCAGCGAGCGACTCTGGGGGCTGCGCAGAACGACCCAGACCATCAGCGCCGAGCCCAGCGTGATCGCTCCAGCGAGCACCGGCAGTCCGAGCTGCTCGCGCAAGCCGGGCGCGAAGGCGTGAATGACGAGTCCGCTCATGGCGATGGCAAGACCCAGGTCCGCCCCCAGGGCGGTCCACAAGCCTGGTCGAATAGCTTCTTGCTGAGTCCTCATGGGCAGCACGGTAGGCACCGTGCTGCCCAGCGGGAAGGTCGGAGAGGCTAGGGCGCGATGCGCTCGCTGATGACGCGCACCAACAAGTCATTGAGCTTCTCCACCTCGAAGTCGCCCACGGTGGGCTCGAGGTGGTCGTTGCCGATGCCGCTGTGGTCGGTCAGGAACGTGTAGGTTCCGCCGGTCGCAATGGTTGCGGCCCGGAAGACGAACTCGGCCTGGCGGTCCCAGCCGCTCGCGACCACCGGGATGAGCCGGATGCCCTTCTGAGCCGCCTGGCGGATGGCGTTGTGAAGGTTCTGCTGGTCGTCCTGCTGACCATGGGTTGGCGCGTCCAACACCACGAACATCAGCCGCGCCCGCGCTGAGGACGACCAGGTCTGCTGCTCCACCATGTCCAGCAGGGCCTCGTCGACTGCCTCGGGGTAGTCGCCGCCGCCGGCAGAGGCCTGCGCACCCAGGTCGGCCAGGGCGCCATCGACGCCCTGGAAGTCGAAGCTTCGCACCAGGTACTGGTCGCCCCGGTCGCGGTAGAAGCTGAGCCCCACCCGCACCGAGACGTCGGCGGCGTTCTGCTGCACCCGCGCGATGACGTCGGCCAGCTCGGCTTTCAGGAAGCGCAGCTCGTCGCCCATGGATCCGGTCGTGTCGACCACGAAGGCCACGTCCAGCGTCGGCTCGGCCTGCTGCGCTTGCCCCTCGAGGTTGACGAACCAGGTGTCGGCACCGAACGACTCGATGCCGCCCACGTGCCCCACGGCGTCGCCAGCGGACGCGACCACCGAGTAGGGGGCAGTGCCCAGCTGAGCCCAGTTGAGCCCGGCGAACAGGTGCGCCATGCCTTTGTTGTCGCTGCGCGCGGCCCAGACTTCGTTGTCCTCGGCGTCGAGCAGAACCACCTCGGCGTCCGCGAGCGGTTCACCCGCGGACGTGACCTTCACAGAGACGCGGTTGCGCACATCCAGTGACCACTGCTGGGCGACGGTGTCCCATGCGGTCTCGAAGCTGGGAGCGGTGGCCGGATCGGCCGGGTCCGTGGGCTGTGCGGGCTCGTTCAGTCCGAGCCAGAAGTCCCAGTGGTCGAGGTCGTTCCACTCGCCGGCGGTGAGCTGGCCCGCGCTGGGCGCGCCGTTGCCGTTGCCCTCCACGGCGCCCCCGGAACTCCCCGATGGGGCGCCCATCGCACTGGTGGCGTCCTCCATGGCACAGCCAGGCGCCATCACCGCCAAAGCGGCGAAAAGGGCCGCACCCACCGAAGTTCTGAAACGTAGCATGGTCACTCTCCTGGTCATGGACGACGACCTGGACAGCAAGCGGCATGCCAGGCCGCCAGAGCCCGGATTTTCTAAGTTTCTGCGGCCGAGAAGAGGGGAGAGCGGCTCTCTGGTCACGGCATGTACGCCCCGGTGTAGAGGAGCTATACACCGGACTGGCGCGGGGCACATCCGCCGTACCGTGGTACACACGACAGGCCATTGTATCGGGGGCTCCATGCGCTTTCTTCGTCTCGGTTTGATGCTGACCCTTTGGGGCTGTGCGTCGGCCACGCCGGGTCCGACTCCTCCCCCACCAGGAACCGCGCCGTCACTACCGGACTACGTCACCCACGAGCGCCCGGAGCGGATCGCCCCCGCAACAAAGAGCTACGCAGACGGGAGCCTGGCCGAGACGTTCGCGCAGTTGCGCGACCGCATGTACGTCATCGGCGAGACCTCTGGCGACCTCCAGAAGTGGAACGCGGAGGTCGAGGGGGCGGCAGCGCACCTCGCCTGGTGGATGAAGGACCCGGCTCACAGGGTCGAGCTCACCCAGAAGCTCAAGAAGTACACCCCGTTGGGCTTCGCCGTGAGGGAGGGCTGGGCGCCTGTGGTGGAGGTGCTGCTCACCTTCGAGGAAGTCCGCAAGGGGCTCGAGACGCCACAAGATCATGGGTTCACCCCGTGGCAGCTGGCCAACATCGCGCCCAACCTGGCGCTCCTGGTGGTCAACCGGTCGCTCAAGGGCGGCAACCCGTTCGCGCTCATCCCCTACATGGTCAAGCTGCCCTACTTCGCCCACGGCGGATTTGCGCCCTATGCGCGCACCCGCCTGGCCCTTGAGCGGGCGGGCGCCAAGGTGGACGTCGCGGCGCTCAAGAAGGCGCTGTTGGGGATGAAGCTGCTGCCCAAGGCCACGAGGAAGGCGCTGGCCACCTCCAAGGACGTGCTGGTCACCCTGCGTGAGCTGGTGATGGCGGAGGTGGGAGGCGAGTTACGGAAGCTCGCGGCCCGGCGGAAGGCCAAGGAGAAGGCCCGCAAGGAAGGGTGCCCCAATCTCATCAAGGCCGTCTGCTCGGGGGTGCCTGACTGCGAGGTCTGGAGGAAGCACTTCGTTGCTCTCGTCGAGAAAGCTACCCCGGAGCAGCGTGGGGAGGAGTGCGGCTACGCTCTGATCGACCCGACAGTCCTTGGCTCGTACAGGATCAAGGCGGCCCGCATGCATGCCAAGCAGGGGCCCTGGGGCAAGGGCGGGCCCGTCACCTTCGAGCGTCTGGAGGCGCTCGAGGACTCCAGCTGTCCGCTCTGGTCGATGACCAAGAAGCAGGCGCTATGCTTCGAGCTCAAGGAGGACCTCGCGGGGACCAACGTGACCGCGGTCTTCGTTCCACTCGGGAAGGGCCGGCAGCGGCGCATCAAGCTCATCGCCTCCAAGCGCCCGGGAAGTGCCTCCTCGCCGCTGCTGAAACGTACGAAGGGCCTTGCGAAGCTCAACAAGGCCTTGGCCAAGGGGGCTTTCGGACCGTCGGCACTATTGCTGACCGTTGCACCCGGCAAGACCGGGACCCGGCACGTCTACGGCGACATCATCGTGGCCCGCAGCGGGAGGGTGGAGTTCAACCGTGAGGGTGCGGTGTGGGCTTCCGCGACCTCGGGCCTGAGCCAACGGGTGGCCGACAAGGCCGGCGAAGACGGCATCTTCGTCTGGGAGGCCGGCAAGAACTACGCGATCGTGTTCCAGATGAACACCGACGACAACGTCAACGCCACCGAGTTCGTGCCCCTCGTCACCACGCCGAACAAAGACGGTAAGAAGAAGGGCAAGAAGCGATGACCAGCCAAGGTCAACCCCACGCGAATGCCGAGCCGTACACGGTCCTGGCCGGCTGTGGTGAGTTCGAGTGCGTGGTCGACAAGAGCCGGTTTCGGGCGTTCGCGTGGCCTGTCGAGTCGTTGGAGGCCGCCTTGGGCTGTGTGGCCGACCTGCGACGGACCTACCCGGACGCTCGTCATGTGGTCTACGCGCTTCGGGTGGGCCGTGGATCCCGAGCGGTGGAGCGGTCCAATGACGACGGGGAGCCCACCCGCACCGGCGGTTTCCCGATTCTCCAGCTGCTTCAGGGCGACCAGGTCTGCGACGCCGTGGTCGCCGTCGTTCGCTGGTTCGGCGGGGTCAAGCTGGGCACCGGTGGCCTGGCACGCGCCTACCGGGAGGCGGGACGCGGCGCCATCGCCGACGCGGAACTGGCCGTTCGGCATCCCGAGCGCATGGTCTCCGTGGACGTGTCGTACGGGGCCGTGGATTCGCTGGAGCACCAGTTTTCGGCGTTCGAGGGTGTACGCATCGTGTCGCGGGACTTTGCGGCTGAGGTTCGTTTCAGACTGGCCGTCCGTGAACTCGACCTGGAGCAGGTGCGAGACGCGGTGGCCGGCCTCCTGCATCGCTCGCCGGAGACCGTCTTCTCAGACGAGGGCTGATTCCAGCCAGCCCGAGCTTCAGTTGAAGAGCTCGCTCGCCTTCAGCACCTGGACCTGCTTTTTCTTCAGCTTGAGCGGGTACTTCTGGATGACCTTGTCCTCGTCGAGGATCTCTTTCGGCGTGCCCTTGGTGTCGTACTTGATAGGCGTCGGCTTGCCGCTCAGCAGCTGCTTTTTGAGCGCCTTGGCGTCCTTCACCGCCACGGCGATGCGCAGGTCACCAGGTCGCAGGTACTTCTTGATGACCCGGTCCACGTCGGCCTTGGTCAGCGACGGCAGCCGCTTTTGCAGCTCGGCGGCGATCTCTCTGCCCACGAGCTTGCCGTCCATGGCGTAACCCAGCCGGCGTCCCGCGTCCTGCGTCCACAGCTTCGAAAACGACATGAGATAGGACCGCGTGTCCTCGAAGCCCTGCTGCGGGATGCCTTCTTTGACGAGCTTGTCGGCCTCGTAGATGGCCTGTCGGATGGCGAACGCCGCGTTCGCGGGCACGACCGGACGGATCCAGATCTCGAAGTGCTGCTGCCGCCGCTGGATGTTGGGCAGCGGGAACGTCGACCAGCCGTCCTGCAGGAACGTCTCGACGTAGGCATAGTCGCCATAGTTCATGCCGCGCTTGCCGCGCATGTTCTGCATCAGTACGCCGTTGAACGTGCGGTGCTCGCCCAGGTAGCTGGCCGCAAGGAACAGCGGATAGAAGTCGTCGTCCTTGCGCGTGATGGGCAGCGGGTGGCCCATCGAGATGGCCGCGGATCGGGTGTTCTTCTGCACCAGCAGGACCTTCAGCCCCTTGGCCTCGGGCGCGTCGGGCAGGGCGGCCCGCTTCGGAGACGTCTTCGGCAGCGCCGCCACCAGCCGCTTCTCGAAGGCCGCCGTGAAGCCCGCAGGTGCGCCACCGGCGACGCCCACATGGATACGGTCCCGGGCGTAGAACTTCCCGTAGAAGGCCTTCACGTCGTCCATCGTGATGGCGCCCAGTCCCTTCACCGTGCCGGCGTTCGGCGTCTGGTACGGGTGGTTGCGGTACATCAGGTCGTGCAGCGCGTGCTTGCCCAGCTCCTCGTCGTCGTTGGACCGCAGCGTCTTGGTCACGTGGTCCAGTGCCTTCTTGCTCAGCCGCTCGAAGTCGGCCTTGTCGAACCGCGGCGTCAGCAGCAGGTCGCCGAACAGCGCTGCGTACTTCTCCAGGTTGTCCTTGTGGACGGTGCCGTAGAAGACGGTCTGCTCCTTGGTCACATACACACCCAGGCTGGTCGCCATGGGGTACATCGCGTTGAGCACGTCGGCGTAGGCCAGCTTCTGGGTACCGCCCTTGGCGACCATGGCCGCAGTGAGCGCCGCCAGGCCGTTCTTGCCCTTGGGGTCCTCGACGGTGCCGGTGGTGAAGATCACCCGCAGCGCCACCAGCGGGTTGGACACCGTCTTGGGCTTGGCTTCGGCCTTCGGCTGCTTGACCGTCTCCTTCTTGGCGACCGTCTTTTGGGCGGGTGCATCGGTTTTGCTGCCGCTCGTCGTCCCGCAGGCCAGCAACATGGTCGCCAGGGCCGCCACGGACAGGGAAACTCCAACCACGCTCAGCATGCGAGTCATCGTGGTCCCCCTCACTTGGTCTTGCCGGGGGTCATCGTGACCACCGTGCGGTTTGCCGGTTTCAAGTAGGTCTTGGCGGCGTTCTGCAGGTCCGCCGACGTCACTCCGTCGATGGCCCTCCACAGCGCGTTGATGCTGCCGATGTCGCCGGTCAGGCTCACGAACCACGACGCGTTGCTGGCCACGCCCTTGGCGGTGCCCAGCTCGGCCGCGAACTTGTAGCGCATGTGGCTGGTCGTTTCTGCCAGGGTCTTGGCGTCGACACCCTTGTTGGCCACCTCGTCCAGGGCCGCCTGGATGGCCGCCTCGATGGCCGGCAGGTCCTCCGCCTTCCGGGCCGCCGCCCACACCTGGAACAGGTTGGTGTCGACTTTCTGGTAGTTCGCCACCCGCAGCCACGCGGCCTTCTGCTCCTCGATGACGAGCTTGCGGTACAGCTTTCCGCGCTGCGCGAACACCGTGTTCTCGAGCACGTCCATGGCGGCCTGCGACTTCGGCGAGAAGCCCGGGACCTTGAACCCGATCGCCACCATCGGAAGCGTCTGCCCGGGCCACGTCAGCGCCTTGCGCTTCTCCTTGGCCTGCGCCGGCTCCACGGGGACCTTGGGGCGCTCGGGTCCCTTCTTCCAGCTGCCGTAGTGCTTGTCGACCAGGGCGAACAGCTCCGCCGGCTTCACGTCACCGGCCACGATGACGGTGCAGTTGTCGGGCCGGTAGTAGCGGTCAAAGAACGTCAGGCTGTACTTGAACTGCTCGGGCATCACCTTGATGTCCCGCAGGAAGCCCATCGTGGTGTGCTTGTAGGTGTGCTTGTCGAAGGCCAACTCCCGCAGCGCCTCGCGCAGCTTGGCGCGCGGGTTCGACGCGCTCTTGTTGTACTCCCCGAGGACCGCGCGGGCTTCTTTCTGGAACCCTGGCTCGGTGTACTTCAGGTTCTGGAACCGATCGGCCTCCAGCTCCACCAGCATGGGCAGGCCGCTGGCGGCCGCGGTCATGTGGTAGACGGTCTGATCGTCCCAGGTCCAGGCGTTGGTGTCGGCCCCCATGCGCTTGAGGATCTGGGAGTACTTCTCGCCCGGGTACTTCGGCGTGCCGCGGAACATCATGTGCTCGAAGAAGTGCGCAAAGCCGCTCTTTCCGGGCTCCACCTCGTTGCGGCTGCCGGTCCGTACCACGGTGTAGTAGGCGATGATCCCCGGCGAGTCGAAGGGGATGGCCAGCACGGTCAGGCCGTTGGGCAGGGTCTTCTTGCTGACGGCGAACGGAAAGGCGTCCGTCTCCGCGTGTGCTGCGGGCGTCGTCAAGCATAGCGCGGCGGCTGAGAGCGCCGCGACGAGGGCCAATCGGGGCATGCGAGTCTCCTGGTCGTTGCCGGGGCAGGGGACGCTACCGGCTGCCAGGCACGCTGGCCACAGGCTTTCGGCTTTGGGGCATTTTTTTGCCGGGGTTGCGGACCGAACCTAGCCTGACGCTGCTGCCGAAACCGAGGCGTCCAGCTATGTATCGAACACTCCTCATTCTTTCCGGAACGACCGCGATCCTGCTCTGGGGCGGCTGTGCCACCTCCAGCGGTGAGCTGGTGGACAAGAAGCTCAAGCTTCTGGAGGCGCAATTCTCCAAGCTCGAGAAGCACACCGTGCCCCGTGGCCCCGCCGGTGAGCTTGGCTACCGCGCCGAGGATCCGGACTCGCCTCCGCCCCTGCCCGTGGTCAAGCTGCACAAGCTCAAGAAGGCGACCGGGTGGGAAGGCGCCCCCGAGCTCGACGAGCCTGAGGTACGGATCGGCGGTCGTCGCCAGGCGCCCCGCTACGCTCAGGTGCAACGACGCGCCCGTGGCGCATCGACCATGGACGAAAACGGCAACCTCGTGAACGTGGACGGCAAGGTCGTCTACCGGGCCGGAACTGGCAGTCCCGACCGCGCCGCCGCCGAGCGTCCCGATGCCCCGCGCCGGGTCTGGGAGCCCCGCCCGGCGGACAAGGAGGAGAAGAAGAAGGGCATCAAGCCGATGCCGCGCCTCAAGCAATTCCGCATTGGCGGTGACCGGGAAGTGCCGCTGGACCGCGAAGAGAACATCCGCGTCGAGTCGGCGCCGCCGGCTCCCCCGATCCCCGTCATGACCGACGCCGACCTGGCGCCCGAGCCCGAGCCGCCGGTCCGGGTCAAGCGCGCCCGCCGTGCAAAGCAGCCCCGACGGGTCGCCAAGAAGCGCTGGCAGCCCCGCGCCAAGAAGAAGCGGGTCCGCAAGCCGAAGCTGCGCCGCAAGCCCGTGCCACGCATCGCTCAGGCCCCATCCCTGGAGACCGAGCCGGCTCCTGCGCCGGTCCGCGTCGCCAAGCGTCCTGCGGTCGCCAAGATCAAGCCGATGCCCAAGCTACGGCACTTCCCCAAACGCGAAAAGCCGGTCAAGCGCGCTGTTCGCAAGCCCAAGAAGCTGGTCATCAAGCGCGCCCCCGGGCCCCAGCGCATGACCCGCCAGAAGGTCTTCAAGGGTAGCAAGGAGCGCAAGGTGCAGCGCATCTACAAGCGCGCGATGACGGCGTTCCGAAACGGCGATGACGACGTCGCGGCGAAGGACTTCAAGCAGATCCTTCGCCACTACTACAGCCACGATCTGGCCGACAACGCCTTGTACTGGCTCGGCGAGACCACCTACCGCCAGGGGCACTGGCTACAGGCGCTTTCCTACTTCCAGGACATCATCATCCGCTACCCCGACGGCAACAAGGTCGGTGACGCCATGGTGAAGAGCGCGCTGTGTTACGCCCACCTGGGGGATACGTCTTACGCCCAGAAGGTGCTCGCCGACGTGGAGAGCCTCTTCCCGGCCTCGCGCCTGTCAAAGGTGGCTCGCGAGCGTCGGCTGGCCCTGGGCCTGGGAGATTCCGGATGAAAGCGCAAACCACCAAGACCGCCCTGTTGGCCATCGTCGTCACGGCCCTGCTGGGCACGACCCTGATGCTGGCCCCCGAAAAGGCCCACGCTCTGGGCAATGACCCCGGCCCGTCCATCGTGACCAAGGGGTCGGCCGTCGTGAACAAGAGCGGCTACTACGTGGTCCGCCGCGGCGACACCCTGTGGGACATCTGCTCGGCCTACTTCGGCAGGCCCTGGTTCTGGCCCACGCTGTGGTCCTACAACCCGCAGCTGACCAACCCGCACTGGATCTACCCGGGCGACCTGCTGCTGATGCGGTCCAAGGACTCGGCCAAGAGCACCCTGGTGTGGTCCAAGTCGCGCTATAGCCAGGCGCCGGCCAACGTGGAGGTCCTGGCGCGCTGGAACAGCTACATGCCGGACAAGAAGATCAAGGAAGCCGGCACGATTCAGCACGCCCGTGAGGAGCAGGAGTTCCTGTCGGAGTACGACGAGATCTACATCTCCTTCAAGAAGGACACGACCGTGAAGCGAGGCGAGCGCTTCACCATCTTCCGCGACGACGGACCCATCGAGCATCCGTGGACCGGAGACGTGGTCGGCCGCAAGATCCGCAATGTCGGCGTAGCGCGCGTCCTGGACGCCAAGAACGACCTGGTGAAGGCGCTGATCATCAAGTCCTACGAAGAGATCAAGCGCGGCGACATGGTCAGCAACATCCTGCCGCACAGCTGGATTGTGAATCCGCGCGTCAACGACAGGCGCGTCCTGGCGACCCTCATCGACACCAACGGCCCGGTACGCTTCGCCGCCAAGTGGCAGTACGTCATCATCGACAAGGGCTCCAAGGCGGGCGTGAAGCGTGGCAACCGATTCCTGGTCCAGCGTCGGGGCGATGGCCGTGACGAGGGCGCCAAGCCCATCGAGGTCACCGACGACGAGGACGAAGAGAAGGAGAAGAACCGCTTCCCGTGGGAGACCGTCGGGGAAGTCATGGTGGTGAAGACCTTCGAGAAGTCCTCGCTGGGCGTTTTGGTACGCTCAATTCGCGAGCTGAGCAAGGGCGAGCGTCTGCTGATGAAGAAGGGCTACTGACCCGCCAGAGGCACGTTCCAGTGGCTCATCCGCTTTAGGACGCTGTCTTTTGATGCTGGTCTGACCCGGACAGTGTGTCCTGGCCTCCGCTCATCGCCCGCTCCAGCGCGGTCATCAGCTGCATGGAGCTGAAGGGCTTGTCGAGCATCACCACGTCCAGAGCCGCAACCCGCCGGCGCAGCACCTCGTCGTCGGTGTGGCCCGACATCATGCACACCCGCATCGTCGGGTGAAGCTGCTGGATCCGATGGAGGAGCTCGGGGCCGCTGAGGTTGGGCATCACGACGTCCGACATCACCAGGTCCCACTCATTGGGGCGGGCCTGGAACTGCCCCCAGCCCTGCTCACCGTCGGGCGCCGTGGTCACGTGACAGCCCACGAACTCGAGCATCCGCTGGATGGTCCTGCGGACCCCTTCGTTGTCCTCTACGAGTAGGACACGCAAGCCCTTTACGCCCGACGCCTCGTCGGGAAGCGGGCTCTGTTGGAGAGTCGTCGACGTTGTCGCAGAGATGGGCAACTTCATGGCGAATCGCGTGCCACAGCTGTCGCCCGGCGACACCGTGACGCTTCCGCCCGCCTGCTCGGCGATGCTTCGCACCGTTGCCAGACCCAGGCCCGTGCCGGCGCCGGGGTCTTTCGTCGTGAAGAACGGCTCGAAGATGTCGCCGAACAGCCCTTCGTCGATGCCGCTGCCCTCGTCGGCGACCGTCAGCAGACAGTGGTCGTCGGCCCGTTCCACCGCGATGGTGACGGTCCCACCCTCTGGCATCGCATCCCGCGCGTTGGCCGTCAGGTTGACGACAACCTGCTCGAGATGGCCGGGATCGATCCGGGCATGACACGGCGGACCCGACGCCACCTTGAAGTCCAGCCGAATGTGTTCGCCCAACAGGCGGCTGAGCATCGGCGCGAGCTTGTCGATGGCCTCCCCGAGGTCCACCACTCGGGGAGCGACCACCTGTCGTCGGCTGAACGCGAGTAGCTGGCGCGTCATCCGTGTCGCCGCTTCACCCGCGTCGATGAGCTCGGTGGCCAGCTGGCGTCGCTTGTCGTCATCTACCGACGGGAGACTCAGCACGTCGGCATTGCCCAGAATGACCGTCAGGAGGTTGTTGAAATCGTGGGCGACGCCACCAGCGAGGCGCCCCACCGACTCCATCCGCTGCGCATCGGCGTCGCGCTCGGCCATCGCCAGCCGCTTCTGTTCGGCGCGGACGCGGCCATCGATGTCGCGCAGCACGACGACCCAGCCTTGGGTGCCATCGGGCCGCTCGAAGGTCGAAGCCCGCGGTTCGACCCATTTCGGGCCGGCGTCGAGGATGAGTTCGTAGGCTCCTGAGAGGCGACCGGTGGCCGTTCCATCGCCCAGGGCCTCGGCCAGAGGCCCCAGCGCGGTCACATCGCCGATGGGCTGTCCGATCAGCTCCCTGTCCCCGACGATCTGGTTGGCGGCTGAATTGGCGCCGATCACCTTGCCATCCAGATCGATCTCGAACACGGCGTCGGGGGTGGCGTCGAGAAGCTGCGCCCAGCGCCGTTCGCTGGTTGCCAGCGCCTTGGTTCGGGCTCGCAGGTCCTCAAAGGCTCGGCTGAGGCCCCGGAAGATGGCGACGATAAACCCACCGATGAATGCGGTCATGAGCACCAGGGTGGCCCCGGTGCGGCCCTGGGTCGGGAGCTCCCGGGCGTCCGAGAGACCCTCCGGCGCGAACACCACCATCACTACCGTGAGCACCAGCATGAACACCAGCGTGACCGCGCCGGCCACCCATCCGAGGGCCATAGCGGCGACCAGAACGGTGGTCGGAAGCCCCATGGCGGCGTTGGATGTCGACAGGCCGTAGTACACGAAGTTGCCGCACAGCACGGCACCAACGCCCACGGTCAACACGAGGCTCGACAGCCATAGTTTGTTGGCGCGTGCCAGCAACACGGTAGCGGTCCCCATGGCCCCGGCCGCGCACAGCGAGAGGGCACGAAAGGTGTTCCAATCGTCACTGACGGTGTTGATGCCGATGGCGACGATCACTCCCGCCAGGCAAGCGACGCCGATCGCCACCAACACGCGCGCACGGTCTGCAAACAGCCCGCGCGACGTTGCGCCTGGGTGGGACATGAGATTCTCTGTTGAGGTAAGCCGGTACTATAACGCGTTTTCTCTCACAGAGGGGGGCCTCGGTCAGTCCGGCAGGCTTTTCTCGAGTGCGGCTCGGATCTGTTGGAGCTCCAGGCTGTTACAGAGGGTCTTCAGGGTCGGGTAGACCAGTGTCTGTTCGCGGATGGTGTGGTGTTCGAGCAGCTGCTGGGGTCGCATCAGACGTGGCAGCAGGCGGATCATCGACCGCCGGTCCGTCACCTCGTCGAGCGCCTCTCGGCCATTGGCCGCAAGGGCGTCGAGCTTGGCATGCTCGGCGGTCATGATGTCGAGCGAGGCGCCTCGTGGGAACGTTCCGTGGGCCTCGTAGATGGTCAACACCTCGGCGTCTTCCAGGGCAGCGTGCACGGCGAGTGCCCCTGTGAAGGCATCCCAGGCACTGCGGGCAGCCTCCAGATCGAGCAAGGTGGCGGCTTCCATCGCCTCCAGCCACAGCGCCTCAAGAGCGTCGTGGACCCTGGCGTTCATCGCGACCAGGTCCGCGCTCGGAGTGCTGTCCGCTTCGCTCAAGAAGCTACTGATCAGCCGCGAGGATGGCGGACTTCAGGTTGTCGTAACCGGCAGGGGTGGCCAGATTGGTGTCCACGTCACCAGGCGTCCGGAAGTGGTTCACCAGCAGGCCACCCGCGTCGTAGATGTAGAAGTCGTCCTTGACCCCGTCCATGGCGTCCCAGACCCCGGCATCGCTCGTGTCCTGCAACACGGGATAGCTGCACTGCGACGTGAGGTCACTCAGCTTGTCCACCCCGTCGGTCTTGTTGATGGCGACGACGTGGACGTCACGCCCCTCGGCCGCAAGTTCGTTCACCATGTCCTGCAGTCTCCCAGCCTGGGAGGTGCAGTACGGTCACCAGGCGGCGAACAGCGCCACCACCGTGGTTCTGCCCTGGAAGCTGGCCAGGTCGTACCACTGACAGTGCTCGGCGCTGTCGGGCTGAACGTCTTGCAACACCACCTGCGGCAGGGGCGAGCCGACACAGGTCGGGCATGCGTCGACCACCGGGGCGGTGGCAGTCGCGGGCTTGTTCTGGCCGATGCACTCGCTGCCCGGGGCGTCCTCGGCGCAGGCCGATGCACCGAGGGCGAGCACGATGGCGGACACGGCCGCCGACCAACGCTTGAGCTGTCGTTTCACCTTCACGTCGCAGAGACTAGCGAGGCGGCACGGGCGCCGCAATCATCGCGACGGGTCGGTGGCCGTGGGTGGCACTGGGTGGCAGCCTTCCGGGCCACAGATGCAGCCGCTCGGGGCGTCGAGGCAGAGACCGAAGCGACGGCATGGTTCCCAGGACGAACAGTCGGTGGTTCTCGGTGGATAAACACGGGCGCGTTTGAAACGGCACTCCGGTGCGGCGTCGCCTTCGCCGGTGTCGCAGCGCTCTTCGACGACCCCGGTCCAGCCATACTTTCGGCTGAGCGAAGCGCGCGTGTTGCCGGTCTGCACCGCCCCTACCGGGCGCCAGCCGCGTTTGATGTTGGCGAAGCCGCGCCCGTGCTTGCAGGCGATACGGAAGGTCTTGGCGCCATCCCAGGGACCTGGGTAGCAGGTGGTGGGCAACACCGACGCTGGGAGCCCGCCCTGAGCGACCACAGCAGGGCTACGCAGCAGGGTGTCCTTGAGCTGGTCGATGGCGCTGTCGGTGACGTTGTCGAGCAGCCCGGGGGCGCAGCCGTGGCGGCTGCGTGTGGCCTCCGCTGAGAGCCTCCAGGTGCTCCCGCCATCATCCAGCCGCATCTCGACGAGCTTGAAGTAGCGGCGCGGGATCGCATCCGGTCGGGTGAACCGCTCGGTCTGCAGGAACACCACGACGTCCTCGTCGATCCTCAGGGGGCGCACCGTTACGTCGCGTCGGACCGTGGGCTCGACGAACTGTCCCGGTCGTTCGTTGGCCATGTCGTCACCGGTGCGGCGCCCGCTGTAGTGACAATACTTGGGATGGAAGCCCGCCACGTATGCGTCGCGGTCGCCCCGGTTGAAGGCGTCGATGAGGGTCGTGTACGCCTGGGCTGCGGCTTCGGCCCGATCGAGCCGCGGATGCCGGTAGGGCGTGGTCGGCGGCGGCGGGGCGGGGGCCGAGAGCGTTGGGCTGACCAGTCCGCCGCAGATGCACGGCCCGAAGCGGAGTCCCCTGGGGGTGCAGGTCTGGGTGCCTTCGCCCCCGGTGGAGCACGTGCAGGCCATGGTGGCCCCGGGCGAGCATGCCTTCTCCTTGTCCCCGCAGGCCGTCAGCGACGGGGGCGAGGCGAGGAAGGCAAGCAGCAGCAGGGCACGCATGACGCCATTCTACCGCCGGGACGAAAAACGTCAGGTTTTGCAGGCGTTTGTGGCCATCAGGCCGCTTTCTTCTTCTTGGCCTTACGCAGCTCGTAGCGGTCGGCCCACTCGGCCCGCACGTCGTTGGTCGCAGGGTCGGTCAGCCAGTGCATCTTGAGCTTTTCGGGCACCCGGATGACCGCGGCAGGTGTCTCGTAGGTGCCAAAGACCAGGTCCCAGATCGGCGAGGTCACGCCGTGGTTCATCTTCGGGTTGTGGAAGTGGTGATGGAAGTGATGCCGCCGCGCCCAGCGCCCGTAGGCGGTGGACCCGCCGTTGACGTGCTCGAGTCGGTGCAGGACCTCGTAGAACCCGTAGAAGGCGACCAGGCCCACGACATAGGCGATGCCAGCGCTCTCCAGCACGAACCAGGCAGGAAGGCCCAGGACCACCAGCAGTGCAGCCACAGCGCGGAGCTTCTTACGGGTCGGTGCGAAGTAGTTGCCTTCGCTGTGGTGCCGCACGTGCTCGGTCGCGAAGAAGTTCGGCATGGTTCGCTTGTCGTGCCCCATCCAGCGGTGGATGCAGTACTCCAACAGGCTCCAGGTGACAGCTCCCAGCAGCAAAGCGATGGCGATGGTCATAGTGGCGTCCCCCACGGAAGTGACATGTGATGGTCACCCTTAAAGTAAATACCATTCACACGAGTCAATGATAAATTGCGAATAGTGTTCACTTTGTGTTCAAGGGTCTGAAAGTAGGAGCGTTTTGCGGAGCGCCTCCAAGTCGGGGTAGGCTCCGCGGCCGTGAGCGCCCTGATCATGATCGTGTCCGCGACGGCGGTGCTGTTGCTCGTACGCTTCGGACTGGTGGCCGGACTGGAACGGTTGGCGGACGCCCTGCATTGGACCCCCAAGGCGCGAGGCCAGGCCACCGGCTTTGCGACCTCGGCGCCCGAGCTGGTGACGTTGGTGGCCGCGGGTCTGTCCGGGGTATGGGAAGCGGGTCTCTGGAACATCGCGGCGAGCAACATCATCAACGTGTCGCTGATGACGATGGCGGTCCTCCGCTACAAGCAGAGCAAGGAGCTTCTGAACCGGCGCTTCTTCGACGAGCTTCTGTTTGCCGGGCTGGCGATCCTGCTCCCCGTGCTGTTGATGCAGTTCGAGCTGGACCGGGCGCCTGCAATGGTCCCCGGACTCATCGGCTTCTTCCTGCTTTACCGGTTCGTCGACCGGCGCATGAACAAGGCGCACGACGACGACGCCCCTGCCAAGGAGACGGTCGGTAGCATCCGCCTGGGGCTCATCATGACCGTCACCGCGCTGGTCAGCATCGCGGTCGCGGGTGTGTTTCTGGGCTCGAGCACAGAAGAGGTCGTCAATCAGATGGGGATTCATCCTGCTGTGGCGGGCTGGATCCTGGGTCTCATGACCTCACTGCCGGAGATGGTGACCTTCTTCACGGTGTACGCGACGTCCAAGCGGGAGGGGAAGCTGGACCAGCTGGAGGACACCCAGGAGGCCCTGGACAATCTCACCGCCTCCAACATGGCCAACGTCGGGCTTATCTATCCGCTCGGGCTGGCGGCGTACCTCGTCGCCAACTGGGCAGGCGTCTGAGTACGGCTGAGGGAGAGTCAGAGCCCGTCGGCTGCCAGGACCTGACGACGCATCTTGCCCGGCGAGGAGAGTCCGGCCTGGCGAAACGCGGTCCCCATCGCGCGCGAGGAGCCGTATCCCACCGCCGCCGCGACTTGCTGAACCGACACGCCCATGCCGGTCAGGAACGCTAGCGCCGTCTGTAGCCGAATGTGCAGGAGGTAGCCGCGGAGGCCGCCGGTCGTCGGGATGCCGAGCCGGGTGTACAGGTCGTGCAGGCGACGGCGCAGTTGCCGCTCCGACGTGCCCAGACGCCGTTCGAGATCGGGCCACATGGGCTGGCTGCCGATGCTCGACGCCATGTCGGCCACGGCCTGCAGCAGCAGCTGGTCCTGAGCGGTCCACGGAATCTGGGGCACGTGCACGTCCAGGTCGAGGATACCCAGCGCCCGTGAAACCTGCTCGGACCGGTCCGCGGCATCGGGGTGCTGGCTGGTGATGTCGTCGGCCAGGACCCGAAGCTGGGTGAGCTGAACGGGGGTCAGGTACCCCGATTGGGTCGTCGGAACATGCAGCGACGACAGCGCGCGCTCCCACTCGACCACCAGGACCTCGAAACGCTGCCCGTACCAGAGCTCGCCACCCATGGGCGTCTCGAGCATCCAATCGCCCGGTTCCAGGTCCAGGGTCTCATTCCCGCGCCGTATGGCCATCTGCCCATGAAGCAGAACCGCGAGGTTGTAGCGTGAGGCCTTCGCCAGGCGTCGCGCCTCCGCGCCCGGGACCCAGTTGATGAGCTCCGAGCTGCGCGCTACATAGACCCGAAACCCACGGGTCGACAGTCCGGAGTAGGTACGCGAGACGTCGGTGTCGGGAAGCACCAACGTTCGATGGTTTGCCAGGAGGGTCACGGCGCCATGATTTCACCACACCTCGGTGGCCGAATCTATGCATAGTGCTCCCTCTGCTGGAGCCTATCTTCGAGGCACCGCCACCCACACGCTCACAGGAGGGGTCGTGACCCGCTCTTCATGCCCACGTCTCGCTCTCGCCGTCGCTGCGCTCGCTGTTGTCGCGGGGTGCTCGAAGTCGTCCACGCTCACGGCCAAGGCAACCTTCACCGAGACCCACATGATCGTGGAAGGGGTGCCGCCGAGCGAGGACGGTCTGGTCGTCAAGCTCGGGCCCAACGCCAGCAACCTCGATAAGGTGCTGACGACGGACAGCCCCGACAGCTTCCGCTTCGAGGTGCCGCTGGCGCGGCTGAAGCCCGGACCGCTAACGTTCGAAGTCAGGGTCTTCGATGTGGCCATGGGCGGGCCTCCCAAGATGACCACCAAGGTGACGACGACCGTTCCCGATCACGCGTTCGTGGACATCTTCTCGGTACCGCTGAAGCGGGCCATGCTGCAGCTGGATGTGGAGGGCGCTCCGGGCGGTCGGCTCCCTGTCGGCATGACCAATGGGTTCGAGATCGGGCTCGACCTGCGGGGACCGCCGGGGCTCAAAGCGTCTATCGGTAAGGCGTCGGTGACCCTCAAGGAAAGTGGGCGAGGTATCCTCGCGATCAACGTGGCCGACTGGGTCGGGGCCGTGCCGACCAGCGCCTTCGCGGGGGAGCTCGGAGCTGCCATACCCCGTAAGGCTGCACCGCTTCCCAAGCATCCGCTGGAGCTGAAGCTGGTCAACGGAAAGGTCCAGCGCAGCGTGAAGCTCACCCTGTCGACCTCCGCCTTGAGTGTGGCTGTGATGCACCGCCTCATCACCGCATGGGCGGGCGCGATGGCATATGGAAAGACGCCAAAGCCCGCACCCGGCGGGCCGGTGCTTCTGTTCGGCTCCCGAACGGCCTTCGACGGTTCCGACATCGCGGTGGGCAAGAACCGCACGCGGGCGGTCATCGCGGGGACCCACGGGCCATTGGCGTCGGTGGGCAAGATCGTCCTCGTCAACACCAAGAAGGCCGACCCGGTGGACTGCGGAACGTACGTAAACCGGCAGACGAAAGAGCGCATCAGCGGCGTCCTGCGAGCCAGCGACGTCACGCTGAAGGCTCATGTCCACGGCGTCGACAAGGCCACGATCACGACGCTCCCGCATCTGGGCAAGAAGGGATGCCCCGATACATCCAAGGCCTGGAAGGGCGCCAAGAACATCGCTGAACTGGACATTCGGCCGTCGCCCGAGGCGCTGAAGAGCTTCATCGCCACGGTGAAGGCAAAGTAACTGGCTCGGTAGTTGGCCAACCGGGCGGGCGTGTGATCTGATACCCGGGCTATGCGCTTGCCCGTCCTGACCTTCCTGGCCCTTGGTATTGTCGCCCTCTTCGCCGTCCCAGCGTCGGCCGAGAAGCCTGCGCCGAAGTCGGACAGCAGCGTGCGCCCGATTCCCAAGGCGTGGGCTGCGCGGCTCGCAAAGATCCCGTGGGACAAGGCGTCGATGGTCAACATGACCCACTACGTGACGTCCAACGAGAACCGGCACGAGAAGTTCCGCGTGGCGCTCGAGGGCCACCCGACGGGTGGTGTGTTCATCGGCATCGGCGCCGACCAGAACTACATGCTGGTGGGGTGGTCGCGCCCAGAGTTGGCCATCATGGCTGACTTCGACAAGTACGTGGTGGCGGTGCACGACGTCTACGCGGCCTTCTTCGCCGCGGCCGAGACGCCCAGTGCATTCTTCCGCCTGTGGGAGTCGGTCAATCGGTCCCGCGCCAAGGACGCTATCCGTGCGTACTTCCCCGACAAGGCCAAGCGCAAGAAGGTCTGGGGGATGTACAAGTACTCACGCAAGCTGGTGGAGGGCCGGCTGGTGTGGTTGCGGCGGCACATGAAGAAGAAAGGCGTTGCCTGCGTCTGGACCGATGCCGACCAGTACAGCTTCGTGCGGGACCTCGTCCGCGCCGGGCGGGTGGTCGCGGTGCTGGCGGACCTCACGGGAAGCAAGGCCCTTGCCGGCATCGGCGACGCAGCTCGGGAGCTGAAGCTGCCGGTGCGCACGCTGTTCACGTCGAACGCCGAGCACTACTTCGACTTCACCAAGAACTTCCGGGCCAACATCCTCGGCCTACCCATCGACGACAAGTCGTTGGTGCTGCGGACACGCTCGCTGGGGCAGGGCAAGTACGAGTATTACTCCCAGAAGCTCACCAACATGGCGATGTTCCTCAAGGACACTGGCACGGCGCGGGTCTACGACATGTTTCGACGCCGGAGCGACACCGCCACCGAGCTGCTGTACCGTATCGACGGCAAGCCCGGGGACCCCATGTTGAAGCTCCCCCGCGGCTTCAAACGCTGAAACGCTCACCGACGACGTTCACGGAGACATGATGCTGCGCTCGATTGGCCCGTGCCTGCTGGCCGCCCTCTTCTGCATCGGCTGCAACGGGACCGCCACGAAGCCGGCGCCCGACACCGGAAAGAAGAAGCCGCCGGTGGTCGGCGACGTGGCCGTGATGGGGACGGCCGCTGGCCTTGTCCAGGTCGCGCCCGACGGGACGCAGACCCGCCTCAGCGATGATGCCGTGAAGTGGTGTCGCGTGGACACACGGCTGGACGCGGTGTGGTTCACGTCGGCCACCGCCGACGACGGCAAGGTCGCGCTCAAGCTGTTGCCGCGGGGCAAGTCGGCGGCGATCCAGGTGGCGGCGGGGCTTCCGGAGACTGGCACGGTCATCGTCGACCACGGACCGGGCAAGAGCCTCGGGCGAATCAGCGAGGTGAAGTACCAGGTGGTCCCGGCGCTGAACCTGGCGGCGCCGGACGGACCCAAGCTGGCGCACGTGGTTGGCTGTGATGGGGACCAGGGGCATATGTGCTACGAGGACGAGGCGGCCAAGACGCTCAACGCCGAACTGGTGAAGCTGGCGGCCAGCATCGACGCGGTGAAGGTGGCGGGGGCTGAGGCGGTCAACGCGCTAGTGGCCAGCGCTGGCGGCCGCGTGCTCAACAGCGATGCCAAGAAGGACCTGGACCCGGTTCCGGTGGCGGGCGTCCCGACGGGCGAGTGCGAGATCCCCGACATGTGCGGCATTGGCGTGAAGCTGCCCGGGAGCCCGTTTCTTCTGGTCGCGGTGCACAACGAGCGGGGCGACTTCTTTCACGAGTTCCTGCAGGTGTATGACCCGCGGACCAAGGAGTTCCTGCACCCGCAGGACCCCACCAAGCGCGCCGCCATGCCCTTCAAGGGCAAGGACGGCATGCTGACGGTCTACGACGGCTTCGCTTCGAACACCGGAGCCATCGTCGCGCTCGACGATGGGGTGGCCTCGCTGGAGCGGGGCATGCTGTTCAAGGCCCAAGAGGGCCACGCGTGCGGCTTCTGGCAGATCGGCGGCCAACGCATCGAGGCTGGACCGTAGCCAGTGCTCCAGGCGCGTGTCCCGCGACAGGCGCATCAGAGTTCGAGATGGGGCTCCCGCTCGAGCGTCAACCTCGACCTGCCATGCCCGGTCAGAAGGGGTAGAGCACGTTCAGGTGGAAGTTGAACGTGTCGTCGGTGCGCGCGCACACCCTCTCTTCCTCGGTGTCTTTGTCTTCTGTGTCAGGCTGGGACGTGGTCGCGACATAGGCGGCGCAGCGACTATCGATGGGGAAGCCGAAGTCGAGCCGCACCGGGATCTGGTCGAACAGAAGCAGCCGCAGTCCCACGCCGGCCGAGAACCGGAAGCTCGAGGGGTAGAGTTGCGCGTGAGTGGCGGCCAGGGCGCCGATGTCGCTGAACACGACACCCCAAAGCCAGATGTCCGGGATCAGCGGGAATCGCAGTTCCACGTTGAAGTTGATGAGCACGTTGCCGCCCGTGTCGAGGATGTCGCCATCCTCGACCGCGATGAGGTCACCGTTCTGGTCGTAGCGTCCGACGGCGTTGTCCGGGAAACCGCGCATGCCGTTGCTGCCCCCCAGCGAGTAGCGCTCCCGCAGCGGCAGCGGCCGTGCGTCACTGGCCGTCGAGCCGCCGTATCGGAAGTATCCAGCCAGCACGAAGGCCGAGAAATCGATGGCCGCCCGGGCGGAGGCCTCCCATTTGACATACTCCTGCAGCCCCAGGACGCCGAAGTCGATGGCCGTCGCGAGCACGGTCGAGGCCTGGAGGTTCAGCGCGAACCCCTTACGCGGATTGAGCGGGTTGTCCTGTTGGTCCCAACGCCATTGCAGGGCCAGACGGAAAAGCGGGTCGTAGGGCCCTTCGATGGGGTGCACCGGGGCGTCGGGCTCGGCAAAGCTGTTGGCGCCACCCGACAGCTCCATGGCCACCACCATTCGGTTCGGCAGCGGCAGCGTAAGGGTCACCCCCGCCGCAAACTCGGCGAAGTCGGCAATCTGGGTCACCTGGTCGCTCAGCACCGCTGTCAGCGACCACTGCACACGCAGGTCCTGGTCACCGATCCGCCAGGGGATCGTCCAGGTCGGTGTAATGCGCGCCAGTCGAATGGGCGACAGGGTCGACAAGCCGTACTCGACGGGGATGCGCAGCTCCTGACCCAGCCCCAGCACGTTGCTGTCCACATACTCCAACCCGAAGGCCAGCAGCAGGTCCGGCAGTGAGACATTGCCCGGCCGCGCCAGCCCGGTGGTCATGCGGTCGCTGGTGGCGACCGACTGGCCCACGAGATTGGCCAACACCGCAGGAACGTTGCCGACTTCGGGGCGGTCGATGTTGCGGAAACTGAGGGTCAGGTCCAGAAACCGTGCCGGCGCCTCCTCCACGCTGACCACCAGCGCCACCTTCGAGCGCGGCGGGCTCTCGTCCAGGCCGATGATGTCGACCTTCGCGGCATTGAAGATCCCCAGCTGCCGCATCCGCCGCAAGGCGTCGTTGACCCGGTTGACATTGAACGGTTCGCCCGTCGTTGGCAGGTCGCGGGTCAGGATGTCGAACTCGGTTCGGAAGTTCCCCCGCCAGAACACCTCTCCGACGGTGAAACGGCGCCCCTCTTGCACCCGGAACACCAGGTCCACCTTGTTGCCCTGCACCCGCGCCACGTCGCACAGGTCATCCATGGGTTCGGGCTCGAAGGCCTCACAGGTCACTGTTACGCGCGCCTCGTGGAAGCCCTTCTTGCGGTACCACCCGACGATGGCCCGGACGTCCTTCTGCAGTGCTTCGGTCCCATAGGGCTTGCCTTGCTTCAGCGTCAGCAGGCCGTCCAGCTGCTTGCGGTCCAGTACCAGCTCGGGGGGCTTCTGGCCCGTGCCCACCACCTGCTCGTTGAGCAGGCCGATGGTCCCGATGCGGGTCCTGGGCCCCTCGTCGAGGGGGATCTCCAGATAAAGCTGGGTGTCGCCGATGTGCTTTTTCAGCAGGAAACCCCGGTCTCGGAACCGGTACTCCCACACGAACCAGTCCCCTTCCCGCCGGGTAATCCGCTGAGGTGTCTTGTCCTGGGGGGTGCCCGTGATGAGGTACTTGAAACGGTAGAAGCCCCGCGAGCGATAGAAGCGCTCCAGCAGCGCCAGGTCGTCCATCACCTTGGCCACCTGCAGGTAGCTCGCCCCGTCGAGGAACGCGTAGCTGCGGGTCTGGACCACGCCGTTGATGGTGTCCTGGTCGAAGCTCTTGAGCCCCTTGAAGGTGATGCCCTGCAGCCGGCGCTCGTAGTTCTTGGTGATGAAGTAGTCGATGCGCCCCAGCAGCGGCCCGCGCGTGTTCTTGAACGGCCGATGCTCCATGCGCACCTCGGCGAAGAAGAACCCCTGGGCCTCCATGCGCCCCTCGATGCTGCCGAGGCCGCGGGCCGCCTCGCTCCGGTCGAAGACGCCCGACTCGGCAAAGGGCAGGGTCTGGCGCCAGTCATCCAGGGGTTGCCGGCGGTACGGTGCCTGCTCGGTGGGGACGGTGACCTGACCGACGGGGTCGCGGAAGCGGTAGGCGGGGACGTTGGAGGCCTTCACCGCGGCGTCTCGGTCCCAGACCCGGAGCTCCCAGCACGTCGTCGTGGTGACTTCCGCCAGGAGCGTCATCGCCCCGCCGGCCCCCTCCACCAGCTGCACGTCCGCCTGAGGGGACACGAAACCCACCGACCGGAACCACTTCTGCAGCTTCTTCTCGGCCTGCTTGCGCGCCCGGGTGCTGACGATGTCGCCGCTGCTGAAGCCGATCAGGTCCTCGATGGTGTCCGGGTCCACGTCGGGGCATCCCCGCTGCTTGCCGGAGCCACGCTGGCTCTGGACGTGCCGTCCGGTGACTTCGCGAACGCCATCCCGATTGGCCTCGTCGACCCGGAGCGTCAGGTCCAGCCCGATCTCGCCCGACCGAACCACGGTGATCCGCGGCGGGCCTTTCAGCGCGACACCTTCCCGGGCATACAGCCGCTTGATCGCCAGGATCTGCCGCTGGACCTCTTCGTTCTCGTTGGGGAATGCGGGGTCGACGTTGAGCACCTGCCCCGGCCGCAGGAACACGCGTTTTCGCAGGTCGCGTTCGCGGAAGTAGCGGTTGCCCGTGATCTTGACGGACTGCACGACCCCGTTGGGGCACACATCCACGGTGACGGCCACGCCGCCCCCCGAGGGCACGCAACTCAGGACCGCGTCCCGGAAGTAGCCGGTTTTCTTGAGCCGCGCCACGGTTCGGTCGAAGGCGCCTTCCTCCACCACGCGGGCGTCCAGGTCCGTCAGCGACACCAGGGCATTCTTGCGGGCGTCATCGAAGCAGATCGAGGCCGGACATCCGGTGAACCGCACCTCCTCGGCGACGCGTCCGACGCATTCGGCTTCGGCCGCTGCACGCACCGCTGTGCTCACGGCGCACCGGTCCCGGGCCGGCTGTTTCGGGGGTTGTCCGCCAAAGGCCGGGCCACCCAAACACACCAGCAGCAGGAGCGCCGCGGTCACTGATGCGGCGCCATCACGATGGCGACGGCTGTGTATGGAGGGGAATCCCACCCGTTCAGTCCAATGGAATCCGGTATTTGATGCGCGCCTCGTAGCGGTCGTTGTTGTTGACGAAGTCGTTGCCGGTGCTGCGGATGGCGCGGCCCTCGAGGACCACGTTGTCGGTCAGCCGAAACTCGAACCGTGCCGAGAGCCGGGTCGAGTCGCCGGCCTCCTGGACGGCGCGCGTCCGCAAACTGACGTCGCGGCCGAACTTGGTGACGATCTGGGTGTCGACGAAGCCCTCCTGGGTGAGCCCCAGCCGCACGGCATCCACAAAAGGTGCCTTCAGCAGCCGATTAACGAAGCTGCCGAGGTCGAACGAGAAGAGGTTATCTTCGAACGCCGAGGTCTGATCCTGCAACGGCTTGCCAGTGACGATGAGGCGCTCCAGGTCGGCCTGGGTGAACCCGCCGGGCTGGCTGCTGAGCTCGATGTTGAGGTCGTCGGGGAGCCGGCCCGAGATGAGCACGATGACGGTCACCTGCCGCTCTTCGTCGGGGCGGCCGGCGCCTCTGGCCTGGAGGTACTCGACCTCCGCCTCTGCGCGCAGCTCGATGCGGGGGCCCTCATCGCCATCGAACTCGAGGTAGCCGTTTCGCACCTCGAAGTCGCGCTGAAACAGGTTGTAGCTGATGGTGCCGTCCGGAAGGATGTCCACCCGCCGCCTCACCTGGACCGTGTCCAACGTGCCGGCAACGTTGATGTCCAGGCGCGCTTCGAGGTCCAGCTTGCCCGTCGGAAATGCGCTCTGGACGGCCAGGTTGTTGCTACGCACGTCCAGGTTCATGCGTAGGCTCTTGAGCCAGGGAACCCTCTCGGTGAGCGGGCGCTCGTAGCCTTCGCCCTCGCCGCCGGCCACCGCCCCGAAGGCCCGAGCGAAGCTGTCAAAGCTCTTGAAGTACTTGCCCTCGGTCACCAGGACGTCGCCGCGCATGTCGATGCGTCGGTTGGCGTCGTCGCCGAAGTCGTCGATGTTGAGTGTGACGTCGGGGTTGAAGGCCAGCGAGTACTCCCCCGCCGAGGCCCAGTAGATCTCGCTGCCGCTGACGGTCAGGTTGGCGTCGTCGATGGTCAGGTCCTGCAGATACAGGTCGCCAAAGATGTTGAACCGGCCATCGTCGATCTCCCCCTTGAGCGCGCGCTTGCCCTTGTCGACCCGGACCAGCTGGCGCCCGATGCGGTTGGTCGGCCGGAGCTTGAGGTGAGCGCCGTCGTCGAAGGTCACCTGGCGCCCCAGGTTGCGCGGTACAAAGGTCAGAGCGTTGGTGGTGAAGGTGCCGTCGAAGGTCGGACGGGCCAGCTCGCCACGCACCAGGGCGATGTTGTTACCCGCGCGCTGCATGCAACCTGACCGGCCACGTCGGTTGGCGGTGTCCACATCGGCGGCGATGAGCACGCTTCCCGATAGAGAGCTGACCAGGTCGCGCACCTCCGCCAGCGGCGTCAGCAGCTCTGTGCCGACCTCGCCGGCCAGCTCGACGTCCCAGCGCGAGTCCTGAATCCCGCCACACACGTAGAGGTCACGGTTCTTGCCGGAGACCAGCTTGACCGGCTGCACCACGCGAAGCAGGTCCGGAACCATCCGGTAGCGCACCCGGTCGGCGCTGACGTAGCGGGTCCGGCCGTCGTTGACGGTGACGGTGACGTCACCGGCAGCGGCATCGAAACGCAGCCGCCAGGGGACACGGCCCATGGGGTCGAGCTCGAAACGCCCCTTTCCCGAGCCGACGATATCGATGGTGGGGTGCAGCTCCAGCGCGGGCAGCAGCCGCGAGAACACCGCAAGATCCTTGATCTCCGCATCGAAACGGGCCTTGAACCGGCCCTTGGTGATGTCGATGAGGCTCTCCTGGAGCGTCATGTTGTCGAAGAACTGCATCGCGGTGACCACGATCTCGCCGGCTCGGCCCCAGGTAAGGTCCAGCTGCGCGTCGCCCAGCTCCACGTTACCCACGCCGAAGTCCCGCAGGCCGACGGTCCCGAAGAACCGGGGTGCGCTGAACCGACCCTCGATCTGCACGTCGGCGGTGGCTTCGCCGCGCAGGTCGTCCACGCCGGCGAACACGTTGATGGTGCGTAGCGGCAGGTTTCGCGTCTTCAGGTGCGCCTTGAAGCGCGGGCCACGGCGGTCGTCGAAGCGTTTATAGACGTGCGCGGTGGCTTTGATGTTGGGGCCGCCCTTGCGGCACTTGGCCCCTGGCTTGCCTTTGCGGGGAGGGTCCCGACACAGCGCGATGAGCCCGTCTTTGAGGCGGATGCGGTCCTTGGTGGCGATGATCCGACCCTGGATCCGCCGGGCCCGCTCCCCAGCAAGCGTGATGTTGCGTGCAGCAACGTTCACCTCCCCAAGCAGGGTCTTCATGGGCGCAGCGGCCGCTCCCTTCACAGGGCGCCGCAGGTCCACGTCGAACACCCCCAGGATACCCAGCTGGGGAGCGAGTTTGCCCAGGTCCAGCGCGTCCACGTCGAGGCGGGTCACGACGAACGGCAGCCGCGGGTCCAGGCGCTCAAGGCTGTCGCGCCAAAGCCGGATTCGACCGCCCGCCTTGACGCTGCCAAAGGGCGTGTTGGAGCTGAGGTCGGCCAGGGACAGCATGCCGTTGCTGAGGTCGACCGTGCCCGAGATGGTGCCGATGGTGCGTCCGTCCAGCTCGGCGTTGGTGATGCGGATGGTGCCTCGGACCGCCGGGTCGTCGAAGGTGCCCCCGATCTTCGCGTCGGACAGGCGGAAGCGCCCGGCGACCCCGCTGCCACCCAGGGTTCCGATGAACCGCGCCAGGTTGCCGATGCGGGCGTTGGCCGTCAGGTCGAGGGTCTGGTCCACGAGGTCGATGCCGCCGTCGACCCCGACGCTGTCGCCGCCGCTGACCAGCCCGAAGTCGGTCAGCGTCACCCGCTCCCGAGCGGCCAACCCGTCGTTGGTGGGGGTCAGGGGTGGTTCGAAGGTGTAGCGGACGCCGCCCTTGAGGCCATAGCGTGAGGAGAGGGGCAGCCCACGCTGTCCACCCTCCCAGTTCATGGTGAGCCCCTCGGTGCGGGTCTGTAGCGCCAGGACGCCACTGCCCTGGTCCAGGCTGGCAGCGAGCTGGAGGCGCCCGTTGAGCCGCCCGTCGAGGAAGGGGAGGGTCGGGACCAGGTCGCTGCCGCCCAGCAGAGACGAGGAGATGAGCGCCCAGGGGTTCACCTGCTGCAGCGCCAGGGTGACGTCCAGCACATGACGGCGGGCGTTGGGGCGTATGAAGGTCTGGCTGGAGTCGACCCCCGAGTAGGTAGCCTTCGTCACCGACACCCGGCCGCCGAGGGTCTGCGCAGCGAGGCGTCGGATGTCGATACGGTGGTCGTAGTGGCCGGCCGGGGACAGGACCGGGCTGACCTCGAAGTTGCTGTCCACGTCCGACAGCGTCAGGTCACCCAATTTCAGCTGTCGCGACTGAAGCAGGACCTCGGCGTCGGCCCAGTTCTGGATGTCGGTGACGCCGTTGACCGTCAGCTGCATCGCGCCGGACAGCGGCAGGACCTGGCCGAAGAAGCGCTGCAGCAGATCCGATTCGGCGCTGATCCCGATGACCGCGGTGCCGTCGATGCGGCGCCCGCGGTCGGGATCGGTCTCCACCATTCCGCGGAAGCTGAGCGTGCCTTCGGGGAGCTTGCCCTCGACCCGGGCGACGTTGAAGCGGCTGGCTCGCCACTGGAGCATGGTCACGTCCATGTCCCGCACCGGGATCAACAGCCGCTGTGGGCGGTTGCCAGGCACGACGTGGGGCTTGAAGAAGATGTCGGCCTTGCCGATGTGGGCCAGCGGGATGTCGTAGTTGACCGTTCCGGGGTACTCGATGACGTGGAAGTCCCCTGTCAGGTCGAGGTTTTCGAACTCCACGTTGAAGTGGGGGCTCTCCAGCCAACCGTGGGTGTCGTGCAGCTCCACCGAGTCGATGTGGATATCCAGGTTGCGCGGGGGCGGCAGCGACGGGTCCCGCGGTGGTCCGTCCTTGTCGAATGCCTTGTGGATGCCGACGTCGCCGTTGTCGCGGACCTCGACCCACACGAACGCGTCTGCGACCACCGCCTTGTCGACCAGTACGGTGATCGGGGCGTCCCGACGAATCATGCCCTCGATGGCGCCGGCCGCGGTGCCGGCCAGGTCCAGGGTGAAGACCGCCGCCGGCGCGTGCACCACCTCCTGGTTCTTCTCGGTCATGATGCGGACGTGGGCGACCCGCAGCTCTGTCGGGTCGGGGCCCCACTGGGCGTTGGCGAAGGTCAGGAAGCCGGGAATCTCGCCGCCCAGGGCGCGCTCGATGACGTTGGTGAAGCTGCTGGAGCCTACGAAGAAGTAGAGCGAGACGTAGACGGCGAGAAGGAACAGGAAGCTCCGGTTCACCACGAAGTAGATCGCCGCCAGCGTCGCCAGGATGAGCTTCGCCGTGACCCGCAGCAGGCGCAGCGGGTGGAGGTAGCTCAAGGCTTTACGCCAGGGGCTCACGGCCGGCGTCCTCCCGGCCCTGCAGGGTCCGCGACGCGCTCGAAGCGCGGCTTCCAGGTGCCCTTCGTCAGCGCCGACAGTGGCGCGACAGCCCGGTAGAAGGTCACTTCGGTGCCCGGGGGTGCCACGCCGAAGAGTTCTGCAAGCGCACCGGTGACGTATCGCAGCGCGACCCGCGTAAGGAATGTGACCTGCTGTCGGAACAGGCTGATGTCGATGTCGCCGGAGGCCTTCATTGTGCCGTTGTCCAGGGTCGTCAGCGTTCCGCGATAGGACCCACTACCCAAAGAGACGTCGGCGGCGCCCGAAATATTTGGATCGTCGATGGGGCTTGGTGTCCACCCGGCGCTGAACCGATCAGCCCAGAGGTCGTCGAGGGCAAGGTCCGCCCTGGTGCTGCCGAACTGGCCGCGAAGCCCGCGCAGGTGTGCGGCGTCCAGCGCCAAGCCGTCGGGGCCGCGTACCTTGCCGGCGTCGGCTGCGGCGATGGTCACCGAGCCCGCCATGCCGATGACCGCTGGCTCGACCTCGGCGTTCAGCTGTACAGAGGCCGCTTCGAGGTGCACCGTTGAGACGCTGAGCGTGGCGGTAGCGACGTCGAGCGTCGCCCGCGAGCCATTGGGGGTCGCCTTGATGTCGGTCGCCCGAAGGTGCCCGCGTTTGCCGCCTTCCAACGCCAGTCGCCAAGCAGTGATGTCCTGGCCGCTCATGCGATAGCGCTCGATGGCGATGGTGTCCCACTCTGCGGCCGGCTCGAAACGTCCGTTCAGGGCGAACCGGGTCGCGCCGCCGCGAAGGTCGGCGTCGACGTACATCCCGAACCAGGGGAGGGTGCCGTAGCTGCCGCGAGCGGTGACGTCTCTGGCAGAGAACGCTCCGCCGGGCCACTCGAAGTTGAGACGGCTGTCGGCCAGCACGATGTCGTCCACCTGGACCATCGGCATGTCGCGCGGCGGTCCTTCTGGACGGGGGGGCGGCTCGTCCGGCTTCGGCGGAGGTGGCGTCAGCGCGAAGGTCCGGGAGAGGTTGAAGGTGCCCTCGTCGTCCCAGCGCAGATCCAGCTCGAAGTCGTCGGCATGGAGCCGCGACAGCCGAAACCCCGCCAGCGCGATAGCCCGCCGGTCGATGTCGGCGGAGATCCGACTCGCTCCGATCCCGACGTAGCCACCATCGCTCAACACGCGTGCGCCGAGGAGCTCGAGCCGGGTCGGTTGTAACCCATACAGCTCCACGAACGCGGCCTGCGCGGTGACCGTTTCTCGCCCCTCGAAGTTCCGCATTCGCGGGCCCAGGATCGTGAAGTGACGTGGGTTGGGACCCCACTGCAGGCGGTCGAGGGCCACTGGGAACTGCTCGCCGGTGAGCAGCTGGTACACCCACGGGCCGGCGGAGCTGCTGACCGTAAAGTAGGCGCTCACGACGGCACCGGCAGCCAGGGCACCGGAGACCATGAGCACGCTCAGCAGGCGCGGGAAACCCGGTAGTGGCGAGGCCATCGGAGAAATTATAGGGTGCCGCCCCACCCCTGGCCACTTACCGGAGCACACGGAGCCGAGCCATGTCCAAGCACCCGGTCGACAGCGATCTGAACCGCGAGTCCCTCGAGTACCACGCCCGTGGTCCACGCCCTGGAAAGCTGGAGATCCGCGCGACCAAGCCAATGGCCACCCAGATGGACCTGTCACTGGCATACAGCCCCGGCGTCGCTGAGCCATGTCGGGTCATCGCCGAGGACCAGGAGCGGGTGTTCGACTACACCAACCGCAGCAACCTGGTGGCCGTGGTGAGCAACGGCACGGCGGTGTTGGGCCTGGGCGACATCGGCCCGTACGCGTCCAAGCCGGTGATGGAGGGCAAGGCGGTCTTGTTCAAGCGCTTCGCCGACATCGACGTGTTCGACCTGGAGATTGATGCCAAGACCCCCGAAGAGGTCATCGCCGTGGTCAAGGCGCTGGAACCGACGTTTGGAGGCATCAACCTGGAGGACATCAAGGCGCCGGACTCGTTCGTCATCGAAGAGACGCTCAAGCGCGAGATGAACATCCCGGTGTTCCACGACGACCAGCACGGAACGGCCATTATCAGTGGCGCCGCGTTGCTCAACGCGCTGGAGCTGGTGGGCAAGGACATCGCCGACATCACGATCGTCGTCAGCGGCGCAGGAGCGGCCGCCATTGCGTGCACCAAGCTGTGGATTCTGTTGGGGGCGCGCAAGGAGAACGTGATGATGTGCGACAGCCGAGGCGTGCTGTCGACCAAGAGAGACATCTCCAACCCGTACAAGCAGGAGTTCGTCGTCGACACCGAGGCGGTCACGCTGGCCGACGCCCTTGTCGGCGCCGACGTCTTCCTGGGGCTCAGCATTGGCGGGTTGGTGACGCCCACGATGGTGGAGACCATGGCCGACAAGCCCATCATCTTCGCGCTGGCCAATCCGACGCCCGAGATTTCCTACCCGGCCGCCAAGGCGGTGCGTCCCGACTGCGTGATGGCGACGGGGCGCAGCGACTATCCCAACCAGGTCAACAACGTCCTGGGGTTCCCGTTCCTGTTCCGGGGGGCGCTCGATGTACGCGCCACGAGCATCAACGAGGCGATGAAGGTGGCCGCCGTGCGAGCCATTGCCGCGCTGGCCCGGGAGCCCGTCCCTGCGAGCGTGAGCCGGGCGTATGACGACGAAGCGTTCAGCTTCGGAACCGACTACATCATCCCCAAGCCCTTCGACCCCCGCGTGTTGCTGTGGGTGGCCCCGGCCGTGGCGCGCGCCGCGATCGAAAGCGGGGTGGCGCGACAGACCATCGAAGACTGGGACGCCTACCAGGTGCGCCTCGAGCGGATGATGGACCCGGGCCGCGGGTTGGTGCGGATGCTCCACGACAGCGCCCGTCGATCGCCCAAGCGCATTGCCTTCCCGGAGGGTTCCGAGCCCCGCGTGGTGAAGGCGGCAAGCGTCCTGGCGCGCGAGGGCATCGCGACACCGGTGCTGCTGGGCCTGCCGGAGGAGATCAAGGAGACGGCCGAGGCCGCAGGCGTCTCGCTCGAAGGCGTGGAGATGCTCTATCCGCGACGGCATCCCGACTTCGACAAGTTCGTCGACGAATACACCCGGGTGAACGCTCGCCGCGGAATGACCCGTGCCCGCGCTCGCAGCGAGGTCACCTCACGTTCGAAGTGCTCGATGATCATGCTGCGCAGCGGGGACGTGGACGGCATCGTGATGGGCGCGGACAAGGCCTATGCGTCGAGCCTGAAGCCGGCGCTTCGAACCATTGGAGCCCGCGGCGGCGCGGTCTGCGGCGTGACTCTGGTGCTGACCCGGAACCAGCCCCTCTTCTTTGCGGACACGGCGGTCAACGTGGATCCGGACGCCGAGATGTTGGCCCGGATCGTGGAGCTGACGGCCGAGCGGGTGCGTGGTTTCGACGTCGAGCCGCGGGTCGCGATGCTGTCGTTCGCCAACTTCGGGGCGGTGCCCCACGAGCAGAGTCGGAAGATGGCTGAGGCCACCGAGATTGTGCGGCAGCGGCAGCCGGACCTGATGATCGACGGCGAGGTCACGGTGGATACCGCCCTCGACATCGATTGGTCGGCCAAGATGTTTCCCTGGAGCCGCATCACCAAGCAGGCCAACGTCTTCGTCTTCCCCAACCTGGCGGCGGCAAACATCGGCTACAAGCTGTTGCATCGGCTCGGCGGCGCGAGCGTGTTCGGCCCGATCCTGGTGGGCATGGACGCGCCGGTGAACGTGATCCCCCTGGTAGCCGACGCGATGGATATCGTGAATCTCGCGGCCTACACGGTGGTGAGCGCGCAAGAAGCCAAGGGTATGCGGGCGATCAGCTGAGTGTGTCGCCCGGCTTAGATGACAGGGCGGTGGTGGTCCGTCGCAGGGCTTCGATGAGCGGGCGGTGGAGGTCCGTCGCAGGGCTTCGATGAGAGGGCGGTGGAGGTCCGTCGCAGGGCTTCGATGAGAGGACAGAGGTCCGTCGCAGGGCTTCGATGAGAGGGCGCTGGAGGTCCGTCGCATCGTCGGACGATCTGATTCGCCCCCCAAACCCCCCGCTGGGGGGCTTCCGCCCCCCTTCGGGGCGGCCACTCCGCTCCTCTGTTCCTCCGCTCGCAAGCTCGCTACGTCACGCCGTCGCTACGGGCCGTCCGACGGAGTCGGATGCGGATTGAACACGCGCCGACGTGTGCAGGTATGCGATGGCTCACACCCGCGCACCTAGATCTCGTCGCCCGCAGCAGGGCTTCGATGAGAGGTCTGTGTCAGGGCTCCGATGCGAGCGCGGTGGAGGTCCGTAGCAGGGCTTCGATGAGAGGGTCGTGGAGGTGGGAACATCTTTACTTTCTCATGCGCAACACCAGCATTCGGACCGCACTGCGGGCCACGTCAGCAGGAGTCCACGGAACATCACGCTTGGCGGGAGCCTCGGTTTGATCACTCCAGCGGTCCGAACGCTGCGCGTTGCTGGGGCTGCGGGCGACAGTGCGACCGGACGGCTGCGCCGCCTGGTCGCACTGCCGTCCTCGCGGGTTGCCGGTTTGTGGGGCATGAGGTGGTGGAAGCGCCCTTTCCAGCAGCGCCCCCGCGCACCAACATCTCGTCGCTCGACCTGCACGGCAATAACCACCCCCAAGCCTTGACATGGGGCACTGAACAAAATACTGAACAGGGGTGTCCTAAACATTTGTTCACGAGGTGCCTGTCATGACACTCCATCCCATCGCCGCCGAATCGTCCGACGCGCCTGCCATCACCCTGCCCACCGAGGTCCGAGAGGTGGTCGAGCTGTTCGCTGGCGGCGTGCTCGACGGGTTGTCCTTCCCCGAGGTGGACGCCCACACGTTCGACACCCTGATCCAGGACGTTCAGGCGCACACCGAGAACGTGGACGAGGTGCGACGTATGCTCTCGGAAGCGCGTGAAGAGCTGGCCCGCGCTGAGGCCGAGCTGGCTCGTCGCGCCGAGAAGGCGTTGGCCTACGCGAAGGTCTTCGCCGCGGCGGACCCGGAGCTCACGGCTCAGCTGGAGGAGCTGGCCCTGGCCAAGCGGTTGGCCAAGAAGACCCGAACCCGTCGGAAGCGTCGCAAGCCGGCGCCCAAGCCGACCGCCGACGATCAGACGGCAGAGCTACCCCTGGTCGCGGTGGGCTGAGGTCCGACTCTCGAGCAACGCTGCCCAGCCGGTCGTCGCGCTGACCCCCGTCTTGAGGCGTGGGCGCGCCGGTCGCTGACCATACAGGTCCGACAAGCTGACACGTGGCGGCGTCTGCTCGGGCTTGGACTGCGTGGGGGACGTCATCGGCGATCCTGGGTGCGTGATGCTCTCGCCGGAGCGTCACGCCAGTCACGCATCCGCGCCAGTTTTTCTACAGGTAGCGCACCAGGGCCTTGGCCAGGCTCATGCACACCTGCTCCAGCGCGGTGTGTTCCCCTTGCGTGAAGCCGGTCGGGCGCTTGGAGTTGGTCAACACCAGCGTCGACACCAACCGACCGCGATGCATGACCGGGGCCCAGATCAGGCTTCGCACATCGAGACTCATGATGCCCTGGTGCCGTCCCTGGAAGCGCAGCGTCCAGTCGACCTGATTGAGCTTCACCACCGAGCGTCGGCTCAATAGCACGTCGGCCACATCGTCGGTCAGGGGTAGAACCGTCCCGAGAAAGCCCTTCACCGTCTTGCCCCGGGCGGCCACTACGCGGCCACGCCGGGGGTCCCCGGCTGGCAGCAGGAACAGCGTTGCCTCGGTGGGAACTGTGTTGTGGGCCAGGTCGACTGCAGCGTCTATGACCTGCTCGGCGGTGACGAAGTCCTTCTCGATGCTCGGCAACGCGGCCTGGACCATGGCCATGATCTGCGCGTCCGGCAGCCCTGGACCGGAGTCAGGAGCACTTGTGTTGGCCGCCGGCGCCTGGAACGCCGCCGCGTGGGCGTTGCGTACCGCCGTTTTCGACAGTGGTGTGGTGCCCATGCGTTGCTGCGGGCTGGGCGCCTGACGCATTCCAGGCCCTCCTCGGGTCAGCACCGGTGGGGCCATGGTGCTCACCGGGTTGGTCGCCAGCCGGTGCGGCGTGGCGACCACCTTGTTCGGCGGTATGGGCGTCATGTGCTGGCGGGGCCGCGGCTCCAGCGGGGTCGGCGGCGGCGGGGCCAGTTTCCGCTGAGCGCTCCTCTCGGGGGGCTGCGGGGCCGGGGTCGCACGTGGTCCGGCGGCGACGGCTGCTGCTGCCGTCCCGGCCATGGCGATGGGTGTCGGCTGCTCGGGCTCGAACGGAAGGTTGGGGGCGTTCGGTCGGACCATGGCGGGCGTCGGCGCCGACAGGTTCACCGCAAGGGCGGGATTGACCGGCTGTCCGGTCGCGTCCACCTGCGGGAGCTGGGGCGCTGTCGCGGGTTGCCCCTTGCGTCCGGTCGCCGCCCTCTGACGCCGCGAGGGCGCGTCTCCCGTGAGTGGCCGCACCACGAACGTGCGTTGCGTCGACCGCTGCATGACCCGGATCACGCCGTCCGGCTGGATGTCGATCTCCGAGTCCGACGGCACCAACTCGCTGCCCACCTCGGCCAGCCCCTTACGTAGCGCCGTCAGCCAGTTGGGCGCCTCGACCGTAAGGTTGAGGACCAGGTCCTCAGGACCCTTGCCGGGAATTGTTACTTCGTAGTTCAACCGCCGGGCTCTCCGGGTCGGACCCAGTGGTCAGCGTAGATCGTCGGGCCGGCTGCCAGCAAGCCGACCAGACTTTACAGGGTGACGGCTGGTGCCAATAGTCGGGCGTGCCCAAGGCCCCAACGATACGACAACTGCTCGTCGAGCCCTCGACGGTCGCCGACGACCCGTCGGTGGTATGGGCCGCAGTGGCGACAGCGTGTGATGCCGGGGATGAGTGGACCGCTCCATCAGAACTCTCCGATGCCAGCGCCCGAGACCGGGTGCGACGCGAGGCGGTACGGCTGATCGATTCCCCTGCCGAGGCTCTGGTCGCCTCCCTCGACGCGGTGCTGCTGTCGTCGAGTCCGGCTCGGGGTCTGAACCTCCTTCAGCAGATGGGGGTGATCGCGGTGCTCCTGCCCGAGGTTGACGCGTTGGTGGGATTCCACGACACCGCCGACAGCCACCACAAGGACCTGTGGGAGCACACGCGTCTGGTCATTGGCCAGATGCCCCCGGACCCGGACCTGCGCTGGGCGGCCCTCCTCCATGACATCGGCAAGACCGCCTCACGTGTGGTCAACCGACCGGGCAAGGTCACCTTCTGGCATCATGAGGCGCTTGGAGCCTGGCTCTCACGCGGCGTGATGGCACGGCTGAAGATGCCGTTGGCACGCGCGGAGCGCATCGGTTTCGTCGTGGAGCACCACGGCCGAGTGAACGCCTACGAGCCTTCGTGGACCGACCGCGCCGTACGTCGCATGCGGCGCGACCTGGAGCCTCGACTGGGCGACCTCATCGCCTTCTCCAAGGCCGACTTCACGACCCGACGTAGCCATCGCCGTGCGCGCATTCAGCGGCAGCTCCAGCACCTCGAAGAGCGCCTCGAGCGACTCGCACGGGAGGACGCAGCGCCCCGCCTGCCCAGTGGATTTGGAACGAAGGCGGCCGAAGCGACCGGGCTTGCGGGCGCCGAGCTTGGTCAGGCGCTGGCCTGGTTGCAGCTGGAGCTGGCTTCAGGACGGGTCGAAGGAGTGGATGAGGCCCTGCTCGCGCATCTGGACGCTCGCTGAGCAGTCCTGCTCCAACGACTAGGCTGTCGCAGCGACCCCGATGCCGGCCTCGTAGTTCAGCGTCGACGGCATCACCCCAAAGCACTTCGGTGGACAGACCCCATGCAGCCGGGCGATGAGGCCCATGACCGCGTAGTGGTGCACCGCATGGCTCTGCAGGAACGCCAGCTCCCGCATCAACGTCGTGGGGCTCTCCGGGCGCGCTTCGCCGCTGGCGCACGACCGCTGCTGCACCAGCATCGACTGTGCCAGCTTAGCCTCGCTGAGGTCGCTCAGCCGGTCCATCAGTTCGCGGGTGGCGTGAATGGCCACGCCGCGGTCGAACTCGATGTCGGTGCCGCGCACCCGGTCGTCGTAGTCGACGCACCCGGTGCTCAGCGCGATGACCACGCTTCGAACGTGGTCGAGGTGGTGGCGGTAGTGGGCGCCGATGGCTGACGCACCCATCTTCGGGAGGGCAGCGGTGTACTGGTCATCGGTCAGGGCTTCCAACAGGCTTACGCCCTGCTCCAGGGTCGCGTTGAGGTCCCCCACCAGTTTTCGGCCGTGTTTCATGCCTCGCTCTCCTCTCAGTTCTGACCGGCGCTGCCAGCGCCGCCTCCACTAACACACGATGGGTGAAGCCGCGAGCGCCCTATGCTCGCAACAGCCTCGTTTCGTTCCACTCCGGGGTCACACACGGTGCTCCCGCCTTGTAGCGCATGACCACCTCGTCGGCGTTCACCTCGACCACCGTCTGGCTGACGGTCTGGGCGCCGCGACGGTGCATGCAGACCGCCGTCGGGCCGGGTTCCGGCACATGTTCGGACATACGTTGCGCGACTGCGGCCCAGGGGCCGTCGACGACCACTACGTCGGTCATTGCGCCCGCCCGCGCTGCCTGCGCCTGGGCCTGCTTGGTGCCCGAGGAGATCGCGACCGAGGGCACCTCGATGGCTTTGTGCAGCAACGAGACCCCGGTCCAGGTCCACTCGTCGGCAGTGTCCACGCCCGTGGTCCCGAGCGCCAGCAGCCGGAACGGCCGCACGTGAGGAAGCTCGGCCTCGCGCTGCGCGAAGACGTCTGCGAGGCTCTCGCTTTCGGCCCGGTCGGTCATCCACGCGATAACGACTCCGCGGCTGACGGGCGGGGCCACCGGGATGAAGCGTTCGGCGTCCCGGTAGTTGTTGAGCAGTCCAAATGCCTCGCCTCGGTTGGTCGCGGCGATCCATGTGCCGCCGCCATCGGGATCCCTGGGCGCCACGACCGTCGCTCCGCTGGCGCTGGTGTACGCCCGGGGCGGTTCGGCGGCGGACCGCGACGTCAACTCGTCGCGGTTGAACACCACGAAGAAACCTGACGAAGACGGGGTTGGGACGAGGGCCGCGGTACACATGGACACCTCCCGTATGTGCGCGCGTGCGTCCCGGTTACCGGGGCCCGCACTTTCCAGCAAGCCAAAACCCATACGAGCCAGGAGCTGCTTTGGATTGCCGTCGACCAAAAGCAAACGCCCCGCACCGTGACCGATGCGGGGCGTTCGAGCCCTCGATTCAATGATGAGCGAGCCTAGCGGCGGCGACCTCCGCGGCGGCTCGGCGTGGCGCGCCGCGAGCTGCTGCTGCCACGCTTGAAGCTGCGGGATGCGGGGCGCCGCTTCGGCGAGAAGCTCGGGCGGCTGGTGGCCGGACGCCGGGTCATGGTCCGGGTGTTGCTCCGGGTCGTCGTGGTCCGGCGCGGGGTGGTCACCCGACGCGTGGTGGTCGTCCGGCGCGGCGTGTTGACCTTGCGGGTGGTCATCGTCCGGCGCGGGGTCTCCACCCGGCGGGTCGTGGTCGTCTTGACCCGGCGGTTGCCACGGTTGGTGTTGTTCCAGCCGCGGTTCGGAGTGGCCGGACGGCGGGGCGTGGTGGCGCGGTTGTTCTGGAACCCGCGACGCGGGTTGTTGTTCGCAGCGGGACGTGGGGTGCGCCGGTTGTCGCCACGGCGGGCGGCGGGCGGCTGGTTGCGCCGGTTGTCGCCACGACGGGCGGCGGGCGGCTGGTTGCGCCGGTTGTCGCCACGACGGGCGGCGGGCGGCTGGTTGCGCCGGTTGTCGCCACGACGGGCGGCGGGCGGCGGGTTGCGCCGGTTGCCGCGATTGTTGTTACCCCACTGGCCACGGCGACCGTTGTTGTTGCGGCCCCACGTGTTGTTGCGGTTGCTGCGCACGGGGCGAGCCTTGGCGCTGTGGCGGCTGGAGGTGTGGTAGACCACCCGCCGCACGCGGCGGTGGTTGAACCGGTACCCGTGCCCATGGAAGTGGTGGTAGTTGGCGTAGTGGCTGAAGCGGTGGTGCCGCTGCCAGCGCCAGCTCCCGCGGTACCAGTGACCAGCGACCCAGCGACCTCGGGCGTAGTGACCCGGCACCCAGCTGAAGCCCGAGCGGCGAGCGGGACGCCACCAACCCACGGTCCAGATGCCGCCGACGCTGTAGCCGGGGACCCACACGTGGCCAGCGCGAACCGAGATCGGCGACCAGTACCCACGGTAGTAGCGGCCGTCGGCGTAGTAGCCGTCGGTCCAGTTGAAGCCGGAGCGATTCACCAGGCGCCAGTGGCCCTGGACCCAATAGCCGCTGGGACCGATGTGGCCGGGAACCCACTGGTAACCGCTGCGGGCGCGCATCGGGCGCCAGAAGCCGTGGCGCCAGCCCGCGGTGGCGTAGAACCCGGGCGTCCAGGTGTAGCCGCTGCGCAGCACGCGACGGTAGAACCCGTTGACCCAGTAGCCGTCATCGGCGCGGTAGCCGTAGACGTAGGTGTGGTCCTGGGGGAGCTCGGCGGTCGGGGCCCAGTGTCCGCCCAGGTAGCTGCCCTGGTCGTCGGTGTAGGGATCGACCCAGTTGAACCCGTCGCGGGTGGGCTCGCGGTAGAAGGCCTCGACCCACTGACCGTTGCGGTCGTAGTGGCCGGGGACGTAGATCCAGCCGTTGGCGTCGACCGCAGGCGGCGTCGCCATCGCGGTGGACGCGCCGGTGGCGATGGCGGTCGTCGCGAAAAGCGCGGCCATCAGCAGGCGGGTCAAGAGGGTTTTCAAACGCATCGCCGGGCTCCTTGAGTCAATGGGCTCGGGCGGTCGGACGCACGGCCGACGCGCTTATTCATTGTGCCGCCAAATTTGTGGATCTGCGAGCGAAAGCTACGGGTTGGCGCCAGCGTTGATCCACGCGCGCACCGCGTCGATGCGGCAGGGTTCCACGGGTTCGAGGGCGCCCAGGGGCATCAGGGAGCCTTCGGTGGATCCCTGGGTCCCATCGAGCTTCTGCACCAGGAACGAGGCGTCGGCGTCTCCCGCCACGATCAGCTGCTTGGCGGGAGCAGCAACCGCGGCGACGCCGACCATGGCTGCGATCGGGTCCGTCTGGAGATCGAGGCCGCCCGCCGGGTTGGCGCCGGCCGCGTGGCAGCTGCCGAAGTTGCAGCTCTTCTCGAAGTAGTCCGCCTGGATCGACGCGAGATTGGCCTGGGTGTCGCAGGTGGACGAGCCGGTGTCCGTATCGGCCGTCGACGATGTGTCGGTAGCCGGGTTGGTCTCGCCATCGTCGCAGGCGGTCAGCGACACGCCGAGGGTGAGCGTCACAATGGCGATCGCAGAGAGGATTCGTCGGGACATGCGGGGTCTCCAGCGGGGTTGGGTTGAGGCCAAGCTAGCGTTGCCGATCCCAGAGCGCAACGCCCCCCGCAGCACGCCCTGCAACCGTCACCGCCAGAGTGTGTAGAAACTCTACACGTGACCGAAAAGTGTCTACCCGCAGCGCCATCCCTTCCGCCCGGAAAGACTGGCGGCGGCGCGGATCCCCAGGGACAGGTAGCACGCCGCCGCCATGCGGGCGAGCCCGCCACCACACGCCCCGAAACGCAGCAACAGAGTCGTGTGGCGAAAGACTGAACGGGACATTGTGTTTGCAATATCGACGCCAATCCCGGACCGTCTCGAGCGCATGGCCGGGAAGCTTCCATATAAGGTTGGGTCCTCGCACATCGTGCGGTGCGATCGGCTCGCTGACGATGGCCTCGGCCGGGCCGACCTCAACGGGCACGAGCTGCGGATACGGTTTGGTGTCCCGGGAGAGACGGCCCGAGTCACCCTCGACCACGTGGGTCATCACGCGGTGTGGGGCTCCTTCGATAGCGCCGGAGCAGCCTCCGCCGACCGGCGCCAGGCCCCGTGCCCGGTCGTCGAGGCGTGTGGCGGTTGCCCCTGGCAACACCTCACCCCGCTCGCGCAGCGCAAGCATAGGCTCGAGGCCCTGCATCGCCTCCTGGACCCGGTTGCCCCGGACGTTCGGTGGAAGTCATGGCGTCCCGCCGAGAGCGTGGACCACGGCTACCGCACCCGGACGCTGATGATGCTGCGCCACGTCCGCGGTCGGCTTCGCGCGGGGTTCTACAGGCCACGCACGCAGGACCTGGTGGGCGCTGAGGACTGCCTGGTGCACCACCCCAGGCTGCAGCGCCTGGTGCCATCCATCATCAAACGCCTCGACGCCAGTCAACTCCCCACCTGGCGCGGACCCAAGCGTCCGGGGCTGCTTCGAGCCATGGCGCTGCGGGTCGACGGAGCCGCACGAGGGGAGGGCAAGGTCCTGCTGACCCTGGTGGTCACGCGCGTCGACGAGCGGGTCCGTCGCGCCGCCACGCGTTTGCTGGAGCTGGGTCCCGTGGCCGGCGTATTCGCCAACATCAACGATCGCGACGGCGGCCGGGTGCTCGGCCACAAGACCGTTCACCTGGCGGGCGCGGAGCGGCAGGACTACCGGTTCGGCGACCTGACGCTGAGCCTGGGGCCGACCGCATTCGTGCAGACCCACCAAACCGCCGCTGAGACCATGCTGCAAGAGGTGGTGGGCATCCTGGCCCAGGGGGAGTCGCCCCCGTCGCACGTGGCCGATCTCTACGGCGGGGTCGGGGTCTTCGGGCTTGCCATTGCGAAGGCCGGCGTGACACCGAGGGTCACGATCGTCGAGTCCGCTCCCGACGCCGTGGCGGACGCGCGCCACAACATCGCTGCCCTCGGGATGGCCGGGGTCTCGGTGCTCCAGGCGGACGCCGCTTTGGGCGCGCAGCAGTTGGCCGAGATGGGGGACGCTGGGCCGACCGCGGCGGTGGTGGACCCGCCACGGGCGGGCATGGCTCCCGGGGTGCTCGAGGCGCTCGCTGCCATGCCCTCGCTGCGGAGGTTGGTCTACGTCTCCTGTAACCCCAAGACCCTCGCACGCGACCTTGGGGGGCTGGTGGAGCGGGGCTGGAAGACCGCGGCGCTGGTCCCGGTGGACATGTTCCCCAACACCCCCCATGCCGAGGTCATCGCCGTCATACGCCGATGCGCATGAGGGAAAATGCGCAACATCCGGTTGTCGGGGCGCACCCCCTTATGTAATGTCCCGCGGGTTCGCTTACCTAGGGAGACTATCTATGGAGTTGAGGTTCTCGGCCGGAGTGCTGGTCGTGCTGCTTTCGGTGGCGCTGGCTGCTTGTCCTGAGGATTCCACGTCGGAGCCCGACGCGTCGGTCAACCCCTACGCGGACGTCTCGATCACCCAGACGGAGTGCGACTACAACGCAGAGTGCGTCGGTATCCTGGGTGCCCTCGACCCCTGCCGCGTCGCGCGCTGCGAGGAAGGCACGTGTGTCGCCGCCCTCGCTCCCGCGGGCATCAGCTGCGACTCTGCCCAGGGTCTCGGCGAGTGCGAAAGCGGCGTCTGCAACCAGGCGGGCAACTGCGTCGGCACCGTCGCTCCCGACGGGACGGCCTGCGACACCGGAAACTGGGATCTGTGCACCTCGCGCACCTGCATGGGCGGCGTTTGCAGCGACTCCCCGCTGGTCAACTGCGACGACAAGAACAACTGCACCGAGGACGCCTGCAACCCCGCGACGGGCGAGTGCGAGTACAGCTCGGTGACCGCCGAGTGCGATGACAACAACCCCTGCACCGGCAACGACCAGTGCACCGACGGGGTGTGCATCGGCAGCGAGAACCTCTGCCAGTGCAACATCGACGCCGACTGCGTCGAGTACGACGACGGCGACCTCTGCAACGGCATCTTCTTCTGTGACAACAACATCTGCGCGCCGCAGCCGGGCAGCGAGGTGACCTGCACCCCGGACGAGCCCCTGGCCATCTGCACCGAGCTGGCCTGCAACCCGGCCACCGGCCTGTGCGATGTCGTGGACAGCGCCGAGTACTCCCCCTGCGACGACGGCGATGCCTGCACCGGCTGCGCGGCCAACGATCCCGAGTGCGGCCAGGGCGACTTCTGCCAGGGTGGCTTCTGCAAGGCCGGCCTGGGCACCCCCTGCAGCTGCTCGGTCGACGACGACTGCCTCCAGTTCGAGGACGGCGACGCCTGCAACGGCACCCTGGCCTGCGTCAACAACCTCTGCGAGGTGGACGTGGCCACGGTCGTGGATTGCTCCGGCGAGCCCACCCCCAACGCCTGTTCCACCGTCGAGTGCACCCCCAACACCGGCGTCTGCGACACCATTGTCCCGCTCGACGACGGCGTCACCTGCGACGACGGCGATGTCTGCACCACTGGCGAGACGTGCACCGGCGGTGTTTGCGGTGGCGGCAGCGACAATGCGGCTTGTGACTGCACCGAGGACGCTGACTGCGCCTCCCTCGATGACGGCGATGTCTGCAACGGCGGCTTCACCTGCAACACCGGCACCGGCAAGTGCGAAGCAGACAACAACGTGGTCGACTGCAGCGGTCAGATGCAGGACGACTGCAACATGCTGGCCTGCAACCCCAGCACCGGCGCCTGTGACGTGGTGACCCCCGTGACCGACGGCACCAGCTGCGACGATAGCAACGCCTGCACCGACAACGACCAGTGCACGGCCGGTGTCTGCGGCGGCACCGACACCTGCACCGCCTGCAGCGACGACGCCGACTGTGACAGCCTCGACACCACGCCCAGCGACGTCTGTGACGGTCACTGGACCTGCAACACCGGCTCGGGCATCTGCGAGGAGACGGCAGCCGTGGATTGCAGCGGGCAGATGCAGGACACCTGCAACATGCTGGCTTGCAACGCCGCGACCGGCGCCTGCGACGTGGTCACCCCGGTGACTGACGGCACCAGCTGCGATGACAGCGAAAGCTGCACCGACTCCGACCAGTGCACCGCGGGCGTCTGCGGTGGTAGCGACACCTGCCCGACCTGCACGGTCGACGGTGACTGCACCAACCAGGAGTGTGTCAGCGGGTACTGCCGCGACTGTGACCCGGCCGACAACGCCGGTTGCACCGGCAATGCGCCCATCTGCGACGCCACCGCCACCTGCGTGGCCTGCAGCGTCGACCAGGACTGCATTGACGCCGGCCTGGGCACGAACTGCCTGGGCAACGGTTCCTGCAACTAGCTTCACCATGAAGAAAGACCCGGCCCGGTTTCTCGAGACCGTCCGCCGACAGCTCGGGGCGAGCGACGCTCGCCTGGAGTACGGCGGCGAGCCGCCTCAGGACGAGCGTGCGTTCTTCGCCGACCTCGGCCAGGGGTGGCGGGTCGTAGCCCTCTTCGACGAGCCTGTCTCCGACGCGGCAGCCCGTCGCCAGAAGCTGATGGCGCTGGGGGCGGCGTTCCCTGGGGTCCTCGATGCCGCCGTGGCGCGGTTGCCCATCGTCGCGCCGCCCACCGCGACGGTGGACTCGAGCGCCTCCCAGGCGCTCGACGACCTGCTGCACACCATCGCGACCATGACCGGCGCGCATTGGGTCGGCGTCATCGACACCGACACCGACATCGTGTTCGGTAGCTCGTCCAATCCCCGCACCCTCGACGACGACGCCCTGGTGCAGCGGGCGATGAGCAGCGTGCACGCGCTCAGCGACCGGCATTACCACGTGATCGACGAGGGGGAACCGGGGGCCGGCGCGGGCTGGTTGGCTCGCCCCTTCGGGGGCATCTACTGGGTGATGATGGTCTTTGACGCCCCGTTCTCCGAGCTAGCCGCCGATGGACAGCTGGTGCGGGCGTTGCCGCTCATCCAAGCACGGGTTTTCGCGCTGACGCCGCGCGAGCCGGACGGAAGTGACCCCGCCCGCAGCAACGTGGTGAGGCTGCGCAAGTAACTTGCCGGTTGCTTCGGCAGCCACAAGGGCCTTGCCGCTGCTGGAGCGGATGCCGTAGCATGCCGCCTCTTCCCGCGATCTCTGCTACTTCAGTGTGGTCCCTATGCGCTCGACTCTCCTCGCCTTGAGCATCGTCTTGATGCTGCCCCTCGGCGCCTGCATCGAAGACTCCACCACCGAGCCTGGGACCACCCAGGACGTGACGGCGACCCCGGATGCCGCCGACACGGCTGGCGGTGCGGATACGGTTGGCACACCGGATGGGACCCCAACGCCAGACGCGACGCCTACCCCGGATGCGACGCCGACGCCCGACGCGGTTGAAGACGCTGTCCCCGATGCGACGCCGACCCCCGACGCGGTCGCCGACGCTACCCCCGATGCGACGCCCACCCCCGACGCGACGCCTACACCGGACGCGACCCCTGACGGGACGACGCCCGACGCCGACGCTTCGACGGAGCCCGAGGTTATCGTTCTGCCGGATGAGCAGCCTCCCATCGTGGGCACCTCGACCACCTTCATTGGCGACTGGGTCATGCCTCCGGGCCAGGAGACCACCAAGTGCGTGGTCAAGCGTCTCGACAACACCGAGGAGATGTGGATTCAGCAGATCCGCACCGAGCTGGCCGCGGGCTCGCACCACATGATCATCTACAAGTCGGATGAGACCGAGGAGCAGACCGAGCCGTTCAACTGCGACCCGTTCCTGGAGACCCTGTCGGGCCAGACAGTGCCCCTGATGATCACCCAGATCGCCGAGGAGACGCTGACCTTCCCGCCGGGCGTGGCGTTCAAGTTCGAGCCCAACCAGATGGTCCGCATCGAGGCCCACTACCTCAACTACTACCCCGACGACATCACCGCCCACGGTGACGTCTTCTTCGACGCGATCGCCGCCGAAGACGTGGTGGAGGAGGCCAACATCCTGTTCTACGGCACCCCCGACTTCCAGATCCCGCCCAACAGCGAGTACCAGACCGACTGGTGGTACTTGACCGTGCCCGAGGGCGCCCACGTCTTCGCGACCACCGGCCACACCCATGAGTACGGCACCAACGTCGAGATCCAGAAATCCGCCGCCGGCGCCGAGGGTGAGGAAATCTACCCCCTGGGCGAGCCGTTCATCTGGGATGAGCCGCCGGTCACCTACTACGAGCCAGCGCTGCAGTTCGGTGAGAGCGAAGGCTTCCGGTACCGCTGCACCTGGAACAACACGTCCAACCAGAGCGTCGGGTTCGGCGAGTCGGCCAACAAGGAGATGTGTTTCCTGTGGGCCTACTACTACCCGTCCGTCGGCTACCGCATCTGCGTGAACCCCGGGAGCATCGGCGCCGGCTTCGTGCCCGAAGAGGTGTGCTGCCCCGAGGGCCCGGGCTCGTTCGTCTGCGGACTGGTGCAGGGTTTCCTGTCGGGCGGGTTCTAGGCTCCGCCCTGTTGGGGGGCGCCTCTGGCGGGAGGCGCAGAGGCGCGGGTTCCAACGGTTGTGGCGGCCCGTCTGCCTGTGCTCGAAGGGGACGTTCTCGGGTCTTGCCAGTCCTTTGTGATGCCTCTCGCAGAGGCGCAGAGGCGCAGAGGAAAGTGTTGGAAGGTGGACGGGGCCGATGCCTGCAGGGCCCGTCCGGCCACAGCCCACACCGCTCACTAGTCAGCAGGGCCAATGGCTTGTTGTGCGCCTCTGCGCCTCTGCGCCTCTGCGCGAGACACCCCAAACCAGTTCTCGAGCGAGGCGTCGTCCCGCCGCGACCAGTCCGTATCGTCTACACGAGACTGCCGCAACCGGCGCTTCTGCGCCTCCCTGGGTGACACTTCATTCCGCGTTGCGTCGCCGCACGGGCGAAGTGACATTCAGACGTCACTTGTCACATCCACCCTGGATACTCCTCTTGAATGGTGACCACGACCTGGCATGGACCTTGCTCACGTTCTGGCCGGACCTGCTTCACCCACTCCACAGGAGAGAGACCATGGACCGCCGCTTCTACGTTGCCCTCACCGCCCTTGCCGTCTTCAGCTTTGGCTCCGCCGCCTGCGAGCCCATCGACATGAGCTGGGACTACGATGATGCCTACTGGTCGGACTATGGCTACGATGACTACTATCTTTACACCCCAGCCATGGATGTCCTGCCCCAGGGGGACCTGGCCGGCGACTTCTCCAACTTCGACCGGAGCGCGTCGGTCGCTGAAGTGACCAGCTATGACGGCATGGTCGAGGTCACCACCATCGACAACCAGGGCTCGGCCATGGCCCAGCTCAACATCTACGGCGACCTGGGCGACATCCCGGCGGGCGAATCTCGTACCTTCCACATCGAGGACGAGTACGCGATGTGGGGGGGCTCCTCCGACATGGACGTCTACGTGATGGGCGTCGGCTGCGCCAACGCCTCCACCGACTCCTGGGGCGACACCTGGTGGGATGTGGACGAGACCGCCGAAGTGGTCACCGTCACGGTCGATGAGAGCGTGGCGCTCGATGGCAGCGTCATCCGCGATTACAGCTTCACGGCCACCTTCCCGTCCTACACCGACGGCGGCTGGGAGTTCGACGGCTACACGACGCTCAGTGGCAGCTTCCAGGCCCGCAAGGGCGGAGCCAAGCTCAGCCTGTAACGTCGAGCCACCTACGGACCCAACCGGGCGCGCGGTCGAGTGCGGCGGGGTCGACCGGGGGCAGCGCCACGCTGCTCTTGGTCGCCCAGAAGAGCACGGGGCCGCGCGCTTTTTGCGGTTCCAGCAGGTCGAGTGCCAAGGCGGCCGCCTTGGCGGAGTACGTGGTGTCCAGCTGGAGTACGTCTCTCCGGGCGAAGCGCGCGATGGCGGCGCGCCCACGGTCCGAGGGAGCGCCATAGCCGTCTTCGAGGTAGCCCGCTTCGAGTACGAGGTGACCCCCCAGACCATTGCGTGTCAGACCCAGGTCGGGTCCGCCGAGCCGCTCCAAAAGGCGAGCCGTTCGTAGCGCCAGGCCGATGATGCGCCAGGGATCGGTCACCGGCCACGGCGTCACCCGGACGCCGTGCACGATCGGCAGTTCGTCTTCGAAGGCCAGCCCCAGGCGGCGGGCCAGCTGCAGGCCCACGAGCAGTCCGGCCGCCGTGCACGTGCTGCCGACCCCGACCACCAGGTGTCTGGGCGTCGGGAGCTCCCCCGCTCGAATCTGGTGCGCCAGCTCCAGCGCGGCGGAGAGATGGCCCAGCGCCCCGAGCGGCACGGCCGCTCCAGGAGCCTGGACATAGTCCGCTGGCCCACGCAGTCGTGTCGCCAGTCGGACGGCCACGACGCTGAGGGGGAAGGCCACGATGGACGGCAAGCATTCGAGTCGGCAGTCCAGCGACAGCATGACCTCCAGATTCTCGCGCGCGGTCAGGCTCTCGGGTTGGGGCCAAAGCAGTGCCCCACTGGCCAGGCCTGCGCGGTCGGCGTGGACCGCCGTGGCGACCGAATGGTTGGATCCCAGCGAGCCCGTCGCCCAGATACGCCGCGCGCCCTTCCGCTGGGCGTCGGCGAAGACCAGCTCCAGGGGACGGATCTTATTGCCGCCGTACCCCTGCGCCGAGATGTCCTCGCGCTTGATGAAAAGGGGGGCGGCCGTTTCCGGCAGCTCCAGGTCCGAGGCGGCGACCGCGTCCACAGGCGTCGGATAGTCCCCCAGCGGCACGCGACCAAGCTGACCGCGGAGTTTCGGAGCCGCTTCGAAGAGGGGGTAGGGCGCGGAGTCCAAGTTAAACCCGAACTCGGTAAATCCCGTGCCCGCCGTGCCCGTTCTTCGATGGGGGGCCGGAGGAGGCTTGGAGCAGGGCTTCGATGGGAGGGCAGTTCAGGTCCGTCGCATCGTAGGACTTTCTCATTCGCCCCCCAAACCCGCCGCTGGGCTCATGGTTGATCTCATCTCTGGATCGAGTTGATTTTCTGGTGGAAGTTGGATGGCGGGACGATCTGATTCGCCCCCCACCCCCCCGGAGGGGGGCTTCCGCACCCCTCCGGGGCGGCCACTGCGCTCCTCCGTTCCTCCGCTCGCAAGCTCGCTCCGTCACTACGTCGCTCCGGGCCGTCCGACGGAGTCGGATGCGGACTGAACACGCGCCGAGACTTGAACTCCACACCAAGCTCCTCCCCGTGCCCGAGTACGTATGCGAGCGCGCAAGCCGAAGGGGGCCGTCGGAGGCCTGTAGCAGTGCTTCGATGGGAGGGCAGTGCAGGTCCGACGCAGGGCTTCGATGGGAGGGTAGTGAAGGTCCGTCGCATTGTAGGACTTTCTCATTCGCCCCCCAACCCCCCCGCTGGGGGGCTTCCGCCCCCCTTCGGGGCGGCCACTGCGCTCCTCCGTTCCTCCGCTCGCAAGCTCGCTCCGTCACTACGTCGCTCCGGGCCGTCCGACGGAGTCGGATGCGGATTGAACGCGCGCCGGAACCTTCACTTCAGACCAGGCTCGTCCCCGCGTCCGAGCGGTCACTGTGGACGAGACGATCACCTGCTATCTCTGCACCTGCTACGGGGTCGGGCAGCTGAACGCCGGGTCGATGACCTCCTGGGCGCCCTCGTCGATCCATTGCTTGATGATAGCGATCTGAGCGGCGTCCAGGTAGGGACCACCGTTGGGCATCTGAATGACCTCGGGGTCGGGCGCGACGGTCGGGCCGTTCAGCAGCTTGAAGAGAAGGCTGTTGTCGGCGTCGCAGGGGATGACCAGCGGAGCGTTGACCGAAGCACCGGTGGCTCCTGCATCCTTGAGCATGTTCTCGACGCTGAAGTTGAAGCCCCGAGGCGCCGTGTCGGCCGGCTGGCCGTGGCAGTTGGCGTTGGCGCAACCACCCCCGCCGGCGGCGTCGAAAATCGGCTTGACCTCGGTCTCGTAGTCGAGGATGTCGGGGCACGCGGTCGAGCAGCTGCCGCCGCAGTCGATGCCGCCCTCGTCTTCGTTCTTGGTGCCGTCGCTGCAGTGCGCCGGGTCGCCGGGGCCGCTGCAGGCGTTGGGATCCCCAGCACCGCCGTCCACGTAGGCCCGCAGCCGGGCGATGATGTCGGCGTCCAGGGGGTTTCCGCCCTGGGGCATCTGGGTCCCACAGTCGCTGCCCTCGACCCTGCAGATGAGCAGCGAGTTGTCGCTGTCACAAGGGATGATGGCCGCGCCGCTATTGCCTCCGGCGAGAAGCCCTGCTTCGTCATCCAGGCTGAGTCCACCCAGTGCTGCGCCGCCGACATGGCAGCCGAAGCACCGGTTGGAGAAGATGTCGGCGATGTCGTCGAATGTCGGCGCCGAGCCACATGCTGTCGGATCGCCTGCGCCCGAGGCGATGTACCGGCGAATCGCGTCGATGTCGTCGGTGCTGAGCCCCCCGCTGGGAGGCGGCATGATGGCCTTGCCCGGGTCGCTACCCTCCACCCGGATGACGATCTCGGAGCTGTCGGGGTCGCATACCACGAATCCTGGACCGCTCGAGCCACCGGTCGCGAGGCCCTCAGCGGTGTCCAGGTTGAGCCCACCCAGCGCGGCCCCTCCGGTGTGGCAGCCCGTGCAATTGGACTGGAAGATGGGGAGGATACTGTCGTATCCGACACCCCCGCCGGTGGACCCGCCATCGGTCATCTCGAAGACCGGGTCGCCGACCTGGGTGCAGCCCATGAATGGCAAGGCGGTCAGCGACAGCATCGCGACCACGAGGATTCTGGTGTTCCCGTGCATGGCCAAGACGATACGCGGCACCCTGGTTGGCTGCAATGCCCCCCGGGTGGTTAACCATCGCTCATCCGGCATAGCCGACGCAGCTGTCGCCGCCGTCGACGTGCAGCACCGAGCCTGTCGCGAAGGGGCTGCATGTCGCCAGGTAGCTTACTGCTTGGGCCACATCGTCGGCCGAACCCGCACGCGGCACCGGCAGCGGGCCGACCCGCTGCGCGGTCTCACTCTCGTCCCAGTCCTCCGGAGGCGCCACGGCGCCCGGCACGACCGCGTGACACTGCACGTCCGGGCCCAGCTCCCTCGCCAGGCCGCGAGTCAGGTTGAGCAACGCCGCTTTAGTGAGGCTGTGCACCAGTTGCCCGGCGAACGGCCGGTAGGCGCTGGCGTCCACGATGTTGATCACCCGGCCCCTGCCCGTCGCTGCCAGCACGGCAGCAGCGGCCTGGGCCAACAGGAGCGGGGCGCGGACGTTGAGCGCGACCTGGGCATCGAAGTCCGCAACACGGGTCTCCGCCAGCGCCGCCACCTCGAACGAGGCCGCCGAGTTCACGAGCACATCCAGGCGGCCCATGCCATCGAGGACTTGTTCGACCACCCTGGCGGGCGCGCGTGCAGAAGCCAGGTCCGCCTTCACAGCAAGGCCCCGAACACCCAGGGCCTCGATGTCGGCCAGAGTGACCTCGGCCGGCCCGGTGGAGCTTCGATAGGTGAACGCGACATCGTGCCCGGTCCGGGCCAGCTCCAGCGCGATGGCGCGACCCACGCGGATGGCGCCCCCGGTGACCAGGGCGACCCTGCGGCTGTTGGTGGCTGGCGTCGATGGGCTCACGGGCACCTCCCAGAGTCAGGTTTGACGCGCGGATAGTCGCATATCTCCTTGACCCGCGCCGCACCAGTTGCTGCAATGGCGCGTCCTTTTCATCGGGAGGCTGCTAGATGGGGACCCGGGCGCTGTGTATCACCCTGGTGACGTTGGTCGCCGTAGGCTGCAATGACCAGACGGTCGTGCTGGACAAGTCGGCTGCGACGCCGCCGGTGGCGGAGGCTCCTTCTGACCAGAAGCTGATCCCGCTGAACGGTACGACCGGGACGGTGACGCCGAAGGCCACGGAAAGCCTGGCCGATCCCCATACCAGGCCGAAGACCGGCGCGATCCACCCCAAGCCCATGCTTCCGGTCGAGGCACTCCCCGGCGAGCGGGGCGGGGCCAAGGCTGACCAGTTCGACGATTACAAGCTGGCCAACCCCAACGTCTACAACATCACGGCGGCGCCCAGCTCACCGATGATCGCCGCCGCCGAGTGGGACACCAAGCAGGCCCTCACCATCAGCTGGACCGGCTCGTTCCCCGACGTCTATGCCGACATCGTCAGCAACTCGAACCCCGTCACCGACGTCTGGGTCATCCACCAGGGCAGCACCGGCCTCAGCAACTTCCAGCAGAGCATGGCGGCCTACGGCGTGAGCACCGCCGGGGTCAACTACCTCAACCGCAACAACGACTCCATCTGGATCCGTGACTTCGGCCCCATCAGCGCCTTCGACGCCGACACCAACAAGACCCTCCTGATCGACCCCCGCTACTACCACCAGCGCGTCTACGACGATGCCATCCCGTACCACCTGGCCAACCAGTGGGGCCTGGACGACTTCCGCATGCCGGTCGACTTCGAGGGCGGTACCTTCATGGCCGATGGGCGCGGCACCTGCTTCATTTCGCAGGGCGTGCTCTGGTACAACGGCGTCGGCGAGCAGACCATCCGGAACTACTTCCGCGACTACCTCGGCTGCTACCAGCTGGTCATCCTCAACCCGCTGCAGAACGAGGGCACGACCCACATCGACATGTTCACCAAGATGGCCGACGAGACCACGGTCATCCTGGGCGAGTACCAGTCCTTCCAGGACAGCACCAACGCCCAGCTGATGAACCAGAACGAGGCCATCTACAACTCGGTGGTGTTGGCCGGCGGGCAGGCCATCAACGTGGTTCGGATGCCGATGCCCAACAACGATGGGCAGAGCGTCTGGCGGACCTACGTCAACAGCCAGTTCATCAACGGCGTGAACATGATCCCGGTCTACACCGACAACACCACGTACGAGTCTCAGGCGCTGGCCATCTGGGACAGCGTCATGCCGACATGGAACCACGTCGCCCTGGACGCGACCCAGCTCATCACCTGGTCGGGCGCCATCCACTGCATCTTGATGGAGGTCCAGGCGGGTGACTGGAGCAGCAACCAGTCGGCTCCGGCCCAGCTGTGCAACAACTTCAGCTGCTACCCCAGCAGCAACGGCAGCGGCGGCAACGTGGGCTGCGGCGGCACCCTCGTCTCCGGTGACTGCAACGCCGGGACGGCCTCCTGGTGTGACTTCGGCACCGTCCAGACTCAGACCTGCGGCGCCGGTGAAAGCTGTGCCTGGGACCCGGTCGCTGGTCACTACGGCTGTGTGGATGGCAGCGGCTGCACCCCAGATTGCGTCGGCAAGGCCTGCGGCAACGACGGCTGCGGCGGAAGCTGCGGTTCCTGCGCCGACGGCCTGAGCTGCTCGGGCAATCAGTGTGTCGCCGACAACCCCAGCGACGGTGACCCCTGTGGCGACTACAGCTTCGAGGGATGCTGCAACGGCAGCACCCTCATCTACTGCGCCGGCCAGGGGCTCGACGTGGTCAACTGCGGGGCCCAGGGCTGCGGCTGGGATGCCGGCAACAACTTCTACAACTGCAACGCTTCGGGCGAAGACCCCAGCGGCACCAACCCGCTGCAGTGCCCGGCCTCGTGTCAGCCCGATTGCAGCGGCAAGGATTGTGGTCCCGACGGCTGCGGGGGAACCTGCGGCACCTGTGCCAGCGGCGACACCTGCAACGCCTCTGGAACATGCGATTCCGGTGGTTGCACCCCGAGCTGCGGCACCAACGCCTGCGGCCCCGATGGCTGCGGCGGCAGCTGCGGCTCCTGCCCCTCCGGCCAGACCTGTAACGGCGGCACCTGCGAGGCCGTCTGCGTGCCCGATTGTGCTGGCAAGGACTGCGGCTCCGATGGCTGTGGTGGCACCTGTGGTTCCTGCTTCGGTGGCGCGACCTGCGACGCCAACGGCCAGTGCGTCAGCGACTGCACTCCGGACTGCACCAACCTGGAGTGCGGCGACGACGGCTGCGGCGGCAGCTGCGGCAGCTGCGGCGCCGGCGAGATCTGCACCTCGGGCCTCTGCGAGGCGGTGGGGAGCGGCTGCGGCGACATCGCCTGGGAAGGCGTCTGCGACTACAGCACCGGCTCCATGACCTGGTGCGAGGACGGCCAGCTCCAGACCCAGGCCTGCAACAGCGGCTGTTGCGGCTGGACCGGCGAGGACAACGGCAACTGGTGCTGGAGCGCCCAGAACTGCGGCTTCTGCGTCAACGAGTGCGACTCGGGAACCAGCGGCTGCAGCAACTTCGGCACCCACTCCTGGACCTGCGCCGAGCCGACCGCCAACTTCCCCTGCCGCCAGCGCATCTTCAGCGATTGCCCGGGCGGCTGCGACGAGACCACGGGCGCCTGCGTGACCTGCACCCCGGACTGCAGCGGCAAGAGCTGCGGCGACGACGGCTGCGGCGGCAGCTGCGGCACCTGCCCGCCGGGCGAGCAGTGCAGCGTCATCACCGGCTCCTGCGAGCCCGAGGCCTGCGTCCCCGACTGTAGCGGCAAGGTCTGCGGCGACGACGGCTGCGGCGGTATCTGCGGCGGCTGCGCGGCCGACGAGGAGTGCAACGCCGGCCAGTGCGTCCCGGGCACCTGCGTGCCTCAGTGCGACGGCAAGACCTGCGGTCCCGACGGGTGCAGCGGCAGCTGTGGCGAGTGCCCTGCGGGCGACTTCTGCAACGCTACCGGCCAGTGCGTGACCCTGTGCGTGCCCGACTGCGACGGCAAGACCTGCGGCACTGACGGCTGCGGTGGCTCTTGCGGTGAGTGCGCCGCCGGCCAGTTCTGCGACGCCGGTGTCTGCACCGACAGCTGCACCCCCGTCTGCGACGGCAAGAGCTGCGGCGACGACGGTTGTGGCTCGAGCTGCGGCGTCTGCGCGGACGGGCAGATTTGCACCGACGCCGGTCAGTGCGTCGACGAGTGCACCCCCGACTGTGACGGCAAGGTCTGCGGCCTCGACGGCTGCGGCGGGAGCTGCGGCGCCTGCGCCGCTGGGGAAGAGTGCGACGCCACGGGCCAGTGTGCGGCCATCACCGGATGCGGCGACGTGAGCTTCGAGGGCGAGTGCCAGGGCACGGTGGTCACATGGTGTGAGGCCGGAAGCCTCAACAGCTTCGACTGCGCCGACGAGAACAAGGTCTGCGGCTTCACCGAGGGGCTGGGCTTCACCTGCGTGGCGGACTCCACCTGCATCCCACAGTGCGATGGCAAGGCGTGTGGCGACGACGCCTGCGGCGGCAGCTGCGGCTCCTGCGCCGACGGCGAGCTGTGCAACGCCAGCGGGCAGTGTGAGGCCGAGACCGAGTGCGGCACGGTCACCTACGAGGGCGAGTGCCAGGGCGACACGGTGGTCTGGTGCGACAACGGCACCCTGAAGACCTACGACTGCACCACCCAGAACAAGACCTGCGGGTTCCAGGCGCCGGCCGGATACACCTGCGTCGACAACGTCTGCGACCCTGACTGCACCAACAAGCAGTGCGGCGACGACGGGTGCGGCGGCAGCTGCGGTACCTGCGGTGACGACCAGGTCTGCCTGGGCAGCGAGTGCGTGGACCAGACCCCGCCGACGCCCGACGAAGGGCCGTCGGAGGACACCGGCGGAACGCCCGACGAGGGCACCACCGAGCCTGACGCGACCGTCAGCGGCGACGCCACGACGACCCAGCCCGACACCGGCGTGCCGGTCAACCCGGCGACCCCCGGTGACACCGAGGGCTGCGCCTCGGGCGCCTCGGGTGGGGGCAACTCCCTGCCGGTGGCGCTGCTGGCGCTGTTTGGGCTGGCGGTAGTGGTCCTGCGGCGGCGTCGTCTGAACGCATGAGTCTCCGCCGAGCGCTGGTCGACGCCATCGTGCGTCGCCGGCGCATCGAACCGCTGGGGCGATGGGACCTGTCGATCCCGCGTACGGTGCCGCTGGACGCTGAGCGGGTGACGGTGTTCGGGCGCCTGCTCGACCCGGAGCTGGCCGAGTCCGAGCGGGTCGCTCCAGACGTGCCGGAGTTGGCGCGGGACGTCGGGCTCACCAGCCAGAGCGAGCATTGGATGTATCTGGTGGCGGATGTCTCCGGCAGCGAGCTGGAGGTCTCCACCCGCAGCGTGACCGGATGGTGCGGCACCTGTAGCGGCTGGCGCTGCGCCCACCGGCTGGCGTTCTGGCTGGCGCTGGCGTGGCACACCGAGGAGACCCGCTGGGTCGTGGAGCGGCCTCTGTGGGAGCTGGTGCTGCTGCCGTTCGCCGACGAGCGTCCAACCGCCGGGGAGGACCGAGACGATCGCCACCAGGGCTGGGTCCGCTATCACATCCGCTGGCCGCTGCCGGACCTGGGCCTCGAGGAGGTGGACATCGTTTTCCGGGAGTTGATGCGGCGCTCCAAGAGCAGCGGGCGCACGCTCAAGCCCATGAAGATGCCGCGCGATTGGGACAAGGCCGCGGCGCGAATACGTGGGTTGAGCGAGGTGGATCAGCAGGTGCACGCCATCCTGGAGCGGCTCGAGGCCTTGCGGGAGACCCAGGGGCTGACCCGCAGCTACCGCATGGAGCGTATGGTTGAGGAGCTGTCGCGGCAGGCGATGGGGGAGCTGTTCGAGGCACTCGCGACGTGCAGCGACGTGCGGCTGGACAACCGTCCGGTGAAGGTGTCCACCGAGCCCATCACCCCGGTGATTCGCGCCAAGACCGGTGAGGACGGAGGGCTCGACCTGCGCTGGGAGCCTGCCTGGAGCCTGGTCGTCGACGTGGGCCCCGGGTACGTCCTCATCGACGACGTGCTTCATCCACTGAGCGACAGCGATGAGCGGCTGCGGACCCTTGTGAATCAACCGCTCCCGCGGATCCCTCGCCAGCACGTGTCGGGCTTCATCGACGGCTTCGTCTTGAAGGCGCCGGTACGCCTGGAGCTGGACACGCCCAACGATGGCACGGGGTCGCTCAGCGGCGTTCAGCAGCCCGAGAGCGTGACGGCGCGGTTGGTCCTCGGCGAGACTCTGGAGGCGCTGACCGTGGATGTCCGGTTCGCCTACCGGGTGGGCGCCGCGGTGGTGGAGGCGGCGCCGGGCGACAAGACGCCCTTGCTGGCGGTGGACACGCTGGATCCCACGGAGCTCACCGGCCACACGGCCTTGGTGCGGCGTCGGTGGCCCTGGGAGCGGGCCATGCTGGACGACCTGCAGTTGGCAACGGGAGAGCGGGGTGTGCCTCTGGAGCTGACCGGGACAGCTGCCTACGACTTCCTCATCGAGGGGCTTCCCCGGCTGAGCGCCAGCTGGGAGGTGTTCGGTACCGAGTCGCTGAAGCTCCATCGGGTCAGCGGGCGGGTGACGCCGACGGTCTCGGTCAGCACCAACATGGAGTGGTTCGACATCCAGGTGCGGTTCTCGGCGGGCAAGGCGGTGCTGCCGGTGCGGGAGGTGCTGAAGTCCTGGATTCAGGGCAAGCGGTACCACAAGCTCGATGACGGCACCGTGGCCCGGCTCCCGAGCCGCTGGTTGGCACAGCACGGTGAGACCCTGGGAGAGCTGGAGGAGCTGCGGTCGGCCAGTGGCAAGGAGCTGACGGCGTTCGCGACCCTGCTGGCGGACGAGTTCCTGGGCATGGTGCCCCAGGACCATGGCGTGAAACGGTGGCGCGACGCCGCCGACAAGCTCAAGCGCGTTCAGGCCGACGCGAGTGACGGCGTGGTCATCGAGCCGCTGCCGCCGCCGCCGGGACTTCAGGCGGAGCTGCGCGACTACCAGCTGACCGGCTACCGCTGGCTGATGTTCCTGCGCGACATGGGGCTCGGCGGGGTGTTGGCCGATGACATGGGGCTGGGGAAGACCGTTCAGGCCCTCGCGGCGCTGCTGGCGACCCACGCTGGCGTGGACGCCGATGACGACGACGCGGGGCGACCGAGCCTGGTGGTGGCGCCTGCGTCGGTGGTCTACCACTGGGAGGCGGAGGCCAAGCAGTTTGCACCCGAGCTGACGGTAAAGGTGCATCACGGGGCGAACCGGGCGACCACGCTGGCGGGTACCGAGGCCGACGTCTTCGTGACCAGCTACGCGCTGCTGCGTATCGACGCCGAGCTGTTCGGTGGGCTCGATCTACAGTGGCTGATCCTGGACGAAGCCCAGAATATCAAGAACCCCCACAGCAAGGTCGCCCAGGCCGCGCGGGCGCAGAACGCGCGCCATCGGCTGGCGCTGACGGGCACGCCGGTGGAGAACAACCTCTACGAGCTGTGGAGTCTGTTCCAGTTCCTGATGCCCGGGTTCTTCGGTAGCAAGGAGGCGTTCGGCAACCGCTACGCGCGCCGGATCCACAAGTACCAGGATGCCGAGGCGCTGGACGCGCTGCGGGCGCGCATCAAGCCGTTTGTGCTGCGCCGGCTGAAGTCCGAGGTGGCCGCCGAGCTGCCGTCTCGGACCGAGCTGGTGCTTTACTGTGACCTTCCGCCGGCGCAGTGGGAGCTTTACGAGCGGGTCAAGCGCACCTACCGCGACTCGGTGATGAAGCGGGTGAAAGAGGAGGGCGTCGGCAAGAGCACCATTCAGGTGTTGGAGGCGCTGATGCGGCTGCGCCAGGCGGCCTGTGACCCCAGGTTGCTTCCCTTTGACGAGGCCCGGGAGGTGGCCGACACGGCCAAGCTGACGCTGTTGTTCGAGCGGCTCGAGGTGATGCTGGATGCCGGCCACAAGGTGCTGGTCTTCAGCCAATGGCCGTCGCTGCTGCGATTGGTGGCCGAAGGCCTGGTCGAGCGGGACATGGGCTTTTTGATGCTGGACGGCAGCACGCCCACGAAGAAGCGGCCGAAGATGGTGGAGACGTTCAACGACGACGAGGGACCGCCGGTGTTCCTCATCAGCCTCAAGGCGGGGGGCACGGGGTTGACGTTGACCGCGGCGGACCACGTGATTCACCTGGATCCGTGGTGGAATCCTGCGGTAGAGGCCCAGGCGACGGACCGGGCGCATCGCATCGGTCAGGACAAGCCGGTGGTGGCGTACAAGATCGTGGCTCGAGGCACGGTGGAGGAACAGATTCTGGTGCTGCAGGACCGAAAGCGAGAGCTGTTCGAGGCGACGGTCGACGCCGACCGTTTGCTGGTGAGTCAGCTGACCGCCGAAGACCTCGCCAAGGTGTTCGCCTGATGTCCGTGCCCGTGCCCGAACGACGGGGAACCGAGCGTGAATGGGGTCCCATTGCACTGGTCTTACTCGCTTCTGTCCTCTTCGCGTGTAGTCAGGACGCCCGGAAGGAGTGGAAGCCACCCGAGGGCGCAGCCGTGGCGACGCCCGTCACGCCATCGACCATCGGTGGCGAACGCTGGGGCGCGGCCCAGCAGGGCAACGAGCAGAAGAAGCCGACCGTCATCAACGGCCCCGACGAGCACGGCTACCGCCCGGTGGACCTGACGCTCAAGCGGCTGCATCACGAGGGCGGTCTGTGGCACCTCGGGGCCAGCCCGCTCGAATACGTGGAAGGCAAGGACCGTCAGGCCGAGGTCGTGCTCGAGGCCAAGATGGTGCTCGATGACAGCCTGCCGCGCCGCAACCGCTTCTGGGCGGCGCCCCACTACGACGGCTGCGTGGACAAGCATGAACGCCTGCACAAGGTCCACTGGGTGCGGGTGGAGCTCCCGGAGGGCGAGTCGGTGCAAGTAAGCGACAAGCGGCTGTACATCCAGGGCAGGGTGGGGCGGACCGGCGACGACGGCCGGGTCACCTTCGAAGCCACCGCGGTGATGCTGCAGCACGCCGCCGTGCAGCAGCATGGGCACCACTGAGATGACTGGCGGGATGTCCGACGCCATGAGCCAGAAGGTCTTCATCTCCGAGGTCTTCGCCTCGATTCAGGGCGAGGGCCTGCTCACCGGTGTGCCGTCGGTGTTTGTGCGCGTCAGTGGCTGCCACCTGCGCTGCGGGTTCTGCGACACGCCCTACACCAGCTGGGATGCCCAGGGCGAGCACCGCACGCTTGCGTCGTTGGTGGACGAGGTCCGGTCGCACACGGGGGTGAAGCACGTGGTGCTGACCGGGGGGGAACCCTACATCGTCAAAGGTGCAGCGACGCTCGCGCAGACGCTCAGGGCCGAGGGCTACCACCTGACGGTCGAGACGGCCGGCAGCGTGTGGAAGCCGGCGCTGGCGGCGGATCTCTATTCGGTGAGCCCCAAGCTGGCCAGCAGCACGCCGGACGATCCGACCTGGGGGCCGCGCCACGACGCGGCTCGGATCGCGATGGATGCGCTACGAGCCTTTGTGGCGACGGGCGACTATCAGCTGAAGTTCGTCGCGGCGACGTCGGCAGACCTGGACGAAATCGAGTCGCTGGTGGCAGCGCTCGAGGCGGACCCGCATCGGGTGCTGCTGATGCCTGAGGGCACGACCGTGGCGCGCATCGACGAGGTCGCCGAGTGGCTGGGGCCCGAGTGCATCCAGCGGGGCTACCGCTACTGCGACCGGCTCCACATCCGGCTCTACGGCAATACGCCCGGAACCTGACCACGCTGGAGGTGGGCGGCGCTACCCCAGGCTGGAGAAGATGCGGCTGTTCTGGGCCGCGGGGCGCTCGATGAGGCGACTCAGGTAGGGCTCCACCGCCTCGCGCTCGATAAGGCCAGACTGCACAGCCAGCCGGAGGCTGTACCCCGCGAGCACGTCGGCGAGGGTGAACTGTGGACCGCACAGGTAGCCTTCCTCGGGGAGTTCCGCAGCTGCGACCGCGAGCTTGCGGCGCAGGCTCTTGTCGTGCAGCTCCGCGAAGCGGGCGTCGACGCGGCCGTACGTGCTCAAGATGTATTCGACGAGTCGCGACTCGAAGGTCTCGCCGAATACCGCGAGCCAGTAGACGTATTCACCACGTCCGGGTTCGCCGCGTCCGATCCAGAGCTTGGGCGTGTCGAACGCGTCCGCCAGGATGTGGCAGATGGCCGTGCTCTCGCGCAGCGTGTGGCCGCGGAACTCGGCCGTCGGGATATGTCGATAGGCGTTCAGGTCGGCATAGGGGGGCTTGTGGTGCTCGCCCGGGGTGACCTTCTGTTCGTCGATGCACAGCCCCAACTCGCAGGCTGTCCAGCGCACCTTGCCGCTGCGGTCGTGGTCGCCAAAGCCGTAGAGGGTGACGCTCTCGGAGGTGTTTTCGGTGGTCGTCGTCATGCGGCGAGGATAACGCGCCGATGTCCAAGCGCCACCCTCCTGCCCGGGTGACCGGCGTCACGGTTTCTAACCGTCCTCCAATCGTGCTAGGAATCCCTCCTTGAGCACTCCACAAAGGGCCGGAGGGACCCCCATGCACCGGATCACCATCGCTTTCGCAGCCGTCACGCTCGCCTTCTCCATGGCGGGCTGCCCCGAAGACGACCCCACTCCCGTCAGCTTCACCGCCGTCGCGTACAACGCCGGCCTGGCCATCGGCTTCGTGCCTTCCGCCGAGGAGCGCGCGCCGATTACGACTCAGGCCCTGGTCGACCTGTCCGCCGACATCGTCTGTGTGCAGGAATTCTGGACACCCGCTCACGTGGACGGGCTGAAGACCGCTGCGGCCGCCGACTACCCCCACACACTGTTCATCGACCCGGACGTGGGGACCACCGGTCCGGCGGGCTGTGAGGTCGCCGACACCGAGGAGCTGCTCACCTGCGTCACGACCGAGGGCTGTGACCAGCTCTGCGGCGACGCGGTCACCACCTGCGTCATCGCCAACTGCCTCGACGAGTTCACCGCCGTCACGAACAACGCTCCTGAGTGCGCCGGCTGCATCCAGGCCAACATCGGCGCGCCCATCGACCAGATCATCAGCACCTGCCGGTCGGAGAGCACCGAGTTCGCCTTCGGCGGGTCCTTCGGCATCGGCCTTCTGTCCAAGTACCCCTTCGCCGCCACGGACGAGGTCATCCTCGAAAGCACCACCAACCGCCGTGGGCTCCTCTACGCCGAGGTGACGGTTCCGGACCTCGGGCCGGTACACGTCGTCTGCACTCACCTGACTGCGGTGTTCTCGTCCATTCCCTACCCCAAGGCCGAGGGTTCCTGGGAAGAGGAGCAGCTGGTCCAGGTCAACGCGCTCAACGCTCTCGTCGACGACAAGGCGGGGGCTACCGGACGGGCTCTGGTCATGGGCGACCTCAACACCGGCCCGGCCGGGCCCGGCTATATCGCGGAGGCCGAGGCCAACTACACCGCGCTGATGGCCGCCGGGTACAGCAACCCGTACACCGATACCGCTGGTCACACGTGCACCTTCTGCGGCAACAACGCCTTGATTGGCAACGACGACAGCGAGGACGCGGTCATCGACCACGTCCTGACGCGCAACTTCACCGGCAGCGCGACGACCAGCCGGGTGCTGGATGGCACGATTCAAATCACGCCGGTCTGCACCGGGGTCGAGGAGACCACGGCCTACTCCGACCACTACGGCGTCAGCGTGACGTTTACCGAGACGCCCTGAGGCGGGGTCACGGCCTCGGCGGCCGTGACCACCACTGAAGGCGGGGCCTGGGTGGCCCCGCGTATCATCCTTCAAGCCCTTGAGCCGGTGCCGATGTCGGAGCCGGCCCCGGCCCCGGCTCCGGCTCCGGCTCCGGCAAACGGCCCCGGCCCCAGCCCCGGCCCCGGCAAAACGGCCCCGGCTCCGGCCCCGGCTCCGGCCCCGGCAAACGGCCCCGGCCCCGGCAAACGGCCCCGGCTCCGGCCCCGGCTCCGGCCCCGGCAAACGGCCCCGGCAAACGGCTCCGGCTCCGGCAAGACGGCCCCGGC
>JGI12316J15310_10000065_pt4 | contig 223682 bp, 196 predicted proteins | sample MarCyaLeptolynsp_FD_15310 | JGI IMG/M metagenome (IMG submission 15310)
TCGAGGTTGGAAGCGGCTTCGGCGGCGAGGTTCAGGCTGCGGGGACCTTCGAGCATGGCTCGAAGGCGGCACGGCTGGAGCCGTGCGCCACGTCGCGGGGGCGGTTAGTCGTTGCGGAGGGCGGTTAGTGGTTCTACTCGTGAGGCGCGGAGAGCGGGGAGGAAGGAGGCGAACAGGGAGACGGCGGTCAGGACGACCGCGACCGCGACGAAGATGCGCGGATCTCTGGCGCTGATCTCGAACAGCAGGCTCTCTAAGGCGGTTCCGAGGGCGAACGAGATTGCGAGGCCCGCCGCCAGCCCGACGACGACGGGGCGCGCGCTCTCGAGCAGGACCATCATGAGGACGGATTCATGACGTGCTCCGAGCGCCATGCGGATGCCGATCTCTCCGGTGCGGCGCGCCGTGACGTAGGCGACGACTCCGTAGAGGCCTAAGCAGGCGAGCAGGAGGGCCGCTGCGGCGAAGGCGGCGGCGAGTTGCGCCTGGAAGCGTTCGCGGACGACCGAGGTTTCTACGATCTGATCGAAGGTACGGAAGCGGCTGAGCGGCAGGGTCGCGTCGATGCGTTGGACGGCTTGGCGAAGCGCATCGTCGAAGGCGCGGGGATCGCCGGCGGTGCGGACGACGTAGTCGGCGCCGGTTCGGATAAGGCTCCAATAGGGCTCGTAGGCGATGGGGACGGCGTCTTCGGCGAGGCCTAGGGTGCGGACGTCGGAGACGACGCCGATGACTTCCATGAATGGATCGTCGGCGGCGCCGTTGCGACGGAAGCGTTTGCCGATCGCGCTTTCGCCCGGCCAGAGCTTTTGGGCCAATGCTTCGGAGACGAGTCCGACGGCGCGATTGCGGTCGTTCGGTTGGAGGAATCGGCCCTCGGAGAGTCGGATGCCGGAGGCTTGCCAGTAGCCGGGGCTGACGAATCGGAAATCGGCTACGACCGGCGCTTGAGCGTCGCGGGCCTCGGGAGTCGCGACGCCGTCTCCCCAGTCGCCGCCTTCGAGCGGGAGCTTGCTGGTGAGTCCGGCGGAGAGGACGCCGGGGACGTTGCGGAGTTCCTGGAGAAGTCGTTCGTGGAAGAGAGGGCGTTCCTCGGGCGCATAGCTTACGCGAGGCAGCAGGATCTGGAAGGAGACGATGCCTTCCGTCTCGAACCCTTTGTCGACGCTGGTCAGCCGGAAGAGGCTGGCGCCGAGTAGGCCGGCCGCGACGAGCAGGACCACGCTTAGGGCGACCTCGGCGGCGACCAAGGCCTCACGGAGACGGGCGGCGGGACGTCCGTCGCTGCTTCTGGATTGGTTGGATTGCATGACCGACGCCGGCGAGGCGCCCGCCGAGCGAAAGGCGGGCAGGAGTGCGGTCAGGCCGGCGGCGAGCGCCGTCAGGCCGCAGGCGTAGGCGAACATGCGGCCGTCCAGGCGCACCTCGTCCAGGCGGGGCAGCTCGGGCGGGGCCCATGCGACGAGCGCGTCCACGGCCCAGCCGGCCATGACCCAGCTCAGCGCTCCGCCGCACAGGGCCAGCAGCAGACTCTCCTGCAGGGCTCTGGTCGAGAGCCTGAGACGACCGGCGCCCAAGGCCAGGCGGACGGCCGAATCGCGGGCGCGGCGGGCGGCTCGTACCAGCATCAGGTTGCTGAGGTTGAGGCAGACCATGAGCAGGACGGCCGCGACGGCGGCGAGCAGCATCCACAGCCCGGTGCGAGCCGAGCCGACGACGGCCTCCATCATGGAGACGAGGTGGACGGAAGTCGTCAGATTGTAGGGGCGCACCAGATCGGCGAGTGCGGCGGTCATCTCCGTCATGGCCTGCTCCGGCGTGGCGTCGGGGCGTAGTCGGAGCAGGGCTCGGAAGTTGTGGCTGCCCGCGGCGCCGACGGCGTCGTAGCGAATCTGAAGCGGCCGGACCATCTGGAAGGTACGCGGGCCGCGCACGCTGGAGCGTTGGAAGACGTTGCCGGCTTCGAAGCGGAAATTGTCCGGCAGAACGCCGACGATTTCGGCCGGTCGTCCGTTGACCTCGATCCGGCTGCCGAGGACGGCTAGGTCGCCTCCGTAGCGTCGTCGCCAGAAGGACCCGGTGAGCATGACGACGGGCTCGGCGCCGGGAAGATCGTCTTGCGCCGAAAGCGGTCTCCCGAGAATGGGCTCGATGCCGAGTGTGGGAAGAAAGTCGTGGGTGACCTCGAGGGCGTCGACTCGAATGGGCGGACCGTCTCCCGAGACGTTCGGCGCGTCGTAACGGAAGAGCGCCAGGCCTTCGCAGGCGGAACAGGTTCTGCGCCACTCGTCAAAGTGGCGGGCGTTGACCGGCAGGCGATCGTAATCCTGGGCCATCTCGGGGACGAACTCGTAGATCGAGTAGAGGCGCTCGGCGTCCGGATAGGCCAAGGGCTTGAGAAGGACGCCGTTGACGATGGAGAACATCGCCGTCGTTGCGCCGATGCCGAGCGCGAAGAGGAGAACCGCCGTCAGGCTGAAGGCGCGGTCTCGCCAGAGGGTACGAGCCAACCGATGTATAGCGAACAAGGTGCTTCCTGCCGGGCATTTACGGCGCCATTCGCGGGTAGTTGTCCAAGTTGCTGTGGCTGCGGGTGGGGGGCGCTATGGCTCATGGCGCGAGTTTTCGGTTTTGGGGGGCGCGTATCCCGGATGCGGGATCGGTTGGGTCGGATGGGGCGTCGAGCGGCGGTTCGGTTGGCGGATTTGGCTGGAAGATGTGGGTGGGTTGGGCCTTTGTAGTCGACTGGGGACAGTCCGCACGCGCTGGGTGGCTGCCGAGGTGTCGAAGCCTTGATGGGACAGTCCCCGCGGTTGGCTTCTGTGGGTGGCTCCCGCGGTTGGCTTTCGGTGGGCGGACTCGGCATGCCGAGGGTTCGGAAGGGGGGGCTAGGTGGGTCGGCTTAGAGCCCAGGCGCCGGTTAGGGCTCCTCGTAGGAGGAGGAAGAGGAGGAGGCCGGCGGGGGCGAAGGCCAACGTTAGGACGAGGCAGGGGAGGACGGCCCAGTGGGGGATGCCGGCGCGTTGGGCTTCGCGGACTTCCCAGCTTCCGACGAAGAGGTCCAGCGCTAGGTAGTGGATCCAGCCGGCGGCTAGGATCTCCGGGGTTTGGAAGAAGCTTTGGATGCCGGCGACGGTGTCCATGTCGCCGACGGATTGGTTCCAGCCGACGGCGACGAGCCAGATGTAGACGACGGCGAGGAGTCCGGGGATGATGACGGCGCTGATTAGCTTTGCCGAGTGTTTCCAGCGGGGGGCGAAGGCCAGCAGCAGCCATCCCGGGAGAACGAAGATGTTCGCCGCTTGGATCAGGGTGTCGAGCGTCATGTCATGCGGGTGAGGATCATCGTCGTCAGTCCCCACGCCAGAGCGAATGCTAGCAACAGGCCGCCGACGACCCGTTCCTTGTGCAACGCGAACCAGAGATAGAGTCCGGTGGCGCCCAGGAGAAGCAGTGCGACGGAGGCGAACAGGGACAGCGCCGACCAGAGGTTCGACGGCAGGAAGTCGTGCCAGAAACCATGGTTGACGTGGAGTTGGATGATCATCTCGGTGAAGCTCCAGTTCTTGCGTTCGAGCTTCGTTTGTCCGGTCTCGCGGTTTACCGTGGCGCGGACCTCTTCGCCGGGGCGGAAGATTCGGAGGTTGACGGACGCGCCGTCCTCTTCGACGAGTCGGAGGTCGCCGGCGAGATCGTGCTCTCGCATCAGGACGGCGGCCAACTCCCTCGGCGTGGCGCCCGGCTCGGCCGAGATCTGAACGGTCGACTCGGATTCGCTGAGGGCGTCGGGGAGCAGCGGTTTGTAGATGATGACCAGGGAGCTGACGGCGAAGACCGCCGCCATCATGAAGGAGCCGAGTCCTAGCCCGAGGTGGATGTTGCGCATCAAGCGATACATGGCCGTTTACCTCGTTGCGATCCAGAGGCCGGCGGCGGTTACGACCGAGGCCCCGAAAATCAGTTGCGCCCAGAGCATCTTGGGTCTTGTCGCCAGCCATAGGTAGACGCCCGAGAACGTCATGAAGACGAATGCGTAGAGCGAGAACTCGTTGTAGAACGCCCAGAGACGGGCTTGGAGTTCTTTGGGGCCGCGACCGGAGTGCGAGGCGTGCATGGAGGAGAGGAAACCGGTGAGCGGTCTTCGTCGGTATTCGATCCGCAGCTTGTCCTCCGCTTCTAGGATGTGAATGTCGCGTCGGCCGTTGTAGCTGAAGACGAAGAAGGTCACGTTTCCGTCGTCGTCGCGGTGGATGTTGTAGTGGCCGCCGCGGAGGGGCAGGTCGATCGAGTTGTAGACGTGTTTCGCGAGCGCCTTGTCGTCGAGGTCGCCGGGAGCTTCAAAGGGAATCTCTTCCACGCTGCTGACGTCGGGCGGATGATACTCGCCGGGCATCGGCAGGAAGACGGCCTCGATTCCGGTAATCCCCCAGACGACCATGGAGGTGAACGCCAGCAGTCCGGCGTACATGTGAATCTTCTTGGTCCATTCGTACATGGGAGCGCCTGAGAATAGCGCAACCGCTTGCGGGCGTGCTTACCTAACGGGGTGCAACAACACGTCCATCAGCTTGCGGTCGACACGAACGGGAAAGGGTTCTATGAGATCACCTCGGGGATCGAGATGTGGTTTCGCGGGCGAGCGGTCGAGACGGGATTGCTGACGGTTTTTATTCGGCATACCTCGGCGTCGTTGACGATCCAGGAGAACGCGGATCCGGACGTGGTGCACGACCTGGAGAACTTCTTTTCGCGGCTGGTTTCGGAGGACCCGAGCCTGTATCGGCACACGATGGAAGGGCCGGACGACATGCCGGCGCATATCCGCTCGGCGTTGACGGCGACGCAGCTTACGATTCCGGTGGTGAGCGGCGGGCTGGCCCTGGGGACTTGGCAGGGCGTGTATCTGTTCGAGCATCGGCGGCGACCGCATCGGCGCCATGTGGTTCTGCATCTGCTGGGCGACGAAGGTTAAATCGACGTAAAAACGAGTTCTGACCTGACTCCATGGCGGGGGTTCGTGCGCCCAATACTCCCAGACGCCGGAAAACGCGTCCTCGATGATGGAGAGCACACGATGAAGATCCTCACAGCTACTTTGGCCGCCGCGCTGCTTGCGGCCCCGTTGTTCGCCGCTGATGCGACGGGAAAATGGGAGGCGTCGGTCCCCGGACCGCGCGGCGACCTTGATTTCGTCTTCGACTTGAGCGCCGACGGCGACAGCTTGACGGGCACGGTGAGCAACGAGCGGATGGGCGAGTCGGAGATCACCGACGGGAAGGTGGACGGCGACACGGTCAGCTTCAAACAGAAGGTGGAACTCGGACCTCGCGAGGTGACGTTCTCCTACACGGGGACGATCGACGGAGACGAGATGGAGTTGACTCGGACGGTGGAAGGCGGACCGGGGCGCGGAGGCCCTGGCGGAGGCGAAGGAAGACGCGGTCCGCGGGCTGAAGGCGAGGGCGGCGGGCCTCCCGCGGGCGGTCAAGGCGCTGGTCGCGGAGAAGGCCGGGGCGGCCGCGGCGGTCGCGGCGGCGGAATGGGCCGCGAGGTCACGTTTACGGCCAAGCGGATGTAGTTCTAGTCCGCTCGGCGGGTCGCGGCGGGAGGAGCCTCGGTTCCTCCCGCTTCGTTTTTGTGCAACCCCCGGGCGGGCTCCAAACGTCTTAGGATGCAAGTAGCCATGCGTCTCCGTTTCGTCCCCCTGCTGCCCGTGGCAGCGCTCTTCCTTGCGCTTTCTCCGTCGCTGCGCGCCGAGACCTTTACCGGAATGGTGGCCTACGCCAGTTGCGCCGAGGACGGCAAGATCACCGAGGCGGAGCACGCCGCCTGCGCCAAGAAGACGAACCGAGACGACGAAGTGTTGGTGTTCGCCGTGAGCAAGAAGAAGGTCTACGAGATTTTTGAAGAGTACAAGGCCGACGATTTCGTCGGAAAGAAGGTCGTGATCGAGGGCGTACTCGATCAGGGGTTTATTGAGATCGAGACGATTCGAGCGGCGAACTAGTCGCTAGGACGCTTCGAGACCCAAGACGAAGTCATGACCGTCGGGCCGTATGTGGCGGACGACGGCCGAGCGAGTGCTCCCCGCCGTGCGTAGGCGGACGTCCATGCCGACGGGCACCTCGACGTCCATGCGAACGGCCCAGCCGCCGTCGGAAATATCGAGGACCTGTCCGGGTTGCTCGACGTCGTCGCCGCGATCGTCGTTCCAAAAAACGATTACCCGTTCATGCGCGGGGACGCGCGACCAGTAGCGTTTCTCGTTGTCCGGCGACTTGCGGTCGCGGCCCATCATCCAGTCGCCAAAACGTGATAGTGAACTACCCATCAGCCTCTTCATGATGAGCGTCGGCGGGAGACGTAGGCAACGGGGCGAACCCCCTATCGCGATCTAGTACCGTGTCCCAAAAGACAGTACTTCCCGCTAGTACTTCCGTACTGTGCCCCGCCGAAGACGCTTTGGACACAATAGGGGAGCACGTCGGATGTTGACCTCGTTGCTCGACCTTCGCCCCTCGGCCGTCCGTAACGGACGGCGGCTGGCCGCAGTGCGGGATCGACGTGTCCGCGGCTTGGTTGCCGCAGCGTACCGCGACGTTGCGTTCTATCGACGGGCCTTCGACGCGGCGGGCGTTCGACCGGAGCAGATTCGCGGGGTCGCTGATCTGGAGCGCTTGCCGGTGGTTGAGAAGTCGGATCTGCGGGCGGCGGAATTGACCGATCGCTTGGCGAGATGGGCCCGCCCGGAGCGGTTGATCTCGCACCATACGTCGGGCTCGACGGGGGAGCCGTTCCAGATCCTGCGCACGCGCTACGAAGAGTATCTCTTGCAGGCCTATCAGCACCGCAGCAATGTGCTCAACGGGTTGCGTAGAAAGGACGCGCGGGCGTACGACGTGGGCATGGGGTTCGACCCGCGATGGATTCATCGTTGGGGCGTCCTACCGGCCTTTGCCGTAGATCCAGTGAACGACGCGGAGGGGACGATCGCTGAGATCCGTCGTCGGAAGCCGGCGGCATTCATTACTCGACCCAACACGCTCCATCATGCCGCTCAGGCGATTGAGCGGGCCGGCGGGCTCGGGCATCAGCTCCGGTTCGTGCTTTCGGGCGGGGAAGTGTTGGAGCCTTCCGTTCGGCGATACGCGGAGCACATTTTCGGCTGTCCGGTGGTGGATCTATACGGCGCTCACGAGGTCGCACTGATCGCGTTCGAGTGCGCGCGTTGCCGCGGTTACCACGTACTCGACGATTCGGTGGTTGTAGAGGTTCTGGACGGCGATCGGCCGGTCGCTCCCGGAGAAGTCGGCGACGCCGTGGTCACGGCGCTGCATAGCTACGCGATGCCCTTCATTCGCTACCGTCTGCGGGACCGCATCCGCCGCCCGGTCGACCCTCCGCCCTGTGAGTGGGCGTTCCAGACGATCGAGCAACCGCAGGGAAGAAGACTCGATCCGCTGCGGCTCTCAGACGGAACGAGCGTGCCCGCCCACCGTCTGATGCACGCCGTCCGTGAGCTTGAAGGAGTGGCCCGTTATCAGGTTCGCCAGGAGCAGCCGGACTTGCTGCACATTCCTTACGTGGCTCTTCCGCAGGCGTCGGGCGGCTTGGGAGCAGAGATCGAGGCGGCGCTGCGAGCCTATGTGCCCGCCTCGGTCGCGCTTCGGGTCGAAGAGGTGGACGACCTGCCGTTCAACAAGGCGGGCAAGCACGTCACGGTGCTTGGATACGATCGGCTCAGGAAGGAGTGAAGAATCCGCTCTGACGGGGGAGCCGGCGGGCCGATAAGCGAACTATAGGATTCCCGTTTTGTCGACTACTCTAGACCTCCCACAGCTAGACCGCCCACAGCTAGACCGCCCACAGCTAGACGTCCCAAAGCTAGACGGCCCACAGCCACGAGCGCTGGGCGCGACAGCTCCCGAGATTCCCGCGAACGAGAACGAACGGATCGCGGCGTTAGAAGGGCATCGGATCCTCGACACGCTGCCAGAGGAATCGTACAACCGGATCGTGGAGACGGCGGCGGAGGTATGCGGTACGCCGATCGCCGCGATCTCGTTGATCGACCACGAGCGTCAATGGTTCAAGGCTCGGGTGGGGTTGGACGCGACGGAAACTTCTCGCGAGATTTCGTTTTGCGGCCACGCGGTGGCGGCCGACGAGGAGCTGTGCGTCGGGGATGCGCTGAAGGATGAACGTTTCGCACACAATCCGCTGGTGGCGGGCGATCCGAAGATTCGATTCTATTTCGGCGTTCCGGTGCATGGGGGAGCGGGGTTGGCGCTCGGTACGTTGTGCGTGATCGATCGGACTCCGCGGGACCTTGACCGCACGCAGCGCTTGGTTCTGCGCCACCTGGCGCGGGAGGTGGAGACGGAGCTGAAACTGCGGTTGTCGGCACGAGAGCTGAGGCGGCTGCTCGATCGGAGGAGCGTCCTTAGCTCCATGGCCGCGCACGACGCGGCGAACCTGATGAACCGGACGGTGGTGCATCTCGACGATCTGACGGAGCGACTCGAAGGGGAAGACCAGGAGGTCGCGTCGCAGGCCTTGGCCAGCGCGGAGCAGGTCATCCGTCTTTGCCGGAACTTCGTGGAACTCCACCGCGAGGATGATCCGCCGACCATTGAACCTCGGATTCTCCCAGCGGACTTGGCCGGGTGGATGGACGCGCTGGGCCGTCGTGAGCGCCGCCGCGCCGGCATCGAAGGGATTTTCTTGGCAATCGACTACTCCTTGGAGCGGCCCGTGCGTTTGACCGACATCGACGTACTGGAGCGCATCGTGGTCAACCTGCTGGACAACGCGTATCGCCACTCGCCGCAGGGATGCACGGTGCGGCTGTCGCTTCGACCGAGCCCGGACGGCGGTTTCGCGCTCGAGGTGGAGGATGAGGGAGACGGCGTGCCGGAGGAGATTCGGGAGAGCATCTTTCACGCGTTCTTCAGCGATCGCGGCAAGAGTCGGCGGGGCGCCGGTCTCGGGCTGGCCTTCTGTCGGTTGGCTTGCGAGGCGCTTGGGGGCGCGATCTCGGTGGATCCGTCTTCGCGGGGCGGGGCGCGATTCGTGGTGCGGCTGCCGTAGTCGCCTACCGCGGTCGCCGCGACGGGAGGTCGCTTGCGCGGGTATCCTAGGCGCGATGTTGCGTCTTGTTTCGCTTGCGCTGCTTTGGAGCGTCTTGGGTTGGGCCGACGATCGGCCGAACATCATCGTGATCATGGCCGATGATCTGGGCTACTCGGATCTTGGCTGTTACGGGGGAGAGATCGACACGCCGAATCTCGACCGGCTGGCCGAGAACGGGCTGCGGTTGAGCAACTTCTACAATGCTTCGCGCTGCTGTCCGACGCGGGCGTCGCTGATGACAGGGCTGTATCCGCATCAGACCGGCGTTGGGCGGATGACGTTTGATGCGGGCGAGCCGGGCTATCGGGGCGAGCTGGCGGCGCATACGCCGACGGTGGCGGAGCTGCTGCGCGAGGCGGGTTACAGCACCGGGATGGTGGGCAAGTGGCATCTCTCGCTGACCGAGGACTCGCCGATGAACGCGCTGTGGGTGAGCCATCTGGTCGACCTGGGGCCGTTCTCGCGGGTGGAGACGTATCCGGTGAACCGAGGGTTTGACGAGCACTTTGGGACGATCTGGGGCGTCGTCGATTTCTTTGATCCGTTCTCGCTGGTCCACAATACGCGGCCGATTCGGAGCGTGCCGGAGGGGTTCTACTACACCGATTGGCTGAACGAGCGGGCGGCGGAGTTGGTGGAGAAATTCGGACGGCGCGAGGAGCCGTTCTTTCTCTATGTGGCGCACACGGCGCCGCACTGGCCGTTGCAGGCGCCGGCGGAGGACGTGGCGAGGTACGAGGACCGCTATCGCGTGGGTTGGGACGAGATTCGCAAGGCGCGCTACGGGCGGCTGGTGGAGCAAGGGCTGCTCGACGAGGAGACGGCGCGGCTGTCGGCTCGGGCGGATGCGGGGCCGGCTTGGGATGACAATCCGGACCAGGATTTTGATGCGCGCGCGATGGCGGTCCATGCGGCGATGGTCGATCGGTTGGATCGAGGGCTGAGTAAGATCACCGCGGCGCTAGAGGGTATTGGGGAGTTGGAGAACACGTTGATTGTGTTTCTCTCCGACAACGGCGCGAGCCCGGAAGAGCCGCAGCACTACCTGCCGGGTTTCGATCGGCCTTCGCACCTGCGCGACGGCCGGCGTATCCGTTACACGACGCGCAAGAAGCGGATGCCGGGGCCGCAGGATACGTATGCGGGGATCGGGCCGATGTGGGCGAATGCGGCCAACACGCCGTTTCGGTATTGGAAGAAAGAGCAGTACGAGGGGGGCGTGGCGACGCCGCTGATCGCGCACTGGCCGGATGGGATGCGCGTTCGCCCAGGGACGGTGAGCGCGCAGCCGGGGCACGTGGTCGACCTGGTGGCGACGGCGTTGGACGTGGGCGAGGCGCGGTTGCCGGAGACGTTTGCGGGGCGCGCGACGACGCCGATTGAAGGGCGTAGTTTGCGGCCGGTGTTTGAGGGGGAGACGCTCGATCCGTCGCGGCCGATCTTCTTCGAGCATTTTGGCGCGCGGGGGATGCGGCAGGGCGATTGGAAGATCGTTTCGCTGGCCGGGAAGCCGTGGGAACTGTATCACCTCGCGGACGATCGGACCGAGACGACCGACCTGGCGGACGAGCATCGGGAGCGCGTCGAAGAGATGGCGGCGAGTTGGAAGACCTGGGCGGAGCGCGCACAGGTGTATCCTGCGCCTTGACGGCTATGTGGCTCCGAAGTTCGATTCTCGTTGCGGTCGCTGCTTGCGCGCTGGGGGCGGTTGAGCTCGACCGGTTCGGCGGCGCGGTGCATATCGAGCGGGAGGCGACGGGGCATTTTCGCGTGGAGAAGATCGACGGGCGGTGGATGTTCGTTACGCCGGACGGGCACGGCTACGTGGCGCTTGGGGGGAACCACGTCGGAAAGTTTCTGGATAAGCCGGAGCAGTCGAGCGGGTACTTGGCGCGGTTCGAGAGTCGTGAAGCGGCCGAGAAGGCGATGTACGAGTCGATGCGCGATTTGGGGCTGACGGCGGGGGAGGCTTATGCGCCGCTGCTGCCGAGTTTGACTCGGCGGATGCCTTATGTGGTGAATATCGACTTTCCGGGGCGTGATAAGTTTCGCTTTGATCCTTGGGATGAAGAGTGGCTGAGGGCGCTGCGCGAAAAGACGCTGGCGGAGGCGGGCGCCGTGGCGGACGATCCGCTTGTGCTCGGTATTGCGTTTGCGGATCTTCCGGTTTGGAATGCGCGTCGGACGAATTACTATCGGTCGCTGGATGACGGTTCGGGGATGAAGCGGCGTTATGTGGAGTTCTTACGGGGGAAGTATTCGTCCGTTGAGGCGTTGAATCGCGCCTATGGGACTGAAGCGTCGAGTTACGAGGCGCTCGGCGAGTTGGATTGGGAGCGAGACGCCGTCCGGGAGGATGATCAAGAGTTTCTGGGGATCGTGGCGGAAGAGCTGTATCGGCGAATGCAAGCCGTTACTCGGGAGGCGGCGCCGAATAAGTTGTTTTTCGGCGAGCGGTTTGTTTTGCGGATGGTTCCGTCGCCGGTGCTGCGGGCTGTCGGGCGCTATGTGGACGTCTTTTGTACGCAGGCGTTGATTCTTTCGCCGCAGCGTCCGCCGGAGTGGCAGGTCTTTCAGCCGAAAGGGTTTGATGGGGATCGAGCGTATGTCGGCGATAAGCCGTTTATGGTGATTGATTGGGCGGCGCCGTTTAGTTTGGATACGACCTACGAAACGATCAAAGGTACGGTGAAGGCGGAAAAGGACGCGTCGGAGGAAGCGGCGCTTTGGCTGGAGAAAGTATTTCAATTGCCTTATGTGATCGGCGTGTTTAGATGCCAATGGATCGGCAGTCACGGCAATGATCGCTGGTTTCCTACGGGGCGGATGAAGCGTACGTATGTGCGGGACGACGGAGAGCACTTTCCGTTCCGGACGGAGATTACGCGCAAGGCGCATGCTCGGGTGCTGTCGAGCGTCTACGGCCAGTGATCGAAGCGGCGCTCGGCGGGCAGGCCGAAGAAGAGCCGGTCACCGAAATCGAACAGCGCGAGCCAGTCTTCCTTGAGTTGGCCGTGTCCGCCGGGCCGCCAGTGGACGCCTTGGTTTTCGGGTACGCCGAGAAGTTCGAAGATTTCTTGGGCGGCCTCGAACGTGGCGCGGGTTCCGACGGGATTGGCGAGCGGGTCGTCGGCGCCTTGGGTGTTGAGCAGGCCGCGCGGCGCGATCAGCGCTTTGGCGGTGTGCGAGTCGAAGGGCAGGCGTTCGGCTTGGTCGACGAATTCGTAGAGCCGTCGGGTGAACCAGTAGTTGTGGTTGCGCGCCATCACGCCGACGGTTTGTGTGGGGCCGCCGGGGGTGAAGATTCGCCAACTGCCGGCGCCGCCCGATCCGGAGGCGGAGGGAACGGTGAGCGCGATCCGTTCGTCGTAGATGCCGGCGCAAAGGGCGGTCTTTCCGCCGCGGCTGTGGCCGGTGACGGCGATGCGGTCGGCGTCGACCCACTCTTGCTCGAGTAGGTGATCGATCAGCGGCTGATAGAACCAGGCCCAGGCGGCGATGGTCGCCCAGTCATATTCGGGATAGAGTTTGAATACGCCGGTCGAATGGCTGTCCTTGCGGTCCCGCGCTACGTGTTCGCGGTTGAACTTGACGACTGCCCAGCCGCGGCTTACTGCTTCCGCAAAAACCCAGCGGTCGACTTCGTCGCGTTCTTGCTCGGCGTATTGCTTTCTTTTGCGCGGGTCTTCGATTTCATCGGTCGAGAAGAGATAGCGATCGTTCTTGATTACAACGGGGCGTCGGCCTGGACCGACGGGGCGCACGACGCCGAAATCGACTGCCGCTGATTCTCCGTTGCGCTTGAGGATGAGTCGGAAGCGTTGCTGTACGGCGCTTCCGCCGAGAATTTTCTGGGAGTGAAGGGCCGTGACGGCGGAAGACTCCGGCTTCGGAGGCAGGCGACCGTATTGGTAATGAGCGAGGGACTCCTTGAGTCGGTCGCGCTGCTTGTTCCAGGCTTCTGCGGTCGACGGGAGTTCTGGGAGTCCGTCGTGCTTTGGGAGCGAACTTGGGGCAGGGAATTCTTGCCCTGCGAGCGCGGCGGCGAGGGCCAGCGTGAGGACGGTCGCTTTCGGTAGGGCGGCGAGCCGGTCTACCAATTGGTGACGCTCCCGTCGGGCCGGTAGTAGAGGGGGATCGGGCGGTCTTGCTCCGTGACTTCGAGGATGAGTTCGGCCTGGTCGGGATCAAACTCGACGCCGAGACCGGGGACGGCGCGCGGGTACATCTTGCCTTGGCGGAAATCGAAGTGCTCGGGTAGGTGGGGTAGATCGTATTTGCCGTCGCGGGTCATCTCCATCAGCATCGGGCCCGAGGCGGCGCCGCAACAATGGACGAGCGCCGCCTCGGCGACGGGACCGGTGAAGTGGGGGGTGAGGCCGACGTAGTGGGTCTCGCACAGGGCGGCGATCTTCATGAATTCGGTGATGCCGCCGCAGTTGGGCAGGCTGACCCGGGAGTAGTCGATCAACTGCTCTTCGACGAGCATGTTGAGGTCCCAGCGGTCGCCGAAATGCTCGCCGACGGCGATCGGAATACGAACCATCGGCCGCAAGGTGCGGTAGACCTCCGGGTTTTCCGAGCGCACGAGGTCTTCGCAGAACAGCGGACGCAGCGGCTCGAGCAGTTCGCTGAGGCGGACGGCGTCGGGCATGTCGAGGCGGGTGTGATAGTCGATCGCCCAGTCGCCGTCGTCGCCGACGCCCTCGAAGATTTCGCGGCAACGTTCGAGGGTGACGTCGACGGATCGGCGCGCGACGTAGCTTTCGTCGGAGTTACGGTCCGACACGCTGGTGCGGAAGGCGCGGAAGCCGAACTCGATGCAGGCGCCGGCGGTCTCCTTGAGTGAGCCTTGGTCGGGGAATCCGGTGGAATAGCACTCGACGTAATCGCGGGTGAGTCCGCCGAGCAGTTCATAGACGGGGACGCCGAGCGCTTTGCCTTTGATGTCCCATAGGGCGAGGTCGATCGCGCCTAGGGCGTGGACCTTTTCGCGTCCGGGGGGATAGAAGTAGTGGCGGTACATGAGCTGCCACAGGTGCTCGATGCGCGACGGATTTTCGCCGATGATGAGGGCGGCGAGTTGCTCGATGGAGTCGCGATGGCCGCCTTCGCCGATGCCGGTGACGCCTCCGTCGGTCTCGACGGTGACGATGTGCGAGGACTGGTTGAAGATGGGTCGCGAGGTCTCGACGCGGTAGAAGCGGACGCGGGTGATCTTGAGTTTGGGCAAGGCGGCGTCGGCGTTGCGCGGGCCGGCCAGAGCAGCGGCGCCGGCCAGGGGAGCGGCGCGCAGGAGGTCGCGTCGTTTGAGCGATCCGGGTCTCATGGCAGGAGATTGTAGCGCGGCGGGCGTGCATACGATCGCTGATATCATATGCATCAGGACGGTACGAGTATGCGCACGACGTTGAACATCGACGACGAAGCTTTGGAGACGGCGATGAAGTACGCGCCGGGGTTGACGAAGACGGAGATCGTCAATCAGGCGCTGCGTCAGTTTGCGCGGGCGAAGAGCATGCGTGGGCTGTTGGACTTGAAGGGCAAGGTGCGCTGGGAAGGCGACATCGACAAGCTCCGGGGCCGCACGTGACCGTCTTGCCCGACACGTCCGTCTGGGCGGACCACTTCAACGACTACCCGAGTCCAGAGGCGCTTTTCCTGGAAGACTGCCTTCAGTCGAACACCGTCATCGTCACCTGCGGGCTAATCATTACGGAGTTTTTTCAGGGCATCCGCAGCCAACGCTCCGTGGAGACCACTCGTCCGTACTTTGACGACATGCATCTGTTGCGGCCGCATGAGCCAGTCACTTACTTCGAGGCTGCCACACTTTATCGCGGGCTCCGCCGTCGAGGGATCACCGTGCGCTCGATCATCGACTGCATCATCGTCCAGTTAGCTCAGGAGTACGATGTACTGTTGCTGGCGAAGGATCGTGATATCCGGCAGATTCTAGATTCAGGGCTGACGCGGGCTCGCGCGCCCCGTCTGCTCCAATAGACGGCCGCGTGAGGCTGTCGGCCGTTGGGCGTCGCTTTCCCCAAGTGAGGAAACGACCCCCATGAAACTCCCCACTTTCAAATTCGCAGTTCTCTTGTTCTCGGCGGTCGCGTGGTTGCCCGCGCAGACGGATACCGACGCGATGGCGGCCTATCTCAACGGCCAGCTCGGGCCTCGCGCGACGGGTTACTCGTTCACGATTGTTGAAGACGGTCAGGTTGCGGCCTCGGTTGCGGCCGGCATCAAACGTGCCGGTCAGAATTTTGAGACCGACACCAAGATCCATGTCGCGAGCGTTTCGAAGACGGTGACTGCGGTCGCCGTGCTGCAACTGCTCGAAGCCAATGGTCTCTCGGTCTACGATTCGGTCGGGCCTTGGTTGCCGGACGAGTGGATTCGCGGGTTCGGGTTTTGGGACGTGGGCGGGGTTCGGTTTGTCGACCTGCTGACGCACACCTCGGGCGTGCAACAGACGATCAGCAAGTATCTGACGACGATTCCCGGCTACGGCGACGTCAGCATCAATAGCTACGACGGGTTGCAGGAACTGGTCGCCAACGGCATCGCGGCGGACTGGAAGGATACGGGCTGCGCGGTCAAGCAAGACGACGATACGTACGTTCCTGGCGCGCCCGTGAATCCCGGGACAGGTTTTGGCGGGTATTGCTACAAGAACGCCAACTACGGTCTGTTCCGCGTGATCATTCCTAAGCTGTGGCAAGCGGTCAATCCCGCGGTCGATCACTTGGAGCTGACGGACAACCTGACGGCCTGGCTCTATTCGGCGTATGTTGCGCAGAATATCTGGGGGCCGTTGGGATTCAATGCGGCCTGCTACGAACTGGACGAGGACGAGCGGACGCACTACTTTGATGCGCGCTATCCGACGGCGCCTCCCAAGACGGACTGGGGCGAGGCCTCGATGTTTTCGGGCTGCGGTCCGGTCGGGTGGCATCTCTCGTCGGTCGAGCTGGCGAAGTTCACGACGTTCTTGAGTCACCCGGAGTGGCTGCCCGCCGACCAGCGGATTCTTTCGGCCGACAGTCGCGACTTGATGGATCAGCTCCGACTGGGTTGGAGTGCGGGTTCGAATTCGGGCGCTGAGGCGGGCATTTTCTGGCACGGCGGCGACTACTTCTCGGGCGCGACGGCGCAGACGATGATCGTGACGAGCAGTGGCGTCCAGTGGATTCCGGTGGGCGCGAGCCGCGAGTCGCACGCGTGCGTGATGAAGTTCGACGACGATGTGGAGGCGGCGGTGGTCGTCAATTCGAGCTTGCGCGGCGGGCCGCTGTGGAGTCCGGCGTTGTTTAACAAGTCGCTGTGCCGGGTGCTGATCGACGCGCACGACGCGGCGCGGGAGGATCCGGGGGCGCGACGCACGAATCCGGGCGGCGGCGGCGTGGCGTTTCCCGGCGGCGGCGGGATGACGACCGGCCGCGGAGGCATCGTGATTGCGCGGTAGCCGGTAGACTAGCGACGTGACTCGTCGTGCTCTCTTACTCACCGCGGCTGCCGCGTTGCCGGCGTCGCTCCGGGCGGACGTTAAAGTGCTCAACGTCCGCCGTGCCTTTCATAACGGAGAGCACAATGCGTTTACGGACTTGATCGAGTTTCAGGGGCGACTGTACCTGACTTTCCGCTCTTGTCCCGACGGGCACATGGTGCATCCGACGTCGCGGATCTTGATTCTCGAGAGTCGCGACCAGGGCGAATCTTGGAAGCAGGTTCACGAGTTTTCCGTGCCTAGGCGCGACGTTCGTGATCCGCATTTCTTGATCTTCCAATCGAAGCTCTTCGTCTATTCGGGGACTTGGTACTGCGGCGATTCTTCGCCTGAAACGTACGATCAGAATCAGCAGCTCGGCTACGGGGTCGCTTCCGCGGACGGGCGTTCGTGGAGTGCGCCGCGGATGTTGGAGGGGACCTACGGGCACTACATCTGGCGGGCGGCGGCGCATGACGGGACGGCCTATCTGTGCGGGCGGCGCAAGCGTGGGTTCGCCGTGACGAAGAGCCGTGCCGAGCGTGATCCGATCGTCGAATCGGCGCTGTTGGCCAGCGAGGACGGGTGGCGCTGGACGACGGCCGGGTTGTTCCAGGAGAGCTACGGGAATGAGACGGCCTTCCTGTTTGAGGACGACGGATCGGTTCTCGCCGTCGCTCGACGGGGCGACAACCGGACGGCGCAACTACTGCGGTCGCGGGCGCCGTTTGGGGAGTGGAAGCGAAGCGACCTCGGCCAGTTTTTGGGAGGTCCGTTGGTTGCGAAGTGGGGCGATCGGATTTTGGTGGGCGGGCGGAACGTTCCGCGCGGAGATCGCAGGACGGAGCTCTACTGGCTCCAGGACGGGCGGCTCAAGCCGTTCGCGCAACTGCCGTCGGGAGGCGACAACTCCTACCCGGGCTTCGTTGCATTGGATGGGACGCGCGGGCTGCTCTCTTACTATTCGACGCATGAGAAGGGGGCGGACGGGAAGCTGTTCACGGCGGTCTATCTGGCCGACCTGCGCTACACTCCCTGATCGATGACCGCTACTCGCCGTACGTTCCTTTCGCTCGCCGCCGGGGCCGCCGTCGCGCGCGCCGCTCACCATGAGGAGGCGCCGCTGATCGACACGCATATCCACCTGTTTGCGAAGGATCGGAAGAAGTTTCCGCTGCATGCGAACGCGCCTTATGATCCCGAGCCGCGCGACCTGGCGGACTACGGGCCGTTCGTCAAGAATGCCGGCATTGCGCATTCGATCATCGTTCATCCGGAGCCTTACCAGGATGACCATTCGTATCTGGAGTACTGTTTCGCCAATGAGCCTTCAAAGGGCTTCTTCAAAGGGACGCTGCTGCTCGATGCGCTGAAGGAAGACAGCCCGCGCCGGATTGCGGTGATGGTTAAGAAGCACCCGGATCGGATTTGCGCGTTGCGGGTGCATGCGATGGGCGAGCGCGGGGCCGCTCCGGCGACTTCGGGCGCAATCGTGAACCGCGACTTGAAATCGGACGAGATGGTCCGATTTTGGCGTGCGGCCGCCGATTACGGGCTCGCGATTCAGATGCACTTCAAGCCGTTCTTTGCGCCCGAAATCGATGCGCTGAAGGCGAAGTTCCCGAGCGTGCCGGTGGTGCTTGATCACCTGGGGCGTAACGGGATGGGCAACCCGGTCGACTTCGAACACGTGTTGGCGCTGGCCAAGCGTCCGAATACCTACATGAAGTTTTCGGGCTGGCCGTATTCTTCGAACGAGGAGTTTCCGCACCGCGATTTGAAGCCGGTCGTGCGGCGGATTTTTGAGCGGTTCGGGCCGTCGCGGATGATTTGGGGCGGGCTGGGCTACACGATGGAGGACTTTCGGGCGCGGTCGGCGATGCTCGATGAGATGTTCGACTATGCGACCGAAGACGACCGGCGTCAGATCCGCGGGTTGACGGCGAAGCGGCTGTTTCGGTTCTAGTAGGCCGTGTCGGGAGTCGCGCCGGTCGCGCGAGATGGGCTTGGCGCGCGCGTGGTGAGCAGTGAGTCGTTGGAGACGGCGGCGGGGTGTCTATCGTCCCGGCAAGACTTCCCGGGGCTCGCGCCCCGGGCGGACTCGGCATGCCGCGGCATGCCGAGTCCCTACATGCTGAACAACGGGCTCTTGCTTCGCAAATCGCCTTGGGACCCGGCACTCACGTACCGGGCTCTGATGGATCCGACTGCCGTTACGCTGCGGCGGGAGCAACGCTGCCGGCGGGACTTCCGAGACGGACCGGTTAGCGGGCGTAGTAGCCGTCGCGGGCTCGGACGCGGGCGCCGGGGCGGTCGACGCGGACTTCCACTGAGCGGAAGTCGCCGTCGAAGTCTTGGTTCTTTGGGCGGTAGGCGATGCCGTAGACGCTGCGGAGTTCTTCACCGACTTCGCGGCTGGCCTTGCGAAAGTCATCAATCGTCGCGGCGGCGAAGACGCGTCCACCGGCGGTTCGGGCGAGGTCGCGGAAGCGAGCGTAGGCTTCGTATTGGGTGCTTCGTTTGCTGAGCTTTTCGGGGTTGGGGCCGAGGAAGATCGGGTAGATGAGCGAATCCATGCGCTTGGCGGCGTCGATGAGTTCGCGGAAGGAGACCTTCGATTCGGTCCCCTTGAGGGCTAGACGATTGTCCTGGCCGTCGCTGATGATCAGCAGGGCGTTGCGTTCGTTGGGGCGCTTGGCGAGTTCTTGGTCGTAGGCGAGCACGATGACGTCGTAGATCGGCGAGGCGCCGCTCATGTTGGGGAAGCTTTCAATCGTTTTGCGGACGCGTTCGTGGTCGGTTGTCAGGGGCGAGATGACGTTGAGCCGGTCCGACGCCAGCAGGTAGAACGCCACGCGATCCTGCGGGCGCGCCGCGTCGACAAACAGCGTTGCGATCTCCTTCATGCGTTCGCGCGAGCCCGACGTGCTGCCGGAGTAGTCCAACAGGATCGCCAGATTGAACGGCGCGTCTTCGGATTCCGCCGCGTCGATCGTTTGCTCGACGCCGTCTTCAAAGATCTTGAAATCTTCGGGCTTCAGACCGGTCAGCGGCTTTCCGTCGTCGTCGTAAACTGATGCGTTGATGTTGACCAAGCGCACGTCGGAGGTGAAGGTGAACTCGCCTTCGGGCGCGTTGAGCGAGGTCGTCTCCTTGGGCGTTACGACCTTGGGCGCGGTCCTGCGGTTGTCGAGTTTCTCGGTCGAGAGGAGGCGACGCGCTACGTCCTTGGCTTGCCAGTGCATCTTGACGGGCGACTCGTCGGGGATCGGCTGGTCGTGCAGGATCACGGCCTCGGGACGGCGGGATTTGATCCGGATGCGGCCGTAGGTGACGCGGTCTTCGTCGATGCGATCTTCGAGCACCCAGTTGGCGCCGGGGAATTCCGTCCCTTTGCGCTGGCGGAATTTGAGGCCTTGCGCGACGTCGACCTTTTTGGCCCGCTCTTCGGAGAAGAGCAGGAATCGGGTGGCTGCGAACGGCGCGGTGATCTCGATCGGTCCCTCGCCGGTTCCGACGGCTAGGTAGGCGGGGAGGCCTTCGAACTCGAACTTGCCGCCGACGGAGGTGACCTCGATGGCGGTCCCGAACGGAACGTCCAGTTCGAGGTTGATGGAGGCGTCGTCGTAGGGGCGCACCTTCATCGAGTACTGGCCTTCGGTCTGTTCGGTTTCCACGTCGAGGTTGCTGACGGGTCGCGCGTCACTTTCTCCGCGAGCTTGGAACTGGCCGGAGTAGATGACGCGGATGCGCACGTCGCCGGTTGGGTTGTCGACGAGCAGACGCACCGCTCCCGCCGGCGCCGCACAGAGCACCCCAAGAACGGCCCAAATGAGACTGCGAACGATCAACTCGGACTCTCATCGTATACGGACGCGAGAAATGCGGCTTGCGCTACGCTATTCGTTCCTATGAAACGCGGAATACTCGTCGGATGCGGATTCTTTGGCCGGATACAGATGCAGGCGTGGAAACGCATTCCCATCGCTGAGATCACGGCGGCTGTGGATCTTGAGGCCGACAAGGTCGAGTCCTTCGCCAACGACTTCGGCCTGAAATCGTATACGAGTCTCGCTCAAGCGATCGAGGCGGAGAAGCCGGACTTTGTGGACGTCGCCACGCGTCCATCGACGCACGCGGCGTTGACGCGCGAGGTGATCGACGCGGGATTGCCGTTGTTGCTCCAGAAGCCTCTGGCGGAGACGTTTGAGGACGCGGTCGAGATTGCGCGCATCGCGCAGGCGCCGGGGGCGCGCGTGATGATCAACGAGAACTGGCGCTGGCAGCGTTGGTACCGCGAGATCCGTTCGCTGATCGACGCCGGGCGCATCGGCGAAGTCTTTTACTACGGCATTCACACGCGCAACAACGACGGTCTTGGGCCGGCGCCGTATTCGCATCAGCCGTATTTCAAGGACATGCCGCGGCTGTTGATTTTTGAGGCGATGGTCCACCACCTCGACACGGCGCGATTCCTTTTTGGACCGATCGAGGAGGTCTTCTGCCGGACGCGGAAAGTGAATCCGATAATCGCGGCGGAGGATCTGGCGATCGCTTGCACGCAGCATGAGAGCGGGTTGGCGGGCGTCGTCGACGGGAACCGTGCGGGGCTGCCCGACGAGCCGGGGCCGGCGATGGAGACGTCGCGGTTTGAAGGGACGGAAGGCGTGATCCGTTTGCTGCATTCGGGCGACGTGCTGTTGAACGGGGAGCGGGTGTTTGAGGGGCGCGACGTGCCGGGCTATCGCGGCGATTCGTGCCGCGGGACGCAGCAACACTTCGTCGAGTGTTTGGAATCGGGTGCGCAGTTTGAGACCGAAGCCGCCGATTATCTGGCTAAGACCTTCGCCGTCGTCGAGTCTTGCTATCTGTCCGCCGCCGAGAATCGGCCGGTCAAGATCGCGGAGTTCGCCGACCGAGTCTAGTCGGCCTATGTCCAAAGCGATTCGCGATCAAGTCCACGAACTCATCGACCATCTCGACGCGCGAGAGGTGCTGTCGGTTCGGATGTTTATTGAGGAGCTGCAGATGGTCCGGCGTCCGTCGCCGCGGCCGAAACTTGGGGCGCGGCCGAAGCGGATTTCGCTGGACGATTATCGTCGGGAGATGGGGTTGGCGGAACCGGATCGGTAGGTTGGCCGGGGGCGTGTCGAGTGCCGATCCGACGGAGATTCGGATTGTTGTCCGAGAGGGAGGGGCTTCACGGGTTGCAACGAGCGCAGGCTCACGCCTGCGGCACAGTTGTTCGTGGACTGTCGGTCGTCGGGTTGGCGAGTGCGGTGAATGTCGCTAACGCGGGCGGCGCTAGTTCATGATGACTTGGCCGCGGCGGAGTTGGAGGAGCATCTCGCGGGTTTCCTCGGCGTCGGGGGAGTCCGGGCAGAGCTCGAGGTATTTCTCTAGGTCGTCGATCGCTTCGCCGCGACGGCCGAGCTCGCTTAGGATCCAGGCGCGGACGCGGATGTCTTCGGGATCGTCTTCGCCGAGGGCCATCAGGATCTCTTGGAAGACGATTCCGGTCCGGTATTGACGGGTCGAGAGGTAGACGTCGCGTAAGTTCGCCGCCATGCGCAGGATGATGTGGCGCTTGTCGACGGCGGCGAAGTGGAGGTCGTTCAAGTCGACGGGGTGGCCGTGGATTTGCTGGACGAGGCGGCGACAGCCCTGGCGGTTGAGCATGCGTCCGTCGTGGAAGGGGTCGATGAAGAATCGGCGGCGGCCGCGCTCGTATTTGACGACGAAGTGTCCGGGTAGGCCGACGCCGTAGATCGGCAACTCGAGGCGGCGGGCGATCTCCATGTAGACGACCGAGAGCGAGATCGGGATGCCTGTGCGGCGCTCCAGGACTTCGTTGAGATAGCTGTTGCGCGGGTCGTAGTAGTCGACGGCGTTGCCCGAGAAACCGAGTTCCTCGAAGAGCAGGCGGTTGATGGCCGAGATGCGCGTTTCGGGCTCTTCGGCGCCGGCTGCGAGACGATCGGCCTGGCGGGCGTAGTCGTCCAGCCGCGCCGAGTAGGGAGCGAAGTCGAGTCGCGGGTAGACGGGCTGGGCCAAGACCGAGGCCGCCCAAGCCAACTCGACGTCCTCGCCCGAGCGATCGAAGGCTTCGGACAGAGTTTGTGCGATCGGGGACGACATCCAGCACCGAGGATAACAGGCGAGTTTTTGGCCTGAGAATTCGGGGAACAGATCGGCGGAACCGCTCGTACTGCTGAGTGGAGGAGTGGAAAATGTTCGGGTTCCTGGTGTGTGTTCTCGGCTTGTTGGTCTTGATTCCGGTGATCGGGGTGACGCTGGTCGTCGGCGGCGCGTTGGCCGGCATCGGGACGGTGTTCGACGCGATCGGAGGGATTGTCGGCGGCGTGCTCGGCCTGATTCTGTTCCTCGTGGTGGCGGCGGCGGTCGTTGTCGGAACGGTGTTCTTTGGTCTGCTGAGTTTTCTTTTCTGAGCGGGCTGCGGGCTACAATAGCCCCGCTATGCCCGAAAATTCAGATAATTCAGACGATCTACAATTTGAACACGCCGAATCCGACGTAGGCGCATCCGAGTCGCTGGTCTGCGCCCTGAGCGGAGAACCGATCGACGGCGAATACTTCCTCGCCAACGGTGAGCCGGTATCGGCGGCTTCGAAAGCGCAACTTGAAGGCGATCTCGGCGACGCCTCAGGGGGCGGCGGACGGTTCGCCAAAGCCGTCGTGTTCGGCGCGATTGCCGCCGCGATCGGCGCCGGCATCTACTTCGCCGTGACCTACTTCACAGGCTACGAACTTGGGCTGATCGCCATCGTAGTCGGCTTCCTGGTCGGCAAAGCCGTCTCGATTGGATCTAACGGTCGCGGCGGTTTGAAGTATCAGTTAGTCGCCGTCGGATTTACCTACTTGGCCATCGTGAGCAGCTACGTGCCGATGGTAATCATGGAACTCGCGGACGACCCGGAGTACGCAGAGAGCGGAGAGTCTCAGGCAACGACCGGGGCAGCGTCCGCCGGCGCCGAGGCGGCCGAAGAGCAGGGAAGCGATTCCGCTCCGCAGGCCGCCCTCTCCGCGGACGAGGCGTCGGACGAGCCGCTAGGCATCGTCGGCGCCCTGACGCTGATCGGACTGCTGCTCGCGCTGCCGTTCCTGGCCGGATTTGAGAACATCATCGGCCTCGTGATCATCGGCATCGGCCTGTGGCAGGCGTGGAAGATGAACGCCCGAGCGGAGATCGTCTTCGAAGGCCCGTACCAAACCGGCGCCGTCTAATGGTTCGCATCTCCCACCAGGCCGGCGAGAGCAGGACCTGCCCGGGCTGCGGCGAAGACTACCCGCAGAGCATGCTCGCTTGCCCCAAGTGCAAGCGGCTGACGCACCGCGACGAACTCCAACGTCTCGCCGCGGAAGCCTCCGAGGCGGAGAAGGCCGAGCGCCACGGCGACGCCCTGCGTGCTTGGCGTCAGGCGCTCGCCTTACTGCCGCCCGGGGCCGCTCAATACCAAAAAGTCAGCGACAAGTGCGCCTACTTGAGCGGGCTCGCCGACGTCGCCGAATCCTCGCCCAAAGGTTCTGCGGCCGACGCCGACTCGGGCTTCAACAAGAGTTGGCTGGCCGGGCTGGGCGGCGTGGGACTGCTGCTGTGGAAGTTTAAGTTCGTCTTCGCCTTTGTCGCCACGAAGGCCAAGTTTCTTCTCGCGGGATTGAAACAAGGGGGCACGATCGTCTCGATGGCGCTTGCCTTCGGGGTCTACTGGACGATCTGGGGCTGGGCTTTCGCGGGCGGCATCCTACTTGCGATCTACGTTCATGAGATGGGCCACGTCGCCGCGCTGCGTCGCTACGGCGTGCAGGCTACGGCGCCGATGTTCATTCCCGGCTTCGGCGCGTTTATTCGCTTGAAGGAACGTCTGACCAGTCCGCGTGAAGAAGCGCGTGTCGGTCTCGCCGGACCCGAGTGGGGGCTCGGCGCAACGTTCTTCTGCTACTTGGTATTCCAGTGGACCGGCGAGCCGATTTGGGGCGCCATCGCTAAGTTCAGCGCCTGGATCAATCTGTTCAATCTGCTGCCGGTTTGGCAACTCGACGGGGCCCATGCGCTCACGGCGCTGGACAAGACGCAGCGCTGGATTCTGATCGCGGTGATGGCGGCGATGCTGTTCGTGACGGGCGAAGGACTGCTGATCCTGATCGCCCTGGTTGCCGCGATGCGCTCGTTCGGTGAAGTGGAGGCCAAGCCGCACTGGCCGATACTGGCTCGGTTCGCCGTGCTGGTGGTTTTTCTCTCCGCCTTCGCGGTGATGGATGTTCCCAACCCGTTGGAAGGCGGAGAGACTTAGCCGCTGCCTAGAGCAACGCCGTGGGGCGGCGCTTCCAGGACGTGCCCTGTTCTTCGGCGATCGATTCCATGGCGGCGACGTAGGCCCCGGCTTGGGTGAGGACGTGGTGCAGGTCGTTGCCGACGGAGATGAAGCGGAATCCCTTGCCGAGGAACTCGCCGACGCGGTCGGTGCCGAATAGGAAGACGCCGAGGAGTACGCCGTTCTTGCCGGCTTCGGCGATCAGCTTGTCGGTGGCGGCGCCGAGTTCGGGGGAGGTGTACATCTCGGGGAAGACGTACGTCTCAAACAGGCCCATCGACATGCACAGATCGTTCTGGCCGAGGAAGAGCATGTCGACGCCGTCGACGGCCGCGATCTCCTCCATGTTTTCGATGCAGTCGGCGGTCTCGACCTGGAGGGCGATGATGACGTTGTCGTTCGAGTTGGGCACGTAGCCGAGCAGGCCGGCTTTGTTGGTGGCGCGTTGCGGGAAGTAGACCGAGCGGGTGCCGGCGGTCGGGTAGCGGGCGCAGCTGACGCCTTGACGCGCCTCTTCGGCGTTGTTGATGTAGGGGATCAAGACACCGTCGGCGCCGAGGTCGAGCGCCTGCTGGATGCCGTTGCGGTCGCCGTATCCGCCGACACGGACCATGGCCTTGGCGCCGCCGGATTGGATGGCGCAGATCATGGTCGAGAGCTTCTCGTTGCCCATGGGGCCGTGTTGCGTGTCGACCAGCAGCCAGTCGTAGCCGGAGTGCGCGAGTTGCTCGGCGACGGTCGGGCTGTGGCTGTTGACGAAGAGTCCCATCTTGGGGGCGCCGTCGCGCATCTGCTCTTTGAATTCGGCGCCGGAAACGGTGTCAGACATAGATTTTTTCTCTCCTAGAAAGTAAGCGGAATCAAAACCATACCCAAACCGCGCAGCCGTCGTCAAAGAAGGCCTATCCTATTCCTCACATGCGGCTTTCTCAACGAATGCAGGGCGTGCGCGGCGAAGGCGCCTTCGAGGTCCTAGTCCGCGCTCGCGCGCTCGAGGCGCAGGGACAGAACGTCATCCACATGGAGATCGGGGAACCGGATTTCCCCACGGCGCCCCACGTGGTCGAAGCGGGAAAGAGAGCGTTGGACGAGGGGCGTACGCGCTACGGTCCGACGCAAGGCGACCCGGAGCTCCGCGAGGCGATCGCGCGTTATGTGTCGCGCACGCGCGGGATTGAGGCGAAGGAGTCGCAAGTGGTCGTGACGCCGGGCGCGAAGCCGGTGCTGTTCTACACGATGCTGGCGCTGCTGCAACCCGGCGACGAGGCGATTTATCCGAACCCGGGTTTTCCGATCTACGAATCGGTCATCCGGATGACCGGAGCGACGCCGGTGGCCATGCCGCTGGTGGAGGAACGCGGCTTCTCGATCGACCTCGACCGTTTTCGCGATTCCATCACGGATCGTACGACGCTCGTCATCCTCTGCTCGCCGCAGAACCCGACCGGGGGGCAGATCCCGCGGGAGGACATCCGGGCTATCGCCGAGATTCTGCGTGACCGCGACGTGGTCGTGCTGTCGGACGAGATCTATTCGGAGATCTTCTTCGATGAGAAGCCTGCCTCGATTGCTTCCGAACCGGGCATGGCGGAGAAGACGATCGTATTGGACGGAATGTCCAAGGCGCACCGCATGACGGGCTGGCGTATCGGCTACGGCGTTTTTCCGCAGTGGCTGGTCGACCCGGTCTGCTTGTTGATGGTGAACTCGGCGTCGCATACGGCGAGTTTTACGCAGCGGGCGGCGATCGCCGCGCTGGAAGGTCCGCAGGATTCCGTACGCGAGATGGTGGCCGAGTTCAAGCGTCGTCGCGACTTGATTGTGGACGGCTTCAATTCGATTCCGGGGTGGAGTTGCGCGATGCCTGGCGGTGCGTTCTACGCGATGCCGAACATCACGGCTACCGGACACACTTCGCGCGAGCTGGCGGACCGGTTGTTGAACGAAGCGGGAGTGGCCTGTCTCGGCGGCGACAGTTTCGGCGAGTACGGCGAGGGCTACCTGCGATTCAGCTACGCGACGGCTTACGAGAAGATCGAAGAAGCGCTCCGGAGAATCCAGGACTTGGCGCCGCAATAGATTACTCCGGCACGGCAGATACGCGGAACACTTTCACATGAAGCTTCTGACTTTTGAACACGACGGCCGTACGGCCGCGGGCATTCTCCAGGGCGACCGGATCCTGTCGGTCGAGACGGTGAACGTCCGTCGCGGCGCGGGATTCCCGACGGATCTCTTCAGCCTGATCCAAGACCGGCAGATCGACGCGCTCAAGGAACTTTCGCAGGGGCTTGAGGGCGACCTGCCGCTGGGCGAGGTGCGGCTGCGGTTGCCGTATCCGCAACCCGGAAAGGTGTGGTGCATCGGCCTGAACTACCTGTCGCACGCCGAGGACATCTCGGCGGTGCAGCCGGAAGAACCGGGCAGCTTTATGAAGCCGACCTCGTCGTTCTTCGAGCCGGGCGGAACGATCGAGTTGCCTCCGACGCGCATCACGCAAGAGGTGGATGCGGAAGGCGAGCTGGCGATCGTATTCGGTAAGCGCTGCCGCGAGGTCTCGGTCGAGGATATCGACGACGCGATCCTCGGGTACACGACGACGCTCGATCTGACGGCGCTGGACGTACTGGCGCGGAACACCCGCTATCTACAACGGTCGAAGAGCTTCGATACGTTCTTCAGCTTCGGCCCGGTGATCGTGACCAAGGACGAGGTTCCCGACGTCCACGGCTTGCAGGTGACGACGCTGCACAACGGGTCCGTGTTCTCGCAGGACTACGTGCGGAACATGCGCCATACGCCCGAGAAGCTGGCCGCTTTCCACTCGGACGTGATGACGTTTGAGCCGGGCGATATCCTCTCGACTGGGTGCCCGAAGGGGGCGCGTATCCAGCCCGGCGACACGGTCGAGGCGCGGATCGAGCGCGTGGGGTCGCTGCATGCGAACGTGGAGCGTCGGCCTGAGGGGCGCGTTCTTGAATAGGCGCGGTCTTGATCAGATGGAGCGCACCTGATGCCGATTGATCCCGCCATCGCGCCGGCCGCCGCGCAGTTACGCATCAACAGTACTCTCGTCCGTCGCTCGACCGAGAATTTGACTTGGGACGAACTCGTGCGCGTGCCCGAGGCGGGGAATTCGGCGATGTGGCTCTGGGCTCACCTGACGAATTCGCGCTGCGGGCTCGCTCGTATGTTGGGGGTTGCGCGGGCGCTGTTTCATCCGGAGCTGTTCGGCCGGGGATCGGAGCTTGTCGACCCGTCGGAGTACCCTACCGGCGAGGAAGTGCGAGCGGTATGGAAGGAAGTTACGGGTCAGATGATCGAGCGCATGGAGGTCGCGACCGCGGCGGATTTGGCCGAGACGGCGCCGCGTGATTTTCCTGTCGAGGACAAGACAGTCGCCGGGGCCGTGACGTTTATGGCTTGGCACGAGGCCTACCACGTCGGCCAATTGGCGGCCGTCTCGAAGTGGCTGGGGAAAGGTCGCCTGGTCGGGTGACCTAGTTGACTTCGACCAGGGTCAGGCGGAAGGGGCCGTGCGGCGATTCGAACGGGATGCTGCTCGAAGCCTTGGCGCCGACGACTTGGATGGAGAACTCGCCGCCGTGGGTCACCGAGGCGGTGGCCATCTCGGTCCCCTCGGGAAGCAGCGGCTTGAGGTTTCCGGCGAACATGTTGACCAACTCGCCGAGCGCGTCGCAGACGTAGCGATCGACTGATTCCGGCCGGGGAACGTCTTCCATCGTCTCGGTGATGGTGAAGGCGAGTTCGTAGTCGAGTTCGAAGAGCAGCGTACCGCGCCAGTCTCCGGCGAAGTAGACGGCGGCGGTGAGCGGGTAGCGGGTCCCGTCGTCGGGCTGCTCGGAGGCCGTCGCCTCGCTCTGCAGCATGAGGGCGAAGACGTCGCCCACGACCGCGGTGCTCAGCTCGCGTAGATCAATGCTCGGTTCTGCTACGGTCATCGTTCCGGCTCTCCTCGGCGGTCCTATTCGGCTTGGTATGCGATCGCGGGGCCGACTTGGCGGCGCTTGTAGACTTCGTCGAGTCCGATGGTGGTTTCGGACGCGCCCAGGAAGAGGTGTCCGCCGGGGCTCAACGTCGATCGGAAGTTGCGCAGGATTTGCGACTTGGTCTCTTGGTCGAAGTAGATCAGGACGTTGCGGCAGAAGACGAGGTCAAAGGGACCGAAGCCGCGCATCGGGTCCTTGAGGTTGAACTTCTGCCAGCGGCACATCTTTCGGAGCTCTTCGTTGACGATCCAATGCGAGCCCTCGCGTTCGAAGTACTTCACCAGGCACAACGCCGGCAGACCGCGGTTGACTTCGAGTTGGAGGTAGCTGCCTGAACGGCATCGCTCGAGCATCTCTTCAGAGAGGTCGGTACCGAAGATGTCGAGTTTCCAGCCGGGAATTCCCATCTCCTTCCACTGCATGGCGATCGAGTAGGGTTCTTGGCCCGACGAGGATGCGGCGCACCAGACTCGCACGGTGCGGTCCGCGCGATTGGATTCCGCGATCTCTTTGAACAGGATTTTGAGACCTTCGAAAGGTTTGACGTCGCGAAAGAACAACGTCTCATTGGTCGTCATCGCTTCGACGACCTTGTAGCGCACGGCGCGGCCTTGAATTCCGCGCAGCAGAGCGCAGAGGTCGTCGATGGACTCGGCGCCTTCGGACTTGGCTACGGGGCCGAGACGGGCTTCGAGCAGGTAGCGCTTGGATTCGTCGAGAACGATGCCGGACTCGTCGTAGATGGTTTTGCAGAGAAATTGCAGGTTGTCCGGCGTGATCGCCGGCTTCTTTGCGCCGTTGGTCTTGACCGCGACACTCATCGTTGCGCTCCTCCCGTCACGACTTGCATAATCTCGTCGGCGATCTCGCCGAGCGGCGCGACGACGTCGGCGAGGCCGCTCTCGACGATGTAGCCGGGCATGCCCCAGACGACGCTGGTCGGTCGGTCCTGCGCGATGACCGGCGAGCCGGCCAGAAACATCGGCTCGGTCGCCGCCAGTCCGTCCTTCCCCATTCCGGTCATGACCACGGCCAGCGCCTGGGCGCCGTAGATCTCCTTGACCGATCGGAACATGACGTCGACCGCGGGACGGCATGAGTTTTCTTGAGGGCCCTCGTCGAGCCGGGCGACGACGTCGTGGCCGCGGCGGCGCAGTCGCAGGTGCTTGCCGCCGGGGGCCAGGAGCGCGAGCCCGGGGCGAAGGACGTCGCCTTCTTCGGCTTCGCGTACTTCGATCTGGCTGTTCTTGGACAGGCGCTCGGCGAGCAGCCGGGTGAACATGGGCGGCATGTGCTGCGTGATGACGATAGGGCAGGGAACGGTCGCGGGGATCTTGGGGAGCATCTCCGCGAGCGCATTGGGGCCGCCGGTCGATACGCCGATCGCGACGACGTCGACTTGGCGGACTTTCGGTTGGCGTGGGGGACGCTCCGCCGGCGTCGTCACGCCGCGCGGTCCGGGGATGGGCGAATCGCCTTGCGCGGCCTTGGCCGGCGGCGCGGGTTCCAAGCGCAGCCGCGGGCTGGGTCCGGCGAAGAACTGCTTGATCTTGGGCGACAGCTCTCCGCGCAGGCGCGCGAGCGAGGTGTCCAAGGAGCCGACGTTGGCGGCCTTGGTGACGTAGTCGTCGGCGCCCAGGCTTAGGGCTTCAAGGGTGTGACGTCCGCCGCGCTCGGTGAGCGTCGAGAACATGACGACCTTGATTTTGGGGAACTCGTCCTTGACCCGGCGCAACGTCTCGAGCCCGTCCATCTCGGGCATCTCGATGTCGAGGGTCAGAACGTCGGGCTCGACTTGGGGAATCTTTTGCAGCGCGATGACGCCGTTGGCCGCGATGCCGACGACCTCGAACGAATCGTCTTCGCTCAAGGCCTGGGTGACGAGGCGGCGGATGACGACCGAGTCGTCGACCACCAAGACGCGAATCGGTCGGTCGCTTCCCGCGTCGCCTTTCGGCGCGCCGCTCCGGTTGGGCAGGGCGATGCTGGAGATCGCCATCAGTCGAGGATCCCCAGCAAGCGCAGCTTGTCGCGAATGGCGTCCTCGGTAAAGGGCTTCATGATGTATTCGTCGGCGCCCGCCTCAAGCGCTTTGATCATCTGCCCGGCGGCCGTCTCGGTGGTCACCATCATCACCTTCGAGTCGTTGTAGGCGGGCAGGCCGCGGACCGCGGTGACGAACTCCAGGCCGTTCATCTCCGGCATGTTCCAGTCGACCAGCATCAGTTGCGGAGGTCCCGGTTGGTTCTCCAGGACCTCCAACGCTTGTTTGCCGTCGCCCGCCTCGCAGACCTCGAACCCGAGCTTGCGGACGGTCGATCCGAGAATGCGTCGGATGGCGCGCGAGTCGTCGACGATGAGGGCTTTTTCCATGGCGTAGTCGTTTCCTTATCGGCTCGGTTCGCCGCGGACTAGAGCTTGAACTTCGAGACCAGCTCTTGAAGCTGCGCGGCCATGGCCGAGAGACCGCCGGCGGCTTGCAACGTGTCGTTGGCGCCTTGGGTGGTGCTTTCGGCGGCGGTGGCGACGCCGGTGATGTTTTGACCGATCTCGGCCGAGCCGCGAGCCGCCTCGCTGACGTTGCGGCTGATCTCGTTGGTGGTCGCCGTCTGCTCTTCGACCGAGCTGGCGATGGTGTTCGAGATGTCGTTGATCTGGGCGATGATCGTGGAGACCTCGGCGATGGCTTCGACCGCGCCTTGCGAGCCGGTCTGGATCGCTTCGATCTTGGACGAGATGTCTTCGGTCGCGACGGCGGTTTGCTTGGCAAGCTCTTTGACCTCGTTGGCGACCACGGCGAAGCCCTTGCCGGCTTCACCGGCGCGCGCCGCCTCGATGGTGGCGTTGAGCGCCAGCAGGTTGGTCTGCTGAGCGATCGAGGTGATGACCTTGATCACCTTGCCGATCTCGACGCTCGACTCGCCTAGGTCCTTGATGGTCGAGTTGGCCGAGTCGGCCACCTCGACGGCTTGCTTGGCGATCTTGGCGGCCGAAGACGAGCTCTTGGCGATCTCGCGAATCGAGGCCGACATCTCCTCCGATCCGGTGGCCGCCACCTGGACGTTGCTGGTGACTTCCTCGGTCGCGGCGGAGACGACGTTGACCTGCGTCGCGGTCTCTTCGGCGTTGCCGGCCATCTGTTGGCTGACTGCCGTTAACTGCTCGGCGGACGAGGCCAGTTGCTGCGAGCTGTCGGAGAACTGGTTCATCGTGTTGCGCAGGTCGGCGAAGAACGCCGCCAGGCCCTCGCCCATGCGCCCGATCGAGTCTTCTCCTGAGACGGTGATTTCGGCGGTGAGGTCGCCGTCCTTGGCCGCGCTTACGGCGCCGAGCATGGCTTCGACCTTGTGGCGCAGCTCTTCGGCGGAGTGTAGTTCGCGCTCTTGCGATTCCTTCTCTCGTTTCTCGGCGGCTAGCTTCTCTGTGATCACCTCCCAGGTGACCATCGTGCCGAGGTACTCGCCGTTGTCATCCTTGATTCCGTTGAGTTGGAGATTCAGGGTCTCCGGGCCGACTTGGATGTTCGCGCTGCGCGGCAAGTGCTTGTCCGGGTCGCTCAAGATGGCGCGCTGGTGCTGCGGGTTCTTGTGGAAGATGTCGATCGACTGTCCGACGATCTCGTCGACTTTGCACGGCAGGTACTGCTCGACCGTACGCAGGGTCTCGCTCGAGGCCGGGTTCATGTAGCGAATCACCAAGTCGGGGTCGGCGAACATCGTGTTGATGGGCGAGTTCTCGACCATCGTTCGTACGCGAGCCGTCTCGCGCTCGAGGGCCAGCTTTTCGGTGACGATCGACCAGGTCACCATCGGCCCCATGTAGTTGCCTTCGCCGTCGCGCGTGGCGTTCATCAACAGTTCCAGCTTCTCCGGGCCGACGTTGATCAAAGCTTCGTGCGGCAAGTTCGAATCGTCGGCCAGCAGGTCGCGTTGGTGCTGCGGGTTCTTATGGAAGATGTCGATCGACTGACCGACGATCTCATCGACGGGGCAGGGAAGGTACTGCTCGACCTTGCGCAGCGTCTCGATCGACGCCTTGTTCATGAAGGTGATGACCAGGTCCTTGTTGGCCTGGATGACGGCCGTCGGCGAGTTCTCGACCATCGAGAGCACGCCCTGCGCTTCGATCGCTTTGCGCTTCTGCTCGGTGATGTCGGTGGCTAGCTTGACCACCCGGACCGGCGTCCCGGCTTCGTCGAGAACGGGGTTGTAGCTCGCTTCGATCCAGACTTCCTTGCCGCCTTTGCCGAAGCGTTTGAACTGGTCGGAGACGTACTCGCCGCGATTCAGCTTGGCCCAGAACTCGGCGTACTCGGCGCTCTCGGCGTACTCGGCGTTGACGAACATGCGGTGATGCCGTCCCTGGACCTCTTCGAGCGTGTAGCCCATCGCGCCCAGGAAGTTCTCGTTGGCGGTGACGATCGTGCCGTCCAACTCGAATTCGATCACCGCCTGCGAGCGGTTCAGGGCCGTGATCAGCCCGCTCATCTCGGCGGCGCTGTATGCGGGCGGTTCTGCGACGGCGACGTTCGACATGGACTCTTTTCCTCCTACGTTCTCGGCCAGGTTCTTCAGACTCTTGTCCGCGGCTTGGGTGCGCGGCTTCTTCGGCGTCACCGTCACGATGTCGCCCGCTAGCGTGCCGACGACCCCGATCGTTTCGTCGATCAGCTCTTTCGGTACGTTCAGACTCTCTAACGCGTCGATCAAGTGCGCGGCGACTCGGTCGAAGTGGCGTTGCTCGATCTTCATGCCCGCGTGGGCCGCTTTCATGTCGGGGCCGTTGTAGTTCTTGGGTCCGCCCAGCGCCTGGGACATGAAGTGGTATTGCTGCTCGGCGAGACGGTCGGTATCCGTGTTCGCGAAGAACTTCTTGAGCATGCGATCCTTCAGGACCCGCTCATAGAAAGCCGCTACGGTCGCCTTGACGGCCGGCGCGCCGCCGAGACGTTTGTAGAGCGTCGCCGTGCGTTTGGTTTTCGTTGTTGGTTTGACTGTCGCCATCCGAGCCCCTTCCCCTTACGCCTGCAGTACCTTGTCCGTCGAGAGCACGAGCAGCAGCTGGTCGGGCAGTTTGTAGACGCCGTCCAGCACCTCTCTCGTCCGGGAGTCGATCGTCTCCGGCGGCGGCTCGAAGTCGTCTTGCGCGACCTCGATCACGTCGCCGATCTCGTCGACCATCAGAGACACCGCGCCGTCGGCCGCGCGCACGACGACGTTCATCGGCGGCTCGCCGTCTTCGGGCGGCTTGAGGCCGAGACGTCGGCGGATATTGAACGCGGTCACGATCTGGCCGCGCAGGTTGATCAATCCCTCGATGACCGGATCGGCGCCGGGCACCGCGGTCATCTCGTGGAAGCGCAAGACCTCTTGCACTTCGGTCACGTCGACGCCGAAGAACAGGTCGTCGACGCGAAACGTTGCGTATTGCTTGGCCGCGGCGGCCGCTTCTGGGGTAACGCTCATCGCTGCTCTCTCTTCGTGCCGTCGACGTGTCGCCTCTAGGCGGCCGGGGCCGTCTCCTGGGCTTGGCCGGCGGCGGTGGCGGCCGCCAGTTGTTCGATGGAGGCTACGACGGCGGCGTGATCGGTTCGCGTGAGGCAGGCGTCGAGGGCGCCGCCTCGTTCGGCCGCGGCGTCCGCCTCGTCCTCGTTCGCCGCCAGTCCGACGACGCGCACGTGGGCCAGATCCGCCTGCTTCCGGACGCGCTCGCTCAGGGCGTAGACGTCGCCGCTCCAGTCCAGGCTGGCCGCCGCTACGCCGATCTTGAGTTCGCGCATCCGGCGGACCGCTTCGTCGGCGTCGCGCGCTTCAAAGACCTCGTACCCGGCGACCTCCAACCGCTGCCGCAGCAGCCCGCGCGAGAAGGCGGAATCGTCCATCAGCAGCAGCCGCGCTGAAGCGTCGACCGAATCGTCTTGGAACCAACGGCGGTCGGTCTGCTCGAGCAGCGACTTGACGTCGATGAAGTCCGTGATCTTGCCGTCGACCACGGAAGAGCCGATCACGCCGTCGCGTCCTGTCGAGGGCCGCATCTCGATGTGCTCGTCGACGATGTCCAAGATCTCGTCGACGATGACGCCGGCGCGGCGTTGGCCCCGGCTGAATACGAGCACCTGCGCGGCTTGCTCGTCGCTGATCTCCGCGGCCCCTTCTCCGAGGCGCTCGGAGAGCGGTACGAGAGGCAGGATTCGGTTGCGGTACTGCACCGCGGGACGCCCGCCGGACTGTTCGATCCGGTCGGCCGGGAACTCTTCGAGGCGATCGACCAGGCTCAGCGGAACCGCCAGTCGGTCGAGGCCGCCCGAGCGGAAGAGCAGGACGGCTTGCGAGCCGACGCTGGTCGAGACCGGATCCACGGCGACCTCCGAATGCGCGCGCCCTTCGCCGATGACGCGGCCGGCGCGCGCTAGACCCATCACGTCCAAGATGAGCGCCACGTGGCCGTCTCCCATGATCGTCGCGCCGGCGTAGACGCTGATGCTCTTAAGCAGCTTGCCGAGCGGCTTGACGACGATCTCGGCGGTGTCTTGCACCGAGTCGACCACCAGTCCGAAGCTCTTTTCGTCCGCTTGGACGACGACGATGTTCAGCGAACCGCTTTCGGCTTGCTCGGATGCCGGCAGGCGCACCGCTTCGTTGAGGTAGACCAGCGGCAGCAGCTTCCCGCGCAGCCGGTATACCGGCGTGCCGTGGATCCATTCGATGCCCTGTGCGGCGCCCGACTCGCCCTGCGTCTGGCCCTGTTCGACGCGCACCAGCTCGACCAAGTTGACTTGAGGGATCGCGAAACGCTCGTCCGAGCAGGTGACGACCAGCGCCGGAATGATCGCCAACGTCAGCGGGATCTTGATGCGAATCACGGCCCCGCGTCCGAGTTCGCTCTGGAGTTCGAGGGAGCCGCCGATGCGCTCGATGTTGGTGCGGACCACGTCCATCCCGACGCCGCGGCCGGAGACGTTGGTCACTTGCTTCGCGGTCGAGAAGCCCGCGGCGAAGACCAGGTCGAGCGCTTCGCGGTCCGACATGCGGCTCGCCTGGTCGGCGGTCAGAGTGCCCTTCTCGATCGCCTTGCGCTTGATCGCTTCCGGGTCGATGCCGGCGCCGTCGTCGGCGATCTCAATGTTGACCTGGCCGCCTTCATGGAAGGCGCGCAGAGAGAGGACGCCGTGAGCCGGCTTGCCCGCCGCCAGACGCGCTTCGGGCGTCTCGATGCCGTGGTCGCAGGAGTTGCGGACGATGTGCGTCAGCGGGTCCTTGATCGCTTCGATGATCGTCTTGTCGAGCTCGGTGTCGGCGCCTTCCATCTCGAGCTCGATGCGCTTACCGAAGCTCGAGCCGAGGTCGCGCACGACTCGCGGAAGCTTGTTCCAGACCAGGCGGATCGGCTGCATGCGCGTCTTCATGACGTTCGCTTGCAGCTCGGTCGTGATCAGATTCAGACGCTGCGAAGTGGCGGTGAACTCGCCGTCCTCGCGGCCTTCGGCGTATTGCAGGATCTGGTTGCGCGCCAGGACCAGCTCGCCGACCAAGTTCATTAGCCCGTCGAGCAAGTCCACGCTGACGCGGATGTTCGAGTCGGCGATCGAGCTGCGGTGGGCCGGATGGTCTTCTGGCTCGTCCGCCTTCGCTTTGGCGGCTGCGACCGGGGCCGAGGTCTGTTCGTTCGCCTGAGCGGCTTCGGCGGCTTTGGCTGCTTCGGCTGCGGCTTTCGCTTCCTTCTCGGCTTTGTCGCGCGCCTCGTTGGCGGCCAGCGCCTCTTCGATCTGACGCTCTAGCTCTTCCTTGGTCGGCTTGCGCGCTTCGGTCTCGGCTGCGTTTTCGGTCGTCGTCGTCGTCGTTTCAACGGGAGTCGGTTCGACGGGAACGGCAGGCTCGGCGGGCTCCGTCGGGCTCTCGGCCGCGTCGCATACGCTTTGGAGCCGCTGGACTAGGTCTTCGTGCCGGTTGTCGCCCTCGGCTTGCGTCTCTTCGATCAGTAGGAGGATGCCGCGTACGACGTCGAACGTCTCGAGCAGCAGGGTCGTCAGCTCCGGCGTCAACTTGCGCTCGCCGTCGCGCAACTGGCTCAGCAGGTTCTCGGCGCGATGCGTGATCGATTCGAGGATCTCGAACCCCAAGAATCCGCAGGCGCCCTTGATGGTGTGGATCGTGCGAAAGATGCTCGAAAGCAGGTCCGCGTCTTCGGGCCGCTGCTCCAACTCGACGAAGTCTTGATCGAGCTGCGTGAGCATCTCGTTGCTCTCGACCAAAAACTCTTGGATGATCTCTTGCTGCTCGTCCATGTTGACCTGTCGGGCTGGAATCTCGCTGGGCGTTTTCGTGGGTTCTTAGGCGGGTCGGCGGGACTGCGCCTGAGGGTGTTATCGACTCGGTTGGTCCAACCTTTAGTCGGCGCCTAAAGCTAGGCGGCTTATACGATGAGAAGATCCGTCGGCCGACTGCGAACTCTGTCGTTGCGTCCGTCGGCGCCTTGGCGTCGACGCTGCTGCTTGTGTCGGCGTCGGCGGTTCGCGCGGAACCGGTCTTGATCGACGGCGGACGCTTTGATTTCTCGTTGCCGCCGGCGGTCGACTCGCCGCTCGCCTCCGACGGTTTGAGCGGGATCGTTTACCTCGGAGACGACCAGTACCTGCTGGTCTCCGATTCGGCGTCGCGGCTTCGTCGGCTGCGCATCGAGCTGGACCCGGCGGGCAAGATTTTGCGGGTGGAGCCGGGCGGCGACCTCGTCTTGCGCGATGAGCAGGGCGCTCCACTCGATGAATCGGAAGCTGGAGATCGCGAAGATCTGGCGCTCGATTCAGACGGCGAATCGGTGTGGGTGGTCAATGAACGTTGCGGAGGGCCCGAGCGGGGGCCTTGCCTGGAGCGGTTCCGCCTTGCCGACGGCCGACGCCTCGCGTTGATCCGCCCCTCGCCGGATTCACCGCTCGGGGACTTCGAGGGCGTCGAATCGAACCGCGGTTTCGAATCGCTCGTCATGGACCCCGACGGCGGGCTGTGGGCCGGGCTGGAACGGCCCTTGCCGGTCGACCGCGAGGACGACGCCGATCCCTGGGCCGGGCCGATTCGGCTCCAGCATTTTTCATCAGGCGAGCGGCCGGAACCGCTGGATCAGTACGCGTTCGCCGCCGATCCGGTCTCGTTCGTCGGCGCGGCTGAATCGGAGCCTTGGCAGCGTTTCTACGGCAGTCGGCTGGTCGCCTTGTTGGCTCCGCCTGATCTGCCGTTGATCGCCGTGGTCAGCCTGTTCCAAGCCGGGGATGCCGGGTACCCGGAGACGCTCATCCGCTTCTACGCGCTCGATCGGTCGGGCGCCGACGATACGTCGCGGCCGCCGTTCGCCGCCGGGTTGGCCGGGCGTACGTTTCGTCCGGCGAAGAAGACGCGGATCGGAGAGATCCGTTTCGACGGGGCGCAATCGAACTTTGAAGGGGCGGCGCTGGGGCCACGATTACCCAACGGCGACTGGGCCGTCTTGCTCGTGCGCGACAACGATCGCGGCGCAGATCAATCGCTCTATTCGGTCCGCCTGCGCTGCGACCAGGATGGGACCGGGAATAGAGGGCAGGACTAGCTACAATCAACAGACGATGGCTCTCAAAATCGCGGATCGCGAGTTCGCCTCGCGTCTCATCGTCGGCACCGGCAAGTATTCGAGCTTCCCCGTCATGAAGCAGTGCCACGAGATCTCGGGCGCGGACATGGTTACGGTCGCCGTGCGGCGCGTCAATCTGACCGACCGATCGAAAGAGTCGCTGCTCGACTATATCGACCGCGAGCGGATGTTTATCCTGCCTAATACGGCGGCTTGCTACACGGCCGACGAGGCGATCCGCACGGCGCGGCTCGGTCGCGAAGTCGGGCTCTCGAACTGGGTCAAGCTGGAAGTGATCGGCGATCAGCAGACGCTGTTTCCCGACAACGAAGGCCTGCTGGAAGCGACGCGCGTGCTGGCCAAAGAGGGCTTCGTTTGCCTGCCTTATACGACCGACGATCTGATCAACGCGCGCAAGCTGATCGACGCCGGGGCGGCCGCCGTGATGCCGCTGGGAGCGCCGATCGGTTCGGGGTTGGGCATCCAGAATCGGGCCAATCTGTCGATTTTGCGCGAGATGATTACTGAGGTTCCGCTGATCGTCGACGCCGGAGTCGGTACGGCCTCCGACGCGGCGATCGCGATGGAGCTGGGCTTCGACGGCGTGCTGATGAACACCGCCATCGCCGAGGCCGAGGACGCGCCCAAGATGGCGGAGGCGATGAAGCTGGCGGTCCAAGCCGGGCGGCTGGCGTATGAGTCCGGCCGGATGCCCAAACGCCGCTACGCCGCCGCCAGCAGTCCGCTCGAAGGCAAGGTGGCCTGAGCACGGAATCGCCCTGGAGAAAACGTACAGCGGAGGTTGCTATAAGCCACCTGCACTGGGCGCGAGTCCATGGTCTTCTTGATGGCGCGCAGCCCGCAGATTTCGGGCGTACCGTGCACCTGCTCCGTCTAGCTCTGCGTTCGATCTAGGAATGCGCAACGAAATTGGAGCGTGCGATCGTTACGTAAGCGATGAGTCCGTCGCGGAAGAAGGGACTGAAGCAGGGCGCCGCGTTCGCAGTCCTCGCCGCGGTCACGTCGATTCCAGCTGTGTGGTGGGTTGAAGGGGGGCGCGTGGAGCCTCCTCCACTGATCTTCATCTTGGTGTCGCTATCTAGCTGCTGTATCGCGCTATGGAGTTTCGGTCACGCGTTGGGGCCAAGGGAGTGGCACGGCGAACCTTCCGCTCGCAGACGCCGACCGCGTCCGTCCAAGTCGCTTGACGACACGTACGAGGTCGCGTACTCCAAGCCCGAACCGATAATTGCGGCCCTCCTTGGCCTCGTGTTGGCGGGAGCGGCTGTTCTAGTCATGGAGGAAGGTGCGGGCGTTTTCCTTCTCGCGACTACGTTGGCGCTCGGGCTCCTTGGCTTTGCGGCGCACGCCGCGGTGTTCCGTGTTCGCTTCCGCCTGCATGACATCGAAGTCCGAAGACTGGTGGGTCGGTCGGGCGTGTACTTCTACGATCAGGTTAAGGATTGGGAGTATACGTTCGGAGACCTCCGCCTCCGCCTCGACGACGGCAGCGTTCTTGAAGTTCCTATGAATCTCACCAAAACCGATGTGCTCTACGCGCGCATGCGCCGCTCCCAGCAGGCGAGGCGGCGCGCTCGTCGCCGAGCGGCGAAGGCGTCGGCTCGAGAATCCAAACGAGGCTAGACGCTACGTTTCCGCGCCGTGGCGCAGCGCACGCATGTATCCGATCGCGTGCGCCCAGCCGATCTGGCTGCCGAGCGTGTCGTCGGTGAATTCGGGCGTGTGGTCGGGGATGATTAGGTAACGGTAGCCGACCTCCTGGAAGGCCTGCATGCAGGCGAGCATGTCGCAGTCGCCGTCGGGGTGCGGGACCTCGGTGTACTTGTAGTAGGGCGTCTCGACGCGCACGTTGCGGAAGTGGACGTGGTTGATTCGATCTTGCCCGCCGAACAGACGGATCGCCGCGGCGGCGTCCTCGCCCATCTCTGTGGTGACGCCGGTGTCGAGCGTCAACCCGTTCGCGGGTGAGTCGACGATTGCTAGGAACCGCTTCTGGTCGTCGATCGTGCGTACGGGTTGCGCGGCGCCGCGGAAGAGGGGGATCGGCGGGTCGTTGGGGTGCATGGCCATGCGTACGCCCGCCTCCTCGGCTACCGGGATCACGGCTTTGAGGAAGTCCTCCAGGCGCTCCCACATCTGCTCGGCCGTGTGCTCGCCGACGTTGTCGAGCGGGGGGAGGCCGTCGGTTCTCGCCGAGTCGTAGTCGCGCAGGCCCATGCCGCCGGGGCCGGTCTCGCTGCGGTCGTAGCCCTCGGACGCACGCAGCGGGGTGAAGTTGTATTCGATGACCGGGATGCCCGCTTCGCCGACGGCACGGATGGATTCCTGGATGTGGGCGATTTCGCGATCGGCGTCGGGGCGGCCGTGGAGTACTCGCCAGAACTTTCCTAGGTGGACCATTTCGGCGGAGAGTTCGCGCTCGGCCAGGTAGTCCTTGATGCGCTTGAGTTCGGCCGTCTTCCAGGGCGTGATCGGCGCGTCGGATTGCGGGCCACGATCGGCCGAAGGGACGAGGCCGCGTTTGGTCCGCTCGGTGGTGAAGCGGGTCGGCATCACGACGTGTTCGACGCCCATCTGCCGGAAGAAGGTGATCGTGTCTTCGTGGAGATCGCGCAGGCCTTTGGCGATCTTCAGGCGGCCCGTGGGTTGTGCTTTCCCCGGAGTGGTCGCCGCTGCCGCCAGGGCCGCCGTCTGGAAGAGAGTTCTGCGCGTCATGCTTGCGCCTCCTTGTTGACGATCTCGACTAGCCCTCGGATGTAGCCGTGCGAGTAGCTCCGGCCGATCCGCCGATTGGCGAAATCGCCGATCACCTCCGGCGAATGGTCGGAGACGAGCGAGCCGGTGAAGCCGACGTCGCGGTAGGCGCGCATCGCCTCCAGCATGTCGACGTCGCCCTCGTCGATGAACGTCTCGACGTATTGCGGCACGGCGCCGCGTACGCCGCGAAAATGGACGTGGTGAATGCGCCCGCGACCGCCGATGCGCCGGATGGCGTCGATGACGTCGACGCCCATCTCGGTCACCGTACCTTGGCAGAAGGTGAAGCCGTTGGCGGGCGAATCGACGGCGTCCAGGAACGCCTCGATCTGCTCGGTGTTCGTCAGGATTCGCCCGATTCCGCGCATGTTCTTGACCGGCGGATCCTTGGGATGGAGCGTCATCTTGACGCCCGCTTTCTCGGCGATCGGCACGACCTTCTCGGCGAAGTAAACCATGCGCTCCCAGAGAGTTTCGCGCGAAATCTCACCTAAGTTTTCAAACGGCGGCGCGTCGGCGACGGTCTCGTAGTTGAAGGCTTTGTAGGTCGCTCCGCCGCGGCCTTCGGTCGAGTAGTAGCCGACGTCGGCGCCCCACTTGAAATCGGGCGACCAGCGCCACTCGAACTGCTGGACGCCGGCTTCCGCTGCGGCTTCGATGCTGCGTCCGATACGCTCGATCGAGGCGTCGCGGTCGTCGAGGCCGAGCATCGACGGCATGAGCCAATCGAGCGGAATCATCAGGGAGAACAGCTCCATGCCGAAGCCGCGGCACTTCTCGCGCAGCGGGCGAATCTGGTCGGCGGTCCAGTAGCCGTTTTGGGCGTCGTCGATCCACGTGGTTCCTTGGAGCACGACCCATTCGAGACCCAATTGGGCCATCCAGCGCAGGGTGGAGTCGTCGAGGTCGCCGATGTTCTCGCTGATCTTGGGCGACCAGACGGGGGCTTCTTTGGGCGGTGGCGGCTGAGGTCCGCCGGAGCATGCGGCGAGGGCGCCGACGGCCGCGGCTCCGGTCAGCAGTTCGCGGCGCGTGGCGCGTGGCGTCGATTTCGGCACGACAGGGATTGTACGGCAGAATGGAGGGTTCCCGGAGCGGGGAAGAAGTCATGCGCATTATCGCCGGAAAATATCGACGCCGAAATCTGCTTTCACTCGAAGGCGAAGAGACGCGGCCCATGCTCGACCGTATGCGTGAGACGCTGTTCAACGTCTTGCAGACGGAGGTTCCCGGCGCCGTCTTCGCCGATCTCTATGCGGGGACAGGAGCGGTCGGTATCGAAGCGCTCAGTCGCGGCGCTAAGGAAGCGATCTTCGTCGAGCAGAACCCGAAGGCGGTGCGTGTGATTGAGGCGAATCTGCACGCCTTCGGGGCCTCGGCGGATGCGCGGGTTCGGTTGAAAACGGTGGAAGAGGCGCTGCCTGAGATTGAGGCGGACGTCTACTTCCTGGGGCCGCCGTACCCGGCTGTGGAGGAGTACGGCAAGACGCTGGCGGCGCTTGCGGAGAAGGGCGCGAAGCTTGTCGTGGCGCAGCACGATCGGAAGCTCGATCTGGAAGAGCGGTATGGGGCGCTTGAGCGTACGCGGGTGCTCAAGATGGGGCATAACGTTTTGAGTTTTTATCGGACGGGTGGGTGAGGGTTTTGGCGGCTTAGGGTCGCTTGGCTCGGGGGGAGTTCATGCCCCGCTGGAGAAGGTCGGCAAATCGCCCTATGCCCGTTCCATCAGCGGTGTGAAGAGATTCGAAGTCCGGTCAGGAGTTCCCGGGAGCGATGGACGCACCGATGCTTCACCAGCCGCAACAAGCGCAGCCTCACGGCTGCGGCACGGTTGTTCGCGGACCGTCGGTTGTGGAGTTGGCGAGTTGTGGGGCATCCGACATTTGGATCGCGATTGCGTTTCTTACAAGCCCCTTTCGGCCAGGGCTTTGGCTAAGTACTCGCGGTGGCGTTCGCCGATGACGGACTCGAACTTTGCGTAGGCGGTCGGCCAGCGTTCCCAGGCCTCGATGCGGGTGAGGAAGGCGAGGTATTCGCCTGCCGCGTAGGGCTCGGTGCGGGTGAGTTGCGATTCGATTAGCTCAAGCGAGGCGCCTCCGCGGTAGGCCGCTCGGTAGGCTGCCGGGCGTAGGTCGGTCTCGGCGTCGGCGAGTCTCGCTAGTCGCTCGACCGCCGGCTCGACTTCGCCCGCGACCAGCTCGGCCTCGGCCAGCGGCCAGGTGGTGCGCATCGTATGGGGCTCGACATGGTGGGCCGCGCGGGTCAGGCGCAGCGCCTCGTCGTCGCGGCCTTCGGCGCGTGCGATTCCGGCCAACCTTTGCCAGGCGGGCGCCGCGAACGGACTGGCCGCCAGCATCTCGCGATAGGCCGCCGCCGCCTCAACTGTTCGTCCTTCGGCTAGCAGCTTCTCGGCGTCGAGGAAGCGGTTTTCGGTCTGCTGCGGCGCCCACCAGGCGGCGTTCGCGAGGACGAGCAGCGCGGTCGCGACGCCTGTCCAGCGCCGGGTCGGCGACGGCTTGCGCGGCTTTAGGGCGAGTCCGCAACCGAGGCCGAGCAGCGTTGCGAAGGCCAACGCGGTCGCCGGTAGGTGCAGCGGCGAGTCGACCAGCGACTGCAGGGCCATGCCCCCGGCCCCCAATAGGCAGCCGCCCGCCGTTACTCGCTCGGGGGCCTCTAGGCGCTTGAGTCCGCGGACGGCGGCGGCGCCTATCCACAGGACCGAGCCGAGCAACAGCGCCGCGAACGGAATGCCGAGCTCCGTTGCGAACTCGAGCGGATCGGAGTGCGCGTGGTGGACCGTCTTGCGCGCGAAGTAGGTCTCGGAGCGGCGAAAGGCCCGGGGGTAGGCTTCGAGGCCGACGCCGAGCACGGCGTGGCGTGCCAACAACGGCGTGGTGTCGCTCCAGATCGCCAACCGGCCGGGGTCGCCTTTCGACTCGGCCAGCTCGGCGAACCGTTCGGTCGCCAAGCGCTGCGTCTGGGGAGCGAGAGCGGCGACCGCAATGCCGACCGCGGCCGCCGCGCCGAACGCCGCCGCCCGGCGCTTGCGGGGAACCAGCCACCAGACCGCGACCAGCACCTGCGCCAGGACCGCCAGGATGCCCGCGCGTGACAGCGAGAGCGCCACCCCGACCGCGCAAACGCCCGCCACGGTCCAACAGGCGACGGCCGCCGCCAGCGCTTGGCGCAGACTCGACGCCAACGCCGCGCTGCCCAGTCCCAAGGCCGCGCCGAATCCGCCCAGCAGGAACGCCGAGAAGTGCGCGCGGCTGGTGAACGTGCCGCGCGCTACGGCGTCGCCTCCTTCCGCGACCAGGCCGGAGGCGTACTGTCCCGCGCCGATAAAGGTTTCGACCGCACCGGCCGCCGCCAGCGCGCCCGCCGCCGCAACGGCTGCTTGTAACGAGCGCGACGCCCCGGCTTGCGCCAGCGCGTAGGCGCCGAAGGCCGCCGCCAAGACCAGGGCGCCGATCGCCGTCTCCGACGCGTCGAACGAGATGGCGCCGCGGAGCGCGATTCCAGCGAGGGCCAATTCCTCGGCCAGTTCCTCCGCGGCGCGCGTCCATCCGGCGGGGATCGGCGTCGTTTGGAGCAGTACGAATCCGGCCAACGCCGCGCAGGGCCAGGGCCACGCCGCGCGCCTGCGAAGGCAAGCCGCCGCGGCCCATGCGACCAACAGGACGCCCGGCGCCCAGAGTCGCCAAGGGCCTTCCGAACCGCCTCCGGCCGCGGCCAACGCACCAATGATCAAGACGGGGATGAGAGTCAATACCAATGCCGACACGCCGGGAACAATCGGCGCTGTTCGGCGGGGTCTTGAGGGCTATTCGGTAAAGCCGAGCGTAATGTTTTGATACGCCAAGGCCATCGAGGCGACGGTGATCAAGACCAGCACCGTCGCGGCCGCCTTCCAGAGCGTCTCCGAGTCGTCGGTACGGCGCGGAGAGGCGGCCACCCAGCCCAAGGCGAAGCCGGCGATCAGGCCGCCGATATGGGCCCAGTTGTCGACGAAGTCCACGATGAACCCGATCACCACGATCATTCCCATCCACACGGCGTAGTGGGAAAAGATGAACGACTGTCCCGAGCGCTTTCCGTAGGCCATCATCGCTCCCATCAGCCCGCTCAACGCGGCCGAGGCGCCGACGGAGGGCCCCGAGGTCATGTACATGCTGACCCAGAAGCCGAAGACGCTCGAGACGAGGTAGAGGCACAGCATCCGCGCGGTGCCGAACAATCGTTCCACTTGCGCGCCCAGATCAAAGAGCACCCAAGAGTTCATGAGGATGTGCATGACGCCGCCGTGCAGGAATCCCGCCGTCACAAGGCGCCACCACTGGTCGTAGATCACGATCGGCAGCCGCTCTTTCCAACCGAAGAGCCGCAGCACGCCGCCGTGGATATCGAAAGCGTCGTTGCCGAGCTTGATCGACCAGGCCATGGTCGCAACGAAGATCCCGAAGTTGATCGCCAGCAGGATGAGGATCGTGAAGTGCGATTGCGGGATGAAGCCTCGTAGCGCGGTCCCTTCGAGGGCTTCGGGCTCACGGAAGCGGGCGCCGACTTCGCCGTCGCAGTAGGGGCAGATCTTGGCCTTCGGTTCGATGAACGCCCGGCAGTGCGGACACATACGAGTCGCGGCCATTCCCGTTATCTTCCCGACTGGCCGGGAGCTTTGGCAAGGCGACCGGCAAGGCCTTGGCTCGGCTTTACTTCGCCGGACCCGAATCGCTAGGATTGGGAGTTCCTGATGGCCGAATCATTACACGAGTTGCGCCAGGCGATCGTCGACGTCGGCAAGCTCGTTTTTCAAAAGGGCTGGGTCGCCGCCAATGACGGCAACATCACCGTGCGCCTCGACGACGAGCGCATTTTGGCGACCCCGACGGGCGTTTCCAAGGGCATGATGGCGCCCGACGACCTGATCATCGTCGACTACGAAGGCAACAAGATCGAAGGGCGTCTGGAGCGGACCTCCGAGATCGCCATGCACATGACGATCTACAAGGAGCGGCCGGATATCCACTCCGTCGTCCACGCGCATCCGCCGGTCGCGACCGGTTTCGCATCGGCCGGGCGTTCGCTCAACAAGGCGCTGCTGCCGGAGGTCATCATCGGCCTCGGCTGCGTGCCGACGGCCGCCTACGGACTGCCCGGGACTCCGGCGCTGACCGAAGGCATGATGCCGCTGATCCCCAAGTACGACGCGCTGCTGCTGGCTAACCACGGCGCCGTCTCCTACGGCAAAGACGTCTGGCAGGCGTTCTTCCGCATGGAGACGGTGGAGCACTTCGCGCGCATCAATTTCGTCGCTGAGATGCTCGGAGGCGCGCAGGCGCTGCCGCGCACCGAAGTCGACAAACTGTTCGATTCGCGGACCCGTTACGGCGTCCGCTCGAAGGCCGTGCCGGTCCCCGGCTGTCCGACGGTGGCGGAAGACCACCAGGGCGGAGCGGGCGACGCCGGTTCGGACGGAATTTACGTCACCCGAGACGAGCTCGTCCAACTGATCGACGAGGCCGTCAAGGCGCGAGAAGGAACGAGGTAACTAGACGATGGGCGAAGCCCTTGGATTGATTGAAACGCGAGGCCTGACCTCGCTCATCGAAGCCGCCGACGCGTCGGTCAAGGCCGCCACGGTCACCCTGGTGGGCTGGGAAAAGATCGGCTCCGGGTACGTCACCGTGCTGATGCGCGGCGACGTCGCGGCGGTCAAAGCCGCCACGGACGCCGGGGCCGCCGCCGCTCGTCGCGTGGGCGAATTGGTCTCGGTCCACGTGATCCCGCGGCCGCATCAGGCGCTTTCGGGCATCTTCAACATCGACGCGAAGTAGGCGCCCTCGATGCTGCTGGCTCGAGTCGTCGGCAACGTCGTTGCCACCAAGAAGGACGCTCGACTGGAGGGGCGCAAGCTGCTCGTGGTCGAAGCGATCACCCCTGCCGGAGAAGGCAAGGGCTCGCACTTGGTGGCGGTGGACGCCGTCGGGGCCGGAGTCGGCGAAACCGTGTTGGCGGTTCAAGGCAGTTCGGCGCGCATGACCGAGGGGCTCAAGGACATCCCGGTCGATACGGCGATTGTCGGCATTGTGGATCAAGTCGAAATCGACGAGCCGCCCCCGGCCCCTAAGTCTTCCTCTAAGAAGAAGAAAGCCTCATGAGGCTCGGTCGCGTGACCGGTCGGCTGTGGTCGACCGTCAAAACGCCCGCGCATGAGGGGCGTCGGTTCCTGCTTGTCCAGCCGACCGACCAGAATTGGCAAGACGTCGGCGACCCGCTGGTGTGCATGGACTCGGTCGGGGCCGGGGCAGGCGAGCGGATCTACTGGGTGCGGGGCAGGGAAGCGTGCATTCCGTTCTACCCCGATCAGGTGGCCTCGGACGCCACGATCGTCGGCATCGTCGACAAGGTTTCCGTCAGCAACAGCGAGGCGGTGAACGATGCTGACGGGTAGGGTGATCGGCGAAGTGGTGGCGACTCAGAAGCACGAGTCGCACGAATCGCTCAAGCTGCTGCTGATCGAAACCCTGCGGCCTGACGGCTCGGTCAAGCCGGGCGCGCCGCTGATCGGCGTCGATTCCGTCGGCGCCGGGACGGGAGACAAGGTCCTGGTGACCTTGGACGGCTGGGGCGCCATGACCGCGGTGGACCGGTTTCCGGCTCCGATCGACTGCGCCGTCATGGGTGTTATCGATAATTGATCGGATGTTTTGAGCGGAACTAGTCCCGCTCCCCAAACCTTAGTACTATCCCCCAATTGGGTCAGCGGTTTACCCGAGAAATCGGTACTCGAGATCCATGGAAATAGTTCCGTCGGAACCCCCACAATCGACTGCATAATCGGGAGTTAGCTCCCGTGGAGCAGTATCAATGTCTTGCAGAAACGTATCTAACGCCGCGCGTCGCGGCGACTCTCGTTCAGGCCAAATCCTGATCGTATTTGTGGCGGTATTCGCCCTCATCGCTGGTTTCGTCGCGCTGATGCTCGACGGCGGACGCGTCTACTGGGAGAAGCGTATGGCCCAAAACGCGGCCGACGCCGGCGCTATGGCCGGCGGCCACGAACTCCGCCGCGGAAACGACCTCAACTCGGACGAGGTCAAGGGATGGGTCGAGTACGACTCGACGCTGCACGGTTTCACGACCGCGGAAACCACGGTCTTCTATCCGCCCGCTAACGGTCGGCACGCCGGCGATTCCAACTTCGTCGAGGTGGAGGTGTCGCGCGACGTCCCCCTGACGTTCATGAAGATCTTTGGGTGGTCGACGGCCAACGTCACGGCTCGCGCAACCGCTGGACTCCAAGTCGGCGGCGAGGCCTGCATCATCGCGCTCAACAATGACAACGAGAAGGACGCCTTCAAGGTCAATGGGTCGGCCGGGCTGCAGGCGGACTGCGGAATCATGGTGAACTCCACCTCGTCGACGGCCATGCGCAACGTAGGCAGCGGTAGTATTTCGGCGTCTTGGATCGGAGTTACGGGCGGCTACAGCGGCGGCGCGACGACGACGCCGTCCCCGAGCACCGGCGTGCCCCCGATGATCGATCCGATGGGCGAGCTGCCCGTGCCCGCCACGGCTGTCCCGGCCGGGACGGCTACGACCGTAGCCGGGGTGACCACGTATACGCCGGGCTACTACAAGAAGAAGGACCTCAAGATCACTGGGGGAGAGCACGTATTCTCATCCGGAACGTACATCCTAGAGGCGGGCATGGACATCTCCGGCAACAGCACGGTGACGGGTTCGGAGGTCTTCTTCTACAACATCAACGCCAGCGGCAAGGGCGAGATCAACATCAACAGCAATCAGACGGTGCAACTCTCCGCTCCGACGACCGGCACGTACAAGGGAGTTCTCTTCTTCAACAACCGCGACTCCCCGAAGAAGAACCCCGGGCACAAACTGGGCCGGGGAACGGTCGATTCCTTCTTCTCGGGCGCGCTTTACTTCCCGTCGCAGCATCTGGATTGGGCGGGCAACCCTGCGGGCTCGCTGACTTGGTCGCTGGTGATCGCCGACACGATCAACGTATCGGGGACCACGGATTTGCAGGTGGTCGGGCAGCCTTCGCCCGGCGACGCGCCGCCTTCCTACACCGCCGTGCTGTTCGAGTAGCGGCGGACGTCTAAGTCGGATCGGTAAATGGGTAGTACGCAGGTACCGAAGCTGACTGGGAATTCTCCGAGTGGATGATTCGGTACCTGCGGTCCATGGTGGTGGGACGCCTGATTGAGGCAAGGTACGGGTATCGGGAACGGCTCAGTTTCGTTCCGAGGAAGTCAAAGCCCATGCATTACCGCAGTACCCGCCCTTCAGAACAACGCCTTCGTCATAGAGACCCACGTTCAGGCCAGATTCTCATCGTCTTTGTCGTCGTCTTCGCTCTCATCGCCGGATCCGTAGCTTTGATGCTGGACGGCGGTCGCGTCTATTGGGAGAAGCGGATGGCGCAAAACGCGGCCGACGCCGCGGCCATGGCCGGGGGACACGAACTGCGCCGAGGCAACGACCTTAGCTCGGGCGACGTCAAGGACTGGGTCAAGCAAGACGCCCAGTTGCACGGATTCGCGGCCTCGGAGGTCACCATCGAGTATCCGCCTCAGCGCGGTTCAAACTTCGGAAACACGAACTTCGTCGGCGTGGAAGTGTCCCGCGACGTGCCGCTGAGCTTTATGCGGATGTTCGGCTGGCCGACGGCCAACGTGAAAGCCTGGGCGACGGCTGGACTTCAGGTGGGCGGCGAAGCCTGCATCATCGCGCTTAACAACGATTCGACGCGCGACGCCTTCAAGGTGAACGGTACGCCGAACCTGACCGCTAATTGCGGAATCATGGTTAACTCGACGAACTCAAACGCGATGCGAAACGTCGGGTCCGGATCGATCTCCGCCAGTTGGATCGGAGTCACCGGCGGATACTCCGGCGGCGGTTCCGTCTCTCCAAATCCCACCACGTCCGTTCCGCCGATCCTGGACCCGCTCTCCGAGTTGCCTGTCCCGTCGGCGGGGTCGCTGCCGGCCGGAACGTCGTACAACGCGGCCACTTCCAGCGCTTTCGGCGGCTTCGTAGGGGCGGCCAGAGGCGGAAACGGCGGCGGAAACGGCGGGGGCAACGGCGGGGGCGGCGGCAGCGGTACCACCTACTACACGCCGGGCGTCCACAGCGGAGCCATCAAGATCACTGGCGGAACGCACCACTTCAACCCGGGGAACTACTACCTGGAGAAGGGCATGAAGATCACCGGCGGCACCGTCACCGGGACCGACGTCTTCTTCTACAACGTCAACGCCTCCGGAAAAGACACGATCGATATCGGCGGCAACGCCACTGTCAAGCTGTCCGCTCCCACGACCGGAACGTACAAGGGCGTTCTCTTCTTCACCGATCGCAACTCCCCCAAGAGAAATCCGGGGAACAAGATCGCTCGCGGCAACGCGGACTCGTACTTCGAGGGCGCACTGTACTTCCCATCTCAAGACCTCAATTGGGCGGGCAATCCCTCCAACTTCGCCAAGTGGGCGCTGGTAATCGCTGACACTCTCCAGATTTCGGGAACTAGCGATAACCAGGTCGTCGGTCCTCCGAGTCTTTCGCAGGCGCCGCCGGCCTATACGGCCGTCCTATTCGAGTAGTCCCCTCAAGAAGCAGGAAGTAACGTCATGCAGTTCATCCAACGCATCCTCAAAGACCGACGCGGCGCCAACATGGTGGAGTTCGCCATCCTCACGCCGGTCTTGCTCGTGCTCACGATCGGCGCGAGCGACTTCGCTCGAATCTTCATTGAGTCACACGCGATCGCGGGCAGTTCCAACTCCGGAGTGGTCTACGGCGCGCGACGCAACGTCGATTCGGTCGACTACGCGGGCATGGAGCAGCGAGCTCTCAACGACGTTGCCGGCGCCAGCGGGGCCACGGCGGCCGCTTCGCAGTTCTGCGACTGCCCGCAGAACCCTGGAGTCGCCGTGAGCTGCCTGAACGGGGCGTGCCCGAACTACGGCAAGCCCCGAGTCTATGTAAAGACGGCAGTGAGCAAGAGCTTTTCCACCTTCGCAAAATACCCCGGCGTGCCGCGGACCGTTTCGATGACGTCCAACGGCTATATGCGGGTGCAGTAGTCGTCGCTAGCTAAGGAGAGCTCCCCCATGAAGCGCTTCCAAGAACGTTCTCAAGCCCCGCGCATGGGCCGCCGCAAAGGCGCCACGATGGTCGAGTTTTCGCTCGTCTTCCTGCTGCTGCTGATGATGGTGGCGGGCGTGTTTGAAGTCGGCAGGATCGTCTGGACCTACAACACGCTGAACCACGCGGCCAAGCAGGCGTCCCGCTACGCGATGGTGCACGGTTCGCGAAACCCGATCACGGGACCGCTGACCGTGGAAACTTACGCCAAACAGCAGGCCGTCGGCTTCGACCCGCAGTCCCTCACCGTGACGGTCGTCCCGACGCCCAACAACGACCCCGGAAGCGTCGTCACGGTGACAGTGAGCCACACGATGAACACGGTCGTCGCGCCGCTGGTCGGGCTAGGAAAATCCATCACGCTTTCGGCGAAGTCCGAGAAAACGATCGTCAATTAATCGCTGGAACGGCCTCATAGGCACGGTTCACGGTCGACGGCCGCGCGTCTGAGGACGCGCGGCCTTTCTTCGTTTCGGGCTCTCGGTCGGCGCTTGCGACGCGTCTGAAGGCGCCCCTTGGCTTCGGCGGTCGAAATGCCTTAAATGGAATCTAAGGCGTGTGGGTTCAAGAGGTTAGCATGCGGGAACACCTAGGAAGCTTCCTATCTAGCCGAAAACGCGGCTTCGACTGACTCTATATGTGTAGTCGAAAAATCAATCGACTCATCGAGGAGCAGTATGCAGTACCAAGCCCGATTCGCCCGTAGCCGTTCACGCAGCCGAGGCGACGCCCGTTCCGGCCAAATCCTGGTCATCTTCGTCGTAGTCTTCGCTCTCATCGCAGGGGCCGTTGCGATGATGCTTGACGGCGGCCGCGTCTACTGGGAGAAACGCATGGCCCAAAACGCGGCGGACGCCGCGGCGATGGCCGGCGGCCATGAACTCAGACGAGGAAGCGATCTCACCACCACGGAAGTCGTCAGCTGGATCAAGAGAGACGGTCAATTGCACGGATTCAGCGCAGAGGAGATTACCGTCGAGTATCCTCCGAATCGCGGGAGCAACAACGGCGACACGAACTTCGTCGGGGTGGAGGTTTCGCGTGACGTGCCGCTGAGCTTCATGCGCTTCTTCGGTTGGTCGAAGGCGAACGTGAAGGCCTGGGCGACGGCCGGCCTGCAAGTCGGCGGCGACGCCTGCATGATCGCGCTCAACAATGATCCGACGCGCGACAGCATGAAGTTCAACGGCGGGGCGGACTTCGTCGCCGATTGCGGGATGATGACCAACTCCACCAGCCCCGACGCGATGCGCAACGTCGGCGGCAGCAACATCACCGCTAGCTGGATTGGGGTGACCGGCGGCTACTCCGGCGGAGGCAACACGAGCCCCAGTCCCACGACAAGCGTCCCCCCGATGCTCGACCCGCTCTCGGAACTCCCCACGCCCAATCCGGCCACGATGAGCGCGGGCTCGAAGAGCACCAACGGCGGCGTGACGACCTGGTCCCCCGGAGTCCACCAACAGATCAAGATTACCGGCGGGACGCACGTGTTCTCGCCGGGCGAATACTACGTCCAGAAGGGCATCCAGGTGACCGGAGGAGACGTTTCGGGAACCGACGTCTTCTTTTACAACGCCTCGACGCAACCCAGCAAAGGCATCGACTTCGGCGGTAACGGGCTGATCCAGCTTTCGGCTCCTTCGACGGGGACCTATAAAGGAGTTCTGTTCTTCGGGAACCGCGAAACCGCCAACGGCGGCAGCGGCAACAAGCTTCTGCGCGGAAACGCGAACTCCTATTTCCAGGGGTCGCTGTACTTCCCGTCACAGCACCTGGATTGGGCCGGCAACCCTGAGAACTCGAACAAGTGGGCGCTCGTGATCGCCGATACGATCAACATCTCGGGAACCAGCAACATCTCGCTGCAGGGCCCGCCGCTCAGCAGCGCTCCGCCCGCCTATAGCGCCGTGCTCTTCGAATAGTTCGGACTTCCCGGGTCAGCCGCCGAGCAGTTCTTTTAGCGCGGCGCCGGGGTCGGCCTTCTTCATCAGCGATTCGCCGATGAGGAAGGCCCTATATCCCGCGTCCCGCAAACGAGCCACGTCCTCCGGCGTGCGGATGCCGCTTTCGCTGACGGCCATCACGTTGTCGGGAATTCTCTCGGCCAGATCGAACGACGTCTCTAGCGAAACCTCGAGCGTCTTCAAGTTCCGGTTGTTCACGCCGATCATGTCCGCGCCTAGGTGTACCGCGCGGTCGAGCTCCTCGGCGTCGTGCACCTCAACTAGGACATCCAGCTCAAGCGACTTCGCCTCGTCGTAGAGCTCGCGCAACTCGCCGTCCTCCAGCGCCGCCACGATCAGCAAGATGCAGTCCGCGCCGTGCACGGACGCCTCCAGCAGGTGGTAGCTGTCGAGGGTGAAGTCTTTGCGTAAGACCGGAAGCCCGACCGAAGAGCGCGCCGTCACCAGATCATCCAGCGAGCCTTGGAAGAACTGCACGTCCGTCAGTACGGAGAGGCAGGCGGCGCCGGCGGCTTGATAGCGCGCGGCGATGGTCGCCGGATCGAAATCCGGCTGAATCACTCCGGCCGAAGGCGAGGCTTTCTTGATCTCCGAAATGACGGCAGGCGCCTTCGTCGCCAGGGCGTCGCGGAAGCCGCGCCGCTCGGGTACGCGTCGCTTGCGCAGATCCGCCTCGCTGACCAGCGTCCGCTGCGCGACCAGTTCCGCTCGCTTCCGCACGACGATCTGTTCGAGGATCGTCAACTCTTTCGCCTTGGGAGTGTCCTGCATGGGTCGTAAAAGGACAGGTTAGCTCACCCCGAGTATCCATCCCTCCTCGCGCTCGGCCGCATCCATGGCAACGCCGGGACCGCGAAACAACTCCGCCAGTTCGCCCGCCCGATCTCGCGCTTGGAGCCACTGCGCCAACGTTCGCACTTGCGCCGCGTCGCGCACCTCGCCGTCGCGGGGACGCACCTCCAAAAGGGAGGGGAAGACCTCCGCCAATACCACCGGCGCCTCGGTCGGCGGCGCCCAACCGGTCTCGAACGGCCAGACTCGGCAGTGCCGGCCGATCGGGGATTTGAAGCGGAGGTGCGCGAGGCGTGCTATTCCCGTCAGCGACTGCGATCCGACCGACCCGGCGGTGAACAGCTTCAACGCGGACTGGGGAGGTACGGGAGATCGCCGGTCGCACTCGCGCAACGCCGCCAGGCCCGCTTGGTCTGCATCGAGCCGTCGCGATCCCAACGTCGGCGATTCGGCTGAAGCGGGACATCCCCAGAACGGCCCTCGTCCGCCGCTGATTCGGCGGTTGAGTTCCCCGGCCACGGCGAAACGGTTGTTCCGGTTGTGGTCGTCGTCCTCGATCTCCTGAGCCAGAAGCTTCCACGTGGCTCGCCAAGGATCACCCTTCAAGCTCAGAGCGCTCGCCAAGCCGGAAGGATATCCGAACGCGAAATCGAATCCCACGAAGACCCGGAGCCCACGCTCGACGAGCGGGTCGAGTCGGGCTTCGATGTGAGCCATGGCTTCGGCGCGGGTCGGCGGGTTGAACGAAGCCGGCGATCCGGCTCCGACGGCGTGGATCCAGATGCTGTCGCTACCGGTCTTGGGGCGTGCGGCGGCGCTCCAATCGACGACGAGATAGGCGTCGAAGCTCGCAGGGTTCGCTCTCGGGCGCATCGGTCGGTCGTGTATCGGCTAGGCGGCCTCTACTTCACGCGGACGTGTTCGCCGTCCTCGTCGACTACCGGCGTCGCCTGCAACGTTGCGCGCCAGATGTGCCGCCCCTTCAAATCGACCACGCCGCGCCGGACTAAGTCGCGCACCGTCGTGCTCCGTCGTCCGCCTTCCCAGTGGCCGGAAAACTCGGCCGTCCCGACCTCTCGCTCGGCCGGCGCGATCCGGTAGAGCGGGATGATTCGCTTCTTCTCGCGAGGGGGCACCGTCCCTTTCCGGAAGACGCCCTTCGGGTCCGCCAGTACGGACGGATGAGCGCTGAGGAAGCGGTTCCAGGTGACCGTGCGGCGGATATCGCGCTCGATGGCTCGGCGCAGAAGGGTAGTGAAGGTCGTCACGCCCGCTTCGAGCAGGTTGTAGCTCGTGCCCGTCTCGTCGGCGTCGAGCGGGCGCTCCTTCTTGAGCGGGTCGAGTTCCAACGACACGATGTGCGTTGCGCCGGAATCGATCGCCAGGTGCAGCGGCGAATTGTTCAGGACGCCGCCGTCGACGAAACGGTGCGTCACTTCCTTGCGCCCGTTCGCTGGGTAGATGCGAATGTCTTGCGTCGGAAACGCGCTCGGCACCGCCGTCGACGCCACCACGCACTGCAGGAGATTCTGGGGAAGCGTAAACAGCGCCCCGGGGATGTCGCGGTACGCCTTGGCGCCGTCGGTCTGCGAATCGATCTGCACGGCCAACCAGCCGCGGTCGACCAGCCGGCGATAGGTCTCCGGACGGACGAGAGTGAACAGGCACTCGCGGCCGAGCGTGATGTTCGTCGCGGTGATGATCAGCTCGGGGAGTTCGTCGGGCCGGCTGTACCACTCGTCGGCGATTTCGCGACTGAGCACGCGCGCCCGGTCTTTGGTGACGTCATGCGGCCAGCGCCACGGCTTCGAGAGATCGCCTTTGGGCCCGGTGTTGGCCAGCAGCCGCAGCAACGGCGTATCGCGAAACAGGCCTAGTCGAAATGAGCGGACGACGAACCAGCCCATCAACGCCAATCCCAGCGTTGAAAGGAAACCCAAGAACGCCAACTGCCAGCCCGGATGCCCCGACCCGTCCCACTCGCGAATGAACGAGGGCAACGTGTCCTGCCAACCGAACAACAGGAATAGGGAAACGAACAGCAGCGGGTTGAACAGGAACAGCCCGAGCAATCCTGCCAGGAAGAGGCCCCAGCGTTTGCTGACCGTATCGATTCCCTTCGACGCGAGATCGATCATCCAGGCGCGCTTGCCCACGACCCAATCGGACGTCCGATGCTCGCGGTCGAGATACGACCACATCGACGCGATGAACGAGCGATAGGGCTGCTTCATGTCCGGCGACTCGGTGAGCGCGCGGTTGTGCAGTCCCAGCTTTTCGAGGAACAGGCCGTAGCCGTTGAGCGCGCCGGACGATGTTCCGAGGATCACGTCGATCTTCACGTCCTCCCGCTCGAGCGCCTCGGTCAGCGATTCGATCGAACCGGCCGAGTAAGCCCCTGCCGCGCCTCCGCCGCTGATCGCCAGCGCCAGGCGACGTTGCTTGGGATCGATTTTTTGGTCGCTCAGCAGCGGCCCGCCGAACAGCGCTCCGGTCTTGCAGACGGTCTCGTGCTGCAAGTCCTCCATCAGACCGGCCAAGTCGAGCCGCTGGGGCTTGAGCCGGTCGACCGTCTCCTCCAACGGCTTCTGCGGCCGTTCGCGCGACTTGGAGTCGCCCGGAGTTTTCGGACTGTGTTCGCTCGACGACACGCCTATCCGCTCATCAGCATATCCCGCCGACGGATCAGCCGCTGCCGCGCGTGCGGGTCTTGCCGCGTTTGGCGTTCTTCTCCATGAACTCGATGATCATGCCGGCTACGTCTTTTCCGGTCGCTTGCTCGATGCCTTCGAGTCCGGGCGAGGAGTTCACCTCCATCACGACCGGACCGTGATTCGAGCGAAGCAGATCGACGCCGGCGACGTTCAAACCCATCGTCTTGGCCGCGCGTACCGCCGTCGAGCGTTCTTCGGGCGTCAGCTTGGCCAACTGCGCCGAACCGCCGCGGTGCAAGTTCGAACGGAACTCGCCTTCCTTGGCCGTGCGCTGCATCGCCGCGACGACCTTCTCGCCGATCACCAAACAGCGATAGTCGCTGCCCTTGGCTTCCTTGATGTACTCCTGCACGATGATGTTCGCGTCGAGCCCTATGAAGGCCTCGATCACACTCTCGGCCGCTTTGTCCGTCTCCGCCAAGACGACGCCGAGACCCTGAGTGCCCTGGATCAGCTTGATCACCGCCGGGGCGCGTCCGACGATGTCGAGCATCCCTTGGACGTCGTCCGCCGATCGCGCGAAGCCGGTCACCGGCATGCCGATCCCTTTACGCGAGAGAAGCTGCAGCGAACGCAGCTTGTCGCGAGAGCGAGAGATCGCCACCGATTCGTTCAGCGGGTAGACGCCCATCATCTCGAACTGCCGCAGAACGGCGGTGCCGTAGAAGGTCACTGAAGTTCCGATGCGCGGAATGATCGCGTCGAACTGATCGAGTTCGCGGCCCTTGTAATGGACCGACGGATCATGCGCCGTGATGTTCATGTAGCAGCGCAGGAAGTTGACCACTTCGACTTCGTGGCCGCGCTGCTGGGCGGCCTCGACGAGACGCCGGGTGGAATAGAGTTTGGGCCCGCGTGAGAGGATGCCGATGTTCATGGATTTACCGGCTCGACTATCGCACATCCGCGACGGTCGCCGCAGGCTATCGGTGGAAGCTCTCTTGCGTTTCGCCGGCGGCTTGGACGGTGGCGTCCATCAAGCTCCGTACTTTTTGGACGCGACGTCCGATCTCGTCGATTCCTTGGCTGTAGTTGCGCAGCGACTCCAGCGTGTCGCGGGTCGCCTGCACGCCCACGTTCACGCCTTCCACCAGCGACTGGTTGTCGGCTTGGATGGAGGCGATTTCGTTCTCGATCGACTGCGCCGCCCGGCTGGTATCGGCCGCTAGTTTCCGGATGTTTTGCGCAACGACGTCGAACGATGCGCCCGCGTCGCCGGCACGAGCCGCTTCGATTGAGGCGTTGAGGGCCAAGATGCGGGTCTGAAACGTGAGGTGATCGAGCGACGCCAGGACTCCGCCGACCTTCTGTATCGTCGCGCCGCCCTGCTCCCCGATGCGTGCGGAGGAGTCGGAGAGGTCGCCGAAGACCTGCTCGAACTTTCCAGTCAAGGAGCGCACTCCGCTGACCATGTCTTCGGCGTATCCGTCGATCTCTTCTACCGCTTCGCTCACCTCGGAAGCCTGCGCGGCCAAGTTCTGAACGTTCTCGTGCATCGCTTGCCGGAACTGCGCCGACTGCGCCTCCGATTGCGCTCGATGCGCCCGCAGAGCTCGCGTCATCTGATTGAAGAAGCCGGCTAACTCACCCGCCTCGGTCCCTTGCTCGATCGGCACGTCGGACAAGCCTCGGCCGCCGCGATTCGCGGTCACCTCCTGCATCGCCTTGGCTAGATCGAGCAGCGACGACGTGGCCCCGTGTTCCGATACGTTCAATCCGACGCTCTCGTCTTCGGGCGATACGCGCAGGGGAATTGCCGTGCGCAACGCGCGGAACAGGCCGTAGGTGATCCCGAAGGACCACACGAGGCACGCCGCGACGCCGACCGCCTGCACGAGGAATGTGCCGATTCGCGACGCTCCGACGATCTCTTCGCGTGCGAAGAGCGCGACGGCCAGCGTTCCCCACGCGCCGCAGAAGGCATGAATGGCGACGGCGTCCACCACGTCGTCGACTCGTAGCGTCTCCGCAACGAAGCGCGCTCCGACCACCACCAGCGCGCCCGCGCCGGTTCCGATCAACGCGGCGGACGTAGCGTCCACGTACGCGCAGCCGGCCGTGATGGCGACCGCTCCGCCCAGCACGCCGTTCGCCAAGTCCGTCGGATAGGGCCGCCCTGATCCGCTGCGAAACCATCCGACCAACATCGCCCCGAGACCGCCGGTCGACGCCGCCAGGATCGTATTGACCGCCACCGTACCGATGGGTCCGCCCGCGGAGCCGGTGCTGCCGGAATTGAATCCGAACCATCCGATCAGCAGGAGGAATACGCCGAGGTAAGTGACCGTGAGGTTACTGGGCGGGATCCGGCGCGGCGCTCCGTTCTGATCGTAACGGTCCTGTCTCGGGCCGACGACGAGCGCGGCCGCCAAGGCCGACCACCCGCCGACGGAATGGACGACGGTCGCTCCGGCGAAATCCAAGAACCCGGCCTGCCTTAGCCAGCCGGGAGCGTTCCCGCCGGCCAGCGGCGAGCCGCCCCAGGCCCAGTGGCCAAAGACCGGATAGATCAGCAGCGAGACCGCGGTCGTCACGATCAGGTAGGGAGGGAATCGGGTGCGCTCGGCGATCGCGCCGGAGACGATGGTCGCCGCCGCCGCGCAAAAGGCGGCCTGGAAGAGGAAGTATGCCGCCAGCGCTTCGCCGTCGTCCGGCGACGGCGCGGACCACGGTGAACCGAACCAGCCGCCGACGCTCGAACCGAACATGAGTCCGAATCCGAGCGCCCAGAAACACAGCACGGCGATCGCCAGGTCCGCCAAATTTTTGACGGCGACGTTGATCGAGTTCTTGTTGCGAGCGAGCCCGGTTTCCAGACAAAGGAAGCCGGCCTGCATCGTGAACGCCAGGACGGCGGCCAACAGGACCCAGACGCGGTCGATCGGCTGATCCAGCATAGACGGTCGATTGGGCGCGGGGGCCCCGACTCGTCCTCAATCGACGGAAGAGCGGACTCCCGTTAACCGCTCAGCGCTTGCCGGTCAGATACGACGCCTTCGGGTCGACCACGATTCGCCCCGCCATCGCGGTGCGGCCGAGCAGCATGCGGAAGCGCATCGTGTCCCGGCGGGTGATGGTGACTTCGATGGGGAAGGTCTTGTCGCCGATCGAGATCGGGGTTTCGATCACGTAGCGCTTCTCGCGGTGTCCGCCGGAATCAGTCACCGTGCGCTCGTCGAGGATCGGCGCCTCGCACTGGATTTCGGGCTCGCGCTTGAGTTGCACAGGGCTGAGCTTGAAGCGCACGTAGCGCTTGCCTTTGCGCTCGACGAGTCGTACTTCGTGCGCGTGAATCGCCGACGTGCGTGCGCCGGTATCGACTTTGACCTTGATGCGATCGACGCCGAGACCGGGCAGGCCGACCCATTCGCGCCAGCCGACCGTGATTCGTTCCTTCGGCTGCCTAGACATACGTATTCGGCGTCGATACCCGCTCCAGCGCCGGTTCGGCCGCGGCGAGGTTCGAGACTTCCGCGATGTGCAGCAGCGGATCCCCTTGGTGGACCAGCGGCATGTTGTTGCGTCCGATCACGATCCCTGAGTGGCGCGCCTTCACTGGAAACTTCTTATCGCCCAATGGATCGGAAACGGAGCCGACTTGTGCGCGGGCGGCGACCAGATCGCCCAACTGGCATTGGCTGCGAAAGACCCCGGACGCCGGGGCGCGCATCCAGCGGCTGCTCTTGGTGAATACGGTCGGCTTGGGGTCGGCCTTCCCCTCAAGCGGGGGCAACATCCCAAGACTTTCCATCGCCGAGCGAACGCCCTGCACGCCCAACTCGATCCCCGCTTCGTCGAAACGCAACGCCTCGCCCGTCTCATAGACCAACGACGGAATCCCGCGCTTGTCGGCCGTCTGCCGGAACGAGCCCGCCCGCGCCGTCGAGTCGATAATCACCGGCGGATGGAAACTCGCGGCGAATTGTAGCGTGGCGGGCAACGACAGCGTCGCGCGAATCTGCGGAAAGTTCGACCGATGCATCCCGCCCGTATGCAGGTCGATCACGTGCGTCACGCGCTCAAGCAGCGTCGTCACCAAGACGTGCGCCAGCCGCGCGGTCAACGATCCCGTCTTCGAGCCCGGAAAGGTGCGGTTCAAGTCGCGTCCGTCGGGGAGATAGCGTGTCGCGGTCACCAATCCGTAGGCGTTGACGATCGGCGCCGCCAGCACCGTGCCTTTCAACTGGGCGACGAAGGAGTTCTGGAGCAAGCGGTAGATGATCTCCATCCCGTTCACTTCGTCGCCGTGGACCGTCGCGCTCAGCAGCAGCGTCGGCCCGTCTTCGGGGCCGTGCAGGACGCGCACCGGCATCGACACTTCGCTGCGGTCGTAGAGTCGCGGAAGGCCGACGGCGACCGTCGCTTCGGTCCCGGGAGCGACGGTCGCGCCTTCAAATTCGAACGGGTCTCGCAAGCGGGTAGGCTATCACGCGCGCGTGCTCAGCGCGCCACCGGTTGAGCGTAGAGCAAGTCGCCCGTCAGGCCGTCGTAGAACTGCACCACGACGTGAGGCCGATCATACGCCACCCAAACGTCGCGCGTGTCTCGGTCGTTGCGAAACACGTTGTTCATCTGGACCACCGTATAGACGGGCCGGGTGCGATGTTTGTTCGGCGTGTCGTTGGTGATGTAGGTCGACCAGCGGATATCGACGTTCCGTCCGAAGGAGTTGTACGGACCGTTGGGAGGGCGATCGCCTTCGCTCTGCGCCGGATGGTTGACTGAGTTGTGCGGGCCCGAGGCGAACTCCCAGACTCGGTCGCTCACCTTGACCGCGAAACTGTTGTGCAGATCGCCGGTCAGCACCATCACCGGTTTGCCCAGCGTGTCCCAGAACCGGATCAGCTCTTCGCGCTCCTTGAGAAAGGCCGTCCAAGCGTCGTCTTTGTTGCTCAACATACCCGGCGCCGAGCCGGTCCCGCCGATGTGCGGAATGGAAAAGTTCACCGACGACACCACGAACAGAAAATCCGCCGTTGAGGTCTTCATGCCCAACCGCAACCACTCCTTCTGCGCCGCGCCCAACATCGAGATGTCTTTGGTGCGGTTCGACGTATCGTGCATCTCGCGGTAGGTGCGCGTATCGATGAAGAAGAAATCCGCGTTCGAGACCCGCTTGCGCCAGTAGGAGAGCCGACCGATGGAAAAAGGCGTATCGTCCGAATCGGCTCGTGCCGGGGGGCGAATTCGCAGCCGGTCGTCGTCGATCTTTTCGACGACCTCATAGACGCCCGCGTTCGGGTGTCCGCCCTCTTTGTCGTCGGCGCCTTTCATCACCCCGGCGTCTTTGGTTCCCCAATGGACGTGCAGAGTCTCGCCGCGCGAGAAGTCCACGGCGTCAAATTGCGCGTCGGGATCGTATAAGACGTCCGACCCCTTGCGCAGCGTCGCCGTGCCGTGGATCACGCCCAACTTGGTCTCGACCTCGTTCGACCAGCCCAGGTAGTCGTACCAGGCGCGCGTGCCGATATCCCTGAAGACCGCGCGCCGGTCGACGCGTCCCGGCTCGCCCGAACCATAGAGATCGTTGACCAACTCGTGGTCGTCAAAGGTGAAGTAACTCGGGACGGAACGGTGGAAAGCCGCCATCGGCTTACCGCGGCTGAGATACAGCTTGTAGTTCTCCCATACGCCGACGATGTTCGGCATGTTCTGGACGATCAGCGGCATTCGGCCGGTCGGGCAGGATACTTGCCGCATCCAACTCTGCGCGTCGTACTGCCGGGCATCGTCGTCCTCGTAGAGCCAGTCGCCGTTCAGGATCGCGAAGTCGATCCGGGATTTGTCTTCGGTGCTGACCAACTCCCGAAGCATCGTTTGGTACGTCGGCAGTTCGGGGCCGAAGGCGCTGCCCGCGTCCAGGTTCTGGTTGTTGCCGCAGGCGAACTCGAATCGAAAGTTGTACAGACCGTCCGGATTGGCGCTCGCGTCGTAGCGGTCGCCCGGCGCCGGCAACGTGTGGAAGGTTCCTGAGCGCGCCTCGTCTCCGGTAGGCCGCCCGGACGTCGTCAATTCATAGAAGTACTTCGTGTCGGAGTCGAGGTCGTCGACGAACCCCCAGCCTGCGTTGTCCCGATCCCATCGGGTCTCGATCGTGATCGACGTCGTGAGTTCGTTCGGGGACTTTCCGTAGAAGATCTGGTACTCGCCGGGTATGGAGGTCCGGGCCCAGACGCCGACATGGCTCTCGCTGATGCGGCCCAAGATCGGACCGTGGGTGATCTGAACGCCCGGATCGTCCTGATCGGACGCGGGGGCCGGCGGCTGCGCCTCTCCGCAACCGAAGAAGCCAAGGACCGCGAGAACGAGGACAGGGTAGACGAGGCTCCGAGGACGGAGCGGGGGGGAACTCATATTTTTGCTCGATTTTCGACCGATGCTAGCACGCGGGCCCCGCGGTACGGATCCGCGCTGAACGCGTCCCTAGACCGTCTCAACGACGTCGGCCTTGACCTCGGACGAAGCGGATTCGGCGACTCTCCGTTTCGGCGCCGTTCGGCGCTCGGGCATCCGAGGCGCCGCCGCTTCCCAGATGTGCTCGGCCAGCGCGTCCACAACGTGAACGGCACAGGGAAAGCGGTCGTCGAACGAGTCCCAAACGTAGTCCAGCGCGGAGGAGAGTAGCCACGGCCCGTCGTGCTCATGCTCGTACTCGTACTTGCGCATCTCTTCGACCAGAGCCAGCTCCACCTTGTGCCTTTTGGAGGTCGTTAGCGGGTACGGATCGAACTTGCCCGATCCGGTGGCGCGGGCGAACTCCAGCCAAAGGCCGTAGCGGAAGCGTTTCAAGTCCCACCGCCTCCGCTCCGGCCCCGGCATGCGCCTCTCCTCAGCCGTCGCCGGCCGATCGGCACGATCTCGCAACGGCCGTCCCAGCCGCCGCAGAAGTCGCTGTAAACCGTCCGAGCTGAATTCAAGCACGCCCGCGGGCGGATCGCTCGAGTCCGGGTTGAGAATCATGATCAAGGCCCGTTCCCAATGCTCCGGTCGCGCGTCCGGGGCCAACTCAGGAGCGCCTTCGGGCAGTCCAACTAGGAGCAGGTCGGGGTCCCCGGACGGTCGGGCCGCGTCTCCGGTCACCTCTCCGGCCGCCTCTCGACGCGCGCCCATGGCGGCCGCTTGCACCGTAACGCCTTGAAACTCCAAAAGGGTCGTCAACACCCCGGCTTGTTTCGCGACGGCCTCGCTGAAACGAAATTGGACAGTCATGTTTTTGATGCAGACAGAAGTTTACTCACTTCTGGTGACTAAGTCAAACACCTTAGGCGCTCTATGTTTCAGAGTCCTAATGAGCGCCGCGGGCCGCGCCGATGAGTACCCCAGGGAGAGTAGGTGGCGGAAACTTCATCCAAAGTGAGCGCGCGCGACCTCAAGAAGCTCGGCCATCGCCTGGAAACGATCGCCGAGTTGGAGCAGCGCAACGACGAACTGCACGAACTGCTGGACGCCTTGCCCAGCCTCGCGTGGACGGTCGGGCCGGATACCGAATGCACCTATCTCAACAAGCCTTGGATCGACTACACCGGGGTCCCGCTCGAGTCGCAGCTCGGTCACGGTTGGGTCGAGGTCGTGCATCCCGACGATCGCGAGGCGACGTTCCAGGTCTTCTCTACGGCCTTCGAAGCGCGCGAAGCGTTTGAGGTCGAGTATCGAATCAAGAGTGCGGCGGGCGACTACGGCTGGTTCCTAGGCCGCGGTCGTCCGCACTACAGTCAGGACGGCCGGTTCCGGGGCTACGCCGGGATGACGATCGATATCTCCGAGCGCCACGCGCGGGATGAAGACAGGGTCCAGTTCACCGTGGACCTGGAGCAGCTCAATCACATCGCCGCGCATGACTTCAAGGAGCCGGTGCGTACGATTCTCTCCTTCAGTTCGATGCTGCGCGAGGACCTCGGGAACGATCTGCCCCCCGACGCGGCTGAATCGCTCGGATTCGTTCGCAGCGCCGCCGAGCGTTTGCGGGTTCTGGTGGAAGCCTTCTCCAAGCTATCGAGGGCCCGCCGCATCGACGCCAAGGTCGCCGACGTCGACCTGAGCGACTGCGTCCGCCAGGTGGAGTCCGCGTTGGCGGCTCATATTCGGAGCAAGGAAGCGGTCGTCACCGTCGGCTTCCTTCCGGAGGTATCCGCCGATCGCTCGATGATGGTCCAACTGTTTCAGAACCTGATCGCCAACGCGCTGAAGTTCTCGGACGGCCGTTCGCCTCGCGTTGCGATCGGCGCCGTGCGAAGCGGGGACGAGTGGACGGTATCCGTCCAAGACAACGGCATCGGGATCGAACCCCGATTCGCCCAGAAGATTTTTGAGCCGTTTCAGCGGCTCCAAGCAACACAAGATTACGAGGGCGCCGGCATGGGGCTCGCCTTCTGTCAGACCGTCGTCGAACGCCACCGGGGGCGCATCTGGGTCGACACGGACGTGGACCAAGGGGCCTGCTTCCGTTTCACGCTGCCCGCAGACTAACCGGCGTCGCCGAAGCGGTAGGCGTACAGATCCGCCTCCGCCAGGCCGAATCGCAAGCGGACGGTCTCGCCGGCCAACTCGCCGCAGCTCCGCCCGCTCGACCAGCGATACTCTTCGTCGATGCGGTCCCCATAGAGCTCCGGCGCGTCGGCCATCGAGAAGCCGGGGAACGGCCTCCCGTCCCGCCTCTGAATCTCCACTCGGACCGCGCCGGCGGCCGAGGTGGCGTAGTTCAACCAGAGCGAGCGTCCGTCGAATCGCAGCGGTTTGGTCAGCAGTTCGCCGGGACGGCCCGCCCTCGCTGACGCGATGCCGTCGAGCCGGAAAGTTCCTCGTTCCAGGCGATTGGTCGCATACCTGTAGTTGCGCGTGAAGTAGACCGACATCTCCGTCGCGCCCGTCTGGACGAGTCCCCAGGCGAACATGTTGCCTCGGTCGCCCCAGTTCCGCTCTTCCAGCCCCGGCCGGAGCAGCGCCTGGCGAAACGTGCGGTCGAAATGGATTCCGTCGCGGCTGGAGAGAAAGATCCCGTCGGAGACGCCCTCCTCCGAGTGGTCCGGCAGTCTTCGACGGGTTTTCATGAACCGTTTGGGGAACGAGAGGTAGTAGTGCGGGGCCCGAAAATAGGGCGTCGTCGCGTTGGTGTAGAGCTGCTCACGCGGGCCCGCGATCTCGGTCTCGCCGATCGACGTCCAATGGATGAAGTCGTCCGACTCGGCCCGCGCGATCCGGCGCACTCCGCCGACGAAGATCCGGTAGTAGCAGGCGTAGCGGCCGACGTTCGGGTCCCAAAACGCGACGTTCAGGGAGTCGAACGCCCCTTCCGTCATCACCGGCTTTTCTTGGAGCAATTTCCAGCGGATGCCGTCGACGGACTGGAACCCGTAGAGCGTCTTGACGTCGAAGTCGGCCGTCCCTCGCCCGATGGCCAGATAGCGCTGGTCGGCGGGCGCTCCGGGGCGGTCGTTTCGGCAAACCGCAAAGTTGTGAGACCCGATCCCGGTGAACAAGACGTTGTTCCGCTTTGAACCTTCCCACTCGTGGAGGCCGAGCTCGGGCTTGCGCCACTGGGCGCCGTCGTCGCTTTCGGCATAGCAGACCAGCGAGTTCCGCTCGGTCCCGGTGAAGCCGCGGTAGTACATGCGGTAGCGGTCCGTGTCGCGGAAGACGCCCGCATAGGTCGAGAGCGGCCCTTCCCAGGTCTCGTTGAAGCGGACGGCCGGCCCTTCCTCGCGCGGCGCATGGAGACGCAGCTCGACGCCCGCTGTTCGTTCGATCATTCGATCGTCGACGAACAGCTCGCGCCGATTCCCGATGTTCGAGACGCCGTCGGCTGAGAAGGCGGGACGAGCGACGCCTGCTGAGAGCATCGCTAGGAAGGTTCTACGCTCGAGTTGAATCACGCTGCCGGACAGGATACCGGAAAGCGAACCGGTCGCTCGGCGAGCACGGAACCTAGCCGGGACGCGGCTCGGCTAGCTCCACATCGAGAGCAACTCGGGCCAGACGCGCGAATAGTCGCGTTGCGAAACGTCGCCGTTGGTCGCCCGCTCTAACGCCCGCAACGAAGGGTCCCGAGGGTGGCAAGACTTCCCCGAAGCCGACGGGCGGGGCTCCACGCGTGCCGGCGGGGCCTCGGAAATGAAGTCATGGATCGGGTCAACGGAATTTCTGCGGACGAAGTAGGGCATGGGTAAGTATCTGTCGACGAGTGTGCGGGAAAGACGGCCGACCGACAATCGGTGAAACTCAGGTGTTGCCCCCGATATCCCTCGTAGGCCGAACCCACCGAGGCGACGTATCGCCCCGGCTCTAGAAGTATGAACGCCTCGTGTTGCGGGCGAGTTTCAGGCTACGGTTTGTCGATGCAATAGAGGTACTGCATCGTACGAATGTAGATCTCGCCGCCCACCGCGACCGGACTCGCCAACGTGTAGTCGTCCAGCTTGTTGACCGCCAACTTCTCGAACTCGCGCCCGGTCTTGACGACCGTCGTGGTCCCGTCTTCGCTGACGGCGTAGAGTTTGCCGTCGGCGATCAACGGCGATGAGCTGTACGTTCCCGGCTCCAGCCGCTGTCGCGGGTAGATCTCTTCTCCGGTCTTGGGATCGAGCGCGGTCAGAATCCCGCGGTCGTTCACGACGTAGAGGATCTCGCCGTCGGTGGTGGGCGTCGGCACGTCCGAGCCGAGGTTGTTGGTCCAGATTTCGGCCTTTCCCGTCACGTCGCCCGAGCCGCCCGGCCGGAAGGCGACAAACGGTTTGCCGGCACGCGACGTGGTGAAGACGACCCCGTCCAACGCCATCGATGAAGCGATGGTGCGGTAGTAGCGGTCGTGGTTGGGGTTGAAGCCGCCGAGTCGCCACAGTTCGCGACCGTCGTCGAGCGCGTGGCCGGTGACGTAGTCGCCGCCGGAGACGATCAGTTGCAGCTTGCCGTCCACGGGAACGAGCAACGGCGTCGCGTAGTTGTCCGGCGATTCGAACGGCGCATCCGTCGGCCGCTCCACTCGCCAGATCGTCTTGCCGGTCGCGGCGTCGAGCGCCAGCACGTAGGACGGGTCGTCCGTCGTCATCCCGTGCAGCACCTGGATATAGAGCCGCCCCTCGTGCAGTCGCGGCGAGGAGGCGTATCCCCAGTTCAGACCGAACTTGCCGTAGTCGGCCTCGAGGTCGCGCTTCCATTGGACCTCGCCCTCCATGTCGAACATGCGCACGTCGCCGCCGCCGGTCAGCGTCCAGACGTGCGTGCCGTCGGTGACCGGGGAAGGCGAGGCGAGGTTGTGTTTGCGGTAGATCTTGTTGTGGTCGCCGGTCTCGCGCTTCCACAGGATCTTGCCGTCGGTGCGGTCGAGCGCGATCAGGAAGAGCTTGTCGTGACTGTTGACCTCGGGCCGCGCGTTCATCCGCGGACCGCCTCGCTGCGCGCCGTACTTGAGCGGATCGTTGAAGCCCGCCTCGGCCGAGGTGATGAAGACGACGTCCTCCCAGATGATCGGCGTCGCGGCGCTCCAGCTCTCAAGCTTCACGCGCCACCTGACGTTCTTCTCCGTGTCCCACTCGACGGCGAGATCGCGTGCCGCCGTCGACGCGCCGTTCTGATCCGGACCGCGCCATTCGGCCCAGTTCTCCGCCGAGAGCGGCAGTAGGGCGAGAACAAGGAACAAGAAAATTCGCATCACGTCTCCTAGGGCGGGCGCCTCTCTCACGGGGTTACCAGTCCTTCCACCACCGGGGCCAACGCGCGCCCGAGCTTTCCCTGCGCCTCCGCATCGAGGTGAACGCCGTCTACCGGACTGACTGCGACGACCGAGCCCGCGTCAAAGAACGCGCAGTCCAAATCGTCCGCAACTCGCTGGTACTCCGCCGCCAACCCTGCGCAGCGCTCTCCCGCTCCGGCAAACTTCGCCTCGACGAATCCTTTCGGCTCAAACACCGGCGGCGGCGCCACGATCAGGATTTTGGGCGCCGCGATCCCCGGCTCCAACGGCGCGCGCCTTGCCGCTTTGACCAGCGCTTCGATCCCCGAGGCCGCGTGCGTCGCGTTGTGCGCGTGCATCGATTGAAAATCGTTCGACCCCAGCATCAGGATCAGCAGATCGAGCGGCGAATGGATCTCCATCGTCTGCTCGAATCCGTCGAGGCCTCGACGTCCCGGCTTGAACGGATCTTCAAAGGCCGTGCGGCGCCCGTTGAGGCAGTTTTCGGCGACCCGTACGCCGTCCAACAGGCCGTCCACGACACCCGGCCAGCGCTGCTCGAACGGCAGCCGTTTCCGCTCCCCTGGGATGAATCCCCACGAGAGCGAATCGCCGTAAACCAGGACGTGGCGCATTCAGCGATTCTACGCGAACCGCCTACGCGAGGACTTCTTTCATGACGTTGCCGTGCACGTCGGTCAGGCGCATGTCGCGGCCGTTGTGCTTGTAGGTCAGCCGCTCGTGATCCATGCCCATCAGGTGCAAGATCGTCGCGTGGAAGTCGTAGACCGACTTGCGATTCTCGACCGCCTTGTAGCCGAACTGATCTGTCGCGCCGACCACCGTGCCGCCCTTCACGCCGCCGCCGGCCATCCACACCGTGAAGCCGAACGGGTTGTGGTCGCGTCCGTCGAGCCGCTGGCTGATGGGCATCCGCCCGAACTCGCCGTGCCAGATCACCAACGTATCGTCGAGCAGCCCGCGCTGTTCGAGGTCCGTCAGCAGGCCCGCGATCGGCACGTCGGTCTCGCCTGCGTGTTGGGTGTGGAACTTCTTCAATGACCAGTGCTGATCCCAGGTCGGCTCATGGTTTCCGCCGCCTGAGTAGAGCTGCACCATGCGTACCCCGCGCTCGACGAGCCGCCGCGCCATCAGCGCTTGTCGGCCGAAGTACTGCGAGCGCTTGTCGTCGAGGCCGTAGAGCTTGCGCGTCGCCTCCGTCTCCTCGCTGATGTCGATCGCGTCGGTGGCATGCACCTGCATGTTGTAGGCGAGCTCGTAGGATTGGATGCGCGCCGACAACTCGTTGTCTTCGGGATTGCGCTCGAGGTGTTCGCGGTTGTAGCTCTGGAGCAGATCGAGCCACTGGCGCTGCCGCTCGCGTCCCATCTCCTTCGGAGGCCGTAGGTCGACGATCGGGTCGCCCGTCGAGCGGAACTGCGTCCCCTGGTAGGCCGCCGGCATGAAGCCTGCTCCCCAGTTCGGCTGTCCGTTGATCGGTCCGCCGCGGTGGTCGGTAAAGACGATGAACCCGGGCAGGTTTTCGTTCTCGGTCCCGAGTCCGTAAGTCAGCCACGTACCGACGCTCGGATGCCCGGCCAGTAGCGTGCCCGTGTTCATCTGGTAGAGCGCCGGGCCGTGGTCGTTCGAAATCGCGTACATCGAGCGAACGACCGCCAGCTTGTCCGCATGTTGCGCCACCGTGGGGAACAACTCGGAGACGGGCAGTCCGCTCTGTCCGTACTTCTTGAACTTCCACGGCGAAGGCATCAGCCCGCCGGGATTGCCTTGCGAGACGACCACGTCGCCCACGCCCGACATGGCCTCGCCGGCATATTTTTCGAGATCCGGTTTCGGGTCGAAGGTATCGATGTGGCTCGGTCCGCCGTAGCAGAAGATCGAAATGATCCGCTTCGCCTTGGGCTCGAAGTGCGGTCCGCGTACGCCGCCCAAACTCGGGCTGGCGCCGAGCCGTCCCTCGCGCGCCAGGATCGACGCGAGCCCGAGATTGGCGACGCCCCCTCCCAGCACCTTCATCAAATCGCGACGGTTGTAGCTGACTCTCTCGTGCATGACTGGCTGCGGATCGGTCTTATCATAACGCCAAATCGGCGTTTTGGCAGATGATAGATCACGGATTGGGGCGCACCGTGGTCCGCCTCGGGGCCCGCGGCCGGCGGGGGCTGGGAATTATGGCGTTATAAGATCGTGCATTTCCAATCTAAATGCAGTAGAATGCAGCGCGCGGCGAATCGCGAGTCCGTGCGGGAGAGATCGATATGTTCAAACCACTTGCGGCCGAGACGGTCGGCACGTTTTGGCTCGTGTTTGGAGGCTGCGGGAGCGCGGTCCTAGCCGCCGGCTTTCCTGAGGTCGGCATCGGACTCTTGGGGGTCTCGCTCGCCTTTGGGCTGACGGTCCTCACGATGGCCTATGCGATCGGCCACGTCTCCGGCTGCCATTTGAACCCGGCCGTCTCGGTGGGATTGGCCGTGGCGGGACGCTTTCCGGCGTCGCGCCTCCCGGCCTACGTGGGCGCGCAGGTTCTCGGCGGGGCGCTCGGGGCCGGCGTACTCTATCTGATCGCCTCGGGAACCGCTGGATTCGAGATCGGCGGATTCGCGGCCAACGGCTACGCGGAACACTCCCCGGGCGGCTACTCCTTGACGGCCGCGCTGATTGCGGAGATCGTGCTGACGTTCATGTTTCTCTTCGTCATTCTGGGCGCCACGGACAAACGGGCCCCCGCTGGGTTCGCTCCGATCGCCATCGGATTGGGGTTGACGTTGATCCATCTCGTCGGCATTCCGGTCACGAATTTGTCGGTGAACCCGGCTCGAAGTACCGGTCCGGCTTTGATCGTCGGGGGCTGGGCGCTCGGGCAATTGTGGGCTTTCTGGGTTGCCCCGATTGTGGGCGCTGCTTTGGCCGGCGCAGTCTACCCGGCGGTCGCGGGGCCCGAGGAATAGCGTCCTTTCCGTTACCTTCCGCCCGACCATACGCCTACACTCGCGGTATGCGCGGCCTCGTGATCCTGTTTCTGTTCGCTTCGCTGGTCTCGGCGCAGCGGGAACGATCGGACGAACGTTTCGCTCAGAGCGGCCTCGAAGTCGGCGATCCGTTCCCCGCGGTTACCGTCCACGATGCGACGGGCGCCGCCTTCGACACGGCAAGCCTCAAAGGCTTCCGCACCGTCGTCGTCAGCGGCTGCCTCACTTGACCGCCGTTCATGCGCAACGTCCCCAGTTTGGAGACGATCTACCTCGACTACGCCCCGCAAGGCGTGCGCTTCTACTACCTCTACAAGGCGCTCGCTCACCCGGGCCTCAACGGCTACATCCGCCCGCATACGCTCGAAGAGAGGCTGCTGCACGTCAAGGAGGCCGAGCGTACGTTGGGCTCCAAGATTCCGTGGCTCGTCGACACGATGGACAACGAGCTGCGCCACGTGATCGGCAACATGCCCAACTCCGAGTACGTTCTCGACGAAGACGGCAAGATCCTCCATATGCGCGCCTGGAGCGATCCGGCCGAACTCCGCAGGAACCTGGAACAGATTCTTGGCCCGGTCGAAAATCCGACCCAAGTGTCCGATTTAGAGATGGATACCGCTCCGCCCCCCGACTTGGCGCCCACCGGCATCGTGCCGCGGCTTGAACGGGACGGTCGATTCCAACCGCTGATCGTCGAGCCGTTGCTTGCGGAATCGAAGCACCCGTTCTACGTCAAGCTCCGCGCCGAAGCCGACCCAGGGTTGCTCGAAGACGGGCAGGGAAGTCTCTACCTTGGCTTCTTCCCCGACCCCGTCCACCAGGTTCACTGGAACAACGAGGTCACGCCGATGCGCTACGTCCTCACTCCGCCCGAAGGCGTCTCGGTCGACCCGCGCACGGCTTCAGGCCCTGAGGTGGAGGAGGACGCCGACGCCGATCCGCGCGAGTTTCTCGTCGCGGTCGATCGGGGGGATTCGGAGGCTCCGCTGCGGATGGAGTTCCACTATTACGCCTGCTCGCCCAGGTGGTGCATCCCGGTCTCCCAGGCGTACGACATCCGTTGGGAGCGCGACGCCGACGCCGGACGCCCGATCGAGCAGATGGGGCGGAGGGGCGGATTCCTCAGCCGGTTGTTGGAGTACGACCTCGACGGCGACGGCAAACTCGCTAAATCCGAACTCCCCGAGCCGATGCAGGAGCGCTTCGAGCGTATCGATCAGAACGGCGACGGCTTCATCGACGACGCGGATCGCCCGGCCGGACGCGGCCCAGGAGGTCCGGGAGGTCCGGGCGGCCGAGGCGGCCCGGGAGGACGCGGTCCAGGCGCCTTCGCCGAACGCCTCAAGCAACTCGACGCCGACGGCGACGGCCGTCTCTCACGCGAAGAAGCACCCGAGCGCATGCAGCGTTTCTTCGACCGCATGGATCGCAACCAAGACGGCTTCATCGACGAGGACGAAGTCGGCCGCCCGCGCTAGGTCGCACAAAGGTTCGCAGGCGACCTGACGAGAACCTGGCGGCCACGGGCCCCAACCTCTATTCCCGCTGCACCGGAATCTCGAGATCCTGCGTCTGCAGATTGCCGAACCGGATCACGAAGCGCTGTAGCCCGTTCGGCGTATCGGCGGCGACGGTGAAGTTCACCTGCCCCAACGCCACAAAGCCGGGCGTCCAGCCGGAGAACAACGTCGTCGCGGCCTCCCCGCCGATCTCCACCACCGTATCCAGCAACGAAGTCGACAGCGGATCCGCCAAAGCCGGCATCCCCGTCCCCGGCCGATTCGTTACGCTCGACAGCCCGGTGAAGTAGGCCACCAGCACTTCGCCCGGCCGCGCCGGATTGTCCGGCGTCACCACCGATCCGTCCGCGTGCGTCACCACCGGCAGCGACTGCCCGCCCAAGTTGAAGGCGAACATCCGCGGCACGTCGCGGAAGGCGAAACCAAACACGGAACTAGACACCACGCCGTCCTTGACCGCCACGATCGAGAACGGCCCCAGCCCGGCCTCCGCCGGATACTGGAAGTTCGACTGCGTCTCGTTCAAGAAGAACTGACCCGCCGGATAGCCGTTGACGAAGATCTCGAGCCCGTCCAGTTCTTCGGGGATCGGCAACTGATCCGCCTCAAAGACTCCCGAGCCCATGCCCTCGCCGAACAGCGTCGAGATGCCGAGCAACGACAGCGCCGGATCGAACCCGGCCGCCTCGGTGACGCCGCTCAAGCTGACCGTCGTCGGAGTAGTGGACGCGTCCACTGTCGCATTCCGGAACGCCTCGAAGCCGTACAGCGTGACGAACCATTCGCCCGGCGTCGGATTGTCGATCTCTAGAGCTTCGTAGGAACCGTTGTTGACTGAGAACGCATCGAAGTCGCACGGCGTCGTTGCCGCGACCTGGCACGTGGGGATACGCCCGGCGGCTGCCAACAGATCCGCGTCCCCTTCGTTGCCGCGCACTTGGATGCGCAGATGCTCGGTCCCGGCAGGAACCATCAGGCGGAACACGCGTTCGCTCGTCCGGGGCCCGACGTAAGGCCCCGAAGGCGTCTCCAAGGTCAGCGTCGTCGGGCGCACCCGATCGACGTTCAACAGCACGTTCTCATAGCTCTGGAAAGCGTCGACGAAGACGAACAGGAAGAAGTCCTGCGTCGGATTCCGGATCATGATCGTCTCGTCGGTTCCGCGCTCAAACGCTTCAAAGAAGCCGTCCACCGCGATCACCGACAGGTCCGAATCGCCCGTGCCGCCGCGCGTCGTGAACTGCACCGCCTCCGCCTCGCCCGTGAGGCCCCAGATGGCGATGCCTTGACTCCCCGCGATACCGTCGATCGAGATCTGCCGGCCGGTATCGAGGACGCTTCCCGTCTGCCAGAAGAAGGACTGCACCGAGCGCATCCCCGACGCATCCGTCGCCGTAAACTCGAACCGACCACCGCTGAAACTCGCGTCGTCCCAGCGCACGATACGCGTCATCGCGTTGAAGGACGCCCCCTCGGGAGCGTCGGTCATCTCGACCGTGATCGCCTCGTTCTCCGGATCGCGCAGCAGCACCTGATAGACGCCCGTGTCCGGCCGGACGATCAAGCTTTCAGGGAACGAGAGGAAGAGCGGCGCCTGGTTCGTCCCGCCGAACTGCTCAGGCAGCGCCGTCGTCGAATTGAGCAACGACAAGTGCCCGGTCTGCGTGTCTTCGTTCGCCTCCGAACCCGCACCCAAACCACGCGCCGCAAACGCCGTCCAGATCGCCGCCGCGTTCGCTCCCACGCCTTGCGATACGCCGCCGCCGTTCAGCGCCTGGTCCGCCGCCAGCATCGCGTCGCGAAAGTCGATAAAGGTCGGATCGCAAGGCATCAGCGAGAACGATTGCACGACCAAAGCGTCGACGACTTCCGCCCCCAGCGCCTCGCGCAGGTCCCACAACGTCGCACCGATAATCTCTCCGTTGTCGTGAATCAGAGGGAACGGTTCGAGAAAGTCCGCCCCCGTTCTCTCCTGCTGGTCGTAGGCGGCCCGCCGGATCCCTCGTTCGGCGTTCCCGCCGGCATAGGCGCCCATCACGGGGTTATCCGTATAGCTGATCGCCATGTAGTCGGAGATGCCCTCGCCCAGTGCGTCGGCCTGGAAGCTGAACGTGCAAAAAACGTCGTCCACGCCGCCCACCAGGCGCTCCATCACCGCGTGTGTCGTCTCATGCACCATCACTTGCGCGCTCAACGCGAAGTTCCGCTCTGTGCCGTCCGGCAATAGAACCACGCCCGCATCAAGGATCGGGGAGATCCCGTCCGGCGCGGGTCGCAGCGCCGCGCCCAACCGCGGCCCTCCGTCCAACACATGCACCTCGATCGGATCGCCCGGAACGCTCTGGCTCGACCCGCGCAACCCCGGCACGCCGAATCCGCCGGTGGAGGCGTCAAAGCCCAAAGACGCGAAATACTCGAGCGCCCGGTTCACGTGATAAAACGCGCTCGCCACGGCGTTCGCCGGGTAGTCAAACGAATCCGAAAGCCCGTCTCCGCCTTGGAAGTTGAAGTCGCCAGTCGGGCTCGACGCACGCCCTTCGCGCAACGTCGCCGAGTTGGCCGGGTCCGGCTGATCATTCCCGTCGGCATCGACAAACGCATCGACGAACGAACCGCGGGTCCACGTCGGCTCGCCGAAGAACCACGTGTTGGGGACCTCGATCGTCTCTCGCGCCCCCGCGGTCGGGCTCTCCTCCCACACCGAGAAAGTCGCGTTGTGCTTGAGCGACGCCCGGTACAACGTCTGCCCGTCGTCCGCCGCCGTCACCGTGACGAATGCGTTGCGCTTGGTATAGGACAGGACGGTGTAGGCGTGCCGCCCCTCGGTCGCGTTCATCGGAAAGACCGTCGGCGCCACGTACGCCCGCGCGCCGCCGGCGGTGAACAACTGTCTGCCGCCCGCGGCCGTCCCCTCGGTCAGTTCTTCAGCGGCGCTGCCGCCCAGGTTCAGCGCCCGAGCCGCGGCATCCTCCGGCGTCAAATTCCGCTCGCCCGACGCCGTCAGCCCGCCCGCTACGTCCCCCGCGTAGACGTTCAGCACGCGGCCTTGACCGTCCGTCGCCACCCGGATGCGCCCGCGAAACACCGGGACGCCGTCGACGGTCTGGATCAAGGTCGCCACCCGCGCGCTCCGGCTGGTCTCCTCCGTCGCCGTCCATGCGCCGAGATCTTCTCCCTCCAGGCCGAACAACGCGCGATTCCGGTCGACGTAGTCTCGTGCGATCGCAGCCACCGCACGCCCGTCTGGGCGCGTCAGCCGCACCCCTTGAGCCGTCAACGTTCGAATCCCGCCGAAGCGTCCGAGGGACGTGCTCACCGTGGCGCCGGTCTCTTCCTCGATCGTCGCCAGCCGTCTCTGGAAAGCCTCCGACTCGGCCAACTTGGGCGTCGGCTGCTCCGCGGCCGATTTTTGGCCGAGCATCTCGGGCAAATGCCGAATGTCGAACGGCGTATTCGCCTGCGCGTGCAGAGGAAGGGACGCCGAAGCGACCAGGAGGCTCAAGCCCAGGAGACGGTAGATCACAAAAACACCCCCAATAAACGCTAGAAGCGGGGGAGTTTAGCACGCTCTCAGTGACTAAGTCACCGTGCTGTTGTATTCACGAATACATTCGCGGCTTTTAGGGCCGGTAGATGAACTCGTTTAGGTTCAGCACGGTCTGGCAGAAGTCGACGAGGCCGGTCGGAGAGCCCTCGATAAACTGAACCGCTCGGGCCCTTTCCGACGTCGTCGGCGGCCGCGCCAGCGCCAACTCGAAGGCGCGCTCCACTCGGTCGCCGGTCGCGGCGCCGGCTTCCGTCGCCAAGCGTTGGGCGAAGTATTTGGCCTGGAGTAAGACTTCCGCGTTGTTCATCAGCAGCAGCGCTTGCGGCGCCACCGTCGAGCTTACGCGCTCAGCGCAGTGCGCGGCCATATCCGGCTGATCAAACGCTTCGAACATCGGGTAGCGGATGGAACGCTTGTTGAAGACGTACACGCTGCGGCGCCACGTCTCGGGATCGCCCACGAAGCTGCCGCCCCACACCCGCGCGGTCGACGATTGCCATAGGTCCGGATCGATAAACGGCCGCACCGACGGACCGCCGAGCGACCGATCGAGCGTACCCGTCACCGCCAAAATCTGATCGCGGATCGCCTCGGCCTCCAGCCGCTTTCGCGGCATGCGCCACAGCGAGCGGTTGTCGCCGTCGATCGCCAGATTGGCCTCCACGTCGTCCGAAGCCCGTCGATAGGCGTCCGAAGTCACCATCAGGCGGTGCATGTGCTTCACCGACCAACCTGAACGCACAAACTCCGTCGCCAACCAATCGAGCAGCTTGGGATGCGTCGGCGGCTCGCCCGTCTTGCCGAAATTGCTCACCGAGCGCACGATGCCTTCGCCGAAGTGGTGCTGCCAGATCCGGTTCACCATGACCCGAGCCGTCAGCGGATTGTCTTCCGACGCGATCCACTCGGCGAACTGGCGTCGTCGGCCGCTGGTCGGCGCTTGCTCGCTTGGCGCGTCGAAACGGACCGGCTGCATCGTCGCTACGGTCAGGACGCCCGGGTCCATCCGCGAACCCTTCGATCCGGGGTCGCCGCGATGTAAGAAGAACGAGGGCAGGGGAGTCGAACTTTCCTCGGTCACCGTCCGCGCGGTCGCGTACTTCTCCGGGCGCTGGGCGTTGAGCGCTTTGATCTCTCGCGCGATCTCTTCATGCCGCGCCTTCTCATCCAACGTCATCAGCGCAACGACTTCCGCTTGCTTGATCTGCGTGAATAGCTTCTCTACCTGGCGCGCGTTCAAACGCTCGCCTTCGGTTCGGTCGCCCGCCTCCTTTTCCCAAGCCGTGCGGTAATAACTCGGCAATTCATCCAACTTGGTCTGAAAAACCTGCTCGCGGTAGGGTTGCTCGATCTCCGCTGATTCATTCTTCAACGGCTCGATCTTGCCGTCGATCGCCTCCATCGCGGCGTTGTATTTTTCGACTTCCGACCGATCGACCAGCGGATAATCGCGCTCTTTCGTCGAAAAGAAGACCGCCTGCATCTGGTAGTAGTCTTTCTGCGGAATCGGATCGAACTTGTGGTTGTGGCAGCGCGCGCAGCCCACCGTCATTCCGAGGAAGGTCAGGGTGGTGGTTGAGACGTTGTCGTCCAACTCGTCCATGCGCGTCCGCTCGTCCTTGATGTTGTTGTCGAGCACCATGCGCAGATAGCCGGTCGCGATGTTCGCCTCTTCGGAGTCGGGCGCAATCTCGTCGCCCGCGATCTGCTCCATGACGAAGCGGTCGTAAGGCTTGTCGGAGTTGAAGGCGTCGACGACGTAGTCGCGGTAGCGCCACATCGTTGGCCAGTCGAAGTCGCGCTCGTAGCCTCCTGAGTCTGCGTAGTGCACCAAGTCCAGCCAGTGCCGTCCCCAGCGCTCGCCGTAGTGCGGGGAAGCCAACAGCTGGTCGACCAACCGCTCCCAGGCGTCTGGAGCGTCGTCATCCAAGAACGCTTGAACCTCTTCCGGCGTGGGCGGCAGTCCGACGAGATCCAGATAGATGCGTCGCACCAGAGTCCGCTTGTCGGCACGATCGGCCGGCTTCAGACCGCGCTCGCGAATCTGCTCGTCGAGGAACGCGTCGACGGGATTGCCTTTGGCGGACGGCGGATCATGCCGAACCGGTGATTGGAAGGCCCACCATGCACGCTCTTCCTCGGTTACCGGGCGCTCTTCGAGCTTCTTCAGCGCCTCCAGCCGAGCCGCCTCTTCGTCCGTCACGGCGATCTCTGGATAGGGCGCTCCCGCCACGATCCATTTCCGCAGAACCTCTAAATCGTCTTCAGAGAGCTTCCCGCCTGGCGGCATCTCCGGCTTCTGCTGGTGCGAGGCGAGACGATACAGCCAGCTCAGTTTCGGATTGGCGGCGACGACGGCCGGCCCGCGCTCGCCGCCCTTCAGCGCATCGGCGCGGGTGCGCAGGTCGAGCTTGGACTGCTGCATGGCCGCGCCATGGCAAACCAAGCAGTTGGTCTCGAGGATCTTGTAAGCGTTTTCGGCCAGATCCGCCGCCGAGGCTGCACCGGCCAAAGCGAACGATAGGACAAGCAAGCTGAGGGCACGCATGAGCTTCATAGATTATAGGCCGTTGGCTGCCTTCGTGAGGCCCCCCGCTACCCTACGACTATGCTCGCCGAACCGCTCGACTGCCAGGGCTTCCAACGCGACGGCTGCATCCGCCTCCGGGCTCCGGAGCCTTGGCGGCAATCACTGGAGCAGGTCGCGGCTACGATCCTGCTCGATCCTGGTCGAGCGGGATGCCGCAATCTCCTCGAGCTCGGCGTCGTGCGCGACCTGGCCTCACAGATCGCCCGGGAACTCTCCCCCGAGCGGCCGCTCTACGCCGTTCGCGCTCTCTGGTTCGACAAACGGCCCTCGGCCAACTGGAAGGTCCCCTGGCACCAAGATCTCAGCATCGCTGTAGCGGCTCGGTCGGACGCGCCAGGGTTCGGCCCTTGGTCGCTAAAGCAAGGGGTCGTGCATGTGCAGCCGCCGTTGGAGATTCTTGAATCGATGTTCGCGGTCCGTCTGCATCTCGATCGCGCGGACGCTTCGAACGGCGCACTCCAGATCGTGCCCGGCTCTCACCGCCGAGGCGTATTGGCTTCGGATGAAATCGAGCGGGCCTCCGCGGACGCGGTCACGCTGGAAGCCGATCGCGGCGAGCTGATCGTGATGCGGCCGCTGCTCCTGCACGCTTCGTCCGCCGCACAGCGCCCGCGGAGCAGACGGGTGTTGCACGTCGAATACTCGACGCTGGCCGCGCCCGGTCCTCTGGCCTGGCATCAGCGCATCAGCGGTTCCCCGAGCCGGGAGGCGCCACGTCGCTCCACGTCTTGTCCCGCGAGTTGATCCGCTCGATCTCCAACTTTTCCGAGCGTTCGTGGTGCCACTGCTGAAACTCGTCGCGGTCCTTCGGCGAGAACTTCTTCGCCGTGCCGCCCGCCAGCAAGACCTCTTGGGCTGAAGCCAGCTCTCCGCCGGAGGTCGTCGCCTTGCCCTTGTAGACCCGCAGACGCGGCTCGGCGGCGCAATCGAATCGGTAGACGCCGGGCTTCTCGAGCGTCGTCGTCGTTCCCGCGCACTCGACCGTGATCGCTTGCTTCTTCGACTTCTTGCGCAGCTCGACGACCGCCGAACCTCCCGCGACGTGCAGCTCGATCGCCTTCTTCCCGAACGCCGGGGTCTCGAGCGTCACGCCCGGTCCCAAGCGCAGCGCGTTTCGCTCGTCGTCCAACGCATACTCGACGAACGACTCCAGCGACTCGATCTTCCGTCCCTCTTCCAGACGAAAGATCCGAGCGGAATCGGGCTCGTTTTCCACGCCGTCGATTGCAATGGGGCCCGTCGTCGCCCCCATCTCTCCGGCAGCGTGAAGGACCGGGCTCACGCCCAAGGCCAACGCACACGCACAAATAGCAACTCGCATGCTGAACACCTCCCTGTTTGCGGACTAGACGTAGCCGCGCCGCAATTCGTTCACAAAAATCTCATCTCGGTTAGACTGGCGCCGTACGGAAACGCACCATGACGCGCCGCCAACTCCTCTCCATTCCCGCTCTCGCCGCCCTGGCGGGCCCCGAAGGTCTTCTCGCCCAAGCGCGTGAAAAGGCCAAGCCTCTGAACCTCAAGATCACCGATCTGAAGAGCTGGATCGTCAACCATTCCGCCGGCAAGAACTACGTCTTTTGCAAGGTCTACACCAACCAAGGCATCGTCGGCGTCGGCGAAGGCTCTGTCACCTCCAAAGCCGCCACCATGAAGGCCGCCGTCGACGAGCACCACCGCTACCTCGTCGGCCTCGATCCGACCGACATCGAGATGCACTGGCAGGCCATGTACCGCTGGCCCCGTTGGCGCGGCGGTCCGATTCTCAACTCCGCCATTTCGGCCGTCGAAATCGCACTGTGGGACATCCTCGGTCAGGCGCTCGGCCAGCCCGTCTACAAGTTGATCGGCGGCAAGGCCCGCGACAAGGTGCGCATGTACGTCCACCCCGGCGGCGGTTCTCCCGAGCAGTACGCCGAGAAGTGGCTGGCGGCGAAGAACGAAGGTTGGAACGCCGGGAAAGGCGGCTTCATCGTCACCGACGGCGACGTGATCGATCCCGTCACCGCCGTCAACCGCGGCATCGACAACCTGCGCGCCGTCCGTGAAGCCGTCGGCGACGACTTCGCGATCTGCATCGACGTCCACGGCAAAGCCACGCCCACCATGGCCGCCTCCTTCTGCCGCCAAGCCGAGCCCTACAGTCCGTACTTCGTCGAAGAGGCGACGCAAATCGAAGACATCGACGAACTCGCCCTGCTGCGCTCGAGGACGCGCATCCCGCTCGCCACCGGAGAACGCCTCTTCACCAAGTACGGCTTTACCGAGATCTGCTCGCGGCATCTCGTCGACTACGTCCAACCTGACGTCGTCCACTGCGGCGGCATCTTGGAGATGAAGAAGATCGCCACCATCGCCGAGGCCTATCGCGTCGAGCTTGCCCCGCACAATCCGCAAAGCGCCGTCTCGACGCTCGCCTCGTTGCACGTCGACATGACCGCGCCCAACTTCGCCATCCAAGAGATCTCATCCGGCAAGCGCAGCCAGTTCTGGGAAGACTTCTTCGAAGGGACGGGGGCGAGCTACGAGAACGGATTCGCTCTCCCGCCCGACAAGCCGGGCCTTGGAGTCACCTTCGACGAAGAGGTGGGCAAGCAGCGACCCTATGTACCCGTCACCCGTCAGCAACTACGGTTTTCGGACGGCGGCATAGCTGATCACTAGTCGAGTTCTCTGACCACCCGGAACCCACTCAGCAAGCAGTAGCGGAACGTCGGCTCAAAGTAGATGCGCTGCGCCGATCGATTCTGTGCCGCGGAGTTGAACCAGCCGCCGCCGCGGATCGCGCGGAACTGCCCTTTCGAGGGGCCCTGCGGATCGACCTCCGGGGCTGCGACGTAATACTCGTCCTGTTGCCAATCGGCCACCCACTCCCACACGTTCCCGTGCATGTCGAAAAGGCCGTACGGGTTCGGCGCATAGGATCCGACCGGGGCAGTGAACGCATGGCCGTCATTCCACGCTTCGGATTGACGCGCTGCCGGGACCCGCTTCGCCAGCGAGCTGTCTGCCGTGTTTCCGGCCGTCCGTAGCGCACGGGGATCGTCGCCCGTCCAGTACGCGGTACTAGTTCCGCCGCGCGCCGCGTACTCCCACTCCGCTTCGGTCGGGAGTCGGTAGGTTCGGCCTTCCTTCTCGCTCAGCCACCGGCAGAACGCCTCGGCGTCCGCCCAACTCGTCAGCAACACCGGGTGATCGTCGCCCTGCTCAAAATCCGGAAATCCCGGCGCCGTCCACACGATCCCCGACTGCCGCTGAACCTTGCCGGATTCGAAGTTGATTCCGAATCCGCCTTCCACGTCGCGCTCGGCTTCGGTCAAATAGCCCGTCTCTTCGACGAACCGGCGAAACTGCCCGACCGTCGTTTCATGTCGAGCTATCTCGAACGCGCGGCTGATCTGAACCTTCCGGCGGGGCCCTTCGTTGGCCAGCCGATGCGTCTCATCCTCCGGCGAACCGCGCAAGAACTCGCCCGCCGGAATCAATGAAAACTCCATCCCGATGGAGTTTGTCGGCGCCTGCTCGTTCTGCACCGCCGACACCGACCCGCAGCCCCAAGCCGCCGCCGCGAGGAAGATCGCCGTGAACCAACGCATGTCCGAAGTCTAGTTCTTGTCCATGTTCTGAACCCGTGTAGCCTAGGGGCTCCACCCGCCCGTGCTCGCCCCAATCCAATCTCTCGAAGTGCTGACGCTGGCCGTCACGCCCAAAGGCAACTGGACCTTTGCCCGCCTCCAAGGCGCCGACGGCGCGACCGGCCTCGGCGAGGCTACGCACGCCCTCGGCTTTACGCGCGCCTCGGCGGAGGACGACGCCCGCATCGCGCAGACGCTGCACGCGATCTTCCGACACGCGAAGGGCCTCACGGCCGATCAAGTCTCCGCGTTCCGCCAGGCCGCCGAGCCTGACTTGGTTGACCTGCTCACCCGAACCGCCTTCAGCGCCATCGAGCAAGCGATGTGGGATCTCCACGGCAAACAGCGCGGCCTCCCCGTCCATCGCCTGCTCGGTGAGCGCCTGCGCGACAGCGTCCCCTGCTACGCCAACATCAACCGCGCGACCGTCGATCGCTCCCCGGAGAACTTTGCCGCACAAGCGATTCAAGCCGTCTCCGAAGGCTTTCGCGCCGTCAAAGCCGCCGTCTTCGACGACTACCCCGCCACTTCCGCCGACGTCGGCATCGCGCGCCTGGAAGCGATGCGGGAGGCCGTCGGCCCCTCGGTCGATCTGATGGTCGATTGCCATAGCCGCTTCGACCACGCAACCGCCGTCGCCGTCGCCCGCCGCCTCGAACCGCTCGCGCTGCACTGGTATGAAGAGCCAGTCGACCCCGCGGACGCCGCCGCAACCGCCGCCGTCCGCTCAGCCATCCCGCAGCCTCTCGCCGCCGGAGAGATGCACTTTGCCGCGGAAGGCTTTCGCCCGTTGCTCGACGCCCAAGCCGTCGACGTCATCATGCCCGACGTCAAACACTGCGGCGGCCTCGCCGAAGGCCTGCGCATTGCTCGCGAAGCTGAAGCTCGCGGCGTCGAGGTTTCTCCGCACAACCCGAGCGGCCCTGTCTCGATGGCCGCCTCCGCCCACCTCGCCGCCGTCCTGCCCAACTGCCGTCGGCTTGAACACGCCTGGGGCGAAGTCCCTTGGCGCGCCGACCTGCTCGACCCGCCCGAGCAGTTTGAAGACGGCGCCCTCGTCGTCTCCGATCGGCCGGGCCTCGGACACGATCTCAACGCCGACCTCATCGCCCGCTATCGCACGTGAACTGAGAAGATAGGACGCGAACCATGAAGTATCTAGTGACCGGCGGCGCCGGCTTCATCGGATCGGCCTTCGTGCGCGGCCTGCTCGCCGACGACCAGCCGTCGGCCGTCGCCTGCCTCGACGCGCTCACCTACGCCGGCAACCTCGAAAATCTCGCGCCCGTCGCTCAAGACCCGCGCTACGGCTTCCATCACGTCGACATCCGCGACGCCGCCGCGGTCGACAAGGCGTTCGCCGAAGCCGGTCCGGAAGTCGTCGTCCACTTCGCCGCCGAGTCGCACGTCGACCGCAGCATCCTCTCGCCCGAAAACGTCGTCCAGACGAACTTCAACGGCACCTTCAATTTGCTCGAAGCCGCCCGCAAGCAAGGCGTCCAACGCTTCCTGCATGTCTCGACCGACGAGGTCTACGGCTCGATCGACGCGCCGGACGAAGCGGACGAGGATTACCCGCTGGTCGCCTCCAGCCCCTACTCGTCGTCGAAGGCCGGCTCCGATCTGCTGGCGCTCTCCTACTGGACGACCTTCCGGCTGCCGGTCTCGGTCACGCGCGCCTCGAACAACTACGGCCCCTACCAGTTCCCCGAGAAACTGATTCCGCTGATGATCTCGAACGCGCTCGAGGGCAAGAAACTGCCCGTCTACGGCGACGGGCAACAGGTCCGCGACTGGCTGTGGGTCGACGATCATTGCCGGGCGATCCGCGCCGTCATCGAGAAGGGTAAACCCGGCGAGATCTACAACGTCGGCGGCAGCCGCGCGCTGCCCAACCTCGAAGTCGTCCAGCGCATCTTGGAGGCCACGGGGCAGGGAAGCGACCTCATCGAATACGTCAAGGACCGCCCCGGCCACGACCGCCGCTACGCCATCACCTCGGAGAAGCTTGAGCAACAGACCGGCTGGAAGGCGCAAGTCGATTTCGAGCAAGGCCTCGCCGAAACCGTCGCCTGGTACAAGAACAACCCCGAGTGGCTAGCCAACGTTCGCTCCGGCGCCTACCGCGACTACTACGCGCGACAGTACGGGCGATAGCGCACACACCTCAAGTCGTCTTCCGAGGTCGAGGCGGCTAAAGGCCGAAAGGCTCGAGACCAAACTGACGATGGAGTCCCCACGCCCGATAGACCTCGGGACCGCCAAGGAGTACCAACAAGACCATGGCTGCCGCCGTGATGCCCCAAGCGGTGGTCACAAGCCCCCATCGGACCAACCAGTGCCTCAGGAGCTGCCCGACGATCGCTGCTGAGCCATAGACCAAGAGTCTCCACCAAGGAGACTCTTGGATGATATGATCGCGGGCCAGCTGTGGCAGATGCGGGAATGCGAGATACGCGGCCAACACTGGAACCCACGTCGCCAGGACGAATACCGCCACTCCGAACGCAAACGCCCCCACTCGCTTGAAGACCCATCGCAGAACGACACCCCCTGTTAGCGGCGGTTCGGGGGACTGTGTTTCGGCGGGCTCTCTTGCTCCGTTGACCTCAGCTCTTCGATCATCCATAGACAAGCTGTACCTGATCAATTCGCAATACGCGAAACCCGTTCCACATCCACAAAGTAGGCTCCACGCGTGGTCCCGTCCGCGCGGTCGAACCAAGTCCAGAGCTTCCCGGAACCCGCCGCCAGTTCCGCCTCGAATCGTACTGAGCGTGCGCCCTGCTCGATTCTCTGGCGGGCTTCGAAGTCGCCGAGCTTGATCCGAGCCGTGACGCCTTCGATCGGATAGTCGGCCTCCGGAGGGCGCTCCATCAGCGTGAAGACGTACTTGCCAGGCTGGTCGATCGAGACCGCCCAAAAGCTGTCGCCATCGTACCGCCGAAACTGCTCCGAGTTCTGCATGATCACCTGGTTCGGCGGGCCTCCGTCCGGTCGCCAATCAAAGCTCGTCAGCCTGGCAGGATTCCCGCCGTCCGCGCCCAACGGAATTTCGACGTACTCATGCGCGGGCCCTGAAACCTCCTCCCACCAGGCGTCATAAGCCGACCGTAGCCGCGCGGCCTCGTCGGGGTGATCCGCGGCAACGTCGCGCTCCTGAGACGGATCCGCCTCCAGGTCGTACAGCTCCTTCCCGTCGATCAACCGCCAACGCTCGTCGAGAACCGCACTGTTGAGGTACGGCTGCGGGTCGTCCATCTGGCGCTTGCCGTCTACAAAGAACTGCGTGTGCTGCGTGAAGTACAAACGGCCGTCGGCCCAACCTGGCGCCTCTCCGGCCGATGCTCGCAGCAGCGGCGCCAAGCTCCGCCCGTCGAACTCGATTGGCCGCGGCAACTCCAATCCGCACAGCTCGACCAGCGTCGGAACCACGTCGATCCCGGCCGTCAGATTGCCCACGTCTCTCCCGCCGTCGATACCGCCCACCGGCCATTCGACAAAGAACGGAACGCGATGGCCGCCGTCGTACTTTGAGCCCTTCTTCGCTCGCAAGCCGGCCGAGTGCCCGGTCCATTCGTCTTCATCCTGGCTCTGGGTGGAGAGCCCGGCGGCGGTCCCGTTGTCCGTCATGAAGATAAAGATCGTGTTCTCGGCCAGCCCCAGCTCGTCGAGCTTCGCGCGCAATGCCCCCAGGTTTTCGTCGATGTTCTCGATCATTCCGTAGAACTGCGCCATCGGTTCGGGAACGCCCCGCGTCAGGTACGGATCGCTGTACTTGCGGTCGACGATGTAGGGGGCATGCGGCGCGTTCAACGGGAAGTAGGCGAAGAACGGCCGCTCGCGGTTCGCCTCGATCCACTTCGCGCCTTCGCGAAAGAAGACGTCGGTGCAATAGCCCTCGAATTGCTCGACGTCGTGGTTGTGCGAGTAGCGGTCATCGAAGTAGTCGTTGCCCCAGGCATCCGCGGCTTGGGTCGCGCCGCCGCTCCAGTACACGATGCTTTCGTCGAAGCCGCGATCGATCGGCCGGAAGGGGAAGTTGTCGCCCAAATGCCACTTGCCGAACAAGCCGGTCGTGTACCCGTTGTGCTTGAGGATTTCGGCGACGGTCGTCTCGTCGCGGCGCAAGATCGAGCGCCCCGCGAAGGCCGCCGTGACTCCCGTTCGGAACGCATAGCGCCCCGTCATCAACCCCGCCCGCGTCGGAGCGCAAAGCGGGTCCACGTGGAAGTCCGTGAAGCGCACCGAGTCGGCATGGAGTGCATCCATGTTCGGCGTACGGATGATCGGATTGCCGTGACACCCGAGGTCGCCGTAGCCCTGGTCGTCGGTGATGACCAAGACGATATTTGGTTTCCGCTCGGGCTCCGGCGCCGCGCAGCCCGCCGCAAGAGTCGACGCGACCAGGAATTCTCGACGCGATAGGCCAGGGCTCGACATCAGCGTCCGATCATATCGGAACGGCGGCGCTAGCCCGGCATCTCGACGTCGCTGGTGTCCTTCAGCAGATCGCGGTACACGTCGATCATCAAGGTGCGCCCGTCGGCCAAGTAAGTCGTCGCGTCGTACATCGCGCCAAACTCTTCTCCGACTCGATAGGCGCCCGAACGCGCCCAGACGATGTCTCGCCACAAGGGCATCAATTTTTCCGGATCGCTTTCGAGATACGGATCGTCGCCGACGTAGAAATGCCCCTCGCCGAGCGACGCCCCGGTTCCGAATTCGATCAGCTCGCTGCTTTCGCGCGAGTAGTATCGCTCCCGTTCGTCGAGATCCGCCAGCTCCTGCGCCGTGACGGAAAAGGCCAACGCGTTGAACTGCGCGCCGTCGGCTCGCTCCACGTTCATTGCGGCGTCTTCGATGCCGGCGTCTGAAAACTTGGCGCTCGATTCGTAGTGCGTCGGGCGCAGGTTGAACAGGCGCCGATAGCCGGAGACGACGACCGGAACGATCCGTTTCGCTCCCGCTGAATCCTGGCCGATCGTATTTCCCAGCGACCCTTGGTGGAGGAGCGTTCCGTAACCCACTAAGAACGTGTTTTCAGGCATAGCCGTATCTTTCCACGATCTCCTTGAGCGCACCGCCGGCGCCGAGCGCGCGCGCCGCCGACTGTTGGTCCGCGGTCGTCTGCTCGCACGCTCGCGCGAGCGCCTGGTCGAGTTCAGGCTGCAGGACAGGCAGCCGGGGTAGGGAAGAACGCTCGCGCAAAGCGTCCGACGCAGCGGTCAACGTCAGACTGCGCTCCCAAGCCTCTTCCGCGACCGCCAGCAACGCCATCTGATCGAGATGATCGGCCGTCTCGCGGGAGCCTTCGACCTGTCGGGCGTAGGTCATGCCGCGCGCCGCCGTCTGGACCGCTCGCGCGTGGTCCCCGGCCGTGATCGCCGCTCGAGACAGCCAGTGGTAGGCCTCGGCCATCCCGCGCGGATTTCCTAGGCGCTCACGCCACACGAGCGCCTGTTCGAGATGGACCGTCGCCGTTTGCGGATCGCCGCGCAAGACGTGCAACGCGCCTAGGTACGTCAGCGGGTAGGCTACGTCGCTCTCATTGCCGATCGCCGCGAAGAGGTCCCGGCTAAGAGTCAGCCGCGTCTCCGCCTCATCCAACATCCCCACCGCCAGGGCGGCGGATCCCAAGTTGTTGTTCGCGACCGCGACGTCGCGTTTGCCCAGGTACGTCTCGGCGAGCTCCAGGTAGCGCAGGTAGTACTCGACGGCCTCTTCCGTGGCCCCTGCTCGGATAGAGACGAGGCCGACGTCGTTCAGGCAATTCGCCAGGCGCGCATGGTTCGTTTCCGGGCGAGCCTCCTCCATCGCCAAGGCCTCTCGAAAGCGCCGTCCAGCTTCCACGACGTCGCCTTGCCGAAACGCCAACAGGCCCGCGCCGCTCAGCACGCGGCTGTGCGCATCGCGGTCCTCGTCGTTTGCCGGGACGGCTAAGAGCTTGCCGAGGATGCGTCGGCCCTCGGCCAGCAATCCGCGAATCTCCCAGTAGCGCCAGAAGGCGGCTCCGAGGCGCTTGGCCCGACCCGCATCGTTGCGCGCCGTCAAGCGTTGCATCGCCACGCGCACGTCGTCGTGCGCTTCGGCCAACGCTGTCAGGATCTCCTCGTTCGGGGCCTCTTCGAGCTGATGCCTCATGCCCTCCGTCAACTCAAGGAAGTACTCGGCGTGACGGATTTCCAGCTCGTCCAACTCGCCCGTGGCCGACAGTTCGTCGACCCCGAACTGCTGGACGGTCTCGAGCAGATAGAGTCGACGCTCCTGCCCGTCGCGGCGACTTTTGACCTGGATCGTCGATTTCTCGACGAGCTTGTCCAGGCAGCGCAGCGCCTTCAACTTTCCCCACTCGGGCGTGCACACCGCCCGCACGCGGTCGGAAGTCAGGCTGCCTTCGAAGACCGCGATGCGCCGCATCATCCGCTTCTGCTCGTCCGTCAGCAGGTCGTAGCTCCAGCGAATCGTCTCGCGGACGGACATGTGCTCTTTGCGCTCGCGACGCCGGTCGTCGACGAGCAACTCCAAAGCTTCGTCGAGATACCCGGCTAGTTCCTGGGGCTCGAGCGTTTGGAGGTGGGCCGCCGCGATCTCAAGCGCCAACGGAATCCCGCCCAGTCGCGTGCAGATGGTGGCGACGGCGCGTGCGTTCTCCGGGGTCACCTTGAAGCGTGAAGCTTCTCCGGCCCGCAAGGCGAACAGGCGCACGGCGTCAGACGCCTGGACCGCCTCGAAGCTCGCCGCGGCGCCTCCATCCGGCAGCGCCAACGCGCCGACCCAGTGCACGCTCTCCTGCACTTGGGTCTTCAGCACCTCCCGGGTCGTCGCCAGGATCTTCAGGTCGGCGCAGTGCTTGAGCAGCTCGTCGGCGACGGCCGCACACGCCGCGTGCAGGTGCTCGCAGTTGTCGAGGACCACCAGCAGCGCCTTGTCGCGAAGGTGCGAACGCAAGGCGACGGTCGGCGGCGCGTTGGCCTGCTCTCGCAACCCTAGCGTCTCCGCCAGCGCGCCGGGAACGACGTCGGGGTCGACCTTCGACGCCAATTCCACGAGCCAGACGCCGTCGGGGAACTCGTCCAGTACGCCGCGCGCCGCCTCAATCGCCAGGCGGGTCTTTCCGGCGCCGCCCGTGCCTGCCAACGTCGTCAGTCGGTTCTCGCGGATCAATCGACGCACGCGTTCCGCCTCCGACGCTCGGCCCACGAACTTCGAGGTGTCGGCGGGGAGGTTGGTCCGCGGTCCGAGCGCTTTCTCTTCGATCGGCGCCGGCGAACCGTCCGCCGCGACGCTCTTCGCTCGCCCGAACTCGGCCAATTCGCGACGCAGCTCGCCGATCTCCGCGCGTGTGAGATCGAGGTCTCCGCTCAGCGCGCTCATCTGGCGCGAGAGCGCTTCCATCTCGGCGCTCAGTCGTTCGGTGATCTCGGGGAATCCCTCGATCGCGGTGACCGAGCGGTGGACCTGCTCAGTCCGCGCGAGCAGGACCCGACGCCACGCCGCGTCGTGCTGCTCCAGATGCCGGCCCAGCAGGCGCGGCAAGCACTCCTCGGCCGTCAGTTGTTGACGCAACGATTCGGCGAATTCCGGCGCCATCGTGCGGGCGCGCAACGTGATCTCGGCGCCGGTACGGCGCGCCTCGGCGTCCAGTCCGACCAGCAGCCGTTGAGCGCAGGGCCAGAGCGCGGCCTCCGCGTTCGCGCCCTCTTCAAACAGCTCCAAGAGATCCGCTTCATTCACGCCGGCGAGGGCGCTGAGCCTCTTGGTTGGGTCCTCCTGGAAGCGACGGTTCCAGTTCTCAAACCAATCCTCTTGCCCCAGCGCCTGCGCGAGCACCGCCGGACGCACTTCCTCCAGACCTTCTTCGAGCGCTTGGCGGAACGCGATCTCCAACTCCGCGCTTCCGCTGCGGTCGGTCTTCATGCGGTCCGAGGCGAGGTTGGTTATCAACCCGTTGACGTTCGCCGCGAACGCCTGCCCGAAGCCGACGCTGCCCTCCATCAGCAGGCTGTCGTCCGCGTCTTTGCCGCCCGCAAATAGCCGGCTGGCCAACCCGGCGACGGCCAGCGCGGCCGGACCGCCGACGGCGACCGCGGCCGCGCAGCCGCCGTAGCGCACCGCCATCGGCGCGAAAGCCTTCGCTACTTTGCCCCACTCCGGCATGAACGTACGTCGTCTCTACGGGGCTTCGTCGGCCGTGAAGCGCTCGGCGTGCACCCGCGCTACGTGCCACATGTAGTGGCCGACGCCGTAGTCTTCAGCCGCCGTCCGGATATGGTGCTCGGCGTTCCCGGCGTCGCCTAGCGCTTCGTAGTAGAGACCGAGATAGAGGTGGCCGTAGAAGAGCGGGGCGCGTTCGTCGCCCGCGGCCTGCAGGACCGCTTCCGCCGTTCCTTCTCCTCGGAACAGCTCGTAGATCTCCTTCATGGGGACGCGCGGGTCTCCTGAGATGGGCAACATCTTCTTGCGGGCGTCCTCTACGCTGGTCTCGCGCGCGGCGCAGAGGAAGTGCCACACGCCGTTTTCGACGTCGTTGGGGTTGACCGTCTGGTGCCGCTCGAACTGCTCGCGGCCTTCGCGGAAGCGGCCTGCGTAGTAGTAGGAGATTCCGCGTTGCCAGTGGTGCGGATCACTCCGAGGCGCCAGCTCGACCGCGCGGTCAAAGTCTTCGATCGACTTCTCGATCTCGCCCGCCATGAAGTAGGCCGAGCCTCGGCGGTTGTAGAGATTTGCGTCGTCCGGGTTCGCGTCGATCGCCTTGGTGTAGGCGGTGATCGCCCCTTCCATCGTCTGCGCGTCTTGCGCGCAGGCCGCCGGAGCGAATGCGCAGAGCAAGCCCGCGAGCAGGTAGTTCTTCATCCTCTTCTCCGATACCAGAGCGCGGCGAGCCCGCAGCTCAAGAGGACGAGAGTTCCCGGCTCCGGAGTCTTGGTGAGCTCGTAGCTCCCGATCGGCGACGATCCCAGCGGATGCGCGGTGAGCACTTGGATCGGCTTCTGCGGATTCTCATCCGGCCCGTTGGGATTGAAGACCAATTCGTTGGCTGACTTGATACCCGCGTCGTAGATCGTCATGTTCGATGCGGTCGAGTGCAGCCAATCGTCTCCGGGCCGCAGGTTGAGGCCCGAGACGCCGACGAACCAATCCGGGCTGGGACCGATCATCGAGACGAACGTGAGATACGGGAATAGCTCCTCGACGTCGAAGAAGACGTCGAAAACGCCGGGCGAGGAGAAACCTTGTTTGAAGACGTACAAGAACTGGGCGTGGTTGGACGCGATCTCTAGGTCCGCCTCCTGTTTGAGCGTGGTGGGGAACTGAGCATTGGGCAGGCAAGGGAACGCCAGGGAATCGACGCAGCCCGTGACCGCCATGTTGGCGATGCCCGGCGTGGCCAACTCTCCCAGTTCCCAGAACGACGTCGACGCGTCGTGGGTGATCACTCCGAGGTGGGACAGGTGCGCCGCGGGATCCCAGCCGCCCGGGTGCGTGTCGTCCCAAGTCATCCGGATGCGCAGGCGATACTCAACGGCGGGCGCTGCCGCCGCGACCGCCAACAGACAGACCAGGGTTCGCGTCAGCGTCTTGGCGTACCGCATGCCCGCGATCTTACCCCAATCGGTCGGTAGCTACTGGCCTAGAAGGCGCCGAAGGGTGGGAATGAGATCCTGCCGCGCGACCTCTTGCTGACCGAAGCGGGCGGACTTCCACTCTTCGTGCGACGTTACGGCCTCGGCCTGCTCGCGGCCCACGTCCATCTCCTTGACCGTGACCACGCCGCGGGACGCCTCGTCGCCGCCCATGATGAGCACGTAGGGGATGCCCAGCCGGTCGGCTCGCTGCAGCTGTTTGCCGAGCTTCTTCGGGCGGCCGACGTGGATCTCCGTTCTAATGCCGGCGCGGCGCAACTCAAACGCCAACGCCAGATACTCGTTCGTCAACGACCCGTCCATCGTCGTCACCAACGCCTGCGCCGTCGTCTTGGGCTGCTTCATCTTGCCCAAATGCAGCAGCGCCGCCAGCAGCCGATCGACGCCGATCGAGGCGCCGGTCGCAGCGATCGGTTGGCCGCCGAAGCGCGTCACCAAGTCGTCATAGCGCCCGCCGCCGAAGACGGATCCGAACTCCGGGGCATCGGTCAGGTTGGCCTCAAAGACCGGTCCCGTGTAGTAGGCCAGTCCGCGTGCGATCGAGAGGTCGAGCATGACGCGGTCGCTGCCGTAGCCCAACGATTCGAGGTGGCCCGAGATGGCGGCGATGAGATCGATCTCGGGTTCGGCGCCGTCGACCGTCTTGAAGAGTTCGCGCAGCTTGCCGATCACTTCGTCGCGCGTCTCGCCGGCAGTCGAGAGGAAGGTCGCGATCTTGTCGACCTGGGCCTCTTCCAAGCCGAGACCGCGAATCGGCGCGCCCGACTCGTCGGTATAGCCGACGGTCATTTCGAGCCGAACCTTGTCCATTCCGATCTTGTCGAGCTTGTCCAAGACTCGAAAGACCTCGACGCCTTGGGCGTCGTCGATGCCGGCGTACCTGAGCAGGAGGTTGAGGATTTTGCGCGACGAGAAGCGGACGCGGTAGCCGCCGACTTCGAGCGCCTCCAGCGTGTCGCACATGGCCGCCATGATCTCAACGTCGGCGATCTCGGAAGGCGCTCCGACCGAGTCGATATCGAACTGCGTGAACTGCCGAAAGCGGCCCGGGGCGGGCTTGTCCGCGCGCCATACGGGCGAGACTTGGTAGCGGCGGAAGGGGAACTCGATCTCCTGCTTGTATTGTGAGACCACGCGGGAGAGCGGCACCGTCAGATCGAACCGGAGCCCGAGTTCTTCCTCTTCCGGGTTGGTGACGCGGAAGATCGATTGCTGCGCTTCTTGGCCCGCGGAGCCGGACAGAACGTCCAGGAATTCGACTGCCGGGGTCTCGAGGGGAGAGAAGCCGTAGAGCTCGTAGACCCCGCGGATGGTATCGATCATCGCGCGCCGCGCGAGCATCTCTTCGGGCATCAAATCGCGCAATCCGCGCGACAAACGTGGGGTCACTTTGGGCATGAGTCAGACCAGCGTCTGGGACGAAGGCCCAGCGTAGCAAAGCCTCCCGGAATCGCCCGTCCCCCAGGGGCCCCGTGCGCCTGCTACTCTGTGCGACGGAAACGCTGAGGAGACTCCCATGAGCACGATCACGCCCTCTCTCACTAGACGCTCCGCGCTGGCCTTGCTCGGCGCGGCGCCCGCCGCATTCGCCGCCGACTTCTGGGAGAAGAATCCCGAGTTCCAAAGCTGGTCGGCGAAGGAAACCGACAAGCTGCTGAACAGCTCGCCGTGGGCGCAGACGGCCTCGATCCAGCTTGGCGGCGGTGGAGGCGGAGGGGGCGGCTTCGGCGGAGGCGGCGGCGGTCGGCCCGGGGGTGCTGGCGGCGGCGCAGGAGGCTTTGGCGGCGGCGGCGGCGGAGGTCGACGCGGCGGTGGAGGCGGCGGCGGGGGCCAAGGCGGACCGCCACCCTTGCAATTCCTCGTGCGCTGGCATAGCGCCCGGCCTGTCAAAGAGGCGATTGTCGCCGAGCGGCTTCAGCTCGAAAGCGCCGAGCTCGACGACGACATGAAGGCCTTCATCGAGCGGGCTGAGACGCACTACATCCTCAACATTCCCAACTTTCCGGCGCGCATGGGCGGGCGCATGGCGGAAGACCTCGAACGGCTGAAGACCTTTGCGACGCTCGAGCGGAAGGGGCACGATCCGATCTTGGCCGACTCCGCGCAGGCGCAACCGGGGAACGGGTCGCTGAGTCTCTTTTGGCTTTTCCCGCGCAGTGCGGCGATCACGGAAGCCGACAAGGAAGTCACGTTCGCCTTCAAGCCGGTGCGCTCGGGAGGCGGGCGAGATCAGGGAGCAGGCCCGCGGCTTCAGTTTAAGCGGCGCTTCAAGCTGAAAGACATGCTCTATAACGGTGAATTGGCGCTCTAACTCGCGGGCGGCGTGACTGGCGTACGGGGACTTTCGTTTCCTCGCGGCGCCGTTGGTACCAAATTGCGAAATGTCATGGGACTGACATTTTTCGTCTGTAAGTTATTGGTTCTTCGTTGGGCGATGTCAGTGTTTTGCACGAAAATGTCAGGTTTTGACAGGGTTTTGACATTTTTTCTGGCGTAAGTCTTTTGGAATCAATGAAAGTACTTTGGTTTTCGGAAATTTCAATTTATGTAAGCGTTTTCTTGGGATTTAAGTGGCTTTTTTTGAGGCGTTTGCGTCGGTTGGAAAAATGTCATGGTACTGACATTGAAAATCGGGGTTCGGCTGGGACTGTGGGGCTAGGACTTTTTTGTCTCCTTCGGGGGCGGGGCGTAGGTCTGTTTTTAGGGTAGCTTGGGTGTGCAAATCGGGGGGCCGCTGTCCGCTGTCCGCTGTCCGGAAGAGGGTCGGGTCGACTGGGGACAGTCCGCACGCGCTGGGTGGTTTTCGTGGCGCTGAGGCCTTGATGGGACAGGCCCCGCGGGGGGCTTTGGTGGGTGGGGCTGGCTGGAAGATGTGGGTGGGTTGGGCTTTCGTGGTCGGCTGGGGACAGTCCGCACACGCTGGGTGGTTTCCTTGGTGCTGAAGCCTTGATGGGACAGTCCCCGCGGGGGGCCTTGGTGGATGGACTGGCTGCGGAAGATTTGGGTGGGGTGGGCTTTTGTGGTCGCTCCCGCGGGGGGCTTCAGCGGCGGTGGGCTAGGGTTTGGACGAAGTCGACGTCGCCTTCTAGGAAGTCTAGGTTGGGTAGGTTTTGGGGGGGCTCCCAGCGGGCCTCCCAGAACTGGTCGAACTCGATCTCTCCCGTCCACTGGGTTACGCGGTAGAAGACGAGCAGCAACGGCTTCTTTCCTGGGTAGGCGTACTCGTAGCGCGTAATCTCCGGGCCGATCCGAGCTTCGATCCCAAGCTCTTCCCGGAGTTCACGTCGCAGCGCGTCGGCGATCTCTTCCCCCGGCTCCACCTTGCCGCCCGGAAACTCCCATTTCCCGGCGTGGACTTGGTCCGTCCGCCTACGGCAGGCCAATATCCGGCCGTCCCGCTCCATCACCGCCGCCGCTACCGTCTTCAACCTTGCGTCTCCTCCCGACCGATTCCCGTACACTGACACGTTTGAATCGTGCGAGCCAAGGGCCGTCGCGCCCCGTCTTCTTCATGCACATCCAGAAGACCGGCGGAACCTCGCTCGGAAACATGCTGCGGCGACGCTTCGCGCCGGATGTTTGCTACCCCGACGCCTTCGAGGACCAGCGTCCAGCCCGACGCTATCCCGACCTGACCCCCGAAGTCGTCGACCTCGCCGCGCTCTCAGCCGAGCAGCGCCGCTCGATCCGACTGCTCTCCGGTCATTTCCCGCTCGTCGCGCAAGAACTCCTCTCCGAGCCTCCGCTCCTGCTGACCGTGCTCCGCCACCCGGTCCGTCGAACCGTCTCGCAACTGCGCCACGCGCAGCGCTACGTGCCCGAGTTTCGAGACAAGAGTCTCGCCGAACTCTTCGACCTCAAGCGTGAGCGGGCGCTGCTGATGAGCAACATACAGACCCGCGTGCTGTCCTTCGATTCGCTCGAAGAGTCTTTCCGCGTCGACGATCCGGTGCAACCCGACCGAACTCGCCTCGAAACCGCAAAGACGAATCTCCAGTCCTTCGATTTCGTCGGTATCACCGAGGAGTTCGAAGCCTCGGTACGGCTTTGCGAGCAGTCTCTCGGCTGGGACTTGGGCCGGACTCGCAGCGACAACGCCGCACCCACGCAAGCGCCCGACGACCCGGATCTGGAACGCCGAATCCTACCCGAAGTCCAGCTCGATATGGAACTCTACGAGTTCGCTCGGCACCGATTCCGCGAGGCGGTCGAGCGGCTGCCTCGCGAATCCCGGATCGAGCGTTGGAAGAAGCGTCTGCTTGGTCGCTAGCCCGTTCCGATCCGGATGTAACGAAAGCCACCCTCGCGGGGTTAGGCATCTCGTACACTGTCACGTTTGGACCGTCGATTCCAAACGGTCCGCTGCGTGCCCCCTGGTATCTAGATGCTGAATCGTTTCCTTCTGTCGCTCTTCGCGTTCGCCGTCGGTCTGGCCCCGTCTTCCGTGCGGGGGGCCGAGCAACTCTTTGTTTTCCACGGCGGGGAGGAGAGCGCGACGGTGCTTGACGCCGAGTCGCTGGCCGCCGTCGCGCGACCGCACGTAGGTTTCGGAGGATCAGCGGCTTTCCTCGATCGGCGGTCGGGCGCGGCGCGCTACTGGACCGTCTCCGCCGACGCCGTCACGCTGCTCGACGACGGCTTCGCGACGGTTTCCGCGATCCCGCTCGACGGGGTTCCGCAGGCGCAGCCCTCGTCGGCTTTCGCCGAACCGCTGAGCCGTCTGCTGGTCGCGGCAGGAAACCGGCTGTATCTGATCGACACGGAGTCGGCCCAGCTCGACACGACGGTTGAGACCGAGTTCCAGGTGTCGGCCGTGGCCCTGCGGCCTGGCGCGGCGCAGGCCTGGCTGCTCGAATCGGGGACGTCTCGGCTGTGGACGGTCGACCTGCGCGACGGGGCCGTTGCGCTGGAATCGGCCGCGCTGCCGGCGATCGCCGAAGCGCTGGCGACGTCGCCCGCCGGACTTCAGGCTCTGGCCGCCTCGGGCGCCGGGTCCTTCGATTTGGCCGCGATGCCGACCGGAACCTCGAGTGCGCTCGGCGGTTCCTCTTCGGCCTCCGTGCTGGCCGTTGGAGACGACGGTTCGGCGCTGTGGCGGATGGGCGGGGAATTGCGGCTGGTCCACGGCGACGGTTTGGCCGTCGCACTCGTCGACCCGGCCTCGGGTCAGCCGCTCGCCGACGCCTCGGCCGCGGCGGTCGGATCCGGCGGAACTGTCTTTAGCGCGCTGGCCGACGGCCGTCTGCTGCGCTACGCGAAGCCCGGGGCCGCCGCCGACCAGATGTTCCTCGCCGGCGCCGCTTCCGCGCTCGCGCTCACGCCGGACCCCGTGGCTCAGGTCACGCAGGGCTTGATCCCTGTGGCGGGCGCCGGTCAGCAGGTGGCCTCGGGCGAGGCCTTTGTCGTCACCGTCCAGAACGGTACGGCCACTCCGTCTAATTTGACGGCGACCGCCTCGCCGCCCGGTTCGGCCACGTGCAACGACACGACGATTCTGGGTTCGACGGCGCTCCAGGCCGCCACGGCCGACGTCATGTGCACCGCGGCCGAGGTCGGCTCGACCACGGTGATCTCCATCCAAGTGAATGCGACGATCGGTTCGGCGACCTTCTCCAACATCACCGTCACCGCGCCCTGCACGGAAGGTCTCTCCGCGATCTCCAGCCTGAACCAGTCGATCGTCGCCGGCGCGGACGCTGACTTCTCCGTGCAAGCGTGCGCCGACAACGCTCCCGCGGCGGAGCTTGAGCTCGACATCGACGAATCGAACGCTGCGCTCGATTGCCCGGCGACGGACGAGACGAACTCCAGCGGCATCGCCTCGTTCTCGTGCGATTCCGACGACGATCTCGACGAAGAGACCGACGTCGAGGTCACCGTATCGGACGGGAGCGAAGAGGTCGTCTTCATGGTCACCGTCAATCCGGTGGCGCAGGTTTTCGACACGTTTGAAAAGGTGTCGGGCGACAACCAGGTGGTGGCGGAGAACTCGCAGTTCAATCTGGGCGTTCGGGCGCTGACGGGCGGCACGGGGCGGTCCGGCGTGAACGTCACGGTCACCGAATCGTCGCCGTCGATCGTGTGCCCGAATCCGCCGCCGACCGCTTCTGACGGACGCACGACGATCGTGTGCCAGGCGAGCGACGTTCCCTCGAACCAGACGGTTCAGATCTTGGCGGCTGAGGGCGGCCGGAGCGTGAGCTTCACGGTCACGATTCTGAATGCGACCCAGGGCAACGGGCTGACGAAGCTGTCGGGAGACAACCAGATCGTCTCCTCCGGCGCCAGCTTCCCGCTCCCGCTCGTCGTGAGCTCGACGGTGAACGGCGTACCGGACCAGTTCCGAATTTTGAACATTACGCCTGATTCCGGCGCGGTTTTCTGCAACACGCAAGTCGTGACGGACAACAGCGGCTTGGCGCAGATCAGTTGTCAGGCGACGAACGTACAGGCGATTACGCAGGTCGCCATCCAGGTGGTGAATTCGGTCACCAACAACGACCTGGACGAGCCTTTCCGCGCGACGATCGTTCCGGGAACGGCGGGCTCCGCGGATTCGGTCGACGTGCTGACCGCCCAAGTGAACGGGCAGGCCGGAGAGACGATTGAGAACGGGGTCCGGGTCCGGGCTCGCAACGGAGGAGACCTGGCCGCGGGCGTGCCGATCTTCTTTAGTTCAGACCAAGACGTGATGTTCGATCCCGCGGTGGCCAACACCAACCTGGCCGGCGAAGCGGCGACGGACGTTACCTTGGGCTGCACTTCCTCGAGCGGAACGATTCGGGTGGGGCTGACGCAGGGGGCGGCCGATGCGACGATCCCGTTCAACACGACCGCGGGAAGTTTGGCGGTTCTTGAGAAGGTGGCCGGGGACGAGCAGTCCGGCGGGTCGGGACTCATCTTCCCGCTCGCACTGCTGCTGAGGACGACCGACGTTTGCGGCACGCCGATCGCGAACCAGCCGGTTTCTTGGTCGATCATCCCTCCGGCGGCCGGCGAACTGGTGAGTCCGGTGACGGTTTCGAACGGCCAGGGGCGCGCTTCGACGCGCATCCGCGCCGGGATCATCGCGGGCGAGTTCATTGTGCGGGCGCGGTCGGGCGACATCCAGACCGACTTTACGCTCACGGTGACCAACACGCCGACGACGTTGGAGGCGTTTTCGGGCGGCGGTCAACAGGTACCGGCCGGGGAGGCTGCGCCGTTGCCGATCACGGCTCGCGTGCTGAACGAACAGGGCCAGCCGGTGCAGGGCATCAGCGTCGATTTCCGCGTGGTCTCGGGTTCGGGTCAGGTGTCTCCGCTGATCGCGGTGACCAATGCGCAGGGGCAGGCGCAGACCACGTTCACGGCGGGGGCGTCGCTTGGGCCGGTGGTGATTGAAGCGGCCGCGATTGAGCGGACGGCGAACTTCAACCTCAACGTGGTGGGCGGCGTGCCGATGGTGCCGATTGAAGGCTTCGTGAACGGGGCCAGTTTCCGGACGGGATTCTCGCCGCTAGCGACGGGCTCGATCTTCGGGACGGGGATCGTCGACGACGAGGGCGTGCACGTGGCGCCGTTCCCGTTCCCGACGACCTTCCGCGGGGTTCAGATTCGCATCAACGACATTGCGGCCCCGATCCTTGCGCTGATCAACCAGAACGGCCAGGAGCAGATCAATATTCAGGTCCCGGCGGAGGTGCAACCGGGGACGCTGGCCACGGTGGTGATCACCAACAACGGTTCGCAGGCGTCGTTCAACGGGGTGCCGATCTTCCAGACGCAGCCGGGGATCTTTGAGGTCAACGTCGGCTCGGCGCGCTTTGCGGCCGCTCTGGACGCGGACTTCCAGTTGATCGAACCGGGCAATCCGGTCGCGCCCGGGGGCGTGGTGCAGTTGTACGTTACGGGCCTTGGGCCGCTCACGCCGGGGGTGGGTACGAACGAAGTCGGGCCGGTGCCGGCGGCTACGGTGGCCGGGGACGTTGCGGTGGGGTTGAACGGGGAAGGCATCCCGATCCTTGGAGCGTTCTATGCGCCTGGGTTTGTGACGCTGTACCAGATCAACTTCTTCGTGCCCGCTGATTTGGCGCCGGGGCAGTATCAGATCTCGGTGGTCGTCGGCGGGGTGGGGAGTCAGAACGCGACGTTGGTGGTCGGGAATTAGCTAGCGTACTGGCGGATGACCGTCCCGCGGCCGGCGAGTCGCGGGACGGGATGCTTTTGTCGTTTGCTTGGATGGATGAGGCTATTGTCATGACCGGCCGCGGCGCGCTGATTGTTTCACTCTTCGTTTTGTTCTTCGGCTTGTTCTTCGGCGGCGGCTCGGTCAACGCCCAGCCGAGTTGTACGGTTGAGGCGGTCGCCGGGGGCGGGACGGGGTTGGCGGGCCTCGGCGGGCCGGCGATTGAGGCCGAGCTGTGGTCTCCGGAGTTTGTTCGGCAAGGCCCTGACGGTCTGGTGTATTTTGCTGATCGTGCCCGTCATCGCATCCTTCGTGTTTCGGCGGAGGGCGTGCTTGAGAACGTGGTTGGCACGGGTGAGAAGTATACGTCCGCGAGCGGTGGTTCGGGCGTATCGACTTCCGTCGGGCGGCTGATCGACCTTGAGATCGACGACGCTGGGAGGATCTACTGGCTTGAGAGCGACGACGGCCGCACGCTGCTCCGGAGACTTGAGCAAGGCCGGGTCGACACGGTGGCCGGGCTCGCAGTCGGCGCATCGGGCGACGGCGGTCCGGCATTGGAAGCGGGCATCGCCGACGTCGTCGATCTCGCCGTCACGGTCGACGGATCGATCTACCTGCTGTACCGCCCGTTCGGACTTCGCAGCGGAGGCCGAGTTCGCCGCATCGCGCCGGACGGAACGATCGACACCGTCGCGGGCGGGGGAAGGGTGGACATCGCGTTCTCCCAACAGGAGTCGTTCGATGCGAGGGACGTCGAACTTGGCGCGCCCCAGAAGATCGTCGCCCTGCCCGACGGGGACGTGCTGTTGCGGCCTGGAACGAGAGCGATCCTTCGTCGTCTGACGCCGCAAGGTCAATTGGAGATCGTTCGATCGCGCTCCAACTTTGACGGAACGCCGCGAGACGACCTTCGAGGATTCTTGCTGCAGTCCGACGTGGCCGTCGACGAGGCGGGTCGCATCTACTGGTTGCATCGCGGGCAAGCCTTCCGCACGTCCGCCGCGGATCTCCGGCCGGAACGCCTCTGGTCGCCGACCGATCCCGGCTTCCCCCTAGACAACATCGTCGTACTTCTGGACGGGTCTTTGGCGACGAGCCGGGCGCGGCAAGTTCAGCGACTGATCGGGGCGTCGGAGATCGAAGTCTTGGCGGGCGTGCCGTTCGACTCCTTGAGCGGCGGCGACGCGGGTCCCGCGGGCGAAGCCGTTTTCTTTCCCGCCGACGTCGCGGCCGCGCCCAACGGCGGCGTCTACGTCGCCGACACGTATACGCGCCGGGTCCGACTGGTTCGGGACGGAGTGATCGCCAACTTCGCCGGGTCCGGCGGCCAAGGAGAGATCGTCGACGGGACGCAGGCCGTTGACGCGCCTATTTCGGGGCTCTCAGAGATCGTCTCGGACCACGAGGGCAATCTGTTCATCAATACGCAATTCGACATCCTTCGCGTTTCGGCGGAAGGCGTCATCACCCGGTTCGCCGGAGACGGCGCCAACTGCGACCGGAGTTTCGCCGATCCGAGTTGCGGCGACGGCGGCCCCGCATCGGTCGGACGCCTCGGAGGGGGACTGCGCATGGCGCTGGACTCGGAAGGAGTGGTCTATGCTGCGCACATCCAGCGGAACGCGGACTCCCGGCAGGAGGCCGTCCTCCGGCGGATTGACTCGGACGGAACGATTGAGACCCTCGACGTCGAACTGCCCGATTCGCCGATCATCCGTCTCGCGGTCGACCCACAGAATCGCCTCATCATCTTTACCGCTTCGTTGATTGGGTTACGACTCGAAGAGGACGGCCTGCATCCGCTGGCGAGCGCGAGCAGCCCCACTTTCGTAGCGAATGACGTTGCTGTCGCCCCGGACGGCTCTTTCTATCGGGGAGGCGGGTTGCGGTCACTGCTCCGCATCCTTCCAGACGGCTCAACCGACACGATCATTCCGCAATTATTCGACGCCAGTCCTGCCTTGACGGACGGCCTCCCCGCCGGGCAGTCGGTCATCGGGTCCGTGCATCGAGTCGACATGACCTCCGACGGCGACCTGTTGGTCGCGGACGTCTCGGCGGATCGCATATGGAGGGTCCAAGACATCGCGGCATGCCCGGCCACCCCGGAGACCACGCCCAGAGCCTTCAGCGCGGCGGCGCCTGGACTGATCGCCCCTGGCGCACTGTTTTCTATCTTTGGCGAGGATCTGGGTCCTCAGGAGGGAATCGCGGCCGCTCCTGACGCGGCCGGCCGATATCCGTTGGAAATGGCCGGGACCGAGGTCTGGATGGGCGGGCGCCGCGCGCCGCTTCTGTTTGTCTCCTTTGGGCAGATTAACGGAGTGATCCCAGCGTCGTCGGAACTCCAGGGAGGGTTTGAGCGAGTGGTGACGGGCGGCCTGGCCGGACGGCTGGCGCCGATGCACCTGCGGCGTGACGGGGTCGATTGGCCGCCGCGGGGGATGGCTCTGGAGCCCTCCGCGCCGGCGCTCTTTTCGTTGGGGCCCGGACGGGCGGCGGCGCTGAACCAAGACGGAAGCGTGAACGGCCCCGACAACCCGGCTGCGCTCGGGTCGGTCGTGGTGTTGTTTGGAACGGGGGGCGGCGACCTGGACCCGCTGCCGGAGACGGGCCGGCTGGTTTCCGGTGCGTCGCTGGCGCGGGTTACGCTGCCGGTTTCGGCGGAGATTCTGCGGCGGCCGGCCGGCGTGCTTTATGCGGGTGGGGCTCCGGGACTCGTTTCGGGCGTGCTGCAGTTGAATCTCCTCATCCCGGAGGATCTCGACTTTTCCGGAGCGGCGTTGGTGGAGATCACCATCGGGGCACAGAGCAACCGCAGTCAACGCCTGAACGTTTGGGTCGAGCAGTAGCGGCTACTCGATGGCGGCGCGAGCTTTTTCCGCCTCTTGGGTTTTGCCCCAGGAGGCGTAGAGATACTCGAGCGCTTGTAGCGTGCGCCGGGTCTGCGCGTCGGGTTCGCGCTCGTAGGGGCGGTTGGCTAGGAGCGTCTGCTCGGCGGCTTCGAACTCGCCTAGCAGCGTGCGGCACAGGCCTAGGATGCTGCGGGCTTCGGCGATCTGCCAGTGGTCTTCGGGCAGGGCGTCGGAGAAGATCGCCAGCGCTTCTTCGAGCATCGGCGCCGCCTCGTTGGGGCGTCCGGTGTTGGTGAGGACCGAGCCTAGTTGGAGAAGGGAATTGGCCGTTCCCGGCGCGCCTCCGGGAAGGAGCTCGCGGCGCATCGCCAACGCTTCGCGAAAACGTTTTTCGGCGCCGGGGTCGTCTCCTCGTTGCTGCATGAGCATGCCCAAGAGGTTGAGGTCGGCGGCGACGTTCGGGTGTGAATCGCCGAAGAGTTTTCGGTCGAGCGCCAGCGCTTCTTCGAGGTTTGTGCGCGCCTCGTCTAGGCGCCCTTGCGCGCGGCGGATCTCGGCCAAGTTGCGGAGGCCGTCGGCGACGGAGGTGTGCCGGTCTCCGTAGAGTTCGCGGATGATTCCGATCGCTTCAGTGAACTGGGTTTCGGCCTCGTCTTCGCGTCCGGTCTGGCGCAGCAAGGCGCCGAGACTCGAGAGGCTGCCGGCGACGTCGGGGTGAAGGTCGCCGCGGATGCGCCGGTCGAGTTCCAGAGCGTCTCGGAAGAGCGCTTCGGCCTCGTCGTACTGACCCTGGCGATAGAGCACCGTTGCGAGATTGTGCATGGCGGCGGAGACTTCGGGGCGCTCGCCGCCGAAGACTTCGCGGCGCATGGCGAGGGCTTCGCGGGCGAGTTGCTCGGCGTCCTGGTAGTCGCCTTGGTCGCGGCGCAGCATGGCGAGGTCGTTGAGGTTTTGGGCGACGGCGGCATCGCCCGATTCCGCGGCGGCTCGGGTCGCCTGCAGGCTTTCGAGATAGAGCGGTTCGGCTTCGGCGTATCGTCCCTGGTCGTGGAGCGCCTTGGCTAGGTGGTTCAGGCTTTCGGCGACGTCCGGGGCGCCTGCGGGGAGCATTTCGCGCCGCAGTTCCAGGGCGCTGCTGAGGTACTTTTCCGCCTGCGGATAGAGCCCGAGGTTGCGATAGGTTACGCCGACGGCGTCGAAGACCTCTGCTTGCATCTCCGGTTGATCGGAGAGTTCGCGCTCAGCTTTTTCGGCGCCCCAGTCCAAGATTTCGCGGGCGGTCACTCGGTTGCCGCGCGTCTCGCCGGGGTCGGAGATGCGAAAGATGTCGGCTAGGAAGGCGGTGGTCTGTTCGGCCTTGTCGCGTTCTCTGCGGGCGGCGTCGCGCTCGGTCTCCAGGCGTCCCGCCAGCACGGCCATCGAGACGGCGTAGGCCGCCAATAGAAGGACGAAGGAAGCCGCCGCCGCCACGCCTGCGCGGTTCCTGCGGACGAATTTGCTTGCGCGGTAGGCCCAGGTTTGGCGCGCGGCGGCGACGGGGAGTCCGTTGAGCCAGCGGCCAAGATCGTCGGCGAGGCGCTCGGCGGAGGCGTAGCGGCGCTCGGGGTCCTTGTCGAGGGCCGTCATGACGATGTCGTCGAGTTCGCCCTCCAGGGATCGCGATCGAGCAGGCGCGGCGGCCTTGGAGGGGGCCGGGGGATCGGTCTCGCAGACGAGCTTCTCCGTCTCGGCCGGCGTACGCTCGCCGACGTCGTAGGGCGGGTTGCCGGCGAGCAGACCGTACAGCACGACGCCGAGCGAGTAGACGTCGGACGCGGTGCCGACCGTTTTGCCCAGCACCTGCTCGGGGCTGGCGTAGTTGGGCGTCATGACGCGGCCGAGCGGTCCGGTTACGACCGCGGAGGGCGTCTGGGAGTCCAAGATTTTGGCGATGCCGAAGTCGAGGAGTTTGGGCGTGCCGTCGTCGGCGACGAGGATGTTGGCGGGCTTGAGGTCGCGGTGGACGATCAGCTTACGGTGGGCGTAGTCGACGGCCTCGCAGACTTTGCGGAAGAGTTCGACGCGACCGCGGAGGTCGAGGTCTCGCTCGTCGCACCACTCGTCGAGGGGAGTCCCGTCGACGTACTCCATCACGACGAACGGCGATCCGTCGTCGGCGGCGCCGCCGTCGAGTAGGCGGGCGATGTAGGGATGGTTCAGGTCGGCTAGGATTTGGCGTTCGGCCCGGAAGCGCGCAAGCGTTTGGGCGTGTGCGGCGGCTGACCGTAGGAGCTTGATCGCGGCCAGGCCCTCGAACTGTTCGTCCGCGCGCTCGCCCAGGAAGACGGAGCCCATGCCGCCTTCGCCGAGCTTGCGCAGGATGCGGTAGGCGCCGACGCGGTCTCCGACGCCGGCGGGCGTTTTGTCTTCGACGACCTGACGCGCGGCTTCGCTGATGGCTCCGTGGTAGTCGGGGTCGGGGGCGTCGTCAGCGGCTAGAAGGGATTCGACCTCGGATCGAAGGTCGGAGTCGGCGCACTGCTGATCAAGGAAGCGGGCTCGGTTCTCCGCGGGCAGATCCGCCGCCGCCTGGAACAACTCCTCGATCTGCCGCCATCGCTCGCCGTCCATTGCGGGGCCTCTCGCTACCGAGACCCATTCTCGCCCAGAAGCGCCGGGCGTGCGAGAGGTTCCCTGTCAGGCGGTGACGGCGGTCTCGAGTTCGAACATCTCCGGCAGGTCGTGGACCAGGTCCGCGAGTCGATGGTCGGCGAGGATTTGCTTGTCGTCTAGGGCCTCTCGGCCGAACAGATTGAAACCGTATGCGGCCGCTACGCGCGACGCCGCGGTGACGACGTTTTGGTACGAGTCGTCGGCTACGGCGGAGGGGCGATGAATCATGGCGCGGGACAACTCCGTGGGAAGGTCCCAGGCTGTGGCCATCCAGCCGCGTACTCGATGGTTGTCGACGCCGAATTCGGCTCGTTCCCAGGCCGCGAGGTCAAACGTGGGAAGATTCGCGGCGGTCCGGACGCGATAGTATTTCTCCGGCTCCGCGGCGGCTAGACCCAGCACGCCCAGATCGTGCAGCAGCCCGGCGGTATAGCCGAGATTGCGAGCCAGGCCGAGGCCTCCCGCCAAGCAGCGCGCGATTTCGGCCGTGCCGACCGAATGCTGCCAGACCGACGGGAAGAGTTCTTCGAGTTCGGGGACGCATAGGCTTCGTTCCAGTCCCAGCCGAATGGCCAGCCGGCGGACGACGGCGGAACCGAGGACGACGGTCGCCTGGTGTACGTCGTCGACCTCTCGCGCCCTGCGGAACAGCGGCGAGTTGGCGATCCGAATCACCTCCGCGGCCATGACAGGATCGCGGGAGATCAGGTCGCCTATTTCGTGTAAGCCGAGCTCTTCCTCCAACGTTTGGAGCAACTCCAGCGTGGCGCTTGAGAGCGGGAGGAAGCGAGAGATAATCCGAGAGCGCAGATGAGCCATGGATCGAGTACGGCGATGTCGCCGATCTACCGTCTTATCGACCTGCCGCGCCTAGTTCTACAGCCCGACTCTTCTCTGAGTAAGCCGTCGGGACCGCTCAGCATCGATGGGCGTATCGATGGGCGTATCGATGGGCGTACGGTCGTCGACGGCGATACGGTACTCTTTACTCTTCTCTGAATCGACGCCGTCGAAGCTCGCCGTGTGTGCGGGCGGCACGGCGCGGCCAGCATCACCTAGGAGTACCGATGTCCGACCAAGCGCCCAAGTCCCACATTCTCTCGATCGACGAATCGCGATCGGATCCGCTGAACGTTCTCGGCCAGGACGTGTCGGTGAAACTTTCGGCGGCCGATTGCGGCGGGGCGGTCTCGATTTTCCATCTCACTGTTCCACCGATGACCGGCCCGCCGCTGCACAAGCACGAGCTGGAGGACGAGTGGTTTTACGTGCTCGAAGGCGAGGTGGCGGTGGAAGTCGACGGCAAGCGCGCGACGTTGAGCGAGGGCGGTTGTGCTTATGCCGAGCGCGGGACGGTGCATAGCTATCAGAACTTCAGTGAGGCGACCGCGCGGTTGATCTTGCACGTCTCGCCGGGGGCTAGCTTTGAGGAGTTCTTTCATACGATCTCGAAGCACAATGCCGGGCGAGAGGAACCGGATGTTGCCGGATCGGCCAAGATTATCGGCGACTATCAGATGGAGATCTGCGGCCCGCCGCTGCAGGCGGAGTAGGGCGGGGGAGACCCTGGCGGTCTCCCCTTGTGCCGTTATCGACGTCGGCCTTCCCGGAAGCGGGACGCCGCCGGCTACAAAGTCCCGTCGAGCGCCCGTGTTTGCGGGCGAATCCGCTCTGGCGCCCTGTGTGCTGGGAGTTGGGGCCAAAGCCGAGGCCCTATGCATACGCTGCTCCAAGACTTGCGACACGCGTCCCGTCTGCTGATTCGAAATCCTCGATTCACGCTGCTCGCCGTCCTCACGTTGGCCTTGGGCATCGGCGGCAGTACGGCCGTGTTCAGCGTCGTCGAGGCGCGACTGTTCCGTCCTCTCCCGTTTGAAGATTCCCACGAACTCGTGTGGGTGATGCAGACCGACGTCGAGCGCGGGTGGGATCGCCTTCCGCTCTCGGGCCCGAACTTCATCGACTGGCGTGAGCAGGCCGAGTCCTTCGAGTATTTGGCGGCGAGCCGGGGCGACGACAAGACCGTAAGAGTCGGAGACGCGGCGGTACGGACGCAGTTCCTGCTGGTGACGCCGGACGTCTTTCCGATGCTGGGCGTGGAAGCGGCGGAAGGGCGCGCATTCGGGCCCGACGACGGTCTGACGCCGGCTATGATCAGCATGCGTTTCCGTCGGGCGTACTTCGGGACGGAGCAGCCTGTCGTGGGGCGCACGTTGGCGACGGAAGACGGAGTGTTTGAGGTCGTGGGCGGCCTGCCCGAAGGTCTGCGCTTCCCGCCGGGTCCGTCGGAGCTTGCTCCCGACGTCTGGGCCCCGCTGGATCTGGCGTCGAGTCGGCTGACCGACCGCGGCGCAAACAGACTGATCGCCTACGGCCGCCTCCGCGACGGCGTCACCCAAGAACAGGCCGGGGCCGAGCTCGAGTCCATCGCCGCTCGCCTTGCGGAGGCCTATCCTGACGCCAATCAGACTTCCGGCGCCAACCTCGGACCGCTCGGCGAACTCTGGTACGACTCGCTGCGGCAGGAGTCGCCGGTGCTGCTCGGTGCGGTCGGCTTCGTGTTGCTGATCGGCTGCGCCAACATCGCCAATCTTCTGTTGGCGCGACTGACGGTCCGCCAGGGCGAGATGTCGGTCCGTCTGGCCCTGGGGGCGAGTCGCGGGCGATTGGTGCGCCAGTTGATGACCGAAAGCTTGCTGCTTGCCGCCCTGGGCGGTGCGGTCGGGCTGCCGCTGGCGTATTGGGGAACGAGCGCGCTGGAGGCGATGAGTCCGCCGATGACCGCGCTGGTCGGCGAGATCGAAGTCGACGGTCGCGTCCTCGCGTTTTCGTGCGCGGCGACGCTGCTCTCGGGGCTGGTGTTCGGATTGATCCCGGCGCTCGACGCACCGCTTCAGGCGATCAGCGGGCGGATGCGCGGCGCCGGACGGTCGCTGATCGGCGCTCGGACGCGCCTGCGTTCGGCGTTGATCGTCGGTGAGATCACCCTTGCGCTGATTTCCCTGACCGCAGCCGGGCTGATGCTTCGCGGGATGGCGAAGGCGGCTTGGGACTCTCCCGGCTTCAACCCGGAAAACCTGTTGACCTTCCGGACGTCCGCGCCGCCGGCCGAACCGGGCCAGTCTAGAAACCTGCCGGTGCTGGCCCAAGCGCTCAGGCACGTCAGCGCGTTGCCTGGGGTGAGTTCGACCGCGCTCGCCAACCGCGTTCCACTCGGCTCGGGCGGCGACTCCAAGTGGATTCGCGTTGAGGGGCGTTCGACGGAGGAGGGGGAGTCCGCGCCTCCCGTCGACTATCGCCACGTGAGTCCCGGCTACTTCCGCACGATGGAGAACGTGCTGCTTTTGGGGCGCGGTTTCAACGACGGGGACGACGCGTCCGCGCCGGGCGTGGCCGTGGTGAACCAGGTCTTCGCCGACCAGTTTTTGGCGGGCGAAGATCCGCTGGGGCGTCGCGTCAGCGTCGGGGGACACTCGTTCGAACGATCGGCGGACGTCGAGAGTAGGACCTTTGAAATCGTCGGCGTCGTCGCGGCGGAGAAGTACTGGCGGCTCGACATGAAGCCTGAGCCGGAGATCTACGTGCCGTTTGCCCAAGACCCGACGCGCACGGTCGACTTTATCGTCCGCACGGAAACGGATGTGCCGGGGCTCGCCGATGCGGTCCGCGCGCACTTCGCCGAGGCGGATGCGGGGCGTCCGGTGTTCGGTTTCCAGGCGATGGAAGACCGCATCGACCGCTCGTTGGCGACGCCCCGGTTCGGTACGGTGCTGCTCGGGTTGTTTGCGGCGCTCGGGCTCTTGCTTGCCGCCGTGGGGGTGTACGGCGTGATGGCCCAAGCCGTCGCCGAGCGCACGCGTGAGATCGGGCTGAGGGTCGCTCTCGGCGCCGATCGTGGGCAGGTATTGCGTATGGTTTTCCGGCGGGGATTCATCCTGGTGGCGGTTGGGCTTGCGACGGGTCTGGCCGGGGCTCTGGCGGTCAGTCAGGGCTTGCAACACCTGTACCGGTTCCGCGGCGTCTCTCCGCGCGACCCCGCTACGTTCGCCGTCGCCGCCGTAACGCTGCTGCTGGCGGCCCTGCTCGCGTGTTACTTGCCGGCGCGTCGCGCCTCGGGGATTGAGCCGATGGAGGCGCTGCGCCAAGAGTAGCCGTCGGCCCGAGCTAATCTGGAAGCGTCATGCGCTGCTCAAGACGCTTTCATCTGTCGGCGACGACGAGCGTGCTCCTGCTGGCGGCCTGTGCGCCTCAAGCTTCTGCGCCGGACCTCACGGCCGACCGGTCGGCGATTCGCGCCAACGTCGAGCGTTACGTAGCGTCGATTGAGGCCGCCGACCCAGCTCTCGCACGGGAAGTCTGGCTGGTTTCCGAGGAGGTCTCGTTTATCCATCCCGGCGGCTATGAGGTCGGTTGGGACGCGATCCAGGCGAATATCTACGAGGGGGCGATGGGCGGTCTGTTTTCGGCTCGCGATCTGACGCTTGGGGAGATCAGCGTGCATGTGTTCGGCGATACGGCGATCGCGGAGTTCGAATGGGCTTTCGACGCGATTTGGCGCAAGGACGGAGCCGGCTTTCAATCGGAGGGGCGAGAGTCACAGGTCTACCGTCGCGGGGAGGGGGGCTGGGCGTTGGTGCATGTTCACTATTCGGGAGCGGCGGTCGAAGACCCGGAGGATGCGTTCTAGGACGCGGGCTAAGGAACCAAGTGGGGCTAGCCTAGAGCGATATGGGACGCTCAATCGTTCATCCGATGATGCGCTCGCTGGGGGGACTCCTTGGGTTCGTGGTCGTCCTGGCGGGACCGCTGCTTGCACAAGTCGTAGACGGTGCGAGCGAGGTGAAAGATCCTGCGCAGCTCCGGCAGGAGTTCGGGGAGCAGGTTTTTGTTCCGGAGGGCGGGTTTGTCCTTGGGGTTGGTCAGACGTTGCCTGGCTTGGTGTGGGAGGACCCCGGCTGGATTGCTGAGCATGTCGGCGAGGCGCCTGTTCGGACGCGTTGGTTCAATGAGGATTTCGAGCAAGTCGGCACGGTCGGGGCGGCGGGGCGGTACTACGTGTACGGCGAAGCCTCTGGTCCTGGCGGGGCGACGCTCAAGAAGGCGATGACCGCGTACGCGGTCGGGGCGGGGGACTTGCGTTTGATGGCCGAGCGCCTGACGGCAGGGACTGAGATTCCTTCCGGCACGGACGCGCGACGGAGACAGATCGATTTGACGCTTGAGTATTGGCGGAGCTTTGAGGAGGGGGCGGTTGAACTGGCTGGTCTGCTGGAGGGCGATTACCCGATTGCGGAGCCGAGGCCTGGCCAATGGCAGATGGAGAATGCCACGCGGCAGGTTCGTCTGAAGCGCAAGCTGATGGGGCTGGACGCAACTCCGCCGGTGGAAGTGAGGGCGCGGCCGGTGGAAGGGGCGCCCGCTCCGGTGCTGCGCGAGGGATCGCTCGAGGAGGCCGGCGTGAGTGCGGCCTACAGGGATCGCGTCGAGGCTAGGTTGGATGCTTGGTACGCGTCGGCCAAGAAGCCGACGGCCGTGGTGATTGCGCGCGACGGAGTGATCGTCGTGAACAAGGCCTACGGCATGGTCGACGGGCGGCCGGTGACGAGTGAGACGCCGATGTTGCTGCACTCGGCGATGAAGCCACTGATCGGGTTGCAGCTTGCGATGTACGTCGATCGCGGACATGTGGGGTTGGATGAGCCGATCGGTCGGTATCTGCCGGAGTTCGGTGGGAAGGAAGACGAGGGATTGACCTTCCGGGCGGGCCACGTCCACGCGACGGGCATTGAGTATCCCTGGCCGCTGGCTTTTTCGCGGCTGTTCTATTTCAAACCTTGGCAAGACAGTATGATTTCGCTCCGGACTCGCGAGTGGGCGCCGGGGGAGCAGCGCAAGTACGGGGTGGTGGGGATCATCCTATCCGTTCGGGCGCTGGAGTTGATGAGCGGTCGTAACTATTGGGATGCGATGGAGCGGGAGCTGTTCGAGCCGCTCGGTATCCGGCACGCGCAACCGGGCGGAACGGGGTTTGCGGCGGAGGATCTGGCTCGGGTCGGGGTGTTGCTGGCGAGCGGAGGGAAGTATGGGGATCAGGAATTGTTTTCGGAAGAGACGTATCGGGCCATTGTTCCTACCTCGCTGAAGCCTTACTTTCCGAACATTGATATGAAATACGGGATCGGGCTGCAGGACTATGAGGCGCTGTTTGGGGCAGGCAGCTATGGGCACGCTGGGGGATGCGGTACGCAGTTGATTGTGAACCCGCAGAAGCGGTTGGTTTTTGCGATGGTTCGGAATGAGCGGGGGGATGGGTATCGGGAGGCGCTGGAGGAGGTATTGGAAGTGGTGGAGGGGGCGGTTCTGGACTAGACTAGGAAGCCCGGAGGAAACTTGCGATCGGCTGTGAGGGGAGAAACTGAGTATGGCGGTCCTTTCTGAAACTGACGGTACAGCAGAGCTATATCGGAACGTTCTATGGCCGGACGCAGACTTAGAAGATGTGGCCATCGACTTCGAGAGTGTTGTATTGAACCTGACGGAATCCACTGGCCGTGCAATGGAGGTTCGCTGCCTCGGTTATATTGGATACCGTCTCGACGGTTTTTGGGATGAAATGATTATTGCTAATGCGCATGTATCGAGAGACGAACGCTATATCGCCGAGTGCTGGAGCGCTGTCGAAGGGCGATATTCTCGCGGGGTCCCTCAATCGGGATTCCCGCGTCGGAACTCACGGAGGGAGTGGGTGATGTTGGCGATCGAGTTCATTGACGGGGCAATCCTTCAGGTCGTCGCCGCTGGTTTCGAGGTCGTAGAAAAGAGGAACGGGCGAAACCGGGATCTGCATGAGGGCGGAGAGTGACGGACCGCGACGCAGCAGGGTCTGGCTCGCGCAGGACTGAGGAAGCGGTCGGTACCGGTCCGATCTCCGCGGTCTAACTGGCGCACCGCTCTCTGCACGAAGCCGTCGAATCTAGAGGGCTCCGCCGGTCCCCGCTGCCGCTCTGATGACTGGAGAACAGGTTTCTGGGAGCTCACGAAGTATCTTTCAGAACATTTGCCGTGCGCCGACCTGCACCCGCGGCGGCGATCGGCGACGCGCTGTATTTGGACGAGGGGCGGCGCGAGTTACGTGGACGAGGAGTTCCGGAATATCCACGGTAGATGAGAATTGGTCAGATGCATAGCCGAACATTGCTGCTGCTATTTGGGATGGTTTTCGGGCTGGTCGTGCTTGCGGGCGTTGCAGGGGTTCTCTATCCCGTTGTGATCGCGAAGTTATTGATCAGTGATCTGCAAGACATCGAGAGGCATCCCATTTCGGAGGCGTGGCTTCGTCAGTGGGCGGACGAACGCGGCGGCGACTACTCGTGCGACGGTTCCCGCTGCCGAGCGGAGGTCGAAGTCCGTAATACGTTCTTGAGCACGCTTGGCCTTGCGCGGGCGGCAGGCTTCATTGCCGCTGTCACTTTGGAGGAGGGGCGGCTGGTTCACGTCACCATGATCCTAGCCGATGTGAACTATGAAGCACGTCCTATCGGGGCGTTGACGTTGGCGGGCGTCGATTACGGTTCGGTCGGTGAACCTGGATCTGCTCCATCGGTCCCCGAAGTCCGTAGCGACCCCGGAGGTAAACTACCCAGCGTGAGTTACGGTGTTACTTCTTCGGCGGCGCCTGGTGACCTTGCGCTTGCGTACAAGTTCAACGTGTGGTGTTTGGCGCGAGTTGGCCGCTGCGCGAATCCAGAGCAGGCGCCTGAAATCTGGGCGCTCGTGGACGATCGGTGACGGGCGGGAGGGCACGTGACGGACGAAGGATGGGCGGAACGATCGAGCGCTGGAGCAGGGTGGGGCCCGCTGCGCTAACCTTTGCTGGTGTCAGTTGCTATGCGGTGGATTGCAATTGTTGTGTTGTTTGTTGGGTCCTGGCTGCTGATGTTCGTGGTGGTTAAGCGCCTGGAGCGGCATACCTACAAGTATCCGAACGCGCAGGCGTTCGAACACGCCGGAAGGATGCTGGGAAGCGGGATCGAATTGCCTCGAAGCGCCAAAGACATCGTGATTAGCGTCGACCTGGATCAAAACTCCGCCTTCACGATGTTTACGATTCGTGACTCTGCAGATCTCCAGCCGTTCTTGAGCCAGTTCGTCCGGCTGAAGAGCGCGCCGGCTTACTGTGAGCCTGTCGGAGGTCCCTTCCACGCGTCGTGGTGGAGAAGAGAGATGGAGGCGCTTCGAGGGGACTTCAAAGATATCCGGTGGCTGGATCCTCGGGGTGTCGAGGTCGCTCCGCCGGCTGTTCGTGGGTACGCGCTGGTTCGGAACCGAGTCTATGGATACTCTTGCGACCGGCCGTATGGAGAGCCTCCTGGTTGAGGTGGGGCTTGGGGATTCCGGGTGGTGCGGGATTTCCGTGGGATTGCGGGGTTGGCGGACTCGGCATGCCCGGCATGCCGAGTCCCTACAGGTTCAACAACGGGCTCTCGCTTCGCGAATTGCCTTGGGACCCGGCACTCGCGTACCGGGCTCTGACGGATCCGACCGCCGTTGATTTTTTCACAGTCCCTCACTGTTGCGGCGCTGTCGGAGGAAGAGCGTTTGGGGGCGACGGGATGTCTTGCTTGCGAGGCCATGTCGACGCGGGCGAGGCTTCACGTGCGACCGTGGTCACGGGCTCACACGCCCGCGGCACTGTTGTTCGTTCGCCGGCGGTCGTGGGGAATTGGATGGTCGTTGTATTTTTTCACAGCCCCTCACTTAACGGGCTCTGACGGAGTGTGGGAGCAGCGGTGCGGGGTCGCGCGAGACCTTCGAGCGCGGCTCGAAGGCGGCAGGGCTGGAGCCGTGCGTTACGTCGGGCGCATCGGCAAGATCGCTTTGGAGTACGAGCAAGGGCCGTGGGACGGCGTGGCGTTGTAGACGTGGTTGCCGCTTGCGTACGGGCGGACTCGGCATGCCTGGCATGCCGAGTCCCTACAGGCCGAGGAACGGGCTCTTGCTTCGCAAATCGCCTTGGGACCCGGCACTCGCGTACCGGGCTCTGACGGGATGGGGGCGGTCTCTTCGGGCTACAATCGCTCGGATGTCTCGCGACTGGTTTGAGCGCCGCCCAGTCCTGCTTTTGCTTGTGCTGGCTGCCGGGCTTTGGCATCAGCTCCTGTTCTCTGATCGGTTTACCTACCTCCATACGCCGGATCTGACGGGGCAGGTGTTGCCCTGGATGCAGGTTCAGGCTGAGGCTTGGCATCGCGGGGAGTTTCCTGTTTGGGATCCGTATGTTCGTGGCGGGCAGCCGCTGCTCGGGCAGATGCAGCCCGGCGCCGCGTTTCCGCTGAACTGGCCGCTGTTTCTCGCGCCGCTGGACGGGGCGGGGAAGATCAGTCGGCGACTCGTCGATCTTCACTTTGGATTGATGCATCTACTGGCGGCGTTGCTGGCCTATGTGCTCGCTCGGACGCTCGGCCGGTCGCGGTTTGCGAGTGTTTTGTGCGGGCTGCTCTATTCCTCGGCCGGGTATGTCGGGGGCGTCGGGTGGCCGCAGATGTTGAATGGGGCCGTGTGGCTGCCGCTGGTTCTGGCGCTGTGGCATCGGGCGGAGCGGACGCTTGCGTTCGGCGTGTTGGCGGGAGGCGCGTTGGGGCTCGCTTTCTTGAGCGGGCATCATCAGACGCCTTTCTATGCGGCGCTTGCGGTCGGCGCGTTGTCGCTCGCTCGGGTTGAGCGTTCCGAGCTGCGTCGGGGGCTCGCTGTGCCGGCGGTGCTGTTCGTTGTGGCGGGGCTGGTCGCGTCGTTCCAGATCCTACCGGCGCTTGAGTACGGCGGCGACGCCTACCGCTGGGTCGGGCTGGAGGAACCGATTGGACCGGGCGACGACGTTCCCTATTCCGTCCATCGCGACCAGAGGCTCTATGCGGTCTCGCTGCTTGGGCTTATCGTGCCGCCGTTGGCTTTCCAAGTCGATACGTTCGTGACTTGGATCGCGCTGCTGGGGGCGCTCTACGCCGCGGCGACGCTGTGGAAGGAGCGGACGGTGCGGACGTACGGCTTTTTGGGGCTGGGAGCGTTGCTGTTCTCGACCGGACCGTTCTCGCCGTTGCACGGCTGGGTCTACTCGTTTGTTCCCTTCGCTGACCAAGCGCGCAGTCCGTCGCATGCGATCTACGTGTTCCAGCTTTGCGTGTTCGTGCTGGCGGCTTTCGGCGTCGATCGTTTGCTGGAACGGCTGGAGACGGATTTGCCGCTGTGGAAGATCGGCGTACGGGTGCTGGTCGGCTTTGGCGTGCTTGCTTGGTTGCTGCTGCTGAGTCGGACGCCGATGGGCGAGATGGAGGCCGAGCCTGGGGACGCGATCATGCTGTCGGCGTTGTTTGCGCAGTTGTTGGCGGCGTTGCTGACGGCATGGCTGCGCGGGGCGCTGGAGGCTGGGGCGTTTCGGTTGCTGTTGGCGGCGTTGCTGGTGAGTGAGATCTACGCCGCCGGGTGGACGAAGCGTATCGATCTTGACGACCCGAAGCACGCCTCGGCGACTGTCGCTCGATACGAGAAGTTGCGGCCGGCGATGGAGTTCCTCGAAGCGCAGCCGGGTCGCTTTCGGTTTGAGTTGGAGGCGGACGAAGCGGGGTCGGTCTCGATCGGCGCGTGGCATGGACTGGAACAGGCCGACGGCTTTGTGGCGTCGCTGCAGCGGCCGACGCAGGCGCTCTATGACCGGGTGGGGTGGGAGCGTGCGCCGATGCTGCTGAATACGGTCTACACGGTTGCGAAGGAACCGACTCGCGGCGGCCAGGAGCGGGTCTTTGAAGATCCGGTGAACGGCTGGAACGTTTACCGCAACCCGGGCGCCTATCCGCGTGCTTGGCTGGCTGCGACGCTTGATTCGACCGAGCCGCTGGAGCAGGGAAGTGCGACGGTTGCGGCGTGGTCCCCCGCCTCGGCGCACATCGACGTGCAGTCGCCCACGAGCGCCTATCTGGTGGTGGCGATGCCGGCGGCTGCGGGATGGAATGCGCCTGAGAGGCACGCGACGGGGCTGCAGGCTTTCCCGGTGACGGCGGGGGCTTCGACCGTGGAACTCGAGTATCGGGCGCCGGGGCTTTGGTTGGGGGCGGCGCTTTCGGGCGTCGGCGTGGTGTTGTGTCTGGGCGCGCTGGTCTTGATCCGCCGTCGGCGCGAAACAGCGACACACTGACCGCCGTGCGCGTGCTCCTGCTCTGTCTGCTCTCGGCTGTTTCGCTGGTCGCGCGGCCGAACTTTATCGTCATCTTTGCCGACGATCTCGGCTACGGCGATTTGGGCGCGTTCGGCCACCCGGTGATCGCCACGCCGAACCTGGACCGGCTTGCCGCCGAAGGCCAACGCTGGACCAACTTCTATGCGGCCGCCTCGGTCTGTACGCCTTCGCGCGCGGGTCTGCTGACCGGCCGGCATCCGCTGCGCAGCGGGACGATGAGTTCCGTGGCGCGCGTGTTCGATCAGCGGTCGCTCTCGGGCATGCCGGCGGAAGAGATCACGGTCGCCGAGCTGCTGCGCGACGCCGGTTATCGCACGGCGATGGTGGGGAAGTGGCACCTGGGCCACGAGCCGCCGTTCTTGCCGACCAAGCAGGGTTTCGACGAGTATTTTGGGCTGATCTCGTCGAACGACCACAACAAGACTTACCCGCGTTCGCGCGGTCGGGCGCCGGCGATGAATCCGGTCCAGGGGCTGTGGGACGTGCCGTTGCTCGACGGCGAGACGGTGGTCGAAAAGCCCGCCGTGCAGGCTACGCTCACGCGTCGCTACACCGAGCGTGCGGTCGAGTTTATCGAGCGGGAGTCGGACGCGCCTTTCTTCCTCTACTTCGCGCACACGTTTCCGCACACGCCGCTGTTCCGGCATCCGGAGTTTGAGAACAAGAGCCTGCGGGGCATCTACGGCGATGTGATCGAAGAGATCGATTGGTCGGTCGGATCATCTCGGCGCTTGAGCAGAACGGCCTCGATGAGAATACGGTCGTGCTATTCACGTCCGACAACGGCCCGTGGCTGATCTTCAACGAGCACGGCGGATCGGCCGGGCTGCTGCGCGGCGGCAAAGGCAGCACGTGGGAAGGCGGTATGCGCGTGCCGGCGATCTTTTGGGGTCCGTCGATCGTGGAACCGGGGCCGGTGCGCTCGATGGGTTCGACGCTTGACGTGTTGCCGACCTTCGCGGCGCTCGCCGAGACGGACTCGCCCTCGGATCGGCCGCTCGACGGATATGATCTTTACGGGGTGCTCCGAGAGCATGCGGACAGCCCTCGGCGAGAGATGTATTTCTACCGCTCCGGCAAGCTTTTCGCGGCGCGCTCGGGCGACTACAAGCTCCACTTCATCACGCAGGAGGGGTACACGCAGCCCGAGCCGGAGGTTCACGATCGGCCGTTGCTGTTCAACCTGTTGCATGATCCCGGCGAGAAGTACGACTTGGCCGCGGAGGAGGGCGACGTGGCTCGGCGGATCGCCGACCGGGCGCGACGGTATGACCAGGAGTTGATCCGCGGTGAGGATCAGATCGCTAAGCGGATCAATGGGGCGGTGGGGATTTTTTTGCATGCGCCTGTGCCGTGAGGGCGCTGGGCGAGGGAGCGGTGCGGGGTTGCGCGGGACCTTCGAGCACGGCTCGAAGGCGGCACGGCATGGCCGTGCGCCACGTACCGGTACGTGCCGCGCAGATAGGTAACAGTTTCTGTCGGGCGGATAGGTAACACTTCGAGAGGCCGAATTGGCCAGGAGGAGTGGAGAATGCCTTGGAAGAAGGAAGAGCCAGTGGAGAAGCAGCGGGCGCGATTCGTACTCGAGCGGAGCCGGGGCGAGGAGTCGATGGCGGAGTCGTGTCGGCGCATCGGGATCTCGCGGCGGGTCGGCTACAAATGGCTCGAGCGCTACGAGCAAAACGGGCCGCAAGCGCTCGTCGATCAGCCCAAAGACGCCAAACGTCATCCCAACCGAATCGCCGACGCCGTGGTCAAGAAAGTGATCGAGCTGCGCAGCGAACATCCGCTGTGGGGCGCGCCCAAGCTGCGCCAGGTCTTCGGGGAGAGATTCCCGGAGTGGCGCTGCCCTTCGCAGACGGCGATCGGCGACATCCTACGCGAGGCGGGACTGACGTCGGAGGCGAAGCGGCGCAAGCGCACGCCGCCGCACACGCAGCCGTTGGCGCACGCCAAACAATCGAACGACGTCCTCTCGATCGACTTCAAAGGATGGTTCGAATGCGGCGACGGCGAGCGGGTCGATCCGCTGACGATCATCGACAACTACAGCCGCTACGTGTTGTGTTGCCAGGCCGTCGACGGCTGCGACTACGCGCACGTGCGAGCGGTGCTCGAGCGCGTATTTCGCAACTACGGGCTGCCGCGAGCGATCCGTTCCGACAACGGGCCGCCGTTTGCGACGCGTGCGCTGGGCGGGCTGAGTCGGCTGAGCGTGTGGTGGATCAAGCTGGGCATCGAGGTGGAACGCATCCCTCCGGGGAAGCCTTCAAAGAACGGTCGGCAAGAGCGTTTTCATCGCACGTTGAAGCTGCATACGGCGAATCCGCCGGCGTGCAATCGGCGAGCGCAGCAGCGCGCCTTTCGCCGTTTCTGCCGCGAGTACAACGAGGAGCGACCGCATCAGGCGCTGGGACAACGGACGCCGGCGAGCGTTTACGAACCGTCGTCGCGCAGGTATCCGCGGTCGTTGTTGGAGATGGAGTATCGCTCGGACTGGGCGGTGCGCAAGGTGCACGCGAGCGGGTCGTTGGACTGGGCGGGAAAGGAGTACTACGTGGGCAAGGTGTTGGCGGGCGAACGGGTCGGATTAGAGGAGGTCGAGGAGCAAGTTTATCGAGTGTGGTTCGGGCGGTTGGAACTGGGCCTGCTGCGGACGCGGCGCGGCAAAATCGCGCCGGTCCCCCTCCGGAGGGGGACCGGCCCCTGCGGGGCCGGCACAGCGACTCAGAGCGAACGGTCGCAATCTTGACCGGACCGCTCAGACAGGCGAAAGTGTTACCTATCCGCCTGACAGAAAGTGTTACCTATGCGCTGGGCAGTACATACCGTGGGCTAGTCGTCGTAGCTTACGATCAAGGAGACGCGCCGGTTCGCGGCGTCGTCGGGCGATGCCGGGTTGCGCAGTTGCATGGCCGCGAAGCCGCGGACCTCGGCGATGCGGTCGGGGGCGACGGTATGACCAAGAGAGCGTGGTTTGTCGGCTTAGCTAGCGGTGCGGGGTTGCGCGGGACCTTCGAGCACGGCTCGAAGGCGGCACGGCATGGCCGTGCGCTACGTGGGCTAGTCGTCGTAGCTCACGATCAAGGAGACGCGCCGGTTTGCGGCGTCGTCGGGCGATGCCGGGTTGCGCAGTTGCATGGCCGCGAAGCCGCGGACCTCGGCGATGCGGTCGGGGGCGATGCCGGCCTCTAAGAGAATTCGGCGGGCCGAGTTTGCTCGGTCGGTCGAGAGTTCCCAGTTGGAGTAGTCGCGGCGGCCGCGGTAGGCGCGGGCGTCGGTGTGGCCCTCGATGACAATGTCGTTGGGCAGCTGCTCGAGCTGCGCGACGATCTTTTGAATCGTCTCTCGGCCCTTGGCTGTAGGCGTCGGACTGCCGCTCTGGAAGAACAGGCCCTGCTCGTTTTCGAGCAACTCGATGCGCAGGCCTTCCTCGCTGAGCTCGACGGCTACGTGGTCGCCGAGGCCGGCGAAGTCGGGGCTCTGTTCGAGAGAGCTTTGGATGTCGTTGGCCAAGGCGCCCAGCTCGTCCCGATCGAGCAGGGCGCGTCGGCCGAGTCCGCCCGATTCGGTGCCCGGAGCGGCGGCGTAGCCACGTGGGTCTTCGAAGTAGGCCGCGACCGCCGAGCGGGTGGTCTCGCCCGAGGAGAGCATCCACATGACGAGGAACAGCGCCATCATCGCGGTGACGAAGTCGGCGAAGGCGACCTTCCAGGCGCCGTGCGGTCGGCGCGGGCGCAGTTTGGGCTTGGCGCGGATGATGATGGGGTCCGGCATCGTCTAGCGGCCGCCCTTGAGGTACAGTTCCATCTCAGCGAAGGTCGGCCGCACGTCTTGGGGGATCACTCGGCGGGCGAATTCGACGGCCATGATCGGCGGATTCCCGCGGATGAAGGCGATCAGTCCCGCTCGCAGCGCCTGGTAGTAGTGGCTCTCCTCCTCTTCGCGGGCCTCCATGGCCGAGGCGACGGGAGAGACGAAGCCGTAGCTGGTGAAGACGCCGAGGAAGGTTCCGACGAGCGCCGCGGCCACCTTGCGGCCGAGTTCTTCGGGCGGACCGCCGAGGGCGGTCATCGCGATGACGATGCCGAGGACCGCCGCGACGATGCCGAGGCCGGGCAGAGCGTCGGCTACGGTGAACAGCGAGTCGATGGGCCGGCGATGGAAGGCGCGACGGGATTCGATGTCGCTCTCAGCCAATTGATCGAGATCGAAGGCGCCGACGCCGCCTGAGATCGCCACGCGCAGGGTGTCGCAGACGAATCGGAGCGATTCGCGATCCTTGAGAAAGAGCTTGCGGGCGGCGAAGACCTCGCTCTCCATCGGACGCTCGATATCCTTCTCTAGCGCCATCATTCCGAGCTTCCGGGAGCGCTGAAACAGATCGAAGTAGAGCTTGAGGGTGTCTAAATATAGCGCTCTTGTAAAACGACTTGGAGATAACGCATGTTTTGCCGAGCCGAGAGTGCGCTTGAGCACGGCCGGGGTGGTGGCGATGATCACCGAACCCAGTGCGGCGCCCCAAATGATGACGAATTCAGGCGGCTGAAACAGCAGTGCCGGCTCGCCGTTGCCGAGCACGTACCCGCCGAATACTGCCGCCACCACGATCGCTAATCCAATCAGCGCGGGCAATCGAACCTCCTCCGCCTCTTAGCCCATATCGGCAGGTTGGGGCGTTTCTCGCAGGCTTGCGTTGCGGCAGAACGGAGCAGGGAAGTCGCCCAGTCCCGCTTGTGCCCGAGTTCCCTTCCGGAATCCGTCGCCCGAGGCCTGGATGGGCGGGCCTTGGTAGGATCGAAGTTGGGAGTTCATCCGCGCGCCGTTTTGCTCGATTTCGACGGCACGATCGTCGACAGCGAGCCGCTCCACTTTGAGGCTTGGATGGAGGCTGTCGAGCCCCACGGCGGCGGCGTGGACTGGGGCGAATATCAGCGCCGATTCGTTGGAAAGACGGACGTTTGGGCCGGTCGGACGTTTCTGGAAGAGGCCGACCACCCGGCTGACGCGGAGACCGTCGAAGCGGTCCGGCAGACTAAGCACCGCATCTTCCGTTCGCGCGCTCCCGAGCGACTCCGGATCGCCGCCGCGACGCTGGAAGCCGTCGGACGCGTTGCGCGCCAGGCACGGCTGGCCGTGGTGAGTTCGAGCGACATGCGCGACGTCGAGCCGGTCCTAGAGGCGGCCGATCTGCGCTCTCTGGTCGAGACGACGGTCTACGGAGGCGACGTGCGGCGCCACAAGCCGGATCCGGAGCCCTACGAGCTCGCGGTGGAGCGTCTGAGGGCCTTCGCGCCGATTGAGAAGACGGCTTGTTTGGTGTTTGAGGACTCGTCGGCGGGGTTGGCTTCGGCTAAGGCCGCTGGGCTGGCTGTGGTGCGTGTGGAGCACCCGGATCGGCTGCCGGAGCTGCTCTTGGAGTCCATCCAGACATAATGTCCGATAATGTATATTATGTTAACTTACGTTTCGATAACCCGAGGTTAGTATGCCCCGCCGGGTCTCCATTGCCGGTCCAGAGCATCTGACGTGGCTCGTCTCGCACGACGACACGGTGTCTTCGGAATGGGTCGAGCGATGCGTTGAGCTGCGGGAGTATCTCTTGCTGGAGGACGATCAGCGAGAGATCGGATTCCTGCGTTGGAGCTGGTTTTGGGGAAAGATCCCCTACATGGACATGATCTTCGTCGCCCCTGACTTGCGGGGCGCGGGCGCTGGGCGAATGCTCTATCGGAACTGGGAACGGGCGATGGTCGAGCGCGGCGCGAGCGTGCTGATGACGTCGTGTGAGGGAGACGAGCCCGGGCCGCTGCGATGGCACGTGAAGAACGGGTTCGAGGTCGTGGGCGAGCTGCAGTTCCCCGGGTTCCAAGAGTCCAAAGAGTTGTTTCTGGCGAAGCGGCTCGCGTAGTTCGTCGGGTTACTGGAAGCGGATGGAGCGGACGACTTGCTCGAAGTAGTTTGAGCGGTCCTCGTATTCGTTCTCGGGCGCGATCATGAGCATGTAGAAGAGGTCGTCTTGGTTCTTCGACGTGACCATCCAGACGTACTCGCGTTGGCCGCTCAACGGAGACGGTCCCTCCATGAAGACCGTCTCGCCTTGGCGGCCGCCGATCCGCATGCTCTTGCGGTAGCCGCGGATCGGCTCTAGGCCGGGGTTGCTCTGGGTGAGGTCGGCGATGAGGGCCGAGGTCGCTTTCTGCTGGCTGTCGTCGTTGGGGAAGATTCCGGAGAGGATCCCGCGGGCGATCGACGTTTTGCCGTCCGTTCCTTTGACGACGCCGTTGGAGGGCACGATCGTTACGGTGGAGCCGTCGTTGCCTTGGTGGGCGGTCCAGTCGGAAGCGAACTCAAAGACGAATCCCCTGCCCGCGTAGGACTTTGCGCCGGAGGCGACCTGGGTGACGGCGCCGTCGGTTGCGTCGTTGCCGCCGGCCGCGTCGTTGCCGTCGGTCTGAGCGGGCGGCGTGGCGGCGGCCTTGGGCTGGATGCGTTTCGCGCGCTCCTTCATGCGTTCGAACTCGCGCGAATTCGTCGTGTAATTGCGGTTGGGAAACGACGCAATTTCCTCGCGAATGTTCTCCGATCGATTGCCGGGATTCGGATGGGACGAGAGGAACTCGGGGCCGCGCGCGCCGCCGGCTTCTTCGAGCTTCTTGAAGAAGTTGGCCGCCTCGATGGGGTTGTAACCGGCCTTGGCCATCATGCGGGCGCCGACGGTATCGGACTGCGTTTCGGCCTTGCGGGAGTAGCGCATCAGAGCGGAGTTGAGGCCGAGGCCGAGGCCGACGGAGCCGAGCGCGGCGAGCATGCCTCCTTGCTTGTTGAGCGCGCCGCCGGCCAACATGGCAGGCAACTGGAACATCGCCGACTTCGACGCCTGATTGGTCGAGTGACGCAGGACGACGTGACCGATTTCATGGCCTACGACCCCTGCCAATTGGGCTTCGTTGTCGGCGTTGGCGATGAGGCCGGTGTTGATGTAAATCGGTCCTCCGGGCAACGCGAAGGCGTTGATGGCGGGGTCGGCGACGACTTTGAACGTGAACTCGTAGTCGGGGTCTTGGGAGTGCTTGGCGAGTTCCCTGCCCATACGATCGATGTAGGCGGTGAGCTCGCGATCGTCGACGACCTGAACCTCTTTTTCGATCTCGACGGCCGCCTCTTTGCCGAGCGCGATGTCTTGCTCTTTGCTGAACAGGTTGAAGCCCGGCTTGATCGCTTTCCCTTGGCCGTAGGCGGCCGGCAGGGCCAGCATCAGGCCGCAGGCTAGGGCGACGAATTTCGCTCCGATGGTATGACGAATTTTGGACAAATGCACGCGATCCTCCTCAACGGGCGCGCAAGCGATAGACGCGGAAAAGGGCCCGATCGGTTACTTCCCATAGAGTGTAGTCGATCCCGCACTTCCCTTCTCTGTTACGATCGGAGGATCGCCTCGGTCGGAGGCCGCCATGACCGCGCCTGACATTAGCCGACGCCGCTTCGTCGCGGGATCTCTCGGAGTTCTCGGCGCGGCCTGTGGTTCGTCTTCAGACGAGGGCGAATTTGAGCCGATCTTCAACGGTCAGGACCTGACGGGTTGGGAAGGCGACCCGCTGCTGTGGTTGGTCGAAGACGGGGAGTTGGTCGGCCGCTCTCCGGGCATCGGCTACAACGACTTCCTGGCGACGGAGAAGAGCTACGGCGACTTTGTCCTGCGCTTCGACGTGCGCCTGGTCGACGACGTCGGTAACAGCGGCGTGCAGTTCCGCAGCGAGCGGATGAAAGGTTCGATGGAGATGATCGGCTACCAGGCCGACATCGGACCGACATGGTGGGGCGATTTGTACGACGAATCGCGCCGCAAGATTACTTTGGTCGAGTGCCCGCATGAATTGGCGGACGAGGTCGTCAAGAAAGACGACTGGAACGCCTACGAGGTTCATGCTGAGGGCGCGAACGTCCGATTGTCGATCAACGGCACGACCACGGCCGAATACACGGAAGAGGACGCCGACATCGCCCGCTCGGGCCGTATTGCGGTACAAGTCCACTCCGGTCCCGCGCTCGAAGTACGCTTCCGCAACCTTCGACTTCGGGCTCTCTAACAAAAGGCGGTTTCGTACTCAGTTTCGGGCCGCCTTCGGGCGGCTCTCCTAGTGATGTTCTATCCGATGCATAATGGAAACAGGGGGTTGGGGAAATGATCCAGGCGACAGAGAAGATTTGGCACAACGGCAAGCTGATCGATTGGGATCAGGCCAAGGTGCACGTGATGACGCACGCGTTGCACTACGGCACGAGCGTGTTTGAGGGCATCCGCTGCTACAACACGAAGAAGGGGCCTGCGATTTTCCGACTCCCCGAGCACATGTTGCGGATGTTCGACTCGTCGAAGATCTACCGCATGGACTTGCCCGACATCACCCCTGAGCAGTTGGGCGAGGCCTGCATTGAGACGGTTCGGATGAACCAGCTCGAGTCTTGCTATGTGCGGCCGGTGGCGTTCCGCGGTTACGGCGAGGTGGGCGTGCTGTCGACGGCGAACCCGATCGAGATCTACGTGGTGTGCTGGGAATGGGGCAAGTATCTGGGCGCGGAGGCCGTCGAGCAGGGAGTCGACGTGTGCATCTCGTCGTGGACTCGGATTGCGCCCAATACCCTGCCCGCGATGGCCAAGGTCGCGGCGAACTACATGAATTCGCAGTTGATCAAGATGGAAGCGGTCCAGAACGGGTACGCCGAGGGCATCGCGCTGGACGCCTCGGGGTACGTCTCGGAAGGCTCGGGCGAGAACGTGTTCTTGGTCAAGGACGGCACGATCTATACCCCCACGCTCGGAACGTCGGCCCTGCCCGGGATCACTCGCCACACGGTGATCACCTTTGCGAAAGAGGCCGGCATCCCGGTGGTCGAGCAGGCGCTGCCTCGGGAATGGCTGTATATCGCCGACGAGCTGTTCTTCACGGGTACGGCGGCGGAGATCACGCCGATCCGCTCGGTGGACCGGATTTCGGTGGGCGGCGGATCGCGCGGACCGATCACGGCGCAACTGCAGGCGGCGTTCAACAAAGTTATTGAAGACGGCGAAGACCCGCACGGCTGGCTGACGTTCCTCTAGGGTTCCGGATTCGCGGGAGGGCGATCTGGGATTGCCCTCCCCTGCCCCTTTGCTGGTGCGTGTGATGAGTTAGATATTGCTTGGATGTTATTGATTTAATAGATCTTTATCAAGTTCGTTTATTTTGCGGATGACTGAGTGGTCCGGTGCGGCCGTGACGAGTGCTCCAGGCCCTCTATACCTCTCCTGGCGGGTGACCGTTTCAGGCCGAACGGGGCCTTGGCCCACTAGGTGGCCGCGGCCGGCCGAGGGGGATCCGTACCGTTTTGGTCCTAGGGGGATTCCCAGGCGCCGGTAAGACGAAACCCCGGAATCCGTACGTACCACTGTCCTATTGCCGGTGCGTTGGACGGCATACACAATAACCCCAAGGTCGCCGAAGTCTGGCGGGTCTTCCGATTTCGCGATGAACGTTGGCGAGGCAACCATAGCCCGACCGCAGCCGGTGCGCCTGCGGGTCCAGCTGAAAGGCTTGGCCGCGTTCGCCCTGCTGGCCGTGCTTTGGGGCGCATTCGTCTCTTGGTTCTTCCTGGCGATGCAGGGCGATTCGTTCGTCGAAGCTTTGGCCGCGGCGGGGACGATCGGCACGGTTCTGGCTCTGTACGCGATGGCGACCGTGTGTTGGGTGGCGTACAACGCGATGCTGTACCTGGTCCGTGGACCGGCGAAGCCGACCGAGGCCCCGATGCCCGTGTTCGACAAGGACCACTTTGGCCGACCTGTGGTCGTCGCCGCCGGCGCCGACTTCGAGTCACAGCACCTGGTGCTCGAGTTCCGAGACGGTCAGAAAGTGTACCGCCTGCCGGTTGAGGATGAGGAACAGCAGGCCGAGGCGGCTCGCGACCTGATGAGTCTGGCCGCGGCGGCGGGACGCGGGGTGTCGCCCGAGTCCGCCGGCCAAGACGGCGCTTCCCGAGATCGAGACGTCTCGGACGACCAAGAGACCACTACTGGAGATCAAGCAACGGATGAATCAACTATTCCAAGTTCTTGAAAGTAGTGACGTTTACTGGTTCCTAGTCCTGTTCTACGGGTTCTATCCCATCATCACGAGCTCGATGTGGGTGACGACGGCGATCTTCTACTTCCTCCGCCATGACCTGTCGGGCTATCCGGAGATGTTGACGGACGATTCGCAGTGCCCGTCGGTCAGTATTTTGATTCCGGCGTACTACGAGGAGGCGGGCATTGCGCGCTCGTTGGACGGTCTGACCCGACTCGACTACCCGAACTATGAAGTGCTGGTGATCAACGACGGGTCGGAGGATCGAACGGTTGAGGAAACTCTGCCTTATCTGCAAGATCCGCGTGTTCGACTGATCGACAAGCACATCAACGAAGGCAAGGGGATGGCGCTGAACGACGCGATTCCCTGCGCGAAGGGCGACCTGATCTTGGTGATGGACGCAGATACGGTTCCTGAACCGCAGATCTTGCGGATCATGGCCGCCCACTTCAAGGCGCCGAACATCGGCGCGGTGTGCGGGAACGCGCGGGTGCGCAACCGCAACAACTGGATTTCGAGCTTGCAGGCGGTCGAATTTAGCTCGGTGATCGGCCTGCTGCGCCGGGCGCAGCGGATCTGGGGACGAATTATGTGCGTCTCGGGGGTCTGCGGCATGTTCCGCCGGGAAGCGCTGATCAAGGCCGGACTCTATTCGCCGGGTATGGCGACGGAAGACATCGACCTGACGTTCAAGTTGCAGATGCTGAACTACGACGTGCTTTATGAGGCGCGGGCGAGGGTCTGGATGGAGGTTCCCGAGAGCCTGGAGATGCTCTGGAAGCAACGGATTCGCTGGGCTTTAGGGCTCGGCCAGGCGTTGCGCCGGCATCGCAAGATTCTCTGGACGCCGAAGTACTACCGCATGTTCCCGGTCTATGTGGAGAGCTTGCTGTCGGTGATGTGGGCGTGGACGTTCGTGACGATCTCGGCGCTGTGGGCGATGGCGCTGCTGATGGGCTATCAGCTCGAGGGGGGCTCGCTGATTCCGAACTGGTTCGGCGCGATGATCGGGGCCGCCTGCCTGCTGCAGTTGCTGACCGGCGTGGCGATCGATTCGCGTTACGAGCCCGCGATCTTGCGCGAGTATCCGTACGCGATTCTCTACCCGCTGGCGTATTGGATGATTATGTCTCTGTCGAGCGCGATGTACTCGACGAAAGGCTTTGTTCAGCGCTTGGATCTCACGAAACCGGTGCGCTGGAGAATTGTCAGGGAGGGTTCACAGTAGGGTGCTATGCGACTGATTGCAAGCATCTTCCTGGTTGCCTCTTTGTGGCTCGGCCCGGTGAACCTGGGCGCCGAGCCTTCGCCCGTCCAGGAGGCCTGGGCGATCGCGGACGACGCGCGCCAACTGGCGCGGAACGGGCATAACGATCTCGCGATCGACCTCTATCGGCAAGCGCTTGAGACGGCCCCGGACGTGGCCTCGATCCGGCGCGACTACGCCGTGGTGTTGGGCTGGGCCGGGAGCTATGCGGAGGCGAGCCGGGAGTTCCTTCGCGTGGCGGCCTTGCAGCCGAACCAGCCGGAATGGGCTCAGTTGGAGATGGCGAACGCGCACCTGTTCGCCGACCGTAACGCGGAGGCGCTGGCGCTGTACGACGCGCTGTTTGACGCCGGGCGCCGCCAGGAGGCGCTGCTTACGCGACGGGGCCTGAGCCTGTTGCGCGTGGGGAGAGTTGAGGAGGCGGAAGAGGCTTATCGCGAGGCGTTGGCGCTCTTCCCCGACTCGGAACCGGCCGCGGTCGGCGTCGTTCGATCGGTGGCGGAACAGGGGCGGGTCGGCGATGCGTATACGATCGCGGTGTCGTGGGGCGCCGACAAGCCCGCCGACTCGGAGATCCGGGTCTTGATCGCGAAGCTTCTGACGAAGATCGGGCGGTACCAGGATTCGCTGGACGCTTTTGACGCGTTGCCGGCGGAGCGCTTTGAGGATCCCGAGATCGAGTTGGCTCGGGTGGTCGCGGCACGGCTCGCCGGGGACTCGCGGCTGTTCCTTTCTGACTTGAATGGTTCTTTCTACGCCGCTGATCATGCGGGAGATACGCTTCGTGTCGACTTTTCCGATGCGCCTGATGAACTGTCGGCGCCGCCGGCGGTCGTGGCGGGCTTTCTGCGCGATCATGGCGTGCGTTTGGGCCGCGAGGGGGAGGCTTTGGCGGGCTCGGTTTACGCCGGGTGGGCGCTGCTGTTTGACCCCGAGAATGTGGACGTCCGGCGCGACTATGCGGTGCTGCTGAATTGGGCCGAAGAGTACGAGCGGGCGAGCGAGGAGTTTGAGAAGGTGCTGGCGACGGCCCCGGATCAGCCGACTTGGGTCCGGTCGGAGATCGCCCAGGCGGAGCTTTTCGGCGGGTCGGCCGACGCGGCGCTGGGACAGCTGGACGGATTGATCGCGGACGGACATCGCGACGCGAAGAATCTGACGCGACGGGGTTTGGCGCTGCGCTGGACCGGACGAAGCGAGGAGGCCGAAGAGGCCTATCGCGAGGTGATGGAGGCGTTTCCGGATCGTCCGGACGGCGCTGAAGGGTTGATTCAGGCGCTGGCGGATCGGCATCGCTTCTCGGACGCGCTCTCGACGGCGTCGAGGGCGGTCCGCGATTTTCCCGACGAGTGGCGGCTGCGTAAGACGCAGGCGCAGGTGATGAACTGGGCCGGGCTGCACCTCAAGGCGCGCAAGGCGCTGGGGGAGATTCCGGTCGAGATGCGGTCGACGGGCGAGGTGATGCACCACCGGGCGCTGGCGGCGCGTTGGTCGGCGCGGCCGCGAGAGGCTTTTCGGATCGCTTGGGCTTACAACCAGACGCACCCGGAGGACCGGCAAGCGCAGTCGCTGCTGCGGGATCTGTCGAAGGAATACGGTTCGGCGATCCGGGTCGAAGCCGAAGGCGTGGGCGACAGCACGGGGTATTCGTACCGCGGAACGCTGGCGACGGCGGAGGTCGCGCTGAACGAGGCGCATCGGGTGCGGCTGTCGCATGGGTTTCGGCGGTATTTCGATCGGACGTTTCCCGAGGGCGAGCAGGCGACGAGCTGGAATCGGTATGAGTTGGGCTGGAATGGATCGTTGGGCAAGCGGCTGACGGCGGACGCCTCGGTGGCTCAGGTGGACTACCGTCTGGGCGGCGAGGACGGGCGGTTGCTGTACGGCGTTTCGGCGCGCTATCTCGCCACGGACCGGATCCGGCTGGGCGCCGGGGCGGGGTCGGAAGCGATTGAGACGACGCGTGCGCTGCGGAACCGGCTGACGGCCGATTCGGTTTGGGGAGAGGCGGAGTTCCGACCGTTGCTGAAGCTCGAGACGGGCATCCGCTACTCGCGGATGGACTTCAATGATCGCTTGAACGTATCGCGGCAAACGGTTGCAATGAATGCGTTTTGGGTGTTTTCGCGTAAGGCGGGACACCGCTTCCGTGTGGGCGGTCGGTCGTACATTCTGCGGCACTCGGGCGGCCATCCGGATTTCTGGAGTCCGGGCCGATTTGCGACGCATCTGGGCGCGATCCATGCGCAGGGGCGGCTGCCGTGGCGGCTGGACTACGTCGCCGAGGCGGGCGTCGGCGTGCAGCGCGAGGACGACCTCGAGCGGCAGATCCCGTTTGTGGGGACGCTGGAGTTGGCGAAGCGTCTGAATCCGAGCGTTTGGATGCGGGTGAAGGGCGGGTACAGCAATTCGGGGTTGGAGAGGATCAATAGTGCGGCGGCGCCGGCGTACCGGTTCTGGTATTTCCGCGGGGGGCTGGATTTTCGGTTGGGGCGGTTGCTCTGAGCGACGGGCCTAGCGTCGCTTGAGCCAGTGGTAGGCGGTCGTGGCCGCGAGCGGGATCGAGCCCACGTCCAGGATGAGCGGCGCCCACCAGAGCCGGTTGAGGAGGGGCGAGGGGGCTAGCAGGAAGCCTGCCGCTCCGAGCAAGCCGCCGAGAAGGGGGATCACCGAGTACGGGGTCTTGCGGGCGACAAGGTAGGCCTGGCCTACGGCGATCAGCGCCGAGAGCGCGATGAGTGCGCCGGGGAGAAGCCATTCGCTCGGCATCTGAACGGGACTACGTGGTCGACGACACAGCGGACTCGGCATGCCGAGTCCCTACGCGCAGAGAAGCGGACGCCATGGGGGGACGGCCGGTTGCGCGCTGGAGGAGCGCCACGGGGGACGAACCTAACTAGTGTCCGCCGCCGTCGCCGTGGTCCGCGGAGTCGCCGTGGCCCGCTCCGTGGGCGGCTCCTTCGCCGTCCACCGCGTACTCTTCCATCGGTTGCGGGGCCCAGCCGTCGAGCGGTTGGAGTTTGCGGGTGTTGAGATCCGCGAAGGTGAACGCGAGGAAGATCGCCAACCAGATGAAGCCCATCACCGAAGCTAACTGGACGAGCTTGCTGGAATACTTCACGTGCATGAAGAACAGCAGGACGAGCGTCGCCTTGGTGACGGCGATCGCCAGCGCGACGTAGATGTTGAAGACGCCGAGATCAAAGTACGCCACCCAGACCGTGAGAGCCGTCCCGACCATCAACGCGCCGAAGATGGCGAAGTAGATCGGCAGCGGGACGATGTGATGCGCGTCGTGGTCGTCGTGACCGTGGTTGTGCGTGGTCTCGCTCATTAGTTGAGATGCCTCCCGATGAGGTAGAGCAGCGGATAGAGGAAGATCCAGACGATATCGACAAAGTGCCAATAGAGTCCGAACATCTCGATCGGGGCGTAGTACTCGGCACTGAAAGCTCCTCGCCTGGCCGCCGGTATCAACCACACCACCAGAATGCCCGCGCCCACAATCATGTGCGCCGCGTGTACGCCGGTCATCGCGAAGTAGAGAAAGAAGAACATCTCAATGTTCTTCGGATTCACCTGCCCTGCGTACGGTCCGTGATAGCTAAAGTTGCCCGGAATCAAGCCGTGCTCAAACTTCGCCGAGTACTCGACCACTTTGACGCACAAGAACGCGCCGCCGAACAGGAGCGTCAGAATCAGGAACAGGACGATCTTCTTCTTGTCGCCCAACTGGCCGTAGTGAACCGCCAACGCCATCGTCAGACTCGAGACGATCAGGATGGCGGTGTTGATGCCGCCCCACATGACGTCGAGCTCGTTGCCGCCCGCGACCCAGGCCATCGGAAACTTGTTCCGGAAGATCGTGTAGGCCAGGATTAGACCGCCGAAGAACAGGATCTCCGTGATCAGGAACGCCCACATGCCGAGCGTGGCGGCTTCTTTCTGTTGAGCCGCGTCGTTGAACTGATGGGCGACGAGCGAGTTGTGATGCCCGTCAGCCGCTGCTGCGTGATCAGTGGACAACGGCTTCCTCCTCTTTCGCGTAAGCGTAGACTTCTTCGGTCACGACCGGCGTGCCCTCGAAGTTCTCATGGTGCGGCGGCGAGTCCGCACACTCCCATTCGAGCCCCTTGGCGTCCCACTGGTTCTCTTTGGCCTTCTTGCCGGCGACCAACGACCAGGTCAGGTAGATCGCCGGAAGCAGATAACCGAGCGCGAGAACCGTGGCGCCCATCGTCGAAGCGATGTTGAAGAACTGGAACTCGGGCGGATAGTGGTGATAGCGGCGCGGCATGCCGAGATAGCCGACGATGAACTGCGGGAAGAACGTGAAGTTGAACCCGAGGAAGATCAGCACGGCGGCGGCGCGCGCGGCCACCTGGTTGTACATGACGCCGAACATCTTCGGCCACCAGAAGTGCAAGCCCGCGAGGTAGCCCATGATCGCCGATCCGACCATCACGTAGTGGAAGTGCGAAACGACGAAGTAGGTGTCGTGGACGTGGATGTCGATGCCCATCGTCGAGAGGAACAGGCCCGTCAGACCGCCGATGGTGAAGACGCCGATGAAGCCCATGGCGTAGAGCATCGGCGTAGTCATCTCGACCGAGCCGCCCCACATCGTCGCCAGCCAGTTGAAGACCTTGACCGCCGAGGGGACTGCGATCAGAACCGTCAGCAGCGAGAAGAGCATGCCGGCGTAGGTCGACTGACCCGAGAGGAACATGTGGTGGCCCCAGACGATGAAGCCGAGCATCGCGATCGCGAGCGAGGAGTAGGCGATGATCTTGTAGCCGAAAACGGCCTTGCGCGCAAAGCACGAGATGACTTCGGACATGACGCCCATCGCGGGCAGGATCATGATGTAGACGACCGGGTGCGAGTAGAACCAGAACATGTGCTGGAACAGGATCGGGTCGCCGCCCAGCGCCGGATCGAAGATGCCGACGCCGAGCACGCGTTCGAGCATCAGCAGGGTGAGCGTGATCGCGACGACCGGCGTTGCGAGCACTTGGATCAAGCTGGTGGCATAGAGCGCCCAGACGAACAGCGGCAGGCGGAACCAGGTCAGCCCGGGAGCGCGCATCTTGTGGATGGTGACGACGAAGTTGAGTCCGGTCAGAATCGACGAGAAGCCCGCGATGAACGCGCCCATTAGGGCTAAGACCACGCTGCCGTTCGCGTAGGTCGACGAGTAGGGCGCGTAGAAGGTCCAGCCGGTGTCCAGTCCGCCGAGCAGCAGAGCCAGTGCGGCGATCAAAACGCCCGCGATGTAGCAGTACCAACTCAGCAAGTTCAGCCGCGGGAAGGCGACGTCGCGCGCGCCGATCATCAGCGGCAACAGGAAGTTGCCTAGCGTCGCGGGTATGAGCGGGACAAGTACGAAGAACGTCATCACCACGCCGTGACCGGTGAACGCGCGGTTGTAGGTCTCGGTGCTCAGCAGGTCGCCTTCCGGCGTCAGCAGTTCAAGCCGAATCAGCCCGGCATAGACGCCGCCGATGGCGAACATCGCCGAGATCACCATGATATAGAGCAGGCCGATCCGCTTGTGATCGACGGTCAACAGCCACGAGGCGAAACCGTGGGCGTGGTTGAGGTAGTTCGGCTTGGGCCGTTCGGTTTGAGGGATAGCCGGTGAAGCTGCGCTCATCGTTTACTCTCCTCCTGAGGCGACGGGCTCGGGGCTGATGGTGCGGATGTAGGCGATCAGCTCAAAAACCTGCTCCTCGGTAATCTGGCCTTGGAAGGTCGGCATGGTCGATTCGAACCCGGCGACGATGTGCCGTTTCGGGTCGAGGATCGACTCGCGTAGATAGGCCTCGTCGACCCGGGCGCGTTCCCCGCCCTCCATGGTGACGGTCGTACCGTAAATGTTGGCGAGCGACGGCGCGCGTCCGACGCCTTCGGGCGAATGGCAGGACTCGCAGCGCAGTTCGCTGAAGAGGCGTTCGCCGGCTTGCGCGGGCGTCTCCTGTTCGCCGTTGTCGGGGGTGCGCAGCCACTCGTCGTACTCGCTTTGCGAGAGGACGACGACGCTGCCGCCCATCTTCGAGTGTTCGTTGCCGCAGTACTCGGCGCAGAACAGATGGTATTCGCCGATCTTGTCGGCTTCAAACCAGAGCTTTTGATAGCGGCCGGGCACCGTATCACGCTTGATTCGGAAGGCCGGGATGAAGAAGCTGTGCAGCACGTCTTCCGACGTCATGATCAGCCGCACGGGCTGGTTGACGGGAACGTGAAGCTGGTTGATCTCGCGTTTGCCCTCGGGATGCTGCACCTTCCACATCCACTGCTTGCCGACGACGTGGATATCCATCGCGTCGACCGGCGGTTGCGAGAACTTGAAGAAGACGTAGGCGCCCCACCCGAACAGCACCTGGGTGATGATGAACGGGATCACCGACCACAGGATTTCGAGCGGTACGGAGCCGTGCACCGGCTTCGGGACGAAGTCGTCGTCGGTGCGTTTGAACTTCAGCGCGATGAAGATCATCACGGCGAAGATCAGGATCGTGAAGAAGACCGAGATCGCCACCGCGAACAGGTACAGCGCGTCGATATCCCCCGCGATCGTGGAGGCCGCTTCAGGAAAGAAGTCGAGGTCCTTGAAAGGCTGTTCCCACATGCTGGTTGTCTCTACCCTCCCCGCCTCTAGCTCGCCGCCGGTCCAGGCACGCTCTCGCGGGCACGGCGGCGTTCGCGGAGCAAACTCAATCCGATGAATCCGCCCAGCAGCAGCAGCGTCAAACCGCCGGCCACCTGTAGAGCGTTCATCACCACGAATCCATACTTTCCGGTCGCCGGGTCGTAGTGGAAGCAGTAAAGCATCACTGCGTCGACCGGCGATCCGATCTTCATGTCCGACGCTTCCATCAGCGCGAACTTCAAGTCGCGCGCCGAGTACTCGACGCCCATCTGGTAGCGCGACACGCGGCCTTCCGGGGTCAGCGTCATGATGCCGCTGGCGTGACGGTAGAGGTCGCGCGCTTCGTCGTAGCGGTACCCGAAGCCGACCGAATCGGCTAGGGCGCGCACGTTCTCTTCCGACCCGACGAGGAAGCTCCAGGCCTCTTCGGTCTTCTCGCGATCAAAGAAGCCGGTGTGCGTGTACTGCTTGACGTAGGTCTCTTTCTTCTCCGCCGCCGCTTCGACCGTGTCGCGCGGGTCGAAGCTGACGGTGACGACGCGATAGGCGTCGCCGGCCGATTTCTCCATCGCGCGCATCGCCTTGAGCAGACCGTTGAGCTCCAAGGTGCACAGCATCGGGCAGTCGTAGTAGACGAAGCTCACGACGACCGGCTTGCCGTCGCGGAACATGTCGCCGAAGCGGACGGTTTGGCCGGAGGAGTCGGTGAATTCGAGATCGAGGTCGACCTGCGCGTCTAGTCTCTGGGTGATGCCGATGCCTTCGAGGTCTTCGACGCTCGAGCCGGCCGGGTTGCGCCAGTCGCCGGGCGCTTGGCTGCGCGCGGGGTTGATGTATTGGGACTGCGCCGAGGCGTACAAGGGCGCGAGCGCGGCGATCAGCGTCAGCGTTGCGATCGGTTTCAGCATGTCGTGCTCCCTCCTTGCTCCTCAGTCAAACAAATGGCGGTCGTAGCGCTTCCTATTCGGCGGATTCCGCGGCCGCTTCCGTCTCCCCACGAACCGGGACGCCCTGTTCGAGCAGGACGTCGACGGCGGCCTCGATCGGGATGTGCGCGACGCCCGCGCCCTCGTCGACCCAGCCGTAGCTTTCGAGCCGCTCGGCGTTCTCGGCCTTCATCGCGCGCCAATCGAGGCCGGGCACGACCTGGAGGACCGGACCGGTCGGCTGCTCGTTGATCACCTGCACCGGGCTGACCGGGTTGCCCTTGGTCTCGGCGCGTTGGCTCATGAAATCGAACAAGACGTTCGTGATCAAGAACGAGACGATCACGCAGAGCGTCATTGCGATCAGGAAGACCACCAAGGGCTTGACCTTGGCGTCCGTCGTCTCGTGGACGTGCTCTGGAGTCATGTGGGCCATTAGTGGTGTCCCCCGGCGCCCTCAAGGGCGGCCTTGTAGCGCGGGTCTTGGACCGGCGCTAGTCTCTTGGCCTTCAAGTTCATCGCGAAGAAGGCGACGAAGAAGCCGCCGATCATCAGCAGAATCGCGGCGTCGATCCACAGCGACGACAGGTGCGGCGCGTGACCGTGCGTGAAGCTCGGTTGGATGATCCAGTAGAGATCGATGTAGCGCATGACGAGCATGTAGGCTGCGATCTTCCACAGGATGTTTTTGGCGCGCTTGGTGCGGCGCGTCAGCAGAGTCGTGAACGGGACGGCGAAGTGGAAGACGATCAAGACGAGCGAGATGATCACCCAGCCGTCGCCCATGCGGTACAGGTACCAGGGCGCCTCTTCCTGCGTGTTGCCCGACCAGATGATCAGGAACTGCGAGAACGAGAGGTAGGCCCAGAGCATCGTCGTCGCCATCAGCCAGTTGCCGTAGTCGTGCCAGAACTGCGTGTTGAGCAGCTTCTTGGTCGGCTCGACGTGCTCGATCGACTTGACGATGATGATCGTGAAGGCCATCGCGGCGAGCAGGTCGGAGGCGGCGAAGAGGAAGCCGAAGATCGTCGAGAACCAGTGCGGATCGACCGACATCGCCCAGTCGACCGACATGAAGGTGACCGTCAAGGCCATCGCCAAGAGGCCCGGACCGGAGATCACGCGCATGCGGGTGAACAGCGGCTGGATGTCTTCCTCGTCCTGCTTGTAGCTCATGCCGGTCAAGACGTAGGCCAGGCCGCACCAGATGACGAAGTACAAGACGGCGCGGATCACCCACCAGCCTTCGTCGAGATAGGGACCTTTGAAGGCGATCAACGCGTCGGCCGGATCGGGCGTGACCCAGCTAAACAACGTCTCGCGACCGAGGTAGATCGGGACGAATAGGAGGGCGAACAGCGGCAGCGTGCGCGCGCCCGATTCCCAGATTCGCTTGACCGGAACGCCCCACGGTCCTTGCGTGACGTGGTGGATCATCGTCCAGCCCAGGCAGCCGAGCGCGATCGCGATCCAGTACAGATAGGACGACAGGTAGGACTGGTAGAACTGCGTCGTGTCGGTCGAGTAGGCGGCTACGACGCCGACCAGGCCGACGACGCCCGCGATCAGGCCCTTGGTTTGGAGCCCCGAGATGGTCGATTGCGCGTCCTGGCTCATCAGTCTCCTCCGCTCGAAAGCTCAGAACGCATGTCGGCCGGCAGCGCGTCGGCGTCGACGGCCTGGGAGAGTTGCAGCGCTCGAATGTAGGCGGTGATCGCCCAGCGGTCTTTCGGTTTGATGCGGTCGTTAAAGCTGTACATCCGGCCCTTGCCGTTGGTGATGACGTTGTAGAAGTGGCCGACCGGCGCGTCGCGCAAGCGGTCTTGGTGATAGGTCGGCGGCCGTTGGAAGCCGCGCGAAACGATCGAACCGTAGCCGTCGCCGACTTGACCGTGGCAGGGCGAGCAGTAGATCTCATACCGCTCGCGGCCGCGCATGACGAAGTCGCGATCGACGGCGACCGGGAAGGTCGTCGCCTGTTGTCCGTCGACGTAGCCGGTGTAGAAGTGGTCGTCGGCGCGCAGCTCGCCGCGCGCGACGGTTCCGTCGACCGGGGGACGCGAGGCGCGGCCGTCTTCAAAGAACGCGCTCTTCTCCAGCCGCTCGTAGTAGGGGCCGTCGTGCATGTCTTGGCGACAGCCGGCCGCGACGACGAGCACGGCCGAGACCGCCAGGATGGTGCTAGTCTTCTTCAACTTCGACGACCTCCGCCTGGGTCAAGCCCTGAAGAAACGTGCGGGTCTCGACCAGATCGAATTTCGGGTCGTGACTCTCGACGGCCAAGAAGAAGAGGTCTTGCGAGGCGCGCTCGAACCGCGGGTGATTGAAGATCGGATGATAGTGACGCGGCAGGCCGTTGAAGCCCAACATGCCGAACACCGTCGTCAGCGCCGCGATCAAGACCGTGGTCTCGAACATGATCGGCACGAAGGAAGGCCACGAGTTCATCGGACGTCCGCCGATGTTGACCGGGTTCTGGATCGCCGAGACCCAATACTCGAGCGAGAAGCCCAAGCCTAGCCCGACCAAGCCGCCGCCGAAGATCACCCAGGGCAAGATCGGACGGCCGAAGCCGATCGCCTCGCCCATCCCGTGGATCGGGAACGGCGAGTAGGCGTCGATCTCCTTGTAGCCGGCGTCGCGGGTCTTCTCGGCCGCCTCCATGAGAGCTTCCGGCGTATCGAATTCAGCGACGAGAGCGTGTGTTTTGGTTGCCATCTTCGCCTCCTTACCCCTTGCGCTCGCTGAGCGGAACTAAGTGCTTGACCTCGAACATGGCGATCATCGGAACGAACCGCAGGAAGAGGAAGAACAGCAGCAGGAACTGACCGATCGAGCCGAGGTAGATGATCCAGTCCCAGATCGTCGGGTAGTACATGTCCCACGACGAGGGCAGGAAGTCGGCGTGCAGACTCGTGACGACGATCACGAAGCGCTCGAGCCACATGCCGATGTTGACCACGATCGAGATCACGAACAGCAGCGGGATGTTGCGCCGCACCGAGCGGAACCAGAGCGACTGCGGAACGAGACCGTTGCAGAAGATCAACGCCCAGTAATACGGAGCGTAGGCCCCGCCGGCGCGGTTCTTGATCATGAACCACTCGTACGGGTTGCCCGAGTACCAGCCGAAGAAGACCTCCATCATGTATCCGTAGAAGACGATCAGGCCGGTCGCCAACATGACCTTCGCCATGTTGTCGATGTGCCGCATCGTGATGAAGTCTTCGAGTTTGTAGAAGTGCCGGACCGGGATCGCGAGCGTCAGCACCATGGCGAAACCGGAGTAGATGGCGCCCGCGACGAAGTAGGGCGGGAATAAAGTCGCGTGCCAACCCGGGATGACCGAGACCGCGAAGTCGAACGAAACGACCGTGTGCACCGAGAGCACGAGCGGCGTCGAAAGACCGCCGAGCACGAGGTAGGCGATCTCATAGCGCTCCCAGTGCTTGGCCGATCCGCGCCAGCCAAGCGCGAAGATGCCGTAGGCCTTCTTGATCCAGGTTTTTTGCGCCTTGTCGCGCATCGTGGCCAGATCAGGGATCAGCCCGGTGAACCAGAACAGCGCCGAAACCGTCGCGTACGTCGAAACCGCGAAAACGTCCCAGACGAGCGGCGACCGGAACTGCGGCCACACTTCCATCGTGTTCGGGTAAGGCATCAGCCAGAAGGCGAGCCAGGGACGGCCGACGTGCAACAGAGGGAAGAGACCGGCCGAGGCGACCGCGAACAACGTCATCGCTTCAGCGAAGCGGTTGATCGATGTTCGCCAATCTTGTCGGAAGAGCAACAAGATCGCCGAAATCAACGTACCCGCGTGGCCGATGCCGATCCACCAAACGAAGTTGATGATGGCGAAGCCCCAACCGACGGGGATGTTCAATCCCCAGATGCCGACGCCGTGCATAAACAGCCAGAGCACGCCGTGCCCCAACCCGCCCAGCAGCGTCAGCCCGGCGAACAGGCCGACGTACCAGAAAACCGGTACCTGCGACCATCCGCCGAGGATGATGTCCGAGATCTTGTCCGAGACGGTCTTGTAGTCTTGATTCGGTCCAATGACCGGATCCATGTTCGGTAGTGTTGGTGCTGGAGTCGACACTGTCTAACTAGACCTCCGCCCCGGCGAGCTGCGAGTGCTCGGCGGCTCCATGTGAGTCGTCGTGATCGCCCTCGGCCGCGGGCGGCTGAGGCATTTCCGGGTTCGGGTTGAGGACCCGAGCCAGGTAGGTGGTGCGCGGCTGCGTGTTCAGCTCTTCAAGCAACGCGTAGTTGCGCGAGTCGGCTTTCGCTTTGGCCACGGCCGATTCCGGATCATTGATGTCGCCGAAGGTGATCGCCTCGGCCGGGCAGACTTGCTGGCAAGCGGTCTGGATCTCGCCGTCTTCGATCGGACGCTGGTCGCGCGAAGAGGCGATGCGCACTTCGTTAATCCGCTGCACACAGTAGGTGCATTTCTCCATCACGCCGCGCGAGCGGACGGTGACGTCGGGATTGCGCGCCATCTTCAGCGTCTCGGATTCAAAGTCTTGGTAGAGCAAGAAGTTGAACCGGCGCACCTTGTACGGGCAGTTGTTCGAGCAGTAGCGCGTGCCGACACAGCGGTTGTAGACCATGTCGTTCAAGCCTTCGGACGAGTGAACGGTCGCGCCGACCGGACAGACCGGCTCGCACGGGGCCTTCTCGCACTGCATGCAGGTGACCGGCTGATGGGCGACCGCGGGGTCGTCTTCCGAACCCTCGAAATAGCGATCGATGCGGATCCAGTGCATCTCGCGACCGACCGCGACCTGCTCTTTACCGACGACCGGAATATTGTTCTCCGACTGGCAAGCCGCCATGCAGGCGTTGCAGCCGACGCACGAGTTGAGGTCGATCGCCATACCCCAGGCGTTGCCCTCGTAGACGTACTCAGGGTAGAACGACTTCGGATTCTTCTCGTCGCTGTACTGGTTGCCCTGCGTACGGCCCTTCTTGAAGCCGCTTCCGCGCTCTTCCTCCGGAATCGCCTCGCCTACGCGGCCGACGAACGGCGATCCGACGCCCGGCTCCTCGTGATGCTCGCCCGGAGGTCCGTGATGGCCGGCCGCTTGGGCAAAGTCCGGATGCTCCTGGTAGGTCGCCGCGGGAGCGATCTGAACCAGGTCGCGCCCCTGCATCGAGTATTCGTCCTGGACGCAGGCGATTTCGGCCTTCTTGTTCGCTTTCGCCAGCCCCAGTCCGGCGGCCGACCAGCGCGCCTCGGTCGTCTGGAGCGGATAGGCGTCAAATCCCGCGCCTTCGCCGACCTGGCCTGTCCGCGTGCGGCCGTAGCCGAGCGTGACCGTGACGGCGTTATCGGCCTGCCCGGGCAAGATCCAGAGCGGGGCCTGCACCTTGGCGCCGCCCGCTTCGAGGACCAGTACGTCGCCTTCGCGGAACCCGAGTCCGTCGGCGGTCGGCTTGCTCATCGCCGCGACGTTCTCCCACGTAATGCGCGAGATCGGACGCGGAAGCTCTTGCAGCCATCCGTTGTTGGCGAAACGGCCGTCAAACGTTGAAGCGTCGGGCCGGACCGTCAACTCGATTCCGTCGGAAACCTCAGGGGCCGACAAACCGGCCAAGGCGCCGTCGCCGAGCGACATCGCGCGCGGCTCGAAGGCCGATCCCTCGACCATGCCGTCGTGCAACACCTTACGCCAAGCCTTCTCGTCCGCGAGCTGCTCGGACCAAGCCTCGCGCAGCACGTCGTAGCCCGAGCGCTCGTCGCCGAGCAGCATCGAGACGATCTCGAGATCCGACTTCGATTGATACAGCGGCTCGATTAGCGGCTGCTGGATCGAAATCGTGCCGTCGATCGTGCGCGCGTCGCCCCACGACTCCAAGTAATGGGTCGCAGGCACTTGCCAGTGCGAGAGGTAGCCCGTCTCGTCGTCGTGCAGACCCGAGTACAAGCGGAACGGCACGTTTTCAAGCGCCGCGGCAAAATCGATGTCGCCCGGGGTCGCGTAGACCGGGTTGCCGCCCAAAATGATCAGCGTCTGGACCTCGCCCGCGCTCATGTCGGCGACGAGTTCCTTGAGCGACTCGGCGTGATCGACCGGATGCACGTCGATCGGATCCGTGTGGACGACCGTCGAGCCAAAAGCGCCCAACATGCCGTTGATCGCGGCCGCGATGCGGTGCACCGACTCCGGAGCATGCTCGCCGGGGATGACGACCCCGGCGGCTCCGGCCGATTGCAGATCGCGAGCCAGCGGCCCGACCCACTCTTGCGCTTTCTCCGGCAATTCGCCGGCGGAAAGCCCCAATCCCAGCTCGCCCGCCAGAGCGAACGCGAATGCCTCGATGTCGGCCGCGCGCAGACGCAGACGATGATCGGCGTTCGAGCCGGTCGTCGTCGGCGAAGGCTCGACGACGTACAGCCGGTTCATACCCGAAGCGTCGCCGTCGGCCACCTTGCGGCCGCGCGCGAAGTCGCGGATCATGCGCACCGAACCGGGCGCGTTGGTGTTCAGAAAGTCCGAATCGAGCGAAAGGATCACCTTCGCTTTCGAGAGGTCGTAGCGGGTCTCGACCACTTCGCCGAAGGCCGCCATGGAAGCGGCGCGGGCGCCGTCGCCTGCTGCGGGCTCCCACTGATGCCACTTGGCCTCGGGCAGCTCTTCCATCAACTGCTTGAGCTTGGCCCCGAGGGTCGGCGAACCGACTTTCCCGGTCAGGATGCGCAGGCCCTTGCCCTCTTCCGAGCGTCGCAGCGTCATCTCGCGACGCAGCTCGGTCGTCAACGGCGTCCAACCGGAAGCGCGACCACGCTCGATCACCGTCTTCAGGCGATCGGGGTCGTACATGTCGAGAAGCGACGTCTGCGCATAAATGCTCGACGCGCCGCCCGAGACCGGATGATCGGGGTTGCCCTCGATCTTGGTCGGGCGATTCTCGTGCGACTCGACCAATACCGGCTCGGCGTAGCCGTTGAGCGGCATCACCGTGGCGAAATGGCGCGCGACGCCGGGCGTCTGTTCGGGCGGATTGGCCGCGTAGGGAGCGATGTACTCCTTGGGCTGACGCGTGCAGCCGGTCACGCCGGCCAAAGCCAACGACGCGCCCATGATCTGCAAGAACCGACGGCGACCGGCCGGGTCCTTGAACTCGTCGGCGCCCATCGGAAACTCGAGTTCGAGCTTCTCCTTGAATTCGTCGGTCTGCGCCAACTCATCCAGACTGCGCCAGTACCTAGGACCGGTCGGCAAAGCCGCTTTTTCGCGTTGTTCGTTCAAGTCCGCCATGGCGTCTTTCTCGGGGGTCATCGGTGGCACACCGAGCAACTGACCTTGCTCTGGACGTCGTACTCTTCCGCCAACTGCGCGGCCAGAGCCAGGCGCTCTTGGTCGTCGGCGGGAGGCGTCCAATCCATGTTGGTGATCTCAGACCGCGGCCTGAGGTTGACTTCGGGGTTCCAGTGACAGTCCATGCACCAGCCCATCTGGAGCGTCTCGGCCTTCTTCATCAGCGGCATCTGGTCGACCTGGCCGTGACAGGTGGCGCAACCGACGCCCTTGGCGACGTGGATCGAGTGATTGAAGTAGACGTAGTCGGGGACGTCGTGGACGCGCACCCATTCCAGAGACGTGTCGGTGCGGTAGCTCTCGCGGACGGGTTCGAGCATCGGCGCTTCGGCCCAGATCTGCGAGTGGCAGGTCATGCACGTCTTGGTCGGCGGGATGGCGGCGAAATGCGATTCTTCCACTGCGAAGTGGCAGTGGCGGCAATCGATGCCGAGGCCGGTGACGTGGTGCTTGTGCGAGAACGGGACCGGCTGGTTGATCTCGACGTTCTGCAGCGTGTTGTAGGGCGATTTGGCGACGGTCAGCAATCCGCCAAGGCCGCCGGCGGCTAGACCGATCACGGAGATCAGTACCAACCGAGCGAGAAAATTCGCGTTTGTCGGAAACAGTTGCGGCATCTACACCCCTCGCCGTGCAATCCCACGATCGAGATTGCGTCTTAACTCCGTAGAGTCGGTCCCCTCGCCGAGAATCTTCAACCGCCCCCCTACAGAGCGCTCGAAGAAACCACAGGATACGCATTCGCGCCCGTTACTGTCAAACCGGACAAGATCCACTCTGGCAGGAATTTTGATTCACGATTTGAGTGCGGTACGCCAGGCGATCAATCGGCGAACCCGGAGTGTACTACATCTGGGGGGCGTAGATCACGTCGGCGGGCGTGAATAGGTTGCAAAGGTTCACGGCTGCGGTTTGCGGAAGCTGTCGGAGTGTGGTTGGAACAAGATGTGGAGGTTTCGGTTTGGGAGTCGAAGCTCTGACGCGTCAATCGGCGCGCATGGCGGAGACCGGTTCGACGCGGGAGGCGCGTACGGCGGGAATCCAGCCGGCGGCGGCGGAGACGAGCAGTAGTACTGTTACGGCGGCGGCGAACGTCCACGGGTCACTCGGGGAAACCTCGTAGAGCATGGCGCTGAGCAAGGAAGACAGCGCCACGGCCGCCGGCACGCCTACCGCGACGCCGAGTGCGGCCAAGCGGAGCGTTTCCTTCACGACGCCCGCTCGCACCCGTCCTGCCGAAGCGCCGAGCGCCATGCGGATGCCGATCTCCGGCCTACGACGATTGACGGAGTAAGAGACGACGCCGTAGATTCCCACGGCGGCCAGGAACAGGGCCGCGGCGGCGAAGGCGAGCAGTACGTTCACGAAGAAGCGGCGCGGCGAGAGGGCGCGGTCGACTTTTTCGCCGATGGGAGCGAAGGTCGAGACCGGCAGATCGGGGACGACCTCGGTGAGCGCTTGCCGCAGGGCCGGGGCGACGTCGGCGAATGGGCGATCGGCGCGGACGACTAGGCTGGGCGACATGGTTCCCTGCTGGAGGGCCGAGAGGTAGAATTCCCCGCCCGAAGGCTCCTCGACGCTCAGATGGCGTACGTCGCCGACGACGCCGATGACGCGACGGCGGAAGGTTCCGCTCATGAGCGTCTGGCCGATCGGGTCTTCGCCGGGCCAGAGGCGTTCGGCTAGCGTTTCGTTGACTAAGGCGACCGGCGGGCGGGTCCGGTCGTCGAGATCGTTGAATTCGCGGCCGCGGACGATGGGCGTGCGCATCGTCGCGAGCAGCCCGGGGCCGATCACCTTGACCAGCGAGCCGCGCTGCTCGTCGGGCGGCTGGTCTTCCCTGCCCGTGCTCCAGGTGCGATTGCTGTCGAGCGGGACGGCGTCGCTGACCGAGGCTTCGATGCCGGGAACGGTTCGGGCGGCGGCGATGATTCGGCGGACGTGCTGGACGAACCCGTCGAGGGAGTCGACTTCTGGCCCGGCGTCGACGCGGAGGGAGTAGACGCTCTCGGTCTCAAAGCCCAAGTCGACGTCGAGCACCTGGCTGAAGCTGCGCAGCAACAGTCCCGCGCCGATCAGCAGCAAGCAAGCCAGGGCGACTTCCGAGACGACCAGGGCGCCGCGGGCAAGGCGGTGTTCGCGGCCTTCGCTCGACCCGCGTCCGCCGTCCTTGAGCGCCGCGCCCAGATCGCCGCGGACGACGGCTAGGGCCGGAGCGAGTCCGAACAGGACGGCCGTCACGACGGTCATGCCTAGCGCGGCGGCGAGTACCGAGCCGCTCACTTCGACGTTCCGCAGCAGCGGGATGCTGAGCCCGTCCAAGCGGCGGACGCCCGAGACGGCGGCGTAGGCGAGTGCGACGCCCAGCGTTCCGCCGATCAGCGACAAGACGAAGCTTTCGGTGAGCAGTTGACGAGCGAGACGAAGCCGACCGGCCCCGATGGCGCCGCGCAGGGCCATCTCCTTGCGACGGGCGGAGGCGCGCGCCAGCAGGAGGTTGGAGAGGTTGACGCAGACGATCAGCAGGACCAGCCCGACGGCGGCCCACAGGATCAGGATCGGCTGCCGGACGCCGCCGACGACCGACTCGCGAAACGGCTGTAGGACGGCGTTGTAGGCGCCGGTTCCGCCGCCGAGGTCAGGGCGTTCGGCTTGTTGGCGAGCGATGAGGTCGGAGGCCTCGGCCTGGGCTGACTCGATTGTCATGCCGGGTTGGAGGCGGCCGATGATCGCCATCGTATTGCCCCAGTTGCGGACGCGTTCGAAGGGGACCGGCATGAAGACTTCGACGTTCACACCGGGCGCGAAGACCTGGCCGAAGTCGAAGTGCGCGGGCAGCACGCCGACGATGGTGGCCGAGCGATCGTTGACGAGCATCTCGCTGCCGACGACGGCGGGGTCGGCGCCGTAACGACGCTCCCAAAGGCCGTGGCTGAGGATGACGGCGCCGGGACCGTTCAGCTCCATCTCCTCCGCCGTGAAGACGCGGCCGAGTTGCGGGACGACGCCCAAGAAGGGGAAGAAGTCGTCGGGAACCATGACGCCGACGACGCGGTCGGGCTCGCGATCGCCGGTGAGTTTGTAGCTGGAGCGCGCGAAGAAGGCCTCGTAGGTGGTGACGGCTTCGAGCGAGCGCATCGGCTCGAGCGCCTCGTAGGTGGAGACGCGATGGGTGCGACCGGAGAGGCCGGGCGTGTCGGCGTTGATGATCCAGACGAGGCGATCGGCGTCGCGGAAAGGCAGCTCTTCGAGCACGAGGGCGTCGACGAGGCTGAAGACGGTCGTATTCGCGCCGATGCCGACGGCGAGGATCAGGATCGCGACGATCGAGAACGACGGCTGGAGGCGGAGTTGGCGGAGGGCGTAGCGCAGATCGAAGAGGAACGTCTCGACGCGCGGCCACTGCCAGGCCTCGCGGCTGGACTCGCCGACGGCGGCTACGCTGCCGAACTCGCGGCGGGCCTGCGCGGCGGCGTCGGCTCGACTCAGGCCTTCTTGGACGAGCGCGTCCTCCCGCTCGGCGAGGTGCTGGGCGATCTCTTCGTCGATGTCGGAGTAGATTCCTTTTCGACGGAACAGGCGTTGAAACCAGCTCATAGGTTGAGACCTCCGAGGACGAGGCGGACGCCCTTGAGCATCTGCTCAAAGCCGGCGATTTCGGTCTTGAGGCGTTTGGCGCCTTTGGCGGTGAGCTTGTAGGTGCGCACGCGGCGGTTGGTGTCGGATATGCCCCAGTCGGCGCGCAACCAGCCTTCGCGCAGCATGCGTTGGAGGGCGGGATATAGCGAGCCCTCTTCGATGCGCAGCAGGTCTTCGGATTTGGCTTTGATGGCCTGGGCGAGCGCGTATCCGTGTAGCGGACGGGACTCCAGCGTGCGCAGGATCATGAGCTCCAGGGCGCCGGGAAAGAGGCTTCGTGAGTCGGAGGGCGTAGGCATCGTCAGAGCATCCCTTGCTGGAACACCCCTAGACTAAACAAGGGTACGGCCGAGGTCAAGCGCCGCTCGCTTCGCCATCGGCGCTTGAGCCCGATCCGCAACCCCGCGCGGCTCTATCTCCGGCCCTTCGAGGCAACCCGGCCGCGTCGGCGAGTCGCTACTCTTCCGGCGACAATCGCACCCGGACGGCGCAGCAGATCCAATTCTCGACGCAATCCATGCGGATCTCGTACCGCAATGCGAAGAGTCGAACCGGAACCAAGTCCGGTCGATCCCAGCCAACGCGAATCAAGCGCACGACGCTCCCAGCCGCGTTCGCATCCATGTCCGCTGCTCGAATCAGCGCCCGCAAGATCTCTTCGCTGGGCTCGCTGATCTCCCCGATGGCCCGCACGAGTTCTGTGCGTCGTGCCGAGTCCAGCGCGGAAGGCTCCAAGACGACGGCCTCCAAGAGGTTCGAGAGGACGGTGTCGGAGGTCGGCCTCATCTTCACCAGGGATCGAATGGCGGCCGATCGAACGCCCCCGTCGGGGTCGTTCCGAATCGCTTGCAGGGCCGTCGCGGCGCCGTGCTCGCGGTCTGGAAGCCAATGCAGGTTCTCGAACGCCATGCGTCGCACGGAGACTTCCGGATCGGAGGCGAGGGCGATCAATCGCTCGTGTACTTCGGGCGCTTGCGGAGCAATGGACACGAGGGCTCGCAGCGCTTCGCTGCGGCGAAAAGGGTGCGGGTGACGCGTCAACGCCACGATCTCGGGCAACAACGAACGCGCGTCCGCCTGAAGGGCGCCGGCGCCCTTCAGGCCCGGGATCCAGGCCTCACTGGTAATTGCGTTCCGGAATACGGGCAGCGCCTGCTGTCCGTAGGGGACAAGGGCGCGCTGCGCCTCGTAGGAAACGACGTAGTCTTCGTGGCGTAGCAACCCGGAGAAGAAGTCGAACTTCCTCGTATCGTTCGGCATATAGGCTGCAACGAATTCGAGCAGCTCCCTTTGACGCAACGAGTCCTTCGAGCGCCGCATTATGTCGAGCACCGTCGGTGCGGCGTCCCTGGCGACCTGGCCGTGGCGCTCCAACACCAGACCGGCCGAGTAGCGGACTCGCTGAGAGTCGTCTTCCAGGAGGGCGACGACGTCCGGCCAGTATCCCTCGGCGCCTTCGTGTTCGAGCCACATCGAATGCAGCGCGGCGTAGCGTACGCGTTCGTCGGAATCTCGCAGCCCGGCCCCCCACGCCGCGATCATCTGTTCGCTGACATCGTGTCCCGCCGGGAGCGTCTCGAGCGCCGCGGCCCGCACACCTGGATCCGCATCGTCGCCAGCCAGCCTCAATAGCGCCTGCGGAACCTCCGGTCGCCGTACTCGCAAATCCAGGGCCTTCGCGGCTGCCGCGCGAACTTCCGCCGCGGGGTCTTCAAGGAGTTGCAAAAGGAGTTGGAAGGCTTCTTCGTTTTCCCCTTGATACGCCGATACTTGGAGAGCTCGGGCTGTCTTGCGGCGATTCTGCGCGCTGCTCTCGATCAGGCGTCGAATTTCAGGCATCGCGTCGGGCCCGATCCTGCCGAGAGCGCCCGCAACGCTCCGCGCGGCCGAGCCGTCGAGGGTCTCAAGGCTGCGGCCCAGCTCGGCGATCGACGACCCGGCCTCGGGTCCCATACGGTTCAGGACGCCGGCGGCGCGGCTCGCTCGTCGGCCGCCGGCCGCCAAATCTTTGATCGCCGCCGGCGCCGCCGCCGAGCCCAGCGTCGAGAGTGCGGCGCCCGCTGTGTTGCGCACGGCCCACTCTCCCTCACGATGCAGAGCCGCCAACCTCGCCACCGTCTCCGAGTCGTCGGCGCCGATCAACCCAAGCGCCTCCACGGCATGCGCTCGGACATAGAGCGACTCGTCGCTGAGCGCCTCCATCAGCAGGTCGCGAGCCCCGATCGCCGGAGGTCCGATCGCGCCCAACGCCTGAATCGCCCTCCAGCGCACACGCTCGTCGGAAGACTGCGCGTACTCGCTCAACAGAGCCATCGAAGCCGAGTCCGGAAATCGCGCATAGCGTCCGAGCAACCAGATCCCGTACTCGCGCACGCGCGGCTCGTCTGAGCGGGCGACGCTCCGTAGGCTCTTCGCGTCGAACCTCTCCCGCGTCGGCTGACGCGCCCGATCGAGCAACCCGGCCATCCCGGCCCAGCGGAGATCGGGGTCGCCGTCATTCAGCGCGGCCACATAGTCCGACTGAGGAATCCGCCACGAGCGGCCGATCGCGTAAACGAGGCGGCGAGCTTCCAGTTCCTCCGGGGATTGGACTCGTTCGGGGATCTGGGCGGCGAGGGCGAGGTGGAAGGCGAGTAGGAATGCGGCAAATAACTGGAGCCTTTGAAATAGCATCGGCCTGGTTACTCTACCGGCGCTCCTAGCGGCCGTCAATATGTCCTTTGCGGGTCGTCAGTCTTTGTTGGTTAGTCCCGCGGTGATTTGGCCGGAGACGGCGCTGAGGGCGGCTGGGGTTGCGGCGGCTAGGCCCAGTACGCCGGCGGCGGCGACGCAGATCGGGGCGCCCCAGGCGGGCATGGCGAAGCCTTGGAGGAATGAGACGGTTTGGTTGGACAAGTAGCCCGAGAAGGCTAGGGTGATCAGCGTGCCGGCGACGCCGCCCGCCAGAGAGATGAACAGCGCCTCGGCGGTGATCAAGGTGAGGACCCTTAGCCGGGAGAAGCCTAGGGTGCGCAGGACCGCCGTCTCGCGGGTGCGCTCGCGGACGGTCATCGCCATCGCGTTGCCGGTGACCAACAGCAGGGTAAACACGACGGCGCTTGCGAGCGACAATAGAAAGACCTTGATATTTCCGATAGCGCTGACAAAGGCCACCATGAAGGCCTTCTCGGTTTCGGTCCGCGTCGGTTGCGGGGCGTTGCGAAACATCTCGTCGATAGTTTCCGCGACCTCCGCGGCTCGGCTTGGATCCGCTACGCGGACGGAGTAGATCATGACTTGGTCGCGTAGGGGTTCCGGCAGGGCTTCTTGTAAGTATTCGTAGTGGAAATAGGCTTCGATGTCGTCCGGGCCGGAATAGACGGCGCGCACGTAGAGTTCGAGTGTGACGGGATAGACGTCTCCGACCAAGACGACGCGATCGCCTAGCGTAAGGCCGATGCGATCGGCGATCGATTTTCCGACGGCCATGGCCTGGGGATCGTTGAGGAAGGCTTCGAGCTGGTCGGGCTCGACGATCGATTCGGTACGGATACGGAATACCTTCTCGGCTTCCACGGCGGAGCGCGGAAACATGTGCTCGGGGCGATTGTCGATATAGGTCCCTTGAAAATAATCGAAGATACAAGTTTCGACGACGCCTGGAATTTCCGCGATGCGGTCGCCGTAGTATCTGGGCATTTGTAATAGGTAGGAGACTTTGTGGCGGGTGATTAGGCGGACGGCCTGTTCGTCATATGCTTCTCGTAGATAGAACGCGGCGTAGACGGACAGCAGAACGCCGAGCAACAGCGTCGCGGCCGTGACGCTGAAGAAGGTCAGCAGCGTGCGACGACGGTTCCGCAGCAGGTTGCGCAGGATGAACGGCAGCATGGCCCGTCTCGTAGTTTATCGGCCCGAAGTTTATCGGCCCGAAACGGCGGGGAACTTTTTCGGCCCCGGCGGTGTCTGCGAGACGACCTTTCATGAATCTCCGTCTCGCTCTCCGTTCCCTGTCCCGCAGTCCGCGCTTCTCGCTTGCGGTCGTATCCACGCTGGCTCTGGGGCTTGCCGCCTCGATGCTGACGTTCACCGCGGCACGGGCTCTGGTCCTGGCGCCGGTCGACTACGAACGGCCCGGCGCGCTGGTCCGAATCGAGGAGCGTGACGAGTCGGGTGCGCTGGCGCCGTTGTCGGGGGCCGGGCTGCTGGCAGCGCGCGAGCAAGCGTCGCTGCTCGGGGCGCCGGCGGCGGTCGACATGGGCATGTTCACCCTGCGCGAGGTGGCGGAGCCGGCCCAGTTCGCCGGCGCGGCCGTTACGCCCGAGTTGCTTGAGACGTTGGGCGTGCGGCCGATGCTCGGGCGCGGACTCTCGGCCGGCCGCCCGGACGAAGTGCTGCTTAGTCACGCGGCCTGGTTGCGACGTTTCGGCGGCGACCCGGCGATCGTGGGGCGGCTGATCCAACTCGACTGGTCGCGCACGCGGGAGCGAGAGAGTTTTCGGGTGGCCGGGGTAATGCCGCGAGGGTTTTGGCTGTTCTACCGCGGGCTGGAGGTGTGGACGCCATTGCCGGAATCGTCGATCGATCCCGCCGATCCGCGCCGCCGCTATCTGACGCTTGCGCGCGATCCGACGGGAGACGCTCGGCGATTCTCGCTTGCGATACCGGACAGTGAGCGCTCACTGGCGACCTCGCCGTTGTTGGACGGTCTGACTGCGAAGGCCCGTCCAGCGGTCGCCGCGTTGGTCGCGGGCGCGTCGTTGCTGTTGTTGCTGGCGGCGGCGAACGCCTCGGCGCTTCTGATGGTTCGGAACCTGGGCCGACGGCATGAGTTGGCGACGCGGTCGGCGCTGGGAGCGTCGCGTTGGATCCTTGTGCGGATGGTATGTTCCGAAGCGCTGGCGCTCTCCTCGGCTGCCGCCGTCGCCGCCGTTCCGCTGGTTTACGGCGGTATGGAGATGTTGCGCAATCTGCTGCCGGTCCACGCCGGGATGATCGAATTCACGCCGGGGATCGAGAAGCTGCATGTCGACGTGTGGACGTTCGTCTTCGCGGCGGGGGCCGCGTTGACGGTCGGGGCGACGGCTGTGATCGCTCCCGTACTCGCCTTGAATACTTCGAACGTGCGCTCGGCGCGAGGGACAGGGCGCGACGCCTATCTGTACCCGCTGCTGGGCGCGGAGGCGGCGTTGACGATTGTGCTGCTGTCCGGCGCGGGGCTCTTGATGCAGAGCGCGGCGGGACTGGACGGCTCCGAGCTTGGGTTTCAACAGGACGGCGTGCTGATCGCTCGGATTCCGCGGCTTGGCGGAGGCGACCGCTCGGTCTATTACGACGAGGTCGAGCGACGCGTCTCGCACGTGCCGGGCGTCGAGGCGGCGACGTTGGCGGGGTTCCATCCGCTCACGCGGCGCCGTGCCGACCGCGGCTACACGCTGGCTGACGGGACGCAGGGGGACGCGAGCGTGTGCGTGACCGCTCCCAACTACTTCGATCTCTACCGAACGCCGGTGCTGTTGGGTCGAAATTTCGACTCCCGCGACGGCGAACGAAGCCCTCGGGCGGCGATGATTAATCAGACGCTCGCGGCGCGCCACTTCGTCGATCGTTCGGCGCTCGGCGCTCGCCTGGTCCTCGAAGGCGAGGAGGAAGCGGTCGTGATCGTCGGGGTCGTGGCCGACGTGCGGCAGTCGCTCGACGATCCGGCGCCTGCAATGATCTACCGGCCGCGAGCGCAGGCGCCTGGAGCGACTTTGCAACTGGCGGTTCGGACGAGCATCGATCCGGCGACGGTCGCGCCGGCGATCCCCCGGGAGGTGGGATTGGCGGGCGGCGTCACGGCCGAACTCTCGACGATGGCTGAGATGACGCGAGGCGAGTCTTGGCGGACGGACGCCTCGGGCGCGGTGATGGCGGCGTTCTCGGCGACGGCGTTGTTGCTGGCGATGTTCGGCGCCTACGCGGTCGTTGCGTTCGTCGTATCGAGACGGCGACGCGAGATCGCCGTCCGCAGCGCTTTGGGCGCTCGGCGGTCGGAGGTGGCTCGATTGTTTCTGCTGCGCGGCCTGCGGCCGGTCGCGCTGGGCGTCGCGGTCGGGGCGGGCGGCGCGCTGGTGTTGGGGAAGATGCTCGAAAGCCTGCTGTTCGGCGTCCGGCCGGACGATCCGCTGACGCTTGCGGCGTCGGTCGCGGCGGCGCTGGCAGGGGTCTCGACGGCTCTCTGGCTTCCGGCGAGGCGGGCCGCGCGAGACGAACCCGCCCTCGCCTTGAATGCCGAATAATCCCCTCCCTAGGCGAACTCGGCGTTGGTGGGGGTGATGATCAGTTCGTTGATGACGGCGCGCGGGTGCAGAGTCGCCGCCAAGAGGGCCGCCTGGGCCAAGTCTTCCGGTTGAAGCATGGCGGCGCGACGTTCCGCGTCGGGGATGACCTTTCGCTTCTCAAGGATGGGCGTGTTGACCTCGCCTGGGCAGATCATGATCGAACGGATTCCATTGCGTCCCTCCTCGTGCCCGATGGCGAGACTGAGGGCGGACATGCCGTGCTTGCTGGCGCAGTACCCCGCCCCGGCGAGGATGCTCACGCGGACGCCGGCGATCGAGGAGATGTTGATGATGACTCCGTCCTTTCGCTCGCGCATGGCGGGCAATACGGAGTGGACCATGTTGTAGCCGCCGTTGAGGTTGACGTCGGTCATCAGCGCGAAGTCTTCGGGCGTCAGTTTGTCGAGGGAGCGGTTGGGCACGTTGGTGCCGGCGTTGTTGACCAGGATGTCGATGCGGCCGAACTGATCGATCGCCTTGGCCACGGCCGCTTGGACGGAGGCTAGGTCGGCGATGTCGGCCTCGACGTTGTGGATGCGCGCGGCGGCGTCTCCGGCTCGGCCCTTCGCTTCTTCGAGTTTTGATGCGGTGCGGCCGAGTGCGACGACTTGAGCGCCTTCTTGGGCGAACAGTAGAGCGATGCCCTCGCCGATGCCGGAGCCTGCGCCGGTGACGAGTGCGATTTTTCCTTCAAGCTTCATGTGATGAGAGGTTCCTTCGAGTCCAACGGAACCGACTATTGTAGCCGCAGCGGGGTTGGGCGCTGTCTGACAGGCTGAGCAACGGGCTCTTGCTTCGCAAATCGCGCTGGAGACCTTCGAGCATGGCTCGAAGACGGCACGGCTGGAGCCGTGCGCCACGGGGGCGGTGGTTAGGCCATGCCGCCGACTAGGGCGGCTGCGAGGTCCGGTTCGCCGCCGTCTTCGGAGTTGAGGCGGTATTTCTTGATGGAAACGGCGACGGCGCCTTCTTGGTTTCGGACGGTGATTCCGTGGAGGCGCAGGCGGATGCCTGAGCCGGATCCGACGGCGTCGCCCATATCGACGAGGAGTTCGATCTTGCGGCCTACGTTGATGTCGTCGGAGGTCTCGAATAGTACGCCCTTGCGGGAGATGTTGATGGTCTTACCGGCTCCGATCAGCTCTCCGCTGGGACCTTGGACGCGGTACTCGAGCGGCTTCTGGATGTCGAACCTGGGAGGTCGCGCCTGCATGCTCGTTGTATTCTTGCGTGGTCATACGCCGTTCTCAATAGAACTGCGGGTTCAAAATCGCGGTGGTACTTTCGCGTCGGGGAGGAAACTTCGGTTTTGGGCGCCGCGCCTCGCGGAGAGTGAGTTTCCGAAGTGCAGGACGCGCGCGGGAGGCCCCAAACCCCCGCCAATACGGGGTTTAACGACGGCGCCGTACGAATAGGACTTGATAGGCCGTTAGGGCCGCCGGCAGGCCGACGCCCAACCACAGCGCGGGCGGGATCTCGGTCGATTCGGGGACCCAGAACGACAGGCAGAAGCCGAAGAGGAGTACGACTCCGACGGCGATCCACTCGCTGATTGCGGTTCTCTTCACGGCGCCCCAAATCATATCGCTACGCTCGCGATCTGAGTATAGGGCGCCCGCTTCGGCGTCGGTCGCAATTTCGGCCGTGATCCCGCACAGTGGAAGGGATGCCGACGCACATTCTGCAACCGACGCGGATCGAGGCCGCGGGAAACAAGCCCAAGCTCATCGACGAGTACGTCGGCCGAGTGAACTCGAAGACGACGGCCGCCTCGGTGGCCCATATGCGCAGTCCTTCGGGCTGGGTGGAACCGGGGCAGCGTCCGGAGTTCGACGAGTTCACCGTCGTCGTGAAGGGAACGTTGCGGGTGGAGTCCGAGAGCGGCGAAACGCTGGACGTCCAGGCCGGACAGGCGGTGATCGTACACGCGGGGGAGTGGGTGCGGTACTCCACTCCGGATCCCGAGGGCGCCGAGTACTTCGCAGTCTGTCTCCCGGCGTTCTCGCCCGAGACCGTGCACAGGGACGCCGAATAGGCGGGAAAAGTTTAGGGCGTTTCGCGGCCGGGCTTGACCGGTAGGACGACGTTCTCGGCTTTCGCCGCGCTACGAGACCCGCCGTGCGACCCGCCGTCCACGTGCGACCAGAAACCGCGGAAGTAGTCGTACATCGACACGATGGTCAGGATCACGACCGCGACCAGCGCGAACTCCCCGAGCGTGCCTAGTAACGGATCGTAAGCGGCCAGGAGCAGGAGCGAGATCGCCACGACCTGGGCCACCATCTTCGCCTTGCCCAGCCAACTGGCGGAGATCGTAATGTTCTCGGTGAGAGCGATGTAGCGTAGTCCCGAGACGGCGAACTCGCGGCCGACTACGAGGACGACGACCCAGGCCGGGACGCGGCCGAGCTCGACCAACGAGATGAAGGCGGCGGAGATCAGGAGCTTATCCGCGATGGGATCGAGCAACTTGCCGATGGTCGTGATTTGGCGCCGCCGACGCGCCAGGTATCCGTCCAGAAAATCGGTGGTGGCGGCGGTGAGGAAGATCCACAGCGCGACCCACTCCTGGGTCAGCACGAACCAGCCCGTGTCCAACCGAAACTCCCCTCCCAGCATCACGGCGATCAAGACCGGGACGAAGAAGATACGCGACAACGTTAACGCGTTCGGCAGATTCATCAGTTGGAGGGCTTATCGCCTATTCCGACGTATTCGATTAGCCTACTACACGTTTTGGCGGCGGCTAGGTCGTTCCGCTGGAGTTCCTGTCGGCCGGAAGCGCTGAAACGTCTGGCTATTCGGCTGCTTTGGGCGTAAAATCTGAGTCGCCCGAATGAAACCCAGAGGAAGCGCCCGGAGCTGACTAAACGGAGTTTCAGTCGATGCCCACGATCCAACAGCGCGAGGCTTGCCCGCACTGTCAGATGATGAACCTGGCCGACTTTCTCGGCCCCACGGCCTTGGCGGTCCAGGCGCGCGGAATCTGTCCGAACTGCCTGAAGTGGCAGGCGACCGGATTGGCCGCGTATGAACCGGATCGAGTTCCGGCCAGCGCCGAGCAAGCCGCCGGCGGCGCGTTTGAGATCAACCGCGTCCAGAGCGCAGCGGCGGCTGACTAGGCTCGCCCCGGACTAGTCGTGCCCCGCGCTAATCGTGCCAGAGTGCGATGCCGCCTAGCAGCCCGGCGATGTTCGGGACGATGCGGACGTTTTCCGGCAGGTCTCCGCGAATCTTCTTGGCGTTGCCGCCGCCGAGGTAGAGAACGCGATAGTTGAAGATCTCGTCGAGGATCTCGATCGCGTCGCGAAGCCTCTCGTTCCAGCGGTCGCGGCCTTTCTCTTTGTAGGCCTCGACTCCAAGTCGCTCCTCGTAGGTCTTGTTCTTTTGGAACGGGTGGTGCCCTAGCTCGAGGTTGGGCACTAGATGTCCGTTCACGAAGAGCGCGGAGCCCATGCCGGTTCCGAGAGTGAGGACGAGTTCCACGCCTTTGCCTTCGATCACGCCCAGGCCCTGGACGTCGGCGTCGTTGGCGACGCGGGTTGGTTTTCCGGTCGCCTCCTGGAGGGCGACGGCGAGATTGAAGCCGACCCAGTCCTCGTGAAGGTTGACGGCGGTGCGGATTTCGCCGTCGACTACGACGCCGGGGAAACCGGCGGAGATTCTCTCGAAATCGCCTAGTTCCTCGGCCATCTCCAGGATCTGGACGAGTATCGGTTCCGGCGTCGGCTTGGAAGGCGTCTCCCTGCGCAAACGGTCGGTCAACGCCTCGCCCTGCTCGTCCAGGAGCAGGCACTTCACTCCAGAGCCGCCGATGTCGACGGCTAACGTCCGTATCATTTCGGTTACTACTTTACCAACCTAGTGGGCAACCTGATGGGCTCCAGAAGCCGCGGGAAATCTTCCGCTCTCAGCCTTTTCCCTGAGTGACGATAAGAGCAGACGGGCCGTACGATCTCGGCAAGCTTGGCGATGTTCCGTCTATTGATCTACCTGTGGATCGCGGCCGCGGTCGGGAGCGCCGCCGAGCCCCTGGTGGTCTCGCGTACGACCGCTCTGACGAAATCTTGCGGCCAAGACGGGGGCGCGCTGGCCGAGTTAGAGCCCGGCCAAGAGGTCCGGCTGCGGTTCGCTTTGGCGGGCTCGGACAGCCGCTGCTATTCGGTTTCGTCGGAGGTGGACGGTCAGCGGGTTGCGGGCTACGTATCGAAGTCGGACGTGCAGGGGCTTGACGCGTATGAGCAGCGTCTCCGGGAGTCCACGGCGGCGCGGTCTGGTGCAGTCGGCTCCGGTCCCGGATCCGCCTCGCGGACGCCGCGGCCGGCCATCGTCCCCGATCCGCCGTTGCAGACTGCCGAGCCGGCCGGTCGCCCCGCGAAGTTGTTAGCGGCGCTGCGAGCCGCGATTGAGGCGCAGCACGCGAGACGGCCGGACCAGATTCTCTCCATTCTGGATGAAGCGCAAGCGCCGGACAGCGATCGGGACGTCTCGGTGCTGCGCGGGCAGGCCTATCTGTATCTCACCAGGCCTTCGGAAGCGTTGGAGATCCTTGAACCGGCCCTTGAGCGGTATCCCGACGACCCTGATCTGCTGGGGCTGATCGGGTTCGCGTACTCGCAGCAAGATCGGCCGAAGCAGGCGGTGGACTATCTGGACCGTGCTCTGAAGGTGCAACACAATCCGTCTTACGCGCGCCTGCGGAAGCGGATGGCGCGCGAGGCCGAGAACGGAGACGCCACCGGTCGCGCCTTCGGTTCGCGCTTTACGATCCGCTACGAGGGCGAAGCGTTGCCGGACGATAAGGCGCGGGCGCTGGTCAAAGAGTTTGAAGGCGAGGTCAACCGAATCCAGTTTCGTCTGGGCTGCAGAACCACGGACCGGTTGCCGGTGATCGTGCGCACGATGGAGGGGTACCAAAAGGCTTCCGGGGTGGCGCAGTGGGCGGGCGGCCACTATGACGGCCGAATCCATATCGCGGTTCCGCCCTCGGGCGACGCCGACGCTTATGTCCGCGAGACGTTCGCGCACGAATTTACCCACGCGTGCCTTTCGCGCAAAGGCGTCTATCCGCTGTGGTTGCACGAGGGGCTGGCGCAGCATCTATCGGGACGCGTGACCTCGGAGTCCGGCCGTCAGACGCTGGCGGCGATCGACCGCGAGGGGTTGCTGCCGAGTTTGAACCAACTCGCTGGGAGCTGGGCGGGATTCAACGATCAATCGGCGATGGTGGCGTACGCTTTGGCCGCGTTCGCGGTCGAGACGCTGTACGACGAACGGGGAGATGCGGGCGTTCGCAGTCTGATCAACACGCCGAAGCGGATCCCGGGCGAGGCGCAACGCCTCGATGCGAGCATCCGGGAGCGGCTGCGCTAGAAGCCGGCGGTGCTGATGCGGAAGCGGTAGGTCTTTTCCGCCCCGGCTTCGATCGTCTGAAGCGCGTCGTATTTGCCGGCGTGCGCGAGGTTGAAGACGTTGGTGACGCCGACCATCGGTTCAAAGCAGATGAACTCGCGGTCCCCGGGCGGTGCGTAGACGACCGCGGTGTCATAGCCGGGGCCGTAGGCGACTTCTATTTTCTGCGACGCGCCTTGGACAGAGAAGACGGCTTCGCCGTCGGCGTTGCGTTGCAGGTCGCCGAAGACGTGGTCCAGAGATACGTCTTGGAGCTTGAGGTTCTCGGTGTTGGGCAGCTCGTCGGAAGCCGGGCGTTTGGCTCCGGTGGGGACGAGGGTCGGGCCAAGTTCCCAGACCGAGTCGGCCGCGATGTGGACGCGCCAATCGTCACGGGGAGCGTCGTGCAACTGAAAGTAGGGGTGGTAGCCGAGCGAGACCGGCATGGCGGTATCCCCCTGGTTGATGATCCGCGTCTCCACGGTGAGAGCGCCGCCGGAGAGGCGGTAGGTCATCTCGATGACGTGTGGAAACGGGAACTGTGCGCGTAGCGCTTCATGTTCGCCGTAGGCGAGGCGGCTGACGACGAATGCGCCGGATTCGTCGGCGGAGGCTTCAACGACTTCCCAGAGATCGGAAAACTTGAGCAGGCCGTGAATCGGCTGATTCGCGCCGTCGCGCCCGAAGCCACCGGCGTCGAGATCGAGGGGGTGAAACTTTCCGTCGAAGTAGAACCCGTCTTGGTCCAGGCGGTTGGCCCAGGGCCATAGCAGCGGGTTGCCGGCGAGGCTCGGCTTGGCGGCAAAGGCCGCCGGCGAATCGGCGGGGAACCAAAACACGTTCTTGCCGCCGACCAGCATCTCGTAGGCGATGTTGCCGACCTTGGGCAAGACGGAGACGGTGACGTCGGCGGCTTGGTCATGCAGGCGAACGACGGCGACGCCGTCTTCTTCGATTTGCTCGACGGAGTAAGGCATGTTTGTTGGGGCGGACTCTTGAGCCGACGATTCTTCGGAGGGCGACTCTTCCGGGGAGGGGCCGCAGGCGGCGACGAGGGCGACCGCGGCGGCGGCGACCCAGACTCGGCTATTCATCTTCTTCGGCGACCTCGCGCAGTTCCACGTCTTCTTGGCAACACATGCACATCCCCGGCCGGTAGCTGACGATGTGGCAGATCTCGCAATAGTACGTCACGTGGAAGCGCTTGCCGTCTTTGATGGTGAAGAGTTTGCGGACTTCGAACTTGTCGCCCGGCTGGGCGTAGCCTTCGAGCTCCCAGGTGCGGTCGGCGAGTTCCGGATCGTGGAAGGTGTGGTACGCGTCGGCCTCTTCAATGACCAGTTCGAGCTTCTTGCCCGACTCTTGGACGAGGTAGATCGGGCCGTCTTCGGTGGTCTCTACGGCGCCGCGTACGGTTGTTCGATCCGCGGCCGTGAGGGTAGCCGCGAGGAGTAGAGCCGTGGCAAGGAGTCGCACGAATTTGAGTATATCGAGCGTGCAACTTCCGACCGCGCTAGGTGAGATCGCAGGTGGGAGGACGATGCGCGGCTGCGACCTTGCGGCCCATCTCGGCCATCGCTTGATCGTCGAGCGCGCCTTGCATCGCTTCGAACAGGCGCCGCTCTTCGGTGCGAATGTGCTCGGAGAGTCGGCGGCCAAACGCCTCCAGTTCGGCCCTTAGATCCTCGCCTTGACCGACGGCGAGAGCGAGACGCTCCAACTCCCGATGCTCGGCGACGAGTCGGGCGGTCAGCTCTTCCTGTCCTCGGGCCAGCGGGAAGACGTCTCGCTCTTCAATCGCGAAGTGCGGTTGCAGTTCGTCGCGCCACATCGCTTGCGCCTTGCGCGCCAGCTCTTCGTCGGGCTTGGAGCGGCGGTCGATCATGACGGCGAGCGCGAGACTGCGCTGGTGGTCGTGCGAGAGCGGGATGAGGCTGGGGTGGCGTTTCATCGGGCGGAATCCAAGCCGGGAGCCGTCAGTTCGGCCCACAACTCACGATACGCCTGGCGCGCGCGTTCGAGCGAGTGCTTTTCGCGGGCCGCCGCGCGACAGGCTTGCGACATGCGTTCCCGGCGCTCCGGGTCCCGGGCGAGTTCGACGATCGCCTGGGCGAAGCGGTGTTGTTCGTCGGGGCCGGTCTCGACGAGGACGCCGAAGTCCGAGGTCAGTTCTTCTTCGATCGCGCCGGCCCGGGAGGCGACGACCGGCACGCCCATGGCGAGAGACTCGAGCAGCGCCAAGGGTACGCCTTCCGAGTCCGACGGCATGATCAGCAGGTCGCTCGCGGCGAGCAGTTCGGCCGGTTCCGCGAGATGGCCCAGCAGCCGAAAGGAGTCGCCGGTTCCGTCGCGCGCGATCCGTTGACGAAGCTCCGCTTCGAGCGGCCCTGTGCCGGCGACGGCGAACACGACGGGCTTTTCGGGCATCCGTCGGCGCACCGCATCGGCGATGGACGAGAGCAGCAACGGCCGCTTCATCTTCGCCAGCCGGGCGACGAACGCGACGATCAGAGCGTCGGGAGGAACGTTGAGGCTTAGACGCAAGCCCGCCGCGTGATAGCGTTCGGGATCGAATCGGGACAGATCGACGCCGTTGGGGATGAGGCGAATGCGTTGCTCCGGCGTCGCCATCTCGACTAGGCGTCGACGGCCTTGTTCAGAGATCACCACGCGACGATCGATGGCGTCAGCGACTTCGACGGTCGCGTCGAACAGGTCCCATTCGGGATCGACGATGTGCAGGACGTCGGCGATGCGCAGCGCGGGCGAGTGCTGCTTGAGCGCGGGCAGCACGGCGTAGGCGGCGGGCGAGTTCTGGACGACGAGTACGTCCAGACGCCAGGCGGAGGCCAAAGACAGCAGGCGGCCGACGACGGTCTCGACGGGACCCAGGCGGGCCAAGTCGTAGACGTGGTCCACGGCTTGGCGCCATTGCTCGACGAGCCGCGCGTCTTCGGAATGCGGCGCGACCAGGATCGACTCCGTTCGTTGCCGATCGAGCTGTTTAGCCATCTCAAGCAAGACCGTCTCGGCGCCGCCGTATCCGAGGTGGGGCGTCACGAAGCCGACGCGCTTCTTCCCTTCGCCTGGCAGCCGAGTGAGGTAGTCGAGCGGCTCCAGCATGCGGCCGTCGACCGCGACGGAACGCGGCTGAAATTTCAGGTAGAAGCTGAGATCGAAGACGGGTCTTCCGGCGCGTTCGTTGATCGCCTCCTTGATCCGTAGGGGGATCAGGCGCGCGAGGGCGCCGCCGGGACTGCGCTTCCAGGTTTCGGCCTCAAGCAGTTCGGCGTTCTCCAAGTGCCGATAGATCCGCTCCGCCCAGGCGCTCTCCGTGCGCGGCTTAGGGGGGCGTGCGGGCGGGGGCGGATCGACGCCTTCAGGCGGCGCTGCTGGGGCGCCGATCCGGCAGGGCCACGGCAGTCGACGGACGATTCCGCTGGGCTTGGGGTCGGGGGCGGCCAACAGGTCGCGCGTGACGCCCAAGGGACCGGCGGCGCGGTGGAATGACGGGGGCGGCGCGTCGCCGGTGTCTCTCCAGGTCACCCAGTCGGCGTCCTGGAGGGCGAGCAACGCCTCCTCCAGCGCTTGCGGCTGCAGGACGCCCCCGCCGTCGAGCCAGAAGAAGGCTTCGGCCCGCGATTGCGCGAGGGCGTCGGATTCGCGGGGGACCTGGAGGAGTTGGTAGTCCTGAAGGGTCTGGTTCGAGAGATCGGGGGGCGGCCCCGAGGCGGCGACGACGCAGATGGACGGCGACCATCTGCGTTTGATCTTGAGGCGGCCTTCGGGACTGAACAGTTCGGGGTGTCGAGCGACGACGGCTTCGCCGTCCGGCGTCCGCGGCTCTTCGGCGTGACGAACGAGCGCTTGCGGAACGTATACGCCTGAGCGATCGGTCGACAGCCAGTGGAGACAGCGATCCCATGTCGTCGGCAGGGTCTTGGCGTCGGCCCAGTCGGAGGCGCGGACGAGTAGACAGTGCGAGATCGGATTTGACTCCAGGAGGCGATAGAGATCCGGTTCGCCGGGGCGGACGACGGCGTGTTTCTGCGGATCGGGCCAGTAGTCGAAGTATGCGAAGGCGGCATCTGAAGCCGACGACAACGCTTCCACGCACACGGCTAGGAGTTCCGGCCGGAGTCGGTCGCCGGGACGCACGGTGAGCACGTAGTCGGCGGAGGCCGAGGCGTCGAAGGTCCGATCGGAGAACGTCTGCGCTTCGACGGTCGCTTTGGTCGCGGCGACGGCGGCTTCGGGGCCGTCGGCGAGGAAGACGATCGCGACCGCGGGTTCGCCGGGCAAACGACCATGCTAACGACTTACAATGGCCGCCATGATCCGACTCGCACTACTTGCGGCCCTGCTGCTGCCTACCCTCCTCTCAGCAGACGTGCGGCTGCCCGCGCTGTTCAACGATCACGCGGTGCTGCAACGCGACCAGCCGATCCACGTTTGGGGTTGGGCGACCGCGGGCGAGAAGGTCTCGGTGACCTTTCGCAAGCAGCAAGTGGATACGGTCGCCGGGGGCGACGGCAAGTTCAGCGTCTACCTCCAGCCGGAGACGGCCGGCGGACCGGACCGCATGGAGATCCGCGGCAAGAATCGCATTCGCATGGAGAACGTGAAGGTCGGCGAAGTGTGGGTTGCGTCGGGGCAATCGAACATGGCCTGGACGGTCAAAAACTCGAACAACGCCGAGCAGGAGATCGCCGACGCGAACCACCCGGACATCCACATCTTCAAAGTGAAACTCGTGACGGCGGAAGAGGAGAAGGAAGACGTCGAAGGCGAGTGGGTGCAGGTGACCCCGAAGTCGATCCCCGAGCTGACGGCCGTCGGATACTTCTTTGCGCGGCATTTACACCAGGAGACGGATCTACCGATCGGGATTATCCAGTCGGCCTGGGGAGGGACTCCGGCAGAGGCTTGGACCACGTACCGGACGCTTGAAACGGATCCGGCGTTGACCCCCTACCTGCGTCGCTGGCGTGCGGTGGAAGAGGCTTACCCGAGAGCGATGGTGCGTCATCAAGCGGCGATGCGCGCTTGGCAGATGCAGGCGACGGCCGCGCGAAAAGACAAGCGAGACGCTGAGATTCCGAGGCAGCCGAGAGCGCCTCGCGGCCCGGGGCATCAGCATGAGCCGGCCTCGCTCTACAACGGCATGATCGCCCCGCTGGTTCCGTACGGCATTCGCGGAGCCATCTGGTATCAGGGCGAGAGCAATGCGGGGCGGGCGTTGGGTTCGGAGTACTATCACTTGTTTCGCTCGATGATCGAGGACTGGCGACGGGAGTGGGGCGTCGGCGATTTTCCGTTCCTGTTCGTCCAGTTGGCGAACTACGGTCGGGTGAGCGAAGAGGCGGAATGGGAGGAGTTGCGGGAGTCGCAAATGAAGACGCTATCGTTGCGCAACACCGGGATGGCGGTGACGATCGACATCGGCAATCCGCAAGATATCCATCCGCGCAACAAGCAGGACGTGGGCAAGCGGCTGGCGCTGTGGGCGCTCGACATGGTCCACGGCGAGGACGTCGTGGTCTCCGGGCCGTTGATGCGGCAGGCGGTGAAGGAAGGCGGCCAGATGCGGATCTGGTTCGACCACGTGGGATCCGGGTTGGAACTGCGCAACGGATCGGCCGGGTTTGAGATCGCGGGGCCGGACGGCGCCTTCCATGAAGCCGAGGCGAAGGTCGACGGCGAGAGCTTGATCGTTTCGCGCGTGGGAACGTCCGACCCGCGCGCCGTTCGGTACGCGTGGAAGGCCGCTCCGGAGACGACGCTGTTCAACAAGGACGGGCTGCCCGCGTCGCCCTTCCGCACCGACGACTGGGAGGACTAGCCGCGGCCGATGGCCAGAGCGAAGAAGCTCATCCGAGCGCTACGGAAGCCGCTGCGCTATCTGCTGACGGCGCTCGTCGCTTGGTACCTGCTGTGCTGCCTGGCTCTGGTGGCCTATCGCTGGGTCGACCCGCTTGCTACGACGGTGCAGATGCAGCGTCGGATGGAGTCGTGGTTCTCGTCTGAGTCGTATACGGTGAAGCACCGGGTCGTGCCGCTGGCCCAGATTCCTGCGCATGTGCAGCACGCGGTTATCGCGGCCGAGGACGGCGCTTTCTATAGCCACGACGGCGTGGATTGGGAAGAACTGGGGATGGTGCTTGACGACGTCTCCGAAGGCGGGCGGCTGCGGGGGGCGTCGACTCTTTCGCAGCAGTTGGTGAAGAACCTGTTTCTTACGACGCACAGTTCTGTGTGGCGGAAGGCGCCGGAGTATGCGCTGACGCCGGTCGCCGAAGCGGTTTTGTCGAAAGAGCGGATCTTGGAACTGTATTTGAACAACGTCGAATGGGGCGCGGGGGTGTGGGGAATCGCGGCGGCTGCCGAGCACCACTACGGCAGGCCGGTCGAGAGGTTGTCGCGCAGGCAGGCGGCCCGGCTGGCGGCGTGTCTGCCGGCGCCTCGAAGCCGGCTTCCTCAGCGGATGGATCGGTATAGCGCGATCATTCTTGATCGGATGAAGAGCCGGGGCTGGTAGGGACGACGCGCAGGAGGAACCGTGCGCAGTCGCTGTGTAGAATAGGCGACGGAATCCGTGGAATTTTCTAGTTCAATAGCCTTTGCTTGGGGCATACTCGGCGCATTTGTCGTCTACTACGCACTCTATCGACATTCGCGAATCGCCGAGGCCTTGCGTAGCACCTCAAAGCGGAAACTCTTGGCGTTCGATCTCCTAGGCTACCTGCTTTGCGGCGGGCTCATCGCGGTGATCGGGGCTGAGACGGTCCGCGAAGCGTTTCTGATCGGATCCACGTGGCAGGGTATCGCGGGCGGCTTCGCTTCGGGCACGGAGCGAGAACTCATGCGGAAGCATATCAGGGAACAGATGGAGCGACCGGATGACCACAATTGAGAATCTCTTGGTGAAGCTCGGGGCAATCTCACTGCCCCCTGAGCTGACTTCCTCAAGCTCCTCTGACGACGCCTCAAGGGCTTTCGTTCTCGATGACGATCTGCTCGCGCGGTACCTGAAGACGAATCCGACTGAAGAGGATATCGAGGCCTATCGCGCCGACCAGATCGAGCGCTTCCGCCGGGAACTTGCGGAAAAGCTGCCATCCGCTCGAGCGGCCGGAGCTTGAGTCACAACGGCTTTCACCGTACCTCGTTCGGCTTCAAGGCCCCCCCTCAAGGCGCGCGGCCTGGCGGAGTAGCGACGAAAGGCCGATAGCACTCACGAGCGAAGGGTAGCCTGCGTATAGAGATGTCGCGATACTCCCATCCAGCCCCCCTGGGGCGGCTTGTTCGATTCATGCTTCGCATCGGGGCGATCAGTCTGCCCGAGGCCGTGCTCACGGCGCCAGCGCCCGGGGATTACAGGTCCGGCGTGTCGAAGAGGACGCCGCCGAAGAGTAGGTAGGCGATCACCAACGTCCAGGCGACGTTGATTGCCTGCGCGATGATGAAGGCCATTGCCGGGCGGCCTTCGTCCATGGCTACCAGGTCGCGGAAGCGGGTTTCCAGGCCGATACAGACGAAAGCCAGGGCGAACCACCACGTGCGCAGGCCCTTCATGAGGCCCTTCGTCTCGGCCACCATCTCGGCGTTGAGCACGAACGAGAACAGCAGCGATGCGGCCATGAAGCCGATGACGAACTTCGGGAAGCGTTCCCAGATCACGCCGGCTGACGGCTTCTCGGCGGTCTGCTCGCCTTGCCGGAACGTCCACCACAGCGACAGCCCGAACGCCGCTAGACCAAGCATCGCGTTCTGGGAGAATTTGACGATCGTCGCGGCTTTGAGCGCGGACTCGCCGACGAGTTCACCGGCCGCGACGACGGCGCCGGAGGTGTCGATGGTTCCGCCGACCCAGGCCCCGCCGACCAGCTCGGGGATCTGGAACTGCTCGATCGCCCAGGGCATGACCAGCATCATCGGCGCCGCGACGACCAGCACGAGCGACGTCACGTAGGAGAGCTTCTTGCGATCGCCCTGGATTGCGCCGCAGGCCGCGATGGCCGCCGAGACGCCGCAGATTGCGACGGCGGTCGAGAGCATGGCTGCGAACTCGTCGTCGACACGCAGCTTCTTCGAGATCCAGAAGCAGGCGTACCAGACCACCAGGATCACCAAGGCGGCTTGGAGAATTCCGTAGACGCCCGCTTGCAAGATCTCTCCGAAGAGAATGTTTGAGCCGAGGATGACGAGGCCGATCTTGATGTAGAACTCGGTCCGGACGCCGGGCAGCAGCCACGACGGGACGTAGAAGACGTTCGAGAGGATGAGCCCGAGGACGAGCGCGAAGACGACGTAGCTGAGGCCCCAGTACTCTGCGGTAGCGTTGCCGGCGAGGATCAGCGAGAGCCAGCCCAGGGCGAAGACGCCGACGAAACCGGCGCCGGAGCGACCGATGTTGCCGCCCATCATCCACACGCCGATCGAGGAGACGGCTAGGAAGAGCAGGAAGAGGGCGCCCGCGGCCGTGAGATTGTCGCCCGAGAATACGGCGGCCAGTTCCCCGCCCTGCCAGGAGAGACTCGGCAGAGCTAGCCGAAGCCCGGCGGCTACCAGGGCGATGAAGCCGAATCCCAGCCAGACGGAGACCCAGTCCTCGTGGGCGAGCAAGGACGAGCGTTTCTCGGGCTTCTCGGTCATCGGCCCGTCAGGATACCACCGGGGGAGGCTTCGGCGGCCTCCCCCGGCTGGCTGAGATTTAGCGGTATTCCTTGAGCGTCTGCTGCATGTCGAGGTAGCCGCTGAAAGCTTTGTCGATCCCGCTGACGCTGAACTCGTTCAGCGAGCCGATGCCGACGCTCAGCCCGCCTGCCGGAACGCCCTCGGAGACCTCGCTCACCGGCATCAGCGCCAGGATGGGCTGGGGCACGGTGAAAGAACCGGTCGCCGCATTGGCTCGACAGAAGAAGAACGCGCCGGAGGGTTCCACCGCGTCGATATCAGTGATGGAGAATCCGGTGATCTGGACGTAGTCCGCGCTCGGCGTGGGCGTGTAGGTAATGTTCAGCGAGCGAGAGCGATCGACGAACGGGATCGAATCCATATTGTTCGTTGGACGCTGGGGAATCGTGATCTGCGTCGAGAACGATCCCACGGACTCGCTGCCGGAACCAGTAGCGGTATACGTGCCGGGACCGAAGAATCCGCCCCCGCCGAACTGGCCCTTGCGCATGTCTTTGATCGCCTGAATCGGCAGCGGAATGCCGCCCGGCAGGCCCGGAATCTGGAAGAAGGATTTGAAGTAGTTGCCCGGCGAAACCTGATCGAGCGTCTCATTCCGGCCGTTGCCGCTGATCGTGATCGTTCCAGCCGGAATTCCCTGCGCGTTGAGCGCGGAGGGATCCTCTTCGTTGACCTCATCCCCAGTAAACTGGAACGCCGAACAGGAACCGACCGTGGTCTGGTTGAAGATCCCGCGCAAACGGATGATCTGATCGCGGGTGTAGCGTTCGAAGTTGGCGGATGCGCTGTCGTTGTCGATGATGAAGGTCTGGCCGACGCCAGGCAGACCGTCAGCCGAGATGCTTAAACGACTGAGCGTGACTTGTGCGATGGACGCCGAGCCAGCGTCGTTGGCGATCGAGAGGAGGCCTGGATCTAAGAATCCGCCGTCGCCGTCGGAGCAGAGTCCCCCGCCGCTTGAGATGGCCATAGTGGCGATGTTGCTGGGCGCGCCGTTGACCGAGACTTGCACCGGGACGTAGCAGCCCTCGACGTTTTGCGGCACTTGGAAGCGCACGATGTCGAGCCCCGCACAGCAGCCGGAGCGGCCGCGGAACAGGACCGGGATCTCTTGGCCGCCGACGAAGACCTTCACGTCATAGGCGAGATCCTGGAGCGGAGGTTGGATGGAATCGGAGAACGGAACGGCCCCCAGGCCGGTCATCCACACGTCGACGAAGGCGCCCGGTTGGAAGGAGCTTAGCGCCGTATTGATCGCGAAGCTCTGCGCGTCGGTAAAGATTCCCGGACCGCTGCCCGCGCTGTTCAAGGTGAAGATGCCGGGGCTGTGCGCGACGACCTCAATCGGAGCGGGAGGAGACGTCGCTCCGTTGTAGGTGACGGTAAAGGTACCGGCGCCGAGCGGCGCATCGGAGGGCATTAGCGCCGCCACGCGGTCGTTGGCGAGCGTCCGCACCATCGGGCATTGCACCGTCGTACCGCCGACCGTGACGGAGACGGACGAGCCGGCCAAGACGGTATCGAGCGGGAATTCGGGGTCGGTATTGATGCCGGGATCGGCGATGCCGCTGCCGAAGATTTCGAACATTGAGCCTTGCGCGATCTTGCCGTTCGGCAGATTCGGATTCGCAAAGCTGGCCACGTTGACCGCGGCCGGCTGCGCGGCCAGCGGGGCCGCACTGAGTATGAGAGCTGCCGCAACGGCGAGCGAGGGGATGAACTTCATCCGTGTTTTGTATCACGTGTTCCCGGATGATGACAACGACATTAAGTTCGATATTGCCGTTCCGCTAGTGCGGTCAATTCGCGAACAATTCCGCGGTGGGCTTCGGCGTCAATCAGGTTGTGCCGCTCGCCGGGATCGGCCTCGAGGTCAAAGAGTTCCGAGCGTCCCCAGTCGAGGTGATTGAGCTTCCAGCGGTCGGTTCGGACCATCCGAATCGGCTCGCGCCCTACGTAGCGGTTGTCCCTGGTGAAGACATTGCGACAGAAATCGTATTCCGAGTAGGCGAACTCGCGCGGCGTATACGAGCCGCCTTGGATCAAGGGTGCGAAACTGCGGCCGTCCAGCCCGTCCGCCTCCTGCTGAGACGGCGCGCCCAGCCCGCACAGCTCGCTGAGGGTCGGCAGCAGGTCGACTTGCTCGATCAACTCGGAGGGTGCGACACCGGCCTCGATGCGTTCCGGCATGCGTACGATCAACGGGACGTTCACGCTCTGCTCGTACATGTTGTGCTTGGTCCACATGCGATGTGCGCCGGCCATCTCGCCGTGATCGGAGGTGTAGACGACGACGGTGTTCTGATCGAGCCCGAGCTCGCGGAGCGCGTCGAATACCCGGCCGACGTTCGCGTCCATCTGGGAGACGTTGCCGTAGTATCCGCGGAGAGCGGCGCGCAGCTCCTCGTCGGTCTGCTGGTACCAGCCGCGTTCCTTGGCGCGGATCAGATGGCCTTCGAAGCCGCTGCTCAGGGCGTCGGCGTCGCGCTCGGGAAGCGTCAGGTTGTCCGGGTCGTAGCGATCCCAATAACGCCGGTGCGGCACGAGCGGCGTGTGCGGCATGAAGAACGAGGCCCACAGGCAGAACGGACGATCCTTGTTTTCGCGCAGAAAGCGGATCGCCTCGCGGGCATAGTAGGTATCGCGAAACAAGCCCTCTTCTAGATCTGAAGGGCGGCCGTCGACGTCGCCCGCTCCGCCTTGGTCCTGACGTATCGCCTTCCGCTCGGCTTCGGTTAGTCCCGTGTTGAAGTGAGCGGCGTGGATGCGGCGGGCGAAGCCGTGCCGGCGCGATTCGTCGACGAAGTGCATCTTGCCGATCGCGGCCGTCGTATACCCGGCGTCCGCGAAGCGGTGCGCGACGGTGGGAACGTCGTCGCTCAGCGCATCGCCCAAGGTGCGGGCGCCGTGGCGATGCGGGTATTGCCCGGTGATGATCGAGCCGCGCGAAGGCACGCAGACCGGCGACTGGCAGTAGGCTCGTTCGAAGCGGACGCCGTCGGAGGCGATCTCGTCGATGTGCGGCGTGAGCGCTTCCCGCGACCCGTAGCAGCCGGCGGCGCGCGTCTGGTGCTGGTCAGAGCAGAGGAAGAGCAGGTTCGCCTGCTTGGATCTCCCGAAGGCGAAAAAGGGGCCCGCGGCGGCGGTCGCTAATGCGGCTCGGCGGGTCACGCCGGTATTGTAAGCCGATGGACGACACGCAACGAGACTTGCTTGAGGCGGTGGACGAACGGCGCCGCCAGGAGAACCGCATCTACTTGGAGTTCCTGCGCCGCGACTCGATGAGCCTCGGGCTCTATCACCTGAGCGCCGGCGACGAAGACCAGCAGCAACCGCACGGCGAGGACGAGGCGTACTACGTCGTCCGAGGAAAGGCCCGGTTCCGTGCGGGAGAGGAGGACGGGCCGGTCGGTCCCGGGACCGTGCTCTTTGTGGCGAAGGGTGTCGAGCACCGCTTCCATTCGATCGAGGAAGATCTGAGCGTGCTTGTCTTCTTCGCGCCCGCCGAGGGCACGAATTAGTCTAGGCGCTCGATGACGGTGACGGCGGTCCAAGGGGGACGCGTGATGCGAGCCTCGACCGCTTCCTCATACCAGGCATCGAAGTCGGCCCAGGCGTTGCCTTCTTCGTCCGTGATGCGTTCGCAGATCCGGAGACGGTCCAGGCCCTTCTCGGCTTCAAAGCAGGTCCACTCGCCGCCGGTCGGGCGCTCGCGCACTTCCGACGGGGTGAGTACGAACCGGTCGTAGGCGAAGACTTCCCGCGAGGTGCGTAACGATCTGGTGGACTGCGGACTCCACCGAAAGAGCACTTCCAGCGAATCGGTCTCGAAGCGCCCGAAGCGCCCCGGAAAGCCTTTCAGCAGGCGCTGCTCGCGCAGCGTCATCGGAAGCCGACGTAGACGTTCTCCGTCGAACTCGCCCGGCCAACCTTTGAACAGGTCCGACTGCGCAGATGCGCGCGTCGCAATTCCCAGCGCCGCCGCGACACGTACAAAGTGCCTTCGGGTGTGCACAGAGTCTAGTATGGAAGGCGATTCGCGCCCGATCAATCCCCGCCTTATCCCGGAGCCTGCCTTCATATGACCCTCGAACAATGGATCAATCCTGAAACCATCGCGCTCGCCACCCAATACTCGCTGCGCGTCATCGGCGCCTTGCTGCTTCTCTTCGTCGGCTGGACCGTGGCCGGTTGGGTGCGGCGCGTCGTCGAGAAGCGACTGACCAAGATCGAGTTCGACCTGACGCTGACCCGCTTCTTCTCGGTGATCGCTCGCTACATCGTCATCATCCTGACGGTGATTTCGTGCCTGCGTTTGTTCGGCGTCGACACGACGAGTTTCGCCGCCGTGATCGCCGCGGGCGGTTTGGCGATTGGTCTGGCGCTCCAGGGATCGCTTTCGAACTTTGCGTCGGGCGTGATGCTGCTGAGCTTTCGACCGTTTAAGGTCGGCGACGTGGTGGAGGTGGCGGGCAAGACTGGAAAGATTGTCAGTATCGAGCTCTTCACCACAAAGCTCGACAGCCCCGACAATCGACGCTTCATCATTCCGAACTCGACGATCTTCAACGACGTCATCGAGAACAAATCTTTCCACGAGACGCGCCGAGTGGACGTCAACGTCGGGACCGACTACGGGGCCGGTCTGGATGAGACGCAGACGCTTCTTGAGAGAGTCGCCAAGGCGGTTCCGAACGGATTGGAAGACCCGCCGGTCGAGGTCGCGCTGATGGAGCTGGGCGACTCGTCGATCTCGTGGCAGGTGCGGGTCTGGGTCAATTCGGCGGACTGGTGGCCGACCCGCAAGCAGCTCACGCGAGACATCAAGGTCGCGCTCGACGGGGCGGGTATCGGCATTCCCTTCCCGCAGATGGACGTCCACCTCGACGGAAAGCTCGGCGACTAGTCCGCGGCCGGTCGCCGCTTGACCATCAATCGGTTCGAGCCTTTCTGCACGACCTCGCCGTGTTGGTTCCGCAGCTCCAAGTCGAGCGTAACGACGCCGCGGTCGGGCTTCGAGCGTGATTCGCGCTTCTCCGCAACACGCAGATGGGCCGTGACCGTGTCGTCGATGAAGATCGGCCCGGTGAAGTCCCACGACCAATGGAGCGACGCCATGGCGTGAATGTGGAACTCGGAGCGATTCTTGAGTCCGTCGGTGATCGCCAGACCGAGCAGTCCGTGGGCGACGCGACGGCCGAAGTCGGTCTTCTTGGCGAACTCTTCGTTGGTGTGCAGTTCGAAGAAATCCATCGAGACGCCGGCGAACTGCATGACGTGCCAGTCGGTCACGGTGACGCCGGGCGTATCGAACTCTTCGCCGATCTCAATCTCTTCAAAGTAGCGTTTCGACATCGACAGCCGACTACTCTACCAGTCCCTCTGCCGGGGCGGTTCGGGCCTGGCGGATCGCCTCGCTCTGGTCCGGCGTCCAGCGGCATCCCGGAGGTTCCTCGGCCAGGCGTCTGATCTCTTCGAGGTTGCCCTGCGTGCGGCGGACGTAGATCAGGTTGTTGCGCGCGTCGAAGTTGCAGGCGTCGAGCTCAAGCGCTCTCTCAAAGGCCGCCACGGCTTCCGGCGAGCGTCCCAGCAACAGCAGGGACGCGCCGGCGTTGGCCGCCAATTGAGGATCGTCGGGCGCCGCGGCGCGGGCTTTCTCAAAGGCTTCGAGCGCCATCGCCGGGCGCTGCGCCTGCAACAGCAGCACGCCCAGCTCGCCGAGGACGATGGGATCTTCCGGCGCGATCTTTTGCGCGTCGGCGAGGATCCGGAACCGCTCGTCCCAGCCCTCTTCGCCCTTCGACTCCAATGCCCGAGCGAGTTGCAGCCGCGGGCGCGTCTTCTCCGGCGCCGTGCGGACTGTGTCGCGCCACAGGGACTCGGCCGAACTCCACACCTGAGCGCGCCGCCAAGCGAGGCCGCCCAGCGCCAGCGAGATGGCAACGGTGGCGACGCCTAGAGACGTGCTTCTGAAGAACCCCGCCAACACCAACGCCAAGACCGGCGCGAAGGCGAGCATCGGCAGCATCATCCGTCGCTCTGCCGCTAGATCGGCCAGAGGAAACGCGGTCGAGGTCGGCGCCAACAGCAAGAGTCCCGCCAGCGGCCAATACCAGCGGCCGTCCTCCCGCGTGTTGCGCAAGCAGAAGTAGGCGGCCCAAAGCAGCATCGCCCAACCGAGCCACGCCCACACGTCTTCGACGGCGGATAACGCGACCGAGTGATCAAAGCTCTGCCCCCACGGCGCGACCAGCAGCCGCATATAGAGCCAGATCACTTTGCCTTGCGTGAGCAAGTAGGCGCCTGGGGTGACGCCTTCCAATGCGAATCCAGCCCCGGCGCCTTGCGCGACGAGGGTGGCGACGATCAGCCGGGTGACCACCAACACGCCGAAGCCGAACATCGCGGCGAGAGGAGGCGCGATCTCCGTCCAACGGCGGCTGCCGCCTCGGACGACGAACCACTCGTACCCCAGCAACACGGCGGCCATCGCGGCGGCATCTTCTTTGGCCAGCACGGCGGCGCCGAACAGGAAAGTTGCGGCGACGCGCCGCCCGTGAACCCAGCAGAGCCAACAAGCGGCCGCGAACCCGGTCGCCAGCAGCGAAGCGCGGCCGAATACGTAGGCCGTCGACTCGACCGCGAGAGGGTGCAGCGCGAACACCGCCGTCGCGAGCCAAGCAACTCTGCGGGGCAGCAGACGCTCGAACAACAGACCCGCGATCCAAATCGCCAGAGCGAAAACGGCGAGGTTGACGAGGTGAAAAGCGCCGGGAGCGAAGCCGTTCAGCGTGTAGTTCGCCCGGAACGTCAAATAGGTCAGAGGACGCGTCCGATCGGACGACCACAGCGGATCGAGCAACTCTTCTCCCACGACCAAGGGGTCGGTGAAGAGTGAAAAGTCGTCGAAGTGGAACGGCGCGTTCCAGACGGGCAGGTAGACCACCAGCGCCGCCATGATGATCGTGGCGCGAACCATCGTCGACGAGATCGTCGGGTCGTCGTGCGGATCGTGGGTGGTCACGGCGGTCAGCGCTTGGCGGCTTCGAGAAGGGTTTCGAGGGTCTGTTCGGCGGCCCGGTCCCAGGTGCAAGCGGCGGCGCGCTTGAGACCATGCTCGGCGAGTTCCGTGCGCTTGTCTACGTCAACGAGGACGTTTTCGATCGCCGTTGCGATCTCGTCGGTCGATGCGGGATCGAAAAACGTGGCGCAGCCGTCGGCGATTTCACGTAGCGGGGGGATGTCGGAGCAGACCGCGGGCGTCCCTGCCGCCAACGCCTCGAGCACCGGCATCCCGAACCCTTCGAAGGTCGAGGGGAAGACCAGAGCTTCCGCAAAGCGGAACAGCGTGATGAGGACCGGGCGCGGTTGCCAGCCGAGCATGGTGACGTGGTCGCCCAGTCCGTCCGCGGTGATCTGCGATTGGACGTCGTCCCAAGATTTGCCGGGAAGACCGCAGACGACGAGGCGCAGTTCGTGCCCGCGTTGATGAAGCAACTTGAGGGCGGTGAGCAGCCGCGACCAGTTCTTGTGCGGATGTACGGTCGAGACCGCCAATAGGAACGGGCCCTCCGGCACGCCCGCCTGGCGCAGGATCGAGATGTCGTAGTCGTCGTTCTTCCAGAGGCCGAAGAAGTCCGCTTCGACGCCGTGGCCGATCGTTCGGATCTTTTGCGGAGGCACGTCGTAGGCGGCGATGACGTCGGCGCGCGACGCCTCGGAGACGGCGATCAGCCGATGCGACCTTTGGACCGAGCGGCGAACCGAGGTTTCCCACGCCCAGCGTTCGATGCGCCCGAAGTTTTCGGGGTGCTTGCGATGTTGCAGGTCATGAATGACCGTCACGCGTCGGCCCGCGCTGATCCACGGCGAGGTGAAGCCGGGAGAGAACAGGACGTCGATGCGGTCGCGCATCGTGGCGCGGGGCAGTCCGATCTGCTCCCACAGCAAGCGCCCCGGCCGAAATTTGGCTCGGACGCCGGTTTCCGCGGTTGCGAAGTTGGCCGACTGCGGGCAGATGTCCGGCCCGGTTTCGCGGTTGAGATAGAGGAAGTATTCGTTGCGGCGATCGATCCGCGCCAGCGCGGAGAGTAGATTGCGGAGATAGATTTCGGTGCCGCCGACCCCGCCCGGGATGAGGTACAAGGCGTTTACGCCGATTCGCAATCGGGAAGGCATCGGGGCGCAGCCGACTCCTAGGATACCTTGGCCGCGCGGCTGAGGACTTAGACGCCGAGGCGGTCCAAGCCGGCGAGTACTTCATCGACGATCGACGAATCTTCGCCTGAGTAGAAGCCGCGGATCTGACCCTCTCCGTCGACCAAGACGAACTTGGTGGAGTGCGTGATGATCCCCGGTCCGGGCGTGCCGTCGGGGCTGATCGCGCCGTCGTCGATCGCCAACAGGAAGCCGCCGCGAACCAGGTCGTAGATCGCCTGTTTGGCGCCGGTGAGAAAGAGCCAGCGCTCGTCGTCGGCGCCGTAGCGCTTGGCGTAGCGGGTCAGCGCTTCGGGCGTATCGCGTTCCGGATCGACGGTGATGGAGACGAGTTGCACGTCGCGTCCGACGACGGCGTCCTGCAAACGCTCCATGTTCTGGGACAGCAGCGGACAAGGTCCGGCACAGGTGGTGAAGACGAAGTCGACGACGTAGGGGCGTCCGGCGAGATCGGCGCTGGAGACCGTGCGGCCGGAGCGTTCGGTCAGCGAGAACTCGGGAACTTCGGCGAACACCGGGAGCGACTCCGGCGAACCACAACCTGAACATAGAATCCAGATGAGAGCGCTAAGTCTGGAACACATATGTTTTCCTTTCAACAAAACTAATTATGCGGTCGCGGCGAACATGAAAAGTCGAGCCCGAGACCTAACACGATCGCTCTTGTCCTGTAGTGCCGCACCCTTGAGAACCCGATTCACCAGTCCTGACCGAATCCTGGATCTGGCTAATAGGTCCAGAGCCGCCAGCCTCACCGCTACGTGGTGGTCGCTTTCAAAAACCTCTACCACACTCTCTTCAACACCGGACTGTTCTCTGTACTCGTCGAGCATCGTTATCGCTCTCACTCGTACGCTCCACGAGCCATCCTCCTTTGCCCTCTCAAGCAGAAGGTCGGCCATCCCTTCCGAGACCTCCGGGAGTCTCGCCAACTCCACAAGCGCCTTGCCTCGGACTAACCGGCTGCTATCCATACAGCAAACGTCGCGGAAGAGCGCCTCGCGGCCCTCAACTGCGGAATGGCGTTTTGCCAAACCGTCAATCACAGCAACCCTAACTAGTTCGTTCCGATCGGTAGCCAGTATCTGCACTGACAGACGTTGGAGCGCGGAATCACTGTCGCCACTCCTGAACATTTGAACTACTGCAGCTCGACGAAGAGCGTAGTTTTGGTCGCTCAAACAACGGTCACGGAGCCACCGAATCACACGGCTGGATCCTCGATCAAGCTCACCAATCAACTCAAGGCCGCTGACGGCGTCAAAGTACGAGCTTTCATGAACGGATTTTGGATCAAGCGCGTTGGATGACGCGCCCATCAACCGGTCAATTGTCGACGCCCGTACCGACGCCATAGCGGAGGTCGTCGCTGCGTCGTCTAGAACCTGAACACCATGTTCATTTAGCACGTGCCCGGCCAGGACGAGCGCCCTCCGCCCTCTCCTCGTCTCCTTGTCATCCAGATCCAGAAGCCACTCAACTATATTGACCACCGTACTCGACTCCGCAATACCCGCAAGCAAGATTAGGGTCCCCCTCCAATAGTTACTATTCCAGTGCCGGAAGAATATGCGCTGGACCTCGAAGATACCGGACCTTCGTCCCTCATCAGGATCTCTCTTGCTCCTTCTAATGATTGCGCGAGCAGAGAAATACTCCAAAAAGGTTCTATGTACGAATCCATACGAAGTGACGCCAGTTCCGCGAAGCGCAAAATTTCTCGATCGCAATTCCGCAAGGAGTTCCCGCGCACGACTCGCCGCCTCCTCTCCAAAACGCCCGCTGAGCCTTTCGCAAAATACTTTGAGGGCATCGACGAAAGGAATTCTATTGGCTCGAAAGAGCGACGGATCGCCCATCATAAACTCGGCGATATCCGTCAGCAGATCTTGCCTTAGGGCCGAGCCGACGTCGTTCGCGGATGAGCGGACACCTCGTCGGTGATCCCAGTCGCCTAGCAGTAAGTCGGACGCCACTCTATAGAGATCAGCGCGGCGAACGGGCAGCTCCCCTCTGAGGTTGAGCATGGCCAGCAGCGTAAGCAAGAGCGGATTCTGACACAACTCTCCAATACGAAAATCGGCGCTTCTGGCGAGTAAGCGGGACGCGAGACGCGAAGCCTGTGCCTCCGGAATTCCGGGCCGTCGATACCAGGCGGAAACAAACTTCCGAACTTGACTTTCGTCAAACTCTTGGATCGTATAGTGCGCGAATCCCGCTTGCTCCCAACTCTCTTTAGAGTATTCGGACGCACGCGAAGTGACTACAACCCGCGAAAGTGGAAACGATTCTCGCCACCGAATGATCTCCCGTTCGATCCCAATTCGATGCTCCAGTTCGAATACTTCGTCTAGTCCGTCACAGAGGAGGACGCTAGGTACCGTCGATAGGTAGCGTCCGAGATCAGACGAGAAGGTATGTACAGCGTGCGTACCGTTTTGTAGGTACTCCAAAATCGATCCATGTCGTCCGACAGAACGAGCGTACCATTTGAGTTCAAGATATAGGGGAACAGCATCTGAAGGATGGCTAAGCCATCTCCACAACCAATACATGAGCAGGGTAGATTTGCCTGAGCCTGGGTCTCCGAGAAGTACAATTTGTCTTCGCGCTTCATCTGACAGCAACTCTCCAACTGGAATCTTTGGCGATTGAAGGTATGCGCGCCAGTCCTTCTTACGTTCCGGTTCTTCCTCAAGTGACGAATACCGCTCAAAATCTTGATCCGTCGAGAAAGCACGATGAACGACGTCGACAGGCGGCGATGACGGTCGAATATGCTGCGGAACGAACGCTTCGCTGATTGGGATCGAATCACGCCGACCGCCCTCTAGCACTTGCTCGAGCTTGAGGAACTTGCAGCGCTTTCGAATACTAGCCCTGTACGCCTCAAGGTCATCGGCTAGTGCGTCGATCGACGAATCTCTTCCGCCGCCGCGCTCAAGTTTCTGAATTCGAGAGGCGAGTTCGCGAATCTCGACACCCATCACCTGCACAAGGTCGCCAGGAGCGTCCTTTATGGAGTCTCTTAGCCGCCCCGGCAGCACCGCAATGACCTGGGACAAGATCACGTCTTCCCAAGCATCTCTGGAGCTTTGTACAGCCTGCCCGAGCGTGAGTATCGGTTGATCGGCCTTGTCGGCACTCCCAAGAATTGAGAGAAAGCGAGATATCAGGGGCCGCGCCGCTTCAATCGCACGCTCATTGTCAACAATAAGGCCTGATAGCTCCTCAGGCTTCGCGTTGAATCGGAACCGACCACTATCGAGACGACGCCTCGATCGTTCAAACCATCCAGACGCATCTCGCCGCTGATCCTCGGGGAGAACAAGGAGGACGGACGGTTGGATATCCCCAAGCGCCAGCGAGAAGGCGCGATGGTAGTAACCTGCGATCTCGTCGTTCCGACCCTTTAGCTTTTCGACCGAATCCCTAAACCATTCCGTCAATTCACCCGCAGTCGCGGTCTGCATACCACCCGCGAGATAGCGAGCGCCGTCGTTCTCCACAAGCACCGGCGAGACCCCAGCGAGGAGCCCGATGACAAAGCCCTCCGGGCCCGCTAAACCGGACGCGATCAATCCTGCGGCAGCACGACGCAGAAAATCGATTGCACTCGGACGCTGCAAATTTCGTTGTCCGGCCCGAAGCCGCGACTACTACTCTATAGCAACAGTTCGTCCGGCGTCGGCGGTCGTGGGAGGGCGGACTACGTCGCGCTGCTCGGGGGTCATCAAACCGACCAGCGTCTCGAGCGCCTCCGCGGCGCGGGCGCGGTCCGCCTCGGAGGAGCCTTCCGCGGACAACGCAATCCAACGGTAGGCGACGACGAGATCGCGCTGCACGGCTTCGCCGTTGGCATACTTGACGCCCAAGTGGAACTGAGCCGGGGCGTTGCCGCGTTCGGCGGCTTGACGATACCAGAGCAGCGCCTGCGCCGGATCTTTCTCGACGCCTTCGCCCGCGTCGTACATCGCGCCCAGGTTGAACAGCGCTTGCGCGTCGCCCCGTTCCGCCGCCACACGGTAGCGGCGCACAGCCTCGCTCGGATCACGGGCGACTCCGCGGCCCTGATCGTGCAGCAGGCCGAGGTTGACGTTGGCCCCGAGGTGGCCTTGTTCGGCCGCGCGGCGGTACCACTCGGCCGCCTGAGCCGGATCGTCGGCCACCAGCAAGACTCCTAGATTGAACTGCGCGCCTGAGTGGCCCGCCTCGGCGGCGCTGCGGTACCACGCTTCCGCTCGGCGACGGTCGCCGGCAGCCTCGGTCATGACGCCCATGCGAAAGGCCGCGGGCGGGTAGCCGGCATCGGCCGAACGACGGAACCAGGCCTCGGCTTCCGCGGCATCCAGGTCGACGCCCTCGCCCGCCGCATAGCGCGCTCCCATGGTGAACTGGGCCGCCGCGTCGCCTCCGTCGGCCGCGCGACGATACCACTCCGACGCCCGGAAGCGGTCGCGCGTGACGCCGGTCTTCTCGTCGCCGAATTCGTAGAGGCGGGCTAGCCGGAGTTGCGCGTCACGGTCGCCTGATTCCGCCTCGGCGATCCAGGCGGCGGGGGCGGTCGCCGGCGCGGGCGGTTGTTCGGAATCGGCGACGGACACGGCGACCGTGCTCAGCGCTTCGACCTTGGCCTCGGCGCCGGAGTGGCCTTGCTCGGCGGCCGAGCGGTACCACTTGAGGGCTTCGTCGCGGTCGCGCGGAACGCCGAAGCCCTGCTCGTGCAAGACGCCCAACTGGAACAGAGCCGAGGGGTAGCCCTGGGCCGCGGCCTTGCGATACCAGTGCGCGGCGATCGCGGCGTCGCGGGGCGCGCCTTCTCCGATCGCGTGGCGAACTCCGAGGGAGAACTGCGCTCCGGCGTCGCCTTGTTCAGCGGCGCGGCGGTACCACTCCGTGGCCGAGGTTTCGTCCGGCTCCAAGCCTTCGGCGCGGCTTCCGAGGTCGTAGAAGCGAGCGAGGCGCAATTGCGCGGCAACGTCCCCGGCATCGGCTCGACGAACGAGAGCGGCAAGCTCGACGTCGGGACCGGCCCCGGCTTCCGTTGCCGAGGCGACGACCATTCCACAGAAGCAAGCGAGAGCAATGGGGACTCTCATTCGGCTACTCCTTTGATCGCGTCAGGATCACGCGACGATCACGCAGGCGCTTCGGGCGCTTGGTTAGTTTATACGACAGACGTCGTACGACGCACGGCTAGGTAGGCGGGGACCACGGCGAATCCGCCGATCGCCGCCGCGATCAGCAGGGCCTCGGTCGACGATCCGCGATCGGAAACGGCGCCTGTGATCCACGGGCCCAGGCCGACTCCGAGCAGGTTCATCGCCAGCAAAAGCACGGCTACGGCCGTAGCCCGCGCTTGGACGGGAGCGAAGTCCTGAACGGAAGCGAAGACCGCTCCGTACCAGGTGGCCGCGTGGAAATTACTCAGGAACCAACAGACGTAGAACCACGGAGAAGAGCCCGGCAGCCAATAGAAGGCCAACGTCGCCGGAAGCAGGACTAGGCCCTTGACGACGAGGAACCAGAGCCGTCCGCCCGGCCAGCGCGCGTGGCACCAATCGGCCGCCCATCCGCCCACCACGACGCCCAGCAGCCCGGCGCAAAGGTAGATCGCTCCTGACAGATCGGCGGCCCGCTCGAACGCGAAGCCGCGTTCCTCGACGAGCCAGGTCATCACGTGAATCGTCGACGTATTGGCGTAGGTGACCAGCACGGCGTACAAGATCGTCCAGCCGAGCTCGGGGCGCTCGCGCAAGGCGCTCCACATCAACGCGGCGATCTGCTTGCCTTTGACCGGCGTCGCGGAGGGTTGCAGCCGTCTGGGATTCGGGACGGCGAACAGCACCGGCGCCACGATGACCCCGGCGATGCCGAGCGCGTAGAAGCAGGTCCGCCAGCCGAATTCCGGGGCTACCGCTCCCGAGATCAGAAATCCTCCGCCGACCCCCAACGGCACGCCCGCGTAGTAGATGCCTGAAGCCAGCGCTCGGCGCTTCTCAGGGAAGACGTCCGACAGCATGGTCATCGCGGCGGGCGTGAGGACCGCTTCGCCGATTCCGACGAAGATGCGGGCGAGAGCCAGGTGCAGAAACCCCGTCGCGGCGCCCGAGAGAGCGGTCATGAGGCTCCAGAGCAGAAGCCCGGCGGCGATCAGACGAGGACGGTGCGAGCGGTCGGCGACGCCTCCCATGAAGAGTCCGCAGACGGCGTAGAAGAGGACGAAGGCGAAGCCGTAAAGGAGCCCGATCTGCGCCTTGGTCAGCCCCAGTTCCTCGATGAGCAACGGCGCCAGGGACGGCACGAGTTGGCGATCGATGAAGTTGAGCGCGTTGAGAAGCGTCAGGAACGCGAGCAGCGCGTAGGCTTTGCGGCCCCAATCGGCCACCGAAGAACTCTCGGACAAGGTCCCGATCGTAGCTAATCGTAGAAATCGGGAGCGAGCTTGGCCTGGTGGATCTTGACCGGATCGTGCGTCAGCAAGAACTCGCCGCCGGTCGTCGCGACGATCTGCTTGAGTCGACGAATCGCCGCCAAGGCGGCCGCGTCATCCACCGTCTCGCCGGGCAGGACTTCCTGCTCGTAGTTCTCGACCAGGTCGCCGGCGTCGGCTGGCATCACCTTGACCCCGGAGTTGGGCAACGTGACGACACACGACTGATGTCCCGGCATGTGCCCGCGCGTATCGATCAGCTCGATTCCCGGCGCGATCTGATAGTCGCCGTCGTGCAATTGCCAGTTCAGATCCGGCATGTCGAAGTCGGTCTTGAAGACGGCGTTCGCGGGCGTCGCCACGTTCATGCCGTATTCGTATTCGCGCCGCTGGATGTGGATCCGCGCGTGCTGGAAGTGCTTAATGTTGCCGGTGTGGTCGGCGTGGACGTGGCTAATGGCGACGTCGGTCACCTGGTCCGGGCGGACGCCGATCTCTTTGAACTGGTAGAGCAGCTCGTGCTCCGGGTAGACCACCGGCGGCGGTTCCCAGCCGTGCCAGAGGTAGTACTCGGCGCGGCGCACGCGGTTCTTGATGTTGAACGTGTTGATGCCGGTGTCGAAGAGGAAGAACTCCCCGTTCGCGCGCTCGACCAAGAACGCCCCGATGGGTTCCGACATGACGAACCGCGCGCCGCGATTCTTGGTCGAGACGGTCTTGGGGATGATTTCGAACCCGCAGAGCAGGAAGTAGAGTTTTCTGGCTTCGGTCACGAGCGCCTCGATACAAACAGGCGCGACAGGGCGAACGCTCTACGGGGAAACCGGTCCGGCTGGGGACAGAAGGACCATCATGGCGGACCGCCGCGTCGGGATCAACTCTCTTCGAGGCCCATCTGCCCCAGCCGATAGCGGAGCGCGTTGCGGGTCAACCCGAGCAGCCGGGCCGCCTGGCTCTTGTTGTTGTCGGCGCGTCGCATGGCCTCGCGGATGAGTTGTTGCTCGAATTGTTCGAGCGTCATGCCTTCGGGAAGGAATCCGTCGCTCGTCGCCGGACGGGAATCGGCGGACTGTCCGTCGAGGATGACGTCGTCCGCCTCGACCGCCTCCCCTGGAGCGAGCACCATGGCGCGCTGGATGATGTTCTCCAACTCGCGTACGTTGCCCGGCCAGTGGTAGCCGCGCAGCTTGTCGACCGCGGCGGGCGAGATGCTCTTCACGCGGCCGCCGGTGGATTCGGAGAAGCGTTCGAGGAAGTGCTCGGCCAGGTCCTCGACGTCTTCCTTGCGTTCGCGCAGCGGCGGAAGGTTGATGGGAACGACGTTGAGGCGATAGTAGAGGTCTTCGCGGAAGGCGCCCTGTTCGAGAGCGGCGCGCAGATCCTGATTGGTCGCGGCGATGATGCGGACGTCGACTTCGATGGTCTTCGTCCCGCCGAGCCGCTCGAACTCGCGCTCTTGCAAGACTCGCAGGAGCTTGACTTGGACCGGGGGAGGCACGTCGCCGATCTCGTCGAGAAAGACGGTGCCGCCGTCGGCCTGTTCGAACTTGCCGGCGTGCGAGCGCATGGCGCCGGTGAAGGCGCCCTTCTCATAGCCGAACAGTTCCGACTCCATCAGGTTTTCGGGGATCGCCGAGCAGGTGATCTTCACGAACGGTTGGTCGGCGCGCTGTGAGTCGAGATGTAGAGCGCGCGCGAGCATCCCCTTGCCGGTTCCGCTTTCGCCGCCAAGGAGGACCGTCGCGTTGGTGGGCGCGACGCGCTTGGCGGTCTCGAAGATCTCGCGCATGCGCTCGCTGCGGCCGATGATCTGACCGAAGTCGAAGCGCCTGGTGAGTTCGGCTTTGAGTTCCCGATTCTCTCGCCGCAGATGATGCAGTTCGAGAACCTTCTCGATGGTGATCATCATGTCTTCGAGCGAGAACGGCTTGAGCAGGTAGTCGCTGGCGCCGTTCTTCATCGCCTCGACCGCTGTTTCCACCGTGCCGAAGGCGGTCATCACGATCACGGGCAAGGCGGCGGATCGCGTGCGAATCTCCTTCAGGAACGCAAGTCCGTCCATGCCGGGCATGCGCAGGTCGGTAATCGCCAGCGCGAAGGGTTGGTCGTCTTCGAGCGAGGATTCGAGCAGTTTGACGCCCACCTCGCCGTTCGAGGCCTTGGTGACCTGATAGCCCGCCGTTTGGAGTTGCAGTTCGAGGACGCGAAGCATCTTGGCTTCGTCGTCGACGATGAGAATTCGCTTGGCTTTCTTACTCATGCTTCTAGTGCGGACTCTTCTTGGACCAGCGGCAGGGTGACCCGAAACACGGCGCCTTGGCCGGGCTCGCTGTCGAGCGTGATCGTGCCGTCGTGGCTGTCAATGAACTTGGAGACCATCGCGAGACCGAGTCCCACGCCCTGCGCCTTGGTGGTGAAGAACGGGTTGAAGATGTCTTCCCGTTGCTCGGCGGAGATGCCTTCGCCGGAATCGGACACGACGATCACCGCCGAGTCGCCCGATTGGCGAGTCTCGATGCGGAGGACGCCGCCTTCGGCCATCGCCTCTCGACCGTTCGAGAGCAGGTTGAAGACGGAGCTTTCGATCAGCGTGGGGTCGAAGGCGAATTTGGGGATCGGCTGCAGGTCGGTTTGCAGGTCGACTTGCGGTTCGTCCGGGCGCATGCCGTCGCGCAGAGCTTGCACGGCGCGCTTGACGACCTCGTTGAGGTCGCGCATCTCTCGGTGCGGCTGCGACGGCCGCGCGAAATCGAGGAAGCGCGTGACGAGCGCGTTGGTGCGATTGACTTCGCTGCCGATGAAGCCGGCGACCTCGCGGGCGACCTCGTTCTCGTCGCCGACGTTCTTTGCGATCAGTTCCGCCGAGGCTGAGATGACTCCGAGGGGATTGCGAATCTCGTGCGCGAGTCCGGCCGAGAGTTGGCCGAGCGCGGCCAGTCGCTCCGACCGGCGCACTTCCGCTTGCGCCTCGCTCAGTTCCTTGTTGGTTTCTTCCAAGCGCTTGGTCTTCTGACGGTTCTCCATCGCGAATCGGTTCACGACGATCGACATGAGGAAGAAGAAGAGGACGCGCATCGCCAACTCGCGCAGTCCTTCGGCCGGCAGGTAATAGCTGTCCATGTCGACGAACAGCAGGAAGGAGAGATAGATGGCCGAGGCCGCGGCGGACACGAGCAGCGATCCGGCGAGTCCGAAGATCGAAGCGCCGGACAGGATCGGCAGCAAGAGGATCAGGTAGTAGCTCGACTCGACGCCGCCGGTGTTCCAGATGAAGAGGAAGCAGAGCGCGAACTTGATGACGATCGAGGCGACGGCGCGGCGCCGATCCGAGGACCAGTCGAGGTTTCCTTCCGCGATTTGGACGGCGCCCAGCAGCGCCAGCGCCACCCATTCATAAGGCGACTGGTCCGGCTGCATCACGCCGAGTGCCGCTAAGGCTGCCAGGAAGAGCAGCCAAACGACGTCGATGCCGCGGACTTTCGCCAAGAGCCGATGCTACCCCGGTCCGGGGGCGCCTGGCTAACTCAGACGGGTGTGCGGCGGCGAACGGGTACGATGAGGGCGATGCGAATTCTCCTGTTTGCGGCGATCGCTTCGACCGCGCTCCAGGCCGCGGATTGGCCTGATTTCCGGGGGCCGGAGCGGGATGGAGTCTCCGCGGAGGAGGTCGTCGCCTTCCCAGCCGACGGACCGGAACGGCTCTGGGAACGGGCGGTCGGCTCGGGCTTCGCCAACCCGGTCGTCGCGAACGGGAGGGTCGTTCTGTTCCACCGGCAAGGCGTGAACGAGGTCGTGGAAGCTCTGGACGCGGAGTCGGGGGAGATGATCTGGAAGTCGGAGTACGCGACCACTTACCGCGACCGTATGGGCTTCAACCCAGGGCCGCGAGCTTCCCCGGTCGTGGCCGGCGGACAAGTGTACACGTTCGGCGCGGAGGGGACGCTTGGGTGTCGCCGCTTCGCCGACGGCGCCGTCATCTGGCAGATCGATACGCACGAGAGATTCGGCGTGAAGCAGAACTGGTTCGGCGCGGGCGCGACGCCGCTGGTCGACGGTTCGCGGCTGATGTTGAACGTCGGCGGAGACGATGCCGGGATCGTCGCGTTCGACCGGGATACGGGCAAAGTGCTGTGGACGGCGACCGACCACGGCGCCAGCTATGCGAGCGCGGTGTCGGCCGACGTCGCCGGGGCGCGACGAGCGGTGTTCTTTACGCGCGAAGGCCTGGTCCTGCTCGATCCGAGCGACGGAAGCGTCGTCTATGAACGGCGGTGGCGGGCGCGCTCGAACGCCTCGGTCAATGCTGCGACTCCGATCGTATCGGAGAATCAGATCTTTTTATCCTCTAGCTACGGAGTCGGCGCGTTGGCGCTGGACTTCTCGGCCGGACTGAGCCCCAAGGAACTTTGGTCGGGAGAGGACTCGTTGACGAGTCACTACGCGACGGCCGTGCTCGACGAGGGCGTCCTGTACGGCTATCACGGACGACAGGAACAGATACAGAGCCTGCGCGCGATTGATCTCGCGACAGGTAAGGTCTTTTGGGACGCACAGGGGTTCGGCGCGGGGACGGTCACGCTTGCGGGGGAACGACTGCTGTTGCTGCGTGAGGACGGCGAGTTGGTGATCGCGGAGGCGACGCGGGAGGCGTTCCGCGTGATCTCGCGAGCACAAGTACTCTCCGGGCTGACGCGCGCCTATCCCGCCTTGGCGGACGGCGTCCTCTACGCGCGGGACGAGTCCGCGCTGGTCGCCTTGAAAGTGGGACGCTGAAACGCTATGGGCCGACTCGAATCGAAAACCTTCATCATCACCGGGGCCACCAGCGGCATGGGGCGTGCGGCGGCGAAGCTGTTCCACGCGGAAGGCGCGCGTTTGATCCTCAGCGGGCGGAGCCTTGAGCGCGGCGCCGCGTTGGCCGCGGAACTCGGCGACGGCGCGGTCTTCCACCCAGGCGACGTCGCCTCGGACGCGGTGAACCGCGAGCTGGTCGAGCTGGCGGCGGCGACGTTCGGCGGGCTCGACGGCGCGGTGTTGAACGCCGGGATGCTGGGACTCGGATCGGTGACGGACGTCGATCCTGATACCTGGGGACGGACGATCGACGTGAACCTCAGCTCGGCCTACTATCTTGCGCGGCACGCGTTGCCGAAGCTGAGCGAATCGGGCGGCGGTTCGTTGGTCTTGAACGCGTCGATCGCCGCGACCAAGTGCTTTCCGAACCACCCGGCTTACTGCGCGTCGAAGGCGGCGCTGGTCGCGCTGGGGCGGCAGATGGCGCTCGACTATGCACCTGAGGTTCGCGTGAACTCGATCTGTCCCGGGCCGGTCGACACGCCGCTGATCTGGGACTCCGCCAAGGCCTTCGACGACCCCGACGGCGCGGTCCGAGCGGCGGGCGAGGCGACGCTGGTCGGCCGGCTCGGCGAACCGGAAGACTTCGCCCGCTTGGCGTTGTTCTTGGCCGGTCCCGACTCGGGTTGGATCACCGGCGCCGCCTATACCTTGGACGGCGGAATCACGGTCGAGTAGCCTGGAGGCTATGGCTCAACGCATCGTCCTCGCCGTCCTCTTCGCGCTGTCGCTTTCGGCGGCGGAGATGCAGTTCCCCAAGATTGAAGGGCACGGCGGCGTCTTTGATATCGCCGGCGAGCCGGAGGGGCCAAAGGCGGGTTCCAAAGTGATTGTCGACGTCACCTCCTCGGCCTACGAGGGCGGCGTCAACAAGGGGTTCGGCCGCGCGGCGCGGTTCGTGAATCTGCTGGCCTTGGGCGGAGACGACTACTTCCAGATGGCGATCATCCTGCACGGCGGGGCGACGAAGGAAGCGCTGTCGGACGAGCAGTACCGAGAACGGTTCGGCAACGCGAACCCCAACCGCAAGTTGATGGCGCAACTGCGTGCCGCGGGGGTTGAGATTCTGGTCTGCGGACAGTCGATGACGCACAACGGTTTTGACGTGGGCCGCACCGCTCCGGAGGTCGAGGTGGCGCTGTCGGCCGCGACGGCATCGATCAATCGCCAGGGCGCGGGATATGCGCTGTTGAGCGTGAACTGAGCGCGATCAGTCGGGGTCGACGCCGAGGCGGATCGGCTTGTCGTAGCCGGTCATTTCGAGATAGCCGGAGCCGGTATGGCTGCCTTTGAGGTCGACGGCCCCTTCCCAGTAGCTGGGGCTGGCCGGGGTCCGGCTGACGACTTCTTGCTTGTCGAGCGGCGTCGTGAGTTCGAGGTCGATCTTGAACCTGGGGACCTTGAGCGTCCAGGCGAGAGGATATTCGCCGCCGGTCGTGGGGCTCCTCCAACGGCGACCGGGCGTCATCGAATAGTCGTCGAGCGAAAGGTGGGTTGCGGTCCCGTCGGGGGCTACGTAGGTTCCCGACGAGTAGGCGTCCATGGTTCCGTCTTCCAGACGCATGCGATAGAGCATCAGCTCGGAGCCGTCGTCGAGCTGCGCGCTGACCCAATCCCACCCTGCCTGCCCGGGCGCGAGCGAGTTGGTGAAGAACTCGTGGTCCATCCAAGCCGATCCCTCGACCTCGAAATCCTCGTCCCCCAGTCGAATCTCGCCGCGCGTCGACAGCCGCGTGTAGGACACGTAGTGGGAGGCCTTCCCCGCCCCTTCGGCCTTCTGGCTGACGCTGTTCTCTCCCTGAATCACCGGGAGCTTCTTGGGCTCAAGGTGGAACTCGAACGAGAAGTCCTTTGAGACGGCGCGGAGACGGAGAGCGCCGAGCGGCTTCTCCGGTTCGAGCCAGCGCACCTCCCAGTTGCCGTTCCAAATACGAGCTTGGTTCGCGTCGATGCCGGCGAGGCCGGGGCCGCCGCGGTTGAGGCGCTCGAACTTGTAGAATTCGCCCCCGCCGACGTCGCTGAGAGCGAGATGCGCGAGATAGATGTGGTCGATGTCCCAGGGAGAGGTTTCGGCCGAGTCCTGCGACGACGCGGCGCCTTCGACGGCGTTGCGGAAGAACGTCAGTTCGAAACCGAAGCGGCGGCCTTCATCCGCGCGCAGGTTGCCGGTGAAGTACCACCATTCCACCTGAAACTCGGGATGCGAGAAGTGGTCGCGGGGAAACGCGAACTCGTAGCCGGGCAGCGCGCGGCGGAACTCTTGGCCGAGTGCCGGCAGAGCGAACAACAGCAGGCAGATGACGCTACTCCTCATGAACGACCTCGATGGGGTTGAGACGCGTGGCGACGCCGGAGGGATAGATGCCCGCAACGACGCTCGCGGCGAAGATGAGCGTGACCGCCGAGAGCAGCAGGGCGATCGGCCAGTGGAATTGGATGGTCCAGCCGAAGGACTGCTTGTTGATCACGTAGACCAACACGAGAGACAGCGCGGCGCCCTCGATCACGCCGATGACGATGGAGAGAAGACCGAGCAGGCCGGACTCGGTCAGCACGAGTCGGCGGATCTGCGGCGCCGAAGCGCCCAGAAAGCGCAGGACGGCGATCTCGCGCTTGCGATCGAGGACGAGCGCGACGAGGGCGCCGGCCATGCCCAGAATGGCGACCGTGATCGCGATCGCCTCCAGCGCCCAGGTGACGGCGAAGGTTCGGTCGAAGATGGCGATGGCTTCGGTGCGCAGGCTGCTGTTGGTCGCGATGTAGAGTTCGCGCCCGGCGGTCGCTTCTACGATCCGGTCGCGCACGACGTTGGGATCCTCTCCCGGGTTGACGTGGACGGCGACGCTTGAGAGCGCGGGGTCCGGAAGGTAGCGGAGAAGCGTCGAGCGGTCGATGACGACGAGGCCGCGTTCGGAGGTGTAGTCGTAGAAGACGCCTAGGACGTCGAAGGTCGCCTGCTTGCCCTGGAGCGGAAGGGTGAGCGAATCGCCGGTCCAGATTTCGTGCTTGCGCGCGAAGGGCTCGCTGACCAGGGCGTAGTCTCCGGTCGGCAGCTTTTCGAGCGCGGACGGTCCGTCGCCTTCGAGGAAGCGGATGCTGCTGCGCGTGCCGTGGAGCAGCGTGTCTCCGCCGCCGAGCGTGGCGGGCGCGCCGTTGACGGTGATGGGGTAGGCGCGGAAGCGTTCGATCGCCTCGACGCCGGGGACAGCGCGGATGGTTTCCGCAACGTCGGCGCCGATGTTGGGGAAGCGGTCGGAAGCGGGGTCGCCGGCGGCCCGGAGGTAGACGTCGGCGCGGATCTGGCGGTCCATCCAAACCAAGACCGTTTCGCGGAAGCTGCCGACGAGAATGCCGACGGAGACCATCATGGCGACGGCGGTCGAGAGGGCGGCTACCAGGATCGACGTGCGGGCCAAAGCGGCGCCGAGGCTGCGGGAGCCGAGGAACCCGGCCACACCTGCGAAACGGCCCGCCCAGCGAGCGCCGAATCGGGAGGCGGTCTGAATCACGGCGGGCGCCGCGAGCGCCGCTGAGGCGATCAGCAAAACCGCGGCGAGGTAGCCGCCGACGGGTTTGCCGCCGACAGGCGGGAACGACGAACAGACGGCGGCCAAGAGCGCCACGGCGGCGCTCCAGGCCAGATTTCGGCCCGTGCGGGTGCGCGAGACGTAGTCACGCCGACCACGCGCCATGGCCTCGGACGGAGGAACTCGCGCCGCCTCGCCGGCTGGTTGCCAAGCCGCCAGGAGCGCGACGCCGACGCCGGCCGCGGCGGCGCCGAGGAGGCGGAAGGGCGTGAGGGCGAGTTCCCCTGGAGCGCTGGTGACGTAGAGCGTTTGGACGGTGAGCGACATCAGCTGGACCGCTCCCTCGGCCATCCAGCGTCCGACCGCGACGCCGAGAACCGTGCCCGCGGCGCCCAGCAGCGCCGCCTCGCCTAGGAAGGCCCAGCGGACGAGATTGCGGGAGGCGCCGAGGGCTCGCAATACCCCGATTTCGGTTCGGCGGCGGACCACCGAGACCGCGATGGTGTTGTAGATCAGGAAGGCGCCGACAATAAGTGAGAGCCAGCTCAACACCCTCAAATTCCAACGGAATGCGCCCAACATCCTCTGGTTCTGCTCGAGGCGGGCGCCGGCGGCTGCGAGTTGCACGCCGGAGGGCAGATGACCGGCCAGTCGGTCTTGCCACTCGGCGGCGGATTCGTCGTCGGGCAGATGGATCTGAATGCGGTCGAGAATGCCTTTTCGGTCGAAAGCGCGTTGGGCGGCGGCGATATCGAGGATGACGACGTTGCGAACGGAGACGCCCGCGAATCCCTCGGCCTCCAGAACGCCTTGGACCTGGAATTCGCGGACGCGATCGTTGATCTGGAGGCGAAGCGTATCGCCGAGCTCAAGGCCGAGGCCGAAACCGGCCCAGGCGGACCCGTCGGCCGTCACTCCCTCAAACTCAAAGCTGCCCGCTGAGGAGGCTTCGGCCAGTGTGGCGTCGCCGAGCAGATCGAGGCCGAAGACGGGAACGACCGCGCCGTACTTCTCGTGCACGGCGTAGCCTTCGACGCGTGCGGAGTAGGCGAGGGGATAAGGGAGGGACGCTAGTTCGCCGAGGATCTGCTCGTCGAAACCGCCTACGGCCGTGATCTCTAGATCGGCCTCGCCGGTCAGCGATTCCATCGAGGAGCGGAAGCTGCCGGCGGCGGCGTCTCCGGCGAGGTCGATCGCGACGACGACGGCGACACCGAGAGAAACCGCCAATACCGTCAACAGGCTACGGCCTCTCTCTTCGAGCAATGGCCGAAGCAATAGACGGCGAAAGACGGTGAGCAGAGCGGTCATGAGAGCGACCGATGCTCTTCAATACGGCCGTCGCGCATGGACACGATGGCGTCGGTCATCTGCGCGGTTTCGAGGCTGTGAGTCGCCATCAAGATGGCGGTCTCAAACTCGTCGGCGACCCGGCGGAGGAGACGCATGACGACGTCGGCGGAGGCGGAATCGAGGTTGCCGACGGGTTCGTCAGCGAGGACGAGAGCGGGCTTGTGGACGAGCGCTCGGGCGATGGCGACGCGTTGCATCTGGCCGCCGGAGAGCTGGTGGGGTAGCCGGTCGGCGTAGCCGTCGAGTTCGACGAGGGCGAGGCGCTCCAAGGCCGTCGATCGAGGGTCCGCGACGCCGGCTAGCTGCAGTGGGAGTTCGACGTTCTCGGCGGCGGTGAGCGTGGGCAGGAGTTGGAAGAACTGGAAGATGAAGCCGACTTGGTTGCGGCGGATGCGCGTCAGTTCGGCGTCGCTGAGGTTGGCGGTGGACTGGCCTGCGATCTGGACTTCACCGGATGTCGGGAAGTCCATGGCGCCGGCGAGATTGAGGAGGGTGGTCTTGCCGCAGCCGCTTCGACCGACGAGGGAGATGAACTCGCCGGGGGCGGCCTGGAGCGAGACTCCGTCCAGCGCCCGGACTTCGGAGTCTTGGTCGGCGTAAGTCTTGACCACTTGGTCAAAGGAGATGACGGGCGGGGGCACTGGTTTCAGCTTACAAAGCGGGACTGGGGTTGGTACGCTTTCCACCGAAATACCAGATCTTGGGGGACGGAACCAGATGGGGGCTACCGGTTGGGGGTGGGGTTCAATTGTTCCCCGTGGAACCTTATCTTCTTTGATTTCAACAACTAACGGGCCTATTGCTTCAGCTTCGTCACGTCGAGGGGGCGGATTGCAGAGGCCGTTTGGGGCGCTGTGGCGAGGCCGGGTGGAGGCTGGCGGCGGGTGTCGTTTTCCTTGATGTGACGGCGGCGGCTCCCCATGATTGGGTAGGAATCAGGCCAGAAACCTCGACCACGAGAATACATTTTTGGGGCATTTTGTTTTCGTCTTAGATCGCAAAAGAGACGGGGCGCGCTCCGCTGGGAAGCGCGCCCCGGTTGTGCCGCGGGTAAGGATTCGAGGAGGGCCGCAGCTAGTTGAGATCGAAGCGGTCGAGCCGCATCACCTTCGTCCAGGCCTGGACGAAGTCGTCGATGAACTTCTGCTCGCCGTCCGAGGCGGCATAGAGTTCCGCGACCGCCCGCAGTTCAGCGCTCGATCCGAAGGCGAGATCCACCGGGGTGGCGGTCCACTTGACCTTGCCGGTCTTGCGGTCCTTGCCTTGGTAGACGCCGTCCGTCCCCGAAGGCGACCACTCGGTCGACATGTCGAGCAAGTTCACGAAGAAGTCGTTGCTCAACGCGCCCGGTTGATCGGTAAAGACGCCGTGCTCGCCGCCGCCGTGGTTGGCGTCGAGGCTGCGCAAGCCGCCGACCAGAACGGTCATCTCCGGCACGGTCAGCGTGAGCAGATTGGCGCGTTCGACGAGGGCCGCGGTCGGCGACCGACGCTCTTCATCGGAGTAGTAGTTGCGGAAGCCGTCCGCCTTCGGCTCGAGCGGCGCGAAGGACATCTGGTCGGTCTGCGCATCGGTGGCGTCGGTCCGGCCGGGCGCGAAGGGAACCGTCACTTGCCGTCCCGCCTTGCGAGCGGCTTCCTCGATCGCCGCCGCGCCGCCGAGGACGATCATGTCGGCCATCGAGATCTTGGCGTCGCCCGACTTGTTGAAGTCCGCGCGCACCTTTTCGAGCTTCTTGAGGACGCTCGCGAGTTCGCTCGGGTGGTTGACGGCCCAGTCCTTCTGGGGCGCGAGCCGGATACGGGCGCCGTTGGCGCCGCCGCGCATGTCGGTTCCGCGAAAGGTCGCCGCTGACGCCCAAGCCGTGCGCACCAGCTCAGGCACGGTGGCGCCGGAGGCCAGGATCTTCGCCTTGAGCGCGGCCACGTCGTTGGCGTTGACCAGCGCATGGTCGACGGCCGGCAGCGGATCCTGCCAGATCAGGTCTTCCTTGGGAACCTCCTTGCCGAGGTAGCGGGCGCGGGGGCCGAGATCGCGGTGGGTCAGCTTGAACCAGGCCTTTGAGAAGGCGACGCGGAACGCTTCCGGATCGTCGTGGAAGCGCTTGGAGATCTTGCGGTACTCGGGGTCGGCCTTCAGCGCGAGATCGGTCGTAAACATGATCGGCGCGTGGGTCTTGCCCTTCACGTGCGCGTCAGGGACCGTCCCGGCGGCTTGGCCGTCGGCGGGAATCCACTGGGTGGCGCCGGCCGGGCTCTTCGTCTTCACCCATTCGTAGGCGAAGAGGTTCTTCAGGTACTGCGAGCTCCACAGGTTCGGCGTCGAAGTCCAAGCGCCTTCGAGGCCGCTGGTGACGGTGTCTTCCGCGTTGCCCTTGCCGCACTTGTTCTTCCAGCCAAAGCCTTGCTCTTCGATGCCGGAAGCGCCCGGGTCGGGGCCGGTGCAATCCGACGGCTTGTGGGCGCCGTGCGCTTTGCCGAAGGTGTGGCCGCCGGCGATCAGCGCCACGGTCTCTTCGTCGTTCATCGCCATGCGTCCGAACGTCTCGCGGATGTCACGGGCGGCGGCGAGCGGGTCCGGGTTGCCGTTGGGACCTTCGGGGTTGACGTAGATCAGGCCCATCTGGACGGCGGCCAGCGGCTTGGCGAGCTTGCGGTCGCCGCTGTAGCGTTCGTCGGCGAGCCACTCCTTCTCCGGGCCCCAGTAGACGAGCTCCGGCTCCCAGTCGTCTTCCCTGCCCCCGGCGAAACCGAAGGTCTGGAAGCCCATCGATTCGAGCGAAACGTTGCCGGTGAGCACCATGAGGTCGGCCCACGAGAGTTTTTGGCCGTACTTGGCCTTGACGGGCCAGAGCAGTCGGCGCGCCTTGTCGAGGTTGGCGTTGTCGGGCCACGAGTTGAGCGGCTCGAAGCGCTGTTGGCCGCCGCCCGCGCCGCCTCGGCCGTCGCTCACGCGATAGGTGCCGGCAGAGTGCCAGGCCATGCGGATGAAGAACGGGCCGTAGGTGCCGTAGTCGGCCGGCCACCACTCTTGCGACGTGGTGAGGACCTTCTTGATGTCCGCCTTGACCTCGTCGAGATCGAGGCTGAGGAAGGCTTCGGCGTAGTTGAAGTCCTCGTTGAGGGGGTTCGATTCGGCGCCGTGAGCGCGCAGCGGGGAGAGGTTGATCTGGTCGGGCCACCAGAAACTGTTGGGCTTGGGCTCTTGGGCTTGGGATGCTGCGGGCAGCAGGGCCAGCGTGAGAGCGCCGAGCAGGGTCTTCGACGTCGTTTTCATGAGATTCTTCCTGAGATTTCGTTGGGGTTTCGTCCAGCGCATCGTGCGCGAACTTGTACAGACAACAGCGGCGCGCGAGAATTATTCCCTTGGGCGGGGAATTTTTTTGAGATGCCGTTGTTGACCTTCCGTAGAGATGGAGATCCGGAAGTGATGCATCGGGCGATGCTGGCCTGCCACGACTCGCTGTTTCGCTACGCGCGCGCGCTGAGCCGCGACCAGGCGGACGCCGAGGAGCTGGTACAAGAGTGCTACCAGCGTGCGCTGCGCGCCAAGCGGAAACCGGCCGCCGAGGCGCCGGATGAAGTGCGCCGCTGGATGTTCGTCATCTTGCGCAATATCTGGAAGAACGCCGCCAAGGCGCGCGGGCGTGAGGACGTGCTGGAAGCCGCCGGGCCGTTGGAAGCCGACGGCGGCTGGACGCCGGAGAAGCGCTTGCTGCGGCGGGCGTTGCAGATTGAGGTGCGCACGGCGCTCGATTCGTTGAGCGAGTCGCACCGTGAGATCGTGGTGCTGCGGGACGTGGAAGGGATGACGTACGAGGAGATCGCGCGGGTGCTCGAATGCCCGGTCGGAACGGTGATGAGCCGGATCGCGCGGGCGCGCACGCGGCTGCGTACGATTCTGTCGGAGGTGGTGGGACGCGAAAGTCCGCCGTCCGGCGTCACCAGCATCGAGACGGGCCGGACGGGCGGTCGGGAGAGCCGGCGATGATGACCTGCGGCGAAGTTCGGGAAGCGATGCACCGCTACCTCGACGGCGAACTGCCCGAGGGCGACGTGACGGCGCTCGAGTCGCATCTGCTCGGGTGCGCCGATTGCCGTGAGGAGCACAGCGGCTGGCAGGAAGTGGTCGACGCGGTCCGCGGCGCGCGCGACGCCTACAAGCCTTCACCGAGCTCGGAGGCCCGGGTGCGAGCGATGCTCGAACAAGCCGGCGAGAAGGAGCGCTCGTGGCAGTGGATGCAGGCGGCTGCGGCGGCGCTGCTGCTGGCCGGAGGCGCAGCGGCTTGGCTGACGGGATTTTTTGGCTCAGACGGGGAGTCGTTCCGGGTGTACGCGGCCGAGTCGCACTTGCGCTACTCGCGGGGACGGCTCAACTTGGATGCGCAGTCGGGCGACCCGGCCGTGCTGACGAAGTGGCTGGACGGCAACTTGCCGTTCCACCTGGAGCTGCCGGCGTATCCGGAAGAGGGGCCGGGCGACAACGCGTATGAGCTGGCCGGGGCGCGCCTGCTGCGCCATGAGGACGACGACGTGGCGTTCCTCTCGTACACGATGCACGAGAAGCCGGTGTCGCTGTTGGTGGCGTCCGCCGAGGGCCGCGCGCCGTCGGGCGGCGAGGTGTACCGGTCAGGGGAGTTGGATTTCCACTTTTATTCGGTGGACGGCTTGAAGCTGATCGGCTGGGTGGATGACGGCTTGAGCTACGTCATCGTGTCGGACATTGATGCGGTGGGGGCGGAAAGCTGCGTCGTGTGTCATGGGCAGGGCGCCGAGCGTCGGCTGTTCGAGGGGTTGGGACAGGAGAAATGAGAACCCAACCTGAAGTTAGTTACGTCAATCTTCCGCTGTCTATGGCGGCGGTCAGCAGTGTGTCCTCAACGACTATCTCTCCATCTCTCAGCGAGACGTTCTCAACCTTCAGGACGTGCTCGCTAACATCTGGTACACCTCCAGTGACACAGAGCTCAACCACTTGACCATACCGTCCACGGCTTCGTCGCTCATGAAAGGGATACTGCGAAGGGTGCCTGAAGGTGCCTGGTCCTCGGGGATGCGCGAACGGCTGCGTGTTGCCCGTGTTCATAGGGCTCAGCGTTACATTCGACCAATGGCTCTGAAGGATCGAGTCCGTATCCAAGGTGAGAAGAGTGTGCAATTTGTCACGATACAGTCGGGCACCCAAGAAAGTTGCAAGTCGCTTCCGGTCCAGCCAAAAGAAGGAACGTTCATTCAGAAGACGAAACCACACCCGAACATCACATCCCTCAAGACACCTGGCGAGTTTTGTCTCTGACAAGACACTCTGATCCCGAATGACTGCCCAGCCGTGATCCGGATGGTGGATCCGGACTGAATCCCTGCGTTGCGAAGCAACGAGCTCTTCTCGTTCGGGCTGGCCAAACAACCTGAGTAGCTCAATCGTGCTCAGAAGTCCGTGCCTGGAGATGCTCTCCCAAGAACCGTACTCCGCGGCATGATAGAGTCGCGGATACCGCCGAGCTAATTCGACTCTAGAAACACCCATCGTTCCCTCACCAGGCCCGCCTATCTATAAAGCTGCGCCAATGAAAGCGCGTTGATACTAGTGAAACAGGAGCCGCCGCCACTCTCTCGACTTCTTGAATGAAGCGGAGGGTCTCATCCGTTAACTGCTCAAGCCTCCTGGCCTCGGTGTTGCTTTCCGATAAATAGTCGGCGAACGTAATCGCCACGTCCGTGGGTCCGTTTAGGGACGCCGACTTCCGCAGCAATGCCCAATCGAATTCCGCAACTCGTCGTTGCTTTCCAGACACTGACCCCTTCTCGTTCTTGGTCAGCTGGCGTACAGAGATACCCGATCTTCGTGAGATCTCAGCCCAACTGACGTCCTGTGACATGGGGCCCGATGAACTGCCTTCAGGGCTCTTCACTCTGATCGGATAGCTCCTACAGACCAACACAACTCGCCGCACCCGGCTGGGAGCGACTCCGGCCTCAGCCAGGCAGCCAGCAACAGATGTGTCTCGCGAGGTGACGTGAGGATAACTCCCGTGGAAAATGCTGAGCCCTGTCCCTTGAGTCCCTTCCAGCAAGATCTTCTTTCCGTCGCGCAACGCATCCTCTAACGAACTACAAGCCGAGCCGATAAAGGGCCTCAGTTCGGGAACATCCTTCGCTAGCCGTACCCGCCTGGCCCCGCTGCTGGCACCTCGCCCCATGATTCGACGCGCCGTAGCGGCACCCACTCCTCTGCGTGTGGAACCGATGTCCTTCTCAAGTCTCGCTTCGCTCCGAAGGTCGACTTTCTCTATTATCATCGCTTGCTCATCGACGATCAATCGGTCAGCTGGAACTTCACAGTCAGCGATCTCTTCCAATAGAGTGTCGATGTCTATGACCGCTCCCGCACCGATAACCAGGTCCGCCGAACCGAACCGTGTCCCTGACGGCAGTAGTCTATGGGTGAAGGGCTCAGGGTGGCGGAACACTTTGTGGCCTGCATTCGGCCCACCGACGCGCACCAACACTTGATATTCAGGTGCTAGATAGGAGCACACGTGCCCCTTTCCCTCACTGCCGTATTGCCCACCCACCACGACATCCACTAGCCTGGACCGACCGCGCTCGAACAGGCCAAGGTGGCTCGCCGCCCGCACGACGACATCCTCAGCCGTACACCTATCCGTATAGACAACTACATCGGCCGCTGCCTTTAGAACCCCTACTTGCGCTTCCGTCGCGTTGCCTCTGGCCTGATCGTAGGTCGTCGCGCGGTCTGCATTGCGCTTTCGCTTCTTGAAGCGTTTCCTGAGAGTACTCTCGTCAGCGGTCACGTGGATGTGCACGACTCGGGGGCCATAGGCCCTACGAATATGCTCCACCTGCGCTTTGATCCTCACGGAATCGATCAGGACAATGTCATCCTCGGAGACGCCCTTAGTGAACCTACTGACACCGTCTAAGACCCATTTCCCCTTCGTCCGCTCGTCCAGTAGGTCACCGTGGTTTTGTAGCTCGCCACGGTCAGCAGAGTCGTCTTTGAACCGTTCCTGGATAAAGGTCTTAGTCTTGAATACCTTAGCGCCGAATCTCTCTGACAGACCGGCCGCAAGAGCAGTCTTACCCCCACATATCGGGCCGGACAAAATTACAAACCGATGAGCCATAGCTCTCCTCTACCAAAGCATATACTGCGCAGTTTTCTTCGCGGCTGCCAAAGCAAGGTCCCGTTCAAGAGTGTATACCGTGACGCTGACTCCGCGGTCCACCAAGCATTCCTTAATCAACTGCTCCACCACAGGCCAGGCCCCGCCCGCGTGGCCTGAGCCAATACGCGGCATACGAACGCAAACAGACCGCTTGAGGGCGCGGTCAGCCACTCTCAAGAGGCACTCTTGAAGGCTGGCGTATCGAATTCTCGGCTTCTCGGAGGGGCCGTATCCATGTTGAGCCACCATGTGCGCGACGGTCATCCCGGTTGGCACGCTCGCGAAATGGACGTCGCCAAGTGTCAATGACTCCTGGGAGACTGTGTTCCGAAACTCTCGCTGTAGGTGCGGCCACTTCCGCGCCAGAGCCTTGGCGAAACCTGCTCCCCAATTAGGAGTAGTATCGTTGACAACGTGGCACAGCAGTGCGTGCGATTGAACCTCAGACCCAATCGCATCGCCGATCTCATACGCAAGTTGCCCCTTGCGCTTGGAGCTAGGCCCCGGTGGACGAATAAGGCCAAGCACTCTAGGGAACTTATGGCTCGGATAGGGAGCTACCCCGACACAGTCGACCGCAACCGGCATGCCGATGTGCGGCCATGTCTCCTCGCCGGCGGCGGTCCAGTCGATCGCCGTGCAAGCCCCAACCACACTATTGCTAGGCAACAGGAACCGCCTCGCCTTCTTGAGGGTCCAGTCCGCAGAAGGGATCAAATAGTCGATCCCGTACCGGCGCCCCCTCTGACCACTGACCTTCGGGCTGGCCGCGAAAAGCGCTACTTTGCCTTCCGCTAAATGGATCGCGCGATGAAAAACCGCCTCTGTGGAAACTTGGAAGCGATCTCGTACCTCAAGAAGCGTCCGCACCGTTGGGACCACGCCGAGCAGGTCCCGGCACATGCCAATAGGCATGAGCAATTCAGCAGCTCCGATGTTGCACAGGAGCTCTAGCTGCCACGAATCACCCCGAGCGTCCTGGCGCTCTAAGGCCTCCCGAGGAGCCCCGCGGTAGCGTATACGCTCGGCGTGATCCGGGAAGAATGTGTGAGCGATCTCATGGCAAACCGTGAATCGGATCCTGCTGACCGGTCTTGTCGGGTTGTATTCGATTGAAGCCTTCTTCCTCCCGGAAGAAATCAGCCGGCCCTCTCCTATGTCGTCACGAGGTGTCAGCTTCAGCCCTAGGATCTCTGCCAATTCGAACGGGTCGAACGGAGGCCCGGACCAACCAGACTCCATCGCTCGGTACGCGAGACCGCGAGCACGCTCCACAACCGTGGCGACCGGATCGCGCCCCGCCGCGAACTCCAATACTGAGGGGTTGCTCCAACTGGAAATCGTATTACCGTATAGCATTCTGACCAGGCCGTAAGGTTAGCGGAAGGGTGCCGCTGGCGCCAACAGGCCCCGGTCAACTGCGGAGTCAAACCCAGAACCAGAACGAACGAGCGCAGCTACCGTCCCGCCAGCTCACGCACCCATTCGTTGAATTTGGCGCGTTGCTCTTGGTCGAGGAGCTCCACGATGCGGGCGCGACCGTCGGTTTGGACGACCTGCAATTGGTCCAATAGATTCGTTTCGGCCATGATGCTCTCGTCGAGGATCATGTGGATCTTCTGCACTTGGGCTTCCGAGAGATCGAGCTGCAAGCGCAGCTCTTCGACTGCCATGCCCGACTCTTGATGGTGGAAGACGCCCCCGTGTTGCGCCGAGGGCGCGACTGGGGGGTTGCCCAAGACCTGCATGCCGACGACGCCCAGCGTCACTCCGCCCATGAAGACGAATGCGAGGATCGCCAGGGCTTTGCCGGTGCATGCGCTGAGTCGGGCGTCCATAGTTGAATCCTTCCGCTGAAGTCCGCTGATTCCTTCTCGTTTAGTCTTGGTTCGCGGCCAGGACCACGCCGAGCATCGCTTCGCGGTTGTGCTCCAGATCCGAAACCATCCGCGCTTGGAACATCTGGACCGCCGGCTGGTCGCGCAGGATCATGTCCGCCAGCTCGGTCGAGCGTTGCGTCGAGCGGTCGTTCATCAGCGTCAGCGAGCCCAAGGCGAACATCCACATCAGCGCGCCGAAGGCCATCCGCTTGAGGATGAACGGTTCGGTGAAGACGGCCCAGAAGGGGATCTCCTTCTCTTGGTCGATCGTCTGTTGCAGGTGAGCGTAGAAGTCGCCGGGCAGTTGCGCCTCGGCGGGCTCCACGCGGATCGCTTCAAACATCGAGGAGGTCTCGCTGAACTCCTCCAGCAAGGCCATCGCCTCGGGATCTTCAGCCAGCTTCGCCTCGAACTGCTCCAGCTCGGAAGCCGGAAGATCGCCCGTTAGATACTCTTCGATTCGATCTTTCACAAAGGGGTCCATTTTGAATCTAGGCTCGGTTAGACTGCCGCTGCTCTGTCGAGCTTGGAGGCCGCGCTCACCAGCTTCTTGCGGGCGCGGAACAATTTTACCTTAATCGTATTCTCGTTGAGGCCCGTCTCCTCGGCCAACTCTTGGACCGTCAGGCCTTCCACCTCTTTTTGGATGAGCAACATACGCTCTTCCTCGGAGACCTTCGCGAGCAACTGCATCAGGTAGTCGCGATCCTCGGTGCGCCGGTCGATCGGGGCCGAGGTCTCGGTCGCCAGTTGCGAGTTTTCCATCGTCCGCTCGTCGTCCTGGCCCATGTCCGACTCATAGACCAGCTTGCGGACCTTCTTCTTGCGCAGGTAGTCGTAGCACTCGTTGACCGTGATCTTGTACATCCAGGTCATCAGCGACGATCGGAAGTCGAAGTTCTTGAGCGAGAAGTAGATCTTGGCGAAGACCTGCTGCGCGATATCCTCGGCGTCGTTGCGTTTGCGCAGGATGCCGTAGATCACCGAGAAGACCTTGGATTGGTACTGCTCGACGATCGTCCGGAAGGCCGCTTGGTCGCCGGCTTGGGCTCGCCGCACGACGTCGGCTTCCGGGCTGTCCTTGTAGGCCACTCTCTTAGTACGAGTCGCAGCCTCGGCTTGAGTCGGGAATGTTGCAGTCAGTGTCGCCATCGCAATCCTTTCGACGGCGCTCCTGCGAATTCGGTTTCATCCCGAGCCGAAATTGCGCTAAGCCATTGTCGCAAATCAGCTTACGGGTACGCTCAGAGTTCTAGTTTCCAGGGGTCGCGGGCCAGTTTCGAGACTAGCAACGGGCTCTTGCTTCGCAAGTCGCTCTGGGACCGTAGGCTTTACGCATGCGGCTCTGATGGGCCCGAACGGTGTGGCTGCTCGGAGGCGAGGGACGGCCATCGGCGCTCGTTGAGCCACACGGCCATCGGTCGTCCCTGACGCCGAAACACGTATTCGACGGCGTCGTAGACGTCCTCGGGTCGCCAAAGGTAGATGGTGCTGCCATGACGGGCCCAGCGGCGACCGTGCTTGCCGGAGCGCTGATTGAGACGACGGCTTGCGTTGGACTTGACGTCTCGCAAGAGGACGGAAGGCGGAGCTTGCGACGCGACAACCAAGTGGACGTGGTTGGTTCGCACATGCGCCGCTTCGAGTTCCCATCCCCGTTCAGTCGCGACCGAACGTATCGAGTCGAGCACGCTTTGCCTTTCTTGCTCTGCGAGCACGACCGACGGCTGCTTCTGCGCGGCGGCCTCGGCCTCCATGCGACCGGGATTCGCCTCAAGAAAGTTGGCGCGGTATTGATTGTGAAGACGATCCACCGAGCCGCGCGGATCGCCGTGAAGACGCACCCCGTAAGTGCAGAAGGTAATGAAATAGGCGAGTGGTTGTACGGAGCTCATCACGCCCGCCTGCTCTTGCTTCGCAAATCGCCTGGGGACCGCAAGCTTACGCATGCGGCTCTGAATCCGCGCTCTAAAGTTCTAGTTTCCAGGGGTCGCGGGCCGGTTTGCGGAGGAAGGCGGCCGCTTCGGCGTTGTCGGTGGTCTCGGCCAGCGGGTCCCAGTTGAAGCGCTCTTTGCTGCGTAGGGCGACGTTGCCGAGCAGGGCGATCGTCGTCGAGCGGTGGCCGGTCAGCATGTCGCAGATCGGCTTCGAGCGGTCGCGGACCGACGAGATGAAGTCCTCCCAGTGGTCGCGCGTCGTGTTGTTGCCCGATTCGCCTTCGCCGGCGGGCATCCGGTTGCGCGTGCCCGTGGCGTGCTTCTCCTTCTCGGGGATGACCTCCCAGCGACGGCGGTCGACGAACATCGTGCCTTTCGTCCCGTGGAAGGTGATCCCGTAGCCCTGGCCGAACATCGACTGCGCGTTGGTGATGCGGTTCTCGTACACGCAGGCGAAGCCGGGGAACTCGAAGTTGGCGAGGATGGTATCCGGCGTCTCGCGGTTGTCCTGGATGACGTATTTGGAGCCGACGGCGGAGACGGCGCGCGGGCCGGGCTCGTCCATCGCCCACAAGACGATGTCGAGCAGGTGGACGCCCCAGTCGGTCATCATGCCGCCGGCGTAGTCCCAGAACCAGCGGAAGTCCGAGAAGCGTTGGGGGTGGACGCCGAAGCGGTTGGCGTTGAACGGACGCTCGGGGGCGGGACCGAGCCACATGTCCCAGTCGAGGTTGGCCGGCGGGTCGGAGTCGGGCGGGTTGCCGATTCCCTGCCCCTGGTTCGAATAGTTCCAGGTGCGCACGAAGGCGATGTCGCCGATATCGCCGTTCTGGATCATCTTGACGGCTTGCTGGAAGTGGTCGCCCGAGCGTTGCTGCGTGCCGACTTGCACGACGCGCTCGTACTTCTCGGCCGCCTTGACCATCATCTGGCCCTCATAAACGGTGACCGAGCTCGGCTTCTCGACATAGACGTCCTTGCCCGCCTTGCAAGACTCGACAGTCATGTAGGCGTGCCAGTGGTCGGGGGTGCCGATGAAGATCGCGTCGACGTCGGAGGCCGCGATGAGGTCGCGGAAGTCGGGGTAGGTCTTGGCGTCGGGCGCGAGTTCGACGGCGAGATCGAGGTTCGGTTTGTAGACGTCGCTGAGGGCGGTGACCTCGCAGTCTTCGCGCTTAAGCACGGCTTTCAGGTTGCCGAGGCCGCGGCGTCCGAGGCCGATGAAGCCGACGCGGATCTTCTTCTGCTGGCCGCGGAGGAGTTGGGGAGCGGCGGCGGCGGCGAGACCGGCGGCTTGGACAAAATGACGTCGTTGCATGATCGCGTCTCAGGCTAACCGATTCAACGGACGAGGCGCAGCTTTCCGTCGACGTCTTCGAAGAGATAGTCGACGTCGGGGGGCGCGTTGTGGGCGCCGACGGTGCGGTCGAGCGAGACGTAGATCTCGCGCGAGCCGTAGGTGAGCCTGAGGATGAAGAGCGGCATCCAGTCTTCGGGGAAGCGATGCGAGCGGAAGCGGACGACGGCGTCGGGAGGCATTTCAGGGACGAGCGTCAACAGTTCGCCGCGGAAGCGATCGATCTGGTGCCAGTCTCGGGCCCAGAGGGCGGGTGCGGGCGCGCGGCCGGATTCGATGCGGTGCTGCTTGGCGAGGAGCAGCGAGAGCAACACGACGGCGGCGGCTTGCAACCAGGGGGAGCGCAGCGGACGGAGTTCGAAGAACGCCCCAATGAGACCGCCCGCGAGCAGGCAAGTCCCGAGATAGGAAAAGTAGACGGCGCCGAAGTCCCGGCCGTCGATGAAGACGAGCGGGCCGAGCGCGATCAAGCTCCACAGGGCGCCCAGGCGGACGGCCGGGCGCGGAACGAAGGCCAGCGCGGCGAAGACGATCAGTCCGCAAAGGACGGCCGACTCGCTCAGGGAGTAAACAGGCTGATAGAGCCATTCCGAACCGTAGCCGCTGAGGTTGTGGACCGCGCGGGACCAGGTCAGCTCGGGCGTATAGGCGGGATGATCGTGCAACGCGCTGCCGGGCCCGGTCTTGGCCCACACGGCGACCGCGGCGACGGCGGTCAGCGCCCAGGCTAGAGCGGGCGGTCGGCGCCGGGAGAGGATCTCGAACGCGACGAGGAAGGCCGGAACGGCGGCGGCGGATTCCTTGGTCTCGATGGCCAAGATGAAAAGCAGCATCGCGACGACTGACAACAATAGACCTCGAGGTCTGAAATAGACGATCAAACAAGCGAGTGAGAACGTCGCCGCGAGGACGTCGTAGATGCGGCCAGTGTCGGCGTACAACCCGACCAGGCGGACGTGATAGGCGGCAGCTAGCCCTGCGGCGAGCGCGGCCGGCAAGCTTCTGGAGACGCGCCTGACGAGCGCGAAGACCATGGCGGCGTTCGCGGCGAGCAGGCCGTAGCAGGCGAGTCGGAACGGGTACGGGTTCCATCCGAAGATCTCGAACAGCGTCAGGTAGGCGAGCCCGCCGGCGGGACGATAGACGCGGGTCCAGGGCGAGAGGGCGGCCGGGATCAGACCGCGAAATTCGAGGTCCCACGCCCCGTAGAGGTTCATCATGTCGTCCGGGCTGAACGGGCTCTCAAGGCCGGTCGGCGCCCAATAGACGAGCCAGACGAAGAACACCGCGCACAAGCCCGGCGCGAGCAGTCGGGAGAGCGACGAGGTTCGGGGCGCCTGCATGCCCCGGAACGGAGGCAGCGCGGCTTCCGTTGCGGAAGGGGTTGATAAGTCTACGCCTTCGACGGAGCGTGGAGAGACTCGCCGTGGCCCGGTCGGCCTGGCGGCGAGTCAGGAATCCGCGTGTCGAAACGGGCCGTGTCTGAACGCCCCGGAGGCGTGCGTCAGCGCGTCTGAAGATCTAGCGCATCTGCACCCGAGCCGCGTTCGACTCGAAGCCGCCGATGTTGATGATCATCGGCTGGTCGCCGACCGGGGTTTGGAACGACGGCTCCAGGTTGATCTGGAGGACGCCGACCATGCCCGGAGCGAGTCCCACGAAGCTGATGTGCGCCTCGGCGCCGCCGATGTAGGCGCGGACCGAGTTGGGCGTATGGATCAGCGGGTGCGCCGTCGCCGCACGGCCGGTGGGCCACTCAGGCGACACCTGTCCTTGACCGGTGACGTAGACCGTCATCGGCTTGGTGCGCGCGGCGGGGTTGTCCGGACCGTTGAGCGTGCCGTCTTGATTGACGGCGATCGCCCAGCTTCCCGAATGCGTGAAGACGCCGGGGGCGGAGGGGGTGACCTGTACCGGATACGGCTCGCTGCGCGCGCCGCCTACGACGACGACGATGTGGACCTCGGAGCGTCCGAGCGCCTCGTAGGGCAGTTGGAAGTTGATCTGGTCGTCGTTGATGAACAGGATCGGCGCCTCGGCGATCACTTCGCCGAACGTTTCGTAGACGAGGATGCGAGCTCCGTTGACGACCGTCGGAAGGCGGTCCTGGCGCTGCCCCTGGTAGGACGAGAGCATCCCGGCGGACGGTCCGCCCAGGTTCTCGCCGAAGATCGTGCACAGCGCGCCGGCGGCGAGTTGCGGCCGGTAGGTCGCGGCATGCACGACGCCGCCTGACGAGATCACCGGGGTCGGGCGCGGTTGCGCGTCGACGGTGACCGTGCCGAAGACGACGGCGGGCGTCAGCGTCGAACCGGCCTCGCGGATCCAGAGCCGGAACGAGTACTCGCCCTGGGCCAGCTCGGAGGTGTCGACGGAGACCTCGATATCGGCCGGGAACTCGCCGGTCGTATTGGAGAGGGAGACGGCGTCAGCGATTTCGCCGGTCACTTCCGCGACCCAGTCGGTCGGTCCGCCGGCAGCTGAGACGGAGACGGTTTGCGGGGCCGGCGACGGATCGGTCGCGGCTGTGGAGAAGCTGAGCGTACCGGGTCCGGCCGTGATCGACATCGGCAGCGGCGGCGAGTCGGCGGTCAACAGCGCGAAGTTGTCGAGACCGTTGCGTTCGCGGCCTTCGGCTTGATCGGCGCTGACCTCGATGCGTTCGATCGATTCGAGAACGCGCGAGAAAGGCACGGTCCCCGAGAGCTGCCGCCAGAGCGGAGCGCTCAACGGCGCGGTCTGGTGCGCCCAGGCGTTGATCGGGACGGCCCCGGTCCATTCGTAGACCGCGCCGGAACCGAAGATGCGGATCGTCACCGGGCGCGTCGCGGCCTCGGTGTTGAAGGGGATGTGCTTGTAGTCGAATTCGAAGCGCGGACTGTCGAGGCCGCTGTAGATTCCGATGAACTCGCGCGGCGCGACGAAGGCGTCGTCGGCGGGTCCGCCGTGATCGGCCTCTTCAGCGAGGACGATGCGTCCGCCGGGGTTGCCGTCGTTGAGACTCCAGCGGAGTTCAGACTCGGCGTCGCCGACCGAGGCGCCGGGAATCTCCGAGGCGCGACTGTTGCGGTCCCAGCGGTCGGGGCCGCCGGAGAAGCTGGAGAGGATCGGCAGGACGGGCATCGGAGGCGCGTCGCCGCGGGCCAGGATCTGAACGTTGTCGAGGCCGACGGAGCCGTTACCGACGACGTAAGCGGCCCGGATCTCGATCCGTTTGGGATTCGACATGACCTCTTCAAAGCTGGCGAGGTCGTTCATCTGAAGCCAGAAGTCCTTGCGGATCGGCACGGTGGTCGTACGCCACCCCATGGGAACTTCGTCGGCGAAGAACTCAAACTCGGCTGGGATGGGGGGAGGATTCGTGCCGATCCACTTCCAGCCGCCTTCGTCGGAGAACACGCGGATCTCGAGCCGGTAGTTGGGGTAGGCGCTGCCGTTGATGCGCGCGAGATCGAAGGAGAAGCGAGCGTCGTCGAGTTCGAGCAGGTCGACGAGAAACTTGTCGGGGGCGACGTAGTACTCCTCGACGTTGCCGGTGCGGTGGGTGTATTTGAGGAAGCCGTCGGGGTTTCCGCGCTCGGTCTCATGCGTGAGGAAGCTGGAAGCGGCGCCGGCGGTTCCGCCGGGATAGGGCGCCGCCGTCGCGTTGCGGGTCCAGCCGTCGACGCCGGTACGGAAGGTGGACTCGGCGACGGGAAAGAGGGTATCGACGGGGCCGCCGTCGACAAAAACAGTGAGAGTTCCGCCCCAGGTGACGACGTCTGCGCGAGTGATGAAGCCGATGAAGAGCGTGCCGGAAGTCAGACCGGGATGCCGGTCGGGCCGGATGTTCATCTCCGCGAGGCCTAGATTGTTGGGCAGGTCGCGGAAATCGGCGGCCTTGTTGCCGGTAGCCGGGAATCCGGTATCGGGGAACTGGCCGATGTCGATGTGCTGGCGAGCCAGGATCTCGATCGGATTGTTGGGCGTCGTTTGGTAGAGGATGCGCACGGACTTGGCGCCGGGAGGAACGAATACCGTGTAACCGTCTTCGCCGTTGAAGATCGTTCGGATGCCGACCGTCGTCCGGTCAGGAATCACAAACTCGCTTCCGTTGGTGAGGACTACGGCGCCCAGAGGCAAGATCGACGCGGTCAGCAAAGCCAACCAAGCGAAGACTGCGACCGGACGCAAGAAACGGGGGGAATTCTGGCGCCTGCTCATTGCTGTGTCCAGGGATATGATCGGCCGGGGTCGTAGAACCGCGGAATCGGGGGTTCACCTAAGTAGCTGTAGGGTTTTGGCTTACCGGTCGAGGCGTAGACCGAACGAGAGCAAGGACCTACTTGGGGGCCGCGGGAACCAGACGAGGGCGCGTTCTCTCGCGTGATCTAAAGACGAGAGCTATTGGCCCCAGGCTTGCGCGGCGAAGGTCTCCAAGTCTTTGAACTTGCGCTTGAAGGTGGAGTACATCACGCCGGTCACGCTCTCAGCGCCCTCGGGCCGGAGATTCAAACGGTGATCGATCATGCCCGCTTTGTCGTAGTACCCGGCGAGAATCTGCCGGTGGCCGCGCTCGGCGAAGAAATCGAAACTCGCCAGGCGCTTGGGGTCACGAAAGATGTTCCAGTTGAGAATCACGACCTCGGGCGGCAGACCTTCCCACGATCCCTCGAAGTCGCCGTTGACGAGGTATTGCCGGTTGAGGGCGTTGTGGTGCGGATCGAACAAGTCGTTCCAGGCGTAGATCTCCGCGTCGGGATCGATCTCCCGAATGATCTCGATGGACTTGCGGACGTTGTAGGCGAGCAGTTCGCCCGCGCTGCGGCCCTCCCGTCGACAACTCCCGCACCAGTTGGCGACGCGGATCTCGTCGTGTCCCAGCAGGTATCCGCGAGGCTTGAGCAGCGCGTGGACGTCTTCTACCTGCTTGCGGAAGAGCTCGAAGACCTTGGGGTGGTCGAGGCAAGCGGCGGGCTGACCGATGTGCGCGGTGACGGCATGGTAGTAGTCCACGTAGATGCGGTCGCCGTCGGCGAGACCAGCTTCCTTGGAAAAGCGAATCACGGGAGGCGTATGGTAGCGGTCGTAGCGGCCGGGGGCGCCCGCGCGGCCCATCTTCGGATCGACGAGGCGTTCAAAGTCGCGGCCTTCCTCGAGCGGAGTTCCGTCGGCACGTCGGACGGAAAGCGGAGCGCCGTCGCGTCGGACGAGGTTGACGAAAGCCGTTTCCTCCAGTTCGACGTCGTCAATCCAAGCGCGTCCCTGCCCGCCGCCCCAGACGCCGAGGTACAGCATGATTTCGTCGTTGTCCTGCGAGTTGAAGGTGACGTGATACAGCTTCCAGTCCTGATTTCGACCGACTTGAAGTGAATCGGCGGCTAGAACTCCGTCGTCGCCGAGTCCGAACAATCGGATAGCCGGAGCAGCACGGAACTCGGAGGTTTTGACCCACATGGCGGCGCGGTACAGGCTCCAAGGCCGAACCGGAACGCGCTGCATGACGCGGCCGTTGTGGTAGCCGGGGCCCATGCGGTCCATGTCTTCGAGCAGCAAGGATCGCTCGCCGGTGCGCGCTACGCCTTCCGCCACGCGGACAGCCTCGCCGGGGCTGTCTTGCAGATCCCATTCGAGAAAGGTTTGGCCGTCGACGTCTTCAAAACTGGTGTTGTTGAGGAGATTGACGCGGCCTGCCGTCGGAAAGGCGGTGTTTGACGTGACCACGAGCTCTTGATCTCGGACCGGCATCGCCTCGATCAGGTTAGGGTCGTTGAGAAGGATGTTCTCGCTCCAGCCATAGGCGCCGACAAGCGGGATCAGGTCCATCTCCAGGTCGCTGAACTTCTCGTGAAAGTCCATCAGACGAGTCTGGTAGTCGCGGTGGATGCGGTCCAGGGTGCCGAGCTTAAAGTCGTTGAGGACGATTCCGTTGTAGCCGGCGGCCCGACCGCGCCGGGCGAGTTCGAGCAGGGCCTGTTGACCTTTCTCGAAGCCGGGGCTGAGGCTGGCGTAGATCAGCCGTTGGCGGATCTGATCGACCGGGACGCGTACCGCCTCCGAACGATCCGACTGGACGTATACGAAGATCAGAGCCGCGGCTATGAGACCGAGTGCCGGCGCGCGCTTCACACCGGTATGGTACGCCCAACAGCCCCGTGGCGAGTGCGCCCGGGGCCGGACGGGCCTTAGCCCGCCAGCGCGATCAGCGGGGCGATGACCAGGGCGACGATCGACATCAGTTTGATGAGGATGTTCATCGACGGGCCGGAGGTGTCCTTGAAAGGATCTCCGACGGTGTCGCCGACGACGGCGGCCTTGTGCGCTTCCCCGCCCTTCGATTCGCCTTCCACCTGGCCTTGTTCGATGGCCTTCTTGGCGTTGTCCCAAGCGCCGCCGGCGTTCGCCATGAAGAGCGCCAAGAGGACGCCGGTGACGGTCGCCCCGGCGAGCATTCCGCCGAGAGCCGCCGGACCGAGGACGAAGCCGACCAGGACCGGAGCGGCGACGGCGACTACGCCGGGACCGACCATCTCATGTAGTGCGGCGGTGGTGGCGATATCGACGCAGCGAGCGGCGTCGGGCTTGGCGTCCGGCGCGCCTTCGAGCAGGCCTTTGATTTCGCGGAACTGGCGGCGGATCTCCGTGATCATCTTCTCGGCGGCGCGACCGACGCTGGTCATGGTCTGGGCGGCGATGATGAACGGGAGGATGCCGCCCAGGAGGAGACCGATGACGACCTGGGCGTTGTTCAACGGGATGGCGATGGGATCCATACCCGCGGCGAGTCGCGTGCCGTCGATGGCTTGGGTATAGGCCGAGAAGAGGGCCAGGGCGGCCAAGGCGGCCGAGCCGATCGCGAAGCCCTTTCCCATGGCGGCGGTCGTGTTGCCGAGGGAGTCGAGCTCGTCGGTGATGGCGCGCACATCCGGACCGAGGCCGGCCATCTCGGAGATGCCGCCGGCGTTGTCGGCGATCGGGCCGTAGGCGTCGACGCTCATGGTGATGCCGACGGTGGCGAGCATTCCGACGGCCGCCACGCCGATGCCGTAAAGGCCGGCCGAAGCGTTGGCGATCCAGATCGCCAGGCAGATCATGGCGACCGGGGCCGCGCAGGATGCGAAGCCGACGGCGAGACCTTGAATCATGTTGGTCGCGGTACCCATGCGGGAGGCTTCCGCGATGACCGCGACCGGCTTCATGGACGTGTAGTACTCCGTGATGTAGCCGATGGCGACGCCCGCGACCGTTCCGGCGAGGACGGCCCAGAAGACGCCCGTGGAGATGCCCATCGCGCCCACGAGCCAATAGGCGCCGATGAGGAAGAGCACGGCGGCGCCCCAGGCCGAGTAGCGCAGGGCGGCGGCGGGACCGGAGTTCTTGAGCACCTGCATGGATGCGATGCCGAGCACGGAGGCGATCAAACCGACGCAAGCGAAGCCGAGCGGGAGCGCCATCAAGGCCGTCTTGAGCGCGTCGCCCGAGACGCCGGCGCTGAGGGCCGACAGCGCTTCCGGTTGGAGGGTCGCCGCGATGGCGAGGGTCGCGATCATCGATCCGGCGTAGGATTCGAAGATATCCGCGCCCATACCGGCAACGTCGCCCACGTTGTCGCCGACGTTATCGGCGATGACTCCGGGGTTGCGGGGATCGTCTTCAGGGATGCCGGCTTCGACTTTGCCGACGAGGTCCGAGCCGACGTCGGCTGCTTTGGTATAGATGCCGCCTCCGACGCGCGCGAACAGCGCGATCGAGCTGGCGCCCATCGCGAAGCCGTTGATGTAGCTCGCCTGCTCGGGCGTTCCGTAGAGCGTCGCCAGGACGCCGACGCCCAATAGGCCGAGCCCGGCCACGGCCATGCCCATGACCGAGCCGCCCGTAAAGGCGACCATCAACGCGGCTCCGGCGCCCTCGGAGCGAGCCGCTTCGCAGGTACGCGTATTGGCCTTGGTCGCCGCTTGCATGCCGATGAAGCCGGCGATGATCGAGAACAGCGCGCCCAAGGCGAAACAGATCGCCGTCTCGGGACCGATTTGCCAAAAGATCAAACCGCCGACGACGACGACGAATCCGGCCAGGATGGTGTACTCGCGGCGGAGAAAGGCCATGGCGCCGGAGGCGATATAGCCTCCGATCTCTTGCATCCGTTCGTTGCCGGGAGAGCGGCGGCTAACGGCAAAGAAGCCGATCGTCGAGACGATCAGGCCGAGAAGTCCGAAATAGGGCGAGTAGGCTAGCGGGTCCATGGTGATAGATGTCTGAAAATGGTCGTCAAAGCCTATCACAAAGCGCCTTACGGGCACTCTGCTATGGTTGGGTTCTCGCGCGCGCGAACGACATGATCATCGGTCTTACTGGAACCAACGGCGCCGGAAAAACGGTGACCGCCGATTACTTGCTCACCAAAGGATTCGAGTTTCACTCGCTGTCGGATGAGATCCGCCGCGAACTCGAACGTCAAGGCCTGGAAGCCAACCGCGAAAACCTGATCGAGACGGGCAATCGCCTACGCCGCGAACACGGCCCGGCCGTACTCGCCGAGCGCATCAAGCAGCGTCTGCGGCCGGACCGTCACTACGTGATCGACTCCATCCGTAGCCCCTATGAAGTCGACGCGCTGCGAGCGACGGGGGACTTCCGGCTGCTGCACCTTGATGCGCCTCGAGAGTCTCGCTACGAACGGGTGGTGAAGCGCGGCGGTCCGCGGACGCCGAAAAGTTTCGAGCAGTTCGCCGAGCAGGAAGATCGCGAACTCAAGAGCGACGACCCGACTAAGCAACAGCTCGTGGCGTGCTATGAGAAGGCAGACGAGACGGTGGACAACGCCGACTCGATCGAACGGCTGCAAGGGCGGATCGCGGATATCGTCACCGGCTGGCTGATGGCGTCCGCGCGGCCGGACTGGGACGAGTATTTTATGCAGATCGCGCGCATCGTCTCGCTGCGCTCGAACTGCATGAAGCGCAAGGTCGCAGCGGTGGTGGTCAAGGACAAGCGGATCATCTCGACCGGCTACAACGGAACGCCCCGCGGCGTGAAGAACTGCAACGAGGGCGGTTGTCCGCGGTGCAATTCCTTTGCCGATTCGGGGTCGTCGTTGACCGACTGCTTGTGCTCACACGCCGAGGAGAACTCGATCGTACAAGCCGCCTATCACGGGATTTCGGTGAAGGATTCGATTCTCTACACGACGTTTTCGCCGTGCCTGATCTGCACCAAGATCATCATCAACGCCGGTATCCGTGAAGTGGTCTACAACTTGGATTACCCGCTGGCTGAGACGGCGAACGGTCTACTCGAAGAAGCGGGCGTAAAATTACGCCAAGTCCGCATCGATTAGTCCGCCTCCGCGTCACGCTGCACGCGACAATGGTGCGTATGATCCGGATTCTAGGACTGGCCTCCATTCTCGGCACAGCCATTCTCAGTACGGCGCTCACCGCGCAGGAGGTTCGCGAACCCAAAGCCACGGAGACGGCCGAGCGACTCGCGGCGGCGCTCGGCGGACGGGAGGCGTGGGACGGGACGCGCTACATTCAGTTCGATTTCCGAGTGGGACAGCCGGACGCGTTGCCTGCCGGTCGGCGGCATCTTTGGGACAAGTGGGAAGGCCGGTACCGACTTGAGCAGGATCGCGACGGGAAGAAGCAGGTGGTCCTGTTCAACACGAACACAAGAGAGGGGCGGGTGTTCGTCGACGGGCAGGAAGTTACGGGAGAGGCCGCCGACGAATCGCTTGAAAAGGCGTACGGCGCGTACATCAACGACACGTACTGGTTGGCGATGCCCTGGAAGTGGCTCGATCCGGGCGTGAACTTGCGCTACGTGGAGGAGGCCGCCTGCGGCGAGGATCGTTGCGACGTGGTGCAGTTGAGTTTTGAAGAGGTGGGCCTGACGCCCGGCGATCGCTACCTAGGATTTGTGTCGAAGGAATCGGGGCTGATGGTGCGCTGGGAGTATACGCTCGAGAGCGGCCGCACCGGAGCGTGGGATTGGGACTACGTCGAAACGGGCGGATTGCAATTGGCGAAGACGCACGTCAACGCCGAGGGGCTGCATATCGACATGGGTGAAGTGGCGGCTTCGGATACGGTCGACGAATCGCTGTTCGAGGATCCAGAGAGTTCGCTCTAGGGCAGCGACGCGCTCAGCCCAGTTCAGCCTTCGCCTTGCGCAAGACCTCAGCAGAGTGGCGGAGCCCGGCTCGCTCGCGGTCGGTCATCGCCGGTTCGATCACCTCGGTCGCTCCGTCGACGCTTAGAACGGCGGGCAGCGAGATGACGACCTCTTGGAGACCGCAGGCGCCTTCCTGGAGCCGGCTGACGGTGAGGACGCGGCGTTCGCCTCGGAGCGTCCAGCGCAGCAGCGCGGCCGTCACGAGGCCGATGGCGTGGTTGGTGGCGCCCTTGCGGCGTATGATCTCGTAGGCCGCGCGCCGGACCTCCAGCGCGACGGCTTCCTCGCGATCGGTTGACCAGCCGGGCCACACGCTGAGAGGAGCGCCGCCGACGCGAGCGCCGGACCAGAGGACGACTTCCGAGTCGCCGTGCTCGCCGACGACCTGGGCGTGGATGGAGCGCGGTTCGAGCTGCAGCTCACGTCCCAGCACTTGGCGCAAGCGGGCGGTATCGAGCATGGTTCCCGAGCCGATGACGCGGGACGGCGGTAGCCCAGAGGCTTCGAGCGCGACGTGGGTCATGACGTCGACGGGGTTGGTTACGACGATGATGATGCCGCGAGCGCCTCGGAGTTGCTCGGCGATCCCGCCTACGATGCGAGCGTTGTCCCTGAGTAGGTCGAGGCGCGATTCGTTCGTGCCGCCGCCGCGGCCGGCGGATATGACTACGGCGTCGGCTTCGCGCATCTCGGCGACCTCCGCCGCGCGGACCTGGGCCGCGGAGTAGAAGGCTGCCCCGTGGGCGAGATCCATCGCCTCGCCTTCGGCCAGACCGTCTTGGACGTCCGCGAGAAGGAGTTCGGTCGGTAGTCCGCTGTGGAGAGTAGAGACGGCGACGCTGGAACCGACCCAGCCCATGCCGACGATGCCGATTTTCATAGGTCTAACGTTCCTGCACTCAGGATGACGGATGGGGCGCCGGGAACCTAGGTTGAGCCAAATTTTCTATGCGAAGCCGGCAAGTGGGACGGCCATCCGAAGAAGCGCGGAGTGGAGGCGGCGTAGGCGCGCCATTCGTCGCCGAATAGTCTTTCCAGATGCTTCTCTTCCGTCGGCAGGTACGCCCAGAAGAGCAGCCAGAAGGCGGCCGCCAACATCAGCGCGAGGCCGGACCGGCCGAGCAAGGCGATCCCCAAGAGGCCGAGGGCCCAGCCGACGTTCTGGGGATTCCGAGTCCAACGATAGACGCCGCTGCAGGTCAGCCGAGACTGATCTCGTCCGGTCGCGCGTGCGAGCGAGGAGAACGCGGTCAGTCCCGCGACGACCAAGGCTAGGCCGAGAACGAGACAGACAGCTCCGATCGCCGAGATCATCCCTTGCGGCAGGTCCAGCGGCCAGACTCCTTGCCAAGCCACGCCGGCGACCAGAGATGTGAAGCCGACGTAGGTGATCCAGATCAGCTTCGAGGTGAGATTACTCGTGCGGCCGACGAGTTCTCGGTCGCGGGCCAACATGCGGCGGCAGACGACGCCGAGCAGAGTCAGCGCGACGAGCGTGAGGGCGACGATGGTGAGGCTGGGGGCCATCGACACGGTAGATCCTAAGACACGGCGGACCGTTTCAGCCAGCAAAGGACAGGACAGGAGTTCCGCGACGGGCGCCGCCTAGGCGGAATCACCTAGGTCTTTTCGGGCGATAGGCCCGATTCCCATTCGTCGCGCTCGGACTTAGCATCGGAAATAGAATGCGCGGAGAGCGTTCAGGAGAGACGCGGCGCGGCGCCCTCGCCTTGGAGTTGGGCGCGGCCTTGGTCGCTACGGTGTTGCTGGGCGTGGCGGCTTTCGACTTGTGCTTCCCGTTGTTCTTGCAGGCGACGCTCAACCACGCCGCGCGCGCGGGCGTCGACGCGGCGATGGAGAAGCCGAGGCCGAACGAGGAGATCGAGGCCGCCGTGCGCGAGAGCGCGCTGGGCCTGCTCGGCGAAGAGGCGGACGTAGCCGTGGTCTATCAGAACCCCCTTGGCGCCGGCACGACCGGCCCGACGACAGGCGGTCTCGTCTCGGTCCGCATCTCGGGGGTCCCGGCGGCGCGCGTGCTCGGCGGATGGTGGGGCGCGCCATTGACGCTGGCGGCGAGAGCCGCCGATCAACTTCCGTGATGAGAGGGCTTCGACTCATAGCAGACCGGCGCGGGAGCGCGCTGATCGAGTTCGCCGCCACGGCCCCGGTGCTGCTGATGCTGGCCGTGGGAGGGGCGTTCACCGGCGCCGGATTCGATCGCTACTTCGCGCTCCAACAGTTGGCGCGGGCCGCCGCCAACATGCACTCGTCCGGAGTGGACTTCAGTCTGCCCGAGCAACGAGCGTTGCTGAGCGAAATCTCTTCAGGCCTGGACCTGGGAGCGGAAGGGGACACGGTCGTCTATCTGTCGACGGTCGCCGACACGCCCGACGGGATGCGCATCGTGCGACGGTTCCAGGTCGGCGCGGAGACGGTAGGAAGCAGCAGCGTCAGCTCGGCGAAAGGCCAGTACGACGGCGCCGTGGTCCCGCCGGCTGAGGTCGATTTGGATTTTCAGCTACCCGCCGGGCAGCGCTCCTACGTGGTCGAGGCGGTGCATGATCCCACGGGGCTGTTCCCGCCCGGCGTCTTTGGGGACGATTTGCGATTTCGGGTGAGGGCGGTCTATTGAGGCCGACGGCTCCAACGGACGGGCGTCGCGGCGGCGTGATTCTGCTGGCCGTGGTGCTGCTGCCGGTGCTGTTGCTGACGGCGGGGTTGGCGGTGGACGGCGCACTGTTCTACGCCACGGAAGGACAGCTTGATTTGGCGGTGCGCGGGGCCGCCCGAAGCGCTTCTCGGGCGACGAACGCGGAAGCCGCCGAGGCAGCGGCTCAGCAGGCCTTCACGGCGAACTTTCCGGACGGTTTTCTGGCCGCGCGTTTCCGAGAGATCGAAGTCTTCGAGTACGACCGGGACGCCATTCGCGTGGTTGGTGCGGCGGAGGCTCCGACGATCTTCTTGCGCTTCCTGGGAAGGGAGACGGTGACGATTCGGGAGGCGGCCGTGGAGCAGCGCCCGGGTTCGGCGGCCCCGCTGCGCTTAGTCGCGGACGCGGACGCCTTCGGGCCGGACGTCCAGGACGTAGCGGATCTGTCGGAGGTCTATCCCTATTGCGGCGGGGGCGCCCCGTCCCTCTGCGTCAACGCCGACATCGCCGGAGAGGACGTCACGACGCCGCTGTTCTCTCGCGGTCGGAACATCACGCCGTACGAGAACGTCCCGGTGCACCTCGGCCGAGCCGAGTCGCCGGCTTGGTTCCGCGAGACGGACGGGAGATTGGAGGCGCTGAGTTGGGATGAACTCGAAGCCGCCGTCGGCAAATCCGTCTGCGTTGAAGTCGTCGCGGGGCAGGTTGAGGATGGCGAGGCGCCTGCGTCGCGTCAAGGACGCACGGCTTTTGTGGTGACGGGACTCACGCCTGCTCCGGAACGCGAGGCCTCCTACCCGCACTGGCTCGTCCGGCTGCTGCCTTCGCGGGACGTCGACGGCTACTGCCAAGCCACGGCCCCTACCGCCGGGGAATGATGAACTAGAATAGGATTCGTCCCGTCGTCGCATCGGGATATCGAGGGGCGTGGTTTGGGGTCATGGCGTCCGAGACGGAAAGAGATCTGGCGTGGTAGTCCGCCCGCAGTCAGAGAACCTGGCGGGCTGGAAGGCGATATCCGCCTACCTTGAGGTCAGTCCGCGCACCGCTCAGTTGTGGGAGAAGAAGTTCGGCCTCCCGGTCAAACGGGTCGGCGGCAGCCGCGGAGCGGTTCACGCGACCATCGTGGAGTTGGATGCTTGGCGTCTCCGCCAAACCGAGTCCGGTGAGCACACGCTCGTAGACGACACGACTCAGCCTTCGCCGCACGACGAGACTCCCGCCGAGCAGACTCCCGCCGAACAGGCTCCGAGCAAGCCAGAGCCGCGCCGGCCGCTGGGACTCTATCTGACGGCGCTCTTGGCCGTCATCGCCCTAGCGGCCGCCGCTTGGACCATTCGGCCTGAGACGCCGTACACCCCGGTGGAGCCGCAATGGTCGATGGAGTTGCCGACGATCACGGCTGATCCGGAGTTCATCTCGCTATCGCCGTCCGGCGATCGGATCGCCTTTGTCGGAGTCGAGGCGCGGTCGGATTGGAACGCGCTGTTCACCGTCGACGTGGCGACGGGCGAGCTAGAACCCCTGGTTCGACAAGGCGTCGCGCGCGCCCCCGCGGCTTGGTCCCCAGACGGAGATCGCATCGCTTTTGTCGGCACGAGCGGCGAGCTGTACTCCATCCCGTCCTCGGGCGGAGAGCGTACGCTCATCGCCAAGCTGCCGGCGAATCGCGTCATCGGGATGAACTGGAGAGAGGACGGCCAGGCGCTGCTCGTCTGCCTCCTGTCCGCCGGCATCCTCGAAATCGACGTCGAGACCGGCCAGGTGATGGTGCTCATGAATCACCCCCATGTCGAGGACGCCCAATACGTCGAATACAAGGGACGGCGAGCCCTGCTGTTCGCCTCCGAGGACGGCAACCCGGAAGGAACCGTCTCGCTCGCGGCCCCGCACGACGTCTCGGTGTTATGGCTGGAATCCGGCATCGTAGAGGAGCTGTTCACCGTCGCCCACACAGTGCCCAGGGTCCGCTACCACCCTGACGGCTATGTCCTGCATGCGGCCGGAACGCCGGACCAGCCGAGAGTCGTAGCGACGCCGATCGACCTATCTCACGGCGATTCGACCTCCAGCCCTATCGTCGTTTCCGAAGGCGGTTCCGCCGCCTCCGTGCTCCCCGACGGCTCCGTCGCCGTGCTCCGCGGCGAACGTCGCCGAAGGCGCCTGGCCTGGATGAATCGAGCGGGCGAACGGGTGGAAGGTTTCGGAGACAGCCTCTTTCACTTGGAGCGACCGCGTATTTCGCCCGCCGGCGACCGGGCGATCGCCTACGGCGCCGACGGCATGGAAGCCGGATTCTGGCTGATGGACGCCGAGGGTGCGCACCGGCTCGGCCCCTCCTCGGTCCGCCTCACCATGAGCGCGTGGCGCAAGGACGGAAAGATAGCCGCGCACGAGGGCGTCGTCGACGGGATCCTCTCCATCTGCCTCGTGAACGTCGATCGGCCGGAAGATCGGCGCTCGATCCCCTCCTACGGCTTCATCCCCGACGACTGGTCCCACGACGGCAAGACCCTTCTCGGCAGTAAGAGGGTCGACGGCGCATGGAAGCTGTGGATGTTGCCCGTCGACGGCTCGAGCGTCGGTCGGGCCGCTGTAGCGGGGCCGGGCAACCATTGGGACGGCCGCTTCAGCCCGGACGGCAAGTTGATGTCCTACGGCCGTATCTACCAAGGCGAGCGACACGTCTTCGTACGTCGAGTCGACGCGCCCGCCAATGATCGCGGCGTCATCGTCGCACAAGGCAGGCAGGCTCGCTGGACGCGAGGCGGGACCGAATTGGTCTACGAACGCGAGGGCGTTCTGTACGCAGTCTCCATCGGGTTGGAGGACGGACGGATCGTATCCGACTCCCCCGACCAAGAACGTTTCCGCCTCCCGGAAGACACGCACAAGTCGATGTTCGACGTTGCGCCGGACGGCGAACACATTCTCATGGCGCGGCCCTCCGAGGAAGACCCGAGTCCGCTTCGCATCGACGTGTGGTCCCAATTAGCATTGCCATAAAATACGGCAAGTAACTGCTCTTTCCGTCCTCGAATGCGAATGAGACGGCCGGGGTGATCCGGTTCCAAGTATCTAGATGTCCGAACCGCCAAAGCGAGCCCGATCGCTGAATCTATCCGGATGGAAGGAGATCTCCTCCTACCTCGATGTGAGTCCGCGGACGGCGCAGCTTTGGGAGAAGAAGTACAATCTGCCGGTCCGGCGAATCGGCAAGGGCCGCGGACCGGTCCACATCTCTATCGATGAACTCGAAGCGTGGCGGCAGGAGCGTCTCGCGTTAACGGACGTCGCGGATTCGGAGAGCGTAGGTGACCGCACCGCTCCGTTCAACGGAGCGCAGACGACCGCTGAGCCCCGACTAAGCAACCGAAGATACTTCCTGGCGGCACTCTCTGCGGCTGCGGCCGCGGCCGCGGCCGTCGGATGGAAGCTTCTCCCGGGGGGACCGACGAAGGTTCGGGCTCCAGATCGCGTGATCGAGTTGCGGGACGTCACGACCCCGCCCATATGCATTTCGCTGTCGCCAGACGGGAGACAAGTGGCGATGGCAGCCGCCGTGAACGGCTCGGATGGTCCGGGCCTACAGGTGATGGACACGACGAACGGAGACCTGAGGACTTTGGTTGGTGGCCCAACTTCCTACTATTCAGTCGCTTGGTCGCCGGACGGCCTGCGGATTGCTTACGCTGATACGGGAAGCAACCTCTTCACGGTGCCCTCGACCGGTGGGGAGGCGATACGAGTCGCGCAGTTACCGGCGTCCAAGGTCCGTGGCTTGGACTGGAGGGAGGACGGGCAGGCCATCTTGGCCAGCATCCTTTCCGTCGGGATCGTGGAATTCGAACTCGCGACGGGCTCAGTGACGCCAGTGCTTAACCACACTCACGCCGAGAGCGCCCAGTACATCGAACTAGACGGCCGCGAAGCGGTCCTCTTCAGTTCTATGGCTCAGGCACAACCAGACTCCGTTCTCGCAGCACCAATGAGTGTCTCTGTACTCTTTCGTGAAACTGGAGTGATCGAGGAACTATTCACAATGGCGAAGACCGGCCCCGGCGTACAACTCCACCCGGGCGGATATGCGGTGCACGCCGCCGGCACCCCAAAGCAGCCAAGCGTCGTTGCGACTCCCGCCACGGCAACGGGAAGCAAGACATCCGCGGCGAAACCTCCCATCGCAATATCGACGAGCGGCGACACTTTTTCAGTCGCTCAAGACGGTACAGTGGCGGTCCTACGGCACGACGAAATGCGGTTCGACCTGTTCTGGATGACTCGGACGGACACAGGCATCCGCCGGATGGCCCATTCCGGGCTGTACTGGGGGGCAGTGCCGAGGCTTTCGCCGAACGGGCGACAAGCGGTGGTCTTTGGTACCGACGGAATCAACACCGGACACTGGCTGGTCGGCCCCGAGGGAAAACAGCTCCTAGCTACCCTCAACGATCGCCAAGGCTCAAGCGCATGGCGCCCAGACGGCCAGCTGGTTGCGGTTACCATCGGGGACCGGGCCGTCGATTTGGTTCCTATCGACAATCCTGCGGATCGCCGCTCGATTACGACCGAAGGCTCCTTCACCCCCAGCGATTGGTCCGGTGACGGTACGACGATTCTGGGTAGCCAAAGCGTAGACGGTCGCCCGCAGTTATGGTTGCTGCACGTCGACGGCTCCGGGCCTGCGCGACCTGCGCTACGGGCGCCCGGAAGCCTGTGGGACGGGCGATGGAGCCCCGATGAGCGGTTGATGTCCTATGGGCAGATCCTCGACGGAGATCGACGTGTCTTTGTCCGGCGAGCGAACGCGCCGGCGGACGATCCCGGGGTGGTAGTCGCGCGGGGGCGACAACCAAAGTGGGTCAAGGGCGGCGCGGAACTCATCTATGAGCGGGATCGAGTCTTGTACGCCGTCTCGATACGCCTGGAGGGCGAGCGAATCATCGCCGAAGAACCCGACCAGGAACGCTTTCGACTCCCCGAGCGTGTGACCAAGCGGATGTACGACGTGAGTCCGGACGGAGAACGCATCCTCTTCTCGCACCCGCCGTCCGAGAATCCGCGTCCGTTTGCGCTTGAGGTCTGGTCGAATCTGGAGCTGCCCTAGACGCGGAAGATCGAGTCGGAGAGCGTGCCCGTGCTGTCGGCGAAGGCTTCCGTCTCAATCCCGAGCGAGTGCAGGATGCTCAGGTACATGTTGGACATGCGGGTCTCGCCGTCACGCCAGTAGGAGCCGTGCCGAATACCCATCTCGGCGCCGCCGGCGATCAAAGTCGGCAAATTGACCGAGGTATGCGTCGTGCTGGCGCCGCTGCCGTAGAGGACGATCGTGTTGTCGAGCACCGTGCCTTGGCGATCCTTGTACTCGTTCATCCGGTTGAAGAAGTGCGCGAGTTGCTCGCTCAAGAAGAGGTCGTACTTGGCGAAGTGGTGCTGGCCTTCCTTGTCGGTGGCGTGCGACAGCTTGTGGTGCGTGTCGGACAGGCCGAGCTTCAACGGGAAGGTATCGCTGATGCCCATGCCGTCTTCGCGGTTGAGCATGAAGGCGATCGAACGGGTGATGTCCGCGTCGAAGGCGAGCGCGATCAGGTCGAACATCGTGCGGTAGTACTCGCCCGGATCGCCGTCGTTGGTCGCTTCGAGATTGAGGTGCGAGTAGTCCTGCTTCTTGAGCGGGATATCGATCCAGCGCTCCGAGGCGATCAGCCGCGACTCGACCTCGTTGAGCGAGGTCATGTATTGGTCCATGCGCTCCCGATCGGACTTGCCCAGTTGGCGATCGAGCGACTTGGCGCTGTGGGCGACGGCGTCGACGAGCTTCACCCGGCGCTGGAGCTTCTCGCGCTGAGCTTCGAGCGACGAGCGATCCCCGCGGAACAGGCGATCGAAGATTCGACGCGGGCTGTTCTCGGCCGGGATGGGCTTGCCGTCGAGACTGTAGGAGATGGTGCCGGTGCGCGAGAGGTAGCCCGTGCCGGCGTCGATCGAGAGGACGAGCGAGGGCTGCCGGCAGTACTGCTTCGTATGCTGCGCGATGACTTGGTCGAGCCCGGCGGTGTTGTAGGTTCCGGGCTTGGGATTGTGCAGCGGCGCGCCGGTGAGCCACATGTCCGAGCAAGTGTGCGGGTCGGCCTTCGGGCCGCTCGGATGGAAGAGCCCGCCCATGAAGCTGATCTGCTGCCGGAAGGGCGCCAGCGGCTTGGTGGATTCGCCGAAGACGTACTGACCGTTCTCCTCGGCCCGCGGGAACCAGCTCCACTCGTCCAGGCGATTCTCATCGCGCGGCAGCGACATGCCGTTGGCCGTGTACAGAGCACAGAAGCGGCGCGG